>Ga0207428_10000010_pt1 | contig 397329 bp, 356 predicted proteins | sample RhiMethybrSRZTD1_FD_187600 | JGI IMG/M metagenome (GOLD analysis project Ga0207428, IMG submission 187600) | Populus rhizosphere microbial communities from Tennessee, USA - Rhizosphere MetaG P. TD hybrid SRZTD1 (SPAdes) (version 3) | ecosystem: Host-associated > Plants > Roots > Rhizosphere >...
CCCCCTCTGATACTGTTCACTTGCACCGTTTCGTCCCTCTCTTTCGCTCTTTTGTTTCGTCAAAACCATCGTAGCGATGAGAGTTACGAACGGTGCTTCTTTTTCAACTGCGGTTTTCAGGAGCCTCAAAGGCTCAGAGCAGATGCCGGTGCTTCCTTTGAGCCTGTGCGCCTCTGAGCCTCTGAGCCTTGGGGGCGTCGCGCAACGTTCGGTTATAAACTTAACCCCATGGTGAATGAGGATCATGGCGCCCTGATCTGCGAGCTGGCGCGGTCGTTTTACGCGCTGGGCTGGGTCAGCGGCACAGGCGGCGGCATCTGCATCCGCGAGGGCGACCGGGTCACCGTCGCGCCGAGTGCCGTCCAGAAAGAGCGCATGCGGCCCGAGCAGATGTTCACCATCGGCCTCGACGGCAGCGTGCTGGCCAGGCCGGACGACCCGAAGCTGCACCCGTCCGAGTGCAGCTCGCTCTTCCTCAAGGCCATCAACCTGCGCAATGCCGGCGCGGTGATCCACAGCCACTCCATCCACGCCATGCTGGCCACGCTCCTCTTCGACAAGGAGTTCACGATCTCGCACATCGAGATGATCAAAGGCATCCGCGGCATGGGATACAACGACACGCTGACCGTGCCGATCATCGACAACACCGCCCGCGAGTGCGACCTGGCCGACTCGCTCGAAGCGGCCATCCGGGCCTACCCCGAAACCCACGCCGTGCTCGTGCGCCGTCACGGCGTCTACATCTGGGGCGACGACTGGGTCCACGCCAAGACCCAGGCCGAATGCTACGACTACCTCTTCCAGGCCGCCGCCGAGATGCGGCGGATGGGCATCCCCACAGGAGGCACCGCATGAAAGCGTATCGACTCGAAGACCCGACCCAAACCGTTCAGGCGGACGCGCTGGCCAGCCGCGGCATCCTCTCCTGGACCGTCCCGCCCGACCAGGCCCAGGGCGCGGCCTTGATCGAACAGATCAAACGCGAGCACGGCTACGTCGACGAAGACTTCGTCGAGCTCGCCCCCGAAACCCCCAACCTCGACACCATCTGCGCCAAGTTCGACAAAGAACACTTCCACACCGAGGACGAAGTGCGGGCCGTGGTCGAAGGCGCGGGCATCTTCGACGTCCGCGACGAAGGCGACCAGTGGATCCGCATCGAAGTGTCGAAGGGCGACATGATCGTCATCCCGGCGCGCACGTTCCACCGCTTCTACCTGACCGACGAGAAGCACATCCGGTGCATGCGGTTGTTCGCGAACAATGAGGGATGGGCGCCGTTGTATCGGGAGGGATAGTCGTCGGGACGCGAACACCGATCCGCAAACTTGGCAACGTTTGGAGTGCGGCAGCCGCAGCTGCCGGCTTTGGTATGCCACTCGCGGTATTCGAGCCGATGTGCGAAGCGGAACGCTGGCGTCCTCGCCGGCTGGTGTGGCGGCGTCCCGCGCCGCCACTCTCTTGCCGCCGCCAAACTATTGATTTGGGAACTCTCTTGCGACCGACACCCGGCTGCGGCGAGACGCCGCCGGGCCAGCCGGCGAGACGCCAGCGTTCCGCCTGCGGCATCCTCACACTTGCGCCGAATCAGCGCGCCGGCACGCCGCGCCGCCGGTCCAACTGTCGCATGACCAGCCGGCTCAGTGCCGCGAGCGTGCCGCGTTGCTCTTCGGACAGGCGGCGCGGGCGGATGTCGATCGCGCAGATCGTGCCGAGGCGGTGACCGTCGGGGGTGATGAGCGGGGCGCCGGCGTAGAAGCGGATCTGGGGCGGATGCTCGACCAGGGGGTTGTCGGCGAAGCGGTTGTCGACGGTGGCGTCGCACACTTCGAAGATCTCCCGGCCCAGGATGGCGTGGCCGCAGAAGGAGATGTCGCGCGGCGATTCGGTGAGCTCCTCGTCGACGCCGACGCGCGACTTGAACCAGTTGCGCGTGCCGTCGATGAGCGCGATCAGGGCGATCGGCGTGTCACAGACCCCCGCGGCGACATGGGCGATGTCGTCGTAGACCGGCTCGGGCGGCGTATCGAGCACTCCGTACTCATGGAGTGCTTTCATCCGCTCGGGCTCATCCGAGGGAATCGGCGCTTTGAGCATCATTCATACCTACGCGCGTCGATGGATATCGGATTTTCCCGAGTCTACTCCGGAATTCTCACCACGTGGCACGGCGAATCGCCGGAGGGCCAGGGGGTGACCTCCACCCGGCCGCTGACGAGGTTGTAGTACGCCGTGAGCATCGTGACCGTGGGTGTCGAGCTACACACCGCGTTATGGATGGTCTCACTGTTAGCCACCAGGTATTTCGCGCTGGCCCTGGCATTGAGCACGACCGAGTCATGAACGCACTTCGGATCGCTCGGGTTCGTGCAGTGGCCGCGGGGAAACGACGTGCGGATCCGCGCGATCAGCGCATCGATGGCGGGAGTGCCGCCCTTGTTCTCGATCGCCGCCGCGACCGCACCACATTCCTCGTGCCCGAGCACCACGATCACGCGGGTGTACTTCTGCACGATCGCGTACTCGATGCTGGCGATGGTGAATTGGTCGGCGACGTTGCCGGCCTCGCGGGTCACGAAGAGGTCGCCGACGGTCTGGTAGAAGGCCAGCTCCGGCGTGACGCGGCTGTCGGCGCAGGAAAGGAACGTGACGGGAGGATTCTGTTTCGGCGCCCACTTCTCGCGATCGAAGACCAGGCCGGGATAGGAAAGTTTGCCGTCGACGTACTCACCGTTGCCCTGCATGAGCAGACGCCAGAGCGCGTCCGCGTTGGCTCCGGGCGCGTTGGCGACAGACGGCGGGACCTGCGTGGACGTGCAGGCCGCGAGCAGCAGAAGGCAGGGGACGATGAATAGCTTGCGCATGATCGATCCTCCGAATCCGTTTTTTGGTGGGAACCCGTGCAGCATAGACTACTCGGCCATGAATCACCTCGACCGCCGCACGTTCCTCACGCTGGCCGGGATGGCCACCGCCGCTTCATTCGCCCGTCCGCTGGAGCTGTTCGGCCAGGCACAGGTCGCCATCGAGGAGATGACGATCGCCGCGATGCAGGAGGGAATGCGCAACGGCAGTCTCACCTCGCGCAAGCTCACCGAGCTTTATCTCGTGCGGATCGCGGCCATGGACAAGCACGGGCCGGCCGTCAACGCCATGATCGAGCTCAATCCCGACGCGCTGTCGATCGCGGACGCGCTCGATGCCGAGCGCAAGGCCGGCCGCGTGCGCGGGCCGATGCACGGGATTCCAATCGTGATCAAGGACAACATCGACACCGCCGACCGGATGCACACCACGGCCGGCTCGCTGGCGCTGGCGGATTCGATCGCCGCGCGCGATGCGCACGTGGTGAAGCGGCTGCGCGAAGCAGGGGCGGTGATCCTCGGCAAGACGAATCTCAGCGAGTGGGCGAACTTCCGGTCGACGCATTCGTCGAGCGGCTGGAGCGCGCGCGGCGGTCTGACGCGCAATCCGTATGCGCTCAACCGCAATGCCTGCGGCTCGAGCACCGGCACCGGCGCGGCCATCGCCGCGAATTTCGCAGCGGTCGGCGTCGGGACGGAGACGGACGGCTCGGTGGTCTGCCCGTCGTCGTCGAACGGCCTGGTGGGTCTCAAGCCGACCGTCGGTCTGGTCAGCCGCAGCGGCATCATCCCGATCTCGCACAGCCAGGACACGGCCGGTCCGATGGCCCGTACCGTCACCGACGCGGCCATCCTCCTCGGCGCGATGACCGGCATCGACTCGCTCGACGCCGTCACCGCCACGAGCCGCGGTCACGTGTCCGCCGATTACACGCAGTTCCTCGATGCGAACGGCCTGCGCGGCGCGCGGATCGGCGTGGCGCGCGGCTCGTTCGGTTTCAGCGACGCCGTCGACCGCGTCATGGCCGAGGCCATCGAAGCGATCCGCAACCTCGGCGCGACGATCGTCGATCCGGCCAATCTCGAAACGCAGGGGAAGTTCGACGACAGCGAGTTCGAGGTGCTGCTCTACGAATTCAAGGCCGACCTCAACGCCTACCTGGCCGGTCTCTCGCCGAACGTGAAGTCACGCACCCTCGCCGATCTCATCAAGTTCAACGAAGAACATCGCGAGCAGGAGCTGCCGTACTTCGGCCAGGAGATCTTCACCATGGCCGAGAAGAAAGGCCCGCTCACCGACGCGGCCTACAAGAAAGCGCTGGCCAAGAACCACCGCCTGGCGCGCGCCGAAGGCATCGACGCCACGATGAAGAAGCACAAGCTCGACGCCGTCATCGCCCCCACCGGCGGCCCGGCCTGGACCACGGACCTCATCAACGGCGATCACTACACCGGCGGCTACTCCAGCGCCTCCGCCGTAGCCGGTTACCCGCACATCACCGTCCCGGCAGGCATGGTGGCCGGACTGCCGGTCGGCATCTCGTTTTTTGGCGGTGCGTGGAGTGAGGGTGTGTTGCTGAAGTACGCGTTCGCGTTCGAGCAGGCGACGAAGGCGCGCAAGCCGCCTGCGTTTCTCGCGAGTATCTAAGGGGAACGACGGGAGGCCTCCGGCGGGCCGGCACGGCCGGCAGCGTTTGGGTTTGCGCGTAATCCTCACTCAACGCTGCCGGCCGTGCCGGCCCGCCGGAGGCCCCTCGTCGTTCCCCTTACAATGCGCGCATGAAACGAATCGCCGCGCTCGTGTTCATCGCGTTCATCACCGTCGCCGCGAAGCCACCGGCGAAGCCGTTCAGTGTGGTGGAGGCCACGATTCCGGAGATGCAGCAGGCGCTGAAGGACGGTCGTGTGACGTCGCGCGAGCTGGTGCTGCAGTATCTCGTGCGCATCGCCACGTACGAGGACAAGCTGAACGCGATCATCACCGTCAATCCGAAGGCGCTGGACGAGGCGGATGCGCTCGATCGCGAGCGGAAGGCGGGCAAGGTCCGCGGGCCGCTGCACGGCATCCCCATCGCGCTCAAGGACAACATCCACACGACGCACATGCCCACCACCGGCGGGGCGCTGGCGTTCGAGGGGCTGGTTCCGCCGTACGAGGCGACGCTGACGAAACAGCTGCGCGACGGCGGCGCGATCATCCTGGCCAAGACGCAGCTGACCGAGCTCGCCAACTGGGTGGCCGGCGCACCGACGCCGATGCCGACCAACTACAACTCGCTCAACGGCTATGGCTTCAATCCCTACGACCCGCGGCGCGACCCGCGCGACACGGGCGACGGCCGTCCGGCCATGGCCACCGGCGGTTCCAGCTCCGGCACCGGCACCGCCGCGAATTTCTGGGCCGCGAATGTCGGCACCGAGACGTCGGGCTCGATCCTCAGTCCCGCCAACGGGAACATGCTGGCCGCCGTCAAGCCGACCGTCGGACGCGTCTCGCGTTACGGCGTCATCCCGATCACCGCCGATCAGGACACGCCCGGTCCAATGGCCCGCACCGTCACCGACGCCGCCATCCTCCTCGGCGTGCTCGACAGCTGGGGTGATGAAGATGACCCGGCCTCCGAGGACTGCGCACCCATTCCGAATCGCGACTACACGCAGTACCTGAAGCGCGACGGACTGAAAGGCGCGCGCATCGGCATCCCGCGCGCGTTCTATTACGACAAGTTCACGGCGCCGCAGGTGGGCGACAAGGCCGAGACGCCGCGCGGCGGCCTCAATCCCGATCAGCTCAAGGCCATGAATGACGCCATCGCCGTCCTCGCGGCGCAAGGCGCGGTGATCGTCGATCCCGCCGACATCCCGAGCATCGTCGACAAGGACCCGAAGAACAACCTCCTGCACTGGGGCATCTGCTCCAACCTCAACGACGTGAAGGCGAAGACGTGCTCGATCGACTTCATGTACGGCATGGAGCGCGATTTCAATCTCTGGCTGGCTTCCCTCGGCAACGCCGCGCCGGTAAAGACGCTGACCGAGCTGCGCGACTGGAACATCGCGCATCAGAAGCTCGGCACGCTCAAGTACGGACAGTCGCTGCTGGACGTGTCCGATGCCGTGGACCTCGAGCTCTATCGCGCCCGCTACGAATCCGACCGCGCCAACGACATCCGCCTCTCCGCCACCCACGGCATCGACGAAGTGATGGAGGCGAACCAACTCGACGCCCTCCTCTTCCCCGCCGGCTTCGGCGCCTCCATCGCCGCACGCCCCGGCTATCCGACGGTCATGGTCCCCTTCGCCATGGTCCCGAACGCCCCCACCCCGCCCTTCCCCGAGACCTTCAACGCCAAACCGGTCCCCTTCGGAGTCAGCTTCACCGGGAGAGCGTGCAGCGAACCGGTGCTGTTGCGATTGGGATACGCGTTCGAACAGGCCACGAAGAAGCGGGTGCCGCCGCCGTTGTTTCCGTGAGTGGTGCTCATTCGTGGACTGCGACTGATTTTCCGAGCCGGAAATGGTCACTCGCGTCCGTCGAAATGGTCGCGGACCTCTCCGATGAGGTCACATGACCATATCGATGAGACGATCGACCGCACCGGTATGGTCGTCGACCTCTCCGTTGGGGACAGAGCACCGCACTCAAATGGTCGCTCGACCTCACCGAATAGGACGACGACTTCTCGCGAGCAGTGGGGCGACCCGATCGATGCAGTCGAAGTCGCGTCCGATATGGTCCACCAACCGCGCCTAAATGGTCGCGGACCCATGCGATGAGGTCAGGTGTCTGAATCGATCAGGACAGTGAACCCGACCCTTATGGTCAATGTCCTAAAGGGTGCGGTCACTGAACTGCTCGCGATGGGTCGCCGGCCATTTCGGTGGGGTCGAGTGTCCTCATCGATGGGGTCGTGGACTGCACGCGAGGGGTCGCGGACTGCATTGGTGGGGTCGAGTGTCCTCATCGCTGGGGTCAGTGGACTGCACCCGAGGGGTCGCGGACTGCGCGAGTGAAGTCGCCTGACTGCAACGCAGGGGTCGCCGACCCATTCGGTGAGGTCGCATGACTGCGACGCAGGGGTCGCCGACTGCTCGGGTGAGGTCGCATGACTGCGACGCAGGGGTCGCCGACTGCTCGGGTGAGGTCGTATGACTGCGACGCAGGGGTCGCCGACCATTTCGGTGAGGTCGGGTGTCCCCATCGGTGAAGTCGTGGACTGCTCCCGCTACGAGCAACGAGTCAACGCATCGCAAGCTGCACGTACCCCATCCTCGGCGCGCACCTTTTGCGCCACGGCTTCCGCGCGTTGCGCGTAGGCCGCATCGCCGAGGATGCGCTGCAGCGCGGCGACGACACGGTCGCTGTTGTACTTGCCGCGCGCGATCGTTTCGGCCACGCCGAGGCGCCGGACGCGGGCGGCGTTGTCGGGCTGGTCGAACCCGTACGGGACCACGATCATCGGCTTGCCGGCGCGCAACGCCTGTGCGGTCGTACCGATGCCGCCCTGATGCACGACCGCGGCGGCGCGGGCGAAGGTGGCGGAGTAGGGCGCGTAGCCGGTGACGTGGACGTTCGGGGGCGGTGTTTCCTTCGGCTGCGATTCCCCGGCGATGATCAGCGCGCGGATGCCGAGGCGGGCGGCGGCTTCGATGCTCTGATGGAAGAACGCGCCAGGATCGAGCACGGCGGCGGAGCCGAGAGTGAAGACCACGGGTGGTTCGCCGGCCGCGAGGAATGCCTCCAACTCCGGCGGCAGGGCACCCGTGGCCGCGTCGTAGAACGTGAAGCCGGTCTGCACGGTATTCGGCGGCCAGTCGCGTTGCGGCGTAGCCATGACGGACGAGAACATCGCCACCACCAGTCGCGGCGAGAACTTCCCCTCGAAGACCGGATGCGGACCTTCCGGCAGGCCGAGCTCCTTGCGCAGCTCGAGCACCGGCCCGATCCAGCTCTTCGTCACGGCATGGCCGAACCGCGCGATGAGACGGCCCACCGCCGGACCGAATCGATAGAAATGCGCCAGCCATGGATACGGCGGCACGACCGGCGGGTCGTACGCGGAGAAAAACGACAGCGGCGCGAGCGCGAAGGAAGCCCAGGCGATCCCGCTCTTCTCCGCAAGCATGGGCGCCGCGTAGACGAGCTCCCCCGCGAACAACAGGTCCGCTCCCGCGCACGCGTCGCGCAGGTCCGCATACATGTCGCGCAGCGCCGGGAACAACAGCTCGCGCAACATCCGCTCCGGCCCGCGCTTCAGATCCATCAGATACGCCACGGCGGCCGGGTCTTCCGGGCTGATGTGCGGACGGATCGAATGGAACTCGAACCCATGCCGCGTGACGCGCTCCTCGTGCGAGAAGTTCGTGGCGAAGACCACATCGTGCCCGCGCTCCCGCAGTTCCAGACCGGCCGCGATCAACGGATGCAGATCGCCGAGGGAACCGTAGGTCGACAGGACGATGCGCATTCTTTCGTTCAGTCTATCCCGAGATAAAATAAGACCATGCTCGCCATCCTGGCTCTCGTCCTCGCGACCGTGGTCCACGCTTCCGATCCGTCCACCGCCATCGCCAACGCCAAAACCCTGATCACGGGGGGCAAGCACGCGGCGGCGTTGCGGTTGCTGCACGAGGCCACGGCCGCGGCGGCGGGGATGACGGACCTGAAGCAGCGGTCGGCGGCGCTTTCGGCGATCCATTTCTACAGCGCGCTGGCGGCATCGAGTCTCGGCGACAAGGAGCAGGCCACGGCGGAGCTGACGTCGTTCTTCCTGTACAACGCCGGCAGCAAGCTCGATACGTCGCGCTACCCGAGCGCGTTCGCGACGCTGTTCAACGAGATCCAGCGCAAGGTGCAGCGCGGCCGCGAGAACCCCGCGTCGTTCGATGACGCTTATCCAGGGTTTCCGCCCGCGGTGTCGAGCAGTACGTGGCCGCTCAATCTGTGGGGCGCGTCGAGCGAGTTCCTGATCCTGGCCTCGGCCGAGGAGCGCGAGCAGTGGGCCCGCCTCCCGGATGACGACGCGCGCCGCAAGTTCATCGACGCGTTCTGGGCGCTCCGCGATCCGGATCCGGAGACGAAAGTGAATGAGGCGCGCATCGAGCTGCTGCACCGCATCGCGTTCGCCGACGTGGCGTTCGACGAGGCCGCCGACGACCGCGGCTCGCTCACCGACCGCGGCCGCGTGTTCGTGCTCCTCGGCCCGCCGACGCGCGTCTCCATCCGTCCCCTCAGCCGCGACGAGGCGCCCTGGAAACCACGCCGCACGATGGACTCGGGCAACGCCATGGAACAGTGGACCTACTTCCGCGAGCAGTTGCCGAAGAAGCTCCCGCACAACGAAGTGGTCTTCCGCTTCATCAGCGACGGCGGCTCGCGCACGCGCAAGATGCAGCATGACTTTCTGGCGGAGAAGGCCATTCAGGACGCGCCTGTGGCGTTGCGGCGATAGCGGGAGGCTCAGAGGCTCAGAGGCGCAAAGGCTCAGAGACGCAGGTGTCTCACTCTGAGCCTTTGAGCCTCTGAGCCTTTGAGCCTACTCCCGCAAAAACGCCTGTAACCTCGGCTGATTCGGATCGATCGCCAATGACCTCGTGAAGCTCCTGCGCGCGTCGGCCATGCGGCCGAGGCACATCTCGGCGATGCCGGCGGACGCGTAGGGAACCGGGTTTTGCGGGGCCAGTTCGATGGCGGCGCGGAAGTCGTCGAGGGCTCCGGAGCAGTCCTCGGCTTCGATGCGGTAGCGGCCGCGGAAGAGGCGGAGCTCGACGTCGTCGGGCTTGGCGGCGACGGCCTGTTCGAGCAGGCTCAGGCTGCGTTTGGCCGAGCCGGTGCGCTGGTATCCGATGGCGCGGCCGATGAGGTATTTGCGTCCCTCGGGGAGGCCGTTCGCGAATGCACGCACGAGCAGGGCGTCGGCGCGGTCTTGGTCGCGCCGGAGCGCCAGCAGCAGGTCGCTGTAGTTCCAGAGCGCGGAGGCGAGGTTCGGGTCGATCTCGATGGCCTTTTCGAACGCGGCGATGGCATCGTCGGTCTTCTTGCGGTCCTTCAGAATGAGCGCGCGGTTGTTGTACCAGCCGGCGGTGTGCGTCGACTTCCCGGCCAGGCCCGCGGGTGCGCTGGTGGCCTCCCCCGCCCCGATGTACCCGAGGGACTTCAGCTTCGCCAGCTCTTCGTCAGCGGAACTTTGCGACGTCGCGCCGGCAGCGGGCGGCTTCATGGGGATGAAGTGCCGGCGATAGTCGGCGCTCGCACTGGAGGCGGCGACGGCGATCGGCGGCGATGCCACGCCCTGGCCGGCCGGCATGCCGCCGAGCGCGAGCAGCGTCGAGGCCACCTGGTTGATGTGCTGCTCCGGCCCGGTGCGGCCGCGCGCGGCGATGCCGTCGCCCCACAACAGGTACACGCCGGCCTTGCGATGCCACTTCGCGGCGGTGCTGGCGGCGAAGCTGGAGAGCTCGGTGGGACGGTCCTCGAACCACTGGAAACCGTGATCGGACGCGATCATGAGGCGCGCACCGCGCTGCTGGGCGATGGCCTTGTAATCGCCGAGGATCTTGTCGATGAGGCGGAAGTACCGCTCGGGAACCATCGAGTAGCGCGCAAAATCGTCTTCGCTGATGTTCGGCTGCCGCGGCGCTGTGTACGGCGCGAAGACGTGGCCGACGCTGTCGGTCCCCTGCAGATAGAGGATGGTCAGGTCGGGCGCGTGCGAGGCGAGATACTCGCGGGCCAGGCGATCGTAGACCGTGGTCTCGACCAGGATGCGCCGCAGCGCGCTGACGGGGTGCGAGTAAGGGTCGGTGACGCGCCGTCGCTCCTCGAACTCCGCGGCGCTGAGTGACGGCAGGTAGCGGGAGACCGTCTCGAACCCGATCTCCTGCTCCACGTCCGCGAGCACCTGGCGCGCCCACGGCTCGCGTGTCGTGGGATAAACGGTTCCCTTCGGCGGCGCCGACTCAGAGAAGAGGAACGTGAAGAAACGGTCCGAGACGACCAGGCCGCGCACCGGCTCGGCCGGATACGTGGCCCACAGCCCGAACACGGCCGTGCTCCGGCCGGCCTGCGTGGCCATGTTCCAGATGGCCGGCACCTTCCGCTCGTCGCTGGTGATCGGCTCCTTGCGGCCCGTGGCGGGATGGAAGCGCGTGAAGTCGAGGATCTCGTGCTCGAGCGGCGACGCGCCGGTCATCATCGTGTTCCAGAGCAGCGGCGAGAGCGGCGGATGCTCGGTCAGCAGATCGCCGGCCGTGCCTTCACGCACGAGCGCTTGCAGGTTCGGCATCGCGCCGGCGCGCATGTACTGATCGAGCAACTGCCAGTCCGCGCCATCGAGTCCGATGAAGATCACCGGTCTCGCCTTTGTCGTTTGTGCCGCGATCTCCGGAACCGGCAGCGTAGCCATCGCGCTCTCAGGGATGCGCGGCCGGACCGTCAGAGACCGCGGATGCAACGCCGCCAGCTCCGCCGCCAGGGCCGTGGCCGCGCTTTCACCGGCACGGCGCGGATCGCGGCGCAACGCCTCGACGTCCGCACGCGCGATCCACGTCTTCGCGCTTTGCTCGACGCGCGTGGAAAGCGACGCGCACCAGTCACCCGCCGGCCACGACGCCGGCACGCGATCCGGAACCGCGTAATCGAAACGGACGGCCACCGGGATCGTCTCGCCACCACCATCCTCGGCGTCCACGACGCGGTCGAATCGACCAAGCCCATTCGCGAACGGCGTCATGCAAGGCGTTCCACCGGGCGGCACGAACCCGATCCGATTCGCCACCACGCGCAACGCCTCGCCGTCGCGCATGATGCGCGCACTCCCCGCCGGCTGAATGCGAACGGTCAGTGCCAATGCGGCCACGATCGCCAGCACCGCGATCGCGACGACGAGGATGCGCTTCATGCGACGGAGCGTAACGGGCGGGGATGGTGGTGTATGCCACGGGGGAGTCGCAAAGTCTCAAAGAGGAGTGGGCCACGTGCCCCTTTGAGACTCTGAGACTTTGCGACTCTGCGACTCCCCCAAAAACAACGAGGCCCCCGAAACATCCGGGGGCCTCGTCAGAAACAAACGACCGAACTAGAACGACAACCGCACGCCCAACCGGAAGCTGCGCGGCTGGGTGAACTGCGTGCCGCCGGTCAGGAAGTCGGGGTTGGTGGCGGTCGCGCGGGGGTTGGCCAGCACGCCGGACGGACGCGGGACTTCCCCGGCGGCCGCGTAGAGAATGCCGCCGCCCGGTCCGCAGATGGCTTCGGGGATTCCGGCGCAGGCGTCGGCGTCGCTGGAGAGGTTGTAGCGTTCGTCGACGCGCGTGGCCGCCTGGCGGTCGAGCACGTTGAAGACGTCGAGGATCAGGTTGAGGCGCGTCGTCCCCATCGGGATCGGATAGCCGAAGTGCAGGTCGGCTTCGTACTCGGCCGGACCGCGGCCGAGCGATCCGCGCGGCACCAGGTAGAACTCATAGTTCTGATAGCCGGGCGAGTAGCCGTACGCATTCAGCGGGAAGCCGGAGGCGTAGTAGGTGGAGAAGCCGATGGTCAGGCCGTTGGCCATTCCCTGATCGAACGAGTAGCTGCCGTACAGCTTGAACTGATGCGTGCGGTCGTTCGAGAGCAGACCCTGCGAGTTGATCATGAAGTCCGCGTAATCGAATGCGGAGTTGATGTTCGGATCGAGCTGACCGGTCGAGGCCTGGAACAGACCGTCGTAGTTGCCTTCCAGCCGCGACCAGAGGTAGCTGGCGAAGAGCTGCGCGTGATTCGAGAAGCGCTTGCGGGCGTGGAGTTGCACGCCCTTGAACGTCCGCTCGACGTCCGGAGCGATGGCCGGCTCGTAGTCATAGAACGACATGTTCACGCCCGAGCCCTGGCCCGGGTTGGCGATGTGGTAGCCGCCGCTGACCGGGTCGAGGAAGTCTTCCACCACGCGGCCGAGCTTGCGGTACGTGCCCTGGATACCGACGGCCAGGTTGTTGGCCAGTTCGTACTCGTAGCCAAAGAGCGCCTCGTCCACGTACTGTCCCTTGAGATCCGGATCGACCGGCGTGGCGCCGCCCACGAGGCTGTTGCGCGTGGGTGCGTTCGCGTTGCCGCCGTTCGCCACTGTGTTGAAGAACGGATCCGGCTGATAGTTCGCCGGATTGGACGAGAAGTTGTACGAGAAGGCCTGCAGCTCACCGCCGAATGCGCGGATGTTGATGTCCATGGGGATGGACTCGTAGAAACGGCCGACGTTCGCGAACAGCTTGCTGCGGCCGTTGCGCGTCACGTCCCAGATCACGCCCAGGCGCGGCGCGTAGAGGTCGTCGAGCACGAGAGCGTGGTCGCCGAAGCGATCGCCGAGCTTCTGCTGTTCCCAACGCAAACCGGCGTTGACGGTGAAGAACGAGGTGACCTTCCAGCTGTCCTGAGCGAACGCGGAGGTATTGGTCGTCTCCGGCGTCGATTCCAGCGGTACGTTGAGCGTCCAGGTGGTGGGATCCGACCGGACGAAATTGCTGGCCCGGTCATCGACGTAGTAGCGATGGCGATAGTAGATGCCGTTCGGGTTCGTGGCATCGACGAGCCGGGAGCTCCGGCGGATGTAGATGCGCTGCCCGGCGCCACCGTTCCAGCTGGCGTTGTAAGCCGAGAGATCTTCCTGATCGGCGCCCACCTTCAGCTCGTGCCGGCCGAGGTAGCGGGTGATGTCGAGCTTGACGACGTCGCGGTCGAACTCCTGATCCTGGTGGAACCCGAAACCGCCCGACACCGGAATCGGCTTGCCTGCAGCGACCGTCTGGTCGATGTAGTGGGCCATGTTCTTGCCGGGACCGTTGATGTAGGTTTCTTCGTGGTGCGTACCGGCGGTGGCGTTCACCAGCCACGCAGTTCCGAAGACGCCGGAGTAGCGGAGGATGGCGTCGTTGCCGCCCGTGTTGGCCGTGCCTTCGAAGGTGGTCGGCGGTCCGGCCACGGCGAAGAAGGTTCCCAACGTGCCGTCGTAATCGGTCGGATCGCCGAGGATGGAGAGCGTCAGGTTCTGTCCCGAGGTAGCCTGCCAGGTCAGCTTGCCGGCGTAGAGGTCGCGGGTGATGTCTTCGTCGAGCGATGTCCCGGGGGTGGGCGAGCCCGCGGCACCCTCGAGGTCGCGGATGATGCTGTGGCTGTCGGTCTCGTTGACGCGGTCATACGCGCCGAAGAACCACAGCCGGTCGGGCACGATGTAGCCGCCGACGTTGAAGCCGAAGTCCACCTCGTCGGAAACGTCCGTCACCGTGGTGGTGGTGGCCGGGCGGGAATCGGCGGTGGAGTTGTCGCTCTGCAGCGTGCCGCCGGCGCCATAGGCGAAGGCGTCGCCCTTGAATTCATTGCCGCCCGACTTGGTGATGGCGTTGACGATGCCGCCGGTCACGCGGCCGTACTCGGCCGGCAGACCGCCGGTGATGACCTGCACTTCCTGGATGAAGTCGAAGTTCAGCGTCTTGGCCGTCGTGCCCAGCTCGACGCCGGTCGTATTGAGGCCGTCGATGATGTACTGGTTCTCGGCGCCGGTGGAGCCGTACACAGTCGTGCCCGAGGCATCGTTCGAGGTGCCCGGCGCGACCTGGGCCACGGCGTAGAAGTCACGGGCCAGAGGCAGCGACTCGATGGTCTCGGAGGTCACGTTCGCGCCGGTGGTGTTCGACGTCGTGTCGAGAACCGGTGCCGAGGCCGTGACCGTGATGACGTCCGTCACGGTGGAAGGACGCATGTCCAATTCCAGCGTCACCGTGCGGTTCAGGCCCACGGCGATGTTCGGCTGGCTGAGAGGCGTGTAGCCGGTGAGCGTAGCGCTCAGTGTGTACTGTCCCGGCGGGAGCAGAGAGAAGCGAAACTCGCCGTTCGAATCGCTGACGGCGACTTTCGTCCCCTGCTGCGCCGGCGACTGGAGCTCGATGGTCACTCCGGGAACCGGCGACGTACCGTCGGTGACGCGGCCCACGATGGCACCGCTGGTGCTCGTCTGGGCCATGGCCACCGATGCCATGAGAAACATCAGGAGCGCGAGGGGCAGGTACTTTCTGATCATCCTTCTCTCCTTGTTAGTGAAACGGAAACTCTTACGTCCTAGGTAAAAGCCTACATTACCTTTGGAATCAGCAGCAACGGAATTGCCGCACCGGCCCTCTCGGACAGAACCCGGGCAAGTCACAGAGCAGGCTCGACTTGGGCGCACGGGAGAGGTGCGGGAGGCAAACGGAACGTTCAATGGATTGAAAAAGCGATTCGGATTCCGGTGTCTTTGCCACTCCAGGACGAAGATCGTTGACCGTTCTGACAAGACTCGGATGGGCCCACGAGCCTACTGTTTCGCTCCATAAAGGAGACGTTCAATGAAAAGACTGATCATGGTTCTCATCGCGCTGTTCACCGCCGCCACTCTCTTCGCCGGAGGCAAGGAGTGCGACGCCACGAAGAAAAACGTGAAGAACGTCGAGCTCACCGGGACGCTGGCCAGCATCGGCACCGGCGACGCAGCGAAGACGGTCTTCCGCGTGGCCGACACCGACCAGAGCTACACCGTCTGCGAGAAGACCAAGAGCTCGGTCCTGAAGCTCACCAACACCGGCAAACTCCAGGTCAAGGGAAAGCTCGTCAGCTGCGGCGAAGGCCAGGAGCTGGTGATCGACGAAGCGAAGAAGATCTAGGCCTCGTTCGGGGGTGGCCGCCGCCGCGTGGCCGCCCCTCAGCACCCGTTGCTGCAACGGCAATCGAGACATCCGTGGTCGGCGCACGTGCCGCAGCTCTGGATGATCCGCCGCTTCAGCGCCTCACGGGCGCGGAACAACCGCACCCCCGCCGTGTTCGCGGTGATCTTCTCCTCCGCCGCGTAGTCACGCACGGGCACGTCCTCGAGCTCCACGCGCTGGATGGCGCGCGCGTACTCCGGCTTGAGCGTGGTGATCAGCGAGTGCACGCACGAACAGACCGCGTCCATCATCTCCGCGTCCGGCGGAACCGACTCGTCCGTCTCCGCCGCCACCTGCTCTAAAGCCCTGGCCTCCGTTCCCCGCCGCCGGTAGTGATCGACCACCGCATTGCGCAGCGCGCGATAGAACCAGGCCGTCGCCGAATCCGCCGAGCGCAAGGACGATGAATCCAGCCCGCGCACGAACGCCTCCTGCAGAATGTCCTCCGCCGCCTCCCGCGACTCCACCCGCTTCTCCAGAAAGGAGAGGAACTGGCGATGATTGGCCACGAGCGTCTCCACGACGTCGAACGACGTCGTGGAGGAGGTTTCGTCGAATGTCTGCGTCATCGTCTGTGTCAGCAACCGCAACCGGGACCGCAGCCGCAATCCCCGCAATCGCAGCTGGTGCAACCTTTGAGCTCGTTCATGACATTTCTCCTTCGATCGGAAGCGCGATTCATTTCGCGTCTTCACCCCCGGAGACGGATGAGGAGAGAAAACATTACACCCGGGTCACGACTTCTTCTTTTCAGCGTCTCGCGCCCGATCCTCCAGGGCGCGAATCGCGGATCGCTCTGCCTCGGCCTCTCTGAAGGCACGCCGCCGCGCTGCAAACTCTTCGTATTCCGCATCCGCACGTGTGTCAGCCTCGGCCTTGCTCACGATTCCCCGATCTCTCAACACCGCGCGATCGTTGAATCGAAGGAACTCGTCCAGCTTTGCGTCCCAGTCCTGGAGGAAGACCTGTTTCCTCCGACGCGCCTGATCCTCGGCAAAGTCCAGCCACATGACCACGATGCGGTTCAGGTCCGCGATCTCTTCGTATCGGAGGTAGTTCTTTGCGACCGTCACATCCACCTTGTGCACGGCATCGCCCTTCCAGGCGGTGAGTCCCATGTTCGGCTTGTTGTGGTCCGCGCGTTCGGCAATGAGCTCCGGAGCGGTCTTTCCTGTCGCGGCAAAGTGCAGCTTGTTCTGGATCGTCTGGAAGAACGCCGTCGTCTCCTTTGCGCGAGGGTCGTAGTCGCCCGCAAGCGCGAAGATCTCCCGCACGCGCAGGTACATTCGCTTCTCACTGGCGCGAATGTCCCGAATGCGCTCCAGCAGCTCATCGAAATAGTCGGGAACACCAGAGCCTTCGACCGGAGGGTTCTTCAGCCGCTGGTCGTCCATGGTGAAGCCCTTGATCAGGTACTCCCGCAGCCGCTCGGTCGCCCAACGCCGGAACTGCGTACCTCTCAGGGACCGGACCCGATACCCCACCGCCAGAATCGCGTCGAGGTTGTAGTGCTCGATCTCCCGAGCCACCTCGCGCGTCCCCTCCCGTCGAACTATTCGGAATTTCCGAATAGTTCGATTCGAAGAGAGTTCCTCCTCTTCGTAGAGATTCTTGAGGTGCTCGTTGACCGTGGGAACCGTCACCTGGAACAACTCTGCGATCAACAGCTGGCTCAGCCAGAGGGTCTCGTCCGCGAAACGGCATTCCACGCGCGTCTGCCCGTCTTCCGTTTGGTAGAGAACGATCTCGCCCAGCGGCGGTGCTGTGTCGTCCGGCATCGAGATCATCGTATCGCGCGCGGAGAAAACCGATCGTATTGCTACCCACCGTGGAATTCGAAACCGCCCGGCGCGAATCGCTGCGCCCTCGGGTACTCTTCGCGCCGCATGCCGAACGTCAGCCGGACGATCCTTGTCGCGCTCATGACCTTCACGATCCTCTCCTGTACCTCGACCCGGCCGAGCACTCCCTACACGCTCGACTACGACACTCCCGTCGATGCCAGGCTTCAGAAGAGGCTGGAAGCGATCGATGCGAGGTTGCGCGAGACGTACGGGATGACGACGGAGCAGACGGCGGTGGGCGTGCTCGATCTGCGGCATCGGCGGTTGGCGATGATTCATCCCGACCGCATCGAATACGCGGCCAGCATTCCCAAGGTCGGCATCCTGCTGGCGTGGTTTCAGCTGCATCCCGAAGCGGCCACGTCGCTCGATCCGCAGACGCGGCACGAGCTCGGTCTGATGGCCAAGGCTTCGGATAACGAGATGGCGGCGAAGTTCTCGCGTCAGCTCGGGCTGCGCGAGATCCAGGATGTTCTCAATTCCTACGGCTTCTACGACGCGCAACGCGGCGGCGGCATCTGGGTCGGCAAGCACTACGGTCCGAACAGCGAGCGCATCGGCGATCCGGTGGCCGACCACTCCCATGCCGCCACCGTGCGCCAGCTGCTGCGGTTCTTCCTGCTCCTCGATCAGGAGAAGCTCGTCTCGCCGGAAGCGTCGAAGACCATGCGCGCGATCTTCGCCTCTCCCGACATCCCGCACGATGACATCAAGTTCGTCAAAGGCCTGGCCGGACGCGACGTGCAAATCATCCGCAAGTGGGGCTCATGGCAGGACTGGCTGCACGACAGCGCCACCATCACCCGCCGGAACCGGCGCTACATCCTCGTCGCGCTCACGAAGCATCCCAAGGGCGACGAGTACCTCGTCGATCTGGCGCGCGCGGTGGATGATGTGATGCGGTAGGTCCCCTCATCACGCGCGGCGGATCAACCGCAGCACGAAGAGCAGCACCACCGCCCCGATGAAGGCGACGAAGATGGTGCCGGGCAGCCCTCCGAAAGGCGTCGACACGCCGAGTTTGGCGAAGAGCCAGCCGCCGACGAAGGCGCCGACGATGCCGATGATGATGTCGCCGATGATGCCGTAGCCCGTACCGCCCATCACCACCGAGGCGAGGACGCCCGCGACGAGTCCAACGATGATCCACAGAAGAATGCTCATATTTTTTCCCTGCCGGACTGGACCAGAGCAACCTCCGTGCCCCCGCGAGGAAGCGGCGGCGTGTTCCACGTCACTGACGCGGGCGGAGTCGCGCCGTAAGTTGAGTGCCGTCAAGCAAAAGTTCCATCTTTGCCACCGGTCATGGATGCCGTCGCGACCGGTGTGACGCTCCAACCCCGATCCGCAACACAAAAACTGGAGGCCTCGTTGGCGTACCTGCAAAAGTACGACGTAGCGATTCTGGGCTCGGGCATCGGCGGTTCGATGCTGGCCTGCATCCTGGCCAAGCGCGGGATTTCCACGCTGCTCATCGAGGAGCTCAGCCATCCCCGCTTCGCCATCGGCGAGTCGCTCATCCCCGAGACCGGCGTCCGCCTGCGCATCCTGGCCGAGAAGCACGGCGTCCCGGAGATCGGCTGGCTGGGTAGTTTCCACGCGCTGCGCGACAACGTCAGTTCCGCGTGCGGCGTGAAGCGTTCCTTCGCCTTCATGTATCACCGCGAAGGCGAGGCGCATCGTGCCGAGGAGACAAATCAACTCCCGACGCTGACTCCGCCGTTCGGTCCCGACTCGCATCTCTTCCGCCAGGACACCGACGCCTATCTGGCCTCGATCGCGGTCAAGTACGGCGCGCATTTCCGCCAGCAGACGAAGGTCACGTCCGTGGAGCTCGGCGAGGACGAAGTCAAGCTGAACGTCGCCTCGGGCGAGGTGATCCGCGCGGCATTTCTCATCGACGGCGGCGGCATGCGCTCGCACATCTCGACGCAGCTCAATCTGCGCGATGAGACGCCGCGCTTCCGCACGAACACACGCGCCATCTACAACCACTTCATCGACGTGAAGCCGGCCGATCTGCTGCTCGACGGGAAGAAGGTCACCCCTTCCCCGCTCGGGCACGGCACGATGCATCACATCTTCGACGGCGGCTGGATCTGGATCATCCCGTTCGGCAATCACCCGGAGTCGACGAATCCGCTCACCAGCGTGGGCATGATGCTCGACCGCCGGAAATACCCGACGCCGCAGGGCACCCCCGAGGACGAGTTCCGCGCCACCATCGCGCGCTTCCCGACCATCCACCGGCATTTCGCGGACGCCAAGCCGGTGCGCCCGTGGGTCGGCTCCGGCCGCATCCAGTACTCGCAGAAGCAGCACATCGCCCACCGCGTGATCCAGCTGCCGCACGCGGCCTGCTTCGTCGATCCGCTCTATTCGAGCGGTATGTCCGTGCTGACCGTGGCCGTCGATTTGATGTCCGAGGCGCTGCTGGGCGCGTTCAAAGACGACGACTTCGCGCTCGAGCGCTTCCAGCGTATCGAGGACGTCGTGAACACCGGCTTCGATCACTACGACACGATCGTCTCGCGCTCGTTCGATTCGTTTGCCAGCTACGACCTCTGGAACGCCTGGAATCGCAACTGGGCCATGGGCAACTTTCTCGGCACGTTCGGGCCGCTGGCGAATCTCATCCGGTTCCTCGGCAGCGGCGATCAGAAGTTTCTCGACGCCACCACGCAGCCGGGCAACATCGGTGTGCTCAGCAGCCACCTGCCCGAGGTCCGTGCGGCCATCGACGCATCCTCGAACGACATCGGCGAAGCCGTGGCCGGGCGCATCACGCACAAAGAGGCCAACCAGCGCATCTTCATGCGCCTCGGCGCGCTCAAGTTCCTGCCGCCGTACATGGGATTCGGCAAGCCGGAGCAGCACGCGCCGGCCACGTTCACGCTGCCAATGGGCGCGCGCCACGTGGCCTGGTATCGCTTCCAGGGCGATCCGAAATGGCGCGACTACGCCACGTTCAATTTGATGACCTACGCCGGCCAGGTGTTCGACTTCGCCTGGCGCCATACCGGCGACTCGATCCGCCGCGCCTCGGCGGCTCTGCGCGATGTGATCTTCGCCGCGAACGGCGAGTGGAAGAACACGCCGCACGCGTTGCGCGCGCATGGCAAGTACCACGCGGCATTCGACGACGAATTCACCGATCAGAATCTGGACGCGCCACACGCGATCCAGCACGCCGAATGATGCACGCGCAAGAGACTCTCCCCTGGCGCGGCATCTTCCGCGACCTGCCCCGCGAGCACGGCTTCGAGCCGCTGCGTGTGGAAGGGCGGCTGCCGGACGACCTGCACGGCGCGCTGTACCGCTGCGGTCCGGCGCGGTTCAGCATCGGCGGCGAGCCGTATCTTCACTGGTTCGATGCCGACGGCGCGGTGACGGCCGTGCGCGTGAACGGCGGGCGCGCCGAGGGTGCGGTGCGCACCGTGGAGACGCGCTGGCTGCGCAAGGAGCGCAAGGCCAATCAGCAGCTCTATCGCAGCTACGCGCAGCTCGGCAAGGGATGGCGCCGGTGGCTGACCCTGCCGAAGAATCCGGCCAACATTTCCGTGCTGCCGCTCAACGGCGATGTGCTGGCGCTGTGGGAAGCAGGGCTGCCGATCGCGCTCGATCCGGACACACTGGCCACGCGCGGCGAGACCGACCTCGGCGGCCGCATCGGGCCGACGTTCTCCGCACATCCGCACCGCGCCGGCGGCACGCTCTTCAACTTCGGCGTGCACTACGGTCCGAAGTTCTCGATCGACCTGTACTCGTTCGACAAGCAGTATCCGAAGCGCATCGGCAGCGTCCCGTTGCAGCGGCCGACGATCGTCCACGACTTCATCGCCACGCCACGGCATCTCGTTTTCTTCTGCCCTCCGGTGCGCCTGCGGCTGGCCCGCCTGCTTGCGGGGATGGGCAGCTTCGACTCGAACCTGGCCTGGGAGCCGGAGCACGGCACGGAGATCATCGTCGTGCCGCTTGCTTCTCCGAATGAGACCGTGCGCTTCACCGTCCCGCCGTTCTTCCAGTGGCACTTCGTGAACGCGTGGGAAGAGAGCGCCAACCTCGTCGTCGACTACATCCCCTACGACGATTTCGAGACCAACGCCTGGTTCGGCCGCGCGCCTTACGATCCGCCGCGGCCTTCGCCGCCGTCCCGTTATGCACGCGCGCGGCTCGATCTCAAAACGAAGCGGATGAGCGTCGAAGTGCTCTCCGGCGTCTCTTCGGATTTTCCGGCGATTCACGGGAACGACGCCGGCATCGAGCACGATCACACCTGGCTGCTCCGCTACGACGAGACCGCGGGGCTGCCGCCGGTGCTGGCGCGTTTCGAGGCGAAGACGGGCGTCTGGCGTGACGTCCCACTGGGTCCGCACAGCGTGCCCAGCGAGGCCGTGGTCGTGGCGCAGGGATGGGTGTTGAGTCTCGTCTATGACGGCGGGCGCGATGCCAGCTACGTCGCGGTGATCGACGGCGCGCGCCCCGAGGATGGACCGGTGGCGCGGCTGTGGTTCGACCATGCCATCCCGTTCCCGTTCCATGGAGCGTGGGCATGAAACGCACGCTCCTTTCCCCGCACTACTGAGGATTCGCAAGCGCTTTTAGAGGCGTACCGGGATACGTGTAACTGGAGGAGATGCAGAAATGACCAGCCCCATTGCCATCGTCGGTGCCGCGTGCCGCTATCCGGATGCGACCTCGCCGTCCGAGTTGTGGGAGAACGTTCTCTCGAAACGACAGGCCTTCCGGCGCATGCCGCCCGAGCGTCTGCCGCTCGACGACTACTACTCGCCGGACATGAATGCGCCCGATCGCACGTACTCGCAGAACGCGGCACTCATCACCGACTGGACGTTCGACCGCGCCAAGTACCGCGTCTCGCGCAGCACGTTCGATTCCGCCGATCTCGCGCACTGGCTGGCTCTGGAAGTGGCCGACGCCGCGCTGCAGGATGCCGGCTTCGATCCGCCCGTCGATACGACGGGCGTGATCCTCGGCAACACGCTCACCGGCGACAACTCGCGCGCCAACGGTCTGCGTCTGCGCTGGCCGTACGTCCGGCGCGCCGCCATCAACGCCGGCGCCTCGGCGGAGATGCTCGAGAAGCTCGAGCAGGAGTTCAACGGCCCGCTCGCGCCGGTCGGGGAAGACACGCTCAGCGGAGGCCTGTCGAACACGATCGCCGGACGGATCTGCAACTACTTCGGCTTCCACGGCGGCGGCTACACCGTCGACGGCGCCTGTTCGTCTTCGCTGTTGTCGATCATCCACGCCTGCAACGCGCTCGTGGCGGGCGATCTCGACGTGGCCCTGGCCGGGGGCGTCGATCTCAGCCTCGATCCGTTCGAGCTGATCGGCTTCGCCAAAGTGACCGCTCTGGCCAGAGAGCGCATGTGGGTCTACGACAAGAAGGCCAACGGCTTCCTCCCCGGCGAAGGCTGCGGGTTCGTGGTGCTGATGCGCCGCGACGACGCCATCCGCGACGGCCGGCGCATCTATGCGTCGCTCCTCGGCTGGGGCATGTCGTCCGACGGCCATGGCGGCATGACCCGCCCCGAGGCCAGCGGACAGCGGATGGCCTTCCGCCGCGCCTACGCCAAGGCCGGCATTCCGATCGACAGCGTGACTCTCTTCGAAGGACACGGCACCGGCACGCCCGTCGGCGATCCGATCGAGATCTCGACGGTCACGTCGCTGCTCGAATCCGCAGGTGAGAATCCGCACTTCATCGGCTCCGTGAAGGCCAACATCGGCCACACGAAGGCGGCCGCCGGCATCGCCGGGCTGCTCAAGTCGATGATGGCCGTGCACCACGGCGTCATCCCGCCGATCACCGGCTGCAACGACCCGCGCGACGTGGCGCCGCTGCAGGTGGCGCAGTCGCCGATTCCCTGGCCGGAGAACGCGCCGCGCCGCGCCGCGGTCAGCGCCATGGGCTTCGGCGGCATCAACACGCACGTCATCCTCGAAGGCGAGACCAAACGGGTCAACGCCCGCACCGTCCGCACGCAGGAGTCGGAACTTTTCCTCTTCGGCGCGAACACGCCCGAAGAACTGCAGGCCACACTGGCCGCGGTGGCCACGCGCGCCGCGGACCTTTCGCTGGCGGAATTGAGCGATCTCTCGGCGGCCCTGCGCTCGAAGATCACCGGCCGCGCTTACCGCGCTGCGTTCGTGGCCTCGACGCCGAAGGAGCTGCTGAGCGCCGTCACCTCGGCGACCGAGCACAACTCCGCCCGCCGCCCGCGCATCGCCTTCCTCTTCTCCGGCCAGGGCTCGATCCCGAACGTGACCACCGACGTGGCGCAGCCGGCCATCGTCCGCGCTTCGGTCGAGCGTCTCCGGGAGCTGCGCCGCCTCGGCATCGAGGCTCGTTGCGCGATCGGTCACTCCCTCGGCGAGCTGACCGCGCTTTACTGGAGCGGCGCCTTCGACGAGCAGCAGCTCCTCGAGCTGGCCACCTTCCGCGGCAACGCCATGCAGCAACTCGCCGGCGACGGCGCGATGGCCGCGCTCTCGTGCGGCGCCGGCGAGGCGGGTGCGCTACTCGAGAACGGCGTCGATGGCGTCGTCAATGACGTCGTCATGGCCGCCTTCAACAGCCCGCACCAGACCGTCCTCTCCGGCAACGGCCCCGCCGTGGACCGCGTGATCGAGCGCGCCAAGGCGCAGGGCATCGGCGCCACGCGCGTCCCGGTCGCGGCCGCGTTCCATTCGCCGATGATGGCTCCGGCCGCCACACCGCTGCGCGATTACGTCCGCGGGCAGCGCACGCAATCGGCCGGCCGCGGCGTGTTCTCCACCGTCACCGGCGACTGGCTGCAGCACGACACGAACCTGGCCGAGCTCCTGGCCACACAGCTCACCGCTCCCGTCCGTTTCCGCGAAGCGGTCGACGCGGTCTCGCGCGAAGCCGACCTGCTCATCGAGGTCGGTCCCGCGCACGTGCTCACCAGTCTGGCCTCGTTCGCTCCGGTGCCGGTCGTCTCCTCGGACCGCATCCTCGACGCCGTCGCCGCGGCATGGAACGCCGGAGCCGACGTCGATCTCGACGCCCTCTTCGCCGACCGCTTCACACGTCCGTTCGATTTCGAGAAGGCACCGATGTTCATCGAGAGCCCCACGGAAAAGTTCCGGAGCAAAGCCGCGCCGGCACCGATGGCCACGATCGTTGCGGCACCAGCACCGGTGGTGGAAAAGGCGCCCGCGGCCGAAGGCTCGCTGCGCGAGCTCGTCGCCAGACACGTCGACCTCTCACTCGACCTCGTCCTGCCAACGTCGAAGCTCCTGTCCGATCTCCATCTCAGCTCCATCACGGTGGCGCGCCTCCTGGCCGACGCGGCGCGCGCCATGGGTGTGCCGCCGCTCGCCGATCCCACGTCGTTCGCCAACGCCACCATCGAGGAAGCCACCGCCGCGCTCGAAGCATTGCGCGGAGTGGAAGCGCCGCCGGCCGAACCGAAGCTCCCCGACGGCGTGGCCAACTGGGTGCGCGCCTTCACGATCGAAGAAGTGCCCGTCCGCAGCAGCGCGCGGCCGAACCGCACCAGCAACGCGAAATGGCGCATGCCGGAATCGCAGTGGCAGATCCTCGGCGATTGGCCCGCGGCGCACGACCGCTTCTCCAGAGTGCCGGGCCGCGGCGTCCTGGCCGTCCTCCCGAAAGACGATGCCGATGCCTGCATCGACATCCTGCTGCAATGCCGCAGCATCACCGAGAAAGAACGCCTGGTCGTCGTGCAGCAGGCGCCGTGCGGCTCCGGCTTCGCGCGGACGCTCTTCATCGAGAAGCCGAACGTCTCGGTGCGCATCGTCAACGTCCCGCGCCTCGACGACACCGCGCTCGGCAACGTGGCCGAGGAAGCCGAAGCGCACGGCAGCTTCTGCGAAGCCATCTACGGCGAAGACGGCGTACGGCGCGAACCGCGCATCACCGTGGCCAGCGTCGCCCAGACCGAGGGCGCGCCGCTCGATGCGAACGACGTCCTGCTCGTCACCGGCGGCGGCAAAGGCATCGGCTTCGAGACCGCCTTCCACCTGGCGAAGGAATCGGGCGCCCGTCTCATTCTCCTCGGCCGCTCGAAAGATGACGACGAGCTGCGGACAAACCTGAACAGGCTGGCCGCGACGAAGATCCCGTACGACTACGTCGTTGCCGACGTCACCAGGCCGCTGCCGCGCTTCGACGGTGTGACCGCGATCCTGCACGCCGCCGGCTCGAACATGCCGGCGCTGCTCGACGCGCTCGACGAGACGTCGTTCCGCGCCGCCGTGACCCCGAAGCTCGACGGTCTGCGCAACGTCCTGGCCGCCGTCGATCCGAATTCGCTGAAGCTGCTCATCACGCTCGGCTCCGTGATCGCCCGCACTGGCATGCGCGGCGAAGCGCATTACGCGTTCGCCAACGAATGGCTGGCGCGTGCGACGGAGGACTTCGGTGTCGAGCATCCTCTTTGTAAAGCGATCTGCATCGAATGGAGCGTCTGGTCCGGCATGGGCATGGGCGAGCGCCTCGGCACGATGGACGCGCTGCGCCGCCAGGGCATCACGCCGGTCCCGCCCGATGAAGGCGTGCGGCTGACCATGCAACTGGCTTCCGCGCCGCCGGCGGCGCACGTCATGGCCTGCGGCCGCCTCGGCGATCCTCCGACCATCCGCTACGCCGACGAGCCCACGCCTCTCTATCGCTTCCTTGAGCAGCTGCGCGTCCTCGTTCCGGGCGTGGAGCTCGTGGTCGATTCCGACGTCTCGCTGCGCAATGATCCCTATCTCCAGGACCACGCCTTCGGCGGCGAGCCGCTCGTGCCGGCGGTGATGGGCCTGGAGGCCATGTCGCAGGTGGCGCGCATGCTTTCCGGCGACGCTCCGTCGCGCATCGAAAACGTCGAGTTGCTGCAGCCGGTGACGCTGGCCACCATGCGCGTGGCCGCGCTCCTCACCGGCGACCGCGTCGACGTTTCTGTACGCTCCTCCTCGACGCAATTCCGCCTCGATCACTTCCGCGCCCGCGTCACCGTCGGCCCGCGGCCGGAGCGCCCGCGCATCGAGCTCGAGCAAGGCAACGTCGATCTCGACCCGGAGCGCGATCTCTACGGGCCGCTGCTCTTCCACACCGGCCGTTTCCGCGGCGTGAAGCGCTATCGCGTGCTGACGGCTACGCATTGCGTCGCCGAGATCGCGCCGCACACCAATTCGCTGTTCAATCGCTATCTGCCGGCGCACCTCCTGCTGGGCGACGCCACGATCCGCGACGCCGCCATTCATGCCCTGCAGGCCTGTGTGCCGCAGGCCACCGTGCTGCCGCAAGGCATCGCCTCCGTCGAGCTCTTCGCGCCCGTCGAAGGGGAAACGGTCGTCGTCGCGCGCGAGACCTCGCGTCACGCCGATGGCTTCGTCTACGACGTCGACCTGGCCGCGCCCGACGGACAGCTCTTCGAGCGCTGGCGCGGTCTGCGTTTGCAGGTGGTGGCCCGCCGCGACCGCGTGGACGACCTCGCGCCCGCGCTGTGGGCGCCGTTCCTCGAGCGCGAGCTCGACGTGCGCGTGCGCGTCGGCGATGCGGAAGCCCCTGCCCTTCATCGCCACGACGGCAAGCCGCTGGCCGCGAAAGGCCATGTCTCCCGCTCGCACGACGCCGAGGTGACGGTCACCGTCACGCACGAAACGCCGGTGGGCGTCGACGTGCAGCAGGTGCCGCCGCACTTCACGGAACAGCATTGGGATGACGTCATCGGCGCGCACGACGGCGGCCTCATGGACGTCTGCGCCCGCCTCTCCGGCGACGACCGGCGCTTCGCCGCGGCCCGGGTCTGGTCCGCGCGCGAGTCGATGAAGAAACTCTCCGGCGACGCGCTCGTGCCGCTCATCGTCGACACCTGCGGCAACCACGGCCGGGTCACCTTCCGTTCCGGTCCGCATCGGATCGATACTTACGTCATGCGCGACAGCATCGTGGCCGTGGCGAAAGAAAGGAACGACTGATGACCGGGATGTATCTCGATGGCGTCCAGCACCATCACGCACAGAGTCCGTGGGGGACAGCCGCCGAAACCATGAACGCGGCCGGGATCCCCGTGCCGCAGATCCTGCACATGTTCAACTACAAGCCGGATCGCACGAAGTTCCTGGCCATGTTCACGCAGGAAGTCATGCGCGGGCCGTCGCCGCTCTCGCCCGGACAGCGCGAGCTCATCGCGGCCTTCACGTCGAGGATGCGCGACTGTGTGTTCTGAACCGGTTCGCACGCCGCGGTCGCGGCGGAGCTCCTGGGGGACCAGCAGATGGTGACGAGTGTGCTCGACGATTACCGGACCGCGCCGATCGACGCCAAGTTCGCGGAGCTGCTCGTCCTCATCGAGAAGGCCGCGCGCAAAGCGTCGAGCGTCACGCGCGAAGACGTCGACGCCGTGCGCGCCGCGGGATGGAGCGACGAAGCCATCTACGACGCCGTCACCGTCTGCGCGCTGTTCAATTTCTATACGACCTGGGTCGACGCATCGGGCGTCGGCGATCTCGGTGACTACACGCCGTCCGGCAAACGGATGGCCGCGGAGGGATACCTGAGAACATGAAGTACTACGAATACAACCACGTCGTCGGCTTCCAGGAAACGAACCTCATCGGCAACGTCTACTACGTGCACTACCTCTCCTGGCAGGGCCGCTGCCGCGAGATGTTCCTGCACGACCATGCTCCCAGCGTCCTCGAAGACATCGCCGCCGGCCTCAAACTGGCCACCGTGCGCGTGGCCTGCGAATACGAAGAAGAGCTCCTGGCCTTCGACCGCATCGCCGTCCGCATGTCCCTCGGTACCCTCAAACCCAACGGCATGACCCTCCGCTTCACCTACGTCAAACTCGAAGAAACCCGAGAAACCATCGTCGCCCGCGGCGAAATGGAAATCGCCTGCCTCAAAGGGACCGCCGCGGTGCCGGTGCCCGAGGAACTACGGGAGGCGTTGCGCCCGTATCGGGAAGAGGCGGCGTGATCCTCCCTCGGTCCATTCTGAGCGAGGGCGGATGGATGGGTGGGAGCGAAGAATCAATCGTTCAACCGCCGGCATCGCGATTCATTGCGCGAGAGAACGGTTCACCACAGAGACACAGAGGCACAGAGGAACACAGAGGAATGCTTTTGAAAAAACCTCTCCGTCCCCCTCTGTGACTCTGTGTCTCTGTGGTGAACGTTCCCTCTTGCACTCACGCAAAACGAAATTTCGTCATCCATCGACAGAGAAACCATGACCGGCTTTGCCCTGACCCTTCTGCAGATCTGCATCATCGTCCTCTCCGGACGCGCGGTCGGATTGCTGCTCAAGCGCCTCGGCCAGCCCACCGTGGTCGGGGAGATCGTGGGCGGGATCCTTCTCGGCCCGTCCGCCTTCGGCTACTTCGCGCCTGAAGCCTTCGCGCGCGTCTTCCCGGCCCAGAGCATCCCCACGCTCCAGTCGCTTAGCCAGATCGGCCTCATCCTCTTCATGTTCCTGGTCGGACTCGAGTTCGCGCCGGAGCTGATGCGCGGGAAGAAACACACCGTCGTCGTCATCAGCCACGTCAGCATCATCGTGCCGTTCCTCCTCGGCACCGCGCTGGCCGTCTACCTCTATCCGCGCGTCTCCGATCCCGGCGTATCGTTCCGCAGCTTCACGCTCTTCCTCGGCACGGCCATGAGCATCACCGCCTTCCCCGTGCTGGCCCGCATCCTCGAAGAGCGCAACCTGACCAGGACGCGCATGGGCAACACCGTCATCGCCTGCGCCGCCGTCGACGACGTCACCGCCTGGTGCATCCTCGCCTTCGTGGTCGTGCTGGCCCGGTCCGGCGATCCCACCGAGCTGGCCATCCAACTCCCGCTCGTGGCGCTCTACGTGCTCGCCATGATCTTCGTCGTCCGCCCGCTACTGCGAAAGCTCGCACCCTCGAAGGTCACCGAGACCTCCCTGGCCGCCCTCCTGCTCCTCGTCCTGGCCTCGTCCTGGACCACGGAGCTCCTCGGCATCCACGCCCTCTTCGGAGCCTTCCTCGCCGGCGCCATCATGCCGCGCGAAGCCTCGCTCAATGAAGCCCTCATTCCCCACATCCGCGGCCTCACCAGCGTCATCTTCCTCCCCCTCTTCTTCGCCGTCACCGGCCTGCGCACCAACGTCGGCCTGCTCCGTTCGCCCGCGCTCTGGGTCTGCTGCGCCCTCGTGCTCCTCGTCGCCATCGCCGGAAAACTCGGCGGCGCCGCCCTCAGCGCCCGCGCCGTCGGCATCCCCTGGCGCGACGCCACCGCCATCGGCGTCCTGATGAACACCCGCGGCCTCATGGAAATGGTCGTCCTCAACATCGGCCGCGACATCGGCGTCGTCTCCCCCAGCCTCTTCACGATGTGCATCATCATGGCCCTGGTCACCACGGCCATGACCACGCCGCTGCTGGACGTGCTGGTCAAACGCACGGCCCGTGATGAAATGCGTGCCGCCATCGCGTCACCCGAACCGAGCGAAAGCTGAGGAGCCTTGAAACTCACCCGAACCGCAGCCGCCATTCTTGTACTGATCTTCTCGCAGGCGTGTGCATCCAGTCCCGGCTCGGCCGATGGCGATCGAGAGCGCACCGTGGCCCTGCTCACCCGCACGGCCGATGATTGGGACAAAGCCATCGTCCGTAAGGACCGGGCGGCCATCGAAGCCAACATGGCCGAGGATTTCCGCCAGATCGGTGGCGGCGGGAACGTGGAGACCAAGACTTCCTTTGTGGAAGGGCTCATGTCGCCCCAGCTCGAAATCGATCCCTACGCCGTCGAGGACTTCGACGTCCGTCTCTATGGCGACGTGGCGCTCCTCAGCGGGCGCACGGACATGACGGGACGATATGACGGCAAACCGTTCACGAGTCACTATCGGTACATCGACGTCTACGTGCGGCGCCAGGGAGCGTGGAAAGTCGTCAGTGTCCAGATCACGAAGATCGCGCCCTAGCAGAAGGATTGACATGCCGGACCTCGAGCAGAACAAGAGCAACGTGGTCGCGTTCTACGACCTGATGTTCAACCAGTGCCAACCCGCCGAGGCCATCCAGCGGTATGCCGGCGACCACTACATCCAGCACAACCCCGCGGTGGCCGACGGCAAGGACGCCTTCATCGAATACTTCGAGCGGATGGCCGCCGAATATCCGGGCAAGCGCGTTCACTTCATCCGCACCTTCGCGGAAGGGAACCACGTGATCCTGCATTGCCGCCAGGAATGGCCGGGCGACGCCGACTGGGCCGGCATCGATATTTTCCGGCTCGATGATGCCGGGAAGATCGTCGAGCATTGGGACGTCCTGCAGCGAGTCCCGCCGGATGCGGCCAATCCGAACACCATGTTCTGATCCGTGAGAATTAGGAGGCACCATGCGTCTTCTCATCTCCACCCTGGTGTTGTTCCTGACCGTGGCCGCTTCGCCCCAATTGATCGCATCCGCTGGAGATCAGGTGATCGGCGAGTGGCGAGGCACTTCGCTCTGCACCAACCTCAAGAAGGCTCCGGCATGCAAGGACGAGCAGGTCCGGTATGTGTTCACCCGCAACGCCGATGCGACGGACACCTACCATCTGGCCGCGGACAAGCTGGTGTCCGGCTCGTATGAGCCGATGGGCGAAATCGACCTCGTCTACTCCGCGGCGGACGCGACGTGGTCCTTTGAGTTCAACACGCCGAACTGCGCCAAATGCAGGTGGTGGTACCGACTGAATGCAAAGGACCTCATCGGCGGTCTCACCGACCAGTCGGGAGAACAGCTTCGCAAGGTCCTGGTGCAGCGTCACGTGCCGTGACGACGCCATACTCCGAGTTGTCGTTCGCGCTAAAATGATGAGATCGTGACGAAAACGCTCGAGATCCATCTCTCCGACGAGCTCGCATCCAAAGCCGAGCGGGCCGCGAGGGAAAGCGGAGTGTCGGTTGAGCAGCTGCTGCAAGCCAGCTTGGAGGAGAAGATTCAGCGCGATGCTCAATTCGAGACCGCGGTCTCGCACGTTCTCGAAAAGAACGCTGAACTATATCGGCGGCTTGATCACCCTCGTCATCCTTAGAACAGCGTCCCGGAAGTTCGTGACCACCCCGTCATCCTGAGCGCAGGGCGGGTGGGTGGGTGTGAGCGAAAGGATCTCAAACTACGAAAAACATGGCCTGTGCCACGCTTTCCGCATTCAGAGATCCTTTCGCTCCCTCACACCCACCCGCCCTGCGCTCAGGATGACGGGGGACGTTCTTCTTCCTGTTTCGAATTCATCCTGAGTGGTGTCACACTCACCATGAGGACGAAGGACGACATCACATGATCGACCGCTGCCTCAATCTCTTCTCCATGGCATTCCTCGTGGTCGTGCTGACGCTGCTGACGATCGTTTGCGCGTCGGTTCCCATGGGCTGTGACCTGGGGTGGGGCATGCGGCCCGCGGTTCCGTGGGCCGGATCGGCGGTGCTGCTCACCGACTCGGGAGGCGATCTCGAGATCCGTCTGACCAAAGACCGCCGGATCCTGGTCGGGCCGATGATCGTGCCGGAGCGTGCCCTTCGCCAGCAGCTTGCTGAGATTGCGGCCCGGGGCGTGGACCGTCATGTGCTGATCCACGCAGACGGCAGCGTGCCGTTCTCGCTGGTGCAAACGGTCCTGGCGGCGTCGCGCGATGCCGGTTTTGCGGAGGTGTCGCTGGTCACCTTCCGAGGCACACGGTTCGAAGCGTGGCAAAGAGGCGGGGATGTTTAGCGATGGCGAATCGCTTGACACTCTGCCGGGTCGCCGGTAGCCTTGCCTCCGAAATGCGCGGATTGACGTTCCTCCAACGTTCCTGCTGTTGAGACTGCGAAAGTAGTCTTCGGCGCCGCCTTTCCATCACCCAACATCCTTGACGTCGTGTCCGAGTGGCCAGGTAACGGTTTGCAAAACCGTCTACACGGGTTCGAATCCCGTCGACGTCTCCATCTTCCCGGGTCGTTCAACGGTAGGACGCTGCGCTTTGAACGCGGAGACCAAGGTTCGACTCCTTGCCTGGGAGCCACAACAAATGACTCGGAACGAAGACCTGACCCAAAACATAGTTGAAGGATCTCTAGAGATGGTTCAAGCATCTTTAAAGATGCTTAGTCTCGGTTTGAGGACAGTTCAAGCATCTTTAAAGATGCTTAGTCTCGGTTTGAGGACAGTTCAAGCATCTTTAAGCATGCTTAGTCTCGGTTTGAGGACAGTTCAAGCATCTTTCGCGTTTGTTGGATCTCCCAAATGACAGTCGGCGGCGTGCACCGCCAACGGCCACGCACTATGCTTCAAGAGCATTTACACAAAGATCAACGGCGACATGCTTGCCTTATCGCCGCTCCGGACATATGCTATAGCATCATGAAAAAGGTGCGAGCGATCGCCACACTGCTTTCGTTCCTTCTCGCGGCCACCGCGGTGGCTGCGGAGTTTCCTCAGGGCACCATCACCTTCTTCTATACCGGTGCTGCAGACGCCGTTCCGGCGCTCGGCGGTGGGATCTGGGTGAGCACATCGGAGGGTCTGGTGCGCTATACCGAGGCGGGGCCGGGAGCTCTCCTGCGCACGCCTGGGGGCGGCCCCCCGTTCCACCTGGTCCTGGCAGCCGACGGATCGATCTGGTTTGCGGCGGAGATTCTCATCGCGCGGATTTCCCCGGAGGGTCAGGTCCTCGAGCAGTATCCCGTCACGTCTGTCCGTGCCATGGAGGTGGCGTCGGACGGCGCGCTCTGGTACGCGCGTGACGACTCGATGGGCCGCATTGCCGGCGGCGTCCGGACCCAGTTCCCGCCTCTGACGCAAACCTGGAGTCTGGCCCCGGCGGCCAACGGCGCGATGTGGGTGCTCGGCAACGGCCTCGGCACCAATCCGGACACCCTTTACCAAATGACCCCAACCGGTGCGGTCACGACGTTGCCGCTCGGCCACGACGTTCTCTTCGGGCGCCTGCAGGCGCTGCCGGACGGCACTCTGTACATCGGGACCGGAATCAGGAGCAGCGTCCTCCGGCTCGCACCCGGCGGGCAAACCGTCGTCAAGGTCGATCTTCCCGATAGTGAGTACTTGTCCGATTCCTCCGGCAATCTCTGGACCGGCGGTGTTGAGGTACTGGGATACATCTCCAGGCGGGGAGAGCCGAATGTGTCGGTGCCGATGCCCGGGGATCCTCGAAACTGCGCGAACATCCCGGCGTACGTCTACGAGCTTGTCGGATTCGATACGACAGGCGGCTTGTGGGTGCGCCTCTACGACGGTGCCGCCTATCTTCCCATTCCGATTATCTGCCTGGACGAACCTCCGCCTATGCCGGATCTGATCCGGATCGACAGGGCAACGTTCCTCGCCATCTATGCACCGGGGTATGGCCGCGGCCGGGCCGTCCGGCACTAGTGTCGTGTCCAGCTTTCACGGCACTGCTGACCTCGGTGCTATGATCGCGCCCCATCGTGCAAGCGCAGCCCGTCGCCGGTGAACCGGCCCCACCCGTCCCGAAAAAACGTCCGGTGCGCACCTGGCTCATCATCGAGACCATCGTGAGCATCCCCGCGATTGCGGCCGGCGCGTTCGTGGCGGCCATGTCGGTGATGATGTTCGATGCGCCCGGCTCGAACGAGAATCCCGCGCTGATCCTGTTGTTCTGCAGCATCGCCGGCCTGCCCGTGTCGCTCTTCGCCGGAGTGGTGCTGGCCTGGATTGCGCTGGCCATGAAGCGCGATCGCGCCGCGTTGTGGCTCTCGCTCCTGCCTCTTCTGCCGCTCCTCACCGGTCTCATCGCCGTGCTCTGGCTGCAGTTCGGCTATGGCGGAAATTTCGGAACGTGAAACGTTCGCCGATTCCGGTAGAGTAGGCGCCCGGTCCATTCGAAATCAGCAATCTGGAGGCTGCCATGCAGCAATTCACGCTTCGCCAGCGCCTGCGCTACGCGTTCGACAACACGCTTTCCCGCGGCACGCCGGCCCTCATCGCCTGGCTGGCCATCGTCTCGGTTCTCTTCGTTGCCCTGGCCGCGGTCCTGCTGATGATCACGGGGAGCGCGCCCCAGGGAGAGAACGGCGCCTCGCTGTCCTTTCCCGAGTTGATGTGGCACAACCTGATGCGGACGCTCGACGCCGGCACCATGGGTGGTGACGCGGGACCGGTGCTCTACCTGGTGATCATGCTGCTCGTCACACTGGGCGGCGTCTTCATCGTCGGCACGCTGATCGGTCTGATCAGCAACGGCGTCGGCAATCAGATCGACGAGTTGCGCAAGGGGCGCTCGACCGTCGCCGAGCAGAACCACATCGTCATCCTGGGCTGGAATGCGCAGATCTTCGCGCTGGTGCAGGAACTGATTCTCGGCAACGAAAAACGCAAGCGGAACCGGATCGTGATCATGGCCGACCGCGACAAGGTCCAGATGGATGACGAGATCCGCGAGCGCATCTCGGACCTCAAGACCACCCGGGTGGTCTGCCGGCGCGGAAGCCCGATCGATCTGGGCGACCTGAAGATCGTGAACTTCAACGCCGCGCGGGCCATCGTCGTGCTCTCGCCGGAGGAGGAGTCTCCCGACAATGAAGTGATCAAGGCCATTCTGGCCATCAGCAATCATCCGGACCGGAGAAAGGAAAAGTTCCACATCGTCGCCGAGATCCATGAACGGAAGAACATGGAGCCGGCCAGGCTCGTGGGACAGGACGAGGTGCAGCTCATCGACACGGGCGACGTCATTGCGCGCGTGGTGGCCCAGACGTGCCGGCAGACCGGCCTTTCCTCCGTCTACACCGAGCTCCTCGACTACGGCGGTGACGAGATCTACATCAGGCCCGACGCGGCGCTCGACGGTCTCTCCTTCTCCGACGCCCTGACGGCGTTCCCCGACTCCTCGCTCATCGGAGTCAAGTCCCGGGATGGACTCGTCCAGCTCAATCCGCCCATGACGCGGCGCTTCGAGTCCGGCGATTCGGCCATCGTCATCGCCAGCGACCTGGAGGCGGTGCAGGTGAAGAAGTCCGCCCCGCGCATCGACGACGGCCTGCTCGTCGAACGCGCCGTGTCGACGGCCACGGCCGAGCGGACGCTCCTCCTGGGATGGAATGCACGCGCACCCATCATCATCCAGGAGCTCGACCACTACGCCGCACTCGGATCCACACTGACCGTGATCGCGGACGGCGAAGGAATCGCCGAGGCCGTGGAGACCATGCGCTCGGAAATGCAGAACTACGCCGTCGAATACCGGGCCGGCGACACCACCGACCGCGCCACGCTCGAATCGAGCAACCCGGAAAGCTACGAACACATCATCGTGCTCTGCTACGCCGACCAGTTGCCGGTGCAGAAGGCGGATGCCAAGACCCTGGTGACCCTGCTCCATCTGCGCGACATCGAGACCAAGAGCGGCGCGAACAAATACTCGATCGTCACGGAAATGCTCGACGTACGGAACCGCGAGCTGGCCGAGATCACCCAGGCCGACGACTTCATCGTCAGCGAGAAGCTCACCACCCTGCTCATCGCCCAGGTCACGGAGAACAAAGACCTCCGCGCCGTGTTCGACGACATCTTCGACTCCGACGGCTCGGAGATCTACCTCAAGCCGGCCGGCGACTACGTCGTCACCGGCAGCGCCATGAGCTACTGGCACGTCGTGGAATCGGCCCGCCGCCGCGGACACGTGGCCATCGGCTACCGCCTCGCCGCCAGCAGCGGTGACGCCACCCATGGATACGGAGTGAAGGTGAACCCCCCGAAGGATACGAACGTGACGTTCGCTCCGGACGATCGGGTCATCGTGATCGCGGAGGACTAGTCATCGCGAGCGCCGCGCGACCTGGCGAAGCGGAACGCTGGCGTCCTCGCCGGCTGGCGTGGCGGCGTCCCGCGCCGCCACTCTCTTGCCACCGCCAAACTGTTAATTGGGGACCTCTCTCGCGACCGACAACCGGCGTCGGCGAGACGCCGCCTGGCCAGCCGGCGAGACGCCAGCGTTCCGCCTGCGGCCATGCTGCGCGCGGTTTCCTTGCCTGATCAGAACCGCCGCGACACTCCGATTCCGACGAACGACTCCGTGCCCTCGACGTCGTTGCCGAGTCCGAACCCGATTCGGGCGTCGAGGCTGAGATTTGGATTCACGAGATACGACAAACCGGCATCGGCATACGTTGCGCTGCCGCCGGAAGCGACTGCCTTATTGAACCCGTAAACCTCGACGAACGCGCCGACGGACGGCGAGATCGTCATCCCTGCGGACACCGTGGCGAAGAGCTGATCGAACCGTTCTCCCCCATCGCTGGGACGCGCGTAGCCGAGATTCACCCCGATGCCGAGGTGGTCGGAGAGCTCCCACTCCAGCGCAACCTTCGCCTCCGGCTGGTACGCGTCATCCGAAAGCTCATCGCTGCCGGTCGGCAACGTGGTCGTCACGAGAAACGCAGTAGCCGGGACGGCCCGGGAGGCCGGATCGCCATCGGTGAGGGCCAGCTTGATCCCTGCGGCGGCATCGCCGAAGCCCGACTCCGTGACGTCATCATCGCGGACTCTGAGGTAGCTCGGCGCAAACAGCCGCAACTCCAACCGGCTCGCAACCGGAACGCGCACCAGAACCTCCCCCACCGCCAGCTCGCGCTCCGATCCCGTTCGCGACACGGTCAGTCCGCCTTCGACCTGCAGAGCACGCACGACCAGAACCCCGTCCGTGAAATCAGGCCGATCCGGCACGATCGGCTCGGCGGCTGACGTTTCCGCCGTTGGTTCCTCGGCAAGCGCCGACGGAATGATGATGAGTGTGAGAATGACCAGAAGAGCGAGCTTCGTGCACGCGAACGAATTCATGAGAGGTTCGCGACGCTATCCGCGTTCGATACGGAACGCAAGTGACCAACTCCTCTACAATTCCGGAATGGACATCTGGCTGCGTCGCTGCGACTCCTTCACCGAGGAGCGTGAAGCGGACGCGGAGTTCTGGGACCGCTTCTCACCTGATGAGCGAGTGAGCATTCTGGAAGAGATGCGCCACGAATGGCTGCGGAGAAATGGGCGAAGCGACGAAGGACTTCGAAGAACTGTTCGCCGGCTTGACGCGGCACGGCGTTAGGTTCGTCGTGGTGGGTGCACACGCGCTCGCACATCACGCGAAACCGCCATACACGAAGGACCTCGATCTCTTCGTCGAGCCGGATCAAACGAATGGCAGCCGCATCGTCGCAGCACTCGAGGAGTTCGGCTTCGGTGGCCTGGGCATTCGTGCCGAGGACTTCGACCGTCCAGGACGGATCCTGCAGCTCGGTGCCCCGCCGAATCGTGTCGATCTCATGACGTCGATCGACGGAGTCTCATTCATCGAAGCCTGGGACTCGCGGGTGGAAGGCCTTTACGGTTCCGAACCAGTCCCCTTCATCGGCTACGAGGCCCTTGTAAAAAACAAGACAGCATCCGCTCGTCCGCAGGACCTGGCCGACCTGGAGATTCTGAGGCGGCCGAAAAAGTGACGACGACCCAGGCCGTGTGCAGAGTGCGACACTGCCCGCGCAGCACCGCACCGGTGAGCGTTGGGAGCGGAGGCCCGCTCTGCGGCGCGGAGAGGTCTACGTCAGGCAGGGAAATTTCGTTCTCGCGTCCCTCCCTATTTGACGAGGGCGGCCCCAGGAGCTTCGACCATCAGGTTGCACGTGAAGGAGATCGTCTATGGCTGACGAAAAGCGCCTGTTCTCCCCCGACTCGTCGGAACAACTCCTGTCCGGCTGGCTCCTTCATTCGCACAAGTCGCGTGATCGCCACGATCTGGCTTCGCGAAAGTATGCGAAGGGACAGTATGCCCTCGGAATCCCCGCGCTGATCGTTTCGACGATCGTTGGGACATCCGTTTTCTCGGCATTGTCCTCAAAGGAGGTCCCCGGTCTCTGGGTCGGACTTCTGAGTATTACAGCTGCCGTACTGACCGCGGTGCAGACTTTCATGGATTTCGGTGGAAGATCGGACAAGCACCGAATTGCGGCAGTGAAGTATAAGGCAGCGATCCGAGCCTTGGAGTACCTTCAGGTACGGCTCTCCAAAAAGGAGCCTGTCACCGATGACGAAGTCTCAGCCATCCGCACGCATCTAGACAGTCTGGAGGAGGCCGCTCCAATCGTAATGCCGAGTGTCTACGATCAAATTGAGCAACGTTACCGGGATGTGAAATACGTCAATGACGCACTTGCGCTCTACCGATCCGCTCCTATCAGCACACAATGTAATTCCAACCTTGATTCGTCAAAAGGGAACGAAAATGCCGATAACAAATAGTGGTTGGGAATTTCACATCGTAAGAAATTCCGAACAAAGGCGATCGAGCGACGGTAAAAAGCGGACGGTCGGCCGATATCAGGTATTCCACGACGGGGTAAAGCAAACGGGCGTAGGTCTGTCGGGCACGGTCGCGGAGACCCGCGGACCTGGCGCTAACAAGCCTGCTGGCAACTATCGCCGCGTCGAGGAGGGGCGTTATCCCCTGTTCACTCAAGACGGTGTGAAATACGTCACGATCGGCTACAAGGATTCGGAGAGTACTTCTGCCAAGCCAAAACCGGGCATCGAGCTGAAGGAAACCGGGCAACGCTCAGAAATTCTCATTCATCCCGGGCAGGGCTTTCTCTCGAGCATCGGCTGTATCAATCCCTGCACTTCACTCCCGAACGCTGCCGAGATGATCGATTACGCGCCGAGCCGCAAACGAGTGATCGCCATCATCAACGACCTGAAGACCTATGTCGGTGGTACCTTTCCAGCAAAGAACGGCAAACGGATTCCGAATGCTTTTGTCGTCATCGACGGCGAGCCCGAATTTCAAGGCTGAGCGTGTTTTGGTAGCGGGCGACACCTTTGTCGCCCGCTACGCGGACTCGAATAGCTCCCACTCTTCCCTCACCCGGCTGGAAGCCGGGTGCTATTGATCTGTTGCCCGCTTACGCGGGCTGATTGGCGAATTCAGAGCTGTATAGCTGTGCTGCCGTGTAGCTGCTCCCCCTCACTTCCCCCTTGCCCTCACCGGAAACGGCGGCCGCGTCAGGTGCTTCGCGGGGTGTGCCGCCAGTTGTTCCAATGCGATGGCGATGGCTTTTTCGAGTTGGGGGTCGCGGCCGGCGATGACGTCGGCGGGGGTTTGTTCGACTTCGACGTCGGGCGGGACGCCTTCGTTCTCGACAATGAAGCCGTCTTCGGTCCAGATGGCGAGGTTGGGGGCGGTGATGGCGCCGCCGTCCATCAGCTCGGGGAATCCGAGGATGCCGACGAGGCCTCCCCAGGTGCGCTTGCCGACCAGGGTTCCGAGCTCGAGCTTCCGGAACATCCAGGGAAGCAGGTCGCCGCCGCTGCCGGCGGTCTCGTCGACGAGCATGACCTTGGGGCCGAGAATGGCGCCGAGCGGCGTGCGCAGGTCGGCGCCGTAGCGGAAGGCCCACATGCTGATGAAGGGGCGGCGCAGGATGTCGATGTAGTAGTCGGCGACCTGGCCTCCGCCGTTGTGGCGCTCGTCGACGATGATGGCGTCGCGGTCGGCCTGCGGGAAGAAGTAGCGTTTGAAGTATTCGTGGCCGGCGGTGCTGGTGTTGGGGACGTAGACGTAGGCCACGCGGCCTTTGGTGGCCTCGGTGACTTTGCGCAGGTTGCCTTCCACCCAGTCGCGGTTGCGCAGCTGGGATTCGTTCTCGATGGGCACGGCCTGCACGGTGCGTGAGCCTTTGCCGTCCGCGCTCGGGCCGACGGTGAGCTCGGTGATGCGTCCGGCGGTGCGCTCGAACCGGCTGTAGAGGTTCTCGGGATAACGGAGCTCTTTGCCGTCGACGGCCAGGAGGTATTCGCCGCTCTTCACGTCGACGCCCGGCTCGGTGAGCGGCGCGCGGAGAGCGGGGTTCCAGTTCAAGCCGCCGTAGACTTTTTTGAAGCGGTAGCGGCCGTTCTCGACGCTGTAGTCGGCGCCGAGGAGACCGCCCGGGCGGGCATCGCTGTTGGCCAGACTGTCGCCGCCGGTGAGACGGTGGTGACCGACGGAGAGCTCGCTCGACAGCCAGCGCATGACGCGGTTGAGGTCCTGGCGGACGGAAAGGTGCGGCAGAAACTCCGCGTACTTGACGCGCATGGCCTTCCAGTCGGCGCCGTGCATGTTGGGGTCGTAGAAGTAGTCGCGGTTGATGCGCCAGGCCTCTTCGTAGATCTGGGTCCACTCGGCGCGCGGGTCGATCTTCACTTCGATGCGGTCGATGGGCAGCTTGTTCTTCGACGCATCGATCTTGTCGCCGAGGGTGGCGATGACCCAGGTGTCTTTCATCGAGAGGAGGATCTTCTTGGCGTCGCGAGAGATCTCGAAGCCGTTGACGCCGTCGACGAGCGAATCGTCTTTCCTCCCCTCGAGCTGGAAGCGATGCAGCGAACCCGGGTCCTCGTTGAAACGGTTCATACCGGTCGCGCTCTTGAGGAAATAGATCTCGCCGCTCTTCCCCGCCTGCAGGCTGGAGTAGCCGCCCGCCTCGACCGGCAGCGCCAGGATGCGCTGCGCCAGGCCGTCGAAGTCGATGCGGACGTCGGCCTTCTTCTCGGCCTTTTTGTCTTCCTCTTTGGCCGCGGGTTTGTCGGCGGGCTTCTCCTCGGTTTTCTCAGCAGCCGGTTTCTCTTCGTCGCTCTCGCGCGCCAGCGGCGAGGGGACGCCTTTGGCCAGCACGGCCATGTAGATGTTGCTGGTCTCGAGCATGTCCTGGCTGGCCTGGGAGAACCAGTCCTGCACGGGACCGGCGTTCGTCGAGACGAGGAAGTAGAGGTATTTGCCGCCGGCGTCGAACACCGGCGCCACGGCGTCGCTGAGACCGTCGGTGAGCGGCTGCGACGTCCCGGTGGCCACCGAGTAGAGGTGGATCTGCCCCATGTACGTCGGCGTGCGGCGGACGTAGGCCAGCCACTTCGAGTCGTGCGACCAGGCGTAATTCGGCTCGTCGTACGTGCCGGGAGAGTAGAGCGACTGGGTGGAGATCTTCTTCACCGCGCCGCTGGCGACGTCGAGGACGTAGAGCGAGCGGGAGTTGTCGCTGAAGGCGATCTTCGTCCCGTCCGGCGACCAGCTCGGATAGGCGTAGAAGCCGGCGCCGTTCAGGGCAATCTTCCTCGGCGTTCCCTTGCCGTCCTGCGCGCCGATCAGCATCTGGTACTCGCCGGAGGCATCGGAGAACCAGGCGATCGATTTGCCGTCCGGCGACCAGACCGGAAAGCGGTCGTTCGCGGCAGGGCTGGCGGTGAGGTTGCGGTCGTCTCCCTTCTCCGCCGGGACGGAGATGATCTCGCCGCGGAACTCGATCGCAGCGCGCGCGCCGGTCGGCGAAAGGCTGCCGTTGCGGACGTACTTGGCTCCCTTCACGAAGCGGGGACGCGTCTCCAGGAGATCCGCGGCCACGCCGATCTTCAGACGCTGTTCCCTGGCCGTGGCCGGATCGAAGAGGTGCAGCCAGCCGGCGCGCTCGAAGATGATGCGGCCGCCGCCCGCGGAGGCGGCCACGATCGGGAAGTCGTCATGGCGCGTCAGCTGCGCCACAGCCTTCGAGGCCGGGTCGTAGGAGAAGAGATTGAACTCGCCCGCGCGGTCGGAGAGGAAGTAGACCCGGCCGCCGACGGTCATGGCGTCGGTGTCGTTGGCCCGTCCGGCCGGCTGCGGGATCTGCTCGACGGCGTAGCTCTTGGTGTCGAAGAGCAGCAGCCGCGCGGCGGTTCCGCCGCGATAGTTCTTCCACTGTCCGAAGGCGTCGGCGAGCGGCTGATAGACGATGCGCGAACCATCGTCGAAGTACGTGGCCTCGGAGGCGTTGGGGATGGGGAGCTTCTCCGCGGCGCCGCCGGTGACGGGCACCGTGAAGAGCTGGCGGTAGCGCATTGTGTACACCTCGCGCGGCGAGGTGAAGAGCACGGACTTGCCGTCCGGCGTGAATCCCTGCGGCAGGTCTTCTCCCGGATGCCAGGTCAGACGCTGCGGCACGCCCCCCTCGGTGGCCACGACGAAGACGTCGGTGTTGCCGTCGTACTCGCCCGCAAACGCGATCCAGTTCCCATCCGGCGAAAAGCGCGGCCGCGATTCCACGCCCGGATGCGACGTCAGCCGCCGCACCCCGCTGCCTTCGAGATTGGCCACCCACAGATCGTTGGCGTAGGCGAAGGCGATGCGGTTGGAGCTGACCGCGGGATCGTTCAGAAGCCGCGTGTCATGAATGTCCACCGCCAGCAGCGACGACGAGGTGAGCGCGAGGACGAGGGCGAGGTTGGCGACGGTCCGCAGCATTCGATTCGTTTCTCCTTGAAAGAATTCTGCGGACTATACGACGGGTGACGAGCAGCTCGTCCGGCAATGGACTCGAACGTTCCGTGACAAGATCGACCCGGGTGGATCATCAGTATAAAATGCGCATGTCATGCGAATCGCTTCCGGCAAGGTTGTCCACGGCAAGGTCGTTTACGAGGGAGAGCTCCCTGAAGGCGCGGATGTGACGCTTCTCACCTACGAACCTGAAGAGACGTTCGAAGTGACGCCTGAGCTGAAGGCGGTCCTTCTCGAGTCGATCGCGCAGTGCGAGCGTGGCGAGACAATCTCCGCCGAGGAGCTTCTGCAAGAAATGCTCAGTCGGGAATGAGAGATCCTCTCCCGGTTGAGATCAGTCATCTTGCGGCCCAGCACATCCGCGAGCTCGAATCATGGTGGAGGCGTAACCGCAAAGCCGCGCCCAATGCCGTTCGCGAAGAGCTTCAGCGCATCCTCCGGGTCATCTGCATCACGCCTTACGGCGGCCATCGGGCAACCGACGTTGAACTTGAAAACGTACGGCGAATTCACATCACGCGCATCTGGCACTTCCTGTATTACCGCGTGCTCAATGACCCGGAACGCATCGAGCTCGTCGCGCTCTGGTCGGATAGCCGCGAATCCGGTCCACCGATTTGAGTGGAATCAACTCTCCACGAACCGATCACACATGCGCTCCGGGAATGAGTCCAAGCGGCCGCGCGCGCAATCGGTCGGCGTATTCGCCGTGGCCTGCTTCGACGAGCAGAGTGAGCTCGAACAGCCGCGCCAGACGGTCGATCCAGCCGCGCGTCTCGTGTTCGTCGAGTGAGCCGAGAGCGGCCGCCAGCGCCTCGGTTTCCCGCGGAAAGTGCGGGCGTGTGCGCGACAGAAGGAGCTCGTGGCTGGCGTCCTTGTTCATCACGCGCAGCGCGTCGAGCATGAGGATGTTCGTGGTCCCCTCCCAGATCGGCAGCACCTGGGCATCGCGCAGCAGCCGCGGCATGGGGCTGTCTTCGATGTAGCCGTTTCCGCCGATGAGCTCCATGGCCTCGGAGACACACGGCACGGCCAGCTTTCCGGTCACGGCTTTGGCGATCGGCGTCAGGATGCGCAACAGTCGCGCGGCGCCGGCATCGCCGGCATCGGCACGCGTCAAGACATCGACCGTTTCGAACGTCAGCAGCATGGCCGCCACGTGTTCGGCTTCGAGATCGAAGAAGGTCTGCTGCGCCAGCGGCCACTCGATCACGGGACGGCCGAAGGCATGTCTGCGCTCGATGTAGTGCCGCGCCTCGTAGACGGCGCGTCCGATCACGCCCACGGAGGCCACGGCGTTGTAGAGACGGGAGAGATTGAGCATCTCCGCCATGGCCGCGAAGCCGCCGACCTCCTCGGCAGGCGCATTCGTCAGCGTCACCTCGCCGGTGGCCATCGAGCGCACGCCAAGCTTTTCCTTCAGCCGCTCGATCGTCACACCCGCGTTTTCACGCGTCTCCAGGAGAAACGTCCGCAGACCTCGCGTTCCCTCTCCGTTCACGCGCGCGGTGACGAGCACCGCCTGCGCGTCGACGTTCGAGCAGAACCATTTGTGTCCCGTGAGCCGCCATGTGCCATCGGCATCTTTCGTGGCCACCGTCTCATTGGCGCCGACGTCCGAGCCGCCGGCGCGCTCGGTGAGGAACATGCCGCCCGTCCAGAGCGTGCGCGGATCGGCCGATGTCAGATGCGGCACGACGCGCATCACCTGTTCGTGCGTACCGTGGCGCGTGAGCACGCGGGCCACGCCATCGGTCATGCACACGGGGCAATAGAGCCCCGCCTCGGCCATGGCGAAGAGATATCCGAGGGCGAACCCGGCGAACGGAGCGGCATGGGAATGCTCGTGCGTCTGATACTTCATGGCGATCATCCCCGAGCCGTAGGCGATGCGCTCCATCTCGCGATAGGCGGGGTGATATTCGACGTGATTGGTCCGCGCGCCGCGCGAATCGTGTGTCACGAGCCGCGGCCGTTCGCGGTCGGCGACCGCCGCCAGCGGCGCCACTTCCTTCGCCGCGCGCTCGCCCATCACGGCCAACTGCGGCTCCGCCCACGAATACGCGGAGGCAGAGAGCTTGCGCCTGCAGAGAGCGCGAAAATCGGGAGAGGCTTCCCAATAGGAGCCGCTCGGTGGATCGGGAATCGGCTGGGACATGGGGCGGCCTCACGCTACTCGGCGAGGGTCTCGAAAGTGTCGAGTCGTTGCTTCACCGGGAAAATCGTCTCCGCAACTCTGCCTTTGCCTCACGGTTGGAAACACCAAACCCTGCTTCGATCTGGTCCATGGCCGAACGTACATCAGGGAGCAAAACGACCTCGTCGACCTTCTGCTCAATCAGTTCGGCAGCATCGGCGCGAAACTCGGACACTGGCTTGATGTGCGCATCGAGTCGAACGTCGCGTGAGGCACGAGCCATCGTACGCCGGATCGTACAATATTCTGTATTGAGCGATCTGCCGAAGCGATCCAGCGACTTCGCCTGGCTGCGAATGCGTTACCTTCTGGCGATGACTGAGAACAAGAAAACGGTCGATCGCTACATGGACGCGTTCGGGCGAACCGACCACGCCGAGATCCTCTCCTGCCTGACGGACGACGTGGAGTGGGTGATCCCCGGCGCCTTCCACAAGCGCGGCAAGGAAGCGTTCGACCAGGAAATCGAGAACGATGCCTTCACCGGCCACCCCGCCATCACGGTCACGCGCCTGACCGAGGAAGACGACGTCGTCGTGGCGGAGGGCTCCGTGCGCACGCAGCGAAAGGACGGCGCCGTCCTGAACCTGGCGTTCTGCGACGTGTTCGAGATGCAGGGCGGAAAGATCCGGAGGCTGATCAGCTATCTGATGGAGACCCAATCGCTTTCTCCGCAGGAGTGACCGGCATGTTGGAGTTTGCGGGGATTTTCGCGGTATGGGTCCTAAGCGACATCCCGCTGGCGCTTGCCCGCCGCGCTCTCCCGCCGGAACAGCGAGAGGCAGTGAGCAATCGTCATGCAGCGGCATGGCACGCACTCCTCCCCGTGCTCATGGGTGTGGGGTTCCTGGTGGCATGGGTCAGTCCGCTGCAGTACATCGGCTCGTACATCGCGGCGGTCGCGATCCCTCTCTCGGTGTCGTACGTCTGTTTGACCGTCGTGATGATTCGGAACATTCGCCGCGCCGGCGCTCCACCAGCGTATTTCCGCGCCTTCATGCTGGGCACGGCCCTGCAGGTGCCGATGCTTGCACTGCTGCTCTGGCTCGGGGCAAGCCGATGATCGGAGGTTGAACGTTGCTACGAAATCCTCGTTACGTCATCGCCGTGAAGAACCTCTCGCAGTCCGCTCGTTTCTATCGCGACGTGCTCGGCTTCGAGATCATCACCATCCCCGACCCGGGCTGGCTCTTCTTCGTGAAAGACGACTGCTTCATCATGGCCGGCGAGTGCGCGGAGGCGTTGTCTCCCCGCGAGCTCGGAGATCATTCGTACTTTGCGTACGTCGAGGTCGATGACATCCAGCGATATCACGACGTTGTCGTGGCAAACGGCGCGGAGATCATGAAAACGCTGCGCCCCGAGCCGTGGGGGATGACGGAGTTCGGAATCCGGACGGCCGACGGGCACCGGATGATGTTCGGACAACCGAGCGAACAGGCCGCGGGCTAAGAGCCAACCGCGCTCGTGTAGTAAGCTTTCTCCACACACCCCATCCCATCCAAGGAGCGGTAGATGACCGACGTTGCAACGGCGCCGGCGCGCGTGGGCAGTCCCGGCTGGATCTCCCGATTGGCCTCTCACGGCATGGCCTTCCCCTGTTCTTTTCGCGTGCATCCTCCCTCAGGGGATGTGATCGCGTTCGGCGACGGGGCTTCCGAATTCGACATCCATACCCGCAACGATCACGGCATGCGCGCGCTGCAGTCGGCGTCCGAGCTGGCCATCGCCGACGCGTACGTGCGCGGCGACATCGAGATCGAAGGCGACGTCGTCAAGGCCATGTGGCTGCGCAACTTTCTTTCGGACCGCAATCTCTGGCTGAAGGTGTGGCGCCGCCTGCAGCCGCTGATTTTCGGCCGCGAGAAGCTCAATCCGGAGTGGATCGCCAAGCACTACGACTCGAACAACGTGCAGCTGATGGCCCTCGATCGCGACTACCACGCGTACACGCCCGGCATCTACCTGACGGACGACGACACGCTGGAAGAAAGCTCGCTGCGGAAGTACGAATTCGCCTGGGAGTCTCTGCGGCTGCAGGCCGGGCAGGAGCTGCTGGAGATCGGCTGCGGCTGGGGCGGCATGACGCGCTACTGCGCCAGCCGCGGCGTCCGCGTCACCGGCATCACGCTCTCGAAGCACCAGCAGGAGTTCACGCAGAAGCTGATCGAGGAGAACGGCTTCGACGCCACGGCCAGCTATCAGGACTTCTTCACCTATCAGCCCGGCCGCCGCTTCGACGCCATCTCATGCATGGGCGTGATCGAGGATCTCTCCGACTACCCGCGCGTGATGACGCGCTTCGCGGAGCTGCTCAAACCGGGCGGACGCGCCTATCTCGACTACGCGGCGGGCAAAGTGCCGTTCGGCACGTCGAGCTTCGTGACCAAGTATGTCTGGCCCGGCACGTTCCGCATGGTCTACGTCCCGGAGCTGCTGACCGCCATCGACCAGTCGCCGATCCAGCTCGTCGGTCTCTACAACGACCGCCGCAACTACTACCTCTGGGCCCGCAACGGCCAGCGCCGCTGGGTCGAGAACCGCGCCGAGGTCGTCGCCCAGGCCGGCGAAGAGCTCTATCGGCTCTTCAACCTGCTGTTCATGGGCACCGCCGGCGTGATGAGCGATCCGGCGCAGACGGTGAGCGCGTACCGGATGGTGCTCAGCCTCGGCGAATCCTGAGCGAAGCGAAGGATCAGGTTAGCAGCAACAATGAACGTTGCCACGAAGCGCAGAACCGATCATTCAGCGTAGGTGCTAAGTTGACTCTTCGCTTCGCTCAGAGTTGGGGACCGGTCAGAGCTCTACCTGCGCCCCCAACTCAATCACCTGATTCGGCGGCAGGCTGAAGAACACCGACGCGCTGGAGGAGTTGCGGACCATCCAGGCGAAGAGGTGTTCGCGCCAGATGGCCATGCCTCTGCGTTTGGTGGGGATGAGCGTCTCCCGGCCGAGGAAGTAGCTGGTGGCCATCGGGTTGAAGCGCATGTCGCCGGTGCCGATGCGTTCGAGCACGTCGGGGATGTTGGGGTCTTCCATGAATCCGAAGTGGAGCGTCATGCGGTAGACGCCGTTGCCGATGTCGCTCCACTCGAACCGTTCTTCTTCGCCGAGATGCGACCGGTCCTCGGTCTCGACGGTGAGGAGCACCACGCGGCGATGGACGATCTTGTTGTGCTTGATGTTGTGCAGCAGCGTGGTGGGCACGCCTTCCGGTGCGCGCGACATGAAGATGGCCGTGCCCGGCACGCGCGGGAGCCGCTCCTGCTCCAGCTCCTTCATGAAACTCTCGATGGAGATCGATTGCTCGGTCAGGCGCTCGCTGAGAATGCGCCGTCCCAGCCGCCACGTCGACATGAGGATGAAGATGAACAGGCCCACGGCCAGCGGGAACCAGCCGCCGTCAAAGATCTTCACGATGTTGGCGGCGAAGAAGGCTACGTCGATCACGAGCAGCGGCGCGGCCAGCAGCGAGACGCGTGCGTAGCTCCAGCCCCAGCGCTCGTGCGCGAACGACGCAAAGAGCATCGTGGTCACAGCCATGGTCGCCGTCACGGCCACACCGTAGGCGGCGGCCAGGTTCGTGGAATGCTTGAACGTCAGCACCAGACCGATGGCCGCGAACATGAGCGCCCAGTTGATCGAGCTGATGTAGATCTGCCCCATCTCGCGCGCCGAGGTATGGCGCACGCGGATGCGCGGCAGGTAACCCAGCTGCGTGGCCTGGCGCGTGATCGAGTAGGCGCCCGAGATCACCGCCTGCGAGGCGATGACCGAGGCGAGCGTAGCCAGGATCACGAGAGGGAGCACGGCCCACTTCGGCGCCATCAGAAAGAACGGCTCGGCCGTCCCGGCCGGCGTGTGCAGCAGAAAGGCGCCCTGGCCGAAGTAATTCAGGAGGAGCGCCGGCAGGACGAACGCAAACCAGGCCAGACGGATCGGTTTGATTCCGAAATGCCCCATGTCGGCGTACAACGCCTCGCCGCCTGTGACCACGAGAAAGACCGACCCTAGGACAAAGAAACCGATGAGGTGATTTTCGGTAAAGAAGCGCACCGCGTACGTCGGAGAGATCGCGAAGACCACGCGCCAGTTATGACTGATCTGCCAGATGCCGAGACCGCCCAGGACGGTGAACCAGAGCATCATGACCGGCCCGAAGAACGCGCCGATCTTCGCCGTCCCGTATTTCTGCACCCAGAACAGACCGATGAGCACGACCACGCAGATCGGCACGATGTACGGCTGGAAGCGGTGCGTGACCACTCCCAACCCTTCCACCGCCGAAAGGACGGTGATGGCCGGCGTGATCATGCCGTCGCCGTAGAGCAGGGCCGCGCCGAACAAGCCCAGCGCCAGGAGAATGCCGCGGCGTTTCGACTTCCGCGGCCGCACCAGCGACATCAGCGCCAGGATCCCGCCTTCGCCGCGGTTGTCGGCGCGCATCACGAAGGCCAGGTACTTGATGGAGATGACGATCGTCAGCGACCAGAACACCAACGACAGGATGCCCAGAATGTTGGCGGGCGTGGGCATGAGCCCGTGCTCTTTGGAAAAGCACTCGCGGAAGGCGTAGAGCGGGCTGGTGCCGATGTCGCCATACACGACCCCGAGTGCGCCGAGCGAGAGTGTGAGGAGGTAACGCCTGCTGTGCTGCTGCTCTGACGGCTCCATGCGTGCAGCCGCGAAACGTAGCACAAGACGAGCCGGAACGGCGCGCCGCGGCGTAGACACCGGCGATCCTGACGTTTTAGTTGACAGAACGCCGGAGCGGTCCCATCTCTAATCCGATGATCTTCCCCGCCGGCTTACTCCTGCTGATCCTTCCGGCCACCCCACCGCCGGATCCGCCCGTCGAGGTCTCCAAGAAGAACATCAAGGTCTTGCAGGGCCTCCCGTCGTCTCAGCTGATCCCGGTCATGTCGTTCATGGCGAATTCCCTCGGCGTGACCTGCGCGCACTGCCACACCAAGCAGTGGGAGTCGGACGAGAAGCCGGCCAAAGCCGCGGCGCGCAGGATGATCCAGCTGCAACGCTCGGTCAATGAACAGCACTATCAGGGCAAGCTCACCGTCACGTGCAACACCTGCCATCAAGGGCATGTCGTGCCGCCGGCCACGCCGGATGTAGCAAACGCGGGCTGGAACCCGCACCCTGCGGCCCCATCCGCGGCCGTCCCAGGCGAAGCGGCCCTGGAGCGCCTGCCGGCGGCTCCCGCCGGAGTGACGCGTCGTGTGATCCGCGGTTTGGTGGCGCGCTACAACGGCCGCGACGACCCCAAGAGTGAGCCGTTCACGCTGATCATGGGCGACCCGATCGAGTACCACACTGAGCTTTCCCATCCACCCGAGGCCAGGCGTGCCTTCGTGTTGTACCTCCTCGGGAGGCCGCTGCCCGAACAGGTGCGCGGCGAACAGTGGACCATCACCCCCGAGCGAGTCGTCCGCGAGCGCGAAACCCCGACACCGCTCGGCAACCTGCCGGACCGGGTGGAGCTCAGCGACTTCCGCGAGACCACGAGCGGGCGTTTGCCGTTCCGCGCGCAGTGGTCGCGCGCCGACTACCGCGTCACGTACACCGTGGAGAGCATCGAGAGCGACGTCACAGCTGCTCATTGACCAGGAAAGCGGTGAAGTCGCGGATCTTGTGCATCACCGGCCGGTGTTTCCACGGCTCGAAGTGCACCTCCACGGCGTGCCCCAAGTCGCGGTCGAACGTTTCCTCGAGCTGGGCGGCGAAAGCTTCGTCGTAGACCACGAGAGAGACCTCGTCGTTGACCTCGAAGGAACGGTCGTCGAAGTTCGTCGAGCCGAGGGCCGCCAGACAGCCGTCGATCACGATCACCTTCTGGTGGAGCAGCGTCTTCTGATAGTCGAATAGCTTCACGCCGCCCTTGAGCAGCGTCCCGTAGTGGTGGTGGCTGGCGTGCTGCACCAGCGGCGAATCGCTGGCCTCGGTGGCCGGGATCATGACGCGCACCGCCACTCCCCGTTTCACCGCCGCCAGGAGGGCGTCGCGCGCGTCGGGATCGGGCAGGAAGTAGGGGTTCTGGATGGTGATGCTCTTCCTGGCCGCATGAATGGCCATGTAGTGCAGGACCTTTAACGTCGACGGGCTGCCGGCAGGCGACGTCCAGACCACATGCGCCTTCATGTCGCCGGCGGCCGCAAGCTCGGGAAAGATCGTCGTCCCGGCCAGCACTTCTCCTGTCCCTTCGATCCAGTTCTCGGCGAAGGCCGACTGCAACTGCCCCACGGCCGGACCTTCGACGCGCGCGGAGATGTCGCGGAAGTGCTTCTTGTCCTCGGCATCGCCGAGCCAGGAGTCGACCAGGCAGTGGCCGCCGACGTAGCCGATCCGGCCGTCGATGATGAAGATCTTGCGGTGGTCCCGGTTGTTGAGGTTGCCGAGATTGCTGATCTTCATGGGATGGTAATGGTGGACCTTGATGCCGGCGTCGCACATGTCGGCCAGGCCCTGCTTGCCGAAGTTCTTGCCGCCGCTACCGTCCAGCATCACCCGCACGTCCAGCCCTTCCTTCGCCTTGCGGCACAAGGTCTTGGACATGCGGCGCGTGAGCTCCCCTTCCTTGGAGAGAAACGTCTCGTAGTGAATCGTCTCTTTGGCCTGCTCGATGTCGCGGAACACGGCCTCCCAGAACGCGCCGTTCTGATGGAGCTCGACCTTGTTGCCTTCGACGATCACGCTCTGCGTGGATCCGGCGATCGACGGCAGGAGGTCGTGCAGATCGCCCTCCGACACGAGGGCCAGATGCGGACGGCTGCGCCGCTTCACCGACCAGACAATGATCGTCAGAATCACGATGGCCAGCCCCATCACGGCCAGGAGCCAGAGAGGGACGGTGACGTCCTTCATTCGCGCAACCTCAGCTCGACCACGACGCCCCAGTGGTCGGACGGCCCGCGCCGGATGACCTCGGAGCCGACGTACTCCCAGCGCGGATCGCAGAAGACGTAGTCGAGGCGCTGGCGCGTCATCGGGAACGTCACTTCCTTCAGATCGCCGCAGACCCGCAGGTGGCCGTGCGAAAGCAGCACCTGGATCTCGTCCGCCGCAGGTGGCACGTTGAAATCGCCGACCAGGACGTGCGGCAATGCTCCGCGCGCGGTGATGTCGCCGAGCTCCGCGATCTGTCTCATGCGCGCCAGGCGCAGAAGACGGCCCCAGGCGGCGAGATGGGTGACGAAGAACGTGAGGCCGACGCCGTCGACGTCAATATCGGTCTGGAGCACCGAGCGCGGCTCACCCGATCCCGGCAGCGGATGGACGCGGCCGGACCGGATCGTTCCGCGCGTGAGCACGGCGTTCCCGTAGTCGCCGCCATCCATGTTGCAGCTCTTGCCGAACCAATGGTTCAACCCGGTGAGCGAAGCCAGCACCTCGCCCTGATGCGCCGGCCCCACGCGCGTGCGGCAGTGCACCTCCTGCAACCCCACCACGTCCGGCTGCACCGAAGCAATCACCTCGGCCAGCTTCGGCAGATGATCCTCCCGTCGCGCCGCCGCGTGGCCCTGAATGTTGTACGACATGATCTTCACGCCAGCGTCCGCTGGGACGAAAGCGAGATTGATGCCGTGAATGGTGGACGCCGTGGACTTGGTGGACGTCGTGGACTGTCCACTCAGTCCACTTGGTCCACAAAGTCCACTACGTCCACCCGCTAAAATCCCCCCCATGCTCACCGACCTGGACCCCCTCCTCCGAGAGCGCGGCATCGACGCCGTCATCGTGCCGATGCACGAGGCCATGCATCCCTCCTTTCGGTGGCTGGCGCGGGGGGCCAAGGTCACGCGCGGGTACGCGGTGAAGCTGGTGGATCGCGATCCGGTCCTGGTCACGTATCCGATGGAGCGGGACGAGGCGGCAGCCACCGGTCTGGACGTCCGGCTCGTGCATGACTTCGACTACGACCGCATCCTCCGCGAGGCGTCCAATCCGTCGGAGGCGTACGCAGGGCTGTTCTCGAGCGTGCTGCGCGATCTTGGTGCAGGCCAGGTGGTGGCGTTTTTCGGGAACGCACCGCTGCAGCTGTACATCGCGCTGGTGGAGGCGATGGAGTGGCGTGGCTGGCGGATCTATCGCTCCCGAGGGGAAGACCTGATCCAGCTCGCCCGCAAGCGGAAGGAACCGTGGGAGATCGAGGCCATTCGGTCCGTCGGCGCACGCACCGAGCAGGTCGTCGACGGCGTCCGGGAGCTGCTGCGCGGGGCCCGTCCGGGCCTGACGCTGGGCGATCTCAAGACGTTCGTCTCCACGGAGATCGTGCGGCTGGGCATGATCGAGGACCACGAGACGATCCTCTCGCAGGGCCGCGACGCCGGCGTTCCGCATTCCCGCGGCGATGCGCGCGCACTCGTCCAACCCTCACTGCCGATCGTGCTCGACATCTTCCCGGCCGACAAGAGCAGCGGCTACTTCTTCGACCTCACCCGCACCTTCTGCGTCGGCCCGATCCCCGACGCGCTGCAGCGCCTGCACGACGACGTGCTGGACGCCTTCACCCGGGCGCGCGACGCCATGCGTCCCGGCACCCCGGCCTCCGGCTACCAGGCCCTCGTGTGCGATCTCTTCGAAGCCAAGGGATATCCGACCACGCGCTCGAATCCGAAGACGCTCGAGGGCTACGTGCACAGCCTCGGGCACGGCGTCGGGCTGGAGATCCACGAGAAGCCGTCGTTCGCGCTGCTGCCGACGAATCGTGACCTCATCGAAGCCGGCGACATCGTGACCATCGAGCCCGGCCTCTACTTTCCCGAGCGCGAGCTGGGCGTGCGCATCGAGGACACGTTCGTGGTCACGGAGAACGGCGTGGAGTCGCTCTGCAGGAGCGACTACGGATTACGGCCGTAATTGGAAACAGAAACGCCGGCCTCGCGGCCGGCGTTCGGGCGATATTGCGCGTTCAGCGCAGTTTACAGGTTGCGATCGATGAACTGCTGCAGGGCGTTCTTCGGGGCGGCGCCGACCATGCGATCGACCAGCTGACCGTTCTTGAACATCATCAGCGTGGGAATCGAGGTGACGCCATACCGCTGAGCCACCATGGGGTTATCGTCCACGTTCAGTTTGGTGATTTCCGCTTTCCCCTCGTAGCTCGGGGCAAGCTCCTCCACGATCGGGCCGATGAGGCGGCACGGACCGCACCATGGAGCCCAGAAATCGACGAACACCGGCTTTCCGCCGTTCAGGACGTTGTCGAAATCGGCGTCGCCGACCTGTTTGACTGACTTCGAATCTGCCATCTGCGAGATCTCCTAGTTGAGTGAAAAAGTCGACCTGCCGGGGAACATATTCCAATGCGCGTATCTAAAGGCCACACTCTGTCTATCGCAAGGAACGGACCCGATTTCCGACGAACTGGCATGCCGCTCGCGTAGGGTCTGCTTCAGGAATGTCCGATCGACGCAATCAGGACCGGCCCGAAACAAGGGAACGCCGGTCTTTCCCCCGCCCCCCACTCTGGCTGAATCTCCTGCTGCTGATCCTCGGCATCGCCGGGATCGTCCTGGCACGCTATCACCGCGAGCGGGTCTCCAGCGAGTTCGCCGACGTCATCACCCGGGAGCAGCGCACGCCCGCCGACGTGACCAAGGTCAAGAGAAACCTGGCGGAGCTGGACCTCAATCGGGAAGCGCTCCAGCACGAGCTCGAAGGCCGGATGAAGTTCGTCGGCAGCCTCAAGTCGGAGAACTTCTATCTCTCCATCGACACGAACGCCCGGAAGCTCCGTTTCCACTACGGCGACACGGTGCTGCGCGAGTCGGACGTGATCGCCGGTGACGGGAAAACACTCACCGCGAATGGCAAGTCCTGGACATTTGTCCCGCTCAAAGGAGCGTTCCCGATCGAGGCCAAGCTCGTCGATCACGCCTGGCGCGTCCCCGAGTGGGTTTACGCGATGAAGGGCGAGCCGGTGCCCGCCGAGCGTCCGGTCGTCACCGGTGGCCTCGGCAAGTACGTGCTCTTCCTTCCGAACGGTTACGCCATCCACACACAGCCCGCGGCCGAGAGTCCGCTGCAGGGAGCGAAGCCCGGCTCGTACATGGTCTCCGAGGACTTCATGCGCGCGGTCTGGCCACGCATCACCACGGGCACCACGCAGGTCTACATCTTCTAGGGAGAACAGATGCCACGCTGGGTTGGATTGTTGGGTTCATGGGCGCTGCTGGTGCTGGGCCTGGGCGTCCTCGGATACGCGGTCGCCGCAGAGGCCATCACGGTCACCGACGCGCGCAAGCTGAAGCGCGTGCGGACGATCGACCTGTTGGTGGAGGAGCAGGTTCTCAAGCAGCTCGCGCAGCTGCAGAAAACGATGTCCGAGGCGTCGTCGAAAGTGACCACGCTGCAGTCCGAGGTCACGTCGACGCAGAAACAGATCGAAGACCTCCAGGACAGCAACTTCGTGATCACGGTCTCCACGACGGAAAACAAGGTCTATGCACGGCAGAACGGACAGCTCGTGTTCGAGGCCATCTGCTCGACGGGGAGCAACTCCTCCCTCGTGACGTCCGGCGGAACGAAAGTCTTTCGCACGCCGATCGGCCGCTTCCGCATCCAGTCCAAAGAAGAGGCCCCGAAGTGGGTCCCGCCGGACTGGCATTACGTCGAAGAGGCGCAGAAGAACGGTCTCAGCGTCGTCCACCTGGAGCGCGGCCAGAACATCGGCGGCCTCACCGTGAGCGGGACCGAGGTGCTGGACAACGGCTATCCCCTCCCCGAGGGCGGCTTGATCGTGCGCGGCGGCGCGGTGGTCATCCCGCCCGTGGGCACACGCCCCCGCCAGTTCCCGGATGTTCTGGGCACCCACCGCCTCAACCTCGGCGACGGCTACGCCCTCCACGGCACGCAAGCGGTCTCACAGCTCGGCCGCAACGTCTCCCACGGCTGCGTGCGTTTGCACAACGACGACATCGCCCGGTTGTTTGCCATGGCGAATGTGGGGGATGAGGTGATCATTTACTGAGCTGGCGATGGCCGCAGTGGACGTCGCCGTGGACCAAGTGGACGTCCACCAAGTCCACGAGGTCCACAACGTCCACAACCAGCTGCCGACTACAATTCCGCGCCATGAACATCTGGCGCGACCGATTCTCCCGCTGGTTCGCGCCGCTGGCGCGGCGGTGCCCGCTCTCGCCGAATGCCGTGACGCTGCTGGCGCTGGCGCTGAACGTCGTGGCGGCGGTGCTGCTCTACCGGCGGCAGTTCGTTCCGGCCATCGTGTTCCTGTCCATCGGCGGGCTGGCGGATGCGTTCGACGGGATCGTGGCGCGCGTGCAGGAGAAGACGTCCGTGTACGGCGATTTTCTCGACCACTTCGCGGACCGGGTCAGCGACATCCTGCTCGTGACGGGATGGCTTCTTGGCAACGGCGTGCGCGTGGAGATCACGATCGCCGTCATCATCGCCGTCCTCCTCAACGGCTATATCGGCACGCAGATCGAAGCCTCCTGGCATGAGCGCAATTACGACTCGGTCGGCCGCGGCGAGTTCGTGCTGGCGCTCGTGCTCTATCCGATCGTGTCGTACATCCTCATCGACAACGGCTGGGAGCGAATCGTGCGCGGGGGGCTGACGATCCCCGAGTGGATGTCCTTCGTGCTGCTGGCGTTTGCGGTGCTCGGGATCGTGCAGCGGTTCGCGCTGGCGGCGCGGTTGGAACGGCGCGGATGACTTTCCTCCCCCACCCCATCACCGGTGATCCGATCGTGTTCGCACCGGAGCGCGCCTCGCGCCCGGGTGCATTCGGCGGTGATGACGCGGAGCGCTGCGTCTTCTGCCCGGGCAACGAGTCCGACACGCCTCCGACGATCGCGGCCGCCGGCGATCCGTGGCGGGTGCGCGTCTTCAGCAACAAGTATCCGTCCGTCGAGGACGCGGAAGTGATCGTGGAGTCGCCGCAGCACGACGCCACGTTCGACCGCATCGCCCATGCGCAGGACGCCGTCCGCATCATGGTCGACCGCTATCGCGCGCATGCCCACGCCGCACACGTATCGCTGTTCAAGAACGAGGGACCCGTGGCCGGGGCGTCGATCCCACACATGCACTCGCAGGTCATGCCGCTGCCGTTCGTACCACCTCGCATCGCGCGCGAAGGGGAAGCGTTCGACCGTGCACCGCGCTGTCCTCTCTGCGCACTCGATGCGCACGTCATCCGCGAGACACCGTCGTTCACGTGGCTGGCTCCCGCGGCGTCGTGGATGCCATATCAACAATGGATCATCCCGAAACGCCACATCGCCGAGATGTCGGCACTCGAAGAGCCCGAGATCACGGAGCTGTCGGCGTTGCTGCAGGCGGCCTCGCGGGCGATGCTGACACTCGATCGCTCGTACAACTGGATCTTCATGAACTTCGCGCGCCGCGACACCGCTCACTTCTACGTGGAGCTCTTCCCGCGCGTGACCGCGTTCGGCGGATTCGAGCTCGGCACAGGACTGGCTGTCCAGATCGTCGACCCCGCCCTGGCAGCACAGCGGCTGCAGTCGACCTTGCCCAAGTAAGCTAATAGCTTACACTTTTCGCGTGCGCTTCGATTGGAGCCCAGAAAAGGCAGCCCAAAACGAGCGGCTCCACGGCGTGTCTTTCGATGAGAATCTACGATGAGTGACCGAGAAGAGCTAACTCGAGAAGAAATGAGCCGAGCGCTCAGTCGAGTGCAGAGGAAGAGAATCATTGCGGGCCGGCTCGAGCCAGGCGACGTAGCCGCGTTGCGGCGCTTCATCTGTCTGACACAGGAGCAATTCGCAGAAGCACTGAGCATCAGCGTTCACACGCTCCGCAATTGGGAACAGGACAGGGTGAAGCCGGACGGCCCCGGCCTCGCTTTGCTCCGCATCGCGGCACGTCATCCACGAATCGTGCGCCAGAACATCGACTCTGCCGCGTAGGAATGTTGTCGGCTCAGTGAGGAGTCGGCGGTCGACAGTAGAAAATCACCGCGCTGTGGCTTTATCCACTGCCGACTGCAGCGCAGCGGACTGCCGACTGCCGACTCGCTACGGCTTCGTCCCGAAGTAGCTCTCGAGATGCCCCTGTGCCTGGCGCAGGGCATCGTCCGGAGTGCGCACCTCGGCGAAGGCATCGCGCCAGATGTTGCCGACGCGCTGCAGGTTCCGTTCGCGCAGGCCGAACAGCACTTCGCGCAGCGCCTCCGTCTCGGGAGGCAGGAGATCGGTGCGGGCGAGCTCGCGCTCGAGCAGCGACTGCGCCACGCGCAGGTCGTCGTCGGCGGCAGCGGCCGGCGGGGGGACCGTCATGGCCGGGATCTTCATCGTGGTGGGACGATCCATCGTCGTCCGGTCGCTGAGCTCGCGCGACTGCCCGCCGCCCATGTCGACGGCGCCGGGGAGCTCTTTCAATTGCGGGCTGAACTTGCCCATCATGAAGAACAGCTCTTTCTCGTTCGCGAAATTGCCGACCAGGCGGGCCGACTTGGCGAGCTCGAGATGCTCCGACTCCTGGAGCATGATGAAGGCGCGGGCCCGGTCTTCGAGGGCGATGCGCTTGGCGTGCACCTTCCAGGCTGTCAGCGTGCCCTGGATGAAGCAGGCCTGCCCGGCGCGGATGCTGACCGCCTCCACCGTCACGTTCTCCTCGATGCGAATCGAGCCGTTGGTGGACTCGATCTCGGAGTAGACGCCGGAGTTCTGGATGACGAGATTGCCGGGGGTCTTGATGGAAAGTTGGCCGCTCGTGTTGACTCGGATTTCGGTCCCACGAGGGATGATCATCGTGGGGAAATTCGCCTGATCGGTGGCTGCACTCATCAACCCCTCCTCTTCACACTCCCACTGGTGGCATAGCCGACGAAGGCCGAAGGCAACGGATCGAAATCTTTGTATTCCTTGGTCGTGCGCGCCCGCATGAGCAGCACGGCCTCGTTGCTCCACTGATGATTGAGGATGTAGATGCGCGGATCGACCGGCGAGAACGTGCCGGGCTGCTCCAGGTCGCTGCGCACTTCGTAGTGCAGGTGCGAGTTCGTGCTCCAGCCGGTGGAGCCAACCGTGCCGATCACTTCACCTTGCTTCACCATCTGCCCGGCGCGCACGTTCACGCTGTCGCAGTGGCCGTAGATGGTGATGAAACGGTCGGCGTGCTTGATGGTCACGACGTTGCCGAAGCGCCACCAGGCCACGCTCTGGCGGATCGGATAGCGGCCGGCGAAGGTGATGATGCCGTCGGCCGTGGCGTAGATCGGCGTGCCGGTCGGCGCGGACAGATCCAGCCCCTTGTGAAAATCAGCGGCCCGTGTGAACGGCGAAACGCGGTTGCCGAACGGCGAGGTCAGCACGAACTGATCCGGCGGCACCGGCAGGATGGACGGAGTGTGACGCACGATCTCCGCATTCGCGGCCTCGTAATTCGCCAGCAGCTCGATCTGCAACTGCAGCCGGCGCATGGCATTCATGAGAGAAGCCTCGCGGCGGCGGGCATCTTCGAGCGGCGCATCCTCGGCACTGGTGCGCGCCGGCGTGGAGAAACCTCCCTGCCCGAGGGTCCGGTCCAGACCGTACACGGTGATCAGCTTCTCCACGCGGATGCGCTGCTCTTCCAGCGTCCGCTCGATGGAGCTCATCTGCACGACATTCTCACGCAACCGCTCCCGCTGAATGTCGCGCTCCTCGCGCTGCTCGAAGAGAAAGTTCGTCTTGTACACGCGGCGGATGACCGTGGGCGCCGCCGCCATCGAGCCGATGAGACCGGCCAGGACGATCGAGAGCGCAACGATCCCGATCACCACGCGGCGGCGGTCGAAAAAGAAGTACCGCACGCGCCGGCGAATGTCGCTCGGATGGATCTGGATCTCGATCATGACTCGAACCCCCCGCCCTGGACACCGCGCGGGTCGGTTAGTCTAACACAGCGGATTGCACAAGAGCTGGTGCAGTTGGCTGTGGAGATCAGGGCTCGGATTCCGGCGTCCCGGCCGCGCGCGCTCCGGCGAAGCGTTTGACGATCGTCGGCAGCAGGACCATGGCCACGACGAGCAGGCAGACGATGGCCAGACGCTTGAACGCGTCGCCTTCGCTCATGGAGCCGTTGAAGAGCGCGTCGGCGCAGTAGGTGATGACGAACTTGGACGGGGCGATGCCGAGGATCGTGGCGAAGAAGTAGTCGCGGAAGCGGACGCCTGCGACGCCGGCGCCGTAGTTCAGCGCCGCGAAGGGGATGCCCGGGATGTTGCGCAGAACGAGGAGAGACTTGAAGCCGGCGTGGTCGACCTGCTTGGCCACGAGGCGGCCGACGCGGCCGAATCGGTCGAGCAGGCCGGCGCCGATGAACCGTCCCGCGAAATACGAGATCACGGCGCCGATCGTGCCGCCGACCATGGCGTAGCAGCCGCCCAGCACCCAGCCCCAGATGAACCCGGCGGCAATCACGAAGATCGATGCCGGGATCGCGGCCACGCAGCCGAGGGCGTAGATGAGGATGTAGATGACCGGCGCGTACCAGACCGCGCGGATCTGCCCCACCGCGGCGCGAATGTTCTCGCGCGTGAGCTGATCCCGGAGAGGCGAAAACCAGAGCCCAATGAAGACCGCCGCCAGCGCGAGCGCCGCGGCGATTCGGAGGATCGTTCGGCGTTGCATCAGGGTTCGCGCCGCTCCACGTGAACGACGTTCTGATCCACCTGTCCGGTCAATCCGAACTGCCGGAAGATCGTGCGAAATGCGGTGGTGCACGGCACGTCCCGGAAGTAGACAAGGCTGGCAGTACCCGAAACCTCCTTGTCGATGAGCACGTTCCGGATGCCGCACTGCTCCTGCATGGATTTGAGGATGACCCGTACATCCTCGTCTTTAACGTCAAGCGTCACCGTAGGCTCCGCCGCAGAAGCGGAGGCGGCAAGTAGCAACGTCATGACAAGGACGAATTTCAATTTCAGTTACCCGTGCTCTCGACGATCATGGCAATCCCCTGTCCCCCGCCGATGCAGGCCGACGCCAAGCCATAGCGCTGTTTGCGGCGGCGGAGCTCGTAGAGGACGGTGAGCAGGAGGCGCGTGCCGGAGGCTCCGAGGGGGTGGCCGAGGGCGATGGCGCCGCCGTTGACGTTGAGCTTGTCCATGTCGATGCCGAGGTCTTTCGAGACGGCCAGGATCTGGCCGGCGAACGCTTCGTTGATCTCGATGAGGTCGAGGTCGCCGATGCTCATCCCCGCGCGTTTCAGCGCGATCTGCGTGGCCGGGACGGGGCCGATGCCCATGATGTCGGGGTCGCAGCCGGCGATGCCCCAGGAGACGATGCGGCCGAGGGGAGTTTTTCTTTTCTCTTTGGCCTGGTCCGCGGTCGTGACGACGAGCATGGCTGCTCCGTCGACGATGCCGGAGGCGTTCCCGGCGGTCACGAAGCCGTCTTTCGCAAACGCGGGCCGCAGCTTGGCCAGGCCGTCCATCGTGGCGTCGGGACGAACGTGATCGTCGGAGGTGATCTGCTCGCCTTTGCGCCCCACGGGGACGGCGACGATCTCTTCCTGCAGGCGGCCGGCCGCAGCTGCGGCGCGCTGCTGGCTGCGCAGCGCGAACTCGTCCTGCGCTTCGCGGGAGATCTCGTACTTGCGGGCCAGGTTGTCGGAGGTCTGGGCCATGTAGAGGCCGCAGTAGGTATCGAAGAGCGCCACCATGAGCGAGTCCTCGATGGCGCCCTGTCCGAGCTTGAATCCCTTGCGCGCGCCGCGCATGACGTGCGGCGCCTGCGACATGTTCTCCATGCCGCCGGCCAGGACGGTGGTGGCTTCGCCGAGCTCGATCTGTTCGGCCGCGCTGATGACGGATTGGATGCCCGAGCCGCACAGGCGGTTCACGGTCAGCGCCGGAACCTGCTTCGGGACGCCCGCCTTGAGACCGACGTGGCGGGCGCCGTAGATCGCGTCTCCCGAGGTCTGCAGTGCGTTGCCGACGATGACATGGTCCATCTCCTCGGCCGAGAATCCGCTGCGGGCGATCGCTTCCTTCGCCGCGATCACGCCGAGGTCGATGGCGCTGATGTCGCTGAAATGTCCGTTGTACTCCGCCATCGGCGTCCGTGCGCCGTCGACGATCACGATCTCTTTCACTGGTCGTTACTCCTTCATGCCTGGGTGCTCAACGCGTGCGGTGCGGATCATATTCGGCGATTTACGAATCATCAGGGCGATGGCCACCAGCTCCGTGAGCGTCATCCAGACACTCCCCTCGATCCCGAACTCCCCGCCGGTCAGGAGGTCCGGCCCGCCTCCCCTCTCGATGAGAATGCTCTGCATCAGCTCGAAGCCGCTCACTTCATGGCCGAGGATCGGGCCGGTGGTGAGGTTCCACGCCAGGTGAAGGCCGATGGGGAACCAGAGACGGCCGTAGCGCACATAGGCGAGGCTGAGCAGGATCCCGCCGAGGAAGATATTCACCAGCCCGAGGGTGGTCACCGATGAGTTCCCCGCGTGCAGACCGGCGAAGATGAGCGACATCCCGAACAGCGCGAACGGCCGGTTCCAGCGTAGGAGCTTCTGGAAGGGATACCCGCGGAAGAGCAGCTCCTCGTGAAAGACGGCCGGGAGAAAAATCGCCAGCAGCTCCAGCCATGGGAACCCGGTTCCCGGCAGATGGCGGATGCCGGTCGAGAGCACGATCAGCACGGCGCAGCCGGAGATGAGGAGGAATCCCCACCAGAGCCCGCGCAGGAGTTCCGGCAGCGCCAGGCGTGGCGCGACGAAGAGTCCGACCGGCCATTGCCCGCGCTCCCAGATGGCTATGGTGAGGGCGGTGGCCACGCCGGCGGAGAGCAGGTTGCCCCAATGCGCGTAGGGGAACCGGGCCCATGCCAGGAGGATGAATGTGGCAACATAGAAGAACACGAACGATAAGAGCGGCGCCAGGAGCCGGTCCGCGGAGGCGGCGCGCTGCCAGAAGCGTTGCGAGGAGTTGCCATGACCAAGGTCACGACCGACGTCGCCGCGTTGATCCTGCGTCTCGCCGCCGGCGCGATCTTCATCCCCCACGGGTGGTCCAAGATCGCCAGCGAGGGAGGGGCCGCCGGCTTCGCCGCCGACATGGCCGCCAATTACGGCATCCCGACTTTCCTCGGGTATCTCGCGCCCTGGACCGAGCTGGCCGGAGCCATCCTCCTCGTCACCGGACTTCTCACCCGTCTCGATGCGCTCCTCCTCGCCGGTACGATGTTCGTGGCCGCCTTCATCGTCCAGCTTCCGGAAGCCTTGTACGAGGTTCCGCCGGATGCAATCAAGAGCTTTGTGGTGCTGCGGGCCATCGAGCTCCCGCTGGCCATGTTCGCCATGTGCCTGGCCATCGTGCTGATCGGGCCCGGCCGGGTGTCGCTCGACGCCCTGCTGCGGATCGAAGAGCGCTTCCGCGCGCTGTTGCCCAAAAAGAAAGCGGCGGCCGAAGCCGCCGCTCTGGTGTGATCTCTTTCGAAGCCGCTATTGATTCAACGCCGCGGCGGCCGGGGCCGCTGCCGGGTCCTCGACGATGATGCCGATGTTCTTCGCTCCGCTGGCCCGAGCCACGTCGAGGAACGTCATGGTGGTCTCGTAGTCGACTTCGCGTCCACCGGAGAAGAAGACCATCTTGGCGGTGTTGCCCTTGAGGATCTCGCGAACGCGTCCGGGGAACTGCGCCATCGTCATCTCTTCTTTGTTGATCATGACGCGGCCGTCGTCGATCAGACGAAGAATGATCTGATCCTGCACCGCGGACGGAGGGAGGTTCGCGGGTGCTTTCGGCGGCACCTTGACCAGATAGCCCATCTGCACGACGGGCGTGATCACCATGAAGATGATGAGGAGAACGAGCACTACGTCCACCAGGGGTGTGACGTTGATGTCCGATTTGACGCTACCGCTGCCACCGACTTGCATGGAACTAGACCTCTCCGACTTTTTTCGCCTGGGCGATGAGACCGACGTCGTTGAATCCGACCTCGCGGCAGGCCTTCAGAACGTCCACGACGTCGCCGTACGGGACCTTGCGGTCGCCCTTGACGGCCACCTCGCGGTCCGGCGTGCGCTCATGAATCTCTTCGAGCGCCGTCTGGACCTGGTCCTTGCGCACGACGTTCGGTCCGACGTAGACCGAGCCGTCATCCTTGATCGAGATCTGCAGCTGCTTCTCGGTGTCCGGTGTCTTCTCCGGATCCTCGGTGACCGGCAGATTCACCGGCACGCCTTTCTGCAGCATGGGGGTAACGACCATGAAGATGATGAGCAGCACGAGGCAGACGTCGACCAGCGGCGTGACGTTGATGTCCGCATTGAGTGGCGCGTGCGCCAGCTTCGTGAGCGAGCTACCCGACAGCTTTTTCATTGCCGACACCCACTTCCTTCATGAAGTAGATCGCCATCTCCGAGCCCGAATTGGACATTTCGACGGTGAAGCGGTCGACCCGGTTCTGGAAGTAGTTGTAGGCCCAGACCGCGGGGATGGCCACGAGGAGGCCGCCGGCGGTGGTGAGGAGCGCTTCTGCGATACCGGCCGAGACCGAGGCGATACCGCCGCCCGACTTGGCCATGCCTTCGAACGCGCGGATGATGCCCATGACCGTACCGAACAGACCGACGAACGGCGCCGTGGCGCCGATGGTGGCCAGAACGCCGAGGTTCTCTTTCAGCTCGGCGACGGTGATCATGGCCGTACGGTCCATGCCCTGGCGGGCCGCTTCGACGGCCAGCTCAGGATCGGTGGTGCGCTTGTCGCGGCGCGAGGCCTCGAACTCGAGCAGACCGGCGGCGATGACCTTGGCCAGGTGGCTGTCCTTGTACTTCTTGGTGACCTCGATGGCCTGGCTGTAATCGGCCTTGGTGAGCAGGTTCGAGAGCGCGCCGAGGAGCTTGAGCGACTGGTTCTTCGCCTTCTGGAAGACGACGAACCGCTCGACCATGACCCAGAGCGAGTAGATGGACATCAGGACCATGAGGATGACGACGGCCTTGCCGACGAATCCCATCGAGTTCCAGAGTGCTGCGGGTGACATATCCATTAGATGTTTCCCTCCTGACGATCCGGCGGACCTCCCCCGGATCGAATGTTCTTTAGTTCAATTTGAAGTTGACGGTGAGGTTGAAGATGACGTCGACGGGTTGACCGTTCAGGGTGCCCGGCTTGAATCTCCACTTCTGGACTGCGGCCGCGGCGGCCTGATCGAGACCGAACGGCAACGGCTTGAGGACTTTGACGTCTCGGACGATGCCGTTCTTGTCGATGATGCACTCGACGATCACGATGCCGGAGATACGGGCCTTGCGGGCCACTTCCGGATAGTTCGGCTCGACACGGCTGATGACCACCGGGGCTTTGACGTCTCCGCCGACGCGCAGCGGAGCGGCTTCCTTGGGCGGCGGGGCGTCGGTGACGACACCACCGACCACTCCACCGACGACGCCGCCGAGGACACCGCCCTCGACACCGCCTTCGACGCCGCCTTCCACACCGGCATCGGTGGCGGAAGACTCGACGACCTTCACCTGGTCCGGCACCGTGGTGGGTGCCATCTCCTGGATATCACGCGGGACTTCGACCGGCTTCACTTCCACCGGCTTCACCGAGGCCGCTTTGGGCGGCGGCGGTGGAGGGGGCGGCGGCGGCGGCGGCGCCGCGGCCACGGAGTACTGGGCCACCTGCGCCGGCGAGTTCGAGGGGAAATCGACGTTCCAGACCGTGCCGAAGATCATGCCGATCACCACGATTACGTGCAGACCGAGCGAGACCGGCAGCGTCAGGTACTTCTGGATCCCGACTTTTTGCTTTTTGGATTCGACGACCGTAGTTTCGAACATGGCTTAGCTCTTCTTGCCGGCGGCGGCCGCGGCTGCGGCAGCCTTCCTCTTGTTGTTGATGGCGACGGCCATATTGCGGATGCGATCCGCTTCCGCGACCAGCGCCTGCTGTTTCACCGGGTCCGTCTCCAGGGGCGCCTGCTGGCGGTGGAGAAGGCTGAGGTAGACGAGGGCCTCGAAGTAGTCGGCCTTCAGCTCGGTGGCGCGCTGGAGGGCGCGCTTGCCCTTGTCGATGATGGCCATGCGCTCGGCCATGTCGGCCGGCGGGTTCTTGGCCACCTTCTCGTAGCAGACCACGCCGAAGGTGTAGAAGGCCTCGGGGTTCTTGGAGTCGAGAAGCGTGATCTTCTCGTACCAGTTGAGCGACTCGTTGAAGTTGCCCTGCTTCGAGTAGAGCTGGGCCACCGAGCGCACCGCGGAGAGATCCGCCGGATGCGTTTTCAGCCACTCTTTGAAGTAGTTGATCGCTTCCGTGATCCGGTCGGCGTTGAGGTAGAGGTTGATGAGCGCTTCGCGGGCGATCGTGTCGTCGGGCTTCTTCTTCAGATAGTTCCGAAGCTCCACCACGGCGGCGTCGGCGTTCTTCACGTTCTCCGGCGACTTGTCCTCGGGGGAGTAGAGGCCGATCAGCGAGTAGCCGACCATGCGATCCAGCTCGGGGAAACTCTCGGCGTCGATCTCCCGCGCTTTTTTGTAAGCCTTGAGCGCGGTGCCGTAGTCTTCCTTCGCATACGCGTCGTTCGCGTCTTTGATCGCCATGCGGGCTTGCACCTTCGTGCAGCTGACGAGCGACAATAGGGAAAGAGAAAGTGCCGCAATGAGGCACAACTTCTTCGTCATTTGGTTCCGAACTCCCTGATGAGTGATCGCAGATCTGTGCAGCGGGGGCACGTCAGGCTGCTCCCGGCCCGCGTCAGGCAATGTGGCGCGAATATACAGATCACCCTATTCACCGTCAACAACATTGGTAGTCTCTGAAACCGAAAGTTTTAGCCGAAAAACCTCGCTCGAAAAAACAAATCGGGAAAGCACGCCTGGAAGGTTGGACGCATACGCACCGCGAAAGGAAACTGAAACTCATCTTTTCTTCGCTCAGTACGTCGGCTTGAACTCGGCCGTGAGGTCGCTGATCACGGCCCAAAGCTCCGGAAACAAAGGTTCGCGCGTCCCTGCCTCCAGCTGCGCGGCCGGCACTCCTTTGAGGGACATGACCCGGTCTCCGATCACGCGGAAGGCCAGACGCATGTGGGTGTAGCGCCACTTCAGGAAGGCTTCGTCGTAGTCCAGCATGGCCTGCACCAGACGAAAAAGCTCGTGATGCACCCGCGGTGCCCGCTCGATCTCCAGGACGGACACCGACCGCCGAATGAGCAGTTCCTGGAATCGCGGCCACAGCCGTTTGCCGACGCCGAGCAGAATCTTGAAGCCCGGCGACTCCTGCCCGCTCCCCCGCCCCAGCGAGGTCGTGCGCAGAACGTGATAGTCGGCCGGGGCCATGGTTTCGAGGATGACGATCTGCTCGCGCAGCAGGTCGAGGATCATCCGGCAGCGATGGAGAAGGTCCGCGGCCAGGTGCAGTTCATCGCGGTCGAGATGCGTCGTGGTGCGCTCGATCTCGTAGTCGACATGATGCAGCCAGAGCTCGGCCGTCTGGTGCGTGACCTGGAACAGCCGCTCCTCCGGATTGGAGAGCCTGTCGACCGGCTTCTGCAGCTCGAGCAGCTCCTCCACCCGGACGTACCGCTCGTAATCGGAATTGCCTCTGCCTTCAAGGATGGGACCGGTGTGTGACATCGGCGCGGATGATACACGGGGAGGCTCAGAGTCGCAGAGGCTCAAAGGCTCAAAGGAGTTTGTCGCGGTGCTCCACTCTGAGCCTGTGAGCCTCTGAGCCTGTGAGCCTCTCCCGCTACACCAACTCCAGAATGTGCCCCAGCTTCTGCTTCTTCGTCTCGAGATACTTCTGCGTGGTGGTGGAGGGGGCGATCTCGAGGGGGACGCGTTCGACGATCTCGAGGCCGAAGCCTTCGATGGCCACGAACTTGGCGGGGTTGTTGGTCATGAGGCGGATCTTGCGGACGCCGAGGTCGCGGAGGATCTGGGAGCCGGTCCCGTAGTCGCGGATGTCGGGGGCGAAGCCGAGCTTGGCGTTGGCCTCGATGGTGTCGTCGCCCTGGTCCTGCAGCTCGTAGGCGCGCAGTTTGTTGATGAGACCGATCCCGCGCCCTTCCTGCAACAGATAGAGGATGACGCCTTTGCCCTCGTGCGCGATGAGCTCGAAGGCACGAGTGAGCTGGTCGCCGCAGTCACAGCGGCTGGAGTGGAAGACGTCGCCGGTGAGGCAGGAAGAGTGGACGCGTACCAGGACCTCGTCGCCTTCGTGGATCTCGCCCTTGACGAGCGCTACGTGCTCCTCGCCCGTGATGTCGCTCTTGTAGGCGTGCACGCGGAACTCGCCGTGCTCGGTCGGCAGCACCGGCGCGGCCAGACAGTGCACGTGCTTCTCCGTCTGCATCCGGTACTTGATGATGTCGGCGACGGAGATGATCTTGAGGCCGTGACGGACCGCGAACTCCTTGAGGTCCGGGAGCCGCGCCATCGTGCCGTCTTCGTTCATGATCTCGCAGATCACGGCGGCCGGCATGACACCGGCGATCGCTGCCAGATCGATGGAGGCCTCGGTCTGTCCGGCGCGTTTGAGCACGCCGCCCTTGCGTCCGCGCAACGGAAACACATGTCCGGGCCGCGCCAGATCGTGCGGGCGCGTCTTCGGATCGATGGCCACGCGTACAGTCTCGGCGCGATCGGCGGCGGAGATGCCGGTGGTGACACGGCCCCGTGCCTCGATCGACACCGTGAACGCCGTGCCGAAGGTGGCCGTGTTGTGCTCGACCATCAGCGGCAGATCCAGCTCGGCGCACCGTTCCTCGGTCAGCGCGAGACAGATGAGCCCGCGCCCGAACCGGGCCATGAAGTTGACCGACTCCGCGGTGACGCGCTCCGCCGCGATGCAAAGATCGCCTTCGTTCTCGCGGTCTTCGTCATCGACGATGATGACGAACTCCCCGCGGCGATAGAGCTCGGCTGCTTCCTGGATGGTCGTGAAGGGCATGATTATTGGGGATTGTAAGCCTGTTGGGTCCGGCATCCCGAGCTTTGCGCTCGGGATGCCGTGCCGTAATTACTCGATGACCGTGAACTTCTCGCTCAGGGTGTACGAGGCCTTCTTGATGGTGTCGATGACCTTGACGTTGAACGTGTACTCGCCCGGCTTGAACGATTGGAGCGGAATGGCGTTGCCGATGCCGTAGTGGCCCGGTACGCCCTTGAGCTCCATGGCCTCGACCTCACGCGGTGCGGCCGGACGCCGGATCTTGTTGCCGGCCTTGTCCGTTCCTTCCACGTCGATCTTGATCTGGATCTTCGGGGTGACTACGCCGGGCACGGCCGCGGCGGCACCTTCCGCAGCAGCCGCGGGCTCGGAGAGGCCGGGGTTGCGCAGCTCGACGAAGTACCAGAGCTCATCGGACGTGCGGAACGTGCGATCGCCCTTCGGCACGACCTTGAGGCCGCCGAATGCGTGCGGGTCGTCCGGATTCTGCGCTTCCGCGAGCGGATAGACGTTGTTCGAGAGAATGAGCGGCGAGACCGCGGAGGCAGTCTTGTCGAGCGTCCCGGCCAGCTGCATGTCGGCCGCGGCCATCGACACCGGCTTGCCGTTCTCGGCGAGGCCGAAATAGCCGCGGTACTTGCCGGCCGGAAGTGCTGAGAGAGACCGGTCGGCGAAGAAGTCATCCTTCGAGACCGTCAGCTTGGCCGGCTCTTCGAAGGCGGCCACGTTCTGGCCCGCCTCGTCCTGCACCACGCCGAAGAACGTCAGGCTCTGCGACGCGCTGAGGCCGGCCGACTTGGGCACGTACAACTGCACCGGCACGAAGTACTTGCCATCCGCCGTGACGTACTCGCCCCAGGTGACGTAGCCCTTCTTGTCCCAGGGGTTGGCCTTGGCGTCCTTCATCTCGGCCACTGCCGCTTTCAGAGAGTCCGTGGTCAGCTCCGTCTGCGCCGACACCGGGATGTCGGGCACCGGCATGGCCGCGGCGGCGGGTGCCGCGGCAGCGGCGGCGAAGTTCGGCGCGGCAGTCAGGTTCGGCTGGGCCAGCGAGCGCGTGATCGCTTTCTGCTGTCCGGAGGCGACGTCGACGCCGCCACGCTCGAGGATGAAGTCGCTCTTGCCCTGACGGTCCACGAAACGGAGGACCGCGCGCCCCTGGCCGAAGAGCGCCCGGGCGTCGTCGCCTTCGTAGGTCCAGATCTGAGCGGCCGTCGTTTCATCGGAGCCACCGGCGGCGAATGGATCTCCCGCGGACGTCGACGAAGAGGTGCTTCCCCCTCCGGGCATGCCCGGAAGAGCGCCCTGACGCTGACCGCCGCTCCGCTCGATCTTCTTCGGCTGTCCGAAGAGGATCAGCATCTTGCCCCGGTCCGAGATCGCGCCGCGCTTCTTGTCGGACACGAAGTTCTTGTCGGCCGCGGCAACGCGACGCTCGAACTCCTCGCGATACTCGTTGCGCGGAGTGTCAGCCGTCGGATCGCGGCGAGCCCAGAAAAGCGCCACGAACGCCTTGGCGTCGTCGTCGCTGGTGATCGTCTTCCACTTCGCGGCTTCCTCTTTCGTCATCAGGAACTGCGCGGGGCCGCGGCCCCAGTCGAGATACTCGGCCGACAACGCCAGGGCGTTGAGCGCGAGAGCGGAGACGGCCAGGGCCGCCAGGTAGGTACGCAATCTCATGAAGTCTCCAGTCGCAGATTTGAGTCCGTTCCCGCAGAACATGCTGCGGCGGAGGCTATTCCTTTTTGCGACGCCTCACTGCTGCTCGAAATTTTCCATTTCGTCATAGAGACGGTCCATCTCGGCGTCGATCTCGTCCTGGGCCAGGATGCCCTTGCGGACGAGCAGCGTTGCCAGACTGTGCAGCAGGATCCCGTTCTCGATGATCATCTGTTCGATCTGCTCGTCGTCGTCCTCGTAGTCCGCGCCGTTGTTGCTTTCGTTCTCGTCCATCGTCTTCTCCTTCAGAGGGCGCAGCGCAGAGGGCAGAGGGCAGAAGAACCGGTTCTCTTCTGCCCTCTGCGCCCTGCGCTCTGCCCTCTGCACGTGTATCACTGGCCCCGCCCTACTGTCCACCCGTAAAATCCGCGCCCATGAAACGAGTCGTGGTTCTGTTCACTCTCCTCACGCTGCTCTCCTGCGCCCGGCGTGAGACCACCGCACCCGCTCCCGCCGAGCCCGCAACCGCGCCGCCCGCCGCCAAACCGTTCCGCGTCGGCCTGCTCACTCCGGGCTCCATCAACGACGGCGGATGGAACGCGCTGGCCTGGGAAGGCGTGCAGCGCATCAAGAGCGAGCTCGGCGCCGAGATCTCTCATCAGGAAACGAAGACGCCCGCGGAGATGACGGAAGGCTTCCGCGCCTTCGGCAGGAGCGGATTCGATCTCGCCTTCGGCCACGGCTTCGAATATCAGGAGGCGGCCAAGACCGCCGGCGAGCAGTATCCGAACACGATCTTCGTCACCACGTCCGGCAGCACCATCGCCAAAAACGTGGCCCCGATGCGCTTTCAGATCGAAGAGGCCACCTACGTCCTCGGCGTGATCGCCGCGCGCGAGTCGAAGACCGGCAAGGCCGGTCTGGTGGGCGGCATCAACGTCCCCTCCATCGCTTCGAGTTTTCTGGCCTTCAAGGCCGGCGCGCACTCGGTGAATCCGAAGTTCGAAGTCAAAGAGGTCTACACCGGCAACTTCGACGATCTCGGCGCGGCCAAGCTGGCCACGCAGTCGCTCGTGAAAGCCGGCGTCGACTATGTCTTCCATCAGGCGAACGAAGCAGGCCGCGGCGTGTTCCAGGCCTGCGCCGAGGAGAAGATCCGCTGCTTCGGAGCGAACGCCGATCAGAGCGAGCTGGCGCCCGACTCCATCGTCGCCTCCGCGGTCGTCGACGTCCCCTCCGCGTACGTGGAGACGGCGAAGATCGTCCGCGAAGGCCGCTTCAAGCCGGAGATCCAGCACTTCGGGATGAATCAGGGCACGGTCTCCGTGGTCTGGAACGAGAAGCTCAAGCCGACGATCTCCGCGCACACGCTCGCCGAGGTGGACCGCGTCATCGCCGGGATCAAGAGCGGTGCGGTGAAACCGCCGGCGGGATTCTGATCCAGCTCACCCACGTCACGAAGTCTTTTAGCGGCACGCTGGCCGTGGACGACGTCTCGCTCGAGCTGCGCTCCGGCGGGATCGTCGGGCTCGTCGGCGAGAACGGCGCGGGAAAGACGACGCTGATGCGCATCGCCGCGGGTGAGCTCGCGGCCGACAGCGGGACGGTGGTGGTGGATGGCGGCATCGCGCTCGTGCACCAGCACTTCCTTTTGGTCAACGAGTTGACCATCGCCGAAAACCTGGCCCTGGCCTCCGGCTCACGCTTCCGTTACGCGACGCGCGCGACGCTCGAGAGGGAGGCCGCCGCGACGATCGCCGCCACCGGCATCGACCTCGGCAAGGTGTCGCGTCGCGTGGAGGAGCTTTCGGTCGGCGAGAAGGCCAAGCTCGAGCTGATCAAGGCCATCGCGCGGAATCCCGGCACCCTGATTCTCGACGAGCCGACCTCGGTGCTCACGCCGAACGAGTCCGAAGAGTTGTTCCGCGTGATGCGGTCACTCGCTGCCAGAGGAACGGCCGTGGTCTTCATCAGCCACAAGCTGCGTGAAGTCCTGGCCGTGGCCGGCCGCATCGCGGTCATGCGACAAGGCCGCCTCGTCGCGGAAACGCCGGCCAGGGACACCACCGCCGAGGAGCTGGCCTCGATCATGGTGCCCGCCGGCGTGACGGACTCTCCGCTCGCGCACGACGCGAGCCCGCACACCGGCGCTCCGTCCTTTCAATTCGAAGACCTCGCGGTGCACGCGGGCGAGATCGTGGCCATCGTCGGCGTGGCCGGCAATGGCCAGACGGAACTGGCCGCAGCGCTGCGCGCGCAGATGCCGGACTGCGGCCACATCCCCGAGGATCGGACGCGCGACGGCATCATCGCGGAGATGACCATCGCCGAGAACCTGGCGCTGAAAACGAAGCGCTGGAACCGGCGCGAAGCAGTGAGTCACGCGGAACAGATGATCGCGCTCTACTCCATCCGCGCCCGAGGCCCCGAACAGCGCGCGGGAGATCTCTCCGGCGGCAACCAGCAGAAAGTCATCCTGGCGCGCGAGCTCGCCCCCCACCCGCGCGTCATCGTCGCCGCCGAGCCGACGCGCGGACTGGACATCGAAGCAGCGCGCTTCGTCCACACCCAACTCCGCAATGCCGCCGATGCGAACGCCGCCATCGTCCTCATCACCTCCGACCTCGACGAAGCCTTCGCCCTCGCCGACGCCATGCACGTGATCTATCGCGGCCGCCTCAGCGAACGGATGTCCACGCACGAAGCGTCATCGCGCGTGGCAAATCTCATGGCAGGTGTTGCGTGAAAGGCATCATCGTCGTGAACCGCAGCAGGGTACGACGGGGGCTTACCACAGAGACACAGAGACGCAGAGGGGGACGGAGAAATCGATTCTTTAGATTCGTCGCTGCCTTTCTCCGTCCCCCTCTGTGTCTCTGTGTCTCTGTGGTGGGTTTTTCTCTGTTGAATGCGAAAGGCACGGCATGAGACGCCTGCTCTTCGGGTTCGCCGCCGCAGCTCTCGCGATCGTGTTGCTGGCGCTGACCGGGGCCGCGTTCGGGCACTCGCCGCGGGAGTTGCTGGCGATTCTCATCGGCGGTTCCGTCGGGTCGCGTTTCGCGCTGGAAGGGACGCTGCTCAAGTCGGTGCCGCTGCTGCTCACGGGGCTGAGCGTGGCCATCGCGTTTCGCGCGGGGGTTTGGAACATCGGCGGCGAGGGACAGTTCATCGTCGGCGCGCTGGCGGGGCTGCTCGCGGCGCGTTGGGGGGTGGCGGCGTCGCTTCTGGCGTCGATGCTGGCGGGGGCGGCGTGGGCGTCGATCGCCACGGCCATGCGGCTCTGGCGCAATGCGCCGGAAGTGTTGACGACGATTCTGCTCAATTTCATCGCCCTGCATCTGCTCGGCTGGTGTGTGAACGGTCCTCTACAGGAGCGCGCCGCGCAGTATCCGCAGAGCGATCCGGCCGCGGCGGCCCTCCCCGTCCTCGTTGGAGAGCTGCACGCCGGGATCCTCATCGCGCTGGCGGCGAGCATCGCCGCATGGTGGATGATCGGCCATACGGCCGAGGGACTGCGGTTGCGCGCCACCGGCCTCAATCCCTCCGCGGCGCAGTGGGCAGGGATCAACGTGCGCGCGCAGCTGGCACGTGCCATGGCGTTCTCCGGCGCCGCCGCGGGACTGGCCGGCGGCATCGAGCTCCTCGGCGTCACGCACCGGCTCTTCGAGCGCTTCGCTTCCGGCTACGGCTACTCCGGCATCGCCGTGGCGCTCCTGGCGCAGCTCCATCCCTTGGCCACGATCGTCTCCGCGCTCTTCTTCGGCGCGCTCGTCACCGGCGCCGGTGAGCTGCAGCGCACCGCGAACATCTCGGCGGCCGTGGCGACGTTCGGGCAGGCCGTGGTCATCCTCCTCCTGATCGTGTTCGCGGCCCTGGAAGAGAGGAAGCGCCGGTCATGATGGACGTCGTTCTCAGCGTCGTGCCGCTGGCCATCGTGGCCGCCACCCCGCTTCTGCTGGCGGTGGAAGGTGAGCTCGTCGTGCAACGCAGCGGCATTATCAATCTCGGCATCGAAGGGATGATGCTCGTCGCGACCATGACCGCCGTGCTCACGGCACAGCTGACGAAAAGCGTGCTGCTCGGCTTCATTGGAGGCATCGGCGGCGCCGCTCTCATCGCGCTGCTTTTCGGAGTGCTCGTCATTACACTGCGAGCCGACCAGATCGTCACCGGCACGGCCATCAACCTCCTCGCCGTCGGCGCCACGAGCTTCGTCTATCGCGAATTGCAGCGGGGTCAGATCTTCGTTCAATCAGTGCCGCAGTTGCGGCTCGACCTCGTGCTCCCGCTGGCGTGGATCGTCTTTCCCATCGCGCTGGCGGTGCTCGTCTGGAACACCTCGTTCGGCCTCCGCCTGCGCGCCAGCGGCGAGAATCCCGAGGCCGTGGCCGCCGATGTGAACCGCCAACGTGCCATCGCGCTGGCGATCGAGGCGTTGCTGGCCGGCCTGGCCGGCGCCTACCTCTCGCTCGCGCTGTCGAGCGGCTTCGCCGAGAACATGACCGCGGGCCGTGGCTTCATCGCCCTGTCGATCGTCATCTTCGGCCGCTGGAAGCTCAAAGGCGCGCTCCTGGGTACCGCCATCTTCGGGCTGGCCGCAGCGCTGCAGTACGCGCTGCAAGCCTCATCGCAGGGCGTGCCGTTTCATCTGCTGCTGGCCGTGCCGTACGTCGTCACGCTGCTGATTCTCTGCGGCGCCGCCGGCCGTGTCCGAGCGCCGGAGGCGCTCGGGCGAAGGTAACGCATCGGGGGAGGGTGGTGGACGTTGTGGACCAAGTGGACTTCGTGGACACGGTCGTCCACCGACGTCCACTCAGTCCACAACGTCCACCCGTTCGGTACTTATCGGCCCCAGGCTCCTAACTGATCCCACACACTCGCCGCTGCCGGTGACGAAGCAGAAACGTCGGCTTGCTTCTTCGGCGCGGATGCGATCGCCGCTGCGATGGCCGGAACGATCTCCGGAATCTGCGGCGCGAGCTCCGCTTCGTGGTCGGCGATGAATCGCGTGCTGACCTCTCCGGCGCGGAAGGCGCCGTGCGAGATGACGCGGCGGAGCCAGGAGAGGTTGGTCTTCGTGCCGAGGATGACGTAGTCGCGCAGCGCGCGTCGCATGCGGTCGATGCAGTGCTCGCGGTCCTCGGCGTAACAGATCAGTTTCGACAGCATCGGATCGAACTTCACTCCAATGATGCTGCCGCGCATCACGCCCGCGTCGACGCGAATCCCCGGTCCCGACGGCTCCGCGTACTGCGCGATGGTGCCGCTCTGCGGCAGGAAGCGATCGTCCGGATCCTCGGCGTACACGCGCACCTGCATGGCGTGGCCGCGCTGCCGCAGTTCGTCCTGCGTCCACGGCATCGGGTTGCCGGCGGCGACGTCGATCTGAGCCCGCACCAGGTCGACGCCCGTGACGAGCTCCGTCACGGGGTGCTCGACCTGCAGGCGCGTGTTCATCTCCAGGAAATAGAAGTCCATCTCCGGCGTGACGATGAACTCGACCGTGCCGGCGTTGCGATAGTCGACTCCGCGCGCCGCGGCGATGGCCGCGGCGGCCATGCGCTGGCGCAGCTCGTCCGTGTATCGCGGCGCGGGCGTCTCTTCGACGACTTTCTGGTGCCGGCGCTGGATCGAGCAGTCGCGCTCGAAGAGATGGACGACGTTGCCGTTGCCGTCGCCGAAGATCTGAAACTCCACGTGACGCGGCTCTTCGATGTAGCGCTCGAGCAGCAGCCGGTCGTTGCCGAACGCTTTCATCGCCTCGCGCGCCGCGGATTCGATGGCCGCCTGCAACTCGCCTTCCGCCCGGACGATCTTCATCCCCTTGCCGCCGCCGCCCGCGGAAGCCTTCACCAGCAGTGGAAAGCCGATGCGCGAGGCCTCGCGCGTGAGGGTCTCGAGCGATTGATCGTCTCCGTCGTAGCCCGGCACGACCGGCACGCCGAGCGATTGCATCAGGTGCCTGGCCTCGGCTTTCGATCCCATGGCCGCAATCGACGAAGCCTTCGGTCCCACGAAGATGAGACCTGCGTCTTCACACGCAGCCGCGAGCTCGGCGCGCTCGGAGAGGAAGCCGTAGCCGGGATGCAACGCCTGCGCGCCGGAAGCGCGCGCCGCATCGATCACCCGGTCGACACTCAGATACGTGGCCCGCGCGTCTCCCCTGCCGAGGGAAACCTCCTCGTCGAAAAAACGCCGCACGAAACGGACATCGTCATCTTCGGCGTGGGCGAGCACGGAGACGATGCCCATCTCCCGGCAGGCGCGCGCAATGCGCACGGCGATCTCGCCGCGATTCGGAACGATGAGTTTCTCGATCATCAATTCGTGATCCAGGGCGCCAGCTTCTTCTCCAGAAACGCCTGCATCCCCACCTGGCCTTCTTCGGAAACGCGCCGTGTGGCGATGGCGTCGATGGTGTACGGGATGGCGTCGGCGAGCTCGTGCGACGCGACGTGGGCGATGAGTTTCTTGCACTCGCGCACGGCCTCGGGGCCGGAGGTCTTGAGTTGCGTGACGGTCTCGTAGACCGCGGCGTCGAGCTGCGCCGGATCGTCTTCGACGACGCGGTGCACGAGACCGATGCGCAAGGCGCGCTCGGCGTCGAAGCGCTCGCCGGTCAGGAACAGCGCCCGCGCGTGCGTCGGGCCGATCTTGCCGATCACGTACGGCGAGATCACGGCCGGCAGGATGCCCAGCTTCACCTCGGAGAGTCCGAACTGAGTGGTATTCGTCGTCACGGCCACATCGCACACCGAGACCAGTCCGACGCCGCCGCCGATGGCCGCGCCCTGAATGCGCCCAACCACCGGCAGCGGACATTCATTGATCAGGGCATACATCTTCGCCAGCAGCGAAGAGTCGCGGATGTTCTCCTCGCGCGTGTACGACACCATGCGCGACATCCAGTTCAGGTCCGCGCCCGCGCAGAAGTTCCGCCCGGTGCCCTTCAGCACCACCGCGCGCGCCGCACCGGTGTCGATGTTCGAGAAGAGGTCGATGGCCTCGCCGATCAGCTCGTCGTTGAACGCGTTGTGGACGTCGGGACGATTGAGCGTGACCGTGAGCACGCCATCGCGAAGCTCGACCTGCAGAGTGTTGTACGCCATAGGCGGCGCATTGTAACGGGGCGCAGCTACACAGCGGTACAGCTGTAAAGCCGTGCCGCTGTGCAGCCGTGTAGCTGTCTCTACCGTCCCACCGCGCGTCTGCGCGACTGGATCGTCTCGCCGAACTGCGTGGTGAAGGAGTACTGCGGGAGGGAGCCGAGGGCGCCGCTCGCTTCGATCTTGAGGATGAACGTGAGCGGCACGGTCGTGGCGTTCGCGTTGAGCGTGCGGGAGCTGTTCGCGGGCACGTCGACGGTGGTGTTGACGCCGGTGGCGCTGAGGGTGGCCCGGAGCGGGGTGTCGCCCGTGGTCACCGTGACGCTCACCGCGCCGGTCTTCGTGGCCACGAACTTGTAGTGGTCGACGTCGTTCGCGGTGCAGATTCCGGCGCTGATCTGCTGGCCTGCCGCCAGGTTGCCGAAGGCGCTGGCCGGCGTGTCGTTCGAGCCCAGCTTTTCGATGAGATCGACGCACGGCACGACAGCGTTGCCGAGCGTCGCGTTGGCGACCAGCACCGCCGTCTGCGGCCCTTCGGAGACATGCGTTCCGGTGGCGATGACGCGATATGTGCCGGCGGGCGCATTGGCAATCTCCACCAGCTCGACGTTGTCGACGATGTTGATGCCGCGCGTGGCGTTGGCCTGGAAGTTCACCCGGTCGAGCACGTACGGCAGGACATTGTTGCCCAGCGGGTCGATGACCTTGAGATCGAGATCGTTGACCAGCACCGAATCGGTGATCTCGTCATCGCCGAGCAGGATCGTGGGAGGATCGGCCCAGTTCAGCAGGACTTTGAGGTTCTGCTGCTGGGCCACGACGAGCGGGAACTCGATCGTTTGAATCTGCCCCTGGCTGAACGTCATGTTGCGGATGCGGGCGCCGTTGCCGGCATCCGCGCGGATCAGATCGACGGCAGTCTTCGCGTTGGCCAGACCGAAACCGTACGTGTAATCCGGGCCGGGATTCCCGAGGTCGTCGGCGCCGATGAGGATCAACGCCTTGAGCTGCTCGGGGAGCGGGCTCGCTCCGGAGAACACCTTGCGCCATTGCTCGGTGAGCAGCACGGCGATCCCGGTGACCACCGGCGAGGCCATCGAAGTCCCCTGCTTGTCTTCGTAGGAATTGGTCGGAACCGGCGAGAAAACGCTCACGCCGCGCGCCACGACGTCCGGCTTCACGCGGCCGTCCTTGGCCGGGCCGCGCGAGCTGAGACTGGCGATGGAGACGAATCCGGGGATGCCGGAGACCGCGCCGACGGCGATGACGTTTTTCGCGGCTGCGACTGCACCGAGGTTGTCAAACGGGAAATTGGGTTGGTGGCGCTGTGAAAACAACTCGCATCCCGCAGGTGCACCGGTCTCCGGGTTGGTGCCATTGCATTCCGTCGGACAGTCAGTTCCGCTGTTGTTCTGCGAGTAGCAGAAGAGCTGCGTCGTGATTGTCTCCCCCTCATCGTCAACATGCCGATGTTGGGCGAAACTCGAGGTGGGACGATCAGGGTTGGTACCATCATTCCCCGCGGAATGAACGAAGAGAACCTTACGATCGATAGAGATCTCGTCGACGAACGGAGTGCCAAAGTCCGGGATGTAGGAGCCGAAAAAGATATCCGTTCCGTCCCAGACCGGAAAACCGCCCTCGCTGAACCAGCCCAGCTCGAAACCCCAGGAGTTGTTGTCCGCGGTGATGCCGAGGGGCTGCAGCATTTCGTCTTTGAGGTCGAGAAAGTCGACGTCCTCGCACTGATTGGCCGGGACTTTCAGACAGAACTCATAGATGTGCGCCTTCGGAGCCATGCCCTTGGCGAAGGGATTGACTCCGGCCGCGCCGATGGTGCCCGCCACGTGCGTGGCGTGCGACTTGTCGGAGGCGGAGCCCCCGACCGCGTTCGCGGTCAGCCGGCCGCCGAACTCGGGGTGTGAGGCCTGAGCCTCGGCGAGCTCGAAGAGGGATACGTTGACGCCTTCACCCGACAGGTCGTACGGCGCCGCCAGAACTTCGGTGACGTGGGCGATCTGGGCCGAGACCGAATTGTCGGCCTTCGGCAGCTTGGGAGAAGGGCCGACGATGGTCATGACGCGCTCGTCCGTGGCCAGAGCGTCCAGAGCGGACGGCGGAACGCGCACGGTGAGCCGGTGGGACGGAGAGAACTTGAGCCGCAGCACGTCGTCGAGCGCGCCGCCGGCCTCGAGGATGGCCTCGCGCGCCGAGTCGAAGTCGACGTCGTCGTGGAAGATCACGTTCACGCGGGCGTACGGGTTGGCCCTGGCCGCCTCATGGACGGCCGAGCGCTGGAGCTTCATGCGCATCGTCATCGGCTCGACGGAGGTGATGCGGTCGTCGAGCGCCGCCGCCTCGTCCCGGACGCGCGCGATGTAGCGTCCGTCCGGAAGGGCCCGCCGCACGATCACGCCGCGTGCGGCGAGATCGGCCACGTCGGCCTCGGAGAGCGTCTGACGCGCATGGAGGATCACCGCCAGGCCGAGCCGCGCCCCCGGTTCGTCGTCCCTCGTGCGAGGGCCAGACTCATCGACGCCGGCGAAGACCACGTTGGTCAGGAGGAGAGAGAGCAGAACGGCGCTGAGTCGACGCATGACGGTTGTATGGTTTCCCTTGAGTTCGATGCCTCTACTGAGTACAGCGTGGTGCCCGAGGCCGGACTCGAACCGGCACGCCCGTAAGGACGGTAGATTTTGAGTCTACTGCGTCTGCCATTTCGCCACTCGGGCCGATGAATCAGTCGGCGGTCGGCAGTCGGCGGTCGGCCGGAGACCGCCACCCACCCACGATTCGCCTGCTGATTACCAACATTTGCTGCACATTGCTCGATTCTGAAACTGCTACTGCCGACTGCCGACTGCCGACCGCCGACTGTTCTCCGTCTCCTGCCACCGCTTCGCGCATGAATGCAACTCGTCGTCGGTCAGGAGCCGGTTGGTCGATTTCGCCAGCTGGAACAACTCCCTGGCCAGCGCCTCTTCCTGCGGGTATCCGTGGGCATCGAGCCAGTAGATGACGTTGGACAGACCGCACATCGGCCCGACCTCGATGACCTGCTTCAGGCCGAACATGCCTGCGGGAACGCCGGAGTAAACGCGGTCGGCGAGCCAGTCGCTTCCCTTTTTCTTGGCTTTGATGATGGCCGCGGCATGGACGCCGGTCCCGGTGCGGAAGGCATCGCGGCCGAAAACCGGATAGCGGTCGTCGAGCGGCACACCCGTCACGCGCGTCACGAACTTCACGTATTCGGGCAGCGCGGTGAGGTCGTTGTCGATCCAGCCCATCAGCTTGAGGTTGACCATGAGCAGGTCCATCGGCGTGTTGCCGACGCGCTCGCCGATGCCCGCCGCCGAGCCGTGGACGCGATCCGCCCCCGCCTCCAGCGCGGCCACGCAGTTGATCACGCCCAGGCCGCGGTCCTCATGACCGTGCCAGTCCACCTTCACCGCAGGATTGACGCGATCGACGATGCGCCGGACGAAGCGCACGACATTGCGCGCCCCCCACGGCGTGGCATGCCCGACCGTATCAGCGATGCAGATGCGCGTCGCCCCCGCCTCCATCGCGGCGATGTACAGCTTCTCGATGTCTTCCGGCTTCGCGCGCGTCGTGTCTTCCGTCACGTACATCACCGGGATGCCGTTCTCGACCGCGAACCGGACCGCCTTGGCGGACTGGTCGATGATCCAGTCGAGGTCCCACTCCTCGGCGAACTGGCGGATCGGCGACGATCCGATGAAGAGATCGGCCTCGATGGCGATGCCCACGCGCTGGGAGATCTCGATGATCGGACGGACGTCGTTCTCATGCGTCCGCCCGGCCGCGCTCGGATAGACGGACAGCTTCTGCTCCACGATCTCCCGCGCCAGCCGCTCCACCGTCTTCTGCACGTGCGGCCCGGCCCCGGGCAGCCCGATGTCGGCATTGTCGATGCCGATGGCATGCATGTAATGGAGGATGCGCAGCTTGTCCTCGATGGAGGGATCGGTCACCGACGGCGACTGCAGCCCATCGCGCAGCGTCTCATCGTCGAACTCGATCTTCCGCGCCGGCCGCAAGGCCACATCGCCGTCGACATTCCAATCGTGAATCAGGTGCTCGAGGTTCTCGGTCATGGTTGAGGCGCGCAGTCTACCCGCGGCGGGATCTATTCGGGAGATCCAACCATGGCCGGGCGGCCGACATTCGCATGGGTCCAGAGGATCGCTTCGGGCGAGATCTTCAGGACCGCGAGCAGATCGGCCAGTCCCGCTTCGACACTTGCGTTTGGCGTAGCCAGAATCTCGAGGATGTCTTTTCGTTCATGAAAGACCACCGAGGCGCGCTGGCCATTGGACAGTACGACATTCATGGAGCGTGTCGGTCCCGGCGAGGAAAGCGCGTCCACTTCGCCCATTTCCGCCCACACGCTTTCCAATTGGGCAAACGTGGCCCGCGCAGTCAGAACGGGCTCGAACGGAGTGTTATCGGTTGCAGCGGCAGTGTGCATAGCCATCCACCCGCTTCACGATCGTGGCCGCGATCGTGACAATCTCACGGTCGGTGAGGTCCAGAGTACCGACGCCGTCGGATCCTTCGGACCAATAGGCGAGATGCGGCGGTGTCCCTGGATCCGGGCGAACCCTCGTCCAGAATTCAATCCCGTCCTCCCCGTCCGGCAATGAGCCGGTATAGGCATGGACCCGGCGGAAACCGACGCCGTAGCTTCGGTTTCCGCCGATGAGACCACTTGCACACATCGTCTCATTGAGATGCGCGCATTGAATCCGGTGGAAAGGTCCATGCTCGTCCTGCTCCGCTGCGTATGGCAACCGGCTGAAGACGAGTTCCGATTCCATTCCCGCAGACTTGCTCGACGTCAGGAATCATACGCGCGTCGCTACCGATTCTTGAATTCCGCCGTCCGCTTCTCCAGGAACGCCCCCATCCCTTCCTTCATGTCTTCGGTACTGGCCAGGAGGCCGAAGAGGGTGGCTTCGAGGGTCTGCCGGAATCGCGATGGCGATCTGCACGGACGGGACGCTCTACGTCGTCCAGTATTTTCGCCTCTCCCGCCAGAATGCGCAGCGTCATCGCCGTCTAACGAGCAGCGTCACGACACAAACGAGGAGGATCAGCACAGCGACAGTAAGACCCACCATGATGGCGGGCATGCCGCCGCCCTTCGACGTGTACCAATAAAGCAAGCCGAGTCCGCCCCCTACGAAGAGAATCGCCTGAACAACATCCACGAAGACGCCCACCCATTCGAACACGTCTCGTCTTCTAGCTCTCGCTTGTGGTGCCATCTTCAACTCCATTCGACATTCCGAGAACCGGTCAAAGTCACCCAACCATCACCATCTAGTCAGGGCAGAACCTATGCCTAGTTATTTACATCTCGCTTGATACTTGTCCTGTTACAAACGTTACGCAATCCAACTCAGGCATCGCCCGTCATCACCAACTTGGGGAACTCATGATGCCACTAGACAGGCATCGGTCTCTCGTAGGTGGCTTCGGGCCGATCGTGTTTATCCAGCTCTCATCGACTTCGTCATCGGACGTTTGCTTCCTATCGCGTGAATGTCCTCGTCACTGGAGCCACTGGCCGCGACAACCGGAAACGGCGCATGTAAGACCGGTTAACACGCATCGACATAGCGCTTCCATGACGGACTCGACCGGTCTACTCCGTAAGGTATGCGGGATCTCGTTCCCCACCGCGCTTAACTGATGTCGCCGCGCTGGCATTCATCTTCCTGATCATCTGACCGGTCCTTTCTTCCTCATTGCGGTGAGGCTGCAATTGGTGAAAGAAATTTGGGGTCAAGTCCCCTCTCCCCGCCGCAGGGTTACCGCGGCGGGGAGAGACCCAGGGGTGAAGCGTTACTCTCGCGCAGAAGTTCCTTCAGCGATTCTTGAACTCCGCCGTCCTCTTCTCCAGGAACGCCCCCATCCCTTCCTTCATGTCCTCGGTGCTGGCCAGGAGGCCGAAGAGCGTGGCTTCGAGGGTCTGTCCTTCGTCGAAGGGCATCTCACTGCCGCTCATCACGGCTTCGATGGCGGCGCTGACGGCCAGCGGGCCGCGGGTGGCGATCTTGCGCGCCAGCTCTTCACACGTGGCCATGAGCTGATCGGCGGGGACGACTTTGTTCACGAGGCCGATGCGCTCTGCTTCTTCGGCGCCGATGCGGTCGCCGGTGAGGATGAGCTCGAGCGCTTTTCCCTTGCCGAGCAGACGGGCCATGCGCTGGGTCCCGCCGTAGCCGGGAATGATGCCGAGCGTGACCTCGGGGAGTCCGAGCTTGGCGTTCTCCGAGGCGATGCGCATGTGGCAGGCCAGCGCCAGCTCGCAGCCGCCGCCGAGGGCGAAGCCGTTCACCGCGGCGATGACCGGCTTGGGGAAACGCTCGATGGCGCGGAACACCCGCTGACCCTTTTCCGCCGTGGCCTTGCCGGTGATCGGCGTCATCTGCGCCAGCTCGTTGATGTCCGCTCCGGCGACGAAAGCCTTCTCGCCGCCGCCGGTGAGGATCACGCACTTCACCGACGCGTCGTCGCGCGCGGCCTCGAAGGCCTCCCCGATCTCGGCCACCGTCTGCGCGTTCAGCGCGTTCAGCACCTTGGGGCGGTCGATGGTGATGATGAGAATGCCGTCTTTGTTCTCGGTCCTGACGTTGTCCATCACTTCTTCCTGTCGCTATTTTTTGCGATCGAACGGCACCGGCTTCTCGCCGGAGTAGTCGTAGAAACCGGTTCCCGTCTTGTTGCGGCCCAGACGTCCGGCCAGGACCATCTTGCGCAACAGAGGCGGCGCGGCGAAGCGCTTCTCCTGGTACTCCTCGTACATGACGTGCGTGATGTAGTACGTCGTGTCGAGGCCGACGAAATCGAGGAGCTGGAACGGCCCCATCGGATAGCCGCAGCCGAGCATCATGGCCTTGTCGATGTCCTCGATCGAGCCGACGCCTTCCTCGTACGCGCGGATGGCGTCGAGGATGTACGGGACCAGCAGACGGTTGACGATGAAGCCGGAGTTGTCGCGGCAGGAGACCGGCTCCTTGCCCACGCTTTTGGCGAACGCGAACACGGTGTCGAACGCCTCGTCGCTGGTGAGGATCGTGCGCACCACCTCGACGAGCTTCATGAGCGGAACGGGGTTGAAGAAGTGCAGCCCGACGAACTGCTTCGGCCGCGCGGTAGCCATCGACAGCTCGGTGATGGTGAGAGACGACGTGTTCGAGGCGAAGATGGCCTCCGGCTTCACGATCCGGTCGAGCTCCGCGTACGTCTCCTTCTTGATCTCCGCGTTCTCGATGATGGCTTCGACGACGAGGTCGCAATCGGCCAGATCGTCGAGGCTGGTCGTGCCTTTGAGCCGCCCCAGGCAGGCATCCATGTCGGCCTGCTGCATCTTGCCCTTCTCCACGAACTTGCCGAGCGACTTCTGTATCCCACTGAGACCCTTGTCGAGAAACTTCTGCTCGACTTCGCGGACGACGACGTCATATCCCGCCTGTGCCGCGACCTGAGCGATGCCCGAGCCCATGAGGCCGCAGCCCAGCACGCCCACTTTCTTGATTGCCATGGTGAAACTCCCTTTCTGAAATTGCGGGCGCATTCTAACGGCAACGATGAACGATGAACGCTTATCCTGACGGACTGTGGAAAACATGAAGGAGAAATCGAGGCTCAAACCGCAAGTCATCCTTCTCGGCCTGGCCGCCCTCTTGAACGACGCCGCCAGCGAGTTGATCTATCCGCTGCTGCCCGTGTTCCTGACCGCGACACTCGGTGCCACGCCGGCGGTGGTCGGCCTCATCGAGGGGGCGGCGGAGTTCATGGCCTCGCTCGTCAAGTACTTCTCCGGCGCCTGGTCCGACCGCGTGAAGAAGCGCAAGCCGATGGTGGTCTCGGGCTACGCCCTGGCCGCTGCCTCGCGTCTGCTGATCGCGGCGGCGACCATGTGGCCGCTGGTGCTGACGGCACGCCTCCTCGACCGCACCGGCAAAGGCATCCGCTCCGCCCCGCGCGACGCCATGATCTCCGACGTCACCCCGCCGAACCAGCGCGGGCGCGCGTACGGATTCCATCGCGCGCTCGACCATACCGGCGCCATCGTCGGACCGCTGCTGGCCGTGTTGCTGCTGCAAGGGCTAGGACTCTCGCTGCGGGCCACGTTCTTCTTCGCCGTGATCCCGGGCGCGATCGGCGTGGTCATGCTCGCGTTTCTGCTTCGCGAAACGGAACGGGGAACACGGAACGAGGAACACGGAACACGGAACGAGGAAGATGCGGAACACCGGGAGCGCGACGACGAGCGTTCCGTGTTCCGTGTTCCGCGTTCATCGTTCCAACGCGCCATCATCGCCATCTCCCTCTTCTCCCTCGCCAACTCCTCCGACGCGTTTCTCCTCCTGCAGGCACACGCGGCGGGAGTGTCGACCGGGATGCTGCCGATGCTCTGGGCGGCGCATCACGTGATCAAGTCGCTCTTCTCCACGCGCGCCGGCGCGCTGTCGGACCGGGTGGACCGCCGCTACCTGCTCATCGCCGGGTGGACGAGCTACGCAGCCATCTACGCCCTCTTCCCATTCGCGAAGACGCTGACGTCGTTCGTCATCCTCTTCGTCGCCTACGCCATCCCCTTCACGCTGGCCGAAGGAGCCGAGCGCGCCTGGATCGCCGACCTCGTCCCCGCCGCCGTGCGCGGCAAAAGCTTCGGCGTCTACTACCTCGCCAACGGACTATGCGTGCTCATAGGGACAGCCCTCTTCGGCCTGATCTACCAGCAGGTATCACCAGCCGCAGCGTTCTTCACCGGCGCGGCGCTGGCCATGGCGGCGGTGCTGGTCACGACCGCACAGCTGCGCAGTTCCAAAGCTGTGTAGCGGCACACCTGTACAGCTCTACAGCTCTACAGCTGTGTAGCTCTGTAGCTCTGTAGCGGCACAGCTCGTAGGAAACCGCGCTTCAGCGTACCCTCCCACCCCAGCGAGCGTTGAATCGGAGCGCTTCGAAGGAGAGAACATGGCAACGGCGCTGTCTTTCAAGATTCAACCTCCCCTGCTGGTGAATCAGCGGCTCGACGACAACGGCGGCAACTGGCAATACGTCGGCGCTGCCGCGGTCGAGCAGTCGAGCAATGAGACCGTGAAGCTGGTCGCGATGAAACGCGACAACAGTTCCGGAGGCGTCGCGTTCGCCGCGTCGATGCTGACCGCGACGGTGATGTACGAGGCGCAGGACTACGGTGTCTCCGAGCACTTCACGATCCAGGGACTGCACGATCTGACGTCGAACAACGAGACCGGCAGCGTCAGCTCGGCCTCGCGCCGGTTCCACGAGTACGTCGGTGGGGCCTTCACCTTCGACTCCAAGGAACTGGTGCTGACGGTTCATCCGCGAAAATGAAGCCTACTTCCGCCACTCGTCGATGAGATTCGCCACCAGGCCGGTCCATCCGGTCTGGTGCGAGGCGCCCAGGCCTTCGCCGGTGTCGCCGTGGAAGTATTCGTGGAAGAGGATGAGGCCGCGCCAGTGCGGGTCGTGGGCGTAGAGCTCGGCCTTGCGGGTGCCCCGGGGGCCGTAGACGGGGCGGTAGCCATCGGGGTCGGGCAGGAAGATGCCGATCAGGCGTTCGGCGAGCGTGGCCGCGACGCCGGTGAGGCCAACGGTTTGTCCTGAGGGCAACGGTGCATGGGTGAAGGTCGGACGGCGCGGGCGGTGGGCTCCGGCGCCGATGCCCTCAGCGGCGCGGGTGCCGGCGTGGGATGGGGCGTCGGGATCGGCGGGCGCTGAGCCGGTGGCCCGGAACGGCTCGTCGTGCACTTTCACCTGGATCTCGTCGCCGAATGCCTTTTCCAGCTTGCGCAGCGTTTCGATCATCAGGAACGTGGTCGGAAACCAGATCGGGCCGCGCCAGTTGCTGTTGCCGCCCTTAAGCCAGCCCGCGGTCTCGGCCGGCTCGTAGCCGACGGTGGCATTCTCGAAGCGAAACGGATGCTGCTCGTGGAACTTGCTCAGGCTGCGCATGCCGAAGGGCGAGAGGAACTCGTCGGGATCGACGACTCGCGCCAATAGCTTCTCCAGCTGTTCCTGATCGACGACGGCCAGCACGTGCGTGAATTCGCCGCCGCGCTCGACGGTGGTGACGCACTCCGCGACGATGTCGCGGCGGAAGCGCAGGAACCACTCCATGTTCGTGTGAAAGAGCGGGAAAGGCTCGATCCACTTCTCTTCCAGCCGTTCCACCGCGTACAAGGGAATCAGGCCGACCAGCGAGCGGACCTTGAACGGCACGACCGAGCCGTCCGGCCAGCGCAGGACGTCGTAGAAGAAGCCGTCTTCGCCGTCCCACAACGTGCGGTTGCCGTGCTTCAGCTTCATGGCCGCGCCGATGTAGACGTAGTGCTCGAAGAATTTCGTGGCCAGGCCTTCATACGTGGGATTCGTTTTGGCCAGCTCCAGCGCGATGCGCATCATCGTCAGCGAGAACATGCCCATCCAGCCGGTGGCGTCGCTCTGTTCGAGCACGGCGCCGCCGGGCAGCGGATCGCTGCGGTCATAGACGGCGATGTTGTCCAGTCCCAGGAACCCGCCTTCGAACACGTTGTTGCCTTCGCGGTCGACCTTGTTCACCCACCAGGTGAAATTGAGCAGCAGCTTGTGGAAGCACTTCTCGAGAAAGGCCACGTCGGGTTCTCCGCCGCGGATGCGGTCCATGTTGTAGACGCGCCACACCGCCCACGCCTGCACCGGCGGATTGAGGTCGGAGAACTCCCACTCGTAGGCCGGGATCTGTCCGTTGGGATGCTGGAACTGCTCGAAGAGCATCAGCCAGAGCTGCTCTTTCGCGAAGAGCGGATCGATCAGCGCGTAGACGACCGCGTGAAAGGCCAGGTCCCACGCCGCGAACCACGGGTACTCCCACTTGTCCGGCATGGACAGGATGCGCATCGAGTTCAGATGCCGCCAGCGGCTGTTACGGCCCGGATCGCGGCTCGCCGGCGGCGGATGCGCGGGATCGTCGCCGTCGAGCCAGACGTCGACGTCGAAGAGGTAGCTCTGCCGCGTCCACAGCATCCCCGCGAAGGCCTGCCGCTGCACGTTGCGCTCTTCGGCAGACGCCCGCGCGGGATGGATGGCGTCGTAAAACGCGTCCGCTTCCTTGCGGCGAAGTTCGACGATGGCCTCGAGCTCGGCGCGCAATTCCTCCCGGCGCGATGTCGCTTCCTGTTCCTTCCTCGGGCGCAGCCGCATCAATAGCACCGCGCTCTCTCCCGGCTCGACGTCGTGACGCACCCACGCGCACGCCTTCGTGCCGCGATGGGCAGGGTTCGTGGCGCTCTCTTCCCCGTTCACGATGCGGCGATGGAAGGCGTCCTTCACAAACGGACTGCGCGACACGTGGGAGGGACCATAGACGCGGGCGGCGTTCGTCTCGTTGTCGGTGAAGAGCATCCGAGCGTCACCGGCCACCTCCAGCACCCGAGGCCCGAGGCGCGTGTCGGCCAGCAGACCGCCGAGGGGAGTTGCGCGCGTGTCATCGGCGAGGAGCCCGATGCCGGGCAGCTCGCGGATCTCGGGAGTGGCATCCTGACTTGCCCAGGCCCATGTATTGCGGAACCAGAGATTCGGGATGAGATGGATCGGCGCGCGCTCGGGACCGCGATTGTGCGCGGTCACGCGGAAGACGAGCGACTCCTCGTCTTCCTTGGCCATCTCGATCTCGAGGTCGAAGTAGCGTCCGTCGTCGAAGATGCCGGTATCGATCAGCTCGAATTCCGGCTGGCCCGCGCCGCGACGCCGGTTCTCCTCGATGAGCTGCACGTACGGATACTCGCGCTGCGGATACTTGTAGAGCATGCGCTGGTAGGCATGGCTCGGCAGCGCATCGACGTAGAAGTAGCACTCCTTCACGTCCTCGCCGTGATTCCCTTCGGTGGGCACGAGGCCGAAGTAACGCTCCTTGAGAATGGGATCACGCTCGTTCCAGAACGCCATCGACCAGCACAGGATCTGATACCGGTCGCAGAACCCGGCGATGCCATCCTCTCCCCACCGGTACGCGCGCGAGCGCGCATGATCGTGCGGAAAGAACGCCCACGGATTCGCATCCGCGCTGTAGTCCTCCCGCACCGTGGCCCAGGCGCGGTCGGCCAGATACGGCCCCCAGTTCCGCCAACGCGCCACCGCCTCCGCGTCACCGGAAAGGCGGGCGCGCTCGGGATTCATTCGTGGCCCTTGCTGATCCGGAACACGTGCCCGTCCGGATGGCGCACGTGCATCTCGCGCACGCCCCAAGGCTCGTCGGTCGGCGGCCAGGTCACCTCGATGCCCTGGGCGAGGCAATGCGCATAAATCGCATCGACGTCCTCGACCCAGATCGACATCCACACGCCCTTGTCCGCGCCGTCATCCTTCCCGGATGTCGTCGGCAGATCGCTCTTGCCACGTCCGCCCTGGCCGTTCTCGCAAAGGAAGATCTCGCACTTGCCCGAGCAGACCCCGCCGAAGCCCGGCGGATCGCCCCAGTCCCATCCCTTCTTCCATCCGAGCTTTTCGAACCAGGCGAAGCTCTCCAGAATGTTGGAGACGTTGAGAATCGGCGTCAGTCCCTTGGCGTCCATTCGTAAATGGTACGCTGCCGTGGGAATCCGATGAACGTCGCCACGGCGATTCGCAACGCAGTTCCGATCCTGGCCGAGCACGGAGGCACGGATGCCGGGATCGTGAGGTCCTGGCTGCTCCGCGCGGGTCTGTCGAGCGAACAGGCGCATGACGCGGTGCGCTTCATTCCGCTCGCATTCGGCCGGCAAATCCTGGCCGGGATGGGCATCGAGCTTCCGGATTCCTACATCCGCGTCCGCGCGGTCGACGGCCGGCGGGACGAGAAGCCGCTCGCCGAGGAGCCGTTCTATCGCGAGGCACTGAAGGCCGCGCCGGTTCTCGGTTCCGAGCTTGGCGGTGATGTGTTCACGAACGTGGCCTTGCTGAGCTCCGAGCTGCAGGCGGTCAACGAAGCATTGAATGCCGGGGCCAATGCCGAAGACCTGGTCGCATCGCCCCCATTGATCGAATGGAATCGCCCCCCGTCATTGCCGCCGCCCTGGTGGAAGTTCTGGGCGTAGCATCGGATGACGGCCGTCCTCCGTCTCATGGAATGAGGCCGAGCAGCATCGAGATCAGCGACGGCCAATCCGCGGCGAACGGCGGGTTGTCATTGCGCGGCGGCGTTTCATACGGCAGCTCGCCGCTCTCCCAGTACCTGCGGAGCATGCCGGCCAGTTGCCCCGGCGATTCCGGATCGAAGAAGACGCTGCGCGGATAGCCGCCCAGCGCTTCGCGCGCATAAGGCAGACCGGCCGCCAGAATCGGCTTGCCGAAGCGGCGGAACTCGGAGAGCGGCAACCCCCACGATTCGAGCTTCGACGGAAACACGAGCGCATCGGCGCGCTCGTATTCACGCTCCAACCCCTCCAGCGACAGAAAGCCGGTGAAGCGGATGCCGTCCAATCCTTCGGCCAGGCGCCGGATCGATTGCGCGTACCGCGTTTCGTCGCCGGTGAAGGTCAGCGTCAGCTCGATCGGCAGATCACGCAGCTCGCGCATGGTGGCAATCAACACTTCGTGATTCTTCGCCGACCGCGGCAGCACGGGATACAGAAGACGGAGCGTCGCGCTCTCCTGCCTACTGCCTACTGCGACCTGCCTACTCTCCGTCGAAACAGGATGCGCAACGATCGTCGTTCCTTTCGCGCGCCCATAGCGGCTCTCCAGCTCATCGCGCATCCACTGCTGCTGCACGATGGCGTAGTCGTTCCTGCCGAGGTTCAGGCGATAGAAGAACCCGTACAGCAGGCGGAAGATCTCGAAGCGCGGGTCGAGCAGCCAGCGCCTCCTCCCCTGGAAGAACGGCGCGGCGTTGTGGCAGTAGACGACGCGATGCGCGGCGCGGACGTTCGGCGTCAGATCCTGCACGGAAATCCAGAGATCGATGTCGCGGCGGCGTGACCACATCCGGAACCAGCAATACTCGTAGAACACGCGCACGAGCCAGTTACGCCGGACGTTCGGCTTCTCGATCCACTCCAGGTTCGCGTGCGCGGGGATATCGGCGTAGAGCTCGCGGCGGTGGCAGAAGACGATGACGCGCAACTCGCCGCGCTCGAATCGCTCGGAGGCGCGTAGCGCGGCTACCAGCTCGCGCCCGACCGTGAGCGGCCCGCCGAGGAAGAGATTCGTGGCTGAAACGACGACGGTCTGCATGCGGCGCGGATCAGGTTACGATGGCACCGGCCATTCGTCCCATCGAATCCCCGGAAAAAAGCATGCGAAACAAGCCCGACGCCGAGTCGCTCGCGGTCGCCGCGGTGATCGTCACGTTCAACAGCGCCGCCACGATCGACGGCTGCATCGCCAGCCTGCTGGCGTCGCCGGCCGTCTCCGAGCTGATGATCGTCGACAACCGGTCCACCGACGACACGCTGGAGCGCGTGGCCCGGATCCGCGATGAACGGCTCCGCGTGATCGTCATGCCGGAGAACGTTGGCTTCGCGCGCGGCGTCAATCGCGGCGTCGCCGCCACCAGCGCTCCCCTCCTCGCCGTCGTGAACCCGGACGCAGTCAGCCACGCCGGCACGATCGAGAAGCTGCGCGAGGCCGTCGCCTCGGGTGATTGCTGGGCGGCCGGCCCCGCCCTCATCAACTCACGCGGCCTGCGGGAACGCTCGGCGCGCGCCTTCCCCACGGAGCGCAATGCTCTGCTGAACTGGCGGTATCTGCAGATCGCGCCGAGGACAAAGAACCGCCACGTGGCGTCGTTCCTGATGCTGGAGCGCGACCTCCACGACACATTCGCCTGCGACTGGCTCTCGGGCGCGTTCCTCATGCTGCGGCGCGACGTCTTCGACGAGCTGGGCGGCTTCGACCCTTCGTACTTTCTCTTCTACGAGGACGTCGATCTCTTCCGCCGCGCGAAGAACCGCGGACACGTCTGCTGCTACGTCGGGGCGACGTCCGCCGATCACGCCATCGGACATTCGTCGAACACCATTCCCATCCGCTCCGGCCTGCGCCGCGTCGGCTCGTTCATCCGCTACTACCGCACCCACCTGCGCACCAGCCTCTGGTCCGACCTGCGCCTGGCGTTCTACATGCTCGCCGGGATCGTGTTCCTGGAAGTGCTGGCCCCGCTGCGCAACAAGAACAGCGTGAGGCACGGGCGGCGGTAACCCAGTGTGAGACCATCCCGCCGTGCCGTCTCGCGATCCCCTCTTCACCCCGCGCTTCATCTCCCTCTGGCTCTTCCAGTTCGGGACGTTCTTCTCGGCCTTTCAGCTGTTGCCGGTGATTCCGTTGCGGATCATCGAACTGGGCGGGAGCAAGGCCGCGGCCGGGCTGTTTCTGGCGGTCTACACGTTCGCGTCCGCGTTTGCGGCGCCGGTGATGGGCACCCTCGCCGATTACGTGGGGCGGCGGCGGATGCTGGTGATCGCCTCGTTGCTGTTCGTCGTCTTCTCACTGGCGTATGGGATGGTGCCGTGGCTGCCGCTGGTGCTGGTGATCGCCATCGTGCACGGCGCCATCTGGTCGTCGATCCTCTCCTCGGCGTCGGCGATCATGACCGACTTCATTCCGGTGTCGCGGCGCACCGAGGGGCTGGGGTACTGGGGACTGGCCCCGACGGCGGCCATCGCCATCGCGCCGGCGGTGGGGATGCACGTGCACCACTTCGGGTGGTTCGCGTTGTGCGCGGAGCTGGCGGTGCTGTCCGCGCTGATGGCGCTGTGGGCGGCGCGGTTGCCGGGAGGGCAGGGTAACGCGGTGATGCCGGAAAAAGCATCGCGTCCGCACATCATCGACCTGTGGGACTTCCGCGTGCTCAAGACGGCGCTGTCGTTCGCGGTGGTGTCGTTCGGCTACGGCGGCATCACCAGCTATGTGGCCATCCTCTCGCGGGAGCGGGCCATCCATCCGGAGTCGCTCTTCTTCACCGTCTTCGCCACCAGCGTCGTGGTCGTGCGCATCCTGACGGCGCGCATCGGCGACCGCTACGGCCCCAAGGTGCTGCTCTATCCGGCGTTCCTGGCCATGCCGCTGGCGCTGGCTCTCCTGGCCGCGTCGCAGACGCGCGCGCAGATGATCTGGGCGGCCATTCTCTGGGGCATCGGCCTCGGGGCGTCGTTCCCTGCGTTCATGACCTTCGTGGTCACCCACACCGACGAGCAGTTCCGCGGCCGCACCTTCGGCAGCGTCATCCTGGCCTTCGACACCGGCATCGGCCTCGGCTCGATCGTCATCGGCGCCATCGGCGCCCGCTGGAGCCTCGGCACGGCGTTCTGGATCGCGGCCGGACTCTCCTGCCTAGCCATTCCGATTTTCGTCAGTACCTCACGCCAGCTCGACCGTGGCACCGCCGTTGCTGACACCGCTTCCCATGCCGGAACCTGAAGACTCAGAAGACCACGCCGAACGCCGCGTCATCGTCGAGACCGTGAGCTCGAGCTCCACGAAAAACACGGGGATCACCATGGCCATCATCGCCGTGATCGCCATCGCGCTCATCGTGTGGGTCGTGATGCAGATGCGCTGACGTAAACTCGGCGCATGCTCCATGTCCTGCTCGCCGCCGCGACGTTGTCTCTCGATCCCGCCGCCGCCGACCGCTTCGCGAGCCTCGCGCTGGCGTGCGTGCACAAGGAGTATCCGAACAAGATCGCGCACACGCTGCAGTCGGATGACGACGTCCGCGCGCCGCGCACCCTGACCCCCGCGTTCTACGGCTGCTATGACTGGCATTCGTCCGTGCACGGACACTGGCTGTTGGCGCGGCTGGCGCGGCTCTCCCCTGACGCGCCGTTCGCGGCGAAAGCACGCGCCGCGCTGGCCCGGAGCATCACCCCGGAGACCATCGCCGCCGAGGTGGTCTATTTGAATAGATCAGGCCGGGCCAGCTTCGAGCGCCCCTACGGACTGGCGTGGCTGCTCCAGCTCACCGGCGAGCTGCGCGAATCCAACGATCCGTTGTACGCGACGATCAAGCCGCTCGAGGACGCGGCGGTGGACCGTTTGCGCACCTGGCTGCCGAAGCTGTCGTATCCCGTACGCTCCGGAGAGCACAGCCAGACGGCGTTCGCGCTCGGATTGATTCTCGATTCAGGCGCGGGCGGCGACGAGTTTGCGAAGCTGGTTCGCGAGCGTGCACGCGTGTTCTACGGCAACGATCGCAACTGCCCCGTCGCATACGAACCGTCCGGCGAAGACTTCCTCTCGCCCTGTCTCGCCGAAGCCGACGCCATGCGCCGCGTGCTGCCGCCGAACGAGTTCGCATCGTGGCTGACGAAATTCATGCCGGCCATGACACTGCAGCCCGCCGTCGTCACCGACCCGAGCGACCCGAAGCTCGCCCATCTCGACGGCCTCAACCTCAGCCGCGCCTGGATGCTCGAAGGCATCGCCTCCGGCCTGCCGAAGAACGACAAGCGGCGCGGAACGTTGATGGCTGCGTCGCAGGCGCACGCGAAAACCGGACTGGCCTCCGTCACCGGCGAGCACTACGAAGGCGGGCACTGGCTGGGAAGCTTCGCCACATACCTGATCACCAGGCGTGGCGTTCGCTGAGTGGAACGCCGGCGTCCCGCCGGCTGGCCCGGCGGCGTCTCGCCGCCGCCGGTTGTCGGTCGAGAGCGAGGTCCAAATCAACAGTTTGTCGGCGGCAAGAGAGTGGCGGCGCGGGACGCCGCCACACCAGCCGGCGAGGACGCCAGCGTTCCGCTTCGCTACGTCGCGCTCGTATGTTCAGGCGTCGCGAGAGCTGCCGGCGTTGCCCGCCATGCCACCCAGAAGAGCGCGGCGAAGATCAGATCGATGACTCCCGCGGCGAGGACCGGCACGTTCAGCCGCCCCCGCGCGTAGAGCGCCACCGCGGCGACGCCGAACGCCACTTTCTCGAGGATCCCGGGGATCATCGCGCCGCGAAGACGGACCGGATCGCGCGCGATCATGAAGAACAGGATCTGCCACGCCAGCGCCACGCCGATGAAGCCGTAGAAATGTTCGGGATGCGTGATCGGCGGAGGGAAATCGCGTCCGATTCTCGTCTCCATGAAGTACTGCGGCACGAGCACAACCACGCCGTAGATCGCGGCGATTAAGAAGACGCGTTTGGCGAAGTTCATTACTCCTTCGCCTTCCTCACCCGCAACGCCGGCGAGTTCAGATCGAGATCCGCCACGGGGATGACTTCCACCTCCCCGAACTGCTTTTTCAGCGGCTCGAGGAACTGCTTGGCGTCGCCGACGATGACGACGTTCGCCGGTCCGGCCAGGTTGCTGCCGGAGAATTTGCGGACCTGTTCGGCGGTCACGGCCTGGACGCCGCTGATGTAGCGGTTGATGTCGGTGAGCGGGAGGCCGTAGAGCGCGAGCGCGGAGATGGCGTCGACGATGCCGCTGGTGGTCTCCAGGGACTGCGCAAATTCGCCGATGAGCGCGGCCTTGCGCGGCGTGAGCTCGGTGTCGGGTACGTCGGCGGCGGCGAGGCGTCCCATCTCGGCCACGAGAATGCTCGCCACTTCCGCGGCCGATTCGTTCTTCGTGTCGGTGCGTGCGGTGAAGGGGCCCGTTTCCAGGCGCGGGTCGAAGTTGCTGCCGGCGCCGTAGCTGAGGCCGCGCTTGATGCGGATCTCCTGATTGAGCCGCGACGAGTAACCGCCGCCGAGGATCGAATTCGTCACCAGGGCCTGCGTGTAGGTCGGGTCGGCGCGGCGGATGCCCTGGCGGCCCACCACCACAGAGGCCTGTCCGGCGTCCGGCATGTCGATCACGACCACGCGGGGCGCCGCGGACTGCGAGGCGCGAGCGGCAGCCGCCATTTCGGTCGTGCCGCGCTTCCACGTTCCGAAGGTGCTCTGCACGAGCTGGAACGCCGCGTCGGGCTCGATGTCGCCCGCCAGCACGAGCACGGAGTTTTGCGGCACGTAGGAGTTGCGGTGGAACTGCACGAGGTCTTCGCGCTTGATCTTTCCGATCGTGGCCGGCGTTCCGTTGAGCGTGTGGCCGTACGGCGTTTCCCCGAAGATGAGGCGCGACGTGACCGCACCGGCCAGCACGCGCGGCTGCGTGAGGTCGACCTGCAACCCGTCGATGGTCTGGTCGCGCTCGCGCTCGAACTCCTGCCTGGCGAACGTGGCGTTGCGCGCCACGTCGGCCACGTACTCCATCGCCTTCGGCAGGTTCGACGACATCACGCTGAGGTTGATGGTGCTGGAGTCCCAGCCCGCACCGGCCCCGAGCGTGGCCCCGAGCGCTTCCACGCCCCGCGCGATCTCCTCGGCCGACTTCGTCTTCGTGCCCTTCGTGAGCACCGTCGCCGTGAGCTCGGCCAGCCCGGCCTTCCCTTTCGGATCCGCCGCGCCGCCAGCCTTCACCATCAGGCGCGCCGCCACGAGAGGGATGTCGTGCTTCGGCACCACGATCACGCGCAGTCCGTTGGCCAGCACCTTCTCGACCGGCTGCGGAAGCTTCGGATCGCGCGGCGCGGCGGGCGGAGGCGGCGTGACCTGCTGAGCGATGAGGGGAAGGGCGATGGCAAGAGCGAGCAGGAGGCGTTTCACTTCGCACCCCCGACGGAAACAGAGGGCAGAGCGCAGAGGGCAGAGGGCAGAAGAGAAGACTGATCGCGCTTCGGGCTTCTGCCCTCTGCGCTCTGCGCTCTGCCCTCTGTCTTCGCCGACTCATCGAGATAGTTCAAAACCAGCGCCTTCCCATCCACCAGGTACTTCTTCACCACCCGCTGTATCTCCTCGGCCGTCGTGGCCTGCACTTTCGCGAGCCCGGTGTTCACGATCGAGGGGTCGTGTTGCAGGATGAGCGCTTCGCCGAGCGTGAAGGCTTTGCCGTTGCTGGTCTCGCGCTGCCGCAGCGCGCTGGTGACGATGAGGTTCCGAGCTTTTTCCAGCTCCGCCGCCGGCACCGGCTTGGCCGCCATCGCCGCCAGTTCCGCACGGATCAGTTTCTCCGCCTCGGCCGGCTGATGGTCGCTGCCCATGATCGAGACGACGCCGAAGAGCCCCAGGTCTTCGCGCAGGTCGGCGTCGGCGAAGACTTCCTGCGAGATCTCGCCGCGCACCAATTTTTCCTGCAACCGCGACGACTCCCCTTCCGCCAGGATCGTGGCGGCCATGAAGAGAGGAATGGCATCCGCGTGCGATGCCGAAGGGATGAGCCACGTCAAGGCCACCGCCGGCAGCGCCACATTCGTGGCGTACTCGTCGATGCGCTTCTCTTCCGTCCGCGCTGGCTCCTCGACCGCCACCACCGGGATGGCGCTGTCCGGTTTGGCGATCGGCGTGAAGTACTGGTCGACCCAGCCGTCGAGCTGCTGCTGTTCGAAATCGCCGACCACGATCAGCACGGCGTCGTCGGGACGATAGAACGTGCGATGGAAGGCGCGCACGTCGTCGATCGTGGCCGCGTCGAGCTCTTCGATGCTGCCGATGCCGGGCCGGCGGTAGGGGTGTTTGGCGAAGGAGTTCTTCTCGATCGCATAAAAGAGCCGGCCATACGGCGGCGCCAGGACGCGGAAGCGGAACTCTTCCTTCACCACGTCGCGCTCGGACTTGAAGTTCGTCTCGTCGACGTTGAGCGAGCCCAGCCGCTCCGCCTCTGCCCACAGCAGCGTCTGCAGATAGTTCGACGGAATGACTTCGTAGTAGGCCGTCGAGTCGTCGAAGGTCGTGGCGTTGTTGAAGCCGCCGACGTCTTCCGTGAGCCGGTCCATCATCTCGGACGGCATGTTCTTCGTGCTTTTGAACATCATGTGCTCGAAGAGATGCGCGAACCCGCTGCGCCCCTCCGGATCATGCTTCGAGCCGACGCGATACCAGACCTGCACGGCCACCGTCGGCGTCGACCGGTCCTGCACCGAATACACCTCGAGCCCGTTCGGCAGCACGCGATGCTTGTACTGCATCGGCGGAATGCTCGTCGCCGCTTGCGTGGCAACGGCCGCGAACAGGAGGGGAAGGAGAAAGCGCGTCAATCGCATGCGGGGATGATAGTAGTGCGCGTGCGCGATCCGCGTGGGCGTTGGAGAAATGTTGCTTACTCGTACCGCAGCGCTTCCACCGGATTCAACTCCGCAGCTCTTGCCGCGGGGTAGATCCCCGACACCAGCCCCACCGTGATCGAGACCCCGGTCGAGAGCACCAGCGACGAGATCGTGATCACGGTCGGCCATCCTGCGTAGGCGGCCACGATGCGCGCCAGGACGATACCGATGATGATCCCCGCCACGCCACCCAGGAACGAGATGGCGAACGACTCGATCACGAACTGCGACCGGATGTCTTTCCGTGTGGCGCCGATGGCGCGGCGCACGCCGATCTCGCGGGTCCGCTCCAGCACGCTGGCTAGCATGATGTTCATGATGCCGATGCCGCCCACGAGCAGCGAGATGCCGGCGATCGAGCCCATGACGATGTTGAAGATGCGCTGCGTCTGGCGGCTCTGTTCGAGCAGCTTCTCCGGGATGACCACCTCGTAGTCGTCCGCGCCGCCGTGCAGGCGCTGCAGCAGCGGCTCGATGACCTGGGCCGTTCTGCGCGTGGAGACGCCTTCCTTCACCGTGACCAACAGCTCGTCGACGGGCGCATCGAGCGGATCGCGATCGAACTTGCGCATGGCCGTGCTGACCGGGATCCAGATCTCTTTGGCCGTCGATTGCGAGGCCGCCGAGTCATTCGCAGACGAGGATGCCGGTGCGGAGGCGGCGCCGTCGTTGCCAAGGACGCCCACGATCTCCAGCCAGACATCGTTGACCTTCAGCTGCTTGCCGAGCACCGGCCCGTAGCCGAAGAGATTGCGGCGGACCTCCGGCCCGATCACAGCCACCTGCGTATGTTCGAGCTCGTCGCGCGCATCGAAGAAGCGTCCCTCGGCCAGTCCGACGTCCGCGACCTCGCGATAGCGCCACGACACGCCGTACACCGTTCCCTTTGTCTTCGCGCCCGCGGCGATGATCTTGTACGGCTTCACCTCGACGCGCGGCAGCACGCGCTCGATGTCCGGCACCGCCTCGAGAATGGCCTCGCCGTCGCGCAACGAAACGCCGAGCGACTTCTTGCGCAGCTCCTGCCGGTCCTCCGGCTTCACGTTCTTCGCACGCACGATCACGTTGCGCAGGCCGAGGCGCCCGATCGCCTCCATGGCCTTCTTCTCCGCCCCTGCCCCGATCGACAGCATGGCGATCACCGCGCCCACCCCGAACACCATCCCCAGCATCGTCAGCGACGTGCGCAGCTTGTGCCGGCCGAGGTTGCCGAAGGCGGTGGTGAGAGTTTCGGAACGGTCCATGGTTTCCGTAGTCGCAGAGTCTCAGAGTCGCAAAGTCGCAGAGAAGAGCGTGACCAGGGCGGAGCCTCTTTGAGACTCTGAGACTTTGAGACTCTGCGACTCTTTCGTGGGGTCTTCCAGCGCGATCTCATCACCATTCGCCAGCCCCCTGGTGACCACGACGCGGCCGGCGCTGGAGGAGCCGATCGTCACTTCCACCGGTTCGAAGGCTTTCTTCTTCCGATAGACGAGCTTCTTCCCTTCCTTCTCGAAGAGCGCCTGGCGCGGGATGGCGAAGATGTTGGCCTGATTCTCGACTTCGAGCGTGGCGCGCACGCGGGCGCCCGGCTTCATCATCTTGCGGTCCGTGCGCTCCAGCTCCACGGTCACGCCGAAGTACTGCACCGGCTGGCGCGGGATGCGCGGACGGGCCACCTTGTCGACCGACTTCACCTTCCCCTTGAACTGCATGCCCGAGTCGGCTTCGAGGAAGAGCGTCGCCTTCTGATCGATGGCCAGGCCCGCGGCGTCCGCTTCCAGCACGAACACTTCCGCCTGCATGGAGCTGAGCTCCGGGATCTCGCCGATCGGCTGTCCGCGCCACATCGTGTCGCCGACGCGCGGCAGGTCGCCGCGCCAGTTGCGGATGAGGACGAGGATGCCGTCATGCGGCGCGCTGACCTGCAGCGCCTGCAACCCCTCCTCGGCTTGTTTGATCTTGAGGCCGGCGCGGCGGTCTTCGATGGAGATGAGATCGCGCTCGACGCGGGCCAGATTGTCCCGCACGCCCAGGACCTCCTCAGCGTGACGCTTGCGGCTCGAGGCCAGCTTCTGATCCACCTCCGCCTCGATCCGCTCATAGCGCGAGAAGATCTCCGCATCGTCAAACTTCAGCCGCTGCGCCGCTTCCAACTGGGCCTGCGCCAGTCCCGCGTCGCGCTTGAGATTCGTGCGCGTGGCCGACGACTCGGCGTCCGCCTTCGCGAATTTGTTGTTGGCCGTGGAGTGATCTTCCCGTCCGGTCAGCAAGAGGTCCACGAACTCCTGCTCGTCGAACCGGACGATGACATCCCCCTTGCGCAGGAGCGACCCGTCATCCGCGATCCAGGCCACCTTCATCGGCGAAGTGGCGTTCTGCGGCACCCCCACCGGCGTCGCCTTCACCGCCTTGAGCGTCCCCTCCGCCGTGACCCGCCGCGCAAACGTGATCGGCTTCACGGTGAACGTGGCCACGTCGTCCGAGGAGTTGGAGCAGGCCGATGCGAGCAGGAGCAACAGCGCGCAAACCAGTCCCCTCACGATTTCTTCTCCTCGTCACCCTGCTTCGTGACGAGCACGCGGTCGCCGGCGTCGAGGCCCTTCAGCACTTCGACGGAGCGGTCGTTCTCGCGGCCGAGCTTGACCGGGATCTGCTCGACGTTGACGGCGCCGCGGCGGTGCACGAACGGTCCGTTCGCGCCGAGGAACACCGCGTCGCGGGGAATGAGCACGGCGTTCTTCACGCGGCCGAGCTCGATCGTGCCCTGGAAGCGCATCCCGGGCCGCATCTTGGCGGCATCGGTGCGATCGAGCTTGATCTCCACGCGCAACACTTTCAGCGGGTCCTGCGTGGCGCGTCTCTGCTGGACGGTGCGGCCGGTACTGGTGACCGTGCCTCCGAACTCCGTGTCCGGATGCGCGTCGAGGCGCAGCGACACGCGCTGTCCGACTTTGACGCGGCCGGCGTCGACTTCGTCCACTTCTCCCTCGGCTTTCATGCGCGTGAGGTCGGGGATCTCGATGACGCGCTCGGCCTTCCAGACGTTGTCGCCTTCTTTTCGTTTCTCGCCGTTGCGGTTGGCGGTGTAGACGATCGTGCCGTCGCGCGTGGCCACGACGTTCATCAGCTGGATGGCGCGTTGCGTCCGCGTGACGATTGCCTCGGCTTCGTTGCGCTTGCTCTCCAAGAGTGCGATGCGCGCGCGGGCCGCGCGTTCGAGCGCCAGGAGCCGGGCCCGCACTGCGGTCGCTTCCCGCCTGGCGATGGCGTGATCGATCTCCGCGGTCTTCCGTTCGGCGACGCCCACGAGATCCGGCGGCGCCTCGAGCTTCAGCTCCGTCTTGCGCAGCGTGGCCTCGGCTTCGGAGAGCCGCAGGCGCTCGTCCTTGCTCTGCAGCGACAGGTCGTTGCGCTCCTTTTCGATCTGCTTGCGCGATTCATCGGCCTCGGCGCTCTTCTCATCGAACTGCCGCTGCAGCTCCGTCGTGTCGAACGCCAGCACCGGCTGACCCTTCTTCACTTCGCTCCCCTCGCGCGCCAGCCGCGAGATCTTGAAGTTCCACATGTCGTCGACTTGCGGCGGCCCCAGACTCTCCGACGCGCTCGAAGCCAGCGTCCCGATCACCTCGAACCCCGTCACCAGATCGCCGCGCGTGGCCCGGACCCAATCCCCCTGCCTGTCGGCCGCCAGCTTGTTGCGCAGCGTCCAGCCGCCGAGGAGGAAGAGGGCGACGAGCGCGGCCGGGATGATGATGCGGGCGTGTTTACGCATTGCCCACCTCGGGGAAACAGTCGGCGGTCGGCAGTCGGCGGTCGGCAGTGGAGCCCACCCAACCCGAGGCTGGGCGGGGGATCTCCTGCCGACCGCCGACTGCCGACCGCCGACTCGTTTTAAGCACCGCCCACCCCCACCACCGGCGCAAGCTTCTCGCCCTCGGACAGGCCATCCAGGACGACGCAGTCCTGGGCGTTGCAGGGGCCGAGCTTGACGTCTTTGGTCTGGCCGCTGGCCAGGTGCGCTTTCGGGACTCCGGAGAATTCGATGGCGGCGCGCGGTGCGAGCAGCGCCTTGGGCTGGTTCTGGCGGCGGACGACGATGCGCGCCGAGAGGCCGGGGCGCATGCGCTCGGTGTCGAGATGGTCGAGGGCGACGAGCACCTCGAACTGGCGCCGCAGCGACTGGCGGCGGCTTTCCTGCGCCACGGCGGAGATCGCCGCGATCTTGCCGGTGAACGGCACATTTGGGAAGGCGTCGAGCGTCACCGTGACCGGCATGCCGGCCGCGATCTTGCCGTCGTCGACGTCCGCGAGGGCCGCCTTCACGCGCATCGTGCTGACGTCCGGAAGCATGGCGATGGCCATGCCGACGAAGACCGTGTCGCCGGTCTGCAGCTTGCGCCCTTCCCACGGAATGTCGCGGATGACGATGATGCCGTCGCGCGGCGCGCGCAGCACCAGCTCCTCGATGGCCCGCTCCGCCGTGGCGATGTCGCGCTGCGCCTTCTCGATGCGCAGCTGGAGGTTGCGACGCTCCGCCGCCACCGCCGTGCGGCGCGAGGCCAGCAGGTCGACCGCCTTCTGCCGCTCGACGGTCGTGCGGCGCAGCGTGGTCTGCTTCTCTTCATAGACCTTGACTGCCAGCAGGTCCTTCGGCGTCAGCGCATCGAGCTCCGCCTTCTCCAGTTCCGAGAGGCGTTTCGCGGCATCGAGCTGTTTCTGCTCCAGGTCCGCCGACCACTCCGCCTCCCGCTGCTGCAGCTCCTGGAGCGCCTGCGTCAACGTCTGCCGCCTGGTCTCGAGATCCGCCGTCAGCGCGGTGTTGTCCAGCTCCACAGCCGGCTCGCCGCCCTTGAGGATGGCGCCGTCCTCGGCGATCCACTTGATGGCCGTCTGCCACGACGGCAGCGGCGGAACATTCAGCGTCACACCGCGCGCCGCCTCCAGCTCCCCGGACAGCACCAGATCGCTGGCAAAGTCCCCGCGCCGCACCCGCAGCTCGCCGGCCGGAGCCGTTTCGGAGTACCCGGAGAAACACCGGGTGAGAGCCGCGGCAAATAATGCGCAGGAGAGAATCCGCCTCATGGACTTGATTGTCAGACGATTATGAGCCTGAAAAGTTCGTTTTATTGGGTCTTCGCTGTCACGAGTCCTACAATCCCTCTCCCATGCCCCTCGCCGTCGCCCCATTGGGACCCGAACCGCGCTTCCATCTGATCGAGATCGCCGTCGCCGAGGATGACTTTGCGCGCGACGTCCGGGAAGGTCTCACCGCCTCCCGCAAGACCCTGCCGCCGCGCTGGTTCTACGACGCGCTCGGGTCGGCGCTCTTCGACGCCATCTGCTTCCTGCCCGAGTACTACGTCATGCGCGCCGAGGCCGAGGTCCTGACCACGCATTGCCGCGAGATGGTCGATGCATTCGGGGGACAGGTCCGGCTCGTGGAGCTCGGCAGCGGCGCCGCGCGCAAGACGCGCATCCTCCTCGACGTCGTAACCGAGCGCCAAGCCGACGTCGAATACGTGCCGGTGGACGTCGACGCACAGATGCTGGAGCGCAGCGGACGCGAGCTGCTCAATGAGTATCCGAACCTGCGCGTGCTCGCCGTGAGCTCCGACTTCACGCGACCGTCGATCCCCCTCGCCGCCGCGGCCCGCGGCCGGTCCGCGTCCGCGCACACCCGCACCGTCGTTCTCTTCCTCGGCTCGACGATCGGCAACCTCGACCCCGACGCCGCGGTGGCCATGCTGCGCGACCTCCGCCAGGGGCTCTCGCCGGGCGACGCGTTTTCCCTCGGCGCCGATCTGCGCAAGAGTCGCGAGGTCCTCGAGCCCGCCTACGACGATCCTCTCGGCGTCACCGCCGCCTTCAACCTCAACCTCCTCGGCCGCATCAATCGCGAGCTCGGCGGCCACTTCGCGCTGGACGCCTTCCGCCATCGCGCGTTCTACGACGAGACCCACGGCCGCATCGAGATGCACCTCGTCAGCACCCGCTCCCAGCGCGTGCCCATCGACGCCCTGGAGCTGGAGATCGATTTCAGCGAAGGCGAGACCATCCACACCGAAAGCTCGTACAAACACGACGCCGGCACGCTGGCCGCTCTCGCTGCCGCCAGCGGATTCGCGATCGAGAAGCAGTGGACCGACTCGCGCGGCTGGTTCGCCGATGTGCTGATGGTGGCCGGATAAAAAGATTCACAAAATTCGCAGTCCACTTTCGGTAGACCCTCCGCGCTCCAGCGCATGCGCACGATACGTACGCGCTCCTTCGAATCCAGCGCGGGCGATGTCTCAAAGTGCACCATTGAGCACCCCCGTGCTCTCCCCGCACGATGAGGCGTCCACTCCCTTGCGCACAGGCGTTGCGCATCAAGCTGCGCGTTTTCTGCGGCAGGTAGCCAACTGCGGGACAGCATCCGAACGCATGTCCAATTGTGAACAGACGCGACGGCCGGTGGTGCCTACGATCGCGGCGCTTCCACATGTATTCCATAAAGGTCCCAGCGAGCGCACAAGCATCGTCCTTGCGCGATGTGTTCGAGCGGCACACGCTGGCGACCACCCGCGTGCGCCTGGAGGGACAGCGCCCGTTCTACTCCACCGGCGACGATGACGACGCGCTCTATCTCATTGATTCCGGACAGGTAAAACTCTCCATGGCCTCGGCCGAAGGCAAGGACTGCCTCCTCGCCATCCACGGCAAGGGCGAGGTGTTCGGCGAGTCGTGCTTCGCCGGAGCCAGGCGCACCGAGACCGCCACGGCCATGAACGTCACCGTCGTTCGCCGCGCCACCCGCCGTGACGTTCTCGCCGAGCTGATGAAGATCGGCGCCATCGAGCTCCTGCTCCGCCATCTCGCGGGCAGACTGGGCGAGCGGCAGACGGCCGTGTTCGATCTCATCACCACCGATTCCGAACGGCGCCTGGCCAAGACGCTCCTGCAGTTCGCCGAGAGGCTCGGCACCGCCGACGGTCCCTACCTCCGCCTCGACCAGCACATCTCCCACGAAGAGCTCTCGCAGATCGTCGGCACGACCCGCCCGCGCATCACCGCCTTCATGCAGCGCTTCCGCAAGCTGGGCCTGATCGAGACCAGAGGCCGCTCCATCAGCGTGCATCCGGCGCGCACGCAGGCGTTTCTTCTTGCCCCGGATTGACGCTTTTGTTCCTTTCGGGACGGCGCATCGCGGTCCCCGCGCCTATCTTGCGGAAGCAGGCTTCGCGTCCGAGATCCCGGAAGAGCACCTCACCCGAACGAGCAGACCCGCGCGTGATCCGCGCGCGGGTTCTGCCTCGCCCGTCCCTCTTCGAGAAATGCCATCCACAGAGCGTGTGTTCTCCCGTCCGGCTGCGGCACCTCCTTCCTTTGCATTCGCCGCCGCCGTGAGTATCATTCGCCTCCCGTGCCGGGGTAGCTCAGTTGGTTAGAGCGCTGGATTGTGGATCCAGAGGTCGACGGTTCGAGCCCGTCCCTCGGTACCAACTCCCCTAAAAGACATCCATGTCCGACCAGGTCCTCCCGCGGCTCTCCCGCGGCCTCCGTGATCTTCTGCCCGATCAGATGCTGGCCCGCCAGCAGATGGTGGACACCATCCGCGGCGTGTACGAGCTGTATGGCTTCGTGCCGCTCAGCACTCCGGCCATCGAGTATCTCGACGTCCTCTCCGGCAGCGGCGGGCAGGAGGCGACGCAGTCGATCTTCCGGGTCACCAATCCCAAGGAAGACGAAGAGCTGGGGCTGCGCTTCGATCTGACGGTCCCTCTGGCGCGCGTCGTCTCGCAGTACAACGATCTGCCGCGGCCGTTCCGCCGGTATGCCGTCGGGCCGGTGTGGCGCGCGGATAAGCCGGACAAGGGGCGCTATCGCGAGTTCACGCAGTTCGATCTCGACTCGGTCGGCGTGGAGAGCGAGATCGCCGATACGGAGATCCTGGCCGGGATGTGCGACACGCTGGCCGCCCTCGGCGTGCCAAGCTATCTGGTGCGCTTTTCCAGCCGGGCCATGCTGAATCTCCTCCTGGCCTACTCGGAGATCAGCGCCGAGCAGGGCGTCGATGTCTTCCGCGTGCTCGACAAGCTCGACAAGGTCGGTCTCGACAAGGTCAAGCGCGAGCTAATGGATGGGTACAAGGACGAGTCGGGCGACGTCATCCGCGGCGTCGGCCTGGCGCGCAATCAGGTCGATCGGATCGAACGGTTCCTGGCCATCAAATCGGATTCCCGCAGCGAAGTGGTGGCCGGGTTGCGCGAGCTCTTCGCGTCCGTCGAGAACGCCGCCGCGCAGATCGACGTCGTCGAGCGGATCTCGTCGCATCTCTACTCCCTCGGCTACGGCGACGGCCAGGTTTCGCTCGATCTCTCCATCGCCCGCGGCCTCGCCTATTACGACGGCCCGGTCTTCGAGGCCATCCTTCCCGACGCGCCACAGTTCGGCTCCGTCTTCGGAGGCGGCCGCTACGACGGCCTCGTGAAGCGCTTTACCGGTCAGTCCCTCCCCGCCGTCGGCGCCTCGATCGGCGTCGATCGCCTCCTGGCCGCGCTCACGCACCTCGGCAAGATCGGCACCCGGAAGGCAACCGCCCGCGTGCTGATCACCATGATGGATGCCGGTCTGCACGCCGACTATCTGGCCATGACCTGGGAACTGCGCCGCGCCGGCATCCCTACCGAGCTCTATCTCGGCTCCGCGAAGGGTCCGGGCAAGCAGCTCAAGTACGCCGATCAGTACGACATCCCGCTGGCCATCCTGTACGGCTCCCAGGAAAAGGAACAGGGCAACATCACCATCAAAGACCTCGTCGCCGGCCGCGAGCGCGCCCAGGCCACCGCCGACCGCAAGGAGTACCTCGGCCAGCGCGCCGGGCAGGTGACCGTCCCGCGCACGGAGCTCGTGAGCGCGATCCGGAAGATGCTGGACGAAATCGGATGACCGGGACCATCACCCTCGACGGATCGTCTCTCTCGATCGAGCAGCTCGTGCAGATCGCTCGTCACGGCGCGCGTGTCGAGCGCGATCATTCGACCGACGCCGCGGTGGCGCGCAGCGAGGCGCTCATCGCCGAGATCGTGGCCAACTATCGCCAGGCGTGGGAGGCAAAGAGCGCCGTGCCGAGCGAGTACGGCGTCACCACCGGCTTCGGCGAGTTCAAGGACAAGCCGATCGCGCCGGAGGATCTCGAGCAGCTGCAGCGCAATCTGCTGCTGTCGCACTCGGTCGGCGTCGGCGACAACTCCGATCCCGACGACATGTCGAACTACTTCCCCGCCGAGGTGGTGCGGGGCGCGCTGGCGACGCGGCTCAATGCCTTCCTGCGCGGCCATTCCGGCGTGCGCACGAAGCTCGTCGAGATCGTGCAGGCCATGCTCAACCGCGGCGTGATTCCGCTGGTGCCGCTGCGCGGTTCCGTCGGCGCCAGCGGCGATCTCTGTCCGCTCTCACATCTCTTCGTGACGCTTCTCGGGCACGGGCGTTTTTACACGCTCGAAGACCGTTCCCTCCGTCCGGCGACGGACCTCCCTGCGCTCCTCGGATTCGATGCCGAGGAGATGAAGCCGACGTTCAAGGAAGGGCTGGGACTGGTCAACGGCGCGAACTTCTCCGCGGCCATGCTCGCGCTCGCGGTGCACGACGCGGAGCGCCTGGCGGAGATCGCTGACGGCGCCGCCGCCATGACGCTCGAGGCCATGGCCGGCTGCACGCGGGCCATGGACGCCAAGGTCCACGAAGAGCGCGGCCATCCCGGACAGATCGAAAGCGCCCAGCGCATCCGCGAGAGCGTCACCGGCAGCCGCCTCGTCGAGCGCGCCGGCGCGGTGCAGGACCCGTATTCGCTCCGCTGCGCGCCGCAGGTGCACGGCGCGACACGCGACACGCTGCGGTTCGTGCGGTCGATCGCGGAAAGGGAACTCAACGCCGCCACCGACAACCCGCTCTTCTTCCCCGGCGAAGGCGATCCGTTCGACGGCCAGTTCCGCGAGAACTGGCCCGAGTGGTACCACGGCGATCGCCGCTTCGCCTACTCCGCCGGAAACTTCCACGGCCAGCCGCTCGCGCTCGCGGCGGACTTTCTCACCATCGCCGTCCACGAGCTCGGGAACATCTCCGAGCGCCGCACGCAGATGATGCTCGACGGCCATTTCAACCGCGGCTTGCCGCAGAACCTCACCACCCGCCCGGGCGTGAACTCCGGTCTCATGATCCTGCAGTACACGGCGGCCTCGATCGTCTCCGAGAACAAAGTGCTCGCCCACCCGGCGTCGATCGACTCGATCCCCACCGGCGCCAACGCCGAGGACCACGTCTCCATGTCCACCCACGCCGCCCGCAAACTGCGCAGCGTGCTCTCGAACGTCCAGTCCGTCCTGGCCATCGAGCTCCTCACCGGAGCCCAGGCCGTCGAATGGCGCGCCGTCTTCCAGTACGACCCCAACCGCCCTGCCCCGAAACTGCTCGAAGTCGAGCACGCCGAGGCGCAGGCGAGGCAGTTTGAGGAAGCGGTCAAAGACCGCGCCGCCAACATCGCCACGCAGCTGGGCCACGGCACGCGCGAGTTGTACTTACGCGTGCGGGCCGCGGCCAGGCCGGTGTTCTACGACCGGCCGCTGGATGACGACATCCGTGCGGCGCGGCGTGTGATCGCATCCTGAGCGAAGCGAAGGATCAAGTTAGCACCTACGGTGCACTGGCCACATGCACTGCTGGTGATCCCATCCTGAGCGGAGCGAAGGATCAAGTTAGCACTTACGGTCCACGGGCCACATGCAGCGCAGTTGCTAACCCGACCCTTCGTCGCTTCGCTCCTCAGGGTGAACTGCAAGCCACATGCACTGCTGGTGCTAACTTGACCCTTCGTCGCTTCGCTCCTCAGGGTGAACTGCTGGCGCGGACGAGACGGAAGGGCGGCGTGAAGATGGCGCTCAAATCGCGGACGAATACCGGCGCGGTGACGACTTCCGTGATGATCGCTGGGAACCGGAAGCAGTGCCCCGTGTAAGGGTAAGCTAGAGCCGACTCACTCGTAAACGAGGTGTTGATCGTCTCTTCGGGATGGATCCAGAGCTGTCCGTTCTCGATGTGATAGCGGGCGTCATTGAACCCAAGAGAGCTTGCTCGGAAGTAGCCCGTTCCGGTGCAGTTCGTCGACGCAAAGTGTTTCGGCGGCTTTGTCTCGTAGAATCCATCGCGCTGTACGTTGAGAAGGATCATGCGCGAATCGTCGATGGCGTACTCGATGAGGAGTGGCGAGCCTGACTGATTCCCGATGGAGAACACAGGCCCGACGACGTTCCCGTTCGCATCCACGACCTGGTGCCTCGTCACCGGCCCCGGTTCGCCGCGCGGACCCTGCGGACCATCAACTCCCCGTTGTCCGGTCCGGCCGCGCTCACCGGCGGGTCCGGCGGGACCGGCCGGTCCCGGCGCTCCGGCAGGCCCCTGCGGACCCGTTGCTCCCACCAGCGTGCTCTTGCTGAAGGCCATCTCGAACGACGTCGCGTCCTGGCTCTCGTTCGCGATGAGCGATCCGACCGCGACCAAACGTCCGTCGCCTTCCGTGGCCACGATCTCCACCGTCGCGTTTTCGATCGCACTCTGGCCGGCCAGGGCGGTGATCGACAGCGGGCGGTGCTCCCACGCTGCGAGAGTCAGGGGTTGGGTCTTCACCGTTTCGCCGCTCGCGCTGATCAGGCGCAACTCCGCGCGGACCGGCGCGCCCATCGTCTCCAGGAGAAAGACGTTGTAGCGGTACGCGCCGTTCTGCCGCACGCCCTGGAGGAACGCCGACTCGCCGCTGGCGATGCCGAAGCCGGGCGGCACGGCGGAGAAGACCAGTCCCTGGGTGTCGCTTTCCGACGAGCTCCGGATCCCGTTGAAGATGCGCGCCGAGGCCAGCACGTTTTCGTTCGACTGCACTCTCACGGCCCCGAGGGCACCGCTGGCACCGAAGAGCGTCTCGGCGATGTTTTCGTAGATCTTCGTCGAGCGCGCGGCGATCGTCGCCTTACGCGAGATCGCCGGCGCTCCCCCGCTCGGGATGAACGTCAGCTCCACGTCAGCGGCGGTGGCGCCGGGATTGGTGAGCCACATCGTGGTGGAGAAGCGGGACGGTCCTGCTTCCCCGACCGTTCCGGCAACCGGGACAAAGAGATCTTTGCCGGTGAAGCCGGCGCTGAGCGGCACACTGATCGCCAGTGCGACCAGAATGGTCGTGATTCGATTCATGAAAAGCCTCCGAGGCGTTGAGGATACGGACCGAAGTCAGTGTACCTCGATCGATCACATCCTGAGCGAAGCGAAGGATCAAGTTAGCACCTACGGTGCACGTGCCACATGCACCGCCAGTTGCTAACGTGACCCTTCGTCGCTGCGCTCCTCAGGGTTTACCGGGGATCACCGCTGGAACGCGTAACTCACTTTCGCAAAGAACTGCCGGTTGCTCGGCTCGAACTCGCCTTCCTGGTTCGTGACCTCCTGCAGGTCGCCGTAGCCGACGTAGAACACGGTCTGCCAGTTCAGCTTGTAGGCGAAGAGGAGCTGGCTGGAGAGGTCGCCGCTGTGCTGGTTGACGAGGTAGGTGTTCGGCGGAAGGGTGGGATCGGGGTCGAAGCCGAAGAGGGCCTGGTCGCGGTTGGTGCGCGTGTTCTGGACGATGGTGCGCAGGAACATGCGCGCGTTGAAGGTGTAGGTGGCGCGGATGCGCTCGACCTGTGAGGTGAAGAGCCGGTCTCCGTCGATATTCAGCCAGCGCATGCTGGAGGTGAGGCCGAGGGCCAGGTGATTGGTGGGGCGGATCGTGGCGTTGAGGTTGATGTTCGCCCCGCGGCCGAGGCGGTTGTTCGTGAAGTCGACCTCCTCGCCGATCCAGCCGTTCGTGCTGATGAAGGAGATGACGCGGCTCACGCCGACCTGACCCTCGAAGTAGAGACGGTTGCGGTCGAAGAGCTCGTCGCCGCTGCGCACCGTGTCGTGGGCGGGGCGGAGGCGGATGAAAGACCGGCGCCGGCCGTCCGCGCCGAACCCGGCGGAGACCAGGCGATAGAGCAGCTCGCCGTCCTGGGTCTGCTGATACTCGCCCATGCCGAAGACGCGGATGCGGCTGAAGAAGCCCTTCGGCCTCCAGGTCTGGCCGCCTTCCATGTAGCTGCCGCGCCAGCCGACCTGCGGCACGAAGCCGTTATCGGCGCGGAACTCCTCGTCGTAGTCGCTGGCCTGCACGTAGAGGTCGTTCTTCTCCGTCCCGTACTGATACCAGGCGTGCGCGGCGTGGCCGGCGAGCTGCTGGCCGTTCCACTCGCTGCTGAGGTCCGTGCGGTTGGGCGTGTCGGTGCTGCTGTAGAGCAGCTGGCCGGTGAAGGTGTGGTGATCGCCGAGGCGGTACTGAAAGTCGGGACCGAACACGCGGTTGTGCGCGCCGCCTTCCGACTCGCGCGCCGTGAAGAGCATGCTGATGAAGGAGCGGCCGAAGTCACGCCGCACGCGGCCGATGGCGGCGATCGAGGAGAAATCCTGATCCGCGGTGTCGGAACCGAACGCCGAGGGGAGGAGCACCGAGCCGCCGCCGCGGTCCTGCGCGATGAGGAACGTGTACGCGTACTGGCCCTGCTTGCCGGTCGTGCGCGCGCCCCAGCGCGGCGAAGTGAGCGTGCGCGTGTAGACCGCCTGGATCGGCGTCGAGAACAACTCGATCCCTTCCAGGAAGAACGGCCGCTTCTCCGGGATGAAGATGGCGAAGCGTTCGTTCGTCGAGATCACGGCCACGTCCGATTCCACCTGCGAAAAGTCGGGATTGATCGTGGCGTCGACGGCCATGTCCGCAGTCGGGCTCCACTTGAAATCGAGCCCGGTCTCGCCGCCGACCTGGTGATTCACGAGGTCGGTGCCCAGATCCCCGCGCGGCTCACTGAGCTGGCGCGCGGTGGCGTACGGCGCCAGCACCATGTGATCGCCGCCCGGCAGTCCGCGCAGGCCGGCCACTTTGCCGAAGTTGCAGACGAAACAGTTCGAGTCGCGCGGCAGCTTGTTCGTGAACATCTGGTAGCGCCGGTCGCGCGGGTAGTTGCGGTAGAGGATGAGGCCCCACTGATCGGGATTCGGGTTGTCATAGCGCAGCGACGAGAACGGGATGCGCGCCTCGGCGGTCCAGCCCTTGTCGTGCACTTTCGCCGCGGAGTCCCAGAAGAAATCCGGCGAGTTGTCCTCCCCCGCGCCCGCGTCGTCGGTCACGGCGTCGTACTGCACGCCGCGCGCGGTCAGCAGAAACAGATAGCCGGTCTTCCCGTCGTTGCGCGGATCGACGATCACCCCCGCGTAGTCGTCCGTGTTGCCGCTGATCTGATCGTGGTCCGCGTACGGCGCGATGATCTCGGACGGTTTCGTGTCGCTGGACTCGATGCCGAAGTAGAGAAACTTGCTGTCGTACGTCACGTAGCCGACCGTCTTCTGCTTCGGCTCGACGTTGTCGCCCGGGTTCGTCTCGTACCAGACCTCGTACTTCGTGGCGCCCTGCCACGCCGCATCGGAGAGGTCTCCGTCGATACTGATCGGTGCCTGCGTGGCCTCGATCATCACCGGCTCGGCAGCTGTGGCCGCCTGAAGACGAAGTGCGCACAACAGAAGCAGACAGAAACCCGGCACTGCTCGCTTCATACAAGTCCTCCGTGACAGCTGTGTCGTGTGCAGCCGGTTTCCGTGGGTGGATTGCTGGCGCCGGTGGGCCGGATGCGAGTCGCCGCGACGACGACGATGCGGGACATCGTCGAGGAGCGGCGACGACGCAGACGGCTCGCCGCCGCCTGCAAGACACCCGCGGAAACTGGCTGCACACGACACTGGTACGAAGCAGTTCGTAAGGAGTTAGCGAGAGTTTCGGCGAAATGTGAACAAACAGCAACGAGGGGATTTCGTTTGAGAATCTGAAGAGTAGACACCCTGAATTTGGAGGGTGAGTACCCTCCATTTTTAGGGTACATACCCTCCATTTTCAGGGTATGTACCCTCCATTTTTAGGGTATGTACCCTCCAATTTGAGGGTGGGTACCCTCCATTTTCAGGGTAGGAACCCTTCATTTTGAGGGTCCTGACCCTTCCTCTCCAGGGTCCCCGTCCTGCGCGTCGGACTTGTAGAGCACCCCGCGCAGTTGGTCGATCATCACTAGGGCGAGCTCCATGCGCTGGAGGAAGGCGGTGAGCTTGGCATCGTCGGCCCGTTCCTTCTCATCGATCTCCCGCCCCTCGGCGTCGCGGGCCATGATCATCTCGTCCTTGGCCACCATGGCCAGCGACATGGTCGAAAGAGTGGCCTGGACCAGGTGCGACATGATCTCCCCCAGGCCGAAGAACATCTTCTCGGCGGGGTTGAGGTAGTCCACCTTGATCCGGACCCGCTCTAGGAGCGTGACCTCGTCGATGGGCAGGTGCACCAGGATCCGGCGCAGGGTGTCGATGGTGATGTTCTCGCCGGCCTCCGCCCGGACGATCTGATTGCGGGAGAGGCCGGTCAGCGCTGCCAGCTTTGCCTGACTCAGACCCGCGCGCTCGCGGGCTTGCTTCAACTGATCGTGCATCAACATGATTGAACTATATATCAGCAATATTGGCTCTTGACAATCTAATAGTCTCTGCCTATATTTGGGTTGGGTACTACATTACGTCCGACGAGGGCCCCGCCGACGCGTGAGACCAGTACCGAAATCAATCGAAAGGAGGTGAATGCATATGACTGTCATAGAAACCCCTGTCTCTCATGCGCTGGTGGCGCAGGAGCTGGTCCAGAAGATCCGCGCCCTGCAGGCGCTGGTGCCCGGGTTCGAGCTGCTCTCGTTGCCGCTCGACCGGTTCCAGCGTCCGCGAGGCCACCGGGCACTGCCGGACAGCTTCTTCTCACCGCTCGAGCTGGCGCTCACGCGCGAGCCTCGCTTCGCCGAATCGGTAGCCATCACGCCCTTCCTGATCCGCGACATGCGCGATCACGGAGAGGCGTTCCTGCCGGTGGCCGTCGAAGCGGAGCGCTTCGCCCGCGGCGTCCGCCGGTCGGTGGCGATCAAGCGCGGCAACGTCGGCAAGCTCGCCATCGACGCCTATCGCCTGGGCCAGGCCATGAACCTGGCCCTCGACGCCGGCCTGATCGTGCCGGAAGTCGAGGACATCAAGGCCTCGCTCGCAACGCGGCGCCGAGCCCCGGCGCCGGCCGCGACGCCGGACGCCCCCGCCAGCCGTAAGGGCTGATCGGGAGAGAGAGATTCGCAGGAAACCCCGGAGGGCGGGTCCCAACCCCGCCCTCCATTTTTTCTGCGCGTGGCCGCGTCCATCCTTCTCGTCGTGGATTCCGACACCCGAAGATCGGACGTTCGTCGCTCGTGCGCGACGCGGAAGGCGCGCAACAACCATGCGGGACGTTCAATCGGTTAGCTCACCGGCCTGTCACGCCCGAGGTCGCGGGTTCGAACCCCGTCCGCCCTCGGCGTTGCCGATCGCTGGCGCACGAAGCTCCCCGACGGCGATCCGATCTCGGTCTCGAACTACGCGCGCGAGGCGAACGCGACGATCCACCGCGCGTTCTTCCTGCAGATGGCCGGCCTGCACGTGGACGCGGAGCCGCCGTCGTCGCCGGTGACGATGATCATGGGCCGCCAGGACGAGACCGTGCCGTTCGACCATGTGTGGCGCACGTGGAATGCGTGGCGCGTGACTGGCAAGCTCGCGCCGGGCTCGAACTTCATCGACCTCGACAGCGATCACGGCCTCGTCACTCACGCCGACATCATTCGCGATGCGATCATCGAGGCGACACTCACGACCGGCAAGATCTGACGAACGTTCGGTTGAACTGCCGATCAGGGCACAACGGGCGAAGGAGCTGGATCACTTGCGGATCCTTCATCATGGCCCCGGTGTACGCTTCCTGCTCGCCCTCGATCTGAGCAGCCCAATACCCGCGAAGAAGCGTTGTGGACGCCTCGCTGTAACGATGTTTCTCCGCCAGAAGGAGTCCGGTCACATACGTCGGCTGCCAGAACTTCGGTGGAGCAAGTTCCTGCGCTTTCTGACAAGCTGTCAACGCATCGTTCACCGTTTGGGTGATCGATTCCTCGACTGTGTGTCGCTCCTGTGCCGAGATAGGAATGGTATTGCGATGCTTTTGGGCCGCGCCGGCGGCTGCATACAACGAGTTGCAGGTATTAAACTCCACCTTCCAGTAGTCGCCCACGATACTGACCGTCCGTGCTTCCTTGTATGCATCCGCCGCCTTACGAAACCATTCTTCCGCTTCCCGCGGCTTGGACTTGGCGCGATTGCCGGTTTCGAGAAGGTAATGTCCCTTGAGAAGTCTGGCGCGGTAGTGGTTGACATCATTCAGCTGCTTCTCTGCATCGGTTTTGTCCAAGGACTCGAGAGACCGTCTCCACTGCTCGAACGCCGGCTCCGTCAGATTTTTGGCATCCTTCGAAATCATGACGCCGTAGCTCGTCAGCGCGGTTTCGACCTGGAGATTCGGTGAGACGTAAGGGATTGCTCCGTCGACGAAACGAATCGCTTTCTTTAAGTCGGGAAGCGTGGGTGTTCCGAAGGTTGACTTCTTGAGTGGGGTGTAAAAATGTGCCCATCGAGCCTCTTCGAACCGCTTACGCTCCGGTTGGGCAAGACGATTTATAGCGCTATCAAGTACGTCCTGGGTAGCCCGCTCCATGAGCATCAGGCTGTACGTAAGCAGTGCCACTCGCAACCGCGTTTCCGGGGCCGCCGCGGATTGAGCGATCGCCGCTTTGACCTGGCGCAAGGCGACCAACGGCTCACGCAGTTGCTCCGTGATCGCTCTCTCCTCCGTCGGTAACGTGTTGTAGTAGCGATCGAAACGATCTCGATCGTACCAACGCCACCCCAGGAATAGGAGCATGAGCAAGAAAGCGGGATAGACATAGCTCGGCCAGTCGTTTCGCCGAAACAGGTTCTTCGAATGAAGGCGGGCGCGTTGCAATCGCCGAATGGCTTGCGATTCCGGCGGACGTTTTCGTTTTGGGAACGGTCTCCACGGCGTCGAGTCAGCTGGGGGAGCCTTGTAGAGCTCGGCCACTTTCCTAGCAGCGACGGAATAGCCATGTTGAACGATGCAGTCAATCTCGGTGATGGTGAATTGATCGAGATCGGTGCGTACGTTCTTGACCTGCTGTTGCACGAACTTCGATAGCTCATGGTCGCCAGACGGCTCGACGCGATCGGTGATGCGTACGAACGTGAAGTGGTTCGGCTGCGTCAGAGCGATGTGGTACTCAAGATCCGCGAGGCGCTTCATGAGGATGTCCGTGGATCGGAGAGCCGTTTGCCAGTAGCTCAGGTTTTCCCGCTCAACAAGCCAGTCGAAAGCACCGCTGGCATCGCAGACGAGCACATTGTCCACAGGACAGTTCTCGCCTCGCAGGACAGTTTGGAATCGGCGGATGCCAAGATTGTCGTAAACGCCGCCGTCCGTGAAGTACTCGGGTTGCGGGAAGAGATTTGCAGGTTCTGCCAGCAAATTTTCGGCATTGAACTCGATGGTCGGGAACACGGCGGGAAACAAGGCGGAAGCCATTACTGCACGAGGGACGCTGATGCGCGTCGAGACCGGTTCCGCCTTGTCATTGTTCGCGACGAATGTTTGACTCGCAAAATACGCGAGCGACCCGCGTGTCAGATTCGTGGTCAGGATGTCGAGCTTCGGGGCGTCCGGGTTTACTGCCAGTTGATCGAGCGTGCCGTCTCCAAGAAGCTTTTTCAGGTAGCGCTCGAACAACAAGTTGCGCACGGTTCCCTCCCGGCGGATACGCCGGTGACGCAGATTCTCCAGATACGGAAGAAGGTAGTACTGCGGCAACATCAGCCGCCTGAAAATGCGCCCGCGAACATCCAAGCGCGCAAAGCGGATGATCTCCTGCGCTATTGCATCGAAACTTCGCGCGTCGAGATAGGAGTCCCAGTTTTTGACCAAGTGCGCGGCGAGAATGCTGCCGCCTGACACGGACGTGATGTGCTTGACGTCCCGCAGAGAGCCATGCTGCTGCAGCGCCTTCACTACGCCGAGATGGAATAAGGTCGCCCTCAATCCTCCGCCGGAGAGAGCCAAGCCGAGACGCATGGCGAGCCTCCTCAATGTAATGGAGCGAATCGTTTCCGGAGAAATCGCTGTATGTCCCTATCTTAGCGCAAATTCTAGAAGGCCGCGATACATTTCGAGGGTATTGGTCCAAGGGGTCAGACCCAATGGACTTAAGTTAAGGATTTCACACCTAAAAGCGAGCCGATTCCGCTTTCGTTAGCCTTGAGCGACTACGAATTTGGTGGGTTATTGAGGCCTGAAACTCGACTCATGATTCCGAATCTGCGCGGTTATGGCATCTCGTACACTCTCAGTCTCTCGGCGAATCCTTAACTTAAGTCCATTGGGGTCAGACCTTTCTTTTTCGGGGAGCCCCGGCCAGGGGCCAAGACCATCCTTTTATGCGCAGAACGAAGCTCTGACCCCTGGTACTTTCGCGCACCACTCGAGCTAGCGGAGCGCTTCGCCCGCGGCATCCGCCGGTCGGTAGCGATCAAGCGCGGCAACGTCGGCAAACTGGCCTTCGACGCCTATCGCCTGGGCCAGGCCATGAACCTGGCCGGCCTGATCGTGCCGGAAGTCGAGGACATCAAGGCCTCGATCGCGCGGCGCCGCGCCCCGGCCCCGACCGCGACGCCGGACACCACCGCCAGCCGTAAGGGCTGATCGGGAGAGAGAGATTCGCAGGAAACCCCGGAGGGCGGGTCCGAACCCCGCCCTCCATTTTTGCGGCCGCGTTCATCCACCCGAAGTTCGGACGTTCGTCCTTCGTGCGCGCCGCGGAGCATGACTGGCGATTCAAAGACTATTTGAAGAATCGGTGGAAACGCCTCCCGTGTCGTCGGACTAACCACTGCAAGGAGGCAACAGTGGCAACAGCAGCACATCGCTGGAGTGACATGGGTCCAAGTCTGATTTTTTCTTTCGGTAACCAGTCCACCTAACGCCAATCTCCGACCGCCGAGGCGTCCGGCGCACGCTGTTTTGGACGCTACAGGAGCGAGACATGTCCGAGGTCCAACCGCATCTACCCATCACCCCACGCTCGAGGAGCAGACGAAGCATCGCCGTCGATCAGCCGCCGGCGCTGTCGCAGGCACTCTATATCGGTCAATCGATCGACCTCACGAGTGCGTATCGGTTGCCTGATGCTCTAGCCGGCGTCAATCCTCTGGATCCGAGCAAGTCGGGAACGAAGATCTTCCGGTTCCAAGGGGTCGACTTCACGATCCCGGACTACGTCGACGGCATCGAAAACCCTTCGGCGCAGATCGTCGAGGATAGCGTCAACTCCCGCGATGCATACCAGAACTCGATCGCCGCCAACGCCGATGCGGAGCTGAACGTCGGCGCATTCAGCGGCCAGATGTCCGTTTCGTATGGCAGGGAATACGCCTCCAGCAGCGACTACTCGTTCGCATACCGGAATTTCTATCTGACGCTCGCCACTCTGGAAATGCGCATGGACGAGGCGCTCGAGGCCCGTTCCGCCGGCTTCATCACTGACGTCGGCAAGCTGCCTGCGACGACGAACGATCTCGAGCCCTTCGAGCGGTTTTTCGGCAAGTACGGCTACTACGTGGTCCGCATGGTCAATCTCGGCGGCGCACTGGAGTACAGCGTGGCCGTAAGTGATACCGCAGCGCAGAGCACCACGGACATCGCGGCGAACATGAAGTTGGAGTACAACTCGTTCTTCACCAGCGGAAGCATGTCCGCGTCAGTCACGGATTCCTCGTCCTGGCAGTCCTATTCCTCCAACCGCCATGTGCAGATCAACATGCTGGGCGGCGATCCCAATTCGATGTCGAATATCGTGAAGGTTGCGGATGACGGTCCCAGCCCGTCCACGGTCGATGCCTACGACGGTTGGGTCAACAGCGTGACCAAAGAGACTGCCGCCACTCATTTCAAACTGGCAGGCATCTGGGCTCTGGCCCCGGAGAAGAGCGACGTGCTGCAGGAGGCGTATTCGAAAATCCGTCATGGTCTCCGCCCGAAACTGACGGTCGAAGCCAGTGCCACCGTGGGCGTTTTTCCGACCATCGTTCTCGATCAGCGGATCGTTCCACCGGACCCGGTTCCGGAAGGACACGATACGGGCTTCCAGGTCGCGGTGCTCGATCGCGACGAGATCTCGAGCAAGGGCGTCGTCTTTTCGAAGTACTACACGATGAAAAAGAACCATCTCCAGGAATACGACGAATACGGCCGGCTTTGGCAGCGGATGGTCGACGACCTGAACACCGAGCAGTTTTCGCGGAATGGTGAGTATGTCCTGATTCTGGCGACGATCGGCTTCGACTACAGCATGCCTCCGGTCCAACAGCTGCCCGAGTACAGCGCCTACAGCTTCCTGCGCGGGGCCGGAGCGGGCGACAAGCTGGTGGATTGGGTGAATTTGATTGGAGAGCTCGGCAGCAACAGCGGCAGCTTCCGCGTCACGTACATCCTCGTCAGCGTCATGGGCATCGGATCCGGTACTGGCGCTGAGGCACTGGTGTATTCGGATGAGGCGGAGACGGCCAGTAAACAGGTGTTCTTCTATCACGAGCGGAGAACTTCGCTGGCGACGCTGAGCGACGGCGGACCGATCGACGGCGCGGCCGGGCAGCCGGATCTGCGGCACGTACGAAACGTCCGCGGAGCGCGTCAGATCTTCGTGCCGGCGGCATAGGTGACTCATGTCCGGTCGGGTTCCGATCCTGGCTGTGGGGCAGGCTCTGCTCCCGACCGGCTACGCACGTCTGACGGTCGAGATCCTGCGACATCTCGATTCGCGATTCGAACCGCATCAGCTGGGGATCAACTATCGCGGGCCGCAGTTGCACGAACCGTGGGAGATCCATCCGAACGAGACGGAGGGCGATCCGCACGGAGTGACATGTCTCCGCCGGCTGCTGCGCGAGCTCGCGCCGGCGGTCGTGCTGCTGGTCGGCGATGCGTCGATCTATCCGCCGCTGCGGCGGGCGTTCGCCGAGGCGGCTGCGCCGAAGCCGCGCGTCGTTCTCTACACCGCCATCGAGAATTCCCGGCTGGAAGCGGAACGGATGGCGCTGATCGCGGGCGTCGATCGCCTCGTGCTCTATCACGACGAAGCACGCTCATGGATCGAAGACGGGTTCACGCGGATCGGCTGCCCCCCTCCGCCGCTTTCCGTCATCCCTCTGGGCCTCGACACCAGCCGCTTTCACGTTCTGGCCGGCGGGCGCGCGGCGGCGCGACGCGCGCTCTTTCCGGACCGGCCCGAGTTGAACGACGCGTTCATCGTGCTGAATGCGAATCGCAACACGCCGCGCAAACGGATCGACATCACGCTCGAAGCCTTTGCCCGCTTCGCATCCTGCAAGCCGGACGTCTGGCTCTACCTCCACACCGGCATGTGCGACCTCGGCATCGTCATCCCCGAGCTGGCCCGGAAACTCGGCATCACCGACCGTCTGCTCCTTTCCACGAGCTCGGACAAACATCCCTGTATGGATGACGAACGGATGAACCTGATCTACAACGCATGCGACGCCGGACTCAATACATCGATGTCTGAAGGTTGGGGACTCCCCGCCTTCGAACACGCCGCAACAGGAGCCGCCCAGATCCTGCCCGCCCATAGTGCGAACGCGATCCTGTGGAACGGATTCGCGGAGCTGGTACCGGTCGAAAACGACATGGCCGGTCCGGAGGAATTCGCAGCGGCACTGGAGAGGCTTTATCGCAACCCGCAGCGACTCGCCGATTCGAGCGCTCGAGCACACGCCCGCGCGCACGAGAAACAATGGCAATGGCCGCGCATCGGCCGGCGGTGGAGCGAATTGTTCGAAGAAGAAGGCCTGCCCCGCGCCGCCGGAGCTGTGCCATCCTCACGCTTCCAAACAGAACGCGTTTTTCGCGGGCTCCCGCTCCGCATCCCATGAAAACGCGAATGATCAAATCGATTCTCTTCTCCCTCATCACTCTTGTGGTTTCTCTCCGTCTCGAGGCGGCCATGTAGATTCGCAGGAAACCCCGGAGGGCGGGTCCCAACCCCGCCCTCCATCTTTTCTCGCGCAGCCTCGCTCATCCTTCATCCTTCCATCCGCGAGCGATTGCATGGCTTAGACTCGCCGCATGGGACTCTTAACCTTCAGCATCAACGTCACCCTGGACGGCTGCGTCGACCACCAGGAGGGAATCGCCGACGACGAGACACACGCCTTCTTCACCCGCCTCATGGACGAGGGCGGGGCAATGCTGTGGGGCCGCGTCACCTACGAGATGATGGAGAGCTACTGGCCGGCGGTCGCCCGCGGCGACGAGGAGGCGCCGCCGGTGCTGCGCGAGTGGGCGGCCAAGCTGGAGGCCAAGCCGAAGTACGTGGTGTCGTCGACGCGAAAGGACTTCCCGTGGACCAACAGCCATCACATCGCCGGCGACCTGCGCACGGGCGTGCAGAAGCTCAAGGATGCGACCCCGGCCGGCGTGCTCCTCGGTAGCGGCAAGCTCGCGACCGAGCTGGACCGGCTGGATCTGATCGACGAGTACCAGTTCCTCGTCCACCCCAGGATCGCCGGCCACGGCCCGACCCTGTACCAGAGCGGGCTGCCCGGCACGCGACGGCTCGAGCTGGTCTCGGCGAAGCCGCTCCGCAACGGCGCGGTGGCCATGCACTACCGGCGCGCGCGCTGACACGCTCGCCGGGGTGGGCAGTGCGGCGCCATCCCCGCGTGTGCTATTCTCACCTCTCCACACAGAACGCGTTTTTCGCGGGCTCCCGCTCCGCATCACATGAAAACGCGAATGATCAAATCGATTCTCTTCACCCTCATCACTCTTCTGGTCTCTTTCCGCCTCGAAGCGGCCATGGTGCGCGTGACCGGCGTGACCGACGGACAGACGCTCGTCGTCGAGCGCGGCGGCGTCGCGGTTCCGGTGAAACTGGCCGGGATTCAGGTCATCGACGACCAAGGCGCGCGGTCGCTCTTGAAATGGACGATCGGCGCCTCGTGGGTGCTGCTCGACGAGCAGCCGGACGGCGGCTCCTTCGTCTATCGCTCGCCCGATGGGCTGTTCCTCAACCGCGAGCTCGTGGCACGCGGGTTTGCGCGAGCCACGCTGCCGGGCATCGAGGCGCCGACGCACGTGGTGGTCACGTACCTCGGCACGCTCTACGCGCCGGCCGCTCCGCCCGCGCCTAAAAGCCCAACGGCAAGCGGAACGGGCAGCGCACGATCTTCTCGGAGTCCAGCACGACCGTCACCGTCACGTCGACGCCGGAAGCCCTGACGCCGGTCGTGCGGTCCTGCAACCGCCTGCGGCTCATCATCGGGATCTCGAACGTGGAGTCCTCGCCTTCCGCAATGACCTTGTTGAAGTCCTGCGACCCGCGTTCGAGCTCGATGGCCGTCTCCTTGAACGCGGTCATCGGATCGGCACGGATGGCCTTGACGGTGATGTCCTCGTCCGTGCTGTTCGAGACCCGCACCAGGAGCGTCATGCGATTGTCCACCGACCGCTCCATCGGTGATGTCTGGGTGTCCCATCCCGCTTCGATCCCGATCAGCGATCCGGGACCGCAGCGAGTGTCTTCCTTGACGAACCCATCGTTCGACGAAGCACAGGCGGCGGCAAGGAGCAGCGACAGCAGCGTAATCGCTCGTTTCATGCGCGCGATGCTACACCCGGCCAACGCACGCGAATTGCACAGTCCCGTAGCAAAAGGAGAACCCCCATGCCCAAGCTGGACAAACCCGAACACGGCCTCGACGGCGAACACGCCCGCGACACCCACCGCGGCGGCCTCGGCGATAACTACGCCCGCGACGGCGGCTGGAGCGGCGGAGGGCGGGCGGATGATGTGGTGCGGGAGGAGGATGGGGATGTGGAGGAGGATCGCGAGATTCATCCCTCACCCTGACCCTTGAACAGACGCTCTGTAGGAGGCACGGAAACCGCGCGCAGCCGCAATCGCGATTGATGAGTCAACCCGCGTGTCCTGGCACCCGTGTATTCACCACAGAGTTCACAGAGATCACTGAGGGGCAGCGGAGAAAGCAATTTTGTAGTTCTGAAAAAACTGCTTCCTCCGCATCCCCTCTGTGTTCTTTGTGCACTCTGTGGTTAATCCACGCCTGTGGTGACGCGCCATGAGCTCGTTACGCCCTGCGTACGGCCGAAGCGGGTTTACGTCGAGTTCCCGTGGCTCTCGCGAAACCGGAACACTCCGCGCCGTTCCAACGTCTGCTCCGCGAACAGGACCTCCTCCTCCCCCACCACGATCACCGTCGACGCCCGGGTTCCGTACCGTTCGCTGGCGATGAAGACTTCGCTCTCGACGCGTCCCGTTCCGCGCGGCGTCGTCAGGAACGTCATCAGCGTTTCGACCATCGCATCGGCGTCGTGGAGACGGAGGGCCGACTCCATGGCCTCGACGGCGATGGCCGTCTTCGGCCAGTGCTCGCCGAGGGGTGCGTTGCTGATGGCGTGGACGCCGGAGGCTAACGGCATCCAGGAATCGCGGGTGACGTGCACGATCTCACCGCCGGCCTCACCCGCTAGGAGGTGGAAGCCGGAGTACTCCTCGGCTTCTTGCAGCAGCGCTTCGGCGAAGGCGCGAGGTTCTGCCACCGACGTTACGAAGTCGCGCACGAGCGCTCCGCGGGAACGGCTGCGCTGCTGCGCGCCGCGCAGGTTCGTGACCGCGGCGAATCTCGCTTGTTTGGTGATGGCCAGCCACGAGCCGCCGTGCACGACGTCGCGTCCGCCGAGAATGTCGGGCGCGTCGTCCCACCAATGCGCGTCGCGGGAGGCGCGGGCATAGTCCTCGTCCCGGTTCGCCGCCAGGACGAGGGGAAAACGCGCGCTGGCGCGATGGGCGATGGCGATGAGGCACACTTACGGTGTGTGTCCCACCTCGGCGGCGAGGTAGCCGATGTTCATACGCACGATCTCGAGAGCCAGGCCGAATTCGAGTTTGTCGATCGTGTCGTTGGCCGAGTGGATGTCGCCGTTGGCGCTGTCGGCGCCTTCGATGGTGAGGACGGCGGGGATCCTGGCGTCGAGGAACGGGACGTGGTCGCTGGCGAATGGGGTGAGCGACGTCTCCACGGTCAGTCCCGTGTACGCCGACGCCGCAGCCGCCAGGCCGTCGATGATGCTCTGGGAAAGCGGAGACCCTTCGAGGAGGACCGTCTTCGCTTCGCTGTTGAGGTTGGAGATCATGTCCATGTTCACGACGGCGCGGATCTTCGCGCGCTCCTTCGGCTTGAGGCTGGCCACGTACTGCTTGCTGCCGAACAGCCCCTGCTCCTCGCCGCCGAAGAGGATCAGCCGCAGGTCGTGCACGCCGCGATGCTGCGCGAAGGCCAGCGCGATTTCCAGCACGCCCGCGCTGCCGCTGCCGTTGTCGTCCGCGCCCGGTGCGGGGGCGGACGGGCCATCCTTCAGATTCACGGAATCGAGGTGCGCCGTGGCGATGACCACACCGCGCGACTTCGGGCCGAGGCCGGCCTTATCGGCGATGACGTTGCGGCTCTTCTTGCCGTTGACGGTGATGGTCTGCAAACGGGTCTTGTATCCGAGGTCGTTGAGCTTCTTGCGAACCAGCGTGGACGCCTTGGTGAAGCTTGCGCTCGTGGAGTGGCGCGTCGGAAACGCCACCAGCTCTTTCACACTCGCCTCGATCCCATCCTCGGTGGCCAGATCGACGAGTGCCTGGATGAAGGCGTCGGCAGGAGCCGGTCCCCTCCTGGCAACCCGCGGACGCTCCTCGAACACGACGTCGCCGTCGGCGAGCGGCAGGATGCCGTAGCAGGTCTTGTCTTTCCGCTTCAGTTTCTTCGCTTCCTCGGGGTCGAGTTGCACGAGGAGGAAGCGTCCGCGGTCGTGCAGCACCGGAACGTGCGGATTGTGTTGCTGGAACTGACGCCCGTTCTGCACGACGACGTGCAGCTGCTCGCGGGACACCGATTCCTGACGCGACGGGGCGCGGGCGCCGCGGCTGGCAGCCCGCGGCGCGGGCGGCTCTTCAGCGAAGTACAGCTGTTCCCGTCCGAAGCGGGCGGACATCGTGCCCGGTGCCACCGGCGGCGCGGCGCCGGCTCGCCGGGCTGCATCCGGCACTTTCGCGGTAAAGATTCTCATGGGACGAAGCTCTCCACGACGCCGGCCAGCGACTCCGAGTCGGATGGAGGCGCCACCGCGCCCGCTCCGATGCCGCGTTTCGCGAACCCGGCCTTCACCTCCGGCAGATCGGTCGGGCTGATGGCCGAGACCGCGCTGATGATGCCGTCGCGCGCATTGATGAAGGTCGGATCGGGCGGCGTCAGCTTGAGGCCCCCGATCACGTACGCCAGCATGCGTTTCTCGGCCTCCGCGTGCCCATGTTTGGCGACGAGATTCACGAACACCTCCCACAGCATCGAGCACCACACCTCGCCGGCGTTGTGGATCTCGTTGTTGCCGACCGGACTGGCCTGGATGGGCGGCCCCGTAGGCAGCACGACGTTGTTGCTGATGTGCTTGAAGGTCAGCGGGTTCTTGGTCATGTCCGCCGAGTACGGATAGCGGCGGATGGAGAAGTAGTAGTTGTCCTTGAAATCGGACGTGAGGTCGGTCCAGCCGCCGGCCGCGAAGACGCCCTTGGCGAAATCGTCGGTGGCCTGCGAGGTCATGCAGATGGCGAAGAAGTCGCCCCACCCCTCGCCCATCGCCCCGCCTTGCGTATTGAACAAGCCGTTGGCGTTGCCGACCAGCCGATTGGTGATGTAGTGGCCCATCTCGTGGAACGTGATGAGCGCCTCGTGGTTGCTGGTACGGGTGATGGGACTGGTGCCGGTGAACTCGTACATCTGCATGCGCGGGCTGGAGCCGTCGGCCGGCGTGGACATGTTGGCGTTGTCGGTGCCCTCGAAGTCGTTCCCCTCGGCGAGGATGGGGTCGCCGTCGATGCCCCCTCGGCCGAAGTTGTCCTTCTGCGCATTGCCCGACGCTTCGTCGAAGCCCGCCTCGTACCAGCGGTCGTGCAGCCAGTTCACGTGAAAGAACATCCCCACCAGGCTGTTCTGCAGGTTCTTCGGATCGCTGGCCTTCTTCTTGTGGTTGTAGGTGTAGTCGAACTTCCGCGCGGACGTCGTTTTCCCGAGCACGTCGCCGTCGTTGAGCCCGTCCGGAAAGCCGAGGTCCGCGTAGGCGATGCAGTTGTTCCCGTCCGTGGTCGTGGCGTCGGACGGCAACCATGAATCGCCGGGCAGCAGGCTGTCCACCTTGATGAGCTTCTCTTTGACCGGCTTGGCCTGAAAGCCGTTCGGCGTGCCCTTCGGATGCGGCGTGCCGGGCGCGGGGCCGTCGTGCGGGCGCATGACGGCGTCGCCGGTGTTGTGGACGCGGTAGCTGAAGGCGATGTGCGCGGTCAGGTTCTTGCGGTACAGGAGATCGGGCGTGTCAACGGCGTCGAAGACATACGCGAAGGCCGGGAACCCGCGGATCCAGATCTCCATGTAATACGCCGGCACGAACTGTCCCTCGCCCAGCGGGAACATGACGTCCTTCAAACGGACCGGCCGCTCCAGCATGGGACGCGGATCGTTCTTCGCGGCCGGCTTGTATTCATAGATCCGGTACGGACCGCTGTCCGCCGCGGCGCGGGCGAAGTCGCCGGCTGCGTAGGACACGCCGGTGAGGTCGAAGACGGCGCGGGCGATCGCTTCCTCCTCCGGCGCGGCGGCGGCAGGTGCCGCGGCGGCGCGCCTTCGCGCCGGCTGGCTGCTCGCGCCGGGAAAGAACTGTCCGGACACGGCGATGACCTGATTGTTGCGGTCCACGGCCGCGGAGACGTCGGAGTTGAAGACTTCCTTGCCGTCGATGCGCTGGATGAGATTCACCGTCTGCAGGTTGCGCACGTTGAAGTCGTCCGAGGGCGCGGCGGCGGCACGTGCGGCTCCACGACGGCGGCCGGCGGGCGGCGCCGCCGGGACATCCGCCGACGCTTCTCCGCGCGGCTCGCTGACCGAGGTGACCTCGATCGTTCCGGTGTCGCCGCCGGAGAGGTTCCAGAGATCGCTGCGGCTGCGCACGAAATCCATCACCGCGCTCTCCGCCGTTCCCGCGGCGCGGCGCGTCAAGCGCGCGGCCGGCTGTTGCGTGATCACCAGCTTCGGGAGTTGCGTGGCGGAGTCGTACTGCACGTCGAGACCGGTAACGCTCCGGGCCAGCCTGCGGTGGCCGGTCGTGGCCTTCGGCGCGGCGGCAGCGGGCGCGATCCCGCGCGAGGCGCGGAACCCGCGGTCATACAACGCATGAAAGTTGGCCGGCACACCGGTCACGCCGGCCTGGTTGCCGAGTCGCGCGGGCGGCGAAGGCGGAGCGTCCGCGGTCTGTTTGCGGGCGGCAGTCTTGCGTTTCGCCGGCGCCTTGCGAGCCGTCTTTTTCGCCGATGTTTTCTTCGCGGAAGGGCGCTTCTTGCTGCTGCTTTTGCGCGTGGCCATGAATTACCCCCAACGTAAGAGTGACAGTCTCGGCCGATTCGTTACGGTGTGAGCTCACATCCTGCACCGAGATGATAAGTTTCGCGCCATGAGAACGCTCCTTGCCTTTACGCTCGCCCTGACGATGACGGCATCCGTGACGGCGTCTGCGCAACAGAAACCGCTCCCCGAGGGCTACTGGTCCGAGGCGCAATCCAACGCCATCCTCGACAAGACCGAGACCATCCGCCTGGCCCCCGACCTCTCCGGCCTCACCGCCCCCGAACAGGCCGCGCTCAAGAACCTCCTGGCCGCCGGCGCGATCATGCAGAAGCTCTACGAGATCTCCCGGCATCCCGACGCCGTCAGCGCCATGGATCGCCTGCGCGTGCTCGACGTGAGCCTCGGACAGCCGAAAGCGACGCAGAACCTGCTCCAGCTCTGGCGCCTCTTCCAGGGACCGATCGCCACCACCCTCGACAACAAACGCCAGGCCTTCGTGCCGGTCACGGCGCAGACGCCGGGCCGCAACGTCTACCCCCTCGACGCCACGCGCGAGGAGATCGAAGCCTTCCTCGCCAAATACACCGGCGAGCGTGACGCGATCCTGGCCGAGCGCACCGTCGTCCGCCGCGTCACCAAGAACAACCTCCAGCAGGACATCGGTACGCTGAACACGTTCGCGCTGCTCCGCCAGTTGCATCCGGGCCTCCTCGAGCGCCTGCGCAGCCTGCAGCTCAGCACCGACCCGGCTACCTTCTACGCCGTCCCCTACCCCGTGGCCTGGCCCGACGAGCTCGTGACCGCCTACAACCTCCTCATGAGCGCCGGCACCAACCTGGAGCGCACCGACAGCGAATTCGCGCGCTACCTGCGCAACCGCGGGCGCGACCTCGTCACCAACGACTACGAGAGCGGCGACGCGTCGTGGGTCACCGGCCACTTCGGGCGGCTCAACGCGCAGATCGGCTCCTACGAGACGTACGACGACGCGCTCTACGGCGTGAAAGCGTTCCACGGCATGAGCATCATGCTGGCCGACGAGCCGGCCACCGCGGAGCTGCGCAAGGCCCTCGGCGGACTCCAGGCCATCGAGGACGCGCTGCCTTACGACGCGCACAAGCGCGTGCGGGAAGACATCCCCGTCGGCGTCTACGAAGTCATCGCCGACTTCGGGCAGGCCCGCGGCACGAACACCGCCACGATCCTTCCGAACGATCCCCTCTTCTCGCGCCGCTACGGCCGCACGATTTTGCTGCGCGAGAACATCATGAAACATCCCGACATCTTCGCCGCCGACATGCGCGTCTGGAAGGCGTCGGTCGTGGATGCGCAGTCCGGCGACCTGGCCGCCGAAGGCAACTTCCAGCGCACGCTCTGGCACGAGATCGGTCATTACCTCGGCGTCGACCGCGACAAACAGAACCGCACGCTCGACGTGGCCCTGGAGGACTACGCCGACTCCGTCGAAGAGATGAAGGCCGACCTCGTGTCGCTCTTCGCGCTGCATCGCATGAAACACCCCTCCCTCCGCGCCATCCAGGCCAGCGGCATCCGCCGCACCCTGCAGAACGTCCAGCCGCGCAAAGACCAGCCCTACCAGATGATGCAGCTCCTCCAGTTCAACTGGTTCCTCGACCAGGGCCTCCTCACCGCCGACCCCAAAACCGCCCGCCTCACCGTCCACTACGACCGCTACCCCGAAGCCGTCACGTCTCTCTTAACCGAAGTGCTCAAGCTCCAGCACGAAGGCGACAAAACCGCGACCGCGGCGTTCTTCGACAAATGGACGAAATGGACGCCCGAGCTGCACGAGAAACTGGCGGCGCGGATTCGTGACGCGCAGGGCGCGCGGAACCGGATCGTGAAATACGCGGCTTTGGGGGAGTAACAGCGGAGGACGAAAGGCTTCACCACAGAGACGCAGAGACGCAGAGGGGGACGGAGGAAAGCAGGAACGAATTCATTGAATTGTCGTTCTCCGTCCCCCTCTGTGATTCTGTGTCTCTGTGGTGAACCCCGGTGCTTTTCGACGTTGAACGAAGCACGCGCCGCTAGAATCCGCGCATGCATCGCGCGCTTGCCGTTCTACTTCTGCTCACCGCTTGCACGACAGCCGTTCCTCCGCAGCCTCTTCATCCTCCCACCGTGATGTCCACCGTCGAGAACTTCGACGGCTTCGTCCCGCTGCAGTGGGATCCGGAGAACGGGAAGCTGCTGATGGAGATCACGCGGTTCGGCGAGGAGATGATCTGGCAGGTGTCGCTGGCGTCGGGCGTCGGCTCGAATCCGATCGGCCTGGACCGCTCGCAGCTCGGGGCCACGCACATCGTCCGCTTCGAGCGCGTCGGTCCGCGCGTGCTGATGGTCGAGCCGAACTACGCGTTCCGCGCGATCTCGAATGATCCCTCGGAGCGCCGCGCCGTCGAGCAGTCGTTCGCGCAATCGATCCTGGCCGGGTTCAAGGTCGAGTCCACCACGCCGCGCGGCGTGCTCGTCGACGCCACGGAGTTCTTTCTCTCCGACGCGCACGGCGTGTCGCGGCAGTTGCGCGATGCGCAGCAGGGCTCGTATTCGCTCGACCGCAACCGCAGCGCGCTCTACCTCCCGCGCACGAAAGCCTTTCCCCGCAACACCGAGGTCGAAGCCACCCTGACCTTCACCACCGGCGATCGCCCCGGACCGCTCGTCCGCGGCGTCACGCCGACCGCGGAAGTGGTCACGGTCCGCGAGCATCATTCCTTCGTGGCCCTGCCGGAGCCCGGCTTCCAGCCACGCCGCCAGGACCCGCGCGTCGGCGTGTTCGGCATCGAGTTCTACGACTACGCCTCTCCCTTCACCGAGCCGATCACCAAGCGCTGGATCGCGCGGCATCGCATCGAGCCCGGCAAACCGATCGTCTACTACGTCGACAACGGCGTGCCGGAGCCGATCCGCAGCGCGCTCGTCGAAGGCGCGTCGTGGTGGAACGAAGCGTTCGAGGCGGCCGGCTACCCGAACGGCTTCCAGGTGAAGGTGCTGCCCGCCGACGCCGATCCGCTCGACATCCGCTACAACGTCATCAACTGGGTGCACCGCTCCACGCGCGGCTGGTCGTACGGCTCGGGCGTCGTCGATCCGCGCACCGGGGAGATCATCAAGGGCCACGTGCTCCTCGGCTCGCTGCGCATCCGCCAGGACGTGCTGCTCGCGCGCGGCCTCATGGCCCAGTACGACGCGCTCGATCCGAAAACGAGTCCGTCGATCATGGCCCTGGCGCGCATCCGCCAGCTGTCCGCGCACGAAGTCGGCCACACCCTCGGCCTCGACCACAACATGGCCGCCTCGGCTGACAACCGCGCCTCGGTCATGGACTATCCCGCGCCCTACATCAACATCGTGGGCGGCGCGCTCGATCTGTCCGATGCCTACGCCAAAGGAGTCGGCGCGTACGACATCGCCGCCATTCGCTACGCGTACCAAAAGGTCGCCAACGACGCCGAGCTCGATGCTCTCGCCAAAGCCACGCCCCTCTTCGTCTCCGACCCGCACTCGCGTCCTGTCAGCGGCGCCCATCCCCTCGGCTCCGTGTGGGACAACGGCGGCGATCCGGTGGTGATGCTCGGCCACGAGATCGAAGTGCGCCGCATCGCCCTCGAACAATTCGGCACGCGCAACATCCCCATCGGCCAGCCCTACTCGGCGCTCGAAGAAGTGCTCCTGCCCCTCTACCTCCACCATCGCTATCAACTGGAGGCCACCGCGAAATCGATCGGCGGCGTCTCCTTCACCTATGCCGTGAAAGAGAGCGACGACGCCACCGCCCCCATTCAAACCATCGTCCCGCCCAGAGCGCAGGGCGAAGCGCTGGCCATCCTCGTCTCAACGCTCACCCCGCGTTTCCTCGAGCTCCCCCGCCGCATCGTCGACCTCATCCCGCCTCCCGCATACGCACATGGCGACGCCAACACCGAGCTCTTCCCCCGCCGCACCGACCCCGTCTTCGACCCCATCGCCGCCGCCATGACCTCCGCCGACATCACCGTCTCCGCCCTCCTCGACCCCGCCCGCGCCGCCCGCCTCACCCAGCAACCCGACAACCTCACCCTGCGCGAAGTCACCGAGGCCCTTGTCACCGTGGCGACGCAGCAAGGCCCCATCCCCCGCGCCACCCGCACCCTGATCATGACCCGCCTCGCCGAGCTCGCGAACAACCTCAACGCCGCCCCCCAGGTCCGCGCCGAAGCCAGCGACGCCCTGCGCCGGTTATCCGCGCGCCTGACCGCAGTAGTTGCCGACTCCGCCGAGGGAGCGCACCGCCGCGCCACGCGTGATGAGATCGAGCGGTTCCTCGCGCATCCGGAGACGTGGAAAGCATCGGTGATCCCGACGATTCCGCCGGGACCGCCGATCTGAGCTGACTCCGGATACCCGGAAACGCGGCAGAATACGTCCATGCAACTCGGCATCGTCGGACTCCCGTATTCAGGCAAGTCGACACTCTTCCAGGCCATCACGAAGACTCATCTCGACGCTGCGGCGATGGCGAAGTCGGACACGCACCTGGGCGTGGTGAAGGTGCCGGATGAGCGGCTGGACCGATGCTCCGCGCTCTTCTCTCCGAAGAGCACCGTCTACGCCACGATCGAGTTCGTCGACGTGGCTGGCCTCAAGAAAGGCGCCAGCGGTACCGCGCAGTTCACGACCGGTTTTCTCTCCGCCGTGAAAACCAACGACGCGCTGATTCAGGTCGTTCGCCTCTTCCACGACGACGCTGTGCCGCACCCGGAAGGCAGAATCGATCCGCTGCGCGATGTGGCCACGTTCGAGACCGAGTTCATTCTCGCGGACATGGCCGTGGTGGAAGCGCGCGTGGAGAAGATCCACAAACAGATCGGCCGGACCCACGACGATCAGATGAAGAAGGAATTGCCTGTGCTCGAGAAATGCCTGGCGCTGCTCCACGAGGAGAAGCCGCTGCGCAACGAGGATCTCTCCTCGGACGAGCTGCACATCCTGAAGACGTATCAGCTGCTCTCGCTCAAGCCGATGCTGATCGCCCTCTCGCTCGACGAGACGCAGCAGCCAATCCTCGAAGAGCAGGTCGCCCGCGTGGCCATGGCGAAAGCAGGCCTGCGAACGCGGGTGGTCGCTTTCTTCGGCAAGATCGACATGGAGATCTCCGAGCTCTCCGCCGACGAAGCGCGCCTGTTCCTGGACGAATACGGAATCCAGGAGTCCGCGCTCGACACGCTCATCCGCGAGGCGTATGCGCTGCTGGGGCTGCAGTCATTCCTGACGGTGGGTGAAGACGAATGCCGCGCCTGGACCATCCGCGCCGGCATGACGGCGCAGGAAGCGGCCGGAGTCATCCACTCCGATTTCGTGAACAAATTCATCCGCGCCGAGGTCGTGCACTACGACGACTTCATCGCCGCGGGCGGCTCGTTCGCCAAGGCCAAGGACGCCGGCCACTGGCGGCTGGAGGGGAAGAGCTACATCGTCCGGGACGGCGACATCCTGAACATCCGGCACAGTTAGATGACGTTGTGGACGTCGTGGACTTGGTGGACGTTGTGGACGGTCCACAAAGTCCACTGCGTCCACAACGTCCACCAGTTGTAGAAAACATGCGCTTCGTCTTGCGCCGAGGTAGCCTCGGCCACATGGAAGTTTGATTCCCGCTCACGGTGGATACAGAAACCTCAAGAGCTTTCAGGTGTCGCAGCTGGTGTATGACGTGACGCTGCGTTTCTGCGATCGGTACATCGACCGCAGGAGCCGGACGCATGACCAGATGGTGCAGGCGGCGCGCTCGGGTGTGCAGAACATTGCGGAGGGAAGCCAGGCTTCGGGCACCTCGAAGAAGACGGAGCTGAAGCTCACGAATGTGGCGCGCGCCAGTCTGGAAGAGCTGGGTCTGGACTACGAAGACTTTCTCCGCCACCGCGCACTCCCGATCTGGCCGCGTGTGGACCGCAGACGGGATGCGCTGATCCGCGGTCGTCCTTACAGTGCGGATGACGTGGTGACATGGGCGCGCACGGTCCTTCGCTCCTCCGCCAGCCCGCCCGCCGAGGTCGCCGCAAACGGAGTGCTGGCACTCATTGCGGTGGCCAAAGCCATGCTGGACCGGCAGATTGCCGCACTTGCGCGGGCATTCCAGGAGGAAGGAGGGTTCACAGAACGGCTTTACCGGGTGAGGAGTGCAGCACGGCGCCAGAAATAGCGGGAGAACCGTTCCTCAACAAACCCTCAGCCCATCCTCAGGACCAATTCCCCCTCCCGGTGCCACCTTTCCGGGCATGCGAAACCTGCTCATTCTTCTGCTCGTGCTTGCCCTCCCCCTCCCTGCCGCCGATCGCGAGTTGGTGCTTGCTCGCGAGATGTTGGATGACGCGGTCATCCGGGATGACGCGGACGGGATCGGTCTGGCCCGGGAGCGTCTCCTGCGCGTCGCTGCCGAGTCGGACGGCACCGACCTGCGCGACGCGCACTGTCTCGTGGCGCTGTCGGCGTATTTCGAGTCGTTCAGCGCGTTCCGTGACGCCGGGGCCAGCGCACGGATCGCGGCCATGGGGATTCGTCATGCCGACCGGGCCATCCAGCTCGATCCTCAGTTCGCGGAGGCGTGGGTGCTCTCTTCGTCGCTGCGTTGGAACGCGCAACGCCTCGGCAGGCCCGCGCCGGCGGATCCGGCCGGCTCGCCCAACCGGTTCGCGCGGGCGCTGGAGCTCGATGCAAAGGCCCCGGCGGTGGCGTTCTCGAACGGCATGATCCGCTCGTTCAACCCCAACGGTCCCGCGCCTGCGGAGGGCGTGCGGCTCTTCGATGAATTCGTGGAGCGCCTCGATGCCGACCGGGCCGCCACCGGCAGGCGTTTCGGGTTGTGGGACGCGGAAGCCTATGCCTGGAAGATTCTGGTGCGGATGGCGACGGCCGATCCGAACGCCGGGACTCTGCGGGCGTTGTCCAGGCAGCTCATGGAACAACGTCCCGACTTTGCGTTGGGGCAGATGCTGGCCGACGCCGTGGCCGAGCGGCGTTTCGTGGCCGCGCCTGCGCTGACCTGGCAACCGTTTCTCACCGATGCAGCAGGCGATGGAAAAGATCCGGGCCTGCCCGACGTGATCGCCGTCGACCGCGCGGAGAGCGGCGACCGCTGGTGGTACCGCGTGACTTTCCGCGAGCCTGTGCCGCGATCGTTCGGCGTGAACCTCGCCGTCAATCACGGCGATCCTTCCAGCGGCATGCGCTGGTGGGGTACCGGGTCGACCTTCCGCTTCGATCGGCTGGTCACGGTCTGGATCTCGCGCGATGGCGATCGCTATTTCGGCAGGGTGGGCGTCACCGACGACGACGGCGCGCGCGGGGCGCGTCTGTCGAAGATCACATCCGACGTTCAGGTGGCCATGGCGAACGGCGATCGGAGCGTGGTGATCGGGGTTCCGCGCGATGCGCTGGCGTTGACGGACGCCAGCACGATCATCGCCGCCGGAGGCAGTCACCTCGTGTGGAACGACGACGCTGCCAGCGCGCCGAACTCGCGCTGATCGTGCATCGAGGCAAAGGCGGGATGCACCCCCAGCCACAGCGTTCCCGGCTCGCGCCGCCGGAGCGACTCGCGGAGCAGCTCGATCGCTTCGGAGTCGCGCCCGGCGCGCGCCGCGAAGAACGCCGCCATGAATCGCGGGATGGCCGGATTGGCCTTGAACTGTTCCAGCGCCGCCGCCGAAACACCGGGCAATCCGGACTCCGCGAATGCTCGGTCGTAACGCGCGATCACTTCCTCGGGAAGGCCGTTGATCTGCATGGCCCGGCGATACGACTGCATGGCGGCGTCCGGCGCGTGGCGCAGCTCGAGACAATAGCCGAGCGAATAGAGCGTCTCCGTGCTGGCCGGATCGAGACGGAGGGCTTCGCGATAGAGCGTTTCCGCCTCCACCAGACCGCCGTCCAGGACATGCGTCCAGGCCAGATCGCTGACCGCGCCGGGCGACGCCGGTTGCATCTCCACCGCCAGCTGCGCCTGTTCCCTGGCTGCCGCGAACCGGCCGGTCGCGCCGAGGAGATACGCATAGCGCCGGCGGATCCCGGGCAGCGCGGGATCGAGCTCGATAGCGTGGCGGAAGCTCTGCTCCGCTTTCAACGCATCACGATCTAGGACGAACTGCACCGAGGCCAGGGCCGCCTGGGACAGGGCCAGCTGCGGCACCAGCTCGACCGCTTTGGCCGCTTCGCGGCGCGCCTCTGCTTCCGTGGCCTCCACGTCGGGAGTACCGTTCTCGATGAGGCGCACGCAGACCTCGGCGAGCGCCGCGTGCGGCTCCGCGAACCGGTCGTCGATCGTGATCGCTTTGCGGAACTCCGCGCGCGCTTTCTCGAGATCGCTCCGCGTGGCGCGCTCGAGGAAAAACGCTCCCCGCGCGTTGGCCCGCACGAGCTCGCCCGTCCGCTTCATCGACGGCATCTCCTGCGGCGTCCGCACCACCGCCCACACCAGCGCGGCGAAGGCGATGGCGATCAGCGCCGCCCACGCGGCCACGAAGGATCGCCTGCGCTTCTCCGGCACGGGCGTCACCACCTCGTCGGCGTCGGGCGCGGCGATCCAGCGATAACCGCGGCCGCGGATGGTCTCGATGAACCGCGGCGAGCGCGAGTCGTCGTCGAAGGCCTGGCGCAGCGCATAGACCGCCACCATCACCGCGTCGTCGGTGACGAACTTGCCGTTCCAGACGTCGGCGATCAGCCGGTCGCGGCTGAGCATCTCCTCCGGATGGTCGGCAAAGTACGCCAAAAGGTCGAACGCCTTCGGCTCGAGGCGGACCACCCGTCCGCCCGGGCTGGTGACGGTGCGATGCACGGAGTCGACGAGGTAGCCTCGGAACTGCATCGCCTCGATTCTAGCGCCGCCCGTTCCGATACACTCCTGCTCTCTTGAAACGGGTCCTCCTCTACGGAACGATCGGCGGCCTGCTCATCGCGCTGCTGCAGGTGATCGAATACCAGCATTTCGTCCGCGCCTACACGTCCGAGGTCTATGGCGGGCTGGTGGCGGTCATCTTCGCGGCGGTGGGCGGTTGGCTGGGGCTACGGTGGAGCCGGCAGAAAGAGGTGGTCGTCGTGCGGGAAGTGCGGGTGCGGGAGGACGGGCCGTTCGTCCTCGACGCGGAGAAGCTCAAGGAGCTCACCATCACCCCGCGCGAGCACGAGATCCTGGGCCTGATTGCGGCGGGGATGAGCAACCGGGAGATCGGCGAGAAGCTGTTCGTCTCGGAGAACACGGTCAAGACCCATTCCTCGCGGCTCTTCGAGAAACTGAACGTCAACCGCCGGACTCAGGCGGTGCAGAGAGCCAAGGAGCTTCGTCTCATCCCCTGAATCCGGGAGAATCACCCTTTCGTTGACCCGAAATCACCCGAAAGTAGGCCGACAAACCGGCCGGTGCACCGCTAACTTGCCCGGAAACGGAGGACACAAATGAAAAAACTCGTACTCACCTGCGGACTGATCGCCGGCGGCTTCCTGGCGGCCATGATGGCCTGGATGGTGCCGCTCTGCATGGAAGGCCACGTCGACATGACCGCCAGTGCCATCTTCGGCTACACCACCATGGTGGTGGCGTTCCTGGCGGTCTTCTTCGGCGTCCGCTCCTACCGGGACAAGACCGGAGACGGCACGATCACGTTCGGGAAGGCGTTCCAGGTCGGCATCCTCATTACGCTCGTCGCCTGCGCCATCTACGTCACCACCTGGGAGATCATCTACTTCAATTTCCTCCCCGACTTCGCCGACAAATACGCCGCGCTCTCCCTGGCCAAGATGCGCGCCGCCGGCGCCTCCGCCGCGGAGATGGTCAAAGCGGAGAAGGAGATGGCCGATTTCAAGAGGCTCTACCCCAATCCGCTGTTCAACATCGGCATGACCTTCATGGAAGTCTTCCCCGTCGGTCTCATCATGACGCTCGTCTCCGCCGCCATTCTGCGGAGAAAGGCAACACCCGGAATCGGTCCGGCGACATCCGCAGCAGTCTCCTAGCGTGGAGGTGATCGAATGAAACGAGTGACAGGCATCGGTGGCATCTTCTTCAAGGCGCGCGACCCCGAGGCGTTGCGCGCCTGGTACCGCCAGCACCTCGGACTGAACATCGAGGACTGGGGCGGCATGGCCTTCCAATGGAACGACCCCGAAAACCCGCAGCCCCACGGCACCACCGTCTGGACGATCTTCGCCCCCGACAGCAAATACTTCGATCCCAGCACCGCACCGTTCATGATCAACTACCGCGTGGCCGACCTCATGGCCCTGCTCGACCTCCTGCGCAGCGAAGGCTGCAACGTGGACGAGAAGACCGACATCTCCGAGTTCGGCAAGTTCGGCTGGGTCATGGACCCCGAGGGAAACCGCATCGAGCTGTGGGAACCGCCGGAGGGGGCCATGCCGGGATAGGGCGCGCCCAGCCTCTCCCCGTGCAGGAGGCTCAGAGGCTCAGAGGCGCAAAGGCTCAGAGTCCACGGCAGGCACACACTCTGAGCCTTTGAGCCTCTGCGCCTTTGAGCCTTCGCAGCGTTACGACGAAAGATGCAGCACCGCGTTCAACACCCCATCCACCACCCGCGCCATCTCGCGATAGCCGAGCGTATCGGCCGTGTCGCGTTGGGTGTGGTAGTTCGGGTTTCGTAGGAACGCGGTGTCGGTGATCATGACGGCAGGCCAGCCGTGGCTCCAGTAGTTGCGGTGGTCCGAGGCGTCGGAGGTTTCGCGCGGGCCGCTGAAGCTGACGACGGGGAGGTCGCCGGCGCCGGTCATGGCCCGCTTGACGTCTCGCGCCAGTTTGCGGTCGCTCCAACCACCAGCGACGCCGATGAAGTTGCCGGTGGAGGGGTAGATCCAGTCGAAGAGTGCATTGGGCCAGGTTTGCCCGGGCGAGAAGTAGCCGATCATCTCCAGGCAGATCATGCCCCGCACCGGCCGCCCCGCCGCGGCCACGCTGTTGGCGTGGATGGCGCTGCCCATCTGATCGGAGCCGAAGAACGGCGGTTCTTCCGTCGTGAAGGCGACCAGGACCACCGGCGTCCGCGGCCGGTGGGCGCCGAGGAGACGGGCCAGTTCGAGGAGGCCGGCCGTGCCGCTGGCATTGTCGTCGGCGCCGGGCAGCGCGCCGGTCTCACCGAAGGCGTCGTAATGCGCGCCGACGATGAGGACCGGCGCGGCCGAGCCTTCGGGGCCGAACTCGCCGAGGACGTTGGTGTAGCGCGTCCCGAATGCGTGGAAGGATTGCTGGAACGTGCGCCCGCCGGCGGCGCGGAACCGCTCGGCGATGTATTCCGCGGCGCGGTCGAGGTTCCCGGGATGTCCGGCGTTCCGCGGCATGACCTGGGAGGTGAGGAAGCGCACGTGATCCTCGAGGTGGCGTGCACTCGCGCGCGACGAGCCGCGGAAGGGAAGACCGGTCAGCGCCGGCTGCCGCAACGCGGCGGCCAGCACTGCCAGCCCGGCGGCGCCGATCAGCACTGTGGCCGCAAGAACGCGGATGAAAGCCAGGGCGAGACGTCTTCCCATGTTGATGGGACGGTGGGCCGGTGGCGGAGGTTGCTGCAATCCGAAATCGGCCGGGCCCTGAGCCTCCCCTTCTGATAGCGCGCGCGTTGGTATCATCGCGCGCGCATGAGCGACCTCGAGAGCATCGGCAGGGACATTCTTCAGGAGTTGGAAGAGGCGTGGAATGACGCCAGCGGCGAGCGGTTCGGCCGGCCGTTCAGCGCCGACGCGGAGTTCGTCGATATTCGCGGAGAGCACCATCGCGGACAGGACGCCATCGCCGGCGGGCATCAAGGCATCTTCGACACCATCTACCTCGGAAGCCGCGTCCGGTTCCAACTGCTCCAGGCACGCAGCCTGGCCGAGACAGTCGCGCTGCTCCACTCGACGGCCGATCTCGATGTGCCGTCAGGCCCGCTGGCGGGCACGCTTCGGTCGATTCAAAGTCTCGTCCTGAGACGCGAGGAAGCCGGCTGGAAGGTGGCCAGCTTTCACAACACGCTTCGGGCGTGACAATCAGCGCGCTCTCTCGAACTCGAGCAGCGTTCCGCCTGCGGCATCGCGCAGCGTGAGACGGTCGCCGCTCACTTCGTACGCGGTGACTTTCGTGAGGGCGTCGAGATAGGCCGTCTCCTGCACGTTCAGCTCCTGGGCGAGGCAGGCGCGCTCGGTGGAGGAGGTCATGCCGAAGGCGAGCTTCGAACCGTCCGTCGTCGTGGCGGAGCGGTATTGATTGCAGCCGGCGGAGCCGCTGGCGCTCGCGTCGTCGAACTTGACGGTGAGCTTCGAGCCGGCCACGGGCGCCTTCCCCGACATCGCGGTGAGCATCCACTCGGTTCCATCGAGGGACACCGGCGCGACGGTGGAGTCCTTGAGCGGGGCGCATCCAACCAGCAGGAGAGTGAGCACGAGAACAGTACGCATCGATTCCTTCTCCGTTACTTCTCCAGAAATTTCTTCAAGCCGTCGAGCATCATGGCCCAGTTCTTCTCCGAATGCTCGCGCTCCTTCTCGGTGGAGTTGTTGTCCTGGGAGAGCGTGACGTTCGTGGCTGCGCCGTTTTCGGCCAGCTCGATCGTCACGGTGTGGTAGTTCTCGGGCTTGTCGGGGAGGCCGGCCAGCGGGCTGAAGTGGGTGTATTGCAGCACCTGCCGCGGCTTCATCTTCACGATGACGCCTTTGTCTTCGTAGGCCTTCCCTTCCCACTCCCCCTTCCAGGTGATGGGGCCGCCTTCCTTCCAATCCGAGGTGACGTTCGTGCCGAACATGTACTCATGGATTTTCGCGGGGTCGACCAGCGCGTCCCACACCTCGGCCGCGGATGCTTCGATCGTCGTCGATGCCTTTGCCAGTAGATCGTTCGCCATTCAGTGCTCCTTCGGGAAGAAGCACCATGCAAACGTGGTACACGTCCGGCACGCCGGTCAGAGCGAACTGCTCAGGGCCACACGTTCGGTTTGTACCTCCCCGTTCACCGACGCTTCGACCTCGACGCTCTCCACGCCGACAGAACGCAGGACGAAGTGGTCGTCGATGCGTCCACCGACTTTCACCGTGACGATTTCTCCGTCGCGCGCGAACGCCGCGATGGGACGGTCTTTCGGCCCGAACCTGCCGATGTACCGGTGCGTGAAGCGCAGACGCGGCCGCTCTTCCACGACGGGCGGCGGAGCTGTTACTGGTGCGGCCACGATCGCCGGCGGCGGATGGAACACCGCGGGCTGTGCGCGCGGGAGCTCCGGTTCGCGGTAGGCAAAGAGGTTTCGCGTGCTGCGCGCGGTGTGCGAGAGGTCAGCAGGCCTATCGACGCTCAACGGTACAGCCACGTCGTCGGCCGGCTGAGACAGGGTGGCCTTCCCTGTGGACTGAGGAACCGGCTGCGGCAGCGGGCTCGTTTCGGCATTCAACTGGATGCCGCGAATCACCCATCCGGAAAGTGCAGCGAGAACACCGATCAAAACAGCAAGCGGAGAAATTCGCATCGCTTCCTGGGACGCGGCACGCCGCGGCGGAGTTTCGTGCAAGATGCCGGGCGTGAAGTTCGTCGCCGAAAGCGTCATCCACGCCAGCCCCGAGCGCGTGTTCGCCTTTCACGAGCTTCCCGACGCGCTCACACGGCTGACTCCGCGCTGGATCGATGCGCGTGTCGTCTCCAATCCGGCGTCGCTCAAGCCGGGCTCGCGCGCGGTCATCGACATCGGCGTCGCTCCCCTGGTCCGTCTGCGCACCGAAGCGGTACACACGATCTATGAGCCGCCACTTCTGTTCGAGGACCGGCAGTTGAAGGGACCGTTCCGCAGCTGGATCCATCGCCACGTCATCACGCCCGAGGGAGAGGGCGTGCGCCTCACGGACTCGATCGAGTTCGAACCCCCGTTCGGGTTCCTCGGACGCTGGCTCGCGCCATGGCTGGTGCTGCCGCGCCTGCTCAGGCTCTTCGCCTACCGGCACGAGGTGACCCGCGCCTGGTGTGAAAACAACGGAGTCACTTGACAATCCTCACACCGCGCAGGCACCATCCGCGTCGCCGAATGAGTCAGACCACCAGCCTCCGCAGCAGTGCCGCACCCACTTCGATGTGGATGTGCCTCTGCATGTGCATGCGCTGACGCGGGTCGACTCTCTCACTCCACCCGCGGCACAGCCGGCGCGGTGGACCAGCACAAACTCCTGACCAGCGTTTGTCTTTTTGCCCACCGCCCCTCCCGGACGCGGTGGGTTTTTCATTTCGGCCAAATGAAAAAAAGGACAACGACATGACCAACACCAACATCCTCGAATTCGGCGAGCCGCAGGCGCCGGTGGAGCTCGTGATCGCCGGCGCGACCGGCAACGTCGGCAGTGCGCTCGTGCGGCAGCTGCGCGAGATCGAGCCGCGCGGAGTGCGCCTGCGCATCCTGGCCAACAGCCGCTTCACGAACGACTCGCGCGCGTGCAGCGCGGTGGAGACGGACTGGCCGTCGACGCTGAGCACCGTCGAGGCGGGATCGCTCTTCGTCGATTGCACCGCCAGCACGGACGTGGCGTCGCTCTACGAACGGTTGCTGTACACCGGCATCGGCGTCGTCACCGCCAACAAGATCGCCGGCTCCGGCGACGCCGATCACTGGCGGCGCTTGCGGCGCGTGGCCGGCCGGCGCGCGCTCCCGCTCCGCTACGAGACGACCGCCGGCGCCGCGCTTCCCATCCTGCGCACGGCACGGGAGCTGGCCGCCACCGGCGATCGCCTCATCGCGCTCGAAGCCGTACTCTCCGGCACGATCTCGTATCTCCTCGGCCGCCTGCATGACGGCATCGACTTCTCGGCTGCCATCGCCGAGGCGCAGGCCAGGGGATTCACGGAACCCGACCCGCTCATCGACCTCACCGGCCGCGACGTCGCCGCGAAGCTGGTGATCGTCCTGCGCGAGCTCGGCATCGACATCGATTTGGGCGACGTACGCGTGGAGCCGCTAGCGGCGAATGCCGGCGAGATCTCGTCCGAGGATTCGCTCTGGCGCGCACGGGCCGAGCACGCCGCCACGCGTAACCGCCGCCTGGTCTTCGTGGCCTCGTACGTGGACGGCGTCGCCACGGCGCGCGTGCGTGAGATCGACCGCGACGATCCATTGGCCCGCCTGCGCGCGGGAGAGAACATCGTCATCTTCCGCACGCAACGTTACGACGCCGTCCCGCTCACGATCGCCGGCCCCGGCGCCGGCCCGGAAGTTACGGCAGCGGGGATTCTCGCGGAGGTGCTGGACAGCGTGGGCTACATCAACGCACATGCTTCTTCGAACGCCAGCCGCGGGTTGCGCGGATGGAGCTTCGTCGAATCGCCGTAGCCGAGGTTGCAGAGGAAGTTGGAGCGCACATGGCCCTCGGGGAGGAACTCCTGATCACAGCCTTCGCACTCGCGGCCGGCATCGAAGAACTCGCGGTCCACCTTCGCGTTGTCGAAACCGGAGAGTGGACCGCAGTCGAGACCCAGCGCACGCGCGGCGAGAATCATATAAGCGCCCTGCAGCGAGGAGTTGCGGCGCGCCGTGACCTCGACCAACTGCGGGTTCTTCGCGAAATTCTCGCGCATGGCCGGGCTGTGCGGAAAGAGCACCGGCAGCTTCTCGAAGAACAACAGGTCGTACGCAACGATCACCGTCACCGGCGCCGTCATGACCTTCTCGACATTGCCCGGAGCGAGCGCCGGCAGCAGACGCTCCTTGGCGCGCGTCGACCGCAGAAACAGAAAACGGGCCGGATTCGTATTCGCGCTCGTGGGCGCCCACTTCACCAGACCGTACAGCTCGCGCAACGTCTCATCGCTCACCGGCCGGTCCAGCCAGCTGCTGTGCGTACGCGCCTTGCGATACAACTGATCGAGAACCTCATCATCGAGTGCCATGGAGCACTCACGCTACAAGACTCGCGCCCGGCGCGTCAGCGTTTGCGCGACGCGGCCACGGAGGAGTCGTACGCCTGTTTCAGCAGGTCGCCGATCACCGGCCACGGCAAACCGCTGTCGAGACGCATGCCGAGCCAGCCGCTTTTCCCGACGTAGGGCGGGACGAAGAAGTGTTTCGGATCGCCTTCCACGAGCGACGCCTGCGCGCCGTCGGGTGCATTGCACCAGACCGCCACATGTCCGCTGCCGTGATGGTTGTTGTCGAGGTTGAAAAACATCCGGCCCCGCACGAAGAAGGCCGGCTCGCCATGCGACAACTTCTCGGTCACACCCGGAAGGGCCAGCGCGATCTGGCGCACGTGCTCGATCAGCGTGGCGGCGTCGTGACGTTTGGCGGGCACGCGGACATGATCACACACCGAGGGAACGTTCCGCTCACCGGCGCGTTCTGACTCACATGACACGAACGATCTTCCTCGCCGCCCTGCTGCTCACGCTCATCGTTCCGCCGGCGTTCGCGCAAACCGCGGACCCGGTGCAACAGGTCCGTCAGCTCGAGCGCGAATGGCTCGACGCCTACGAGAAGCGCGACTCCGCGGCCATGCAACGCATCGTGGCCGACGATTTCACGATCGTCTTCCCGGACGGCGCCAGCCAGACCAAAGCGGACATCCTGGCCATGCTGGAGCGGGGACGCAGCGGCGGCCGTCCCTCCCCTCGCTTCACCACCGAAGACGTCCAGGCGCGCGCCTACGGCGACACGGTCATCCTCAGCGGACGCGTGATCACGCACTCCAAGCGCCCTGACGGAACCGAGAGCCGCCAGGAATCGCGCTACACCGACACGTATGTCCGGATGGATGGGCGCTGGCAGGTCGTGGCCTCGCACTTGTCGAACGTGAAGGGGAAGTAGCTTCTCTCAACGCGCAAGAAACACGTGCACTTCAGCCGAGGTCTCGCCGGCTACGACCAGATCGGCGCGTTGGTCGCCGTTCAAGTCGCCCAGCGCAACCGCGTGGGGCTCGTTCATGGTCGTGATGTTCGTCGCCTGACCCGGACCGCTGCGTGAGCCGTGGACGATGGTCACGGTGTTCGATGCGGTGTTGGTGAAGGCCACGTCGGCGAAGCCGTCATGGTTGGTGTCGCCGGTGGCCAGCCGCGCGGAGTAGCGGCCGGCGGCAACGCGCGTGGGGACCGGCGTGAACTTGCGGGCACCGTCGTTGCGGATCCAGGTGAGGCCGTCGTTCGCGGTCTGGCTGGCGTTGCCGGAGTAGTTGGCGACGCCGACATCGGGGCGGCGATCGCCATTGAAGTCGCCGATGGCGATGGAAAACGGACCGGGACCGGCCGCGAACGGCGAGCCCCGGACATGAGTGAACTGCGCACGCCCGTTCCCCGTGAGGATGGACACGGTACCGAGACCGGCGTTCGGAGCGACGAGATCCACGGCGCCGTCCCCATCGATGTCGGCCACGGCCACGTTCCAATACGGCTTGCGGCCGACCGGCACGGCCACGCCGGGAGCCTGCCACTGTTGCCGGCCAGGCAGGATCATGAAGCGGTCCTCCATCCAGCTGTCGACGACGATATCGGGCCGGCCATCGCCATCGACGTCCCCTACGGCGATCGCATGCGGATGCGGCTTCGAATGCACGGGCAACGTGCGGGCGGTGAAATCGCCCTTGCCGTTCCCAAGGAGCAGCGTCACGTAATCCATCTCATGATTGGCAACGACGAAGTCGAGCGTCCCATCGCCATTCATGTCGCCAGTGGCAAACGCCGACGGATGAGCGCCGGCCGTCGTGGACTTCACCGTGCGAAACCCGCCCTTGCCGTCGTTGAGAAACACAGCAAGATTCTGCGGATCGCCGGCCACGGCGATGTCGGCGTGCCCATCCCCGTTCAGATTGGCAAGAGCCAGTGTGATCGCACTGAAACCGGCCGGCAAACGCAGCCGCAGGGGCGAACCGAACCCAGCGTCTGCGGGATCACACGCGAAGACAACAAACGCGAGAAGGATCGCGGCCCGGCGCATCAGCAAATCGTAGCAGTAAGAGCACGGCAACGTTTTGGAGTGCTCTCTCGTAACCCGAAATTCTTCGCGGCATCTAAGGAAACATGGCCTACCACGAAGGGGAACTGGACATGCAACGCCGCGCCGGTGTGCGGGCGCTGGCGGATCGCGTGGGAGGGATCATCAATGCGGAGATCCCGCGCGGGGCGGCGGTGTTCGTGGCGGCGCAGCATTTCGTGATCGTGGCCACGGTCGATGCCGGCGGCGTGCCGACCGCGTCGATCCTCGGCGGCGCGCCGGGCTTCGCCTCGGCGAGGGACGAGCGCACGCTGGCGATCGTGCCGTCGTTTGGCCTTCTCCCGCGCGTCATGGACGACATCGATGCTACCGGCGTCGTCGGTTTGCTGGCCATCGACCAGGCTACGCGGAGGCGCATCCGCGTGAACGGCCAGGCCACGCGGAAAGACGCGGCCATTCTGCTTTCGACGTCCGAGGTCTACTCGAATTGTCCGCAGTACATCCGGCCGCGGGTGACTCGCGAACGGCCCGTCACGGCATCGCCGAGCACGTCGGTCGGCTACACGCTCTCGGCCACACAGCAGCAGTGGATCGCCGCGGCGGATACGTTCTTTCTCGCCACCGCCCATCCGCAACGCGGCGCCGATGCCTCCCATCGCGGAGGCCCGCCCGGCTTCGTCACCATCGAATCGCCCACGCGGCTCAGCTGGCCCGACTATCCCGGCAACAACATGTTCAACAGCCTCGGCAACCTGGCCGTGCATCCGGCCTGCGGCCTGCTGTTCGTCGATTTTGCCCGAGGGACCACGCTGCAGCTACGCGGAACGGCGCGCGTCGATGGGGATGAGGAGCGCGTGGTGAACGTCGTGATCGAGGAAGTCGTCGAAACGACGGAGGCGATTCCGTTGCGGTGGGATTGAACGTCCTACGGCTTCATGGCCGCGCGCGAGTTGCTCGTCATCGGCGCGGGGGCGATGGAGCGCACGTACGCCACACGGCCGTCGGCCATCGGGGCGCTGGGGTCGTAGACGCGCGATGGTGTGGCGGTGATCCACGACTCGAGTTGCTGCGGGGTGAGGTCGGGTCGGTCCGAGAGGAGGCGCGCGGCGATGCCGGCGATGATGGGGGCTGCGAATGAGGTGCCGGAGCGGAGGTTGGGGCGGCGGCCGCGGTAGTGATCGGCAGCAGTGATGGTGGCGCTGAAGATCGATTGCGCGGGGGCGAGCACTTCCACGCCGCCGCGGCAGCTGCCGGTCCAGCTGGTGTTGTCGGCGGTCATGCCGCCGACAGTGATGAGGCCGTCGGTCTTGGTGCCGAGGAGCGCGGGGAAGCGGTCGATGACGCCGGAGCTGCCGCAGCCGCCGTCGATGTTGTTGGCAGCGACGACGAAGAGGAAGCGCTTGCCGTTGGGATTGGGGCGGCCGTTGGCGTCGACGCCGCCGATCATGTCGCGCATTTTCTGTTCGACGGTGGCGTAGGCCACCGGATCGGCGTTGGTGGTGTTGCTGAGGCGCTCCAGCACCCAGCCGCTGATGTTCACGACGGCCGTCCGCGTGTTGGGAGACGAGGGGTCCCAGGCATGCCGGATGATGGCTTCGAGCCCTTCGAGGTAGGTACGCGTCGTGGCCAGCCCGCGCTCGTTCATGACGCGGATGCTGACGATGAGCGCCAGCGGCGCGACGCCGATGTTGCGGCCGGCGGCGATGGAGGCGACGCTGGTGCCGTGCGACGCCGCGGCCAGCTCGTCGACGCGCTCGAAGCAGGGGGCCACCGCTTTGTCGGGGCTGGTGCAGCGGGAGCGTCCGATCTCGACCGAGCCGGTGGCGTCGAACCCGGCGATGACGCGGCTGGCACTGGTCTCGGCCGCCGGGCGGTGAAAGTCGGCCGTGGTGAACTCGGTGTGCGAGGCCATCACGCCGGTGTCCATCACGTAGATGACGCTGCCGGCGCCGCCGTTCCCGCGGTCGACATAGCCGTCCAGGCCGGAGCCGATCTGGTCGATGCGGTCGAGGTACCAGAGAAGGGCCTCGGTGTTTGCATCGCCGCACTGCCCGAGGCGGGAGACCGAGTAATGCCCGTCGAGCGAGACCTCGTTTTCCTCGCAGTGCGTGGAGATCACCTCCGCGCGTAGCTGCGCAGCGAATATCGCGAACACGAATACCGCGAACCGCGCCAAGAACCGTGGCAACCGGGGCTCCCTAGATGTTTTCGACGTCTTGGACCGACGTTTCGACAAGAGTGGGGGAAAGTTCGGCGGAAGGCAAGAAAACTTTATTATTCAGAGTCGTGAACCACTTGGCCCACCTCTTCCTCGCCGGCGATTCGGCGGAGTCGCTGATCGGGAATCTGTCCGGCGACTTTGTGAAGGGGCCGCTGGGCGAGCGGTTCTCGCCCGGGATCCGTGAGGGGATTGCGCAGCATCGGCGGATCGATGCGTTCACGGACTCGCATCCGAGCGTGGCGGCGTTCCGGCGGGTGCTGACTCCAGAGCATGGTCACTATGCGCGTGTGATCGCGGACATGTTCTTCGACCACTTCCTGGCCCGCCGTTTCGAGGAGTACGGCGGCGAGCCGCTGGACTCGTTCCTGGCGCGTACGTTCGCCACGATCGATCCGCACGTGGACGCGCTCCCCGGCCTCCTGCGCGTGGTCTACCCGCGCATCCGCGACGAGCGGTGGCTGCAGTCGTATCTCGAGGTGGAGGGTATCCGTTTTTCGCTGCTGAACATCTCGCGGCGCTTTTCGCGCAGGCCGCATCTGGAAACCGCGGCGCGGCATCTGATCGATTCGCGGGTGGAGCTGGAGCGCAGGTTCGGGGAGTTCATGCCGGATGTGATCTCTTTCGCCCGGGGTTCAATCCTGAGCGGGCGGCGTGCGGGGGGCGAAGGATCAAGTTAGTACCTACGCCGAGGGCGCTTTGTGGCGCACTTTGCGTTGGTGCTAACTTGACCCTTCGTCGCCTGCGGCTCCTCAGGGTTAGAGTAGAGCAATGAAATCCCTTCAGGAAACCTACGCGCCCACCAGCCGCTGCTTCGGATGTGGTCCGGCCAATGAGAAAGGGCTGCGCATCGGCAGTTTCGAGTCGCTGGACGGGACGGAGCTGGTGTGCGAGTGGACGCCCGAGCCGCACCATCTGGCGTTCGAAGGAGTGCTGAACGGCGGGATCATCGGCTCGCTCCTGGACTGCCACAGCAACTGGACGGCGGCGCATCACTTCATGAAGCAGCGCGGCGAGGACGTGATCACGCCGACGGTGACCTCGGACTTTCACGTCACGCTCAAGCGGATCACTCCGATGAATACGACGCTGCATCTGCGCTCGCGCGTGGTGGAGTCGTCCGACGACCGCGCGGTCATCGAGGCCACGATCACGGCCAACGGAAAGATCACGGCCACGTGCCGCGGGACGTTCGTGGCGGTGAAGGAAGGGCATCCGGCCTATTACCGGTGGTGACCTTCCGTGATGACAATGCACCTGCGCCTGGCAACTCTCGATGACGCTCCGTGGATCAACGAGCGTTATGCGTCGGTCCACTTCCAGCCCTCGGATCTGTCGCGCGATCTGATGGTCGTGGCGGAGGTGGACGGCATTCCGGCCGGCTTCGGAAGGCTGGTGCCGGCCGGCGAGCACGCCTGCGAGCTCGGCGGGATGCTGGTGTTCGAAGAGTTCCGCGGCCGCGGCATCGCCCGGGCCATCATCGACGAGCTGCTGCGTCACACGGACGGCCGCACCGTCTACTGCATCCCCTTCTCCGAGCTCGAGCCGATCTATGCCGGCGCGGGGTTCGAGCGCATCACCCCGAACGAAGAGCTGCCCGCGTACATCCACAAGAAACTCGATTGGTGTGCGCGGGAGATCGACCGGGCGGTGATCCTGATGGTGCTTCGGTAGCTACCCATTCGCCTGCAGCTCGAACAGGATCTCGTCGATAGCGTCGGCGGCGCGGTCGACCGGGAGAATGCAGGTGCCGGCGCCGCGGTGGCCGCCGCCGCCAAAGCGCGACATGAGCTCGCCCACCGAGGTGTTGCAGGTTCGGTTGAAGATGCTGTGGCCGACGGCGGCCACGACGCTGTCGTGGCGCGGTCCCCAGTGCACGCGCAGCGAGACGTTGGCGTCGGGGAAGAGCGAGTAGACCAGGAAGCGGTTGCCGGCCGGCAGACGCTCGATCTCGCGCAGGTCGGTGACCACGACGTTCTTGAGCAGGAAGCTCTTGCGCGTGAGCAGGTCCTTGAACTCGGTCTGGTCGTTGCGGATCTTCTCGATGCGCGCGCGCACCATCGGCTGCGCCAGCACTTCGGTGATGGACATCGTCTTGAGCCACTCCACGAGCGTCTTGAAGTAGTCGTCGAATGAGCCCAGGCCGGTGCGGCCGTCGATCGTGTATCCGAGGAGGATGTAATCGCGCGGACGCTCCACGTCGTCGGGAGTGAGCAGCGCCGCGTCGAGGCGATCCGTCTCGTCGATGAGGCGGTCCAGCCGCAGCAGGGCGGGATCGTCGGGCGATTTCTCGAGGTAGTACTCGTAGACCAGACGCGCCGCCGAATGGGCGATGCGGTGGCGCCCTCGGAACCCCTCGGGCGGCCGCTGATTGCTTTCGGTGAGCAGGTGGTGATCGAACCAGAGGCCGCAGCGGGCGTCGTACGGCAGATTGGCCAGGACATCGTCCGGACGGATCTCGACGGTCCGGTCCGTGATCTCCTGCGGATGGACGAGAAGGATGTCGTCGATCGGCTCCTTCATCGTGATGATCACGGCGCTCGTGAGCCCATCGAGGTCGCCGCGGGTGACCAGACGCATCGCAAATCTCCCGAAAGAGAGATTCTATCAGCGCTTTTTCTTCTTTTTCTTCGCCGCCGTTGCCGTTTCTTTGACGGATACCGTGTCCAGACCGCGGAAGATCCACCAGAGGGCGAAGGCGAAGGCGTACATCAGCACGAGGCGATAGGCGTGGTTCAGCACGCCCCAGACGTTGCGGTCGAGATCGCTGTAGTGGACGGTGCTCCACATGCCGAGCTTGGCCACATAGATGGCCATGACCTCGGCGACAGCGCCGAAGATGTGCGTGACCCAAAGCAGCACCACCGAGATGAGGAAGCCGGCGATGTTGCGGTCGGAGAAGGTCCGCTTCGAGGCCGCGAAGAGTGCGGTGAGGAGGGCGATGTTGAACGTGAGGTCGCGGATGGGAATGGCCGGACGTTTCGACTGGGCATCGAAATCGGCACGATCGACGGTCACGAAGCCGTCCTTGGCCAGGCGCAGGCGCGTCACCTTCGGATTCTCGAACGCGCGCATGACCTTCTCCGCCCCCGCCGCCACGAAGCGGTCGTATGCGGGCGTGAGCCAGACCCACGCGGCCAGCCCCACCAGGAACCCGGCCAGCGCCTTAAGAACTGTTCGCCACTCGAGACGGGGCAACGCGTGCACTCCAAGCGAGGAAGAAGCCGATCGCCGCCAGGATGATGACGATCTGCCAGACGGCGGTATGGAAGAGGTCGAAGAGACGCGGGTGATACGCGCCGAGGAGGTAGAGCGTGATGATCCGGATGGCGTTGAGGATCTGCACCACCACCGCCCCGAGCAGCAGCCCCGCCGCACGCGCCTTCATCGAGGCCGGGAACGCCACGATCGAAGCCAGGAGGATCAGCATGGCCTCGACCCCGTTGCAGCCGTTGTTGATGTTCACGCCGAACCTGGACGAGCTGATCGACGTGCCTGCCACGTTGACGTTCTCCCCCATCGCCTTGAGCAGGGCCCCCGAGGTCCGGGCGATGCCTTCGGTGAAGGGGACGATGACCCGATCGTTCACCGGATTCCACGCGATCACGAGATACGCGGCAATGAGGATGGCGAAAAACTTGACGAGGAAGAGGACCTGTTTGCGCTGCATTTGGGCGGCGCGGATGGTACCACTAGAGCCGCTAGAACAACCGCCCGAGCAGCGCCGCCACCGCCGTCTCGACGCGCAGGATGCGCGGGCCGAGTGCCACGGGCGTGAAGCCGATGCTTTCGAGTGAGGTGATCTCCCTCTCGATGAATCCTCCCTCGGGGCCGATGGCGAGCGTGACCGGCTGACTGACGTTGCGCGGGCACTCGGCGACGGCAGTGGGATGGGCGACGAGGGCGAGCGAGTCGCGTGCGATCGACGGGAGCTCCTCCTCGACAAACGGCCGGAAGAGGCGGCGCACTTCGATCGACGGCAGCGTCGTGTCGCGGGCCTGTTCCAGCCCGAGGATGCGTTGCGCGAGCAGGTTCTCCTCGGACAGCCGCGGCGATTTCCAATAGCTCTTTTCGACGCGCCAGGCGTTGATCAGGTAGATGCGCTTCACGCCCAGAGACGTCGCGCCGGCGATGACGCGGTTTAGCACCTTCGGCCGAGGAAGGGCCAGGACGAGCGTGAGCGGGAGGGGCTTTGGGGGATCTTCGTGCAGGGCCACGCGCATCTCCAGCGCTTCCTCGTCGATGCGCGTGACCTCGCCGGTGCCGATGCGCCCTCCTGTCACCCCGACGATCAACGCGTCCCCCACCGCGGCACGATGCACGTGCATGACGTGCTCGCGCCGGCGGCCGGCGAGACGGACGCGCTGGTCGCCGACGAAGTCGTCGGGGAAGAGGAGGATGAGGTTCACCGACGCAGTGTGCCACCGTTGAGAGGCTCAAAGGCTCAGAGTGGTCGCTGCCACCGTCTCTGAGCCTCTGTCACTCTGAGCCTCTGAGCCTTCAGTCCATGATCCCCAACAGCTTCCGCACGTTCTGCGCGACTTCCTCGGCGGCGGGCGGGTCGTAGTTGGCCAGGACGATAAGGGTGTAGCCGCCGCCCATTTCGATGACGCCGTTGACGCCGGGCGAGCCGCCGGCCCAGCCGACGGCGGGGTCGGCACCGATGAGGCGATCGAACGAGGTCGCGCTGAGGACTTTGCGCGCGTCACGGGTGAAGCGCAGGAGGTCGCCAACGGTGGAGTAGCCGCCGCCGGCGGAGGAGCCGCGGCCGGGGCGCATGTGAATGTTCGTGCGCAGCGTGCCGTCGTCATCGCGGGTGTAGTTCACGGCGCGCTTGGGCACAATGGCGTCGGACTCGTAGGCGGCGGTGTCGTTCATGCCCAGCGGCGTGAAGATCTTCGTGCGCACGTAGTCGTCGTAGGTCATGCCGCTGATCTTCTCGATCACCAGGCCGAGGAGTACGTAACCGGCGTTCGAATAACGGTTGCCTTTGCCGGGCTCGAACTCGAGCGGCTTCTCGACGAACAGCGGGAGGTAGTCGCTGAGACGGCGCAGCTTGTCTTTCGGCATGGCCGCGTAGGCGGGGCCGAAGATGTCGCCCAGACCCGATGCGTGCTGCAGGATCTGCTGGAGCGTGATGCGGTCGGCGATCTCGGACGGATAGTCGGGCAGATAGGTGCGCAGCGTCTTCGAGAAATCGACCTTCCCCTCGTCGCGCAACTGCATCAGCGCGACCTGCGTAAAGACTTTGTTGATGGAGCCGATGTTGTACTTCGTGTCGGCCGTGTTCGGAACGCCGAAGTCTTTGTTGGCCAGCCCGTACGACTCGAGGAACAGCGTCTTGTCGGCTTTCGCCAACAGCACCGTGCCGCTGAAGAGATCGCGTTTCACGAGGGCGTCGAGGTACGCGCGCATCTCCGCGACCGCCTCCCCTTCCGTCATGTCCGGCTTCACGGCCGCCTTCGGCCAATCCTTGGCGCGGTCCCCGCCGGGACCGCCGATGCGAACCCTCTTCGGCTGCGCCACCAGCGTGGATGCGATGAGTAGCGTGATGATCAACATCTTGACCTTCATGGTTGTCTCCTTTGTCAGGAAGGTACGAAAGACCGATGAAGATCCGATGAAGAGTCAGAGGCGGACGATGAAGGCGGGGCGTTCGTAGCGGATGGTGCCGCCGTGGAGCTCGACGAGCTGGCGGGCGATGGCCAAGCCGAGGCCGGCGCCGCCGGTGGTGCGGGAGCGGGAGGGGTCGGCGCGATAGAAGCGGTCGAAGATGCGCTCGGCGTGCTCCGGGGGGACGCCGGGCCCGTCGTCGGCGACGTGGATCTCGATGCCGCTTCCCGAAGCCATGACGGAGATGGCGATGGAGCTGACGGCGAATGCGAGCGCGTTGACGACGAGGTTGCGCACGACCTGCACGAGGCGGCGGGCGTCGGCGCGGACCAGGAGATCGGCAGGAACGTCGACGGTGATGGTGATTCCGTCCGCGCCGAGGCCGCTCAGGGCGCGCTCGATGATGCCGGCGACGGCGACGTCGGCAAGCTCGAGGCGCAGCGCTCCGGCATCGGCGAGCGAGAGTTGCTGGAGGTCGTCGACGAGGTGGGCCAGCGTGGCGGCATCCTCGTGGATGGAAGCGATCCATTTCGCGTCGGGCTCCATGACGCCCTCCTGCACGGCCTCGATCTGGACGCGGATGCTGGTGAGAGGCGTCCGTAGCTCGTGCGCGACATCGCTGACCATGCTCCGGCGTGCCCGCTCGTTCCGTTCCAGCGCCTCGGCCATGGAGTTGAACGCGCGGCCGAGCTCCGCCACTTCGTCGTTGCCGCGCACCGGGACGCGCGCGTCGAGGCGTCCGCCGGCGAGAGCGCGCGCTCCTTCCGTCAACGCTTCCACCGGACGGAAGACGCGGCGAAAGATCGTCAGCATCACGCCGACGGCCAGCAGCGCCGCGATGCCGAGGCCGGCGATGAGACGGCGGTCGACATTGAGCCGCAACGCACGCTGTGCACCGGGTCCTTCTTCGTGCGGGGGCAGGAGGTGAACGCGGCTGCCGTCGCGCAGGACGAGGGACATCCCCTGAATGCGCAGCGCTTCCAGCCCGCGCAGCCCGTTGCGCGTCAGCTCGAGACCGCCGTTCGGCAGCACACGCACGCGATAGGCGGACCTCTCGGGCGGATAGAAACGGACCACGCGGTTGCCTGCGGTGATCAGGCTCCGGAAGCGATACTGCTCGTGGGCCCGGCGCATGGCCTCCTCGACGTCATGCGTACGGAACAGCTGCAGCGCGGCGCGCGCTTCATCGCGCCGCTGCGCGATCAGAAAGCGGTCGAGCTCCCGTTTCACGGTGACGCTGGAGAAGAGTCCGGACGCGGCCGCGACGGCGGCGATGATGAGCACCATGGCCAGGACAAGGCGCCAGCGGAGCGAGCGGATGATCATCTTGCGAACCTGTAGCCGACGCCGAAGACCGTGACGATGGCCTTGCCGGCGTCGCCGAGCTTCCTACGCAGGTTCATGATGTGGACGTCGACCGTGCGGTCGAGGCCGTCGTACTCCTCTCCCAGCGCGCGCTCGACGAGCTCCTGCCGCGTGAACGTGCGGCCGGCGGCGCGGGCCAGGGCATCGAGCAGCCGGTATTCGGTCGGCGTCACGGCAACAGGCATTTCGCCGACCCGCACTTCGCGCTGCGTGCGGTCGAGCGTGATGCCGGCGGCCACGATGACGTCGTCCTCGGATGCGCGGCGCAGGACGGCACGGATCCGGGCCATGAGCTCGCGCGGACTGAACGGCTTGGTCACATAGTCGTCCGCGCCGAGGTCGAGGCCGGTGAGCTTGTCCTCCTCGGTGGACCGCGCCGTGACCATGATGATGGCCGGGTTTCCGCTCTCGCGGAGCTCCCGGCAGACCGCCAGACCGTCGAGCCGCGGCAGCATCAGGTCGAGCACGACCAAGTGTGGCGCCCGCTCGCGCGCCCGCTCCAGCGCCTCCACCCCATCCGCGGCCATGGCCACGTCATACCCCTCCCGCTCCAGATACAGCGCCACCGTCGCCCGAGTCTTCGGATCGTCCTCGACGAGCAGGATGCGGCGGCGCATCCGGATATCGTAGCCGGGCGTGTGAAGTTCTGATGAAGAGGCGCGGCGGTGCGTAGGCTCAGAGGCGCAGAGGCTCAAAGGCTCAGAGTGTGTGCCTGCCGTGGACTCTGAGCCTTTGCGCCTCTGAGCCTCTGCGCCTCCTTCGCCGCGGACTGTTGCGCGCGCGAGGCAGGCTGTTATGATCCCCGGCCAAATGGATATCGCGGTTCGAAAAACAGGCGACGTGACGATCGTCGATTTCAAGGGGCGCCTCGCCATCGGCGTGAGCGACTCGATTCTTCCACGGGTGGTCGGTGAGATTCTGGGTGAGGGCGGGACGAAGATCCTGCTGAACCTCTCCGACATGGACTACATCGACAGCAACGGCCTGGGCGAGCTGGTCCAGGTTTACCGCGAGTCCCAGCGCAAGGGCGCGTCGCTGCGGCTGCTCAAGCCGCAGGACCGGGTGACCAAGACGCTCCGGCTGACGAACCTGCTGCCGATGTTCTCGGTCTACGACAGCGAGGCCGAGGCGCTGAAGGCGTTCAAGAGTTAGCGCGCGCTCTGGGCCAGGCGCAGCAGCTCGATCCGAGAGAGCTCCGTCCCTCGGGCCAATTCCTTGACGAGCTGCGTTGCGGCGGGATCGAGGGCGGACATGCGTGCGATCTCGTCGTCATACGACTCGGCGACGTGGTCGACGAGCCCGAGGTCGAGCGCTTCGCCGGCGGAAAAGACGCGGTTCGCAAGGAACAGCTGATTGGCGGCCGGGCGCGTGAGCACTTTGCGCCAGCGGGAGGTGCCGCCGAAGCCGGTGACGATGCCGATGCGGGCGCCGGGATGGGCGAAGCGGGAGCGCGGCGTGGCCAGGCGGACGTCGAAGGCCAGGATGAGATCGAGCGCGCCGCCGAAGCAGTCGCCGTCGACGGAGGCCACGGTCAGGCACGGCAGGCGCTCGATCGAGGCGAAGACCTCCTGCCCGAGGCGGGCGAACTCGTAGGCTTCCGTGGCGGTGAAACGCTGCATCTCGGCCATGTCGGCGCCAGCGGCGAACAGACGCGGCTGGGCGGAGCGGAAGAGCAGGAGCGGCGAGGTCGGCGCGGCGGGAAGGGCTTCTCGCAGTTCACGCAAGGCGTCGCTGGAGAGCAGGTTCATCCCGCCGTCGTCGAAGGCGATCTCAGTGAGGTGCGTCGTGTGCGTGACGCGGAACCGCGGCATCAGGAGACGCTCTCCGTCAAGAGGGGTTGATCGCGGCCCGGATGGCGTTGACCGCCGTGGAGGTGGGCGTGCCGGGGAGGAAGATCTCGCGGATGCCCATCGCCTTGAGCTTGGGAACGTCCTGTTCGGGGATGATGCCTCCGGCGAAGACGACGATGGCCTCGGCGTTCTCTTCTTTCAGCAGCCGCATGATCTCGGGGAACAGCACGTTGTGCGCGCCGGAGAGGATGGACAGACCGATGGCGTCGACGTCTTCCTGAACGGCCGCGGCCACGATCTGTTCGGGGGTCTGGCGCAGGCCGGTGTAGATCACTTCCATGCCCGAGTCGCGCAGGGCGCGGGCGATGACTTTCGCACCGCGGTCATGACCGTCGAGGCCGGGCTTGGCGATGAGAACGCGAATCTTTCGATCAGTCATGATGAGGTCTCCTGAGGTGTCCCGTCGCGGAACGTCGAGAGGATCACGATGTCGTGATACATCCCCTCGCGATAGAACTCGCGGCGCAGCCGCCCCTCCTGCACGAACCCGTGCGTCTCGAGGATGTGCTTGGCACGGTCGTTATAGTCGAATACGTTGATCCGCAGCTTCTGCAGGTTCATCTCCTCGAACGCGAACCGCACCAGCGTGACGATGGCGTCGGCGCCGAACCCTTTGTTCCAGGCGGTCGGCTCGCCGATGAACAGCCCGAACGCGGCCGTGCGCGAGACCCATTCGATGTCGTGAATCGAGGCATTGCCGATGTGGGCCCGGTCCTCCTTCCGCTCGATGGCGAAATGGCGCTCCGAGCCATCGGGGTGCATGGCCCGCTCCAACCACTCGATCTCATTCTGGAACGCGATCGGATAGCGCGACTTGAGCGTGCGCACGATGTTGGGGTCGTTCATCCACCGATAGCACCGCTCCCCATCCTCGCGCTCGAACGCGCGCAGGATCACGTGCTCCCCGGCAATCATGAAACGGCGGCGGGCCGGCTCGTTCCGGTCGGGGGCAAAGGCGCGCTCAGTACGGTCGGACATGACAGGGCGGGGATTATAGAGGCTCACAGGCTCAGAGGCTCAAAGGCTCAGAGACGGTGCCAACAAACATCTTTGAGCCCTTGCGCCTTTGCGCCTCTGAGCCTCTTCGTTCACCGAAAAGCACCAGCCGCCCAAACACGAATTCGTATACTCCCCGGATGCGCCTCGCACTCGCCTCGCTGCTCCTCTCCGCCACGCTCCTCGCACAGACGCCGGCCCCGCAACGAGGAGTGTTCGTCGACGACATCGACCGCAGTGCCGATGCCTGTTCGAATTTCTTCGACTATGCGAACGGTGCCTGGCGGAAGGCCAATCCGATTCCGGCGTCGATGCAGCGGTGGAGCCGGCGCTGGGCTTCCGGAGAGCTGAGCAAGGAGCAGCTGAGGACGATCCTGGACGACTTGTCGAAGCGGAAGGACTGGCCGAAGGGCTCGATCGACCAGCAGGTCACCGACTTCTACGGCTCCTGCATGGACGAGAAGCGGATCAACGAGCTGGGCACGAAGCCGATCGAGCCGCTGCTCGCCGACATCGACGCGATCAAGACGCGCACCGGCGTGCAGGCGATGATCACGCGCCTGCACGAATTGCAGTTCACCGCGCCGTTCGGCGTGCGGTCGACGCCCGACAATCACAATCCCACCGACGTGATCGCCACGATCTTCGCGGCCGGCCTCGGGTTGCCCGACCGCGATTACTACTTCTCCACCGAGAAGCGTTTCGTGGAGACGCGCGAGAAGTATCGCGAGCATGTGGCGAAGATGTTCGAGCTCAACGGCTCGTCGCCCGCCGCGGCGAAGCAGGCCGCGCAGACGATCTTCGACTTCGAGTCGCGCCTGGCCAAGGCGCACCTGACGAACGTCGAGCTGCGCGATCCGAAGCTGACCGATCACAAGACCACCGTCGCCGCGCTGCAGAAGATGACGCCGCACTTCGACTGGAAGGTCTATCTCGACAAGACCGGCATCGCGCCGGCCGACCTCAACGTCGAACAGCCCAAATTCATGGAAACGGCCGAGAGCGAGCTGGCCACGGCGCCGCTGGCGACGTGGAAGACGTACCTGAAGTGGAACGTCATCAACGGCTCCGCGCAGTCGCTGTCCGATCCGATCGCGAAACAGGACTTCGCGTTTTACAGCCAGTACCTGCGCGGCTCGAAGGAGATGAAGCCGCGCTGGAAGCGCTGCGTGGAGGCGACCGATCTGTTCCTCGGCGAGGCGCTCGGTCAGCGCTACGTGGAACGCTACTTCCCGCCCGAAGCCAAGACGCGCATGCAGGAGATGGTGAAGAACCTCCTGGCGGCGATGGGCGACACCATCCGCGGGCTGGAGTGGATGGGGCCGGAGACGAAGGAGAAGGCGCTGGCGAAACTGGCCACGTTCAATCCGAAGGTCGGCTATCCCGACCGCTGGAAGGACTACAGCAGCGTGACCATCACGCCCGATTCCTACTTTGCGAACGTCACGGCCGGGGCGAAGTTCGTCACGATGGACGACCGTAAGCAGATCGGCAAGCCGGTCGATCGCGGCCGCTGGGGCATGACGCCGCCGACCTCGAACGCCTATTACAACCCGCTGCTCAACGAGATCGTCTTCCCCGCCGGCATCCTGCAGGCGCCGGCATTCGACGTGAACGCCACCGACGCCGTGAACTACGGCGCCATCGGCGTGGTCATCGGCCATGAGATCAGCCACGGCTTCGACGACCAGGGCGCGCAGTTCGACGCCCAGGGACGCCTCAAGAACTGGTGGACCGAGGACGATCTGAAGCGCTTCGAAGAACGGACGTCGTGCGTCGTCAATCAGTTCGAGGAGTACTTCATCGAGCCCGGCATCCATCACAACGGCAAGCTCGTCCTCGGCGAATCGATCGGCGACCTCGCCGGCGCCAAGATCGCCTACCTCGGATTGCAGAAAGCGCAGGCCAAGACGCCCGGCCGCACCATCGACGGCTGGACGCCCGACCAGCAGTTCTTCATCGGCTGGGGCCAGTTCCGCGGCGACGAGATCCGCCCCGAAGCGCAACGCGTCATGGTCCAGGGCGACCCCCACCCCACCGGCAAGTACCGCGTCATCGGCCCCCTCTCCAACATGCCCGAGTTCGCAGCCGCCTTCGGCTGCAAACAGGACGCGCTCATGGTGCGGCCGAAGGAAAAACGCTGCGAGGTGTGGTGACGCGGGCGATTGAGGTATCGTGACGCCCCATTGAAAACGTCCCGCGTGCTGCTGGTTGCGGTCTGCTGCATGGCTGCGTTTCTCTATGCGCAGTCAACATCCGCGCAGCCCGATCGCGCCACCGCGCTCCTGGCCAGCGGCAACGCATTCGAGAAGGCCGGACGCCTCGACGAGGCGGCGCGCGACTATCTGGCGGCACGGGCTGAAGCGGAGCGATCCGGGGACCGGAAGAACGTCGCGGAAGCATCGGCGTCGCTCGGCTACCTTCGCTATTACCGCGGCGAGCTGAACGAAGCGCTGGTTGATCTGCGCCGCGCGTACGACCTGTACGGCGCGATCGGAAACGCCCAGGGGCGGCAGCAGGCACTGGAAAACATCGCGCATGTCTACGCGGATTCGCGGGTCGCGCAATACGACCGCGCCATCGAGTATTACCGCCAGCTTCTCTCCGAGTACGAGGCCGCGGGCGCGACGGAGAGCATCGCCGATACGCTCTACAACATCGGCAGCACGTACGAGCAGAAGGGCGATCGGGAGACCGCGCTCGAGTGGTTCCGCCGGGCGCTGGAAACCGAGGAGAAACTCGGGCGGAGCGACGACGCGGCGTTCGTGAAGAGGTCGATGGGCGTCGCGCTGGGGAAACTCGGCCGGCTCCCCGAGGCCTTGCCCCTCTTCGACGATGCGCTCCGCGTATTCGCGGAGACCAGCGGAACCGAAGGGGCGATGCAAGTCCGGCAGTCGCGCGGCATCGTGTTGCGCAAGCTGGGACGGCTCGACGCCGCCATCGCCGACCTCGAGGCTTCGCGCGACTGGTTCGCCTCCAACAAGAACACGCGCTTCCTCGAGAAATCGCAGGACGAGCTGGCGCTGGCCTACGCCGCGGCGCGGCGCTGGGACGACGCGTACCGCGCCCGCACCGCGCACGAGGCGCTGGAGCGCGAGCTGGCGGTGAAGCTGCGCGAGGACCACACCACGCGCCTGCGCGTCCAGTTCGACTCCGAGAAAAAGGAACAGGAGAATCGCGCTCTCCTGCGGGAAGCCGCGGCGGCCAGCCGCATCCGGCGCCTGCAGACCGGTATCCTCGTCCTCGGCGCCCTGGCCATCACCGCGCTGGTCTACCTGGCCGTTCGCCTCCGGACCATGGCCATGACCGATGAGCTGACCCGTCTCCCCAACCGCCGCCGCATCCTGGCCGTGGCCGGCCACGAGCTCCAGCGCGCCCGCACGACCGGCCAGGCCTTCTCCCTGCTGGCCATCGACATCGACAGCTTCAAGGCGATCAACGACACCTGGGGACACGCCGCCGGCGACATCGTTCTGCAGCGCGTGGCTCAGACCTGCATCATGACGCTCGGACGGGAGAACGTCGTCGGTCGCACCGGCGGCGAAGAGTTCCTGGCCATCCTCCCCGCCACCCCACTCCCCCACGCACAGACGATCGCCGAGCGCCTGCGCGCGGCAGTGGAGCAGCTCAGCTTTTCCGGCCTCGATCCCGCGCTCCACGTCACCATCAGCATCGGCGTCACGGAGTCCGCCATCGACGACGCGCTCACGAAGATCTCGCGGCGCGCGGACGAGCTGCTCTACCGCGCCAAACAGGGCGGGCGGAACCGGGTGGAGGTGGCGGTGGTGGCGTGAGGAGTTGTCCTCAAACGCGTGGGCGCCAAACGCGATTACGTGTTCGGAGCGTTCGAGCGCGACCCAGCGGAAGAGTAGAGCTGCACTACCCCAGCGAAACCAGCTCCAGGTGCTCGATCTCCTGCTCCAGGAACTCGCCTGCGATTCTGCGGAAGCGTTCCTCGGCGTCCGTGACGAGGAACTGGCGGCGGGGGTCGGCGAGGGTAGCCGATGCTCCGAGCGCTTCCTGCACGGTGTGTGCGGTGGTTTCGGCGCTGTCGACGATGGTCACGGCTCCGCCGACGACCTGCTCGATCGTGCCGCGCAGGATCGGGTAGTGCGTGCAGCCGAGGACGAGCGTGTCGATGCCGGCGTCGATGAGCGACTCGAGGTAGACCTCGGCCACTTCGCGCGCGACGTGGGTGTTCGCCCACCCTTCCTCGGCGAGCGGAACGAACAGCGGCGCGGCGGATTCGATGACTTCGATGCCGGCATCGATGGCGTGAATCGCTTTGGTGTACGCCTTCGAGCGCACGGTTCCCTCGGTGGCGATGACCCCGACGACACCGGAGGTGACGGCCACCGCCGCGCGCGCGCCCGGCTCCACGACGCCAATGACGGGGATCGGCAGTTGTTCCTGGAGCACCGGCAGCGCCGCCGCCGTGGCGGTATTGCAGGCCACGACGAGCATCTTCACGTCGCGGCTCATCAGATAGCGCGCCGCCTCGAGCGAGTAGCGGACGATCGTGGCCGGCGACTTCGTCCCGTACGGCACACGCGCCGAATCGCCGAGGTAGATCAGTGGCTCCCCGGGCAGCGCGCGGGCGATCTCGCGAAAGACCGTGAGGCCGCCGACGCCGCTGTCGAAGACGCCGATGGAACGGACGGACATCAATCCGTGAGCGGGGTATCGACGATGAAACCCGCTCCTGCTTCGCGCTTGATGTTGTACTGCTCGATCTTCTTGTAGAGATTGGATCGCGGCGTATCGATGGAGTCGGCGGTCTTGGAGACGTTCCATCCGAACTCGCGCAGCTTGGCGATGATGAACGCCTTCTCGGCCTCGTCCTTGAACTCCTGCAGCGTATTGAGGCGCATGGCCGTGCTGATGATGTCCGTCGAGGTGCGGAAGAACTCCGCGGGGAGATCGGTGATGTCGATCGACTCGGACGGAACCATGATCACCAGGCGCTCGATCATGTTGCGCAGCTCGCGCACGTTGCCGCGCCACGGAGCGTCGCTCAGCGCCTTCAACGCCGTGGGCGAGAACTTCTTCGGATGGTAGTTGTGCTCCTCGGAGAACAACGTGGCGAAGTGCTGGGCCAGCACGGCCACGTCTTCGCGGCGCTCCCGCAGCGGCGGAGTGCGGATGGGAATGACGTTGAGCCGATAGTAGAGATCCTCGCGGAACCGGCCGTTCCGGATCTCTTCCTCGAGATTCTTGTTCGTCGCGGCGATGACGCGCACGTCGACCTTGATGACGGCGGCGGAGCCCACCGGCTCGACGTCCCCTTCCTGCAGCACGCGGAGCACCTTGGCCTGGGCGCCGGTGGACATGTCGCCGATCTCATCGAGAAAGATCGTCCCGCCGTCGGCAGCCACGAACTTTCCGGTCTGCTTCCGCACCGCGCCGGTGAAGGAACCCTTCTCATGTCCGAAGAGCTCGGACTCGATCAGCTCATTCGGAATGGCGGCGCAGTTCACCTGGATGAACGGCTTGTTCGCGCGCGACGAACGGCGGTGGATCTCCCGCGCCACGAGCTCCTTGCCGGTGCCGGACTCGCCGGTGATCAGGACGGTGGCCCGCGTTGGTGCCGCGCGCTCGACCTGCGACTTGAGGTCCGCCATCACCCCGGACTGGCCGACGAGTTGATACTCTTTCTCGGCCTTTTCCTTGAACTCGGTGTTTTCCTCTTCCAGCGAGCGCTGCCGGACGGCATTGCGCACCGTCAGGAGCAGCTTGTCGCGATTGAGCGGCTTCTCGAGGAAATCGAACGCACCGCGCTTCGTACACTCCACCGCCGTGTGCACGTCGCCGTGGCCCGAGACCATGACCACCGGCGTCATGATCTTCTGCTCGCGGAGATTCTCCAGCACCTCGATGCCATCCAGGATCGGCATCTTGATGTCGAGCAGAATGGCGTCGAACGGAGTGCGGGCCGCCTTGTCCAGCCCCTCCTGCCCCGACCGCGCCTCGTCGATCTTGTAACCCTCGTACTCGAGCGTCATCCGGATCGCTTCCCGGATGCCCGTCTCGTCATCAATGACCAGTATTCGAAACGCCATTCAAACTCCCGCGGACTGCATGAGTCCGGCCAGTTTAGCCGAGGTATCCTCGGGGAATGCAGTTCGATGCAGTGCTTCGGACATTCAGTGAGTTCTTCGAGCGGGAGAGGATTCGATACGTAGTCGCCGGCGGATTGGCGATTCACGCATGGGGCCGGTCGCGAACGACGCAGGACATCGACTTCGCGGTGGATGGCATTGCGCAACAGACCGTGATCCGTTTCGCCGAATCGATCGGCTATGCAACGTTGCATTCTTCTGATGGCTACTCGAACCATGAGCATCCCGATGAAGCATTCGGGCTGGTTGACCTCATGTATCTCTACGGTGCGACCGCGGACCGCGTGTTCGCGGATGCCGCTCATCGTTTTGTCGTGGGCGATGCCATGGCACCCGTGCCAAAGCCGGAGCATCTGATTGCCATGAAAGTGCAGGCCATCAAGAACGCGCCGCGCCGGGTATCGATTGACGTCCCGGACATTGAATATCTTCTGACGTTGCCTGGAATCGACCGTAGAGTGGTACGGGACTACTTTGAGCATGCCGGCTTGTTGAGAATCTACGATGTCATCGAAAAAGACGCTGGACGTTGACTTCGAGCGAGACATGCCACTGACGGCAGCGGATCTTGAAGCGCTCGCTCGCTCGCGCAATCTTCGGCCACTCCCTACCGAGGCTTACCTCGACTGGCTCACGCTGATGTCGGCGACATCGAAACCCGTTCCCCGCCTCAATACCGACTCGGACGAGCCGTTCGAGCTCTGACCCACCTCCCGTCCACCGCCTCCCCTTCTCGCAATACAATCCCGCGCGCATGCAAGTCGAGATCAGCCGTGACCTGAAACTGTCCAAGATCGATCATCTGTTTGTCCTGCTCGCCGAGGGGAAAGCCGACGCCGGCGTGCCGGATGAAGTGAAGGCGGCGTTGCGCGAGGCGAAGTTCGAGGGGCGCGGGGATGAGGCGCTGACGATTCTTACCGGCACGCCGCGGAAGGTGACGCTCATTGGGCTCGGAAAGCACGAGGCCCTGACGCTGCGGATCGCGAAGGCGGGCATCACCACCGCCGGGCGGACGGCGAAGAAGCATCGCGACGCGAGGATCGCGCTGATCTTTCCCTATACGCTGCCGGACCTGGACGCGGATGAGACCGCGTTCGTCGTGGCCGACATCCTGGCGCAGAGCGATTACAAGTACGACCAGTTCATCACGGTCAAGAAAGACCAGAAGCGGATTGCCATCACCGCGACGGTGATCGCGCCGGATGCCGATGCCAAGCGGCTCACCCCGCAAGCGCGGGCTCTCGCCAGTGCCGTGACGACCGTCCGCGACCTCGGCAACGGGCCGTCCAACGTGGTCACGCCGACGCACCTGGCCGATCGCGCCGCCGCGGTCTGCAAGGAGCTGGGCGTGAAATGCACGGTCTACGACCGGCGCGAGATCACGCGGATGAAGATGGGCGGTCTGCTGGCCGTGAACCGCGGGTCGGCCGAAGAGCCGCGCTTCGTGGTCATGGAGTACACGCCCAAGAAGGCCAAAACACACGTGGCGCTGGTCGGCAAGGGCATCACCTTCGACTCCGGCGGTATCTCCATCAAGCCGGCTGAGAAGATGGAGGAGATGAAGTTCGACATGTGCGGCGCGGCGGCCGTGATCGGCATCGTCGAGGCTGCGGCGCGCCTGGAGCTGCCGGTCAAGCTGACGGCCGTGTTCGGCGCCACCGACAACCTGCCCAGCGGCAGCGCCTACAAGCCGGGCGAGATCATCACCATGATGAGCGGCAAGACCGTGGAGATCGTGAATACCGACGCCGAGGGGCGCATGGTCCTGGCCGACCTGCTGCACTACGTCTCGGAGCGGAGCCCCGATCACGTCATCGATTACGCGACGCTCACCGGCGCCTGCGTCGTGGCGCTGGGCAGCGAAGCGGCCGGTTTGTTCTCCAACGACGACGAGCTGGCCCGGAAGTTGATTCGGTCCGGGGAGCGCGTCGGCGAGCGCCTCTGGAGAATGCCTGCCTGGGACGAGTACAAGGATCTGATTCGCAGCGAATGGGCCGACATGAAGAATACTGGCGGGCGCTGGGGTGGTGCGATCACCGCGGCGGTCTTCCTCAAGGAGTTCGTGACTTGTCCTTCCTGGGCACACCTCGACATCGCCGGAACGGCGTACGCGGACAGCGAGAACGCACGCGAGGCGCGCGGCGCCACGGCAGCGGGCGTCCGCGTGACCATCGATTTTCTGCAGTCGCTCTCGCGCTCATAGCGCTGCTCCTGGCCGGCGCCTGCCGGGCCAAGAAGACGGTGACGGCGCCACCGCCGGCACCGCCGCAGATCGATTTCACCCTCATCGACTCGCCGAGCCTGCAGTTCCTCCCCCGCCACGAGGAGGCGCAGGGCTGGCGCCTCGAAGAGGATCCGCTGGTCGTGCCCGGCGAACGGCTGAGCACGTACATGGGCGCGATGGCCGGCGACTTCACGCGCTACGACCTCATCGACGTCACGGCCGGAAAGTACGCCGCCACCGGGAATCCCGGGTTCGCCACCGTGGAGATCTTCCGCTTCCCCGATTTCGTGAAGGCGTTCGGCGCCTACTCGATGCGCAAGGAGGTGGCGCGCCGGTTCCTGCCCATCACCAATGAGGGCTACGTCAGCAAGTACGCCGTGCACGTGTGGCGCGGTCCGTTCTACATCCGCGTGACCGGCGGCGCACCGGACGCGTTCACAGCGCTCGGCGGCCTGGCGTCGTTCGTAGCCGAGCGCATGCCCGCCGCGGCGGCGAAGCCGGCCGTCTTCGGCTTCTTCCCCGTCGACACGCGCGTGCCGAACAGCGAGCGCTACGCCGCCGACCGCGGCTTCGGCCAGGCGCTCCTCGGCAATTCGTTCCAGGCCAGCTTCAACGTCGGCGGAGACGTCATGGAAGGGCTGATCATCCCCGCCGCCAACAAGGCCAGCGCCGCCAAGATCCTCGACGCCTACCGCGCGCTCTACGTCCGGAACGGGAAGCTGCTCGACTCGATCCAGAACCTCGGCGAGGACAACTTCACCGGCGAAGACCGTTACCTCGGCCGCGCCGTGGCCTTCCGCATCGACCGCTTCGTCATCGCCTTCAACGGCTACAAGGACCGGCAGAAGCTGATCGAGCTGGCCGCCGCCACGGACGCCCGGATCCTCGGCTCCATCCGCAAGCAGCTGGTGCGCGCGGACGAGGAGGCCTATGCCTCGCCGGAGCCGGTCGCGAACGATCGGCGACCCTGGGAGCGGCAGAACTAGGACTTCAGCTTCTCTCCCAGGTCCCCGACTTGCCGCCCGACTTCCGCACCAGCTGCAGCCCGTCGATGCTGATGCCTTTGTCCGCGCTCTTGCACATGTCGTAGATCGTCAGGGCGGCGACGGCGCAGGCGGTCAGCGCTTCCATCTCGACGCCTGTTTTGCCTTCGCAGCGGACGATGGCGTGGACTTCGATGAGGCCGGCGGGCGGGTCGAGGTCGAAGGTGATGTCGACCGACTCGAGGGCCAGCGGGTGCGCGAGCGGGATGAGCGCCGGCGTCTGTTTGGCGGCCAGGACGCCGGCGACTTTGGCCGTGGTGAGGACGTCGCCTTTCGGCAGCGCGCGCTCCACGAGCTTGGCCAGCGTGGCGGGCCGCATGCGCACGGTGGCCGCGGCCACAGCCTCGCGCTGCGTGACCCGTTTCGCGCCGACGTTCACCATGGAGATGCCGCCGGTCTCGTCGAGATGCGAGAAATCCTTGTCAGCCATTCGACCTCACTGCCTCCCACTCCTCGGGCGTATTGACGTTGCGCAGCGGCTCGCCGTCAAAGCGGGCGCGCAACTCTCCCTCGGGGATCATCTCCCGATCGACGAGACCGTGCAAATCAAACTGACCTCGCGCGATCCGCTCTTCGATGCGCGGCAACACACACACGTCCCACACGGCACACAGCATCTGGGGACGCCCGTCCCAGACCGGCACGACCCCTCGATCGCGCAGATGACGCAACACGTCCGCGGTGATCATCGGATAGTCGACCGCCAGCACGAAACCCTCCGTGAGGCCGGACTCCTGCACATCCCGCAGCGCGCGCATGACACCGAAGACCGCACCGTCGTGCTCATGCCGCTCCTCGAAGATCGTGCGGAGGTCCGCGGCCTCCCCGCCGGAACGCTGCACCGCCACGACCTCATCGAACACGGGCAACGCCGCCGCGACGATGCGCCCCAGAAAGAGCTCCGTCTTCGAGACGCCCATGCGGCTCGATCGGCCGCCAATGAGGATGTAGGCATTCATGACCAAGCGATACGTTAGCATCGCCGCCGTGGCCGTCAGCGCAATCATGCCGGCGCTCAACGAGGCAACCACGATCGCCGCTGCGATCGACGCTGCACGCGCTGCCGGCGTGGCGGAAGTGATCGTCGCCGACGGCGGGAGCAGTGACGATACGGTGGCTGTGGCCGCGAGTCACGGTGCGAGCGTGATCACCGGCGAGAGCCTCCGCGCCGCGCAGATCAACCGCGGGATCGAGGCGGCCTCGCACGAGAATGTCGTCGTTGTACATGCGGATACGTTGCTGCCGGCAGGCGCCGCGGCGGCGATCGAACAGGCTCTCGGCAACGGAGCTGTTTTCGGCGCGTTTCAGGTGAGTTTTCCCGAAGGCGGTGCGCGCCTCGCGACCGTGGCCTTCATGATCAACGCGCGCACGCGCATCACCAGGAAACCGTGGGGCGATCAGGCGCAGTTCGGCCGGCGCGAAACGCTTCGTTATCCGTTGTTCCCGATCATGGAAGACTACGAGCTTGCGCGGCGGATGAAACGCGCCGGGCCGGTGGCCATCCTGCCGCTAACCGTTTCCACCTCGGGGCGACGGTTTCTGGCGAAAGGGGTGATGCGGACGGCGTTTCTCAACTGGGTGATCATCGTCGCCTATCACTGCGGCGTTTCGCCGGAGCGATTGGCGAGGTGGTACCGCGGAAACGAGTGGGCAGTTCGCAGTAGGCAGTAGGCAGGAGCAGAGACCGAAAGGGCAACCGCCTTTTCTCCTGCCTACTGCCTACTGCGAACTGCCCACTGCCTCACCCTTCCAGCTTCGCCGTCATCGTGATCTCGGCCTTGAGCAGGCGCGAGATCGGGCAGCCGGCTTTGGCGTTGTTCGCGGCGGTGGTGAAGCCGGCTTCGTCGATGCCGGGGACTTTGGCCGTGACGTCGAGATGAATCAGCGTCACGGTGAAGCCGGCGTCGGTCTTTTCCATCGTCAGGGTGGCGGTGGTGTTGATCGACTCCGGCGGGTGGCCGGCGGTGGTGAGCTGGCCCGAGAGCGCCATCGAGAAGCAGCCGGCGTGCGCGGCGGCGATGAGCTCTTCGGGGTTCGTTCCGGCGCCGTCTTCGAACCGGGTGCTGAACGAGTATTGCGTGTCGCGGAGAACGCCGCTGTTGGTGGAGATGCGGCCCTTCCCCTCTTTGAGGCTGCCGTTCCAGACGGCCGAGGCTTTGCGGTTGATTTTCATGCGCGAAGCATAGCGCAGCGTACGTTCTTCTGAGTGCACTACGACTTCTGCTTCCGTTCCTTCTCGGCGACTTTCCTGGCGTGCCGGGCCTGGCCGAGAGAGACGTTGATCGGGTTGGTGCGGCCGAGGAACGGGACGTAGGGCTGGGAACGGATGCCGAAGGACTTGCGCACGGACAACAGATACGCGTGCTCGGGCAGGAGCTTGAGTCCCTGCTCGGCAGTGGTGATGGCTTTCTTGCGGTTGCCGGCCGCGGCGTAGACGCGGGCCAGGTTGGCGTAGTGGTCGCCGTTGGTGAAGTCGATCTCAATGGCCCGGCGGCAGAGATCGATGGCCGGCTTCATCTCCTTGCGCACGAGCGCGAGACTGAGGCCAAAGTACGAGAGGCCTTTGCCCTCTTTCGGCGTGCGGGCCGATTTGTCGTTATCGCCGTAGACGTCGATGAAGATCGTCAGCGCGCGCAGGAAGTCGTCCTCGCGCGCGGCTGCGATCGCTTCATCAATCAGGGCGGCCTTCCGGGCGGCGCTGGGTGTCATCAGATGGTCTCTCGTGCACGGATCCGATGAACGAATTTGGAGATGCGCTCGCGGTCGGCGTCGCTCGGATCGACGAAGCGCAGACCGTATTTCGAAAGTACGCCGGAGAATTCGGCTCGCAGGACCTGGGCCATGATCTGCAGAGGACGCGGGTCGCCCGGCAGGTAGAAGTGCAGGCGGACCGGACCATCCTGCGGCAGCATCCGGTCGACCTCGATGAGCATGCCCGTGGCGGAGATGTTGACGCTGCGCCCGAGGAGAAACTGGCCGTTCTTCTCGAGCGAGATCTCGATCTTGGTGATGGTGCGCAGCTGGCGGCGGACCGGAATGCGCGTCAGCCGCTCCACCTTCTCATCGAGCTCGGGCTTGTGCAGCGGGCGGAAGATGACGTCGTTGCAGCCGGCGGAGAGGCAGAGATCGCCGTGCTCGTGATTGGAGCGGTCGCACACGAGCAGGAGCGAGATCGGACGCGTGGCCTCGTCGCTGCGGATCTCGCGGCAGAATTCCGGCGCCGTCATGTCGAAGAGGTCGTAGCCGAAGATGATGAGGTGGGGCCGTTCGGCGCGCGCCTTTTCGAGGCCGTCCGAGCCGGCCAGCGACGTCATGATCACCATGTCGCGCCGGCGCAGGATCGTTTCCTGGAACAGCAGCGCGCCGCGCGAGTGGTCCACCAGAAGAATGCGGCCGGGGGCATTGGAGCTCATGCGACGGAGATCTCCCGCAGTCGGCGGACGGCGCGCTTCAGATCGTCGATCAGCATCTCGATGTGTTCCGTGGTGTTGGATTTGCCCAGGCCGAAGCGGATCGAGCCCATGGCCGCGGCGTCGCTGACCCCGATCGCCTTCAGCACCGTCGACGGCCCCTTGTCGCCGGAGCTGCAGGCCGAGCCGGAGGAGAGCGAAAAACGCCGCATGTTCAGGATCAACGATTCGGCCTCGATCCGATCGAAACTCAGATTGAGATTGCCCGGCAATCTTAACTCCCGCGGTCCGTTCACAGAAACGTCATCGATCTGGGACAGCACGCCGTCGCGGAGCATGTCGCGCAATTGCGCCAGCCGTACGGCCTCGTCCGCCATCTCCGACTGGCGCAGTTCGAGTGCCGCCGCGAAGCCGATGACTCCCGGCAGGTTCACCGTGCCGGCGCGCACTCCCCGCTCCTGTCCGCCGCCTACGACCAGCGGCGGAACGCGCATTCCGCGACGGACGTACAACGCCCCGATCCCCTTCGGCCCGTACAACTTATGCGCGGAGAAGGAGGCGAAATCGACGTCCTTCAGCTCGAGCGGGATCTTGCCGAGAGCCTGCGTGGCGTCCGTGTGGAAGGGAATGCCGCGCTCGCTGCAGAGCGCCGACAGCTCAGCGATCGGCTGGATCGTGCCGATCTCCCCGTTCGCGCTCTCGATCGAGACCAGCGCGGTATTGGAGCGCAGCGCACGTTCCAGCGCTTCCGGACGGATGAAGCCTTCCCGATCGGGCTCGAGGAACGTGGTTTCGTGCCGCTTCGCAGGGACAAGGATCGACTTGTGCTCGGTGGCGCCCACTATCAAATGAGCGCCCAGATGCTGCCCCGGCTCCACGTAGTTCAGTGCGATGTTGTTCGACTCCGTCGCCCCGGCCGTGAAGTAGACCTCGGCCGGCAGCACGCCGAGGAAGCGGGCGATGGCCAGCCGCGCATCCGCCAACGCCATCGACGCCTTCCGCCCGTGCGCATGCGTGACCGAAGCGGCGTTGCCGAAATGCTCGGTGAAAAACGGCAGCATCTTCTCCACCACGCGCGGATCGCACGGGGTGGTGGCGTGGTGGTCGAGGTAGATGGGGGCTTCTTTGGGGCTCGTCATCGCGAGTAGGAATTGAGAATTGCGAATTGAGAATTGAGAATGGGGGGACCGGGCGAAAACCTCGCCTCCCGCCAAATTCTCAATTCCCAATTCTCAATTCTCAATTCGGTCCCCCTCAGTGCCGCCGCCTCCGCCGCCTCTTCTTCACCGTCCCCTCCACCTCCTCCTGCGCGCGTTTGACGCGGACGGCGAAGGCTTGCCACTGGCGGAAGACGTCGACGTAGCGGCCGGAGGAGAGGGCGTAGAGCTCGAGGAGCGAGAGGGCGTCGCTGAAGGGATCGCGGTAGACGGCGCGGAACTGCGCGCGCCGATCCGAGGGCGGCTCGAGGAGGCGCCAGAACGTTTCCAGTGCCTGTTCCATCTGATGGCGGGTGCCGGCGGCGAGCGAAAGCCGGGCGCAGAGGGGCTGGATCAGGTCGCGGATGAAGAGGATCACTTCGCCGAGGCGCATGCGTGCGGCCGCCGAATCGGCCTCGGCGTCGGTATGCACTTCGATCTCGCCGGGCTCCGCGGCTTCGCCGGACAAACCGTGGCGTTTCGCTTCCTCGTGCTCGATCTCACCCACCACCCACGGCAGCACGAGCACCGAGAGCAGCACGGCGTCGGAGATCTTCCGGCCGGCCTGGACGGTGCGGTCGAGCACTTCCAGCATCTTCCAGAAGTACGGCGCGCGGTCACCCTTGATGGCGTTGTAGATCTCGGGGAGCAGCGGCTCGAGGAGGCCCGTGTCGACCATGAGCCGCACGGCACCGCGCGACCAGCCGCGCCGCAGCAGCTCGAGGATCTCCTCGGAGACGCGCGGCGCGGACGCTTTCAGGATCTCGTTGCGATGCCGGAGGATGCCGTCATAGGTCGCGGCCTCGATCTCGAATCCGAGGCGCGAGGCGAACTCGATGGCCCGCATCATCCGCACCGGATCTTCGCGGAAGCGCAGATCGGGATCGCCGATGACACGCACACGCCCCTGGGCGATGTCCTCCAGCCCGCCGACGTAGTCGATGACGGAGAAATCGGCGATGTTGTAGAACATCGCGTTGATCGTGAAATCGCGGCGGCGGGCGTCCTGCAGCGGCGACCCGAAGGTGTTGTCGTCCGTGATCAGGAAATCTTCCTCGGTCTCGACGTCCTCGGCCGACGGAACCTGCACGGCACGGTCGGGCTCGCGCCGGAACGTGGCCACCTCGACGACCTGGTCCTGAAAGATGATGTGCACGAGCCGGAAGCGGCGTCCGATGATGCGGCTGTTGCGGAACAGGCGGCGCACGTCCCCGGGGTGGGCGTCGGTGACGACGTCGAAGTCCTTCGGCGTGCGCTCCATGAGGAGGTCGCGCACGCTGCCGCCGCACAGATAGGCGCGATAGCCGCTGCGATGCAGGCGGTAGAGGACCTTCAGGACGTTTTCGGGAATGCTGCGGCGCGAGATGGAGTGGTCGCCTCGGTCGATGACGTTCCCCTCGGCGATCGGGCCCTCAACGGCAGGCGCCGCCTCCGGCGTGGCCGTGTCTTCGGTCAGGGTGTGATCCTCATTCGCGTGGTTACTCGGTTCCATACGAGGTGACACCAGGCGTGTAGTGGTACTTGCTGTCGACGATGAAGAACGTCCGCTTCCAGCGTGTGTGGGTGAAGAAACGCAGGACGACGTTGCCGAGCTCGCGGATGCGGGCGCCGGCCGAGCTTTCCGGCGCCGCCGGCTGCCAGTCGAACGACCAATAGACCATGAACGCGCGGCCCTTGATCATGGTGCGCGGCACGGTGCCCCAGTACCGCGAATCGTGGGAGTAGTCGCGGTTATCGCCCATGACGAGGTATCGCCCCTCCGGGACACGGAACGAATCCATCTGATCGCGGTAACGCAGCCTCTCCGGGAGATACCGACTGCGCGGATACACGTGCGCATCTTCGAAGACGACATACGGCTCATCGAGCCGCGTCCCGTTCACGAACACTCTCTTGTTCTCGATGGAGATCGTCTCGCCCGGCAGGCCGATGACCCGCTTGACGAAATCGATCTCGGGCTGCTCCGGGTAGCGGAAGACGATGATGTCGCCGCGCCGGATGTCGCGCAGGGGCATGAGCCCGGCCACGCCTGGGGCTTCCGGACCGTAGATGAATTTGTTGACGATGATGTGGTCCCCGATCTTCAGGTTGTCCTCCATCGATCCGCTGGGGATCTTGAAGGCCTGAAAGACGAAGATGCGGGCGAAGTTGACGAAGATGAGAGCGATCAGCAGCGCTTCGTAATATTCACGGCCCGTCGATTTGGTCGTCCCTTTGGTCGGGGTTTTGGTCTGGGCTTCAGTGGCTGCTGCCATTCGTAGGGGTGGTCCTCTTGAGCTGCGCGGCAATGTAGCCGGCGGCGAACGATTGTACGACAGCGGGTGGGACGGTCACGAGGTTGCCTCGGCGACGGTAGCTCCCGGCGGTGAGAGCGGGGTCAGCGGCGATGACGAGGGGCGAGTCGGCGGTCGGCGGTCGGCGGTCGGCGGTAGACCACCGCCCATCCACGATGTACCTGTGCGACGGGTCGAGCCAGGGAGTACCCGCGGCGGCGCTCCAGAGCTCCTCGACGGGCCAGTTTTTCGTCAGGACGACCGCCACGCGGGCGTTGGTCAGGAGCGCGGCCCGGGCGTCGCTCCAGGAGAAGTCGTTTGCCACCCAGACGACGAGGGGCAGCTTCTCGTCGTAGCGGAGCTCACGCGGGCGCAGGAGGGTGCCGCCAGCCGCGAACGGCACGACGTCGACGTCGAGTTGCCGCTGGGGAGGAATGGCCACCTTCCGCTCCGCGCCGTCGTATTTCAGCACTTCGACGCGGTCGGAGGCGTCGATCGTGGAGTACGCCACGGCGTAGCGCTCGGCCTGCGCATCCCAGGCGAGCGCATGGATCGTGGAGCGGGGGAAGGGAATGGCGAACTGAAAGGCCGTCGGGATGTGGAGCGTGCGCACGACGTCTCCGCCGGCGGCGCGGATCACGTAGCTGATCTTGTTGCCGCGCGGCGCCCACTGCACGGCCACCTCGTCGGCCGGATCGCTGGGCATCCAGTGCACCGGGCCACCGTCCGTGGAGATGAGACCGATGTCGTAGCCGCTGTTCTGCCTGGCTGAGAAGGCCACCTCGCTCCGCGATTCGGAGAGATCGAACGAATCGATGGCGATGAGGTTTTCGACGAGCACCTTGCTGCCATTCAGGAGCGTCGCGCCCGTTGCACCGGTCATGACGCGAATCGGACCGTCGCTCAAACGCGGCTGGGCCGGTTCGTTACCCGGGGTGACGGTGCCGTCGCCGGCCAGTGCCACCGTCCTGATCCGCGCCGCCTCGGGCACGCTCAGCCATTCCGGCGGGATCGGCTGGGAGCTCGATACGCACCCGGCCGCCAGGAGGACGAGGAATGCCGGAAGCACGAGCCGAGAACGCATCGCGGCGCATTCTAAACTATTGATTTAAAAGCGCAAATACTTGGTCACACGCTTGCAAATAAGTGTCGATCATGGACCTGCAAAAAGAACTGCTCGAGTCGGGCAAAGGCCCGAAGAAACACGGTTGGAAGGCCTCGGCCACCTCCATCGCCCTTCACGGACTGCTCGTGGCCGGCATCGTCTACGCCGGCCAGACAGTGACTCACAAGGTCGACGCGGAAAAGCCGATGGATGCGTTCATCACCCAGGGCGCCGCGCCGCCACCTCCTCCCCCGCCTCCTCCACCCGCGCGGAGCAGCGGCGCGCCGCAATCGCGGCCGCGCGTGCAACCGCAGCCGACGCCGGTGACCCCGAATCCGATGACCCCTCCGGTGGAGATTCCGAAGGAGCTCCCGAAGGTCGAATTGCCGGTGTCGCAGGACCTGCCGGTCGCCGACACGCCGCTTCCGGAATCGACAGGCCTTTCTGAAGGCCCGGGCGACGCGTTGGCCGGAGTCGTGGGAGGCGTGGAAGGAGGCGTGGCCGGTGGTGTCGTCGGCGGCACCGTGGGCGGTGAAGTGGGCGGTGAGCTCGGAGGCGTGAAGGGCGGCGAAGTCGGCGGCACCGGAACCGGAACCGAGGGCAGCGGAACGGGCGGCGTGGAAGCGCCGGTCGCACCTCCGCCACCTCCGCCAGCCGGCCCCTTGCGCGTCGGCGGCGACGTCAAAGCCCCCGTCATCGTCAACCGCGCCGACCCCGACTACACGGAAAGCGCGCGCAAAGCCCGCATCGCCGGAATCGTCATCGTCGAAGCCATCATCGACAAGCAAGGCAACGTCAACCAGGTGAAGGTCATCAAAGGCCTGCCCATGGGACTGGCTGACGAGGCAGTAAAGGCAGTGCGGAAGTGGAAGTTCAAGCCCGGCACCCACAACGGCCAGCCGGTGGCGACGATTTTCAATTTGACGGTGAATTTCCGACTCGACGGGTAGAGCTGCACGGCTTCACAGCTGCCCGGCTACACAGGGGCTCAGAGGCGCAAAGGCTCGGAGGCTCAGAGTGGGGTTCCCGCCCGCTTTGAGCCTCTGCGCCTGTGAGCCTCTGCGCCTCCCCTGTGCAGCTGTAGCCGTACAGCCGTATAGCTGTGATCAAAACGCCGCCGCCCCCTCCACCGTCTTCGACTCCTTCTTGATCTTCCGGGCGATCGATTTCGCCTGCAGGAAGAGGCCGAGGTAGTCGCGGCCTCCGGCTTTGGAATCGGTTCCGGACATGTTGAAGCCGCCGAAGGGGTGGACGCCGACGAGGGCGCCGGTGCATTTGCGGTTGAGGTAGAGGTTGCCGACGAAGAACTCTTCCCGGGCGCGGTCGAGCTTTTCTTCGCTGTCGGTGAAGACGGCTCCGGTGAGGCCGAACTCGGTGCCGTTGGCGATGCGCAGGGCGTCGTCGAAGTCTTTGGCCTTGATGATGGCCAGCACCGGTCCGAAGATCTCTTCCTGGGCGATGGTGGCGTCCGGCGTGACGTCGGCGATCACGGTCGGCTCCACGAAGAAGCCGTTCTCCGGCTGCGTATTGCCACCCGCGACGAGACGTCCGCCTTCCTTCGTTCCCTTGTCGATGAAGTTCTTGATGTTCTTCATCGCCTTCTCGTTCACCACCGGCCCGATGGCGTTTTCGAGCGCGGCGGGATCGCCCATGCGCAGGGCTTTCGTCTTTTCCACGATCATCGGGACGATCTGGTCGTAGATCGCCTCGTCGATGATGGCGCGCGAGCAGGCCGAGCACTTCTGTCCCTGGAAGCCGAACGCCGAAGCCACGACCGCCGTCGCGGCCTCATCGAGATTCTTCCAGTCGCGGTCGACGATGATGGCATCCTTGCCGCCCATCTCCGCGACCACGCGCTTGATCCAGAGCTGTCCCTCGCGGTGTTTGGCCGCTTCCTCGACGATGTGCAGCCCCACGCCCTTCGAGCCGGTGAAGGAGATGAAGCGGATGCGCGGATGCTGGACCAGCGGCTCCCCTACTTCCATGCCGCCGCCGCTGACGAAGTTCACCACGCCCGGCGGCATCCCCGCTTCCTCGAGCAGCTCGAAGAAACGGTAGGCGATCCACGGCGAGTCGGACGACGGCTTGAGCACGACCGTGTTGCCGGTGACGACCGCGGCCGTGGTCATGCCGGCCATGATGGCCAGGGGAAAGTTCCAGGGTGGAATCACGGCGCCGACGCCGAGGGGAATGTAGACGAGATCGTTCTGCTCCGACTCGATGTGCGTGATCGGCTGTTTGCCCGCGTAGCGGAACGCCTCGCGCGCGTAGAACTCCAGAAAGTCGATGGCCTCGGCGGTATCAGCGTCTGCTTCCGACCACGTCTTGCCGACCTCCAGGATCATCACGGCCGAGAACTCGTGCTTCCGCTGGCGCATCAGATCGGCTGCCTTGAGCAGCAATCCGGCCCGCGTTTCCACCGGCTGACGCTTCCAGCTCTCGAACGCCGTCGAGGCCGCCTCCATGGCCTGCTCGACGTGTTCCTTCGAGCCGTCCTGAAACCTGCCGACGACCTCTTCCTTCCGCGCGGGATTGAGCGAGTGGAACTGGTCGAGCCCGGTGATGCGCTCGCCGCCGATGACGATGGGGTGCTCGCGGCCGATCTCGGCGGAGACCTTGGCCAGCGCGGCCTCAGCCGCCGACTGATTCTCCGGTTTGCTGAAGTCGGTGAGCGGTTCGTTACGGAACTCGGGCAGAGTGGACATCGTGATTCCTTTCGGGCGTTGGGATTGCTTAGGGAGTCGTAGACTTACAGACTCCAAACAAGGAATGCGCATCTTATCCAAATCGCCCCTAGCGGCAACCATGGCCGCGCTTCTGTTCGCCACGTCGTGCGCCGGCCGCCTGCCCTGGAACAAGGAAATCCCCGCGCCGGAAGTGAACCTGGCCTTCACGCTCGAGCGCAATCTCGTCGAGCTGCAGACCGTGCGCCTCAACAATCGCCCCGGCCGTTTCCTCCTCGGCACCGCCGCGCCGCGCACCGTGATCGACCCCCGCTTCTCCGGCAGGCGGACCAACCTCCTGCAACTGTCGGAGAAAGAGACCCTGCGCCTGGCCACCTCCAGCCTCGACCTCCGCGGCGTCGCGGACGCCATCATCGGCATCGAGCCGTGGCGCACCCGCGCCGTTTCGATCGATTACCACGGCGGCCTGGTCACGTATCAGAAGGACGGCATCCATACCGGCCACATGAAGATCTTCCGCTACGACGACGCGCCGATGATCTACGTCAACGTCGACGGCCGCGACATCGCCGCCATCGTCGACACCGCCAGCCCCGACACCATCACCCTCCCCCGCACTCAAGCCGGCCGCGGCACGGCGCACATCAGCGTCGCCGGCACTGACTTCGGCACCCTCGACGTCGGCTACGCGAACATCGCCAGAGCCCGTGTCGGCAACCGATTGCTCTCGCGCTTCCTGGTCACGATCGACTACGGGAAACGAGTGGTGGGTCTGTGGCGAGACCCGCGAACGCCGATCTCGTAGGACGCACGCATCGCAGAACCGCGATAATCTCTATGTCCGAATGCATGCCGCCGTCCTCGTCCTGGCGCTCCTCGATCTGAACGGGTACGTCGCCATGCGCGGCGTGAACACCACCGGGCCAAGCTCCTGGCTCGATCAGGGATGGGGACGGCTCGAGTCCGGCGGGGATCGCGACGATCTATTCGGCACCGCGCAACTCGGCGTCGACTGGACGCCCAATCAGCATTTCGACCTGCACGTGAGCGGCGTCGGCCGCCGCGATGCGCTCGGGACCGATGCCGGTATCGTCGAAGCGTATGCGGATGCGCGTGCGTCTTTCGGGCTCGACGAGCTGCAACTGCGCGCCGGCCAGTTCTTTTTGCCAACGTCGCGGGAGAACAAGGACGAGCTGTGGACCTCGCCGTACACGGTGAGCTTCTCCGCGCTGAATTCATGGATCGGCGAGGAGGTGCGGCCCCTCGGCATCGACGTGCAGTATCGGCACACGACGTCGCGCGGCCACGCGCTCACGACCGCGGCGACGGCGTTTCAGGGGAACGATTCGATGGGCGCGCTCCTGGCGTGGCGCGGGTGGGCGATCGGCAATCGCCTGTCGACGTACAGCGAGGTGCTGCCGCTGCCACCTCTGTCCTCACTCGAGACGTCGTTTCCTCTGCAGCGCAAGGACGGGACGAAACCGTTCGGCACGGACCTCGACGGCCGCACCGGCTACTCGGCCCGCGTGCGTTACTCCGTGCCGCAGCGCGCCAACGTGATCTACGCCTACCTCGACAACCGCGGCGACCGTGAGCTGCACCGCGGCGAATACGCCTGGGCCACGAAGTTTCACCTCCTCGGCCTCGAAGTCGGGGACCCCGACCGGCTCGTGCTCTCCGGCGAGTACATGCGCGGCTCGACCACCATGGGCCGCAGCGCGAGGTTCGTGGACGCCGATTTCTTCGCCGCGTACCTGCTCCTCTCCGGCAAGAGCGGACGCAATCGTCTCACCGCGCGCTACGAGCTGTTCAACACCGAGGAGCAGGACTTCTCCCCAGCGGAGACGAATGAAGAGAACGGCCGCTCCTGGACGCTGACCTGGATGTTCGACGTATCCGCGCCCCTGCGCCTCGCCGCGGAGCTGACCCAGGTCGTCGGCGACCGCGCCGATACTCCCGATCCCGACGGGCGCAGCGTCACGGTGGAAGCGCGCTGGAAGTTCTGACTACCCCGCCAGAATCACCTTCGGCTTGACCTCCACCGGCCCACCCTCGCGCAGGACATTGACCACTTCCCCGATGCCGACCATTTGATCGTGCGGGTTGCCCAGCGCCAGGAGCTCACCTTGTTGCACGGCCACCGGCGGCACGAGGATCACGGATTGTCCCTGCATCAGCTTCCCCTGCTGGGCCCAGTCGATACGGATCTTGGCGTGCGGGAGGTCGATGTCGGCTAGGGACTGGAAGTGCGGCGGCGCCAGGATCGCTTCCGGCGTGGCTTCGGACATGCGGTCGAACGGGATGGCGATGTCGACGTTGAAGTTGCCGATGACGGTGCGGCGGAGGTCGCGGAGATGGGCCGGGATGCCGATGGCCTGGCCGAGATCGTGAGCGAGCGATCGGACGTACGTGCCGGCCGAGGAGCGCACGCGGAACTTCGCGGTCGAGCCAGTCACTTCGAGGATCGTGAACTCGTACACCGTGACGCGCTTCGGCTGGAGCTTGACCTCCTGCCCCTTGCGCGCCATTTCGTAGGCCCGCACGCCGTCGACCTTCTTGGCCGAGAACACCGGCGGCATCTGCTCGATCTCTCCGCGGAGCTGCGCCAGGTGCGGCTCGAAATCGACGTGCTCGACGCTGGCCGGCACCGCTTCGCCGACAGGCTCGCCGGTGGCGTCGTAGGAGTCGGTGGCCCAGCCGAACTGGAACGTCCCCTCGTACGTCTTCTCCATCCCCATCAGATACGACTGCAGGCGCGTGGCCTTGCCGACGCACAGCACGAGCAGTCCTGTCGCGAGTGGATCGAGCGTGCCGGTGTGGCCGGCCTTCTTCACCTTCGCACGGCGGCGGAAGCGGTCCACGACGTCGTGGGAGGTGATGCCGGACTTCTTGTCGACGAGGACGACTCCATCTGCGCTTTTCTTCGGCTGCATCATCGGGGGCGTAAGGATAGTTCACTCTTCGTCGGCCGCGCGCAGCACTTTCAGGGCGCGCTTGCGGAGCGGACCCATGAGCGGCAGCGACGAGACCTTCAGCAGCTGGATCACGAGGTCGAGCGTGGCATCGAGCAGCCGTTGCGTGCGGCGCTGTCCGGGCGACTCGTCGATGACCCAGAAGTAGATCAAGCCGACGTGATAGAGCCAGAGCAACCGCGGGAGATCGGCGGCCAGGTCCTTCGGCACCGAGACGTCGGAGCCCTCCAGCGCGCGCGCATACCAGGCGATGCTGTCGTCGCGGACGTCTTTGGTCTCCTTGCCGAATGGGGAGAGCGGCGCACGCGGGTCGACGCCCACCTTGAGCAGCGCCGCCAGCAGGCCGCGGTGCTCGGCGAACTGCACGAACTTCCCCTCGATCATGGCTCGGATGCGCTTCTTCAGGTCCTTCGACGAAGCGATGGCCTTCTCGAAAACCGGCCGCGCCTCCTCGTCGGTGCGCAGATAGAAGGCCAGGACCAGGTCTTCCTTCGAGCGGTAGTAGTAGTAAGCCGCTCCCGTGGCCACGCCGGCCTCCGTGGCCACGTCGCGCATCGTGGTCTCGTCGAAGCCGCGCTCGCGGAAGAGACGCAGGGCGGCGTCGAGAATCCGGTCCCGTGTCTCTTCCGCCTTGGCCGTGGCCGTCCCGCGCCGCATGGGCGTACGGTACATCATCAGGGAAGAGTCGGCGGTCGGCGGTCGGCAGTCGGCGGTAGAAGAATCACCGAAGCGCAAGCCCGGCGGACGGCGGTCCACTGCCGACCGCCGACTGCCGACTGCCGACTCCGGTCACCAGACCCGCTCTTCTCCCGCTCCGCGCAGCTGCGCGCAGAGGTCGCGCGCCGCTTCCTCCCACTGCGGAAATTCGAAGAGGAAGCCCTGTTCGAGCAGCCGCTTCGGCACGACGCGGCGGCTCTTGAGCACGAGCTCGGGCTCGGTGCGCAGGAGCCAGGCCCCCACTTCCACCATCCACTCGCGGGTCGGGATCAGCCGGGCCGCTCCCCATTCGGCGGCCAGGATGCGCGTGAACTCGGCATTCGGCAGCGGCTCCGGCGCGGCCAGGTTCACCGGGCCTTCCACCAGATCGTGGGCGATGAGCCAGTCGACGGCGCGCAGGAAATCGCGCTCGTGGATCCACGACATGAACTGCCGACCGTCGCCGAACCGGCCGAATCCCAGGCGGAGGTGACGCAGCAGCGCCTGAAACGCGCCGCCGCGCGCGGGGCTCATCACGATGGCCGTACGCATCTTCACCTTGCGCGTGTGTGGTACCCGTGCGTCATCGAGCGCCTTCTCCCACGCCCGCGCCACCTCGACGCTGAAGTTCCACTCCTCGGGGACGTTCTCTTCCGTGCCGCCGAGGATGCCGCGGCGCTCGTCATTCGGCGCGTCGTAACGATGGGCGTAGATCGTGGCCGTGCTGGCCTGCAGCCACAGACGCGGCGGATCGGCCGCGCGCGCGATCGCCTCGCCGACCACGCGCGTCGAATCGACGCGGGAACGCAGGATCTCCTGACGCTGCCGCGGGCTGTAGCGGCAGTCGACGCTGCGCCCGGCCAGGTTGATGACCACATCGGCGCCGTCGATCGCTTCCGCCCAATCGCCCAGCGTCCGCCCATCCCAGACCAGGCCCGGCGACTCCACGTTGCGGCTGAGAACGACCACGTTGTGCCCGGCGCGGCGCAGCGAGCCGGTGAGCGCGGTGCCGAGGTGTCCGGAGCCTCCGGGGATGACGATCTTCATGGGGCCTCCTGTGTGCGTTTCGAACGTGTTCAAAACACAACATAGGCCACGGCCGGACGATCGTCAAGAGAACATTTGAACTTGTTCAAGTAACGGACGCGCAAGAGCCGTTCCCCGGCTCTCGCGCGTGAGGTCACTTCTTGCTGCTGGCGATGCTCTGGAAGCGCGCGCGCAGTTTGGGGAGCTCGGTGCGGAAGCGCTGCTGGTCGAGGCCGTGGGTCTTGCTGTATCCCTCCCACGCCACTTCCCACCCCTTCTTGCCCGCGGTCTCCCGGATCTCCGCGCTGCGGCTGATCATGCGCTGGAACTCGTACGTCAGATCGTCCATCGTTGGATTTCCCTCTCTCTCGTGTGTCTCACAATGTACACCCGGAAAGGGGCGGGAATCACACCGTCTCAGCCTTCGGAATCGGGTTCTTCTTCATCCGGCGGGTTCGGGGGAATTACTTCCCGCAGCAACGTCTCGATGCGCAGCGCGCGTATGGCCGTCTCGTCGTAGCGGAAGTCGAGCTCCGGCGTGTAGCGGAGGTTGATCCGGCGCGCCAGATGGTGGCGCACCTGGCCGGCCACGCGGCGCAGCTCCTCGACCGTGGCCTTGGTGTCCTCTTCCTTGAGACCGGTGACGTACACGCGGGCGTAGTGAAGATCGGGAGCCACCTCCACTTCGCTGATCGAGGACCAGCCCATGTCGAAGTCGCGGATGTCCGTGCGCAGGATCTGCACGAGCGCGTCGCGCACGTTCTCGCCGACGCGGGAAGTTCGTCTAGTCTTTTTCACAGGTCCGCCTCTTCATCAAAATCGAGTTTTTCGCTGGTCCATCCCGCCAGGACGGCGTTGGCGTTCGACTCGACCCAGCGCTGGATGGTATCCAGCAATGAGTCTGCCGAGTCGTGCCGGTCGGCCACGAACGAGATCGCCAGCCGAGCCCGCTGGTGCAGGTCGTGGAAGGCTACTTCGTTGGCGGAGATGTGAAAGTGATTGCGAAGCCGGTCGCGAAGGGACTTCACGACCGACCTCTTGTCCTTGAGCGATTGTGCGTACTCGATGTGGATCTCGAACAGCGCGACCGCAACGACCATAGTCAGGATGGCAGAGCGCAGAGGGCAGAGGGCAGAAGCAAAACCGCCGGCTTCTTCTGCGCTCTGCGCTCTGCCCTCTGCGCTCTCATCATGCCAGCGCCGCCGCCAGCTGTTCGACCTTGAAGGCTTCGATCACGTCGCCCACTTTGACGTCCTGGAACTTCTCGATGCCGATGCCGCACTCGAAGCCCTGGCGGACTTCGGCGACGTCGTTCTTAAAGTGGCGCAGCGAGGCGATCTTGCCTTCGAGGATGACCCTGTTGTCGCGCAGCAGGCGGATGCTGGCCGTCCTGGGGATGACTCCCTCGGTGACCATGCAGCCGGCAATGGTGCCGACCTTGGGCACTTTGAACGTGTCGCGCACCTGGGCGCGGCCCTGGAAGACTTCCTGGAACTTCGGATCGAGCAGACCGGTCATGGCCAGCTTCATCTCGTCGACGAGCGTGTAGATGACCGTGTACATCCGGATGTCCACGCCTTCCTTTTCGGCCAGCTCGGAGGCGTTGCGCTCCGGTCGGACGTTGAAGCCGATGACGATGGCATCGGAGGCCGTGGCCAGCATGACGTCGTTCGTCGAGACCGCGCCCACCGAGGTGTGGATCACGTTGACCTTGACCTCGCTCGTGGAGAGCTTGCGCAGCGTCTCGCTGAGCACCTCGACGGAGCCCTGAACGTCGGCCTTGACGATGAGGTTCAGCTCTTTCACGCCGCCGCTCTGCATGCGCTGGAACAACTGGTCGAGCGACATGCGGCCGACCTTCTGCTGCGCGCTCTCGCGGGCCTTCTCCTGACGGAGCTGGCCGATCATGCGTGCCTGCGTATCGTCGTCGACGACGGCGATCGAATCGCCGGCGTTCGGAACGTCTTCGAACCCGGCCAGCTGCACCGGCGTGGCCGGTCCGGCCTCGGAGATGCGCTTGCCGCGCTCATCGGTCATCGAGCGCACGCGGCCCCAGGTCGTCCCGGAGAAGAACGGATCGCCGACCTTCAGCGTACCGTCCTGAATGAGGACCGTACCGACCGTACCGCGGCCCACTTCCTTCCGCGCTTCGAGAACGACGCCCTTGGCGGGCATGTCCGGATTGCACTTCAGGTCGAGGATGTCGGCGGTGAGCAGGATCATGTCCAGCAGATCGTCGATGCCCTGTTTCTTGACCGCGGAGACTTCCACGGAGACCACTTCGCCGCCCCACTGCTCGACGAGGACGTTGGCGTCGGCCAGCTCGCGGCGGACGCGCTCGACGTTGGCGTTCGGCTTGTCGATCTTATTGATGGCCACGATCATCGGGACCTTGGCGGCCTTGGCGTGATCGATGGCTTCCTTGGTCTGCGGCATGACACCGTCGTCGGCGGCCACGACCAGGATGACGATGTCCGTCACCTTCGCGCCGCGGGCACGCATCATCGTGAAGGCCTCGTGGCCGGGCGTGTCCAGGAAGACGATCTTCCGGCCGCGCTTCTCGACGTGATAGGCGCCGATGTGCTGCGTGATGCCGCCCGCTTCGCCGGCGGCGACGTTCGTCTCGCGGATGGCGTCCAGCAGAGAGGTCTTGCCGTGGTCGACGTGGCCCATGACGGTGATGACCGGACCGCGCGGCACGGTACCGCCGCCTGCTTCGACGCGCTCCATCGCTTCCATCTCGATGGCTTCTTCGAACGACACGATCTCCGCGTCGATCTTCAGCTCGCTGGCCACTTCGAGCGCCAGGTCGCCGCCGAGCGGCTGGTTGATGGAGACCATCAAGCCCTTCTTCATGAAGAGGTGCTTGAGCAGATCGCTGGCCTTGATGTCCAGCTTCTCGGCCAGTTCCTTGACGGTGACACCCTCGGTGAGCGCGACCTTGCCGGTCGGCTTCTTGAAGTCGAGCACCTTCGCATGCGGATTGGACTGCTTGCGTGCGTCGCGGCGCGTGGAAGCGCGCTTCGCGCCTTCACCCTCGTCCTCGAGGTCGGGCAGCACGATGTCCGGACCGATGTCGTCGTTGATGACCTGCGTTCCGGAGAACGGACCCTTGGTCAGCAGTTCCTGATCGAACTCCGCGCCGCGAACCGTTTTCGCGCCGCGCTTTGCGGTCTTCTTCTTGTCATGCTCATCGGGCCGCGCGTCGTCTTCCTTCTTGCGGCGGATGATGTTCGGACCGGGGATCGACGGCGGAGGCGTCTGCAGCGGCGGACGGCCGCTGCCGGGACGGAATCCCGGACCGCCGCCAGGGCCGCGCATCCCGCCCGGACCGGACGGGCGTGCACCCATCGGACCACCGGGACGCGATCCGGGACCACCAGGTCCGCTCGGACGCGGACCGCCGGGACCCATCGGGCGTTGTCCCATCGGGCCGCCCGGACCGCTGGGACGCGGGCCGGAAGGACCGGACGGACGCTGACCCATCGGAGCCGACGTACCACCGCCGGGACGCGCGCTCATCGGAGCGCCGGGACCGGACGGACGAGGGGCGGACGGAGTACCGGTCGGGCGGCCCGTCGGCACCGTCTGCTGGCCGGCGTAATTCGGACGCGGTCCCTGCGGCGCGCGCGCACGCGGGCCGGTGGGACCGACAGGACGACGGTCGGCACCAGAGGGTGCTGCCGGCGCATGGCGGACAGGATGAGCCGGATGCGCATGAGGCGCAGCGGGCGGAGGCGGAGCCGGAGCTTCCGCAGGTGCGGCCGCGGCCGGCGCCTCGGGGGCTTCGGCGGCCGCGGGGATGACTTCCGGGGTCTCGTGCACCTTCGGTTTTTCGACCTTCGGCTTTTCGACGACCGGAATCTCCTTCGCGGCGCGCTCTTCGGCCTCGGCGGCCTCCTGGAACTCGGGGATGATCACGGTCGGCGGCGGTGCCACGGCCGGCTCCTCTTTCGGAGTCTCGACCTTCTTCCGCACAGGCGGCTGGACGATGGGACGCGGCGGGCGGACGACTTCCTTCTTCTTCTCCGCAACCGGCTTGTCCTCACGCATGATGACGCTGCGCGTCCGCGTGACCAGCTTCTTGCCGGTAATGAGCGCCTGGATCACTTCAGGCTCGAGGACCTGATTCGCGTCCGTGATCTCTGCGCCGAGCGACTGGAGCTGGAAGATGAGGTCCTTCTCGGACTTGCCCATCCGCTTCGCTACGTCGCTCACTTTGATTTTCGCCGCTGCCGCCATTCAATCTCCTTGGGGGTTTCCGCCTGATGCGTGATGGACTCACATACTGACGCTCCGCGCCATCATTCTACGGAAGCTTCGGCCTTCTGCTCGTCCGAGGCTTCCTCTCCGGTCTCTTCTTCATCGTCGCCGGATTCATCCTCTTCGGACTCCTCCGACTCGTCCTCGGACTCTTCATCCGATTCTTCGTCCGACTCTTCGCCGCCCTCATCGACCTGCTCGTGCTTCCGGGCCAGCTCGATCATCTGCGCGGCGGTGTCTTCATCGACTCCTTCGATGGCCGTGAGGTCTTCGACGGAGGCGTTGATCACCGAGTCGAGATCGTCGTAGCCGGCGTCCTCGAGGAGCTGGGCCCATTCGTCGGGCATGTTCTCGATGTCGCGGACGCTGGTCTGGGCGCGCGACTCGGCCATCGCTTCCTGGAGCATGGCGGAGAGCGCGTCGGCCACTTCGCCTTTCACTTCTTCCTCGGACTTGATGTCGATCTTGGCGCTGATCAGCTCAGCGGCCAGACGGACGTTCAGCCCGCGCTTGCCGATGGCCAGCGACAGCTGGTCGTTGTCGACGATGACGTCGAGGTGCGGCCGGTGCGACGGCTCGTCGCTGGTCACGCTGACGCGCGTGATCTTGGCCGGGGCCAGCGCGTTCTGGGCGTACGACACGATGTCGTCGCTCCAGGGAATGATGTCGATCTTCTCGCCGCGCAGCTCGCGGATGATGGACTGCACGCGCGAGCCCTTCATGCCCACGCAGGCGCCGACCGGATCGACGTCGCGCTCGCGCGACATCACGGCGATCTTGGCGCGCTCGCCCGGCTCGCGGACGGCACCCTTGATCACCACCGTACCGTCGTAGATCTCCGGCACTTCCATCTCGAAGAGCTTGATGAGCAGCCGCGGATCGGTGCGCGAGAGGACCACCTGCGGTCCCTTCGGCTGCGTGTGCACGTCCACGATCACGGCCTTGATGCGGTCGCCCTGCGAGTAACGCTCGGCGCGCGACTGATGGTGCCGCGGGATGATCCCCTCGGTCTTGCCGTTGAGGTCGATGATCATGTCGCCGCGCTCGAAACGCTTCACGTAGCCGTTCTCGAGCTCGCCCATCTTGTCCTTGAACTCGTTGAACACCTTCTCGCGCTCGGCTTCGCGGACCTTCTGGTAGAGGACCTGCTTGGCCGACTGCGCGGCGATGCGTCCGAGCTCGTCGGGCGGCTTGGTGAGCGGGATCTTGACTTCGTCTCCCTGCTCGACCTCGGTATCGATCTTCTGCGCGTCGTACGTGCGGATCTGCGTGTTCTGATCCTTGACCACGTCCACCACTTCCTTGGTGATGTGGTCGAGACGGATCGTCCCGCCGATGCGCGCTTCCGGATCGACCTTGCGGGCCTGATCCAGAGTCCACTGCGCCTGCGGGTCCTCGATCTGATCTTCGTTCTCGACGATCTCTTTGATCGCGAAGATCTGCACCGCGCCCGCGACGCGGTCGAGCACCGCCTCGAGCGGCTCGCGCGTCCGGTAGTACTTGCGCGCCGCCGTCGAGAGGGCGTCTTCCAGTGCGGCGTAGACGCGATCGACTTCGATCGACTTCTCGTACGCCAGGGCCTTGATGTCCTTGTCGTTGAACATCATCACCTGGTCTTTGACTGCTGGAGCTTCCTGCGCTTTTCGCCTGGCCATCAAATCTCCACTTCCAATCGAGTTTCCTTGATGTCGGCGAGCGGGATGGTGTAATCCGGGTCCTTCTTCATGACCGGGTCCGTCACCACCACCGTCGTTCCGTCGAATTCCTTGAGCCGCCCTACGATGACGTGCAGGCCGCGAACCGCCTTGCCCGTCTTCACCCGCACCAGGCGGCCGATGAACCTCTGATAATCCGACGTCTGATAGAACTTACGGTCCAGACCGGGCGAGGAAACCTGCAACTCGTACTCGCCCGGAATGGGATCGTCGACATCGAGCCACGTCGAGACTTGCGTCGACACGAGCTGGCAGTCGTCGATGTTCACGCCGCCCTCCTTGTCGATGTCGACCCGCAGCAGGAACGAGCGTCCCTGGCGGCGGAAGTCGATGTGCACGAGCTCCAGCCCTTCGGATTCCACGATCCGCCGGATCTGTTGCTCGACCTGGTCTGGTAGCCCATTCATATCCTTAGAGAACTGCCCCTAGAACAAAAAAAGCGGCCGATTGGCCGCTTTCGAAAGAGTGCTGCTCGAAAGCCGTCGAATACTAACACACCAATGACGTGCGTCACAACGATGTAACGCTCGTCGAGGATTCCCTCAGCGACCGGAACTTCAGTCGGCCGGGACAGACAATATCACGGCTGGAGCCAGTTTCAACGGCTCGGCGATTTTTCCGTCGTCTCCGAACAGCTCCCACTGGGCGTTCCCGTTGAAATGGAAGCGCTTCCCCACCACCACGCCGAGGGTCGGATCGCCCATTCCCGAGCCATTGGCGAGCAGCGTCTCCACGGACGAAACCGCCAGCCCTCCCGGCGCCAGGCGGATGCGGATGATGCGGTTCGGGGCCGTCCCGTTCTGCGTTCCGAGGAGCGTCCGGCCGTTCACGAAATAGAGACCGTCCACGCCCAGGAGCGAGGCGTTCGGCGGCACCCGCAGCGGGTGCACGTCGCGCGTGCGCAGGTCCACCGCGAAGAGTCCCTTCGAGTAGTCGGCCACGTAGAGAACGTTCCCCGCCGGCGCGATCCCCTGCATCGACTCGAACGGCCCGCGCAGGAACGGTTCGAGCCCGGCCGGCGCCACGCGGAAGATCACCGGCGACCCGGAGTCGCTGACGTAGACCTCGCCGTCCGCGGCCACGGCCACGTCGCCGAAGTGATGCTCGGCTTCGTCCGCCGCCCGCAGCGTTTCCAGCACGCGGCCGGTGGCGAGGTCGATGCGCAGCAGCGCCGACTTGCCCTTGTCCTCGGCGCGGAACTCCTCCACCTGCGGCAGCGCGGTGGTCGTGGCCCAGAGCACACCGCGTTTCGCGTCGACGGCCATGCCGAAGACGCCCCACGGGACATCGGCGAACGTCTGGATCTCGCCCTTCGAATTCACGACGAGAATCGCTCCGGTCCGCACGCTGCTGACGAACCAGCGCTTGGTTCTCGCGTCGTAGGCGATCCCCTCGGGGATGAGGCCGAGGCGGTCGATGGTCCGCTCCAGTTTCGCGGTTCCGATCGGCTGAGCGTTCGCTGCGAACCGTTTCGCGGCGCGGGCGAACTCAGGCAGGGCGCGCACCGGCTGGAGCTCGGCGTCGTCGAGGGTGTAGACGAACCCCATCGCCGCCACGCGGTCGAGGACACCCGCCGCTTCGCGATATTGCCCGTTCGCCGCCAACGCCACGGCCAGCTGCACGAGCAGCGTCGGATGCTGGGGCCGGAGCGTGGAGGCCGCGCGAATCTTCTCCAGGAACACGACCGGCTGCTTCTCTTTGTACGCGGCCAGCCCCTCCCGCTGCAGGCGGCGCGAGTCGGCCAGATCGTCGGCCGTTGCAACCGATGCAGCGGCGAACAGCAACATCGCCAGAATCGACTTCTTCACGGCTCGAACCTTCCAGCGACCATTGCGTCCTCCCCTTCCATCACACTCAATTGCGCACAGAGCTGGATGAGACGGCGGCCATCGCGGCCGGAGATCTCGTAGGCCTGGCAGAGCAGCTCCGCCTGTCCGCGATCTTCATTCGCCGAGATCGTGAAGCCTTCCATCGGCTGTCCGGGATCGTGCGTCCGCTTATGGCGCCAGGTGTTGTTCTCCAGCGCATAGCAGATGAAGCCGGTCTCTTTGGCCACCCGCGAAGTCGGAAAGAGCGCCGAGCCGGACAGCTTTTTGTCGTTGGCGGTGAGCTGGCCGCCGAAGCGGAAGATCGGCATGCGCGAGACGTCGTGCTCCGGCAGCACTCCGCGGGCATTGAGCTTCTGCTCTTCCAGGGCGCGCACGATGAAGCTGCCGATCATCTCTTTCAGACAGAGCTTGGTCTCGGGGGTCACCCCTTCGAACTCCAGGCCGGAGTGATAGACCGTCATGCCGTCGGCGCCCGCGGAGAAACGCTCCAGCCGCGACCGCACGATGCGGCAGTCGATGGCCAGCGGCATCTCGTCCCAGCGGAACGTCAGCTTCGAATATGCGCCGGCGATGAGGGGCACGTGATGCTCCACACGGGCTCCCATCACGCTGAGATCGACCAGGACGACCTGCGTCGCTCCCAGGCGGGCAATCAGCGGCTGTGCGAGATGGACGCGCTGGACGCGGCGCGTTCGGGGTGACTCCATGACCGTGAGGCAGAGTCTAACCGACTGCCGGTGGACAAAGAGAAACGGGCTGTAACAAAAAAGCCGCGCCTTGCGGCGCGGCTTCGGGATCAGTGTCGTTCGAATTGCTTACTTGCGGACTGCACGGACCTGCGTCGGCTTGCCGCCGCTGGTCGGGTAGATCACGTCGATGGCCGAGCTGCTCAGCTCTTTGAGGTACTGGCTCTCGAGCGTGGTGGCGTCGTTGGAGACGTTGTCGAGAACGGAGCCGTAGGCCAGGAATGCCGGGCACCCCTGGTTGCAGCCATCCGGCACGCCGGACGGATTCGGGGTGGCGCTGATCTGCGTGGCCACGACGAAGTAGTTATCGTTTTGCGGAGCAGTCGGGAACAGATTGGGGATGTTCCGCTGGGTGTTCTCGAGCGGGCTGAGGTGAATCACCGTCTCGGCAACCTTGTCTTCCGTACGGCGGCGGCCGCGGTAGAGCGTCAGCCGGATGTCCGTGCTCGAATACTGCGAGGCGTTGATCACGCCGATGTTGGAGCGGAAGTCGGCGTTATGCGTGATGCCGGTGATGAAGACCTCATTCAGGCCCACGCCGGACTGGAGCAGGCTGACGAAGTTGTACCAGGGAATGCCGGAGAAGAGCTGTCCAACCGTGCCCTTGAGGTTCGGACCGTCCGCCGTCTTGTACGAGTAAATGCGGCTCTCGGCGCTGATGGAGCGGTAGTTGGCGACGTTGGTGTCCGGATCGCCGCCGCTCGGGCCGCAGTCCGCACCCTGCTTGCAACCGTTGAGGATCAGCAGGCCGAATCCTTCATTCACGTGGAGGCCGCTCTGGAAGAAGTCGCGGAACTCTTTCCGCTCCAGGGGGGCCAGCGTGATGATGTCCTTGAACTCCTGGCCGATGCTGTTCGGCTGGGACGGGTTCGTGGCAGCGTTGATCGGCTGGTAGATGACCGAGACCACCACCGTGTCCTCCGTCAGGTTGGCGAGCTGTACGTCCGAGATGAACGTGGTGCCCGGCGCCGGCTGCACGATACGGCCCGCAGTCATGATGTAGACCTGGTCTGCTGCGCGGAAGTTACTCGCGTATGCCCCGGCCGCACACATGGTCAGGGCCGTCGCGATGAGAAGTTTCTTCATGAATAAGTTCTCCCTATTTACTTCCGAAATTGAATGTAACTACCAGTGGATGCGGATATGCTGCCTGAGCATTCTAAACGAACTCCAGCCGCTTGGACACCTTCGTTCCTATCGTATACGACACTCCTCGCAATTTCGTCACTCCGTATACTCCTCTCGTGAGTAGGGATACGGCTGAGCCCCTCAGAGCCACGGTCGGCGAGCAGCACCATGGGCTGCGTCTCGATCGCGCTCTCGGCGAGCTCTTCCCTCATCAATCGCGTAATTTCCTCGCCAAACTCGTCACGGCCGGAAAAGTTTTTGTCGACGGCACCCTCGCCCTCAAGTCCTCCCACCGCGTGGAGGCCGGGCAGCAGCTCACGGTCGAGGTCCCCGAGGCCTCCCCGTCGACGATGGTCTCGCAGGACCTTCCCCTCACCATCCTCCATCAGGACGACGACGTCCTGGTGATCGACAAGCCTGCCGGACTCGTCGTTCACCCCGGGGCCGGCCACCCGGACCAGACGCTCGTCAACGCCCTGCTCCATCACATCCTCGACCTCAGCGGCATCGGCGGCGAGCTCCGCCCCGGCATCGTCCACCGCCTCGACAAGGACACCAGCGGCGTGATGCTCATCGCCAAGAACGACGACGCCCACCGCAAGCTCACCGCCGCCTGGAACACCGACGCCGTCCGCAAGGAGTACCTGGCGCTGGTGTACGGCACGCCCTCCGCCGATCGCGGCACCGTCGACGCCCCCATCGGACGCGACCCGCGCGACCGCAAACGCATGGCCGTCGTGGAAGGCGGACGCCGCGCCGTCACCGACTACGAGCTCCTGGAGCGATTGCGGTCTACTTCCCTGTTGCGCTGCCGCCTGCACACCGGCCGCACGCATCAGATCCGCGTCCACATGAAGCACCTCGGACACCCGATCGTCGGAGACCCGGTCTACTCCGGCCCGCAATGGCGCGGCATCCCCGACAAGAAACTGCAGCGCGCCCTGGCCGGATTCGAACGACAGGCCCTGCACGCCGCCCGGATCACGTTCCCCCATCCGCGCGATGGAAAGGTCATGGTGGTGGAGGCACCGCTGCCCGAGGACCTGAGGGAGTTGATCGCGTTGCTGCGGGGGTAGCGTTTCGTGGGCGTCGTCCACACGAGCTGCCGTCCTCCAACAACGGCAATTAAGGAAGGCACTACCTATCCGGCTCTGATCTATGGTCTCATCCCGTTTCCGCTACGACGGCCTTTGCTCCGCAGCCGTTGTCCGGGTCCAAAGTCGATTCGCAAAATTAGGAGAGAGACCGATGTCCCTGCTGCGCCTCGGCATGCTGGCTGCCCTTCTGCTTCCCGGAATTGCATCCGCCGCCATTTCCATTCGATTCGAAAGCGACGGCGTCGTCGCGTCAGGCTTTACACACGGCGGCAAGGTGATCGCCGTGTCGTTCGAGCGCCTGCCGGAGCGCGAGCAGCGCGCGGCCAACCGTGTGCTCGCCAGCGACAGCGCCGGCCAGGTGCGCATTGCACTCGGCGCGCGGGCAACGGAGCGCTCGGTGTGGGTGTTCGTCGATTTCGAGACAGGCGATTACGCGGCCAGCATGCCCGCAGGGACGCCGGCGGAGCTCGATTTCCGCGCCGGAGGATTCAAAGAGACCGCGCCGGGACAATTGAAGCGTCTCCTGCACAAGTCCAGCACGCGACTCAACCTGGTGGTCGTACGCCCGAACGGAGGGGCGTGGGCGATCCGAGGGGCAGACGGCGGCGGCGGTGATCGCGACAAAAGCCACAACGGCACTCTGGAGCTCGACCCGGAGGACTTCACTCCATTACGCGATTTTGGCCCGGCGCCGAAGCATTTCGGGAAAGGGGACGTGGTCATCGGGGTCGATCCGTACTCGTTGAACGTTTTCGCGGCGAAGGTGGGTAAATGAGCGCGATTCGCAGAACGCTGCTTCTCGCCGCCGCGCTCCTGGCCACGGCATCGATGGCCGCGCAGGAACATCCGAACATGTCCAAGGGCTTTCAGCCGGACAAGGTCTACCAGTTCAGCAATATCGACGACATCGACCTGTTCACCGGCGGATTGAAGCTGAGGATTCCGATCGGACCGGAGTACCCGGTCAACGGGGATCTCAAGTACGGCCTGACGCTGACGTACAACAGCGAGATCTGGGAGTTCGACGCCGGCGCGGAGCTCTTCAGCGAGCTCCCGGAGATCTGGACGAGCTGGGTCGACGCCTTCCCGACGCCGCGCTCCAATGCCGGTTTCGGCTGGATGGTCTCGCTGGGAAAGGTTTTCGAGCCGTCGTCGCCCGGCAACGACGGTCTGTGGTGGATTTATGAGGGGCCCGACGGCGCGGAGCATCCCATTGGGGACGACGACGGCGACTTGACGTCCGACGGCACGTATATCCGGCTCCGGAAGACGTCGTCGACACTGCTGACGCTGGAATTTCCGGACGGTGATCAGCACACGTTTCAGCGCTTTTCGGTCGTCACGCAGAGCGGCAGCAACGACAACGAGTGGCGCATCACCGGCATCAAGGACCGCTACAACAACCAGGTCACGATCTCGTATCCGTCGAACACCGAGTGGCGCATCACCGACAGCCACGGACGCGAGCAGAAGATCTTCTTTCAGGCCACGAACTACACCGAGAGCGCCTACCACGGAAGAATGATCGACCGGATCGAGCTGACGGGCTTCAACGGCGCGCCGATGGAGTACGACTTCCAGTACGAGGACGGGCTCGTCAAGACTTCGTGCGAGCAGATGAACTCGATGTTTGCGTCGGGAACCTACACCGTTCCGACGCTCAAGAAACTGGTGCTGCCGGACGGTTCGTTTTACGAGATGACCTATGCCACAGGTCTTTCTCCCGCGAATTGCGAGCAGGGAGCGATCACGAACCTGCGCCTGACCACTGGAGGCAGCCTGGCGTGGTCGTACGTGAAGTACAAGCTGCCGTTGAGTCCCTGCCGGGCAGCCTATTTCCAAACTGCGCAGGACGTGCCGGGCGTCGGCGTACGGGCGCTGGTGGACTCGGGCGGTGTGGAGCGTGCGCGCTGGGAGTACAAGCCGGAGCTGTCCACGCCGCTGACCCGGGGAAGTTGCACGAATTCCAACGGCTCGAAGTTCACCTCCAAGTCCGGGTACCAGCCGTACGAGTACACGAAAACGACGGTGAAGATGCCGGACGGCACGTACACGACGCACTATTTCAGCGGGTGGCCGGAGACGAGCAACTCGACCAACGGCTATATGGCCCGCGAGCGGGGATTGCCGTTCCGCCGGATGCCGGACGGCACGTTCCTGTCGACGGAGTTCAAGACATGCGAGACTTGCTCGCCGCTCCGGTCGACCTACGTGAAATACGAGTACGAATACGGCGGCAATCCGTTTTACGCCTCCAACAAGCGTCTGAAGGAGGAGAAGACCGTCTACCACGACGACGGCAACCACTGGACGCAGACGCTCAAGGACAGTTACGACGGCCTCGGCCATTACAGGAGCAGGATCGAGAGCAGTAATTTCGAAGGGGCATCCGGCAAAGTATTCTTCACGAACTTCAACCCCAACGCCGGCACCCTGAACGTCGAGCCCGATGGCGACATCCTCCAGAACAGCACCCTGCCGCTGATTTCGGCGCCCTGGATCCTCAATACGTATGACTGGGACTCGGTGACGCAGACCGGCGATACGGTGAGGACGAGCCGGTACTGCTTCGATAGCTCGACCGGCCTGCTCCTGCGCAAGCGGGTATTGGCGGACGGCATGGTGAACGGACCACGCGATCTGCTGGCCGTTTACGCGCAGACCCTTCCGTCGCCGTTCAGTGCCGCACAGAACGGAAAGGGGAACGTCCTGCGCGAGGAGTATTTCGGCGGCGACGATCAGACCATCGGCACCGGGACGTCCCTCTGTACGCTGACGCTGCCGGCAGCGCCCAAGTACACGGTCTATCACGAGTATCAGTTCGGCATGCGCAATCTGACGAAGTACAAAGACGCGGCGTTCAAGACGCTCGACCTGACCATCGATGAGAAGACCGGCCTGATGAAACAGAGCCGCGATACGGCGGGCATCCTGACGGAGTACACGTACGACTCGATGCTCCGCGTCTTCGAGACCAAGCCGGCTGCGCGGGCCACAGCCAAAATCGTGCACGACACCACCGCGCAACCGCCGTCGGTGACGATCCAGGCACTGCATCCGGCCACCTCCGCCATCCTGACCGACGAGCGTTTTTACTACGACCAGTTCGGCCGGGTGATTCAGACGCGCGAACAGATGGATGGCGGCTGGTCGACGACCAACAAGACGTATGACAGCCTCGGGCGCCTGAAGACCGTTTCCGCGCCGGTGTACCGCGCCGGGTCCGGCTATGAGGTGTTCACACCGTCGGCGTTCACGACCTACGACTACACGATCTACGACGACATCGCTTCGATCCTGAACCCCGACGGCTCCGCGACGTCGCACGTCTACACCGGCGACCGCATAAAGGAGACGACACACCACGTGGCCACCGCCCTCGGCCAGTCCGACACCCCGGTCGTCAAGACCGAGAAATACGATCATCACGGCCGGGTCATCAGCGTGATCGAAAAGTCGGGCCCGACCACGGCCAACACCCCGACCGGCACCGACGTCACCACCGACTACACGTACAACGCCGCCGATCAGCTCATGGGCGTGAAGATGACCACCTCCGGCGGGGCGGTGCAGACCCGCACGTTCGATTACGACGGCCGGCGCTTCCTGCGCTGGGAGTCGCATCCGGAGTCGGGCATGACCTCGTTCACGTACGACGCGCGCGGGCACGTGGTGTCGGCGCGGCAGGGAGCCGCGGATTCGCCCTTCGATCTGAACTACCAGTACGACTCCGCGGAGCGGCTGACGCTCACCAGCGGCCGCAATCCGCTGTCGCCAAGCCAGTTCCGGCCGCTCAAGGAGTACGAGTACGGCGTGGCGAACGCGTCCACCGCCCAGGGAATGGACTGGCGGCTCGGCAAGATCGTGCGCGGCACGCGCTACAACTACTCCGAAAGCCAGTGGGATCCGGCCTTCAAGGTCGACAACGTGTACGACTACGTGGACGCAGCCGGCCGGCTGCATGGCCGCAAGCAGAAGATCTCCAAGGTCTACGACGACGGCTGGGAAGAGGTGATGAAAGAGCTCGCCATGTCCCAGACGCTCAATGAGCTCGATCTTCTCCAGACCATGGACTATCCGATGTGCGTCGGATGCGGCGGCCCGCCGGTGACCCCCACGCGTTCCCTGCAGCACAACTACCAATTCGGCCGCCTGACCCGGATCGACGGCGTGGTCGGCACCTCCACCAATCCGATCACCTACTGGCCGAATGGCATGCGCCAGAAACTGCCGCACTCGAACGGCATCACCGACCGTCAGGAAGTTGGCGACATGCCGCGGCCGACGGAGATCTCGTTCCGGACGTACGACCGCTGTGTGAGTCCGTCGTTCATCACCCAGCCCGCCGGCGGCACGGGCGCCAGGAATCTTTCGGTATCCGTCTCGGGCACCGGTCCGTTCCAGTTCGAGTGGTGGTCTTACAACGACACCACCTCGAGCTCGGCCGGCACCACGCAGGCGATCAGCGTGAACCCCGCGGTGAAGACGCACTACTACGTCACCGTCGCCAACCCCTGCGGCGTCGAGACCTCGCAGACCGCAATAGTTGTCCCGAGCGGCTGCGAGCTGCCGTCGACCGGGGGAATCGTCCCCGTCCTGCAGCCGGACGGCTCGTGGATTCTGCGGCCCGACCCGATCGCCCGCTCGCCGCGCACCTATCAATGGCGGCGCGTCTCGGACAACGCCTTACTCGGTTCGTCCGAGACGCTGGCCATCGGCGCGCTTCCGGTGACCACGACGTACAGCTTCACCATCACCGACACGTGCGGCAGCGCCACCTCGAACGTGACCATCCAGGTGCCGCTGTCCATCACCAAGACGGCCTTTGCCGCGACGTGGATTCCGGCCACGGGCATCCGCCTGACGTGGCCGGCCGTCACGGGCGCGACGAACTACGACATCGAGCGCCGCTCCGGCACGACGTGGGAGTACCTGGCCAGCACGTCGTCGACCGCGTTCGACGACACCGCCATTCAGACCGGCCGCTCGTATGCCTATCGCATCCGCGGCACGGGCAACGGCAGCGTGTCGGGCTACAGCAACAGCGACGTGGCCACGACGGTCGAGTATCCCCCGGTCGTGATCGGGACGGCTGTCACCGCGCAGTCGTTCGCCGGCATGCTGGACGCGGTCAACAAGATCCGTGGCGCGGCCGGCCTGCCGGCGGTGACCTGGAACAGCATCCTCTCGCCGCTCGATCCGCTGCCCGATCCGGGCGTGCGGATCATTCCCAGACACATCATGACCTGCCGCGCCCGCATGACCGAGGCCTTGCAGGCGGTGGGAGCCATTCCCAAGCTCTATACCGACCCCGACCCCATCCTGAAGATGATCAAAGCAATCCACATCAACGAAGTACAGGATCAGGCCAAGTGACGGGGCAAACGATGAAAACGCACAACCAACGCCTCGCCCTTTTACTGACGCTCGTCATCGCCTTCATCACCCAACCGGCCCTGGCCGACAAGCCCGGCATTCCGCCGGGGATGGCCAAGTACGTGATGGTCCTCTGGACGGACGGTACGCCTCTCAACGGTACCGGCTACGTGAAAAACGCCAAGGAGCCGGACGTCACGAAGTTCGGAGGAAAGGTTCTGAGCAAGGTCGAGAACCGGCTCGAGATCCTGCTGCCGAAAGGTGTCGCCAAACAGTTGCGCAAGGACCCGGCCGTCGTCTACCTGCAGCGCATCTGGATGGGCGAGCCGCTGGACGACTGGGACGAGCGGTATGAGAAATCGACCCTTGACCTCCGCACGGAGTCGGACACGAACCTCGACTGGATCCGCGGCTTCACGTACGACGGCAGCGGGAACGTCAAGGAGCTGACGGCGTATGCGTACGACTCGAACGGGAACCGCGTGCAGGTCGATCAGGATCACTACACGTATGACACGGCCGGACGTCTCATCCGCGCCGAGGTCGGCGACCAGGTCGAGACGTACAAGTACGACGACTTCGGGAACCTGATCGAGAAAGCCGTCGCCGGCGCGAATGCGGTGACCATCCCGGTGGACAGCTCCAGCAACCGGATGACTGGACCGGAGTACGACGTGTCGGGCAACGTCATCACCCGAAACGGCGTGCCCAGCTACCAATGGGACCCCTTCAACATGCTCGTCCGCGTCCGCCCGCGGATTGGAAACTCGCGGCAGATGATCTACGACGTCGATGACGAGCGGGTGGGCATGCTCGTCGTCGGCGATTCACTGAGCCGCTGGACCATCCGCGATTTCAACGGCCGGGTCATCCGCGAGTTCCGGGGCGACATGGCTGGCATGGGCCCGTGGTACTGGGAGCTCGACGAGATCTATGCCGACGGCCAGCTCGTGGCGGGTGAAAAGCAGCCCTTCCAGTGGTTTGAGAACGGCGCCGTTTACGGCGGGTTCCGCCACTACCACCTGGATCACCTCGGCAGCGTCCGCGTGGTCACCAATCAGAGCGGCGCCGATGCCATCAGCGAGCACGATTACTACCCGTTCGGGGTGAGCAAGACCAAGACGTACCAGGAGCAGATCAACTGGGGCGATCCGCATCTCGACTCCATGCGCTTCGCCGGCCACTGGCGCGATTTCCTCGGCCTGCTGAACGTCGAGAACACCGAGTACCTCGACTACATGCACGCCCGCTACTACGACCCGAACCTCGGCCGCTTCCTGTCCGTCGATCCGGTGACGAATATCGAGAAGGCCCTGGAAGAGCCGCAACGCTGGAACCGCTACTCCTATGCGCTCAACAACCCTCTGAAGAACACCGATCCCGACGGCCGCGACATCATCATCACCTACTCCAAAGGCAAGCTGAAGCACTTCTTCACGCACCACATCCTCAAGGGCAACCTTGTCAACAAGAGCAAGCTGGCCGTCAACACCCTGGACGAAGGAAAGGCGCTGGTCGAGCTGACGATCAAGCACCCGGACAGGGTGGTCAGGCTCAAGACCGGCGAGGTTCACTACTTCAAGAAGATCGACAATCTCACCGACAAGGGGGAAGGAGTCCTCAAGGTGATCACCAAGCCGGGCGAGAAGGCCGGCGTGGAGAAGTTCGAGAACGCCTTCCCGCTGGACAAGGCCGGAGGCATCGACGGTCTGGCCAAGGCCGTGCTGCCCTTCGGGTGGTACGTGGAGATTCTCGAGATGATCACGGACGAGATCAAGGAAGACGTGACGGAGTTCGAGAAAAAATCGAAGATCTCCCGCGCCAACCGCAAGAAGGAAGAGCAGAAGCAATCAGGCGTAGGCGACGACGGCGAAAAGAAAGAGGAAGAAAAGGATCAATGAGGCAGACGCTGCGTGAGATCGTCGAGCGCTCCTATCCGAATGGGCGCCACGATGAGCCGGAAGAGCGGCTCATCGAGGCCCATTCGATGGCGCTCGACGATCTCCGCACCCTGCTTCGGGAGATCGCCGGCCACACGCCGTGTGAAGTGTTCGTGAACGCCGACCGCAACTACAGCGTGTCGTACGAAGTGCACTTCGCCCACCCCAGCGACAAGGCGGTGTGGGGCGCCGGTCGCCAACCGGACCAACCGCGCTACGTCACCATCGTGCGCATCAGCCGCCTCGGACCCGTCTATCACACGGCCTGGAACCGGGTCCTTCTTCACGACGGCCGTTCCGTCGCCGAGTACATCGATAGGGCTCCACCGGAACTGGCCGCGTTCGAACGGGGACTCGAAACCGCCATCACCGCGCGCGGCCTGGAGCAGCTGACTGACGAGGAATTCGACGAGCCGGTGCCCTGGCTATCGCCCGGAACCGCGACCGTTTCCGGCCCGCCAATCACAATCGCGCAGTGCCTGTTTTCGGCGGAGTTGTAACGTCCGCGCCTCTACAACAAAATCCCCGCGATCGTCGCCGTCAGGAAGTTCGCCAGCGTCCCCGCGATCATCGCCCGCAGTCCCAGCCGCGCCAGATCGCCGCGCCGCGACGGCGCCAGAGAGCCGATGCCGCCGATCTGAATGGCGATGGACGAGAAGTTGGCGAAGCCGCACAGCGCGTAGGTCGTGATCACCAGGCTGCGCGGATCCATGGCGTTGCGGATGGCCGGCTCGCCGAGCTTCACGAAGGCCACGAACTCGTTGAGCACCATGCGCGTACCGAGCAGGTTACCCACCATGAGGCTGTCTTTCCACGACACGCCCATGGCCCAGGCGATCGGACGGAAGATCCAGCCGAAGACGATGTCCAGGCTGGCCGGGAACCACCACACCACACTGTGGGCGTACGCGAACATGCCGTTCATCAATGCCACCAGGGCGATGAACGCGATCAGCATTCCGGCCACATTCAGCGAAAGATGCAGTCCCTCGATCGCGCCGCGGCCCGCGGCATCGATGACGTTCACGTCCTGCTTCGGCACGTCCACTTCCACGTCGCCGCCGGTGGTGGTCGGCTCCGTTTCCGGAACGATCATCTTGGCCATCATGATCGCGCCCGGCGCCGTCATGATCACCGCCGTGAGGAGGTGGATGACGTCCACCTTCGCCACCAGGACGTACGCGGCCATGATCCCGCCCGAGATGTGCGCCATGCCGGCGGTCATGATGGTCATGAGCTCGGACATCGTCATCGTCGGCAGGAACGGCCGGATGGTCAGCGGGGCCTCGGTCTGTCCCATGAAGATCGACGCCGCCACCGAAGTCGACTCCGCGCCGGAGGCGCCCATGAAGCGCGACATCAGCTTGGCGAAGAAGCGCACCACGATCTGCATCACGCCGACGTAATAGAGGATGGCGAAGATCGAGGCGATGAAGATGATCGTCGGCAGCACCTGCGTGGCAAAGATGAAGCCCACCTTGCTGTTGCCCGCGCCGAGGTCGCCGAAGACGAACGTCGAGCCATCCTGCGAATAGCCGATCAGCTTGTTGACGACCCCCTTCATGCTCTCGAAGAGGAAAGCCAGTAGGTTGAACGTGAGGAACAGGTAGAGCGAGGCCACGCCGAAGGCAATCCAGAGGCCGCGCCGCGCCGGCTCCGGCACGCGCCGCGCCAAAAACGCCAGCACGATGGCCAGGCCGATGAACACCACCGCCGCGCCCCACCGCTCCAGCGGCAACGCCACCCCGGCCAGCGCCGCGGCGATCTGCGTCCCCTTCAGCACGCAGATCGCGATCACGATCTGCAGCACCAGTCCCCATATGACCGGCCGCCACTTGATGGCCTTCTTGTTCGAAGACATCAGGTACGCAATCACGAGAATGGCAAAGAAACCAATCAGTCCGGTAAAACGGGCCATCGCACTCTCCGCAAATGACGTTGGGGAACCGTGCGCAACGTTATGAAGGAGGTCAGGCGCGGTGTCAACGATGAAGACGAGTCGGCAGTCGGCGGTCGGCGGTCGGCAGTGGGCCGCCACCCACCCGAAGTTCGCTTCGGTGATTCTTCTACTGCCGACCGCCGACTGCCGACCGCCGACTCGCCTTATACTCCGCGCCCATGATCGAGAGCATCAACGAGGCCGTCGCGTACATCCGCAGCAAGAGCAGCCTGCAGCCCGAGGTGGGAGTCATCCTCGGCTCCGGGCTCGGTAACGTCGTCGACGCCGTCGACATCGAGGCGACGATTCCGTACGGCGAGATCCCCGGCGCGCGCGCGTCTACCGTGCTCGGGCATCAGGGACGCCTCGTCCTCGGCCACGCCAAGGGCACGCCGGTGGCCATGATGCAGGGCCGCGTGCACTTCTACGAAGGCTACGAGATGCAGGAGGTCATGTTCCTCTCGCGCGTCCTCGGCCGCCTGGGCATCAAGAAGCTGATCGTCACGAACGCCGCCGGAGGCGTCAACACCTCGTACACGCCCGGCGACCTGATGATCATCTCCGATCACATCAACCTGATGGGTGTGAATCCCCTGCGCGGCAAAAACATCGACGACCTCGGCGTCCGCTTCCCCGACATGAGCGACGCGTACTCCGAGGAGCTGCGCGGCATCGCTCACGAAGTGGCTGGACAGATCGGCCTGGACGTCAAGGAAGGCGTCTACCTGGCCCTCTCCGGCCCGACGTACGAGACGCCGGCCGAGATCCGCGCCTTCCGCATCCTCGGCGCCGACGCCGTCGGCATGTCCACCGCCCCCGAAGTCATCGCCATGGCCCAGATGCAGATCCCCGTCCTCGGCATCTCCTGCATCACCAACATGGCCGCCGGCGTGATCAAGCAGAAGCTCATGCATCAGGAAGTGATGGACACCACCGCCCGCGTGGAGAAGCAGTTCACCGCGCTGGTCCTGGCCCTGATCGAGCGCCTGAAGGCCTGACGCTTACCAAACTGTTGCCGGACGTCCGGGCGGCTCGCGCTACCCTCAGTCGATGCGCACGCTGACGATCGCGATGCTCCTTCTCGCCGCAACCGCGGCCTTCGCGCAGGAGCAGGAGCCGGAGGAGATCCCGTACTCCGAGACGATCTTCGTCGTCCGCTACACGATCGACGTGCGCGTCACGGACAGCTACGGAAAAGCCATCGAAGGCCTCAAAGCCGAGGACTTCAGCGTGAAGATCGGAGGAAAGGCCGCTCACGTCGAAGGGGCCACCTGGATGCCGCAGGGACGCGAGGCGAAAGTGCCCGAGCCTCCTGCCGACGAGTGGACCGCTCTCGAGGCCTTGCCGGAAGACGAGGAGATCAGCGAGGAGACCGGCGAGCCGGCGCCGCGCTCCATCGTGATCTTCATCCAGACCGATTTCTCGCGCGTGCCCCAGCGCGTGCTCGGTCAGATGAAGTTCAATTACCTGGCCGACGAAATCATCAAGATGCTGTCGCCGAACGATCGTGTGGCGTTGCTCTCCCACGATTCGCAGCTGAAGTTCCGGCGCGATTTCACGTTCGACCGGGAGTCGATCCGCAAGGCCGTGCGCGAATCGCTCTACATCGACATCCCGCCTCCTCCCGCCCGCACCACCGACGGCTCGTCCCTCGCCGATCTGCTCGATCGCACGGCGATGAAAAAGGCCGCGCATGCCGAGGCCGCGCTGCTCGTCATCGCCAAAGCGCTCCATCAGATCGACGGCCCGAAGACGATCATCCTGGCCGGCTGGGGCATCGGCGAACTGCAGGGACGGTCCGGCGTCATGCTGAAACCGGAGTGGTACGACGCCGTGAGGATCCTCGATCACGATCATGTTCCGGTGATCGTGGTCGACACCGGACTGCAGGCTCAACTCATGGCCGGCCTCAAGGCCACAGCCGCGGCCACCGGCGGGATGTACACGAATCAGGATTTCCGCGGGCAGGCCCTCGGCCGCCTGGAAGGCGCTCTCGCCGGACACTACACGCTCTCCCTGCGCATCGACGACCTGCTCAAGCCCGGGCAATATCCGCTCGACATCCGCGTCAACCGGAAAGACACCTACGTCCAGGCTCCGTCATTCGTCACGAATAGCAGCTGATCAGTCATTCCGTCACGACGCGCGGTATCATCGCCGCCCAAGTCCATGACAGCCGAAACGACGCGAGTCCTCATCGTCGACGACAACCCGCACGACCGCGCGTTGCTCGAAGAGCACCTCTCGCGCGAAGGCTATGAGATCGACACCGCCGAAGACGGCGTGGAAGGGTTTCATCTCATGGAGCGCGATCCGTGGCGGTACGACGTCGTGCTCCTCGACCGCAACATGCCCCGCCTCGGCGGAGTCGAGCTCCTGCAGTGGCTCAAGGCCAACAGCGAGCTGCGCTCGCTGCCGGTCATCCTGCAGACCGCCTCCGACTCCCGCGCCGACCTGCTCGAGGCCATGAAAGGCGGAGCGTTCTACTTCCTCACCAAACCCTACGACGTCGAAGTCCTGCTCACCGTCGTGGCCACCGCCGTGCGCGACCGCGCCAGCTACCGCCAGTTGCAGACCGTGGCCCGCCGCAGCGAAATGGCCACGGGCCTCCTCCGCTGCGCCAGCTTCCGCCTGCGCACCATCGAAGAAGCGCGCGACGTCGGCACGCTCGTGGCCGGCCTCTGTCCCGACCCGGGCAACACCGTCATCGGCCTCACCGAGTTGATCGTGAACGCCGTCGAGCACGGCAACCTCGGCATCACGTACGCCGAGAAGTCCGAGCTGAACGGCATCAACCGCTGGCTCAATGAGCTCGACCGCCGCGCCGCCCTGCCCGAGAACGCCGTGAAATACGTCGACGTCGAATACGAACGCGACGACGAGAAGATCCGCATCACCGTCCGCGACCAGGGAGCCGGCTTCGACTGGCGCCCCTACCTCGAGCCCGACCCCACCCGCGTCTTCGACACCCACGGCCGAGGCATCACCATCGCCCGCAGGCTCAGCTTCGACGACCTCGAATACCGCGACCCCGGCAACGTGGTCGTGGCCACCATCGACGTCTCCTGATGCGCATTCTCACTTCTCTCCTCGCGCTCGTCCTGGTGAGCTGTGCCACCACGCCGGCACCGACGGAACTGTTCGGCGACTCCACGCAACTCATCGTCGTCACCACGCCCGATTGGGATGCCACGAAAGGCGTGCTGACCATGCATGAGCGGCGAAACGGAACGTGGATCGCCATCGGCGACCCGATCCCGATCGTCGTCGGCCGCACCGGCCTGGCCTGGGGCGACGGTCTTCCGCTCCCGCTCCGCCGCGAAGGCCCGGTCAAGAAAGAAGGCGACGGCAAAGCACCCGCCGGACTCTTCGCGCTCCCGTCCCTCTTCGGCTACGACGCGCAACCGCCCGGCGCACACATGCCGTACATCATCGCCACGCCCACCGTCGAATGCGTCGACGACGTCGCCTCGCCGCACTACAACACCATCGTCGACACGCAGAGCGTCCCCAAGACCTGGACCAGCTCCGAGACCATGCTCCGCCACGACGACCTCTACCGCGAAGGCGTCGTCGTGGCCCACAACAGCAACCCACCCGTCACCGGCCGCGGCTCCTGCATCTTCCTCCACCTCTGGAGCGGCCCAGACTCCACCACCGCCGGCTGCACCGCCATGAGCCGTGAAGATCTCGCGCGGCTCATACGATGGCTCGACGACGATCGGCATCCGTTGCTGTTGCAACTCACGCAGGGGGAGTTGGAGAGGTTGGGATTGGCCCTGCGGTAGGCGCGAACCTGTCGCCCGCTACGCGGACTCGATTCGGGGCCGCCACACGTCACACCCGGCTGGAAGCCGGGTGCTATTGATCTCAAGCCGCCTACGGCGGCCAATCTCGCAAGGCGTGAAACAAGCCGCCGTTAGGCGGCGCAAGCTCTCTAGCACCCGGCTTCCAGCCGGGTGACGACGACGGCGCCCACGAATCGAGCCCGCGTAGCGGGCGACAGAACCCACAGTCCGAACCCCATACGTCCACTCCTTCTTCTGCAACGTAGATCCTCCTGAAACGCCGTAACAACCAAAGGAGAATCTATGAACCTCTCTCCCATGCGCCGTATGGCCGGTGCGCTCTTCTTCTCCCTTCTCTTCTTCTGTACCCCGCTTGCCCGCGCTTCCAGCCATCGCGAGGCATTGGCGGTTCTCAATGAGCCGTGCGCCGATAACACCGACACGTACGCCTGGGTGTCGAACGGGACGCACGACAAGCTCTACCTGATCATGAACTTCAACCCGCTCCATGAGCCGGGACAGGGCAATCAGGGATTCCGCGCCTGCAATGGCTACCGCTATGAGTTCCATATCGGCAAGGGCACGAGCCTCGCGGACCAGGCGGTCTATCGCGTCGAGTTCAAGAACACGCTCGCGCCCGAGGCCGGTCCGAGCGCCACCGATCCCCTCGGCGGCGGCAATGAGCTGTTGTGGCAGCTCACCGGCGGTACGGAGACCATGACCGTGACGCGCGTCATGGCGCCGGGCAATCCGAACCCGGTGGTCCTCGGCGAGAACCTGCCGGTGCTCCCCAACAATCACGGCCCGCAGACCGACCGCCTCGTCTACGGGCTCGGCTCGTTCGAGGGCTACAACTCAGGCAATAACGCCAGCCGCCAGCAGGCCCTCTACGATCAGCCGTTCGTGGACACGTTCATCCACACATTGACCGGGGGCGCGCGCATCATCGCCGGCCAGTTCGACGATCCGTATCAGCTCGACGAGAAAGGCATCTTCGATCTCGTCAACCTCGGCCGCGGCGACCTCGGTGGTATTCAGGGCGCACGCACCACGGCCATCGAAGATGTGTTCACCGGCTTCAACGTCTTCTCCATCGCGCTCGAAGTGAACACCTCCGATCTGTTCCCTGACGGCATTCCCCACAATGGACAATTGAACGCACAGTCGACCGACAGCCTGCTGCGCATCTGGTCCAGCATCAGCCGCCAGGCCACACAGACCGTCGACGCCACCAACATCGTCACCGGTCTGCGCGGCTCCGGCAATTACACGCAGGTGGGCCGGAATGCGCTGCCGCTCTTCAATGCAGGTCTCGTCGGCACGCAACGCCACACGCTCTATCTGCACACCAATCCGATGAAGGACGTGTCGCGCTTCGGCGCGGACATCCTCTTCCCCGTGCTCGTGCGCGACCTCGAAGCGCTCGGCGTCTACGCGGCCCTCGGCGTTCCGGCCAGTGCCGTGACCACGCTCAAGGGCCCGCGCCTCGATATCGTCAACGCCGTCAACCTCGGCAGGCCGATCCCGGTGGCCGACGGTTCCACGGGCGACGTCATCACGCTCGACGCCTCCATCGACTCCCAGTTCCCCAACGGCCGGCGTCTCGGCGGCGGCACCGCACCGAATCGCCACCAGGTCAACGTCAACACCGTGCTGATCAGCCTCATCGCCGCCGGTGACCCGGCCGCCGGTCTGGCCAAGGGCGTGGAGGTCAACGACAAGAACTTCCTCGACCGATTCCCGTTCCTGGCGCCCGCGCACAACGGACTGCTCCAGGGCCATGGCGGCATCAATACGCCGCCCGTGCCGAACATCCCCGATCCGAACGCGCCGCCGCCGTGTCTGTGACGGAACCCGGACCGATAGGAGATATGAACATGAAAAGACTCATCTGCCTCGTGGCATTGGCCATCGTCGCCATCCCCACATTCGCACAATCCGCGCGGCGCACACCGCGCAGCCTCGACTTCGCCTCTGACTTTCAGACCGTGCCGGTCATGGCCAACACCGTTGGCGCGGGCGGCGCAGTGTTCGAGACGTACGTGGCCCTGCTGAACCCGGGTCCGACGGCGTTCCCCGTCACCGTCTCGCTCTTCGATGCCGCGGGCACGAAGCACGACGCGATCATCCAGCTCGCCGCCGGAGAGTTGAAGACGTTCGACAACTTTCTCCTCACCGTCTTCAACTTCACCGGCGGAGGCGCGGTCACGTTCCGCAGCGCCGACTCCAGCAAACGCTTCGTCGTCAACGCCGAGGTCTGGACCCACGGGAACCGCCGCTACGGCACGACGATCCCAGCACTCGAATTCGCCGGCACCGACTCCCCCTCCTTCGCCCCTGGCATCACCGTAAGCATCACCACGCGCACCAACATCGGCTGCTTCAACCAAGCCAACGCACCCAATACCGTCACCGGCACGGTCCTGGACCCCACCGGCACCCAGACGATCGGAACCTTCACACTCAACCTGGCTGCCAACGCCTGGACCCAGACCGCTCTCAGCACGATCGTCAACGAAGGCTATATCCGCTTCACCCCATCCGACGCCGCCGTCTGCTACGCCGTCGTCATCGACAACTTCACCAACGACGGCCGCTTCATCCCCGCCGCCGAATTCCGTCCCTGATCCTGCCTCCGGAGCGCCGGCGGAAGCCGGCGCTCCACGTTCCTGGTCAGGGGTGAAGGCCGGCGTTTCACGACACTAGCCCCCTCGCGCAGGACAGAAATTCACGCCGTAAGAAAAGAAATCCGCGCGCGTGGATTGACGATCCTTTCACGCGGGCAGGCGATCCGCACATGCGGGCACGTGGCCCGCACACGCGGACTCGTGGCCCGCACACGCGGATTCGTGGTCCGCACGCGGGGAATCGTGGCCCGCACACGGGGATTCATGGCCCGCACACGGCAATCGAAATCCACTCCAGAGAATCGAAATCCACGCCCGAATCAAAGTTCTCACTCGTGGGCTTCTGGTAGGATCGACAGATGACGAGCAACGCCAGCAGACTCCTGGAAGAGGTGCTCCAGCTCGCCCCGAACGAACGGGCAAGGATCGCCGCGGAGCTCCTTTCCAGTCTGGATGAGCAGGACGACGACGTCAAAGCGGCGTGGGCCGCCGAAATCGTGCAACGAGCAGCCGACGCCGAGGCCGATCCCGACGACGAGGAAGACTGGCGAACCGCTCTCGATGACGTTCGGCGCGAAGTGCTTTCGCGGTGAAGCCGTGGGATACGAAGAGCTCTTTGACGCGCTGAACCTCCAGATCTGGACCGCCGATGAGAGCGGTGCCCTGACGTTCGTCAACGAGTTCACCGCCGGCTACTTCGGCAAGTCCCGCGAGCAGTTGATCGGCGAGGGTTGGCAGAACGTGCTCCACTCGGCGGATCTCACCCTCGCCGTAGAGCGCTGGACGGCCGCCATCCGCACGGGCGAGCCGTACCACGTCGACTTCCGTCTTCTCCGCGCTGCCGATCGTACCCACCGCTGGCACCACGCCTCAGCGCGTCTCATCGTCAGCGACGGCGCGAAGCTCTGGCTCGGATCGAACATCGACGTCGATGCCGAGAAGCGCAGCGACGAGATCATGCAAGCCTGGCGCGAGCAGCTCGCAAGCCGCGGCGACAGCAGTCGATGACTGCCGCTCGCGCAGCATTCCTTCTCACCGCACTGCTTTTCGCGAACGTACCCGATGCCCTTGGGACATTGAAATTGAGCCGCGCGCCAGTGCAGTTCGGTGAATCCGGCGACAACCTGGTCTATGTCGTCCTCGGAGACAGCACCGCGGCCGGCATCGGCGGCAGTTACGATCGCGGAATCGCCGTCACCACTGCCCGCGAGCTCGCCAGACGGTATCGCGTCACGATGACCAACCTCTCCGTGTCCGGAGCGCAACTGCGCGACGTCCGCAAAAGGCAGCTCGCTGCCGCCGAGGCGCTCCGGCCCGACCTCGTCCTCCTGTCGGCCGGAGCCAACGACGTCACGCACCTGACGCCGGCCGGCTCGATGCGCCGCGACCTGCGCGAGATCGTGCAGCGGCTCAGAGCCGCCAATCCCGAGGTCCGGATCGTGATCACCGGCTCGCCCGACATGGGCGCGCCCCCGCGCATCCCACGGCTCCTGCGTGGCCTGGCGTCGCACCGCACCAGACTGACGAACCGGATGTTCGAGCACGAGGCCGCCGGGCAGCACCTGACGTTTGCCCCCATCGCCCGCACCACCGGCCCCCTGTTCCGCGCCGACCATTCCCTCTTCGCGGACGATCGCTTTCATCCCAACGACCGCGGCTACGCCACGTGGTTTCCGGCGCTGTTTTCTGCCCTGCATCAGGCCCTCGCCGAGGCACTGAAATGACGCAGCGGCCCGCAGGTAGCGGCTGTCCTACAACCTCACGTTCTCGATCTCGTGCAGCTTGCGGATGTCGACCCGCACGTCGCCGTCGGTCCGCGGCGTGAACATGCTCAGGAAGCGCGCCCCCCACACGACCTCGGACGACGTGTACGACGACCGCGCATGGACCGTCTGCGAGAACGTCTCCTCGAATCCGTTCAGCAGCACCAGGAACTCGGCGTCGCAATCCACCAGATCCTCTCCCGTCCAGTCGCGCAGCGGACTCTTCTCGTCGATGGGATGCACGATCGTCCACGACAGCGGGAAGAACACCACGCTGCTGCGCTCCAGCTCCAGATTGAGGAACTCGCGATCCGTCGCCGTCAGGCCGTCCCGCTTGCGCCGGCTCAGCAGCACCTTGGCACTGACCTCCACCAGCTGACTGCTGCGTTGGTTGGCGATGCGGAACATGAACGCCCGTCCGCCGCGATACGGAGCGATCACCGCCGAGCGGCTGAAGAGCACCTTCGCCACCGGCCGCGAGAACCGGGCGAACGAGATGCCGGCCATCACCGCCACGCCGACCAGACCGATCAGCGTCTCGATCGTGACGATGATGTTCGCCGTGAGCGTCAGCGGCGACATCGTGCCGTAGCCGATCGTGGCCAGCGTGTGCACGCTGAAGAAAAACGCCTCCGCGAATCGCCCGCTCGTCGTCGTCGCGTGCGTCCCCGCCAGCGCGTGCGGCCCGGCAATCAGATAGATGCACGCAAAGACCGCATTGGCGACCAGATACGACCCCACCACGAACCCGAAGAACCTCATCCACGAGATCGTGAGCAGGTAGTGATACGCCGAAAGCGACTCCCAGAAATGCAGCCCCTCACGCCCGACATTGAACGTCCCGTCGCGGTTGAGCAGACGCCGCCGGCTCTCCCGCGCCACGACGCTGCCGAACCCGAGGTCAGCGTTGCTGTCGTCCTTGGTTGGGTGCGAGGCCGCGCGCTCGTCGAGTGCTGTCACAGGTGCAATTGTGCAACAAGGCGGGAGCGACCGTCAGATCGTGCATCGCGTGGCTCCGCGCCGCAGCAGGATGACGGGGGGAACACGTAGTTCCGAGGAACTGTAAGGCGCAAGTCCGCTGCGGTCAGGCCGGGTCTCGCTGCTGGGCCGGGGTCGCCTGAACAATTGGCGAGTCACCGCCGGGGGAAGCCTCTTCCGGTTCGTCCTTACCCTTGCGGATGCGCAACATTTTCCCAGCCGCCCTCGAAACCTTCTTTCGCGCACCGTCCGCCTTGTCGCCTTCGATCACTTCACGCTTGATCACTTCCAGCTGCAAGGCTTCGCGGAGCTCGGCCAGTTCCACTTTGGCGTCGGACACGCGACGGAGCTCGCGCCGGATCGTGTCGAGAACGGGGTCGCTGAGAACCACCGCCGCCAGGTAGAACTTATTGGTCGCCTGCAGATGATCGTGGTAGGCGTAGAGACCCGATTTCAACATGCTCTCCCGTGTGAGCAGATGCAGGCTTTCGAGATCGTTCGCGCTTTTCGCGTTGAGTGTGAGGAGATCGATGTCCAGAACGACTTCGGCGTCGATCGGCTTTGTAAAGATCACGCGAAAGACCTTCCACATCTGGCCATTCGTGAGCGCAACCCACTCCACCCCTAAATTGGCGGCGTAGTCGACCGCCTGCTTCGCGTGTGCATCCTTCAACTCCAAGCCGATGGCCTTGACCTCGATCAGCATCTGAAACTTGCCGTCGATCCTGGTCGCGAGGTCGCAGTAGGTACCGCGAATCGCCAACTCGCGCGTCACCTCGCTGTATTTGTCGTATCCGTAGATGTCGGCAAGCATGTCGGTGACGATCATGGAGGTATCGGACTCGTTGACGTCACGTGATTTGGCTGCTGCCAGAATCGGCGCAAAGCGTTTCAAGCCGGATGACAACCGCTCGGCCACCTTCGCAGGAATAGTCATGGCGCTCTTCTCCCTGCCTCGGTAAGACACTGTTTGCACGAACAAGTGGCGAACGACGTTTACAAGAACACCCTCTGCACGAACCAGTACAGCCCCACCGCCGCAATCACCAGCGATCCCGGCACCACCACCCGCCGCCGGTACCACGGCTTCTTGCGGAACGGCAGTCCCACGATGAGGAAGGCGGTGAAGATCACGGTGAGTTGCCCGAGCTCGACGCCGATGTTGAAGGCGAGCAGCGCCGGCACGAATTCGGAGCGCGGTAAGCCGATCTCGCGGAGGACGCCGGCGAAGCCCATGCCGTGGAGGAGGCCGAAGCAGAAGACGACGAGTGGGCGCCAGGCGTGGAGGCGGTCGGTGAAGACGTTTTCGATGGCGACGTAGACGATGGAGAGGGCGATGAGGGGCTCGACGATGGTCGAAGGGAGCGAGACGACGCCGTAGATGGTGAGGGCCAGGGTGATGGTGTGGGCGAGCGTGAAGGCGGTGACTTGCCAGAGGACCGGTCTGAGGCGGACGGCGAGGAGGAAGATGCCCAGGACGAAGAGGACGTGGTCGAGGCCTTTGGGGAGGATGTGGGTGAAGCCGAGGAGGAGGTATTGCCGAATGATGTTCCAGCGGCTTGAGGGGACGACGGCGCGATCGAGGGGAAACGGTTCGCTGGTCTTGAAGCTTTCGAGCCACTGCGTCCGCGCCTCGGCCTGCCCTTCATTGCGCAGCGCGAGGACGAAATAGCCCTCGATGGCCTCGTCGGCGAACGTGAACCGCGACACTCCGGAGGGCGTGCGTCCGCGCAGACGAATGCGGGTCATGTTCGGTTTGCCGTTCACTCCGTTCGTGACTTCGGCGGGCGCGGGCCGCACGTGCCGGCCGTCGAACGCCAGCACCGCCGCTTTCTCGATGCCGGCGGGAGTGATCCCGGGCGAGAGGTGCTCGCGGTCGACGAGCAGATCGACGACGTAGGTGCCGTCTTTCTGAAACGTGGCCTCGACCTGGACCATCCCCAGCTCGTGCGCGAGGAGCGGCGATGCGAGGAGGGCCGCGACGAAGACCACGGCGACAAGCAACCGCGATTTCACTTGGCGCGTTTGCCTTGCAGGTCGAAGGTCATGGAGGCCCACCAGCTCTCCCAGTCTACGCTGGAGTCCGGCGGTGCGGCCTGCATGTGCACGGCCTTGATGAGCCAGAACCCGCCGCTGTCGAGGCGAAGGGTGACGCGGCCGGCGGCGTCGGTTCGGGCGCGCACGGATTTCTCCGGTGCGTCCTTGCGCAGCGCCACGACGAGCACGTTCGCGATCGGTTTGCCGTGAAACGTCAACGACAGCGGCAAGGCGTCACCGGCGTGGAGCGCATATGGATTCTTGCGGGGCTGGAGCTCCAGCGTGAAGCCGAGGGGTGCCGGTGTCTCCGAGGACCCCGATACTTCCAGCAGCGACTTCGCGCAGCGATAGAACCGCTCGCGTCCCGGTGCCGCCTGCTGTCCTTTCCTCGCCCGCTCCGCGATGATTCGTTCGAGCCCCTCTTCCTTCAGGTAGGCCTCGAACTTCTGCGCCTCGATCGTCATCGGATAGGCGCTGGTCTGATAGCCGATCCATTGCAGCCCGGGCTCGCCCACGACGGTCATGCCGGCCGGATCCGCGCCCGCGCGGCCGATCACAGGGATCTCGCGAGTGGTTCCTTTCAGCACGAACCGCTCGATGAGCGGCGGAATGCGCGGCATCGGCTCGCCGCGCAGGTTCTGTCCCACACGCAGCGCCACCGTCACCCGCTCCCCCACCGCCGGGCGGAAGGAAGAGGGCTCGATCCAGACGTCGTGAGCGAAGACAACGGGAGCGAGGACGATCGTCAGGGCGAGGATGGATCGTTTCATATGACGGTATGACTACGGCGGGAATGGGGGCTTGGATTGCGCTTTCGTCAACCCTGAGCGGAGCGAAGGGTCAATGGAGCAGCCTGCGTAAATTCAATTCAGGCGAAGCAGGTCCTCCATCCTCGGCGTGACGTCGATCCAATTCGGGTTCTGGCTCTGAATCAGCGCGATTTTCTTTGCCCGCGTCCAGCCTTTGATCTGCTTCTCCTTCGCGCGTGCGGCGGTCTCATCGGCCACGAAGGCGAAGTAGACGCAGCGGTCGAAAGTGTAGCGGGCGGTAAAGGCCTTCGCGTGGGTCCTGAACTTGTGTTCAGGGAGGCGGCGGAGAAGGTCGCTCGTCGAACCGACGTAGAGCGTGTGGGCGTTGTTGCTGAGGATGTAAACGCACCATGCTTCGCCGGGCATGGAACCGTATTCAACCCTGAGCGCAGCGAAGGGTCAATGGAGCAGCCGCGAGGACGACGCCTGTGGCTGCGTCCCAGCTGCCGCTCCGTTGACTCTTCGCTGCGCTCAGAGTTGAGGGGGGATGAACCCTAAGCCACGAACTTGTACCCCACCCGATGCACCGTAATCAGGTGCCTTGGTTCCGAGGCCACGTCTTCGATTTTCTGGCGCAGTCTCGCCATGTGGGTGTCGACGGTGCGGGTGAAGGCGGAGCTGTCGTAGCCCCAGACGTGGTTGAGGAGGGCTTCGCGGCTGACGACTTCGCCGGCGTGGTCGATGAAGTAGCGGAGGATGCGGAACTCTCGGGGGGTGAGCTCGAGGGGCATGGTGGCTTTGGTGGCCTGGTAGGTGCGGAAGTCGAGGGTGACGTCGCCGAAGGCGTATTCGTCGCCGGTGGCGGTGCGGCTGACGCGGCGGAGGACAGCTTCGACGCGGGCCAGGAGCTCCATGAAGCTGAAGGGTTTGGTGACGTAGTCGTCGGCGCCGAGCTTGAGGCCGACGATTTTGTCGATCTCCTGGCCGCGCGCGGTGAGCATGATGATGGGGGTACTGCTGCCGTTGCGGCGCAGTTCTTTGCAGACGTCGAGGCCGCTCTTCCGCGGGAGCATGACGTCGAGGATCATGAGGTCGTGGTCGCCGCGCGTGGCCAGGCGCAGGCCTTCTTCGCCGTCCGCGGCCATCTCCACGGCGTACTTTTCGAACTCGAAGCCGTCGCGCAGGGCCACGGACATGGCGGGGTCGTCTTCCACGATGAGGATTCTGCTGGTGGTGTTCATGCGTACTCCGTCGATGAGGTGATGGGGATACTGTCGCCCAGGGCCAGCGGCAGGACGATGGTGAACGTGCTGCCTTCGCCGGGCGCACTGACCAGCTCGACGCGGCCGCCGTGGGCCTTGACGACGTGCATCACGATCGACAGGCCCAGGCCGCTGCCTTTGACGTCGTGCACGAGCGTGCTGCCGACGCGGTAGAACTTCTCGTAGATCTTCTTCTGCTCGGCGGCGGGGATGCCGATGCCGTGATCGCGCACCACGATGTGCACTTCGTTGCCTACGGTGCCGACCGTCACCTCGACCTCTTTCCGGCCGTTCGAGTATTTGACGGCGTTGTCGAGGAGGTTGACCAGGACCTGGGCGATGGCGTCCTTGTCGATCTGCAACGGCGGCACGGGGGTGGCGTGGAAGGAGACCGACAGCCCGTGATCGCGCAGCGGCACTTCGAACGCGGCCACGGTCTGCTCCACGAGCTCGACGATGTCGGTGCTGCAGAAGTGGTATTTCTTCTCCGCGGACTCGATCTTGGAGAAGTCGAGGATATTGTTGATGAGCTGCGTGAGACGGCGGCTCTCGGCCTCGATGTACTCGCCGTACTCGCGGATTTTCTCCGGCTTCTCCACGCGTCCGAGACGCATGTACTCGCCGAACACGCGGATCGAGGAGAGCGGCGTGCGCAGCTCGTGCGAGACGTTGGAGACGAAGTCGCTCTTCATCTGCGACAGGCGCATCTGCCGGGCCACGGCGCCGACCGCCAGACCGACCGCGCCGAGGAGCACCACGAACGCGCCGCCGGTCCACATCATGTTGTTGCGGAAGTTCGTGGCCGCCACTTCCTCGGGGCTGGCACAGAGGTCGCGGATCCCGGCACGCCAGTTCGTGAAGACGAAGCCGATCGGCTGCGTGACGAAATCGCGCCCGCCCGCCATGCTGCGCGGGAAACGGTCGGATACGCGCAGGGCCACCATGTTGCCGGTGTGATGGCGCTCCTTGAGCACCTTCATGCCGATGGTGGTCATGGCCGCCTTCGACAGGCTCTCGTCGAGGATGACGCCCGTGACGCCGACGACATGCCACGACTCATCGACGACCGGCCGCAGGATGATGCGGTTCTTCGGGTCGCGCTCGTCGACGTAGAGCAGCGGCTCGGCCACGCGGTTCCACTTGTGCGCGACGTGCCACGAGACCGTGGCCATTTTCACCGCGTCCGCTTCGGCATGCGTGGGGTGCCGCTCCTGGCCGTGCGCGTCGAAGAAACCGTCGGCGGACATATCCTCCTTGAAGCTCATCGCGAAAAACGCGCGCGCTCCGGGGACGTGGCTTTTCGCGAAGTGGCTGCCGATGTTGGAGACGTCCTTGAGCTGCGTGGTGTTGAGAGAGAGCGCCGTTTCCGAGGCCGTGCGGTAACGCGACTCCAGCTCCGAGGTCACCATCTCCAGGGAATTGCGCATCCAGTTGCGCTCCGCGGAGACGGTCTTCTGCTCCAACGTGCGCAGAAAATCGATCTGCAACACGAGCAGCGCCCCCAGCGGAATGAGAACCACCGGCAGGAACCAGAGAATGGAACGGCGGAAGATGCGGCGCATGTCCTTCGACTTGGAAGGCAATGGTCGCATGCTCTCCGGGGCCGGTTCCACTTCGCGGGGGTTTGGTGATTCGTTTGACACAAATTTTGACAACTCAGAGCGCAGAGGGCAGAGCGCAGAGGGCAGAAGAAGAGGCCCGGGCCAAAACAGCGATCGTGGAAGGTTGCCTCATCTTCTGCCCTCTGCCCTCTGCGCTCTGCCCTCTCACCTCTGGAACGCGTACGCCACTTTCATGAACAAACTCCGGCGGTCGAGGGTGAGGGCGCCGGTCTCGCCGGTGATGCTGGAGTCGCCGTAGCCGACGAAGAAGACGGTCTGCCAGTTGAGTTTGTAGGCGTAGAGGCCGGACAGGGAGAAGCGGCGGTCGCTGGCGTCCCCATCACGAGCGACGGAGCTCTGCTGGGCGATGGCCCTCACGAGCGAGCGCGGCGAGAAGGTGTAGGTGGCTTTGAGCCAGTCGATCTGGGCTCTCAGGAGCCGCACGCCCTCGTGATCGACCCACTCGCGCGAGGTGCGCAGCTCCATCTGCAGGTGATCGGAGAGGCGCGTGGTGCCGCTGAGGTTGAGGCGCGCACCGGTGCCGACGCGGCCTCCGGCGTAATCGATCCTCTCCCCCACCTCGCCGTCGAACTGAACCGCCGGCAGCCAGCGCCGCGGCGCGGCGGTCACATCGAAGGCGAAGAATCTCCGCCGCAGGAGCTTGGAGCCGACACGCTCATCGAATTGGTTCAGGTCCATCCATCCGTTGCTGCCCCAGCGTCCCTGAAACGAATAGCCCGAATAGAAGACACGCTTGAGGGTCTCGCTGCCGTCGAAGGCGATGTCGCGCTCGATGGCGAAGTACGGGCGGAAGTAGGAGAAGAAGTTCTTCGGGTAATAGCGCCGGCCGGACCAGAGACTGAAGCGGCGAAAGTCGTTCTGGGCCACGAATCCGTTGTCCGCGCGGAACTCCGGTGAATTGCCGGAGACCTGCACCTGAACGTCGTACGTCTTGGCATTGCGCCCGAACATCAGCCGGTACGCATGACCGGAGCCGGAGCGTCCGTCGAACTGTTCGCTGAGCTCGCGGCGCTCGGGATTCTCCGTACTGCTCAGCAGCAGCTGCCCGAAGAGACGGTCGGTGCCGTTGATGTTCCAGTGAAAGTCGGGCCCGGCCAGGCGATTGTGGCCGCCTCCCTCGATCTCGCGCGCGCTGACCATCACACCGCCGAACGAGTCTCCGAAACTGCGGCGCAATCGCCCCAGGGCCACCAGCGAACGGAAATCCTGCGGCACGAACTCGGAGCCTTGCGGTCCCGGCAGGATCACGCTCCCGCCCCCGCGATCCTCGGCCACGAGGAACGTGTAGGCATTCGCTCCCTCATTGCCGGTGGCGCGCATCCCCCAGGCGGGCGAGTTGATGCTGCGCGTGTACACGGCCGTGATCGGCGTGGCCAAGAGATCGGTTCCTTCCAGGAAGAACGTGCGCTTCTCCGGGAACGACAGCGCGAAGCGATTGTTGACGTCGATCTGCGGCACGTCGGCTTCGATCTGCGAGAAATCGGGATTGAGCGTGGCGTCGAACGTCAGCCGCGTGCTCGGCGCCCATTTGAAATCGAGCCCGAGATCGCTGTCGAACGAGCGGTTCGGCTCCGGCAGCCGGCGATTGCCGGAGCCCGTGAAGCGGTCGCTCACGTTCGCGGTCGAATACGGCGCGATCGTGAAGTGGCTGCCCGTCGGCAGTCCCTCGAACCCCGACAACTCCGAGGCGTGGCAGAGAAAGCAGCCGGAGTTCTTGGGGATCGGGGTGTTGGCCATGATGTAGCGGAAGTCGCGCGGATAGTTGCGCATGAGGATCACTCCCCACTTCTGCGGATCCGCGGCGGGATACCGGAGCGACGACAACGGAATGCGCATCTCCGCCGACCACCCCGTGGCCGTCCGGCGCGCCACCGCCTGATAGAAGAAGTCGGGCGAGAAGTCCTCCTCGCCGGTGGCGTCGTTGACCACGCTGTCGGTCTGCACGCCGCGCGGATTCACGCGAAAGGCCACGCCCGAGCGCCGGTCGTTGAGCGTGTCGAGCAGCACCGCCACGTAGTCCTGATCGCCCTGGACCTTGTCGCGGTCGACGAGCGGCGCGCGGATCTCGCGCGGCCTCGGGTCGTCGGACGTGAAGGCCACGTACACCGCCTCGGCGTCATAGGCGATGCGCCCCACCGTCTTCGCCGGCGGCTCCGTGTTGTCGCCGCGGTAATACTCGACGAAGGCCTCGATCCGCTGCGCCCCTTCCCAGGCCGCATCACTGACATCGCCGTCGACCGTGATCGTGCCGGTCAGCTTCGTGATCCCGACCTGCGTCGGAATGGCATTGGCCCGCGCGGCCAGAACTACGAACAGTAGAAAACTCAGTGTGCGTCGCATGCCGCACACGATGCCCGGGGACGACGCGGGAGTCTGCCCCAGGAGCGTGACACGATGTGAAAGTTCGTTACGGGGATGAACGAACGGTCACCGGAGAGTCTCAAAGTCGCAAAGTCGCAGAGTCTCAAAGGAGTTCATGGCCGTGTTCCTCTTTGAGACTTTGCGACTTTGAGACTTTGAGACTCCCCCGTCCCCCAGGTCCTGACATTCGTCAACTGACAAACCCCACCCGGATCGCGATAATGGCGCGTCCAAATGGTTGAAAAAGCAACGCTCGACGGTTTACGCATCTCCCGGCCGGACGTGGAAGCGCCTTCGCGCAAGCGGTGGTGGATCATCGTGCCGGTTCTTCTGGTCATCGTGGCGGGCATTGTCTGGGCGGTCACACGCAGCCAGGCCACCGAAGTGAAAGTCGTGCCGGCGCGCGCGGTGGCCGCGGGCTCCGGCGGCGGCGCGGTGCTGAACGCCAGCGGTTATGTCACGGCGCGGCGGCAGGCCACGGTCTCGTCGAAGGTGACGGGCAAGGTCACCGAAGTGCTGATCGAGGAAGGGATGCAGGTGAAGGAGGGACAGGTGCTGGCCCGTCTCGACTCCTCCTATCCCTCGCGCAGCGTGGCACTGGCACGGGCCGAGGCCGCGGCCGCGGCGAGCGCGCTCGAAGAGACGCGCGTGCGCATCCGCGAGGCGCAACTCGACTACGACCGTGCCAATCGCCTGGCGCAGAGCGAGATCGCCAGCCGCGCCGATGCCGATCGCGCCCGGGCCCAGCTCGACGCCACGCGCGCGCGGCTCCACGCCCAGACGGATCAACTGGCCACGGCGCGGCGGCAGATCGACCTGCAGAGCCAATCGCTGGAGGACACGATCATCCGCGCGCCGTTCGACGGCGTGGTGGTCTCCAAAGACGCGCAGCCGGGCGAGATGATCTCCCCTGTCTCGGCCGGCGGCGGCTTCACGCGCACCGGCATCGGCACGATCGTCGACATGGCCTCGCTCGAGATCGAGGTCGACGTCAACGAGGCGTACATCAATCGCGTGCACCCGAACCAGAAGGTCGAAGCGGTGCTCGACGCCTATCCGGACTGGCGCATCCCCGCACACGTCATCACCGCCGTCCCCACCGCCGACCGGCAGAAAGCCACGGTGAAGGTGCGCATCGCGCTCGACCAGAAGGACCAGCGCGTGCTGCCGGACATGGGTGTGAAGGTATCGTTCATCACCGACGAGCCGGCCGGCGCGGTACAGGCCGCGCCCATGGTGGAAGTGCCCAAGTCCGCCGTCCGCCGCGACGGCGAGCAGGACATCGTGTTCGTGCTCAAAGACGGCAAAGCCGAGCGCCGCGCCGTAAAAGTCGCCAGCTCCGACGGCAACAACTCCCGCCTGGCGTCCGGCGTAGCCGACGCCGAGACCGTGATCGTGGTCGCACCGCCCGAGTTGAAAGACGGCGACAAAGTGAAAGTAGGAAAATGAGGTTTTCGCCCAAAGGGCGCTTTTGTGGACGGAGTGGACTTGGTGGACTGAGTGGACGTTGTGGACACCCAGCAAAAGTCCACTAAGTCCACAATGTCCACTCCGTCCACCAAGTCCACAAAAGCCCCCCTCTGCCGAAACCTTCGCAATTAAGGAGTCCCCCATGCCCAACACCCTCGTCAACCTCAACGACGTCGAAAAGGTCTTCCATCGCGGTTCGGAGGACATTCACGTCCTGCATCGTCTCGATCTCTCGATCGCCGAGGGGGAGTTTCTGGCGCTCATGGGACCGTCGGGATCGGGCAAGTCGACGCTGCTCAATCTCCTGGCGGGACTGGACCGGCCGACGTCGGGCACGATCGAGGTGGCCGGGCAGCGCATCGATTCGATGTCGCGCGCGCAGCTGGCGCACTGGCGTTCGCGTCATGTCGGCTTCGTCTTCCAGTTCTATAACCTGCTGCCCGTTCTCTCGGCGGAGCGCAACGTGGAGCTGCCGCTCTTGCTGACGAACCTCTCGTCCGCCGAGCGCAAGAAGCATGTGGCCACAGCGCTGGAGATCGTCGGTCTCTCCCATCGCGCCAAGCACACGCCGCAGACGCTTTCCGGCGGTGAGCAGCAGCGCGTCGGCATCGCCCGGGCCATCGTCACCGACCCGACGCTCATCCTGGCGGATGAGCCGACGGGCGATCTCGACCGCAAGTCGGGCGACGCCATCCTTAACCTCCTGCAGAGCCTCAACCGCGAGCAGGGCAAGACCATCGTCATGGTCACGCACGATCCCCATGCCGCCGACCGGGCGTCGCGCCGGATGCACATGGTGGACGGACAAGTCTCCAGCGAGATGGCCGCATGAAATTCATCCGCCTGGTCCTGCCCAACTTCAAGCGCCACAAGTTGCGGACGCTGCTGACGATCCTTTCCGTCATGGTGGCGTTCGTCCTCTTCGCGTACCTCGGCGCGATCCGCAACGCCTTCTCCTTCGGCGTAAGCGTGGCCGGCGCCGACCGTCTCATCGTCCGTCACAAGGTCTCGCTCATCCAGCTCCTGCCGCAGAGCTACGAACAGGAAATCGAGCGCGTCCCGGGCGTTTCCGACGCCACGCACGCCACCTGGTTCGGCGCGATCTACAAAGACCCGAAGAACTTCTTCGGCCAGATGCCGGTCAAGCCCGAAGAGTTCATGCGCATGTATCCGGAGTTCAAGCTGCCGCCCGAGCAGATGCAGGCCTGGCTGAAGACGCGCACCGGTGCGATCGTCGGCCGGACGACGGCCGACCGGTTCGGCTGGAAGGTGGGCGACAAGATTCCTCTGATGGCCACGTACTGGCGCTCGAAGGAAAAGAACAGCCAGCTCTGGACGTTCGACCTGGTCGGCATCTACGAAGGCTCGCCCGAGACCGACACGTCGAACTTTTTCTTCCGCCACGATTACTTCGATGAGATGCGCCGCGGCGGACAGGGACAGGTGGGCTGGTTCTACATCCGCGTGAAGGATCCGAAGAACGCGGAAGCGGTGGCCAAGGCCGTCGATGCCGTGTTCGAGAACTCGCCGGCGGAGACGAAGACGGAGACCGAGAAGGCGTTCGTCAAAGGCTTCGCCGAGCAGGCCGGCAACATCGGCGCGATCGTGATGGCCATTCTCACGGCCGTCTTCTTCACCATTCTGCTCGTGGCCGGCAACACCATGGCCCAGGCGGTGCGCGAGCGCATGAGCGAGCTGGGCGTGCTCAAGGCCATCGGGTTCACCGACACGCAGATGATGCTGCTCGTGCTCACCGAGGCGCTGGTGATCGCCATCGTCGGCGGAGGCATCGGTCTGGTCCTCGGGTATTACGCGGTGAAGGGCGGCGATCCGACGGGCGGCGCGCTGCCGGTGTTCGTCGTGCCCGTGCGCGACCGCATCCTCGGCGTCGTCTTCGTGATTCTGCTCGGTCTCGTGAGCGGCCTCTTGCCGGCGCTTCAGGCCATGCGTCTCAATGCAGTGGAAGCACTTCGCCGCGAGTAACCGAGGAGAGTCATGAAACTCATCACACAAACCATCGCCCTCATCGGCTTCAATCTGCGCACGCTCCCGGCGCGCGCGGGCTCGGCCGCGGCTGCGATCTTCGGCATCGCCGGCGTCGTAGCCGTCCTGGTCGGCGTCCTCTCCATCGGCCAGGGCTTCCGGCGGACGATGACCATCGCCGGCTCGCCCGACACCGTATTCGTGCTCCGCACCGGCGCCGACTCCGAAATGGCCAGCATCCTCAGCCGGGATGAAGCGCGCATCATCGCCGAGGCGCCGGGCGTGGCGCGCGCGGACGGCAAGGCGCTCGTCTCGCCCGAACTCTTCGTCATCGTCAATCTGCCCAAGCGCTCCACCGGAACCGACGCCAACGTCCCGATGCGCGGCGTGGAACCGGCGGCCTTCGGCGTGCGAAAGGAAGTGAAGATCGTGGAAGGGCGCCCCTTCGCCTGGGGCCGCAACGAAGTGATCGTCGGCAAATCGGCGCAGCTGCAGTTCGCCGGCACCGACATCGGCGCGAAGCTCGAGTTCGGGCAGAACCACTGGACGGTGGTGGGCGTCTTCGAGTCCGAAGGCTCGATCAACGAGTCGGAGATCTGGGCCGACGCGGCCGTGCTCGCGCCCGCCTACCGTCGCGGATCGTCGTACCAGAACGCCGTCGTGAAGCTGGCCTCGCCCGGAAGCTTCCAGGCCTTCAAGGATGCGCTCACCTCCGACCCGCGCGTCAGCCTCAAGATCGTGCGCGAGACCGACTACTACGCCGAACAGTCGAAGACGCTCGTGATGATCGTGAACTTCCTGGCCGGCATCATCACCACCCTCATGGGCCTCGGCGCCATCTTCGGCGCGCTCAATACGATGTACACCGCCGTGGCCGCACGCGCGCGCGAGATCGCCACGCTCGAAGCCATCGGCTTCCGCGGCCTGCCGATCCTCATCTCCGTGCTCGTCGAATCGATGGTCCTGGCCCTCATCGGCGGAGCCGTCGGCGCCGTCGGCGCCTGGATCGCCTTCGACGGCTTCCGCGCCGCCACCCTGAACTGGCAGACCTTCAGCCAGGTGGCCTTCGCCTTCGACGTGAATGCATCCCTGCTCGTGCGCGGGATCGTGTCGGCGGTCGTGATCGGGTTGATCGGGGGATTGTTCCCGGCCATTCGCGCGTCGAGGTTGCCGGTGGCGGTGGCGTTGCGCGAGCGCTAATCCTGAGCGAAGCGAAGGATCAAGTTAGCACCTACGAGAACGGCGCCTCAGGCACCGTCCGCGTTGCTGCTAAGTTGACTCTTCGCTGCGCTCAGAGTTGAATGCTTGAGTGATCCACTTCTACCACGTCACCAAGCGCTTCGACCGGTACTCGACGGCGCTGCAGGACGTGACGTTTCAGATCGAGAAGGGCGAGCTGGTGTTCCTCACCGGGCCGAGCGGGGCGGGAAAGTCGACGCTGCTGAAGCTGATCCTGCGGCAGATCACGGCCACCGAGGGGCAGATCGTCGTGAACGGGCGCAACCTCAATGCGATGAAGAAGTCGCAGCTCCCCTACTTCCGGCGCGAGATCGGGATGGTCTTCCAGGACTTCAAGCTCATCGAGCGGATGACCGTCTTCGAGAACCTCTCCTTCATCCTCACCGTCCTCAACGTCCCGCCGAAAGAGCACAAGAAGAAGGCCTACCAGGCCCTGCGCACCGTTGACCTCCACCACAAGCTCAACGCCTACCCGCCCCAGCTCTCCGGCGGCGAGCAGCAGCGCGTGGCCATCGCCCGCGCCCTCATCAACGACCCCCTCGTGCTCATCGCCGACGAGCCCACCGGCAACCTCGACGCCGACCTCTCGCGCGAGATCATCCAGATCTTCACCGAAGCCAACCTGCGCGGCTCCACCGTCCTCCTGGCCACCCACAACCTCGAGCTCATCCGCAGCAGCGGCCGCCGCTCCATCACCCTCGAGCACGGCCGCATCGCCGAGGAGAAGGCACGCGTGACGGAGCGCCCGCATGTGCGAGAGGGTGTGTTTGGGATTGGGGGGTGATGAGAGGGCAGAGCGCAGAGGGCAGAGGGCAGAAGCACCGCAAGCCGGTGTTCGTGTCTTCTGCGCTCTGCCCTCTGCGCTCTGCGCTCTGAATCATGCCCCGCCGCGAATTCATCCCCGGCCGCCGCGAGCCGGAAGTTCCGTCCAACACCTTCTCCTATTTCTTCCGCGAGGCGTTCCGGCGGATCTGGGTGTCGAAACGGACGAGTTTCGTGGCCGTGGCCATGATCGCCATCTCGCTGTTCATCGTCGGCTCCTTTCTCCTGGTGGCGGAGAACCTCGGGCGCGCGGCGGAGGAGTGGCAGGGGAAGTCGCGCGTGATCGTCTATCTGGAGAGCGACGCCACGCCGCAGCAGGTCGAGGCCGTGGGGCGTTGGCTGGCGTCGAAACGCGAGCTGTCGAATCGCCGGCTGGTGACGCGCGAAGAGGCGATGGCGCGTTTCCGGATCTGGTTCGCCAATTTGTCGGAAGTAGTCGGGCAGCTCGACCAGAACCCCTTTCCGCCGTCCTTCGAAGTGGATGTAGAGCCGCGGTTCGCGCAGTCGCGCGCGTTCCAGCAGAGCATCGGCGCGCTGAAAGGGATGGCCGGCGTCGACCAGGTGCAGTACGACTGGGAATGGATCGAGCGGCTGCGGCGCGTCGTCAACGCCATCAACATCGCCGGCCTCGTGGCCGGAGGCATCCTGGCCGTGGCCGCCGCCTTCACCATCGCCAACGTCATCCGCCTGACCATGCTGCTCTATCGCGAAGAGATCGAGATCATGCGCCTCGTAGGCGCCACGGAGCGCATCATCCGAGGACCGTTCCTTTTCGAGGGATTCCTGCAGGGAACGTTCGGCGGCGTGCTGGCCATCGTTCTCCTCTTCGCCACCTACGAAAGCGCACGCCGCGCCCTGGCTTCCTCCAGTTCGATCCTGTGGGGCTTCCTCTTCACCGGCTTCCTCCCCTGGCCCAAAATCGCCGCCCTCATCGCCGGCGGCATGCTGGCGGGCTGGTTCGGGAGCTGGCTGTCGGTGCGGGAACGCGGCGACACTGAGCACTGAAAGCACCGCTGCGATAGCATTCGCGCCGCATGAAAATCGTTGAATGCGTACCGAACATCTCCGAGGGACGGCGGGCTGAGATCTATCACGCTGTTGCCGATGCCGCGGCGTCTGTCTCCGGCGTGACGTTGCTGAACGTCGATCCCGGCGCGGACACGAACCGCACGGTCATCACGTTCGTCGGCGAGCCGGATGCCGTGCTGGAAGCGGCGTTCCGCCTGGTCAAGAAAGGCGTCGAGCTGATCGACATGACCACGCATCGCGGTGCGCATCCGCGCATCGGTGCGGTCGACGTGGTGCCGTTCATTCCGGTGGCGAACACCACGATGGACGAATGTGCGGAGCTGGCCCGGCGCCTCGGTGAACGCGTCGGCCGCGAGCTTTCGATCCCGGTCTATCTCTACGAGCACGCCTGCAGCGCCCCGCATCGCCGCAACCTCGCCGACGTGCGCGAGGGGGAGTACGAGGGCTGCGCGCGCAAGCTCACCGACCCGCAGTGGCAACCTGATTTCGGGCCGGCCTCGTTCGTGGCCAAGTCCGGCGCGACGGTGATCGGCGCGCGCAAGTTTCTGGTCGCCTACAACGTCAACCTCAACACACTCGACAAGCGCCTGGCCAACCGCGTGGCCTTCGACATCCGCGAGCGCGGACGCATGCGCCGCGACGACGACGGCAATCCGATCCTGGACGCGAAGGGAGAGCCGGTGTGGGAGCCGGGGTTGCTCAAATCAGTCAAGGCCGTCGGCTGGGTCATCCCGGAGTTCGGCTGCGCGCAGGTGTCGATCAATCTCACCGACCTCGACGTCACGCCGCTGCACGCCGTCTTCGACGCCTGTGAAGAACGCGCGCGCGAGCGCGGATTGCGCGTCACCGGCTCGGAGATCGTCGGCCTCGTGCCGCTGTCCGTGCTGCTCGATGCGGGCCGTCACGCGCTGGCCAGGATGGGCCGCCCAACCGGCGTCCCGCAGGCGTCGCTCGTCCACACCGCCATCCGCACGCTCGGCCTGTCGGAAGTGAAGGAGTTCGATCCGAAGGAGCGCGTGATCGAGTATCGGCTTCAGACCGCACCACCCCGCCTGGCGGCCATGTCGCTGCGCGAGTTCCTCGACGAGCTCTCCAGCGAATCGCCCGCACCCGGCGGAGGTTCGGTCTCCGCGCTGGCCGCATCTGCGGCGGCCGGACTGGCGGCGATGGTGGCCGTGCTCTCGCACACGAAGAAAGGCTTCGAATCGAAACAGGAAGCGCTCGACCGCATCGCCGTCCGCGGTCAGCAACTGAAAGACGCCATGCTCGCCGCCGTCGACGCCGACACCGCCGCCTTCGACACGCTGCTCGAGGCCATGCGCATGCCCAAAGAAACCCCCGAGGATCAACAGGCGCGCAACACCGCCCTGGCCGACGCCACCGTCGGCGCCGCCGAGATCCCCCTCGCCGTGCTCGAAGCCTGCCCGGAGATCATCGAGCTCAATCGCGAGATCGCCACCATCGGCATGCAAGCCTCCCTCTCCGACGCCGGCGTCGGAGCCCAGGCCGCCCGCGCCGCCGCCGCCGGCGCGTACCAGAATGTGTGCATCAATCTGGCGGGGCTGGCGGGCTCGGATTCGCGCAAGGCCTCGCTTCTGGCGCGGGCCGACGCGGCGTGGTCGCGCGCGAAGGAACTGCACGCGCTGGCGGAAGAGGAGATCTTGGTGAAGCTGCGGGCGGGGGCGTGAACGCCGCCGTAGGCGGCGTCACTTTGCGGCGTTCGCACTCGCGGCAACTCTGAGCGAAGCGAAGAGTCAATGGAGCATCCGCGACGAGCGAGCCACGTGCCATGGTCCTCGTATTCTGCTCCATAGATCCTTCGCTCACACCCACCCGACCCCCTCGCTCAGGATTAACTGGGGTCAGCTACCAAACTCCCAAGCCAATTTCTTGAACACTCGGTCCACCCGTTCGATCATCTGGGAGATGTCTTTCTTGGCGTGGGCGGCGGAGAAAAAGGCGGTTTCGAGTTGGGAGGGTGGGAGGTAGACGCCTTCGGCCAGCATGAGGTGGAAGAAGCGGGCGAAGCGTTCGCGGTTGGATTGGTTGGCGGTGTCGAAGTCGGTGACGGGGCCTTCGGTGAAGAAGATGGTCCACATGGAGCCGGCGCGGTTCATGGTGATGGGGACGTTGTGCTTGTCGGCGGCGGCGTGGACGCCGGACTGGAATTCGCCGCTGCGCTCTTCGAGGTCGTCGTAGATCGAGGAGTTGCGCAGGACGGACAAGGTGGCCCGGCCGGAGGCGACCGCGACCGGATTGCCGGAGAGGGTGCCGGCCTGGTACATGGGGCCGAGGGGCGAGACGAGCTGCATGAGCTCACGGGAGGCGCCGTAGGCGCCGATGGGCATGCCGCCGCCGATGATCTTGCCGAGCGTGGTGATGTCGGGGCGCACGCCGAAACGCGTCTGCGCGCCGCCGTACGCCACGCGGAAGCCGGTCATGACTTCGTCAAAGATCAACAGCGCGCCGTGCTCGTCGCAGACGGTGCGCAGCCCTTCGAGGAACCCTTCCCGCGGCGGCACGCAGCCCATGTTGCCGGCCACCGGCTCGACGATGATGGCGGCCACTTTGGCGCCATGCTCCTTCATCTGCGCGCGCACGTCGCCCAAATCGTTGTAGCGGGCGATGAGCGTGAGGCTGGCCAGTTCCTTCGGGATACCGGCGGAGTCGGGGACGCTGACCGCCGCGTCGCCGGAACCGGCCTTCACCAGCAGCGCGTCGACGTGGCCGTGATAGCCGCCGTCGAATTTGAGGACCATGTCCCTGCCGGTTGCGGCCCGCGCCAGCCGCAGCGCGCTCATGGTGGCCTCGGTGCCGGAGCTGACGAGGCGCACCATCTCGATCGACGGCACGGCCTGCACGATCATCTCGGCCAGCTCGATCTCCCCCGCCGTCGGCGCGCCAAACGAAAAGCCGCGTGTGGCCGCCTTCTTCACCGCCTCGACCACGTAACGGTGCCCATGCCCGAGGATCATGGGACCCCAGGAACCGACACAATCGATGTACTGGAGATTGTCGACGTCGAAAATGCGCGCACCCTGCGCCGTCTCGATGAACAGCGGCGCGCCACCCACACCACGGAACGCCCGCACGGGCGAATTCACACCACCGGGGATGATTTCCTGAGCACGTTGAAAGAGGGATTCGGATTGCTTGGCCATAAGTTGGGCGCGGATTATAGGGTGCCGAGGGGAGTCTCAAAGTCGCAGAGTCTCAGAGTCTCAAAGGGCTTCGCCTAGTGGTTTCTTACTCCTTTGCGACTTTGCGACTTTGAGACTCTGCGACTCCCGGGCGGCGGGCGGGTCAATACGCATTCTCATCCCTCAACCCCCGCACCACGGTCATGAACAGGATCTTGCAGTCGAGGAGGAGGGACCAGTTCTCGATGTAGTAGAGGTCGTGCTCGATGCGCATGCGGATGGAGGTGTTGCCGCGCCAGCCGTGGACCTGGGCCCAGCCGGTCATGCCGGCGCGCACTTTGTGGCGGAGCATGTAGTGGGGGAATTCGGCGCGGAACTGTTCGACGAATTCGGGGCGCTCGGGGCGCGGGCCGATGACGCTCATGTCGCCGATCAGCACGTTCCAGAGCTGCGGTAGCTCGTCGAGCGACCACGACCGGATGATGCCGCCGACGCGCGTACGGCGAGGATCATCCTTGGCGGCCCAGACCGCACCGGTCTCGGCCTCGGCGCCGACGCGCATGGAACGGAATTTCAGGATGGAGAACGATTTGCCGTCCAGCCCCATGCGCATCTGCCGGTAGAAGACCGGTCCGCGGTCCTCGAGCCAGATGGCCAGGGCCACGAGCAGCATCACCGGGGAGAGCAGCAGGATGGCGGCGCCGGCCACCAGCAGGTCGAAGCCGCGCTTCACGAAGCGGCTCCAGCCGTCGAGCCGGGTGTCGGAGAGGTTGATGGTCGGCAGGCCGTCGAGGTCTTCGACGCGCGAACGGAGCACCATGAACTGCAAGAGGTCGGGGACGACGTGGATGGAGAGGCAGTTGCGGACCAGGCGGTCGAGCAGCTCCATCATCGCCTGCGACGACGCATGCGGCAGGGCCACGAAGACATGGTCGATGGCCTGCGCGTTCACGACGGCCTCGGCGTCCGCGATCGTGCCGAGACAGGGGATCTCCGGGATCTCTCCGTCGTCGCCGTTGCGCAGATAGCCGGCGATGTGGAACCCGAGCTCATGCCGCCTCGCGTTCATCCGCTCGAACACTGCGCGCGCCAGCTCGCCATTGCCGGCGATGAGCACGCGGTCGAGGTCCTTGCCGCCGCGATGGCGGCGCTCGACGATCCAGCGGACGATCGTGCGTCCGCCGATCGTCAACACGATCGCGCTGGCGAGGAACAGCGCCAGCGTGGCGCGGGAGTACGGAACGATGTGACTCTGCGCCGGCCGCACCCAGAGCAGGATGCCGGACAGGATGATCGTGGCCACCACCGAGCCGATGGCCACCGCCACCCACTCCTCGGTTTTTCCGCGCGTGGGCCGCACGCGATATAGCCCCTGAACCGCAAACGCCACCGGGAAAACGACGGTAATGAGCGGCAGCAGCGCCGCGTAGGTCGAAAAGTCCTGCGTGCCCTTCGTGACCGGGATGACCTGGAAATGAAACCGGAGGAACCACGCGCAAAGCATGGCCAGGTTCGACGCCACGGCGTCGTTCACGAGATAGACGGACGCGAGCGCCCTGTGCTTCTTTTCGATCATTTAGTTGCAGCTCGCAGCTCTCAGCTGGCAGCTCGCAGGGGCCTTAACGGCGTTCTCCTGAGAGCTGCGAGCTGAGAGCTGCGAGCTGAATTCCGAACTCCTCGTCAAACCTAGCCCGGGAGAATGTTCCGGCATGTGCGCGGATCCTCTCCCGGTCCCAGGCCCGCGCTTCGACGGTGTCGAGGGCGCGGCGAAGCGAGTCTACCTCCGGCCGGTCGAAGAAAATTCCGGTTTCGCCGTCCAGGACCGAATCGCGCACTCCCCCCTCGCCGAGCGCGACCACGGGAGTGCCGAGGGCCATGGCCTCGAGCGGAGTGATCCCGAAGTCCTCCACGCCTGGAAGGATGAGGCTCCGCGCCTGGCCCAGCCGCTCGATGATCACCTCACGCTTTACGGCGCCAAGCAGCTCTACGTTGGGGCCTGCATGCGCGCGGAGCTCTTCGAGCAGCGGCCCGCCACCGATCACCACCAGCCGCCGGTTGCCGGCCACCGCCGCGGCCACGGCCAGGTCGATGCGCTTGTACGGAACGAGCGCGGAGACGACGAGGTGGTAGTCGTCGCGATCGTCCTGCAGCGGCGCCTGGAGAAAAGCGTCGTCGACGAACGGATGGATGATCTCCGCATCGCGGCCGTAGTAGCGGCGGATGCGGTCGCGCACGAAGCTGGAATTGGCAACGAAGCGCGTCACCTCGTTTGACGTCTTCACGTCCCAGCGCCGCAGCCACGGCGCCATCGACAGCATCGCCGCCCGCTTCAGCGGCTTCGAGCGCGGGAAATAATCGTCGAAACGGTCCCAGATGTAGCGCATCGGCGTGTGGCAATACGTGAGGTGCGGCTTCCCCTTCGCGTCGACGCCCTTGGCCACGCAGTGGCTCGACGACACGATCGCGTCGAACGGCGTGAAGTCCCACTGCCGGACCGCCCGAGGAAAGAGCGGCAGCAGCTGCCGGTAATCGCTGGCCCGCGCCGCCAGCCGCTGCACCGACGACGTATGGATCGTCCGCGCCTCGATCTTCGCCGACACCGAGCCGGGATAGTGAATGAGCGTAAACAGCTCCGCCCCCGGCAACGCGTCCAGGATCGCCTCCAGCACCGCCTCGCCGCCGCGCATCCCGGTCAGCCAGTCGTGGACCACCGCCACTTTGCCGAACGATGAACGATGAACGATGAACGATGCAGCCGGTGCAGGACTCATCGCGTCGATGTCAGGTTTCCGTTCATCGTTCATCGTTCATCGTTTCTTCTTCGCTTCCGGCGTCGATGCCAGCGAATATTCATCATCCGCGGCGCAGGCATCGCAGATGTGATCGTTCCGCTGATACTCCTCCGCCGGCACCACGGCCATGCAGCGCACGCAATAATGCCTGCCGGTGCGCTCCGGCAGCTCGCGCGGGATGGGGTCGTCGTGCATGGCGGGAGAGTTTATCGCGGGGGGAGGCTCAGAGGCTCAAAGGCGCAGAGGCTCAAAGATGCGGAAATCGCTCCCGTCTCCACCTTTGAGCCTTTGCGCCTCTGAGCCTCTGAGCCTCCCCCCGGGAATCCACTATTGTTACAACCCAGCAGGAGGCCCCCATGATCACCATCCGCCGCGCCCAAGACCGTGGCCACGCCAACCACGGCTGGCTCGACACGAACCACACCTTTTCCTTCGCCGATTACTACGACCCCAACTTCATGGGCTTCCGCGCGTTGCGCGTCATCAATGAAGACCGCGTACAACCGGGAGTCGGCTTCGGAAAGCACGCCCACCGCGACATGGAGATCATCTCCTACGTGCTCGAAGGGACGCTCGCGCACAGCGACTCCATGGGCACCGGCTCCGAGATCAAGCCGGGCGAAGTGCAGCGCATGAGCGCCGGCCGCGGGGTCACGCACAGCGAGATGAACCCCTCGGACGACGAGCCCGTGCACTTCCTCCAGATCTGGATCCTCCCCGCCCAGCAAGACATCGCCCCAAGCTACGAGCAGAAGAAATTCGAGGATGACCAGCGCCGCGACAACCTGCGCCTGGTCGCCTCCCCCGACGGCAGCGACGGCTCCGTCACCATCAACCAGGACGTCCGCCTCTACTCCACCCTCCTGGACGGCACCTCGGTAACGCACGACTTCAAACCCAACCGCTACGGCTGGGTCCAGGTCACGCGCGGAGAGGCCGACGTCAACGGCCAGACCCTCAAAGCCGGCGACGGTGCTGCCATTTCGGACGAACCGTTGGTCACTCTGACCGGACGCGGGGCGGAGGTGTTGCTCTTCGATCTGAACTGAGGCGGCGTAGTAATATTCAGTTGTGACTGACGAGGATCTGAAGGCACTCTTCGAAGCGAACGCGGCGGAAATGCGCCGTTACACCGAAGAGATCAATGCGGAAACGCGGCGGCAGCTCACGGAGGCTACCGGGCAACTCACCGAGGCCATCGCGGGAACAAACCGGCGCATCGACGAAACGACTGCGGAAACGCGGGCTCAACTCGGTGAGGCAATCGCGGATTCGCGGCGGCACTTCGACGTAACGGCGGAAGGACTCAGGCACGAGATCCGACTCATCGCCGAAAAGGTCACTGGCGTTGACGAGAGGCTGTCACGCGAGGCTGCCGACATCCGCGGCGAGATGAGACAAGGCTTTGCAGATACGCAGGCGATGATCAAGTTCTCACTCAGCGACGACTGGTCTACTTCACCCCTGTCCTGAGCTCTTCCACATGCGCCGCCTTGATCGTGGATCCTGTGGTCAAGCCGGCATCGCTGAAGGGGACAGCCGGAAGTCCGAGGACCGATCGGGCGGGGGTCAACGCGTCGCGGAGCTCCAGGATGTGAACGGCGCGAATCGGAATCGCAGTCGTGAGCGACGCGTCCGAGAACGACGCTGGGGGAAGCCCTGCGCTCTTTCGGAAAGCATTGATGGAGGAGCGCAGCTCGAGGAAATGCGCGACCTGAACTGTGGTTGCCGCCGGAACCAATGGATCGTTCGTGAACGCAATGGTCGTGGCGGGGTCCACATTGCTATCGGCCGAAACCGTTCCTGAGCCCTGAACCGCTCGGACGATGTAGAGATAGGTGCGGCCCTGTGCCACCGACGCGTCATACAGAACACGATCGGCTGGACTGCCGATGAGAATGTACGGCCCGTTGTCCACACTTCTGCGAACCTCGTAATACGCGGCAGCGGCAACCGGCCACCATGTGACCACGACGGATGACGTGCCTGACGCTGTGGCGGACAATCCCGGCGGTGGGCCGAACGGTGTCATCGTCACGGTCTGGGTCAGCGCCGGCGAAGTGCTGCCCGCAAACGTCGCGTCGCCACTGTATTCAGCGGTGACCGGGTGTGTCCCCTGGCTCAATGAGGAAACCGTCAGGATCGCCTGATTTCCGGAGAGCGCTTTACTGCCGAGGACCGTGGCTCCGTCGCGAAAGACGACGTTGCCGGTCAGCGAGCCCGCGGTTCCTGACGTCACCGTGGCGGTGAAGGTCACGTTTTGTCCTGCAGCAGACGGATTCGGCGACGACGCCAGGGTCGTCGTCGTCGCTGCTTTCACCGCGACACTTCCGTTCGTCAGCGCAAGCGCGCCGTTCGCGACCGTTTCTCCGAGTGTGCCGCGGTCATTGGACAGCGTTGCAGTAGCGGCATCCACGGATAGCACGACGGTGCTTCCGATCACGGCCTGTGGACTGAGCGTAACGACGAGATTGCCGATCCAGTCTCCAGGTGCCGCCGCATTGAGACTCAGTGCCAGATGCGCGCTCTCCGAGTATCCCGCGACATAGCCGAACGTGCCGATGCCCTGCACTTGCCGCTCGTATTTCGGAGTGACGCTGGCGATTCCGCCTCGCTGGAACGAGATCGAGGAGACGGCCGATGCCGGCGAGTGGGTGATCTTCAGCACCAGAGCTTCGATTTTGTTTCCCGCGCTCTGATCGATCCCCAGAGGTGTGCCGCTGACGTCGCGCAAATAGACAGGGACATACGCGATTCCCTTCGGTGCGGCCGATCCCGCCCCGATCGTGATCGCGTCCTGCGCGCCATATGCGGCGTGAGCTCCACACAGCAGCGCGAACGTCACAATGCTCAACCAGCCGCGACGCGACCGGCCTATGCGTTGATGCGGCCAGAAACCAGACCTGTGCTCACGCAATCAGGCGAAACCTCCCCGGTCATCGTCCCTCTCTCTTAAAGGGCGGCCCGACCATACTGCAGGCCATGTGGATTGTAGTCGAGAAGGGACGAGCTGCCGCGGCTTTTTGACGTAGAATCTGCCCGGCTTTTCAGCAAATGTTCCGGTCCGGAGGTCCTATTATGCCGCGCAAGGTCGTACTGTGGGCCATTCTGCTGCTCGCAGTTCTCGCTCCATCGGCCGGCGCGGCCGGGCGCGGAACGCCGCCCGTCGATGAGAGTGGGCGTTTGGTCCGCGACAATCCGGGTCGCATCAACTACCTTCCCGCGGACCAGCGGGGCGGCTCGATCTCGCATCAGTCCGGACCGCGACCCCTCTCCGCATCCGACATCGCGTATGTCCACGGGATCGGCGACCGCCCTGCGCCACAGAATGACCAACCCATTCCGGCTCCGCTCCTCGACGCAGGACTCATGCGCGAAGACGGCGTCCTCGGAGCGATGCCGCAGGTCCTCGGCACCACCGGCATCTTCGCCGTCGACGTCGACGGCGACGGCACCGACGAGATCCTCGTCGGGCACTCGATGCTCTGGTATCTCCTGGAGCTCGACCGGTCGCGCAATACGTGGGTCCAGCGCTATTTCGGCGAGAAAGGCGTCGGCGGAACGTTCGGTGGTGGCGGCGTTCTTTGTCTCCGGATTGGAGACTTGAACGGAGACGGACACAAAGACCTCGTCGTCCTGACGGGCGCCAATGCATTCGAGACGTACGATCTGGTCACGGGCGCGTTTCTCGGAACGCAGACTCCCGGCTTCACCGGAATCACGCGTTTCGCGTTAGCCAACCTCGACGGCGGCTCCGATGACGAGATCCTGGCGATCAACGCGCAGAACCTCGCCGCGATCAAGAACGGCGCCGCCACTCCGCTTTGGACCGTCACCGGCGCAAACGCGTCCGATCTCGCGATCGGCAACATGGATGGCGATGCGGCCCTCGAGATCGCCCTTGCCCGCGGCACAGGCGTGAATGGCTGGGTCATCGATGCCGCGACTCGTGAGAAGCAGTTCGACTACCCCCTCGGGTTTGGCAGCCTCGTCAGCGCTGGAGACATCGACGGCGACGGTCTTGACGAGCTCGCGGCGGTGGAAACGTGGGGCGACTACATGGCCTTCGACGTCGAGGCGTCGTCGCTGAAATGGTCCGCCTACAACTTCAATACGAGCGCGATCCGGATCGCTGATACAGACGGGGACGGCATCTCTGAAGTCCTCGCCGGCGACGCTCAATGGGGTGACGTCCGGGTCATCGATGGGGTCTCCGGAGCCCTGCGGTATTCCATCGCCAACCCCGAGCACAGCGTCTCATTCATCGCCGTCGGAGACGTCCGCGGGACGTGCGTGCCGAAGATCATCTGGGGCGCCGGCTACACGAGCTCCGGTGAAGACCACCTCTACATCGCCAGCACCACCAGCCACACCATCGAGTGGGAAAACCTCGAGACCGATGGGCCCTTCTCCAGCATCGCCGCGGGCGACACCGATGCCGATGGGCGTACGGAGCTCATCCGCGTCTCGGCGGAGTCCAATGCCGGGTACGACGGTGCGCTGGTCTTCGTCAACGACTTTCATCATCGGCTCGACGAGTACACGCCCGCCGCGTCCACGAACGACGGCTGGATGATCACGCGAGGCATGGCACTCGAGCAGTTGGACTCCGATCCGCAACTCGAGTACGTGCTGAACGACAGCAGCACGTATTCCGGCAAGGTCAGCGCATTCGACGCGGTCTCGCATCAGCGGCAATGGACGAGCGGAATCTACGACGGCGAATACGTCAGTTGTATCGTCCCCGGCGATCCCGATGGCGATGGGACCACGAACATTCTGGTCGGCACAGGTCGCGTGCACACGGGCGCCACGGGAATCTACGTACGTCTTTACGACGGCACGACGGGCACGCAGATCTGGCGCAGCCCTTCCCTCGGCGGCGGATTCAACGAAGTGACCGCCCTTCGTGTCGCGAACGTCGACGGTACAGGCAACAACGAGATCCTGGCCGTGGTCCCCGGAACGGGCATCATGGCGTTCGATGGAATCACGCACCAGCTCAGTTGGACGCACGCGCTCACCACGGTCACCGCACTCGAAACCGGGGACGTCGACGCGGACGGGACTCCGGAGTACATCGCCGGAACGTCCGGAAGCGTCACCGCGTACAACGGCGCCACGAGGACTCAGGTGTGGACGTCCCCGGTTTCCGGCACAGTGCAGGCGGTCCGGCTCGCGGACGTGGACGACGACGCGACGCGCGAGCTCATCGTGGCCTATAGCGCTGGAGCCGCGTCGTACGTGGCGATCATCCGGCTGTCGGACCAGGCCGTTCAGTGGACGAGTCCAGCTCTCGCCGGCACGGCTGGCCAGGGAGAGAGTCTGCTCGTCCGCGACATCGATGACGATGGCCGCGTCGAGATCACGCTTGGATCCACGAACTCCGTTCGCGTCTTCGAATATTCAGGCGCACCCGAGACCACGGCGCCGGTCTTTCCGTCAGGAACGCCGGGGGTCGCATCTGCTGCGTCGACGCCCACGGCCTGCTGTGTCGCTGTCGACCTCACCTGGCCGCTCGCGAACGATGCGGCCAGTCCGCCTGTGACGTACAAGATCTATCGCAGCACGACACCAGGAGTGATTCCCGGGCCTTCGACTTACGTCGGGGCAACCTCCCGCGACTCCTATCGCGATCAGACGGTCGGCGCGAACGTCACGTACTCGTACGTCGTGAGAGCGGTGGACCGGCTCGGAAACGAAGATCAGAACACACACGAGATCAGCATTGTGGCGAATTCGATCAGCGCGGAGGCGCTCTCCGCCAGCAAGAGCGTCTGTCCGGCCGGCGTTCTCTCGCTGACTGCAGTTGCCTCGGGCGGCGGCACACTCACGTATCAGTGGTCGAAAAACAATGCGCCCATCGATGGCGCGACACAGGCGACGTACAGCGTGCAGTCTGCGTCGCCCGAGCATGACGGCTCGTACACGTGCGCGATCGCCGACTCCTGTGGAAGCTCGGTGACGCTCGGTCCTGTAGTGGTCACGGTCGAGTGGCAGCGCGGCGATGTGAATCGCGATTGCCTCCTTTCCAATGCGGATCTCTCGTTCCTCGCGGACCATCTCGTCGGCGCAGGACCCGCGCCTCCCGATTCGTCAGGGGATACGAACCACGACGGCGTGTTGAACACGATGGACCTCTTCTACCTGTTCGGCTATCTGTACAACGGCGGCCTGGTGCCGTAAAGCACCTCGTTTCGAGGCTCCGCGCGTTCTAATGGCCGGCTGCGCGGCGTCGCGGCGGCGAGGTCAGGTAACGCGCGCGCACCCGCGGGACTTGTTCGCTGCCCGTCGGCCAGGCGCGATAGACGACCAGCGGCTTCGGGCCGCCCTGGACGAGATCGACCTGGGCGTGCTCCGGCACGAATCGGAAGAGTTTTTGCGGGTCGCTTGCCACGCGGCCTTGCACCGTCCAGCCGCGGCCTCCCAGTTCCAGGACGACATAGCCGGAATCGGAGGCATGCACGCTGGTCGGTGAGCCGGAGCCGATCCAGAAGCCGGTTGGTCCGTCGAGGTTCGCACCGTTGACGATGCGCGCGCCGTAGATCTCGTAGGATTCGACGGTCGTGCCCCAGACCACGAGCGCCTCGCCATTGCGCACGGCAATGCGCGGCGGGGTCGGCTCGGCGATCGAGAGGCGCATCGTAGCGCCGGTGCGGGTGAGCTCGCGCGTCAACTGCACGGCGTGAATGTACGAATCGAACTCCAGGTACGCGGCATTCGGGTCGCGCGGCACGGCGGCCGTGTACGCGACGATCCAATGCGTGCCGTTCCAGGCCACGGCGGGACGACTGAACGCGCGCTCGGCCACGAGCTCGACCGGCTGCGCGTCGAGCTTCGTGCCGTCCGGTGCGATGCGCATCCCGTACAGTGCGTGCGGCTGCTGCGTTGCCCAGGTCACGAGATATTCGGAGCCGTTCCAACGCACCGCAATGCTGGACTGCAGGCGCGACCCGTCGGCCAGGGTGATCCGCTGCCCGGGCGTCGTGTCCGTTGCGACGTCGCCGATGAGCATGGCCTGCACGACGTCCACGTTTGCGCCCCGCTCCCGTTCATGCCAGACGATCAATGCTTTCTGCCCGTCCGTGTCGACCGAAAGGCGACCGTCTTCGGAATTTGTGGAGGCCAGCCGCGTGGCCGGCCCGCGCGGTGTGCCGTCCGGGTTGACGGCCATGTACATCGCGTCGGTGCGGTCGCCGTAGCTGTCGAGCCAGACCGAGAGATAGTGATCGCCGAGCCAGACCACGGTCGGCAGTGCGCTCTCCGGCTCGCTCACGGAGACGAACGTTTCGCTGGATGACCCGGCGATGTTCTTGGCGCGCACCTGCAGCGTGAAGTTGGAGCCGATGATGCGCCAGGTGTAGACCGCCAGGGTCTCTCCCTGCGCGCTCGCGGCCACGACGTCGTACATCTCGCCGGTCACCAGCGTGCGCGGACCCTCGAGCAGGCCGCCATTTGCGTTGTACGACACCGTGCGCACCGAGCGCGCGTCGTTGGCCACGGTCACGAGGCGGAAGCGGGAGCCGTCCCAGGTGACGTCGGTCCGCTGCGGCGTTGAGACCGCCTCGCCGGCCGGCTCTGCGCCGCGCACGACGGCGCCGTTCGCGCCGAGGACGAGCGTCGATAACTGCCTCTGCTGTTCGACCTCCGTGGAGAGCACGCCCAGAGCTGTCGAGCCGCTCGAGGCCAGGGCGTTGATGACGCCACTCTCGGCGACGAGCACCGGAACGTCGTTCGCAGGCGGGCTGGTGATCTGCCTGGCGTACGTCTTCCCGCCCTCCTCGGACCAGACGGCGAGGATTTCTCCCGCTCCGACAGACACGACGCGGAAATCAACGATGTACGCGGTCGCGGAAACGATCGTTCTGACCGCTGCCTCGGGCCGGCCGCTGCGATCGAGATCGAGCGCCTGGACTTCGCTCTCCAGGCCGAAGGTGCGGTGCACGAGCACATACCGGTTGCCCGCCCACAGCAGCGACAGGCCGTACATCGCGCTGTCGTCGATCGACGGAAGCTGCGTCACCGCGCCGGAGGCGCCGTCGATACGGACCAGCCGCACGTCTCCTTCGATCGGCCGCCAGACGGCCAGATAGTCGACGCCGTCGGAGGCGACGGAGAGCTCCGCGACATTCCATGGCTCGCCGAGGGCGATGCCGGTGCCGGCCTCGCCGTCCAGCGCGTTGCCGCTGCGATCGAGCCGGGTCACGATGAGCCGCCGCGCGTCCCACCCGGTCCGCTCGTCGATCCAAGCGGCCAGGAAGTTCTGACCGTTCGTGGCGATGCGAAGGTCGTAGCGATGATTCGCCGCGAATCCGGGCATCGAGTCCGTGATGCGGAAATCGCCCGCGGGGAGCTGTTGCGGCTGCGCCGTCAGCGTGAAGGCGCAGAGGAGAAGCAGCAGCAGAGGCACGATGGTGCGGTTCATGTTCGATCCCTCCGCGGTTGGACGCGCCGGCACATCGCCGGTTCGGCGTCGAACATATTATGGTACTTACAGCATAAATGCTACAGGATGTTCTAGGTAACGAATATATACAAAGCCTCGCTGTAATGTCGAAACAGCATGGACCGTAGACGAGATCGCGGCCCCGTACCCTCCATTTCGAGGGTACGTACCCTCTATTTTCAGGGTATGTACCCTCCATTTTTAGGGTAAGTACCCTCCATTTTCAGGGTATGTACCCTCCGTTTTTAGGGTATGTACCCTCCATTTTCAGGGTATTTACCCTCCATTTTGAGGGTATGTACCCTCCATTTTTAGGGTATGTACTCTCCATTTTGAGGGTAAGTACCCTCCATTTTCAGGGTATGTACCCTCCATTTTGAGGGTAAGTGCCCTCCATTTCAGGGGTATGTACCCTCCATTCCTAGGGCTATGTGGAACGAGCGGATCGACGGATTTTGGCATTGCGCTCTCGCGACGTCCCGGATTTTTAGCGTGCGAAGCGGGCCGGGCGCGGGTAGGGATCGCCGGCATTAGCGGCCCTCCTCGATGGAGGCACACCTGCCGTGCAACTGCGCAACTACATCCTGCCCGATCTCCTCGCGCTGGCGCTTTTCATCATCGTGGGGCGGTCGACAGCCCTGGCACCGGCGTTTCCCGATCTGAGGCGCGCACCGTGGTGGCTGCTGGTGGCGGTAACAATCATCAGCGGCGCCCTGGCCTGGCGGGGTATGCGCGCGATCATGGCGGTGGACCATGAGCTTGCAGAGGCGGGCCGGCCGCACAGCGCAGCGCTCGAGTGGGTGTATTCGCCGGCGACCGCGACCAGGATCGTCGTTGAGTACAAGCAAGATCCGCCGATGCTCGAGCGCGCCGTCCACGGCTTGCGCATCGATTCGGTGGCCTTCGTGCCGTTCTACCCGCTCCTCCTCTTCGCGCTCACACTGCTGGCCGCGCGCGCATGGCCGCCGCAGTCCTCCTCTTACGGCTGGGTCATCGCGGTGGCGTGGCTGGGGCTGGCCGCGGGGGTGCTCGACCTCCTCGAGAACGGCGGCATCTGGCTCGAGCTGCGTCGCGGTCTCGTCGCCGTGGCGCCACCGACCGCCACGTTCGCCCTGCTCAAATGGATCGCCGTCGCGCTGGCGTTCTACTCCTGGATCGCCGCGGTGGTGGCTTTGGTCCGGCGTTGACCGCGTTTCTGCCGCCCTGCCGGGCCGGGACCCTGCGCTACCATTCCCCGATTGCTCCTCCTGATTCGTTTTCTCTTCGTCATGTTCCGGGCCCGGTTCCGGTCGCGGATCGGGCCGCTGGATGAGTCGGTGGTGCGGTTCACGGCGCTTCCGCATGACTGCGATCTCAACTTTCATCTGAACGCCGGCCGCACCGTCAGTTTCATGGACGTGGCGCGGATCGAGTTGATCGTGCGGATGCGTTTCATGGGAACGCTACTGCGTCGCGGGTTGCGGCCGGTGGGGGGCGGGACGGTGGTGCGGTTCCGGCGCGAGGTGCTGCCGTTCGAGCGTTTCGACATCCGCTCGCGCGTCGTCGGCTGGGACGAGAAGTGGATCTACGTCGAGCACGTGGTGGAGAAGAACGGCGTGTTTTGCGCCATCGGCCACATGCGCACGGTCATCCGCGGGAAGGACGGCAGCATCCCGCCCGCCGAGGTACTGGCGCTGATGAACATCAGCATCGAATCGCCGCCGCTGCCGGAGTTCGTGGCCGGCTGGCGCGAGCTCGAGGATCGGCGGTAAGGGTCTTTTCGCGGTCCCGTTTCGGTTTGGACGCTCTTCCGTGACTTCGGGCCTCTCCGGAGCGGGTACCTTGGCCGGATCGAAAAGGAGGAGCTCGTCATGTCAATCCGCTGCAAGGACCTGGGCACCAATCTCTCCGCTGAAATCCCCGGCTTCTGTCCCACCGCCTCAGCTACCACCGGCATCATCACCGACGCCTGTGGCCAGGCCACGGCATTCTGCCCAACCGCATCCGCGCCCTTCAACCACACCACGACGATCGACCTCCTGCCGCTCCGCGCGCAGATGCGCCAGGCGCTGGGGCTATAAGCCTCGGATTGGAGTGCGGCAGCCGCTGCGGGCTGCCGCACTCACGCTAACATCCGCAGCCGCACATGAAACGGGCCGAGAAAGCAAAGAAGATCGGCGAGATCCTCGACGAGCTCTATCCGCAGCCGCCCATCCCGCTCGCCCATCGCGATCCGTTCACGCTGCTCGTGGCCGTGCTTCTCTCCGCGCAGACGACCGACGCGCAGGTGAACAAGGTCACGCCTGCGCTGTTCGCGCGCGCGTCCACGCCGGAAGCGATGGCACGGCTGAGCGTCGAAGAGATCCTGGAGAGCATCCGCGCCTGCGGCCTCGCGCCGACGAAGGCGAAGAACGTGAAGAAGCTCGCTGAAACGCTCGTGGCCGAGCACGGCGGCCACGTCCCGCGCGACATGGAAGCGCTCGAGCGCCTCCCCGGCGTCGGCCACAAGACCGCCAGCGTGGTCATGTCCCAGGCCTTCGGCGAGCCCGCCTTCGCCGTCGACACCCACATCCACCGCCTCGCCCACCGCTGGCGCCTCTCCAACGGCAAGAACGTCGAACAGACCGAGCGCGATCTGAAGAAGGTGTTCCCTCGCGATGAATGGTCGCGACGGCACCTGCAGATCATCTATTTCGGCCGCGAGTACTGCCCCGCGCGAGGGCACGATCCGGATGCGTGCCCGATCTGCTCCTGGGCGGCGAAACGTAATTGAACCGTCATCGCGAACACGGCAACGGTTTGGAGTGCGGCAGCCGCGCAGCTGCCGCTTTTGTATGCCACTGGCGTCGCTTTTCGGAACGCTGGCGTCCTCGCCGGCTGGTGTGGCGGCGTCCCGCGCCGCCACTCTTTTGCCACCGCCAAAATGTTCATTTGGATCTCGCTCTCGACCGACAACCGGCGGCGGCGAGACGCCTCCGAGCCAGCCGGCGAGACGCCAGCGTTCCGCCTGCGGCATTTCGGCGACCTGGCGCTACTGCAGCGACTCCGCAGCGATTCTGGCGATGGAGCTTTGTATCTCTCGCGGATTGCCGGTCAGCCTGTTCGCAAGAAGGCGGAGTGCGTCATCATTCATGGGAACGCTCCGCAACTCGGCTACGCGGCGCGCGATTTCGAATCGGGCCGGCTCATCCGGATAACTGATCTCCGCGATCAGCGCTCGTGCGAACAACGGACGTGAACCCTGTTCGATGACCTCCGCTGGCGGATTTTCGGAGGCCACGACGACCTGTACGCCCTGCGTCAACAACTCCTCCAGCGTACTGAAGATCCCTTCCCTCGTACGCGGTTTGTCGAGTACATCCGGAAGGTCGTCGAGAAGTAGCGCGTCAACCGTGGAAAGCGAACGGCGGCATACGCCCAGTTCGTCCGCACGGATCGCGTCGATCAACCGAGCGACGAAGGTCTCCGCGGATTCGTGCTGAACGTCCCGTTGACGCGCCCGCATCGCAGACGCGATGGCATGAAGGAGGTGTGATTTGCCGGAGCCGGTGCGACCGTACAGAAAGAGCGGGTTGTGCGCGCAGTCCGGATTTTCAACCACAGCCATTGCTGCGGTGAAGGCCGCATGCGAGCTCCCGCTCACGACGAAGTCGGCAAAGGTATTTGCTGGGCGGTGCGTCGTCACGGGTGCTCCCGAAGAAGCGTAGGAAACGATCACGGGCTGGTCAAGGCGCATCCACTTGGCACGACCGGATCTCATCGGTTGAACTGCCCCGGAAATTTATTGTATAGAAGGCAAGTTGCGCTCGGCACACGGTAATCCCAACAACTCTGGAAGGTAGCCGGGCAACATTCAGCAAGGAGAAACAGAGGCATGCGCAGCACTGGTAAAGTCAAGTGGTTCAACGATGCGAAGGGTTTTGGTTTCATCACGACCGAGTCGGGCGAGGATGTGTTCGTGCACTTCTCGGCCATCTCAGCGAGCGGTTTCCGGTCTCTGCCGGAAGGTGCTTCGGTCGAGTTCGATCTGATCCAGGGGCCGAAGGGTCTCCAGGCGTCGAACGTGACGACGCTCTAACCAGCATCCACCACCAACGAAGAAAGGACGGCGTAACAGCCGTCCTTTTTGATTTTCGGTCCATGAACAAGATCCTCGCACTCGCGCTCCTGCTCTCCGCCACGGCCGCCCAGGCCGCGGATATCGATCACGTCCGCACGGATGTCGACAACGTCCGGGCGCAGTTCGACGCGTATTACACCGCGTCGGGTGCCAATCCTGAGGCGCCGCGAATGCGCCGGGCGCTCAGCGAGCTGGAGTCGCTCACGCGCCAGATCACCGGGCCGGACTGGCTGCGCAGCGACGGCAGCTGGACCGACATCAATTACAACGAGACGCCCGGCGGCGGCTGGGGGCCGTGGGAGCACACGCGGCGGCTGATCGTCATGGCCAAGGCGTATCGCACGCCCGGGCAGGCGCTCTACCGCAACCCCGCGCTGCTCGCGCAGATCGACGCCGCGCTCGCGCATACCAGGACTTTTTACGGATCGACGGTGATCCCCACCGGCAACTGGTGGTTCTGGACGATCGGCATCCCCATCGACCTCGCTCCGACGCTGGTCCTGATGCAGGGCGAGGTGAATCCGCAGACGCACGATGACCTCGTCCGGGCCATGCATCTCCGCATCGGCAGCTCCCCCACCGGCCGCGGCATCGTCGGTCCGGTGCCGACCGGCGAAAACCTGGTCTGGTCGTCGTTCACCCATCTCTGCCTGGCCTTGCTGCAGAACGACCCGGTGATGATGGCCGCCGTTCGCGACGCCATGAGCGCCGTGACGAAGCCGGCCGCCGGCGAGGGAATCAAGCGCGACCGGTCGTTCCATCAGCACGGCGCACAGCTCTACACCGGCGGCTACGGCGGGTCGTTCGCGAACGACGTGGCGCGCTACGCGCTCCTGACGGGCGGGACGTCGTACGGGCTGCCGGCCGAGTCGCTTTCTTCCTTTACCGATTACGTTGCCGACGGCGTGTCCTGGACGCTCTACGGCAGTTACTTCGATGTCTCGGTGATCAGCCGCGAGGTGGCCCGCCCGACGACGAGCGGTTACAACGGGATCGCGGCGCTCTTGCAGACCGCGCAGCTCGACACGCCGCGCAACGCGGAGATCCGCGCCGCCGCCGCGAAGATGCTGGCCACCTGGAACGGGACGATGCCTTCGGAGCTGGCCGGCCTGGCCGCGCAAGTGGAGGCGTCGCGCTTTCCCGCGGCGTGGCCGTCCGGTCATCGCCATTACTTCGCTTCCGATTACACGGTGCATCGCCGCGACGGCTGGTTCGCCTCGGTGAAGATGTTCTCGACGCGCACGAAGTCGGGCGAGAACACGAACGCGGAGAATGTGCTCGGCTCGCGTCAGTCCGACGGCCGCTTCTATCTGGTGCTGCGCGGCGATGAGTACTTCGGCCGCGACATCTGGCCGGCCCTCGACTGGACGCGCCTCCCCGGCATCACCGTCGAGCAGAAGCCCGGCACCGCGAGCGACGTGTACGGCTACGGCAAGCGCTCGTTCGCCGGCGGCACCGGCGACGGACGCAACGGCGTGTCGGCCATGGAGCTGGCGCCGCTCGATTCCGTGCTCACGGCGCGCAAGTCGTGGTTCTTTTTCGACGACGCCATCGTGTTCCTGACGAACGGCATCACGTCGCCAAGCACCAATCGTGTAGAGACCGTCGTCAACCAATGGCCACTGCTGAGCACCTCGTCGCAACTCACCCGCCGCGATGACTGGGCGCTGCTCGAGGGTGTCGGCTACTGGTTCCCCACGCCGGTCGATCTGCAGGTCTCACGCGAGACGCGCAACGGCACCTGGGCCTCCCTCGGCGGCTCCGCCGATACGACCCAGCACACGAAGTCATTCGTCACGCTCTGGCTCGATCACGGCACGGCGCCGGTGAACGCGACCGCCGAATACGTGATCGTTCCGAACAAGACCGCTGCCTCGATGGCCACCTGGGCCGCCTCGCGCCCCATCTCGATCCTAGCCAACAACGACGCCGTCTCCGCGGCCCGCGACCTCCGCACCAACGCCCTCGGCATCACCTTCTGGCGCGCCGCCGCGATCGAAGGATTCCAGTCCAACGCCCCCGCCGTCGTCTACGTCACCATGACAGGCGCCAACACCATGCGCATCGACGCCGCCGACCCGAACGGAAACGCCACCGGCACCATCCAGCTGACCGTCCCCGGTTCCTGGCGCACGACCAGCGTGGCCAACACACGCACGTCCCGATCGATCACGTTCGCCATCCCCCGCAAAAGCGGCGAAACGACGACCGTGCTTCTGACGCGCGCGACCAACCGGCGCAGAGCGGTGCGGTAACTGTTTCTCCGCGCCGCAGCGCTTTGGAGTGCGCGTGGCTTGCCACCGCTTTGGGTAGCGTGGCAGATACCGCTCCGGGGCACGTTACCCAAAGCGGCGGCAAGCCGCACGCACTCCAAAGCGCGCCGCGCGGAGAGGGGTTACAACCACCGCACCGTAAAGTCGATCAGGAACTCTTTCAACTTCCCCTTGTACGGCGGGAACAGCAGCTCGATGGCGCTGAAGGGCAACCGTTGGTCGAGGACGCCGCGGGGGTTGGAGAAGGCTTCGAAGCCGGCGAAGCCGTGGGATTTGCCGACGCCGCTGTAGCCGACGCCGCCGAAGGGGAGGTCCAGTTCGTAGAAGTGAATGAGCGTGTGGTTGATGACGGTGCCGCCTGCGCGGGTGCCGCGGAGGATGCGGCGCGCGACTTTGCGATCGCGGCTGAAGATGTAGAGCACGAGCGGGTGTTCTTTGGCGTCGATGATCTCGAACGCTTCGTCGAGGGAGCGGTACGTGAGCACGGGCAGGATGGGGCCGAAGATCTCTTCCTGCATGACGGCCGAATCGGGCGGGACGTCGGTCAGGATGGTCGCGTCGATCTTGCGTCCATCGGTGGCGCCGCCGAGGGCCACTTGGGCTCCCTCGCCGACCGCCTGATCGATCAGGCGTTTCACGCGCGCGGCGTGGCGGTCGTTGACGATCACACCGCGTGACTCCTCCCCCAACGCCTCGGCGGCCGTGCGCAGTTTGCCCATGAACTCTTCACGCACGCTCTCGTGCACCAGTGCGTAGTCGGGCGCGATGCAGACCTGGCCGCTGTTGAAGAACTTGCCCCAGGCGATCTTCCGCGCCGCTTCGCCGACGTTGGCGGTGGAGTCGATGATGACCGGGGACTTGCCTCCCAGCTCGAGGGTCACCGAGGTCAGATGCTCGGCGGCGGCCTTCATGACGATCTTCCCGACCGCCGGGCTGCCGGTGAAGAAGATGTGGTCGAACTTCTTGCGCAGCAACGCCTCGGCCACCGGCGCATCGCCCTCGATGATGGCTACTTCGTTTTCTTCGAACAGCTCGCCGATGAGCCGCCGCATGCATGCCGTCGACGCGGGCGTCATCTCGGACGGCTTGAGCATCGCGCAATTGCCGGCGGCAATGGCCGACACGAGCGGTCCCAGGGTCAGATTGAACGGGAAGTTCCACGGCGCGAGGATCAGCACGACGCCCTTCGGCTCATGGACGATCGACGACCGCGAGCCGAGCAGCGCCAGCCGCGTCGGGACGCGTTTCGGCTTCATCCACGAACGAAGATGGCGGACGGCGTGGCGCGCCTCGCTGACGACGGGATAGATCTCGGACAGATCGACCTCGGCGGCGGGCTTGCGGTAGTCCTCCCACATGGCCGCGCGGATCTCATCGCGCCTGGCCAGCATCAAGCGCTCGAAGCGGCGCAGTTTCTCGATCCGTTCCGCCGCGGTCGTGGCAGCGACGGCGGCGCGGTTGCGCTGCTGCAATTCGTAGACGCGCTCGATGTCGCCGAGGGCCGGATGCTGAACGACGGAGGCGGTGCTGGTCACGTATTCATTGTACGTTCAGCGACGCGCGGAGGATTTCAGCGGGCTCAGCGGAGCTATACTCCGCTGGCCGCTCGCTTGCTAGCAGGCAAATGCCGCGGACTCGTTTCCGGCCGCAGCATCAAACCCTTGCCACGTTTTCGAAAATCGGAGGTGCCATGCGCATTCCCTCGCTGAGCCTCATGGCCATGCTGCTGTTCGCCGCCTGCGCCACGACCACCACCCCTGTCCCGAGCCCCGCACCGGAAGAGACCGCGGCGCCGACGGAGTCGATCATGCCCCAGACCGCAACCCCCGCAATCGACGTACCGGCCGAACCGGCATCCCCGGCAGCGCCGACCGCCGACGAAGCTGCGCAATTCGTCAATGAAGCCGAGGGAAAGCTCGCGGCGATGAACGTCGACGCCCAGCGGGCGGCGTGGGTGCAGGCCACCTACATCACCTACGACACCCAGATCCTGGCCGCCAAAGAGAACGAGAAGCTGATCAACGCCGGAGTCGAGCTCGCCAAACGCGCCGCGCGCTACGACGGCCTCGAGCTCCCGTATGACGTCCGCCGGAAGCTGGAGATCATCAAGCTGGCCCTCACCTCCCCCGGTCCGGCCGATCCCGCGCTCACCGCGGAGATGGCCCGCATCGCCTCCGAGCTCGAGGCCGCATACGGCTCCGGCAAGTACTGCCCGCCCGGCAAGAGCGGCGACGCCTGCCTCGACGTCAACGAAATCACGAACATCATGCGCACCAGCCGCGATCCGAAGAAGCTCCTCGAAGCCTGGGAGGGGTGGCACACGATCGCGCCGCCGATGCGCGACAAGTACACGCGTTTCGTGGAGCTGATGAACCAGGGCGCGCGCGACCTCGGCTATCCGGACGTGGGCGCCATGTGGCGCTCGAAGTACGACATGCCGCCCGACGCCTTCGCCGCGGAAGTCGACCGGCTGTGGGGCCAGGTCAAGCCGCTCTACGACTCGGTGCATTGCTACGTGCGCGCGAACCTCAACAAGAAATACGGCGACAAGGTCGTGCCGCTCGACCAGCCGATCCCCGCCCATCTCCTCGGCAACATCTGGGCGCAGGAATGGGGCAACATTTATGACCTCGTGGCCCCGCCGAAAGCGAACCGCGGCTACGACCTCACCAAGATCCTGGAGAAGCGCAAGGACATCGACGCCGTCGGCATGGTCAAGATCGGCGAGCGCTTCTTCACGTCGATGGGATTCGCCTCGCTGCCGCAGACCTTCTGGGAGCGCTCGATGATCACCCAGCCGCGCGACCGGGAAGTGGTCTGCCACGCCAGCGCCTGGGACGTCGACGACGTCAACGACCTGCGCATCAAGATGTGCGTCGAGAAGAACGCCGACGACTTCAACACCATCCACCACGAGCTCGGCCACAACTTCTACCAGCGCGCCTACAACCAGCAGCCGTTCCTCTACAAGAACAGCGCGAACGACGGCTTCCACGAGGCCGTGGGCGACACCATCGCCCTCTCGGTCACCCCGGCCTATCTCGTCAAGATCGGGTTACTCGATAAGGAACCGCCGGCGTCGGCCGACATCCCGCTCCTCTTGCGCGATGCGCTCGACAAGATCGCCTTCTTCCCCTTCGGCATCCTCATGGACAAATGGCGCTGGGGCGTCTTCTCCGGACAGATCACGCCGGCGAACTACAACAAGGCCTGGTGGGACCTGCGCACGCAATACCAGGGAATCGCCCCGGCCACGACGCGCGGCGAAGAGTCGTTCGATCCGGGCGCGAAGTACCACATCCCGGCCAACGTCCCGTACGCGCGCTACTTCCTGGCGCGCATCCTCCAGTTCCAGTTCCACCGCTCGCTCTGCCAGTCGGCCGGCTACAAGGGCCCGCTCAACCGCTGCTCGGTCTACGACAACAAGGAAGCAGGCGCGCGGCTCGACAAGATGCTGGCCATGGGCATGAGCCGCCCCTGGCCGGACGCCCTCGAAGCACTCACCGGCCAGCGCGAAATGGACGCCACGGCGGTGGTCGACTACTTCCGCCCGCTCCTGGACTGGCTGGACACACAGAACAAGGGCAAGCAGTGCGGGTGGTGATCTAACCCGGATGTCACGCTCGGTGGCCATCGTCTTCGCCGAAGACTTCTCGGCGCAGCTGGAACAGCTGTCGTTCCACACGCCGGTGTGGCTCGTCGACACGCCCGAGAACCGCGCCGCGGCGGAAGAAGCGTGGCAACGCGCCATCGAATGGCCGCACATCAGCGTCACCCTCTTCCGCCGCGACGACTGGCAGGCGCTGCTCGATCAGATCGCGCTGCAGAAGCGCCCCGTCGACGCCATCGAGATCATCGGCGCGCCACTGACGCCGGTAGCCCGCACCACGCTGATCGGTGCGGGCTACGAGAGGTTCGAAGAGACGGCGAACGGGTTTCGGGTGAAGAGGTAGAGCCTCACGGCTCCGGGCAATACTCGAACCCCCGCGCCTTCTCCCGCCGCTCCAGCGGCTGCCGCGACCGCGGGAACACGCCCAGCTTCACCAGCTCCGGCCTGAACTCGTACCGGATGCGGATCGTTGCGATCGGGCGCGATTCGAGGTCGATGTCGACGTGCTCGACGTCGTGACGGGTGCGGCCGCCCATGCCGGTGGCGGCGTATTCGTCGTCCGCGGCCGCTTTCTGCTGGGAGCTCTCCGACCGCGGCTCCGGCGCCGCTGCCGCATCGCGTTCGGTCCCGCCGATGACGCCTTCGCGGAACCGGCTGATCTCCCGACGCTTCTCGCGATAGAAGATGGCCTCGATCACGCCGAGGTTCTCCGTCTCGCCGATGGCCGCGCCGTAGGAGTGGCGCTCACCGGTGAAGAAGAAGCGGCGCGCCGTCCGATCGCTCACCTGCCAGCCGTCGATCTCCGTCGACTCGTACGGCTCCAGCACCCACTTCGAGGCGTTCCAGCCGTCGGTGTGCTTGGCGTCGATCGTGTTGAGGCCGTCGACCGCCAGCGCCACGGCCACGCGGTATGGCGTCGGGTTCGAGATCCGCAGTGAATACTCGCGGCCGCGGATGGCTTCGATGTAGGTCGAGCCGCGATGGTTGTACTCGGACCGGCTCTGGCCGTCGACGACGACCGACAGCTCGCAGCCCGATGTCTGGCTCGCCGAGGTCGATGTGGTGAGACTGATGGCCGCAACAGCCGCGATTGCGATCAAAGAGTTGCGCATGCGAGTCCTCCTCGACAAGATGAGACCCGCAAGACCTCGAAAAGAAAACCGAGATGATTCCCTGGACCTTGATCGACTCCGCCTGGGTGCCCGGCGACGACTCCTCCGAGGTCCGCCTCTACCAGCGCGGCACCGAGTACTCGATCCGCGTCGGCGCCTACGAGCTCATGAACAACCGCGTTCATGGTTCCGAGGATGCGCTGGCCTCGATCGTGTGCGAGCGCCTCGGCGATCGTGCTCGTGCTCGCGTGCTCATCGGCGGGCTGGGGATGGGCTTCACGCTCGCCGGCGTCCTGGCAGCCCTCGGCCCCGCCAGCGAAGTCATCGTGGCTGAGCTCGTTCCTGGCGTCGTCGTCTGGAATCGCGGTCCGCTGGGAGCATTCGCCGGATACCCTCTCAGTGATCCGCGCGTCCAGATCCGCATGCTCGATGTCGGCCACGTCATCCGCGCCGAGGAGCGCGGCTATGACGCCATCCTCCTCGACGTCGACAACGGACCGGCCGGCCTCACTTCGAAAACGAACGACGAGCTCTACAGCCCGCGCGGCCTCCGCGCCGCCTTCGCCGCGCTGCGTCCGGGCGGAATCCTGGCCATCTGGTCCGCCGGCCCCGACACCGCCTTCACCAAACGCCTCCAGAACGCCGGCTTCGCCGTCGAACAGGTGCGCGTCCGAGGGCGAGGCAAGGCGGGAGGTTCCCGCTTCCTGATTTGGATCGCTCGGCGCTAGAAAAGGCTCAGAGGCTCAGAGGCTCAGAGGCGCAAAGGCTCAAAGGCTGTGTTTGGGATATCTCTGCGCCTATGAGCCTCTGAGCCTGTGAGCCTCCCCCGCCCGCCACATTTCCGCCACATTTGCGCCGCGAAGGTTTCTCGGCACGATCTTCGCGAAGACGCAGATGAGGCCCCTAATGACTCTCGTCATGGAAAACCAAGTCAACGACTACCGCCTGGAACGCTGGATCGCCGTGTTCCTGGCGCTGCTGTTCCTCCTCCCGTTCGTGGCTCAGGCCGAGGAGCGGCCGCTGGCCGTCGTACGGTCGGGCGACGCCACGCCGGTCAAGCTCTCGATCGACGGTAACGACGCAACGATGGCCTGGCGCTGCAAGGACACCGGCATCGACGGATTCGCGCAATGCGCTCTCGTGCGCGACGGAAAAGTGGTGACCTGGAGGATGGCGCCGGAAGGTCAGGAACTGACGGCGCTCGTCCGCGCCGGCGGAGAGATCGTGATCACGCGCGGAAACGCCCGCCGTCAGCCGGTGTTGTCCGTGGCCTTGCTCAGGGCTTCCCACTCCTCGCGCAGAATGCCGTAGAACGCGAGGTCGATGCGCTCGTTCCACTTCACCAAGTGCCGGCGCAGCGTTCCCTCGTATTGCATGCCCACGTTCTGCAACACGCGGCCGGAAGGGGCATTCCGTGTGAAATGGCAGGCGAAGATGCGATCCAGACCGCACTCCTCGAAGCCGTAGCGCACCACCTCGGCGGCCGCCTCCGAGGCGTAGCCGCGCTTCCAGTACGGCACGCCGATCCAGTAGCCGATCTCCGCGATGCCATCGCCCTTCATCACCAGCCCCATGGCGCCAACCAACTCCCCATCCGCGTCGAGAGCGAAGTGATGGATGCGGTTCTCGGTGAAGTCCTCGTCGTGCCGGGCGATCCACTCGACGGACGCTCCCTCGGGGTACGGATGCGGGATGAGGAGCGTGTTGAGCGCGACCTCGTAGGCACCCGCCAAACGCTCCACAGCGGGCGCGTCGGCGTTCGTGAACGGCCGCAGCGTGAGCCGGGCCGTGCGAAGAACGGGTCGTTGCGTCATCGTCGCCACGAGTATACGAAGAGCAAGGGGATGTATGCGTTTGGGAGGCAGAAGTTGGAGGAAGGTTTTACGCGAGATACATCAGCACCTCGCGCACGCGTCGCGCAATCTCCCTTTCACTATCGACGGCAATGTCCCGGTCCCGCTCCGCCGCGTCGAGCAAAGACCGCAACGCGCGCATGGCGTCGCCGCGCTCCGAGGGCTCGCGTAGGTCGATGGGCATGCGCGCTTCGATGCGGGCACGGATCTCGGCTGGACTGGCATCGCGCACGATCTGGCTCACTTCGCGCCGCAAGAGCAATTCGCGCCGCAGGCGGGGCAGCGTGAAGAGTGCCGCCAAGAGGAGCGCGAGTCCTCCGGCGATCCATGGCCACGGTAAGGGACGGGCGGAGGGTTTGACGATCGGGAGCGGCGTTTCGACGGGGGCGGCGGCGACGGCGTTGACGAACGAGGTGGCGCAGCGCAGATCGCGGCGAGTCCCCGAGGCCGGGTCGAAGATCTGCATCGAGAGTGGCGGGACTTCGAACATCCCTGATCGCTCGGGAGACATGAGGTAGCGCCACTGGCGCGACATGCCGAATGATCCTTCGTCGCGGGCGACCTTCACCTCCCCGCCCTCGATCTGCACCTTCCCTGCGACGGCACTTTCGAAACGCGGCGGCTTGGCGGCGCGCACGTTGCCGAGGCCGGACAACGTCACCCGCATGACGACGGGACCGCCGTTCTTCTGCAGCGGAGGATCGCAGCGCAGCGTGAGGTCGCCGATGGCGTCGACGGGCGTCCCGGACGGAATGGCGCGTACGGTGAGATCGAGCGGCGCGGAGGTGAACGTGGTCTCGATGAGGTCCCCTTCGAACATCGCGAGCGGTCCTCGGCGCGTGCGCCGCAGCACCGAGGCCTGCACGCTCAGGCCGCTGACGCGCAGCTGGCCGCTCTGCAACGGAAACAGGACGGCGCGGCGGATGGGTACCCGTTGCACCATCACGTCGCCGACGTACACGCGCTCCGGCGTTTCGTTGCGGCCCAGCTCCTCGGCCCAGAACTCGACGAGCGCCGGCACGGCCACGATCTGCCACTGCTGCACCACCGCCGCGTTGTAGAGCCACCACGTGACCGTCACCGGCTCGCCGACGTACGCGGTCTGCTTGTCCACTTCGGCAATGACGAACAGCGGCTCGCGCCCGGCGGCCAGGAGCTCCCGCAGCACGACCTCGGCATCGTTCGATCCGGAGGCACGGTCCGGCAGGATCTCGATGGCGATGGCCGGCAACGTGTCGCGCTGTCCGCCGGCGTTCAGAACCAGCGGCCCCACGCGCGCCGGACCGGCCGCCAGCGCCCGCGCGCGGTAGCGGTAGACCTTGCGCCGCGTCACCTGCCCGTTGAGCCACGAAAACTCCGACGACACCGACGGCTCCCCCACCAGGGCCAGATTGCTGAGAGGAATGTTCAGCTCATCCCCCGACGCAAAATCTCCCTCGACCGAGAGCGTGATCGTCAGCAGATCGTTGATCTGCAGGCGGTGATGGTCGACGATGAGCTCGTTCGCGGCAGAGGGCAGAGCGCAGAGGGCAGAGGGCAGAAGACAAAGCACGAGAAGGCGCAGCATCCGCGCAAAGCGGCCTCTCTCTTCTGCCCTCTGCGCTCTGCGCTCTGCCCTCTGCCTCACCACCCCACCCGTCCCTCCGCCGGCCGGCCTTTCATCCGTCGCAGCTCTTCCTGCTCCTGTTGCTGGACGCTGCGGAGGAGGGTGTCGAGGTCGGGCTGCGAGGATTGCCCCGGTTTCTGGCCCTGCGGCTGCGGTTGCGGCTTCGGCTGGTTCTGTCCCTGCTGTCCCTGTTTGCCGCCGGGGGCGGGTTGCTGGTTTTGTTTGTGCGAGAGCGCGATCTCGAGATTGCGTTTGGCGCCGGCGTGATGGGGATTGGCGCGCAGTGCATCGGCGTAGTCGCGCAGGGCGTGGTCGTAGGCCTTGGCGTCGAGCGCGCTGTTGCCGCGATTGAAGAGGGCGTCGGCGCGCAGCGCGGGATCGGCGATGGCCTCGGCCATGTGCGTGGAGCCCTGCTCGCGATTGCCGGCGGCGATCTCCGCGGTGCCGAGATTGAAGGCGTTGCGCGCCGACGGAGCGAGCTGCTGTGCGCGGCCGAATGCCTTCGCCGCATCGGGATACTTTTTCTTCTCGTACGCGCGCGCGCCGCGGGCGCTCGAGGCGTGCGAGTTCGTCTCGCGCCACCACGAGGGTATGGCCAGCGCCACGAGCATCACTGCCGCCGCGGTCTTCATTCGGCACCTCGGTGCAGCAGCGAGCCGCCGAACAGCGCCACGAACGCCAGCGCCAGCGGCCACTGGTAGCGATCGATCGGCACGCGGGTCTGCGTTTCGCGCTGCGTGGCCGATTTGGCGTTGCGCAGAAGCGGATCGAGCGCGTGGGCGGCGAACGGGTTCTCCAGCATCGTCCCGCCCGTCTCCCGTGCCACCTCGCTCATCGCTTCGGTGCGCGCGTACGTCGTGACGACGTCGCCGCTCTCGTCGCGCAGCGGACCGTTCCCGGTAGGAATCGTGCTTCCCTGCGCCGAGCCGACGACGATCGTCGAAACTTCCACGCCGCGCGATTTCGCGCGCTGCACCGCCTCGCCGACGCGCACGCCCTGCTCTTCGCCGTCGCTGATCACCACGATGTCGGCCCGCTGCGCCGCGTCGCTCTCGATGAGACGCAGCGCCGCCAGGATCGCGCTGCCGAGGTCCGAGCCGGGCTGGCCGATCTCCCCGGCGCCGATCGTGTCGATGAGCGCCGAGACGGCGACGGTGTCGGTGGTGAGCGGCGAGACCACCTCCGGCTCGGCCTCGAAGACCACCAGCGCCACGCGTCCCTGCTGCGCGTCCGCGAGTTGCATCGCCAGCGCCTTCGCCGCCGAGAGCCGCGACGTGCCGACGTCCTCCGCGGCCATGCTGTTCGAGACGTCGATGACGAGCACGCGATTCGCCTCGCGCGCCACGATCGGCACGAGGTGAAAGCCGGCATGAGGGCCGGCCAGTGCGACGATGGCAAACGCCAGCGCCACGCCGAGGAGCCACGGCCGAAGCGCACGCCAATCGCTGGAGACACCGCGGAGACGTTCCGAGACGAAGCGCCGCGCGATCCGCAGGCGCGTTCTCTCACGAACGATGAAGAACAGCAACGCGAACGGCACCAGCGCCAGCAGCCAGAGCATCGTGGCCACGCGGAAGCTCATGCCGGCACCTTCATCCAGAGCGTCTCGCCGGAGAGCAGTGCCACGACGAGCAGCACCAGTCCCGCGGCCAGCGGCCAGACGTACAGCTCGTCGATTTGTTCTCGTTTCGGCGCGGTCAGGCGCGACTTCTCCAGCGCGTCGATGCGCTGCAGCACGCGTCCGAGGGCGCGCGGATCGGTGGCGCGGAAAAACTCGCCGCCGGTCGTATCCGCGATGGCGTTGAGCGTCGGCTCGTCGAGCTCTCCGCGGATGTGGGTGTAGACGGTCTCGATCTGCCCGGTGAACGGATTCTGCCGCTGGATCGGCAACGGCACCGGCCCCTCGCTGCCGACGCCGATCGTGTAGACCTTGATGCCGCTGCGCGCCGCGAGCTGCGCGGCCACGCGCGGATCGATCGGGCCGGAGTTGTTCACGCCGTCGGTCACCAGGATGATCACGCGCGTGCGCGACTTCGACGTACGCAGGCGGTTGACGGCCGTAGCCAGCGCATGTCCAATGGCCGTGCCGTTGCCGTGCTCGCCGATCTCCGTGCGCGCGAGTATCCCCGCGGTGATGCGGCGGTCGTACGTGATCGGCACGCGCGTGGCGGCGCGGGTGCCGAACGTGACCAGCCCGATGCGGTCGTCGACGCGGCCCTTGATGAAATCGCCGATGAGGTCCTTGGCCACCGCGAACCGATTCCGCGGCCGGAAGTCCTCGGCAGCCATGCTCCCCGAGGCATCGAGGGCGATGACGATGTCGATCCCGAAACGATCGCTCGACGCCAGACGCACCACCCGCTGCGGCCGCGCCAGCGCCGCGATCAGCAGCAGCAGCGCCAGTACTTCCAGAGCGAACGGAATCCCCGACGTCTGCGTCCGAATCCCCCGCGCCGGCGCCACGAGCGAAAGCGCGGAGAAGCCGAAGGCGCCGGTGCGCGCGCGGCGGTCAAGCCAGAGCAGCACGATGCGCGCGATGACGAGCAACGCGAGCGCGAACCAGAGGGGATCGGCGAAACGGGTCATGAGGGGCATTCCCAAGACGCGGCCTTCCCATTCCCCGTCATCCTGAGCGCAGGGCGGGTGGGTGTGAGTGAGCGAAAGGATCTCAAACTACGAAAAACATGGCCTGTGCCAGGGGTTGCGCATTTTGAGATCCTTTCGCTCACGCCCGACCACCCACCTCGCTCAGGATGACGGGGGGTAGTCATACGCGCGCCTCCGCCAACGTCAGCGCCCGTTGCGCGACATCCTCGAATTCCGCGTTCGGCGTTCCCTTCGGCGCGAATTTTTCGACGTCGCCATGCCGCAGGATGTCCTCGGCGACGCGGTCGTGCTCGGACAGTCGCGGTACGAGCTCGGTGGTGGTCAGCTCGCTGCCGAGATGGCGGGTGGCGGCGAGAAAGGCGCGGGTCTCGTCGGCCAGGGCGGCCCAGCGGCGCGGGTGCTCGCGGTTGCGGCGCAGCGCCAGCACGGCGTTGCGAAAGCGTTCCTCGGGTGACAAGGAAGGCTGCACGACCTTGGCTGCGGCCACGTGTCGCGCGCGCCACCACACCGCCGCCCAGGTGGCGATCGCAACCAGCGCGGCGATGGCGATGAAGGGCGCGCGCGGATACGGCACCTTCACCGGCGGCGCGAGCGGCGCGGGCGTCATCGAGTCGTTCGGCGTCAGCACGGATTTCACCGGCACCTTGAGATTCGTGAAACGCACGCCGCCGACGGCGCCGCTCATCACGAACGGCTTCGGCGCGAACGTGCGCACGACGACGCGGTTGCCGGCGCGCGAAACGACCTCGTAGTCCGCGGAAGCGTCGAGCGTCACCGGCGCCGCGAACTCGACCGTGATCAGATCGCCGACCTTCGGCGCGGCAGGACTGATGCCGGCCGTGGCCACTGCGAGCACGAGTGCCAGGACGATCACCCTTCCGGCCTCCGGACGCGGCGCGTCGCCGCGCGCTGCTTGAAGAAGCGCAGCAGCTCGCGGTCGTAGGGAATGGCCGTCGAGATGGCCAGGTGATCGATGCCGGCGCTGCGGAACCGGCGCTCGAGCTGCACGCGGCGCTGCGCGGCACGGCGGGCCACGTCGGAACGTCCCAGGTCGATGAGACGCGTCTCCGCCGTCTCGAGATCGACGACGCGCGCCAGGCCGGCGTCGGGAAAACGCTCTTCGCGCGGGTCGATGATCGGGAGCGCGATCACGTCGTGCTTGCGGTTGAGGCGGTTCAGCGGCCGCTCAAAATGGAGATCGAGAAAGTCCGACAGCACCAGCACCACCGAGCGCTTCACCGCCACGCGCTCCAGGAAACGCGCCGCATTGTCGAGATTGGCCTCGCCTCGCGGACCACGTATGGCCGCATCGACCGCGGCGCGTACGAGGACCTGCGCATGCGCGCGCCCGCGCCGCGGCGGGATGTAGGTCTGCGTGGCGTCGGAAAACAGCAGCAGCCCGGCCCGGTCGAAATTCTCGACCGCGGAGAATGCGAACACCGAGGCCAGCTCCGCTGCGATGTCGCACTTGCGCCAGTCGACGGAGCCGAAGCGCATCGAGCCGGAGACGTCGATGGCGATCATCACCGTCAGATCGCGCTCCTCGACGAACTGCTTCACGTGCGGCACCCCGCTCCGCGCCGTCACGTTCCAGTCGATGGTGCGGATGTCATCGCCCGGGATGTACTCCCGCACCTGCGAGAACTCGATCCCCTGCCCATGAAACGCCGAGTGGTAATCCCCCGCAAACCCCGAGCGGATCATGCGCGAGGAGAGCAGTTCCAGATCGCGCACGCGGCGCGCGATGGGGGCGCGGAGGTCGGGGGCGGTTTTGCGTTTGAAGAGGCTCATAGGCTCACAGGCTCAGAGGCTCACAGGGGCGAACACGTGGCTCGTACTCCTTTGAGCCTTTGCGCCTCTGACCCTCTGAGCCTCTCACGGCACCGGCACACTCGCCAGCACCTGATCGATGATCCGGTCGCTCGTGACCTGCTCGGCGGCGGCTTCGTAGCTGAGCACGAGGCGGTGGCGGAGGACGTCGTGGGCGACGGCTTTCACGTCCTCCGGCACGACGTATTCGCGGCCTTCGATGAACGCATGCGCCTTGGCCACGTGTGCGAGCGCGAGCGTGGCCCGCGGCGAGGCGCCGAAGGAGATCTGCGAGGCCAGCGCGGGCATCTTGTAGTCGGCCGGTTTGCGCGTGGCGGTCACGAGCTGCACGATGTAACGGCCGATGCGCTCGTCGGCGTGCACGCGCGCGGCGAGCTGGCCGATGGCCCGGATCTCGCCGATACCCAGGACGCGCTGCACCGCCACCGGCTCACGCGTGGGGTCGAGGTACAACCCGAGCATCCGCAGCTCTTCCTCGGCGCGCGGATAGTCGACGCGCAGTTTCATCACGAAGCGATCGACCTGCGCCTCGGGCAGCGCATACGTTCCCTCATGCTCGATGGGGTTCTGCGTGGCGATGACCACGAACGGATCCGGCAGCGCGTACGTCGTGTCGCCGATCGTCACCTGCCGCTCCTGCATGGCCTCGAGCAGAGCGCTCTGCACCTTCGCCGGCGCGCGGTTGATCTCGTCGGCCAGGACGAGGTTGGCGAAGATCGGCCCGAGCCGCGGATTGAACGTGCGGCCGGCGGGATCGAAGATCTGCGTGCCGGTGATGTCGGCCGGCAGCAGATCGGGCGTGAACTGGATGCGCTTGAACGACGCGTCGATCGCCCCCGCCAGCGTCTTCACCAGCAGCGTCTTGGCCAGCCCCGGCAGCCCCTCGATGAGAACATGCCCGCGGATCAGCAACGCGATCACGAGCCGGTTCAAAACCGCCTCCTGACCGATCACGGCGCGCCCGACCTCTTTCCGGAGCCGGGCGATGGTTTGGTGTGCGGTTTCGGTGACTTCGGTCATCGTAGGCAGTTTATCCTGAGCGCAGCGAAGGATCAGGTTAGGACCAACGATGAATTCGCCACGTGCGACGCCTGTGGCGAATTCATCGTTGATGCTAAGTTGATCCTTCGCTTCGCTCAGGATTCAGATGACTAAACCTAAGAAAAAATGGGGCCAGAACTTCCTGCGCAACCGCGGGGCGGTCGAAAAAATTGTCGCCGCGGTCGAGCCTGATCCGGGCGACGTGATTGTCGAGATCGGTCCGGGCGAAGGAGTGCTGACCGAGAAGCTCCTCCAGCTGCCGAACCGGATCGTGGCCATCGAGATCGATCCGCAACTGGAGGCCCGGCTGCGGGCCAGGTTCGGCGACAAGCTCGAGCTGCGCAATGAAGACGCCGTCGACGCGCCGCTGCCGGAGACTCCCTACCGCGCCGTCGGCAACCTCCCGTACAACGTCGGCACGCCCATCCTCCGCCGGGTCATCGCCGACCCGAATTGCCGCCGCGCCGTGTTCATGCTGCAGAAAGAAGTGGCCGATCGCGTGTCGGCCAAACCGGGAAGCGATCCCTACGGCTTCCTGACGCTCTACGTCCAGGCCTACGCCTCCGCGCGCCAGCTCATGACCCTCGAGCCGCGCTCCTTTCACCCACCCCCAAAAGTCCGCAGCGCCGTCGTCGTCCTCGACCCCCGCGACCCCGGCCTCCACGCCCCCCGCGAGCAAGTCCTCGACCTCATCAGCGCCTCGTTCCGCATGAGGCGCAAGAAATTAGTCAACAACTTGACCGGCTGGCGGGAGATGACGCGCGAACAGGTGCTGGATGCGATGGGACGGGCCGGGATCGATCTGGATGCGCGAGCGGAGACGCTGTCTCTACATGATTTCGATCGGCTTTGCAGCAGCATCGTCTGAACACGGACTGCACGGGGGCTCACCACAGAGACACAGAGACGCAGAGGGGGACGGAGAAATCAAAAACAATTGCCTTTCTCCGTCCCCCTCTGTGACTCTGTGTCTCTGTGGTAGGTTTTTCGTTCCTGATTCGTCCCTGATTCATCCCTAGAACAACCACGCGTAACTCAACTTCACGAACACCGCGCGATTCGTCCGCGAGAGGTCGACGTCGCCTTCGTAGTTGTCCGAGTAGCCGGCCAGGACCACGGTCTGGGCGTTCCAGCGGTAGGAGAAGAGCAGTTGCGTGAGCAGTTCCTGCGACTTTTCCGTGACGAAGTCGACGGTCTGGTACTGGAGCACGGCGCGTACGAAGGCGCGGCGGCTGAAGTGGTAGAGGAGTTTGGCTTGCGGGAGGTGGACGGTGAAGATGCGCTCGCCGCTCTCGGTGTCGAAGCGCTGCCAGACGTAGTCGATCTCGCCGGTCACGCGGCTGCCGATGTTGAACGTCCCGCCCGGGTTGAGCGTCACGAAATCGGCTGGCTGCTGGTTGTTGAAGTCGATGGCCTCGCCGGAGTTCACGAAGAAGTAGACCGAGGCATCCCGCGAGGCCTGGGTCTGCACGCTGAACGAGTGGCGGAAGTTGTGATACGTCCGTCCGGCGAAGTACTCCTGGTTGGGGGCGAGATTGAAGCTGATCTCCGTCTGCCGCGGGCCCTCATAGGTCGCTCCGAGGTCGGCGCCCCACTCGGTCCAGTCGCCGTCGAACTGGTGGGTCGAATCCACGCCGCCGGATAGATAGAGATTGCGGAACCAGCGATTCTCGCCGCCGCGGATGCGGCGCTGCGCAAACACCGAGCCTTCGCGCACACCCACCTGGCTGATGAACCCGCTGTCCGCGCGGAACTCGGGCGAGAGCTCGGCGTAGTCGGCGCTGTACTCCCACGTGCGGTCGAAGTGGCTGTAGCTGGCCCGCAAGGCGTGGCCGTTGAACGAGCCGTCCGGCTGGCCGAGCGAAGCCGACACGAAATCGGGATACTCCGTGCGCGAGCCCGCCAGTTGCACCCGGACGTTGTCCTGTTCGGTCACGCGCTGATACCCGTCGATGGCCAGCACCGTGTTCTCGTAATCGTCGGCGCGGCGCGACGTCAGGAGCCCGCCGATGGTGGCCGACTTGCCGATCTCCGCGCGATAGCGGCCGAACGCCGAGGTCGACGCCGAGTCGAGGAAAGCGAACTCTGAAAACTCATCGCCCGGAATCAGGATGTTGGTGATCTCGTCGTGCGCGAAAAGCGCACCGTACAGATGCGGCCCGCTCTTGCCGGTGAGCTTGAGGCCGGCCGCGGGATCGGCGACGTTGCGCGTGAAGACCAGCGGCAGGCGTGTCTCGAAGAAGTCCGAGCCTTCCACGAAAAACGGCCGCCGCTCGGGGAAAAAGAGGGCGAAGCGCGTGTTCACGTCGAGTTGCGCGGCGTCGGCCTCGACCTGCGAGAAGTCGGGATTGATGGTGGCCTGCAGAGACGTCCCCGGCGTGATCGCCCAGCGCGCCGATACGCCGGCGTCGATGGCCCGGTCGTCATCGACGTCCGGATCGTTGTTCGAGCCGGTGAGCGTCGGCGTCACCTCGATGCCGCGGCCGCTCGCTTTGGTTTCGAACCCGTGCAGGTCCTGAAACTGGCAGACCAGGCAGTTGTGATCCTGGTTCGTGCGCACGGAGCGCAGCCGGTGCTGCACATCGCGCGGCCACTCGCGGATGGCCAGGAAGCCCCAGGTCTGCATCCCGCCGCGCGAAGGGATGCGCAGTTGCTGCAGCGGCACGGCCACCTCGACGATGTAGCCGTCGCTGGTGATCATGCCCGCCGAGTCCCAGATGCCGTCCCACGAGAAATCCTCGGTTGCCTCGACGTCGGAATTGATGGCGTCGATCTGGACTCCCAAGGGATTGATGCGGAACTGATACGCGCGCCGGTCGTCGTTGAAGGGGTCGATGTAGAAACCGACCAGGTCGTCCGCCGTGCCGGCGTCGCGTTCCTGAAAGCGGGCCCGGATGCGCCCCGGCTGCGGGTCCTTGGCGCGGAAAGCGACGTACAGGTTGCGGTCGTCGTACGTCACCAGCGCCTCGGTTTCGACCGGCGCGGGGGTGTTGTCCGCCGGATACCACTCGTACGCCACCGCGATCGGCGTGGCCGCACTCCAGGCCGCCTCGTCCAGCCGCGCGTCGATGCGGATCGGCGAATCGGCCCGGCGCACTTCGATCGGAGCGGCCAGTGTGGCCGCAAGAAGCAATGTCGTGATCATTCGTCTTTCCTACTCTCTCGCGCCCGCGTCGATCAGCATCTTCACCACTTCGGCATTGCCGCCGCGGCGCGCCAGCTTCAGCGGATTGCGCAGCTCGCCGTCGGCATACGTCTCGGCGTTGACATCGGCGCCGTGGTCGATGAGCAGCCGCACCACCTCGGCCTGGCCCTGCCACGAGGCGCCCATGAGCGGGTTCTCGTCCCCCGGCACGATCTCGTCGAGGTTCGCGCCGGCCTCGAGCAGCCGCTTCACGATCCCGACGTGTCCGCCTTCCGCGGCGGCGATGAGCGGACTGCCGTCGCCGAGGCAGACGACATTCGGATCGGCGTTTTGATCGATGAGGAACTCCACCGTATCGAGCCGTCCGGCGCGCGCCGCTCCGATGAGCGCCGTGCCGTCGCCCGGGGCCACCGTGTTCACGTCGACGCCGGCATCGAAGAGCTTCCGCAGCTGCTCGATCTCTCCCTTCTCGGCCAGCTTCACCAGCAGCTCGCCATATACCGGGCGTTCGCCGTAGTCGTCCCAATCGGAATTCGAGTTGGTGTCGACGGAGTCATATTGCTGCGCCGCCTCCTTTGCCGCTTCACTGACCGCGGCAATGAGCCGCGCCGGCGCGACGCCGACGAGCAGGACGAGCAGCAGTACCATCACGATCGTGGCGGAGAACTGGCCGTACGGTCCACGGGGCTGCCCCGGATCGAGAATGGCGTGCACGCGCTGCGCGAGCTTGCTGCGCGAGGCCATCCCCAGGGCGGGTACGGTGGAGAATCCGCGCAGGTTGCGCGCCAGCGACACCAGCTGCCCCGCGTACGCCGCCGGCTCGCTGAACCCGATCACCGCGTCGTCGCAGGCGCGCTCCGCCTCCAGGCAGAAACGCCGCCACGCCGCCCACACCAGCGGATGCGGCCAGTAGACCGCGCAGGCCACGCGCGCCGCCAGCTGCAGCAGCCAATCCTCGCGGCGGACGTGCTCGAGCTCGTGCCGCAACGCGCGCGTCAGCTCGTCCGCGCTCCATTCACGCGCCTCCACGGGGACGACGATCGTCGACCGGCGGAACCCGAATGTCAGCGGCACCGCCACATCGGGCGAGGCCACGACGAGCGCCGAGCGGCGGATGTTCGCCTCGAGCGCGATCTCGTTCATCCGCGCCGTCCCTTCGAGCCACACCTCGGCGCGGTTGGCCATGCGGCGCAACCGGATCACGCCGACGGCCAGCGAGACCAAAAGGAACGTGGCAACGAAGAGATAAGCCCGCGCGGCGATCGAGATCCAATAGAACGAGCCGGAAGGAGCGGCGCTCACCTCGACGCCATTCCGGGCCGCTGCGGCAGGCTGAGAATCGGTCGCCGCCGGTGTGATCGTCTTCGTCAGCGACGTCGCCGGAACCGGAATCAGCAGAACCGGCGCGATCGCCTGCACCGCCGGCAAGAGCAGCAGAAACGCGAACAGCGCCGTCAGGATGAGATGCCGCACCGAAGCGCGGGAACGGCGGGCCATCACGACCAGAGCCAGCGCACCCAACATCGCCACGGTCGCCTTCACGAGTAAAGCCGTCATGATTTCCTCCGTTCCGTCCGCACGCGCTCGATCTCTTTGGACAGCTCATCGAGCTCGTCGTCGCTCCAGCGTTCTTCTTTCAAGAGAGCCGTCACTGCCTGTTCCTTCGAGCCGTCGAAGAAGACATCCACCAGCCTACGCAGCGCCGACTTGCGCGCCGTGCGGCGCGGCATCGTCGGCGAATAGACATAGCGGAGCCCCTTCTCCTTGTGTTTTACGGCGCCCTTGGCTTCGAGTTTGGTCAGCATGGCCCGCACGGCCGAATAACTCGGCGGATCGGACAACCGCTCCCGGATCTCCTCGGCCGAGGCCTCCTCGCCGATGGCGAAGATCACCTCCAGAATTTCCCGTTCCCTGCGTGACAGCGACAACGTCGGCATGTGTGTACGCTCCCTCGATGCTACGTACACAACATAGTGCTACGTTTGTAGCATGTCAAGAGGCAGAGCGCAGAAGAAGAATCACGAACAATTGCTGGGGTTCGGGCCTTGTCTTCTGCCCTCTGTCCTCTGCGCTCTGCCCTCTACGTCACTCGGCGGTCGCATCCCCCGGCTCATACCGCCACTCGGTCTGCGACTTCGCCCCCTCGGCGAACTTCGTTTCGACGAACTCCTCGAAGGCGATGTCGCGGTCGAGGACGCCGGTCTCGCGCATGAGGCGCACGATCAGCTCGAAGTCTTTGCGCAGCGGGGTGAGCGGCTGGTACTGCACGCGGTCGATCGGTTTGGTGAGCGCCCACTTGAGCAGGCGCGGGTCCTGGCGGAAGTAGAAGCGTCCGACAAAGTCGGCGGCGTGCTCGCGCCGGGCACGGCGTTTGGGCGGATTCTCGAGCCAGAGTCCCGAGCGCGCGATGCCGTCGACGAGCACCTGCACGGCCTCGGGCTTGTTGGCGATGGCGTCATCGCGCACGACGAGCACACAGGAGATGTAGTCCGGCCAGTATTCGCGCGCATGAAAGAGGATGCGGCCGAAACCGACCATCTCCGCCTGCGATGGATACGGCTCGCCCATCGAGAAGGCGTCGATCGCTTTGGCCGCGAGAGCGCCGGCAACGTCGGGCGGAGCCATCTCCACCATCCGGATGTCCTTGGCACCCATGCCGTTCTCCGCGAGCGCCTTGAAAATGATCAGGCGCTCATCCGAGAAGCGGCTGGGGATGGCCACAACCTTCCCCTTCAGGTCGGCGAACGTCTTCACCGGCCCGTCCTTCTGCACCACCACCGCGCTGCCGTAGCGATGCCCGAGGTAAACGATCTTCACCGGAACGCCCTGAGCACGCAGGGCGATGGCCATCGGTGCGACCATGAACGCCGCCTGCATCTGATTCGAGATCAGCGCTTCCTTGATCTCGGGAAATCCCTGAAACATGCGAGGGATGAACAGATGACCCGACTTCGAATAGGCGGAGATGTAGTCCGTCACCGGGCACGCCAGGTGTCACGTCACCGGGATATACGCCACATTCAGCTTCCGCTCGCTCTCCGGCAGCCGGTCATTCAGCAGTACCTTCCAGTCGACATTCGTCGCCAGATGGGCCGCCGTGATCACGGCCACCCAGGCAAAGACGAGCAGCGCGATCTTGCGCGTGTTGGTCATTCCTTCCCCCTTTCCAGAGGGCAGAGGGCAGAAGAGTCCGCGTGGTTCTCTTCTGCCCTCTGCGCTCTGCCCTCTGCGCTCTAATCATTGAACGCCCACTTCACGAACCGCAGCTTCTCCGTCAGCCGGATCAGCGTATCAAGCACGAGACCGATCGCGCCGATGAGCAGCATACCGCCCACGACGAGGTCGTACCGCTTGCCCGCATTGCGGGCATCGATGATGAGATAGCCGAGTCCCGAATCGACCGCGATCATCTCCGCGGCCACCAGCACCAGCCAGGACACGCCGAAGGCGATGCGCAGTCCGACCAGGATGCGCGGCAGCACCGCGGGGACGATCACGCGCGCCATCAGGGCGCCCGTGCTCAAGCCGAAATTGCGTCCCGCCTGCAGGTACACCGGCGGCACGTTGCGCACACCGTTCATCGTGGCCACCACGACCGGGAAGAACGACGCCAGAAAAATGAGAAAGATCGGCGCCAGATTGCTCACCCCGAACCAGATCACCGCCAGCGGCATCCACGCCAGGGGAGAGATCGGACGCAGCATCTGGATGAGAGGATTCGTCGCGCGCGCCAGCGAAGACCACCACCCCAGCGCCAGCCCGGCCGGCACGCCCAGGAGCACGGCGGCAAAATATCCGGACCCGACGCGGAACAGCGAATCGCGGATGTACGACCCGAGATGCGGCAACTCCCGCAACCCCCTGGCCACCGCAACCGGCGACGGAAAGATCTTCGTCCCGCTGAGCACAACAGCAAAGTGCCAAACCACGAGCACCATCACCGGCACGATGACGCGTGTGAGCACGGCAGCGCTTCTGCCCTCTGCCCTCTGCGCTCTGCCCTCTGCGTTCATACTTGATGTGATCTCATACTTGATGTGCTAAGCCGATCTCGCCGAAGATCTCGTCGCGCAGCCGGATATAGCGCAGATCCGAAAGGTCGCGCGGATGCGGGATGTCGATGTCGACGATGCGCCGCACCTTCCCCGGACGCGCCGAAAGCACGACCACCCGGTCCGCCAGCTGCACCGACTCCTCGATGTCATGCGTCACAAAGAGGATCGTCTTCTTCTCCGCCTGCCAGATCCGCAGCAGCTCGCGCCGCATCTGCAGCCGCGTAATCGAATCGAGCGCCCCGAACGGCTCGTCGAGATACAGCACATCCGGATCGACCGCCAAAGCCCGAGCCACTTCCAAACGCTGCTTCATCCCGCCCGAAAGCTCCCGCGGATACGACTTCTCGAACCCGCGCAACCCCACCATCTGGATGTAATGAGCGATCCGCGCCTTCTTCTCAGCATCCCCTTGCCGAAAGAGTCCAAACCCGATGTTCTCCTCCACCGTCAGCCAAGGAAACACACCCCGCTCCTGAAACACGAAAATCCGCCGCGGATCCGGCTCCGTCACCCGCTCCCCATCGATCGCCACCGACCCCTCCGTCGGCTGGAGGAACCCGCCGACGATATTCAGCAGCGTCGACTTCCCACACCCCGACGGCCCCAGCAAGCAAACAAACTCCCCCTCCGAAACGGAAAGGTTGATGTCATCGAGCACACGGATCGCACCCGGACCGCTGCCAAACGACATGCCGATGTTCTGGAACTGGACTTTCAAAATCGCGCGGAGGGTAGCACAGGGCTCCGCGCCGTTGGCGTGGAGTGGCTCGGAGAACGATCTGGTGGAAGCTACATCTGCACCTGGAACGCGGCCCACGATCCCACGTCGTCTTTGCGCGCAATCGCCGACTTCTGCGCGAACGCCAACGCTTCGGCTGCCCGCACACCCTTCGACAGATGCTGATGAAAGGCGATCATCAGGCGCGCGGTGCTCTGATCTTCCACCTCCCACAGCGATCCGACCACCGCGGATGCACCGGCTGCCACGAACGCCGAGGAGAGTCCGATGGTCGTTCCCGCAGTCTCATCACCAGTGCTACAGCTCGCCAGCACCACCACCGGCGCGCGTGGCAGTCGAAGCGTCATGATCTCCCAAGCGCGAATACGGGTGCTTCCGAAGTCGAGGGCGTTCTGTAACGGACGCCGATCGGAATGGCCATGGGTACCGACATGGATCACGTCGAATTGAGGAGCCATTTGCAGGAACGCCGTGGGCGTCGCACCGACGCCGAGTAGGGATGTACTTCTCTCGCCATACGCGGTGGCCACCAGTACCGCTTCCCTCCGGGCTCCAGGGAGATACGGGGCTTGCGGTGGCGGCTCCGGCAGAGCGATGAGCGCGTTCCCCGTCCCGCACGCACAGGGCGTCACGTGGGATAGGAAGGTGCTGATCGACGACGTGATGGCCACAGGCTGTCGCTCGACCAGGAACGAGTTTCCGTCATGAAGCGCATTGACTGGAACACCCAGAAGCGCCGGTGAACGCGAATAGACCAGCATTTGCGAGTCGGCGATGAATTCGTGCACGGAACCCAGAAGAGTTCCATACAGACGCTGTGCTTCGATCACGGCCTCGGGGCGTCGCTCACGAATATCTTGACGAAACTGATCGATGTCCGCGGCAAGGGTCGTCCCGAGAACTGGCGTCGTCGTGAACTGAATTCGTCCGTCACGAATGACCCACGTCGCGAGTTGATTCTCATGGAGATCCTGATGGATCACGGTGATCCGTGCAGGAACCGCTTCGACCAGTTCTCGCCCTCCAACCTCGGCGTTGATGTCGGCGACGGAGTCCGCACCGGGCCTGGCGAATGTCCTCACAGCGACTTGCCGCGCGCGATCGGAAAACCACAGCGCGGCCTCGCGGTGGCCACGCATGATTTGAAGTTCGGAAGCCAACAGGAGCAACGATTGCGCACGCTCCACAAACACCGCGCGCATGGCCGTGCTCTCAACGTCTTGTGCCTGTCGCTCGAGCTCGGCCAACCCGATCACGAGGTTTGTGTCGGCCTTCAACGATCCCGGAGCGACACCGAACTGGTGTCCTGCGAAGTGAATGACGTTCGCCTTGACTCGATCGAAGTCACCATCCGGCGATGAATGCCCGATTCGAGACCACGTCACGGCGCGAACCAGTGAGATATCGACCATCCACATCGCGTCGCCACGCCGCCGGGCATCAGCAGCCATTTCAGCGAGCAACACGTCTGCCGCGTAGTCGTAATGATCCCGTAAGGCCGCTTGGGCAATTCCCATCGCAACCAGCGGTCTCTTCGCACGCCCAGTCGAAAAGAGATGCTGCGCCGCGATCTTGTCAGCCCATGCCTCGTTCGTTGCATGCATCGAATCCAGAACATCGGATCTGAGATACAGCGTCGAGGCAACACTCTCCACTTCGCCGGCTATGTCGAAGGCTGCTCGTGCCTCCTCGTAATGTCTCACTGCATCAGGCAGTCGTTTGGCTCGCGCGTTCGCCAGACCGCGAATCCAGTGACGCAGTCCTCGCGCCGCGTGGTATCGGGTACTTGCGGCAGACGGCGGCTCATCCGGCGCAAGCGCAGAGAGGGCCTCAGCCGGTCGACTCGATGCATATAGCGCCGCACTGCGATAGACATTTGCCAGAATGGCCACAGGACTGTTCAACGCACGCAAACGCTTCTCCGCGACCTTCAGTTTCTGCTCGGCCACGTCGAACTCGGCGCGGTCGTAAGCCTCCTTCGCGGCACGGTATTTGAGAAGTGCGCGAGCCAGTTCACTGCGCCGCGCTCGATCGTGTGCCGCTTCCTCAATAGCGGCCACGGTATCTGCGAGCAGAGATTCACCGGAGCGCTCCTGCAGCGCATTCGCGAGAGACTTGAGCGCACGCAGCTTGTCTGCTTCGTCGGGAGAACCTTGAAGCTGCGCCTTGGCCCAGTCATGCAGCAGTTCTTCTTCGCCCAGGATGCGAGACTCCTTCGGGAAAGACGCGACGATCCGACTCGGTCGATGAACCTCGCCTGCTGCGCAGGCCTGCAGCAGGGTTTCACGTATGGCCGGGGTAAAGGCTTCTGCCGGTCCTCGACTCGCATCCTCATGATTTGCGCGTGCTTCACGCGCCCAGGGCGAACCAGGCGCTTCGAGCGTCAGGGATTGGCTCCACGCTTGACGCTCCGACTCCCGGAGACCGAGTCTGCGCAGGACAACTGCCCGAGTCCACGCGATTTCTCTGGTTTTCGCAGTCCTCCAAGCACGCTCGATGGAATCGAGCGCCTCGATTAGTCGAACCGGGTCGCCCTTGGCCAGTTCGTACTGTGATACGGCCAGATCGTTCCATAGCGCAGCTTTGCGGGTTGCGTCCGTGTTCGCTGCATCCGCCCTCTGGAGCGCGCGGCGTAGAACCTGAACCGCGCCATCCCACTGACGCGCCTGAGCCATGGCCACACCGACCGCATGAAGTGCTTCGACGGACTCGCCTCGATTGCGTCGCTCGATCTCGAGCAGCGCCGCCGTTGCGTGCTGCAGGTCGAGTTTGGGCTCTACAGGGCCTCTCCGAACATACGGTCTGGGGCCGTAGGCAAGTGGGACGCTGAGACGGGCTTCGCTCAGTCGATCAGGTAGCTCTCCGTTCCGAGTGCGGCGAGCGAACGGGTCTGTCAACAAGAATGAGTAGGCAAACGCAGCCGCGCAGACGACCATCGCGCAAAGCGAACCGCGTAGGACATTGCGGACAAGAGGCGTCCCAGTCACGATATCGGCAATCCCTCTTAGCGCAGTATGCGCGCTTCACCGTGTGAGAGACACCGAGAAGATTTTCTCAGCGCGACCTACTCGTACCCCCACCGCACGCCCGGCAGTCGCTCCAGGCTTCGCATCAGGTAATCAAGACCCACTCCGATGACTCCGATGAGGATCATGCCGGCGACGACGAGGTCGTAGCGGTTGCCGGCGTTGCGGGCGTCGATGATGAGGAAGCCGAGGCCGGAGTTGACGGCGATCATTTCGGCGGCCACGACGACGAGCCAGGCGATGCCGAGGGTGATGCGCATGCCGACGATGAGCTGGGGGAGGATGGCCGGGAAGATGACGCTGCGTACGAGCTCGCGGTTGGTGAGGCCGAAATTGCGGCCGGCGGCGAGATGCACGTGCTCGATGTTATGCACGGCGTGGACGGTGGTCATGGTGAGAGGCAGGACGGAGGCGAGGAAGATGAGGAACATGGCCGAGACGTCGCCGACGCCGAACCAGAGGATGGCGATGGGGATCCAGGCCAGGGGCGAGATGGGGCGCAGGAGCTGGAGCATGGGATTTACGGCCAGCTCGCCGCGGCGCCACAGGCCGAGGAGCACGCCGGCGGGGACGGCGATGGCGAGGGCGCCGAGGTAACCCCAGGTGACGCGGAAGAGCGAGGCCACCATGTAGCGGAGCAGGAGGCCTTTCCGGGCGAGCTCGACGATGGCCAGAAGCGACTGCCACGGCGTTGGCACGAGCGTGCGCGGCGACGCGGCCACCGCCGCCTGCCAGGCCGCGACGAAGAGGGCGATTCCGACGAAAGGAAGGAGCCGGCGCAAACTGGCGCGGAGGGTAACATGCTGAGGGGTAACATAGGGGGTCGCCGACCGAGGGCAGACCCCTTCGTAAGCACGCTGTAAGCAGTCATTCGTCAGAGTGAGTGTCGTGCAACGATCCATCAATCCATCGACCATTCAGGGGAGGTCCCTCGTGTTTCGACGCCTGTTGTTCGCTGTCCTGCTGTCTCTCTTCAGTGCCCACCTTTATGCAACGTGCGACCTTTCCATGGTGGTCTCCTGCCAGACCGGCGTGAATGGAGCGCCGAGCTCCTGCACGGCCACGACGATGAACAACGCCTCGTCGGCCTGCTCCGGCCTGGTGTACTCGGCGTGGTTCAGCGAGGAGACGCCGGAGACGGTGCAGCTCAGCGCGCCGGAGAATTCGCTGCAGCTCGACAGCTGCATCGACTCGACGCAGTTCGGCCAGTTCGTCGACACGGCCATCTCGTTTTGTTTCGGCGAGTCGTCGATCGGCGCGCACCAGAGCTTCACCTCGACGGTGCACATCGGCGGCGCCTTGCCGCGCGTGCCGCTCGTGGCGGTGACGTGGGTGGGCAGCGAGGAGGGGGATGAGTTCGGATCGGTGCATGCGTTCACGAACGTCGATGCTCCGACCTGCACGCCGGCCATCAGCGCGCCGCCGGTGACGCAGTCGGGCGTGGAGTACACGGTCTCCTGGACGGCGGTCTCCAATCCGACGCTGTTCCTCGTCGAGGAATCGACCAGCGCCGATTTCTCCTCCAATGTCACGCAGTCGCAGGTGCAGGGGCTGTCGAAGACCTATCGCCACGACAACGTGGCCACGGCCACGATCTACTACTACCGTGTCCGCGCCACGAACTGCGGCAACGGTACTCCCCCGTTCTCGCGGACGGCGCAGACGGTGGTGCAGGCCGTGCCGCCGCGCTCGACGCGGAGCGCCGAGGCGGCCGTGCCGTTCGGCAGCACCACGCCGGTACAGTTCAAGGTGTTCGTGCCGGGCGGCGCGACGCCGATGCAGTTCACCGCCTCGATCGACAAAGCGTATCTATCCGTGACGCCGGGCTCCGGGACGCTTCCGACGACGGGCATCGAGCTGACGGTCACGGCGCGGCCGAACGCACTTCCGGCCGGCGCCAACACCGGTGCGCTGCGCGTCACGCTCACCGAGCTGCCCGACAGTAAGCGCATCTCGACGAACGCCGGCACCACGCTCAACATCCCGATCTCGATCAGCCTCGTGACGCCGGTGGCGCCGGGCAGCAAGACGCTGCCACCGCCCAACGCGCTGGTCATTCCGGTCGTCACGCACGTCAACGTGGCTACCGGCCAGTTCCTCTCGGACGTGCGGCTCACGAACGCGGGAGCGTCGCCGGTGAACTACCAGGTCACGATGACGCCGACGCAGACCGACGCTACGCTCAGCAGCAAGGTCACACAGATCACCGTCGACGGCCAGTCGACGATCGCGCTCAACGACATCGTCAAGAACTTCTTCGGCTACGGCGCCACCGGTACGCCGCAGGACATCGGCTTCGGCTCGCTGGAGATCCGGCCGCTCAATACGTCGTCGCTCCTCACGTACGCGTCGAGCCGCACGTATGCCAGCACCCCCACCGGGACGTTCGGCCAGTACATCGCGGCCATGCCGTTCACGCGCTTCGCCACGCAACGGCTGTCCGGCATCCCGCTCCCCGGCGAGACCACACCCTCGACGGTGCTTTCCCTCCAGCACGTGGCGCAGTCTTCCCGGTTCCGCACGAACCTCGGCATCGTGGAAGGTGCCGGCGAGCCGGCCCTGGGCCGCATCCGCGTGTTCGATACGAACGGCTTCCTGCGGAAGGAGGTGTTCTTCTCACTCCTCCCCGGAGAGCATCGCCAGATGAACCGTTTCATCGAGGTCGACGCCGGCCTGCCCACGCTGGAAGACGGCCGCATCGAGATCGTGATCGATTCGCCGACGGGCGCCGTCACCGCGTACGCGTCCGTGCTCGACAGCGTCACCACCGATCCGCTAGCGGTGATGCCGGTCGACCCGACGAAGGTCAGCGCCACGCGCTACGTCATCCCGGGCATCGCCGACATCCCGGCCGGCCAGCAGAACTTCCACTCCGATCTCCGCCTCTTCAACGGCGGCGAGTTCGCGGCGCCGATCACCCTCACGTTCCATCCCGGCAACGGCTTCGCCGGCTTCGGCACGCCGGTGACCGCGGAGCCCCGCACGATCAACGCCGGCGAAATTCTGGTCCTCGACAACGTCCTGCCGGCGCTCTTCAACAGGACGGGCACCGGCGGCTCGATCGTCGTCACCACGCCGTCGAATTCCTCGCTCGTGGCCACGGCGCGCACCTACACCGCGGTCGAGAACAACGGCAGCTACGGCCAGTTCATCCCCGGCATCACCCCCGCCGAAGGGATCGGACTGGGAGACCGTGCCCTGCAGATCCTGCAGCTTGAAGAGTCAGACCAGTTCCGCTCCAACGTCGGCCTCTCGGAGCTCACGGGGAACGGCGCAACAGTGCGGTTGACGCTCTCGCTTCCCGACACGAAAGTCACGGCCTCGACCGAGGTGACGCTCGCGCCGAATGAGTTCCGCCAGCTGCGGCCGATCGTCGGACTCAATCCCGGCAAGCAGACCTACAACGCGCGGCTGACGGTGGAAGTCATCAGCGGGACAGGACGCGTGACGGCGTATGGGTCGGTGATCGACAACGAGAGTAAGGATCCGACGTACGTGCCGGCGCAGTGAGATCAGGGCGGAGAGGGTAATGGGCGGTGGAGCGTCAAGGATCCGAATTCACTTCGGCCTTGCGCTCCATCGCCTCCTTCGCCCACGGTGAACTGGAGTCGACTTTCAGGTAGTCATCCCAGGCGCGCAGGGCCTCGGCTTTCGCGTACAGGTTCTCCGTCGCAACCGCGCGATTCCAGAGTGCTTCCGGACTCTGTTTTCGCGTCAGGACATCGTTCGCCAACCGGAGCGCATACCGATAGTCATCGTCGTCGCCCGACCAGCGGGCCCTCCCGATCAGGGACGCGGCAAGGTCGTTTGCAATCGCATCGCGCTCGGCACCGCGCGCATTGGCCAGGGCGAGCTCCAGACTCCTTACCGCCTCATCGAATTCCGGCCGGGTTTTCGCGATCAGCAGCGTGGAGAGGCCCGCGACATGAGGATCGACCGATTTCCCCTTCGCTTTCCGTTCCGCGAGGTCCGCTGCAATCTCATAGAGCTTCACCTTTTTAGCGAAGTCGTCGCCAGTAAAGTCGGTCTCATTCTCACCGGGACCACGTTTCGTAGAAGGCTTTGCGGCGTACGGAAATCCGCCCGCCAGACGGCCCATGGATGTCCGATCGGACACTTTTTGCGACGCAGCAACGAGATCGTCGACGCCGTAGCCAAACAACCAGACCGGCCGCACCACGATCACCGCGATCACGGCCGCCGCGGCCAGCCCTGCGGCGGCCAGCCACCGGCCGCCAAAGTTCCCGGGCCTCAGGTTCGCCGGTACTTCGCTCGCTTGAAACTCAGCAGACATGAGCACGATCTCCCTGCATTCTCCGCACGAAACGAGGTGTTCCGTCACGGGTTCACGGGTCGAGGAATCGAGTCGGTCGTCTATGTACTCAGCAAGTAATTCTTCCGTCGGGTGATGGGTCATCAACATGGGAGTGGTCATCTCGCCCTCCCCTCCCTGCCTCTGGCCTTGTCCCCACCTCCATCATGGGAGGGACCGGGAGGCGGGATTTCTCCGGGGTGGATGAAATGGAGATGAACTTCCTCATCTCCGCCCGGCAGCAGGCCGGTCAGGTCGGCCTGACTGACACCCGTGCTTTCCAGCTCCCGGCGTAGCTCCAGAAACAGCCGGTCGAGACGTTTGTACAGCTTTTTCTGATCGAGGTGAAGCGCGTCGGCGATGTCCGGCACGCGCCGGCCGTGCCAGAAGCGCAGTTGCAGAATGAGTTGGTCCTCGGGGTCCATGCGCTGGACGAAATCGTCGATCGTCTTCAATGCCTGCCGCAACACGCGCGCCCGGTCCCCGGCCTCCATCCGCTCATAGGCGTCGGCCTCGACCGTAATGACGTCCGGAACTCTCTCTTCAGAGACGACCACCGGTCTGGGGTTGCGCACGGGCAGGCGCAGATAAATCGCCTCCAGCTCGCCGATCGTGTAGCACGAGCTTGCCGGCGTCGTCAGGACGCGGACCGCCTCCGAAAGTGTGTACCCGTCGCGCGAGAGGAGCCTCTCCAGCGTCACGGCCTTGTCGCCGAGGCGCTTGGCCTCCGCCGACGGCCGCCACTTACCCCACTGTTCCACCCGCCATTGTGCGAAAAGGCGGCCGATGACGGTGGTGAGATAAGTCGAGAAGCTGCTGCGCCCCTCAAACTTGCGGATGATGGCGTAATTGTCGTCGAGCAGGCGGACACGCACTTCCTGCACGAACTCCTCCGCCTCGCTGGCTTCGAGATGATGCCGCCGCGCAACGAACGCGGCTATTCGCTCGATCGTCCGGAGATGCTGGAGATATGTTTCTTCCGGGTTCATCCCTGCCCGCACTGCCACTATTGGGAACATTCGCAGTCTAGCAGGAGGGAGCGGGGAAGTGTCAGAGCAGAGCCCTCCGCTACTTGACTTCCTCGCTGTTTAGACTTAGTCTAAAAATGTGAAGAGTCAAGACACCGCCACGACGCTGCGCGAGCGCGGGATCCAGCCGTCGGCGCATCGCATCGCGGTCGGTGATTACGTTCTTTACACGAACGAGCATCCTTCGGCCGATCTGGTCTGGAAGCGCGTCCGCGAGCGCTTCCCCTGGATCTCCCGCGCCACGATCTACAACACCCTCAATCTTTTTGCCGGCGAGGGGCTGCTGCAACGTCTCAACCTGAGCGAGGACAGTGTCGTCTTCGATCCCATTACCGAGACGCATCACCACTTCATCGACGAAACGACCGGGGTCATTCACGACGTGCCGTGGGACCGCCTCGAGGTGTGCAACATCGAGTCGCTTCGCGAATTCGACGTGCACGACTACCAGGTGGTCCTGCGCGGCACAGTGAAGGACTCCGGCCGCAAACCGTAGCTCACCGCAAGCCCGCTTTTCCGGGCGAAACCTCAAAGGAGAAGAAGTAAACATGTTGACTGTTGGCGATAAGTTTCCCGATTTCAAGGTCACCGCGAATGTTGGACGCGACAAGGGCAAAGAGTTCAAGAGCCTCACGAACCAGGACTTCGACGGCAAGTGGCTCGTCTTCTATGCCTACCCGAAGGACTTCACGTTCGTCTGCCCGACCGAGATCGTCGAGTTTGGCAAGTACACGCAGGATTTCGCCGATCGCGACGCGGTCGTCATCGGTGGTTCCACCGACAACGAGTTCTCGCACCTGGCCTGGCGCAACGCCCATCCCGATCTGGCCAACGTGCCCACCCCGCTCGTGCACATCAATCCAGCGCTGGCCGGCCAGCTGGGCATCATTCACAAGGAAGGCGGCGTGGCGTTGCGAGTGACCTACGTCGTCGATCCGGACGGCATCATCCGTTCGGTCAGCGCGTACGACCTCTCGGTGGGCCGCAATGTCGGCGAAGTGCTGCGCACCCTCGACGCCCTGCAGTCCGATGAGCTCTGCCCCTGCAACTGGCAGAAGGGCGAAGACACGATCAAGGTGGCCTGACCATGCGCGCCGTGGAAGAGCTTCGCGCCTCGATCCCCGAGGCAGCCAAAGACATCAAGCTGAACCTGCAGAGTGTTCTGCAGCCGGGAGCTCTCACGTCGGCGCAACGTTGGGGAGTGGCGATCGCTTCGGCGGTCGCCACTCGCAATGAGCGCCTGCGCGACGCCATCCTCCACGATGCGCGCGCCGAGGTGGGAGAGGAAGTGATTGACGACGCGCTGGCGGCGGCGGCGCTGATGGCGATGAACAACGTCTACTACCGCTTCCGCCACATGATCGGCAAGGAGTCGTACTCGCAGATGCCGGCCCGCCTGCGCATGCAGCGCATCGCCAAACCGGCCTCGAACAAGATCGACTTCGAGCTGTTCTGCCTGGCCGTGAGCGCCATCAACGCCTGCGAGATGTGCATGCGCTCACACGAGGACGTGGTCACCAAAGGCGGCCTCTCCGAGGACCAGGTCCACGATGCCGTCCGCATCGCGGCGACGGTGAACGCGGCAGCGGTGGCCATCGAGTTGCCGGTTTTGGAAGCTGTCGCGGTGTGATTGCAGGCGCGCCCGTGGGCGCGCCCGCAATTCGCTACTCGACGAAGAAAACGTCGTACGTCCTCTCCGGCTGCGGGCGTCCAAGGTGGCCGTTAAGACGCGGGGCTGTGTTCCTTGCGCAGCGCAGCCGTGAGAGCTTCGAGCGACCTAAATCGATGGAGCGCGGGATCGTCGCGGAGAAACGGCGCCACGACGAGGACGCCTTCGTGTTCGTAGACGATCGACGACCCGGCCGGCCAATACAACGCGCCGGTCTCGTCGAGCGGCTTCGATACGATCACTGTGATCGCGTCTCCAATCGCAGCCGGCTCAGAGTACAGCGGATCTGCATTACAGACCATCATTCCGTCCAGGCGAAGCCGACCGTGTGGAACGATCACATAAATCGTGCCGGCGCTACCCGATTCGATCCGTAGCACGGTATGGGGCATGCCGAAATGAATCCCTACGGCCGACCCCGCCACCGTTCCGCTGATCACCGTTCGCTCAATCGCGGCATCGCGCAAGGCTTCGAACGTTTCGACGCCGGGGTCGCCGCCCTCGGCCACGTATCCGACGAACTCGACGTCGCAACCGCGATCGTCTTGCGTCGAAATTCCGCTCCGTCGTTGTGCACGCAAGAGCTCGCGGCGCTTTTGCAACTCGTCCCGCTGGAACTCGTCCAGGACACCCGGGCGCACTGAACTGTCCGTGTTCAATGCTTCTCCGGCGGAGATCCAGATCGGAGCCCCGTCCCACTTGAATGAGAAGCGGTCCCGCACCGCGGATTCCGCAGCGGCCGTAGCAGTAGACGCGAGAAGTACGAGCAGAACGGCGATATCCGAACGTTTCATTCTTCGCTCCATGGCTGGTGCGGCCCGCAAAAACAGCACCATCAGCATAGAATCGCTCGCGCTGTGTGATGCGATAAACTCGCTGACAACTAGTCTGTGCTCAGACATTTTCTCAGCAAACTTGCTGACAATCGACGCAAGCGCGGTCGCGTTCTTCGCGAACGCGCTTGTGTTTTAAGCATGACATCTGATTTTTTCGCGAAACGCGACACCATTCTCAGCGAATACGCTGTTGTCATGGTGACCACCATGTCTATATTCAGCGGACGCGCTTGAATTTTGGCGATTCACGTGGCCGTATTCAGCGTTCTTGCTCAAATTTGCAACATTCGCGTCGGTGTCTCCTGATATCCACACCTGTGTTTTCAGCGGTCACGCTGATGTCACGGCGTGACGCAGTGACTTTTTCAGCGGTCACGCTGAAAACTGGAGTAGAATCACGCCGCGATGTGCCGATGGTGCAAGGGGGCGGTGAGCGGGCGGCGGCGGACGTTCTGTTCGGACGCCTGTGTGCACGAGTGGCGGCTGCGGTCGAGCACGAGCTATCTTCGCGAATGTGTGTTCGAGCGCGATGCCGGCGTCTGCGCGATCTGCGGCACGGACACGCACCGCCTCCGCAAGCGGATCATGCGCCTCCCCTTCGCCCAACGGATGCGCGAGCTGCGCGCCCTGCAGGAGCGCGGCGTCATCCACAAACGCCGCAAGTCGTGGTGGGAAGCGGATCACATGCTGCCGGTGGTGGAAGGCGGCGACTCGGCGCTGGAGAACATGCGCACGCTGTGCATTCCGTGTCACCGCATCGCCACGCGGGAGCTGGCGAGAAGGCGTCGCGAGAGCCGCCCCTCACCATAACGCCAGGAAGGCTCAGAGGCTCAGAGGCTCACAGGAGGGCGCCACTTTGAGCCTCTGCGCCTCTGCGCCTCTGCGCCTCTGAGCCTCCATACATACGAAACCCCACCCTCCCCCATCCGTACCAGACACCATGAACGACGTCGTGGTTCTCCTGCACGGGCTGGGACGTACTCCCCTGTCGATGATGGCGTTGTGGCTGGCGGCGCGGCGGCGCGGGTATCGCGTCATCAACTGGCATTACCGGTCGACGCTGGGGAGCATCGCCGAGCACGCGGAGGCGTTCGCGCGCGAGGTTGCGCCCCGCCTGGCCGAGGCGCCGCGGGTGCTCTTCGTCACGCACTCGCTCGGCGGGATCATCGTGCGGCAGTTTCTTTCCACGCACGCTCTGCCGAACCTGGGACGGGTGGTGATGCTGGCGCCGCCGAACGGGGGCAGCGAGGTGGCCGACGTGCTGCAGCGGTCGGAGCTCATCTCCCGCTATGTGACGCCGGCGCGCGAGCTGGGCACGGGCGAGACGAGCGTTCCGCTCTCCCTTCCGCCGGCCACGTTTCCCGTCGGCGTGATCGCGGGCTCGCGCAGCCACATCCGGCTCTTCTCGAACTGGATGAACCACGAACCGAACGACGGCGTGGTGGCGGTGGAGCGAACGAAGCTGGCCGGGATGAGCGACTTTCTCGTGCTGCGCCGCACGCATACGATGCTCCCGTGGTCGCCGGATGCGCTGGCGCAGGTGTTCCGCTTCATCGAAGACGGAACGTTCGATCGCGCGGCGTAACGAGTCAGCCCGTCTTGACGACGATCTCGACGCGGCGGTTCTTCTGGCGGTTCGCGGGATTGTCGCTGCCGTCCGGGTTGATGTTCGGCACGACCGGCTTGGATTCGCCCGAGCCTCGCGTGGTGATCGGCGCCGTGACGTCGTGGGCAACCAGCCAGGCCTGCACCGCGGCGGCGCGGCGCTCCGACAAGGCCTGGTTGTAACGGTCGGCACCGACGTTGTCGGAGTGCCCTTCGACGGAGACGGTGGCCTTCGGGTAGGACTGAATCACGAGCGCGACGTTTTCGAGAGCAGGCGTTGCTTCCGCTTTCAGCACTGCTTTGTCGAAGTCGAAAAGGACGTCGCTCGAGAGCGCAATGTGCACCTCGGTGCCGACGCGCGTCGCGCCCAGATTCTGGAGCGCGGCCGCGAGCTGTTCCGTCTTGCCGCTCACTCCCGAGGCGAGCCCGCGGATTTCCAGCACCTTCCCGCGGATGGCCAGCACTTTCCCGGTCGCTCCGGGCGGGATCGGATCGCTTTCCTGATACTTCCCGGCGATCGCGACCGGCGCGGCAATGGTGAGCAGCAACGCTGCAAGGAGTCTCACGGCGCCACCGGGACGTCCTCGAACGGCGGGAACTTCGGAAGAGTCAGGCTGATTTTCGTCGAGGTCGCCGGCGGCGCTGGGAACTTGGCCCAGTTCGCGCGGGTCTCCCCGGTTTTCAGCTGCCCCCACCAGACATCCAGGATGCGATTGCCCTCGCTGTCGGTGAGATAGCCGTACTTCTTGTTCTCAGCGGGATCGACGTAATAGAGGTCGTCCCACGAGAAGTCGTAATGGATCGGCTTGTCCTCGGCTGAAGAGAGCGTACCGGCTCCGGCCGGCAGCGTCGTGTTCACGATGCGCCACTTCACGAGCAGCGCGCCGCCACTGACGCGCTTGACCTCGAGCAGATCCGCTCGGATATTCGGATCCTGCGAGTACGTTTCGCTGGCCATGACCGTCGCAGCGGGCACTGCCGCGGCGGCAGGAGCCGCGGGCGTGGTCGAAGACGCGGCCGGCGCAGGAGCAGAAGTGATGGGAGCGGTCCCGGAGGCAGTTGCTTCGACGGTCGCGGCAGATTCGGTCACGACTTCGGAGCGTTTCCCGCATCCGGCAGCGAGGAAAACCGCAAAGACGAGCGCAGAGACGAACAGGGCCGCGTAACGGGCCATGGGTCACCTCCCGAAGGGAAAAGTGTACTCCTTATCCCCGCCGTGTCGTGAGGGTGAAGGTCGTGGCCTTGACCAGGGCGTTTTCGCGCTCGATGCCGTGGCGTTTGTCGAGCATGGTCTGGCGGATGTAGTCGAGCAGGCCGTCGAAGTGGACGTCGGCCTCTCCCATCATGCGCGCCAGCTGCAGCACCACCTCGACGCCGGCGAGGTTCACGCCGAGGTCGCGCGTGAGGGTGAGGATCATCTCCAGCTTGCGGATCTCATCCTCGCCGTACAGGCGCGTGTTGCCCTGCGTGCGCGCGGGCTTGATCAGCCCCTCGCGCTCGTACAGACGGAGCGTCTGCGGATGGATGTTGTATCGCTCCGAGATGATCGAGATCATCACGTAGCCGTCGGATCTGCGCTTGGCCATAAGAGTAGCAACCAGTCGGCAGTCGGCGGTCGGCAGTAGAACTGCCCGACCGCCGGCTACGCGACTCAATTCGTTATTTTGCTTCGTCGACGACTTCGGCTTCGATGACGTCGTCGGCTCCATTCCCGCTGCCGCTGCCGGCGCCTTCGCCGGACGGGCCGGCTCCGGTGCCTGCGCCCGGGGGCGGGGTCTGCTGGTACATCAGCTCGGCGAGCTTGTGCGAGGCTTTCTGGATGTTCTCCGTGGCCGTGCGCATGGCGTCGACGTTGCCCTGTTCCATGGCCTTGCGGGCCTCGGTGATGGCGTTCTCGAGCGACTGCACGTCGCCGCCCTGCAGCTTCTCGCGGTTTTCGTTCAGCATCTTCTCGACCTGGTACACCAGCGTGTCGAGCTGATTCTTCACTTCCACTTCCTCGCGGCGCTTCTTGTCTTCGTCCGCGTGGAGCTCGGCGTCGCGCACGAGCTTCTCGACGTCTTCCTTCGACAGGCCGGAGGAGCTGGTGATGGTGATCTTCTGCTCCTTGCCGGTGCCGAGGTCCTTGGCCGAGACGTTCATGATGCCGTTGGCGTCGATGTCGAACGTGACCTCGACCTGCGGGATCCCGCGCGGAGCCGGCGGAATGCCGACCAGGTGGAACGCCCCCAGGAGCTTGTTCGCCGAGGCGATCTCGCGCTCGCCCTGATACACCTTGATCTCCACGGACGTCTGGTTGTCCGCGGCGGTCGAGAAGGTCTCCGACTTGCGCGTGGGGATGGTGGTGTTGCGCTCGATGAGCTTGGTCATCACGCCGCCCAGCGTCTCGATGCCGAGCGACAGCGGAGTGACGTCGAGCAAGAGGACGTCCTTGACGTCGCCGCCGAGGACGCCGCCCTGCACCGCCGCGCCGACCGCGACCACTTCATCGGGGTTGACGCCCTTGTGGGGCTCTTTGCCGAAGTAGTCCTTCACAGCCTGCTGCACCATCGGAATGCGGGTGGAGCCGCCGACCAGGACGACCTCGTCGATCTTCTTCGGGTCGACGCCGGCATCGGACAGGGCCTGCTTCACCGGGCCCATGGTCTTGGAGACGATGTCGCTGATGAGCTGCTCGAACTTGGCGCGCGTGAGCGCGAGATTGAGGTGCTTGGGACCGGAGGCGTCGGCGGTGATGAACGGCAGGTTGACGTCCGTCGACATGGTGGACGACAGCTCGATCTTGGCCTTCTCCGCTCCTTCGCGCAGGCGCTGCAGAGCCATCTTGTCCTTCGACAGGTCGATGCCCTGGTCCTTGCGGAACTCGTCGATGATCCAGTCGATGATGCGCTGGTCGATGTTGTCGCCGCCGAGGTGCGTGTCGCCGTTCGTCGACTTCACTTCCACGACGCCGTCGCCCACCTCGAGGATGGAGATGTCGAACGTACCGCCGCCGAAGTCGTAGACGGCGATGGTCTCGTTCTTCTTCTTGTCGAGTCCGTAGGCCAGCGCGGCCGCGGTCGGCTCGTTGACGAGGCGCTCGACCTTGAGACCGGCGATCTCACCGGCGTCCTTGGTGGCCTGACGCTGCGAGTCGTTGAAGTACGCGGGCACCGTGATGACGGCCCGATCGACCTTCTCGCCGAGGTAATCTTCGGCGGCCTGCTTGAGCTTCTGCAGGACCATGGCCGAGATCTCGGGCGGGGAGTACATTTTGGTCTGGACGTCGATGCGGACGTCGCTGTTGGGGGCCTGGGTCACCTTGTAAGGGACCATCTTCATCTCTTCGTTGACTTCATTGAACTTACGGCCCATGAAGCGTTTGATCGAAAAGATGGTGTTTTCCGGATTGGTCACTGCCTGGCGTTTCGCGACCTGGCCGACGAGACGCTCGCCGTTCTTGGCGAAACCGACCACCGAGGGGGTGATGCGGCTGCCTTCGGCATTAACGATGACCTTCGGCTCGTTACCTTCCATGACTGCGACAACGGAATTGGTCGTTCCGAGGTCGATGCCGATGATCTTGGACATATTTGCTTCTCCTTTACGGGTAATGTGAGCATCCCGCTATCAAGTTAACGCTCTCAACCTGAGTCTAGCACTGTAAATTTCCGTCGTGCAAGGACTACACCCGGGCACGATCATTGTTAAGATCGCCAACAACTGGAGGTAGCACTCGATGAGCAACTACCCTTACCAACCACAGCAGCAACAGCCAGCCTGGATCTCCGCTAGCGCCACCGACGAGACGCGCGTGCAGTCGTTCATCCGCTCGGTGTACGCGTGGATGTTCGGCGGCCTGGCGATCACCACGGCAGCGGCCGTGTGGGTCCTCTTCTCCCCTGCCTTGCAGGCGATCGTCCTGCAGAACCGCCTGGTCTTCTATGGCCTGCTGATCGCCGAGTTCGCGCTGGCGATGTGGGTTCAGGCGCGCATCACGCACATGTCGGCCGGGACCGCGGCGTCGGCGTTTCTGGTCTACTCACTGCTCAACGGCCTGACGCTCAGCGTGATCTTTTTCGTGTACACCCAGGCCGCCATCTTCCAGGCGTTCCTCAGCGCGGCGCTGATGTTCGCGGGGATGAGCGTCTACGGGTATGTGACGAAGCGCAGCCTGACCTCCATGGGCTCGTTCCTCATCATGGGAGCGTGGGGACTGTTCATCGGCTTCGCCGTTAACATCTTCCTGAAGTCGGACCGTCTCTCCTACGTGTTGTCGGCGATCGGCGTGTTCGTGTTCCTCGGCCTGACCGCCTACTTCACGCAGAAACTGAAGACGATGGCCGTGTCGCCGGAGTACCGCGAGCACTACTCGATCCTCGGCGCACTCTGGCTGTACATCACGTTCATCAACCTGTTCCTCATGCTGCTGCGCCTGTTCGGCGGCGGCAACCGGCGGTAGGTCACAGCTGCACGGCTGCACGGCTATACAGCGGTACTGCTGTGTAGCTGTGCAGCTTTCTCCCCACTGTACGACCGCGGCAGGTCGACCGTGAACGACGATCCCTTCCCCACTTCCGAGCGCACGGAGATCTTTCCGTGGTGCATCTCCACGAAATTGCGCGTGAGGGAAAGGCCGAGGCCGGTGCCGCCTTTCTGGCGCGGTCCGGTGACCTGGTAGAACTCGTCGAAGATTTTCTCCATCTCCTCGGATGCGATGCCGATGCCGCTGTCGGTGACTTCGATGCGGATGGTTTCGCAGCCGAGCGTGGAGTCGGCCTCGCCCAACGGCTTCACGGAGAGGTGGACGTAGCTGCCGCTCTGCGAGAACTTCACGGCGTTGGAGAGGAGGTTGAGCAGGATCTGCTTGACGCGCACTTCGTCGAGGTGGGCCGTGCCCAGGGCGGGATCGAGTTGCGTGACGATGGTGACGTCGCGCTCGGCGGCCATCCCCTTGATGACGCGGTCCACGGTGGCCACGGTCTCGCGCACGTCGAACGGATGCAGCTCGAGCTGCAGCTTCCCGGTCTCGATCTTGGCCAGGTCGAGGATGTCGTTGATGAGGTCGAGCAGGTGGCTGCCGGCGGTCTTAATGTTCTCGACCATCTTGTAGAGCCGCGCCGGCAGGATGGTCTGCGTCACCTGCAGCAGGATCGACGAGAAGCCGATGATGGCGTTGAGGGGCGTGCGCAGCTCGTGCGACATGCTGGCCAGGAACTGATTCTTCGAGCTGTCGGCGGCGATCAATTGCAGGTTCGTTTCCCGGAGCTCATTCGTCCGCTCGTGGACACGATGCTCGAGGGCCACGTTCAGCCCTTCCAGGTCGCGGTAGAGATGGGCGTTCTCGATGGCCGCGGCGGTCTGGTTGGCGATGGCCATGAGCAGCACGAGATCGCCCTGCGTGAACGCGTGCTTCTTGTAGCTCTGCATGGAGATGACGCCGATGGTGTGATCGCGCGCCACCATCGGCACGCCCAGCCACGACTCGGTCTTCAGGCCGTCGTCGAGGGAGACGACGCCGTACTTGCGCTCCTCGGAGGAGCTGGCCAGGAGAAGCGGCTGTGCTTTGTTGAAGACCCAGCAGTTGAGACCGTCGTCGGTGACCGGCAGCCGCACTTTCGGACGGACCTCGCCGTCCACGACGTAGAGCTCGAAGGAGAGCTCGTTCGTCGAGGAGTCGTGGATGGCGATGCCGAACATCGAGACGTCGATGACTTTGCGGCATTCGGTGAACACCTGCATCAGCAGTTCGTCGGTGGAGAAGTCGAGCGAGATGGTCTTGCCGATGTTCGTGAGCGACGCCAGCCGCTGGATCAGCTGCTCGCGGTCGGCGCGCACTTGGGCCAGATTGCGGGCCACGAAGTTGGCGATCGTCCAGGTGAACGCCGAGGCCACGACACCTCCCCATCCGATGGACCCGTAGGCGAAGGCCGTGAGGATGGCGTACGGAATGGTGATGAGATAGATGGACGTGTCGATGACCGCGGTCTTGGCGATGGTGGTCATCGAGTAGCCGTAGGCCCGCTCCACGCGCGAAACGATGAGATTGTTCGTCAGGACCAGCGCCACCCCGCAGGCCATGATGCGCAACGCGCCCACGCCGCTCGGCTGCAACAGGGGAACCGTTCCGCCAATCGCTTCGTAGGCCATGACCGCGGCCATGACCGGGATGCCGTAGGTGGCGAACAGCGCGAACGTGCGCGCCCACTCCAGCCTGGGATCACGCATGTCTAGATGCAGCGGCCCGATGCGCATCATGCCCAGGAGCCGCTGCGTCGCCGCCGCCAGCACTGCGATCCAGGCGGAGAGCACCAAGCCGAGGAGCGGGCACATGGCGATGTACACGGTGACCGCCAGCGACACGAAGATCTCCTCGGTCAGCTTGAACTTCAGCAACGCCAGGATGACCGAGAAGACCACGAAGAGAACGATCAGCAGTGGACCGGAAGGCCCCAGCGCGTTGATGACGGCAGCCGGCTCATCGCGCCGTAGGAACGTCGCCGCCACGAGCGCGACCACCCCCGCCACTCCATGTTGCAGACAAACGGCGATCACGCGTTTCCGCGACCACGGATCATGCTCCGCCGCTACGAGCGCCATGGATCCTCCGTTGTCCTGGGGAGAGAGGGAGGATCGTAGCACCCGGCGGGTGGGTCGGGTTACGGAACAAATCGGAAAACTAGCGCGAGAGCCGCCAGAGGCGCCCGCAGCTCAGTCCCCTCTCCCCGCAACGGCGGGGAGAGGGTTCTATGAAAGCGATTGTCAAGGGCAGTTTTTCTCTTTGCTGATTGCTTTTCGGTTTTCTCCTTTGCAATCAGCCCCGACCGACCGGAACGCGGCGATCGTGAGTACGCCGCTGACTCATCTTCGGTTTCTCCGTTGATCCACTGTGAGACGATTTCAAGCGCGCCGTCGATCACCTTGAAGCGGTGTCGATCATGGTTCTATCTGAGCCTCACGCTCCGCATGGACGTGCGTGGACTGTCGCTTCTTCTGGTCATCCGAGGGGGCCTGTGGTTAGGGAAGTGCCTCGACGTGACTGCCATCGGGCTGAACTCTCTGCTGAGACTCACCCTCGAACCTTCGCCTCGGATTCAACTGAGATCTCGAAGTGGTCACCCACACTCGACCATTGTCGTTGAACCGAGCGCTTATGTCGCTTGCGTCGTCAGTTTCTTCGGATCCCAGAGCTCTCCTTTCTTCCACAGACGCAGGGCCACCGCGGCAATCTTGCGGGCCAGCGTGACCATGGCCAGATCTTCCTTCACGCCTCGGGCGAGCGAGGCTTCGTAGTAGTCGCGTAGCGGACCAGGCTTAGCTGCCGCGGCCGCGGCAGCTCCCTTGAACACGGACTTGAGCAGCGGGTTGTGATTCCGATTCAGCCCACGGGTCAGGGGCGCCTTCTTGCTTCGCTGCAGCCGGCCGTCCTTGAACTCATGGTCGGCGCTCGATCGCTTCACCACCGCCAAGCCTGCGTATGGCCAGATATTTCTCTTGGTGCGAAAGCGGAATGGCGTCCGCATGATCGCCAAAATCAGGGCCACTCGCACAGGCCCCAGGAATGGGATCGAGCTCAGGATCTTCCATCCTGGCTGCCGGCGTGCCGCGGCGATCATCGCCGCCTTCGCCTTCGGTCGTAGCTCAAGCAGCATGTCCAGCTGCGTCATCAGGGACGCCGCTCGAATGCGCGCACCTCCCTCGAGCTTGGCCAGCCACTGCTTGCACTGCGATGTCCGGTAGACCGACACGCCCGGCGTAGGGATGGCCCGGGCTCGGAAGATCGCCTTGATGCGCAGCATCACTCGCGTGGAGTCATTGACCAAGGCCGTGTAGCAGCGCACCAGCTCTTTGAGCGTGAGGATCTCCGGGACGCCGTGGAACACCGGCTTGAGTGCGCCCAGGCGCAGCAGCTCGGACAATCCACCTGCATCGATGCGGTCGCTCTTGTTCGTCGTCTCGCTGCGGCCCCTCACATTGCACACGATCACCCGCTCGGCATGATCGATTAGCAGATCGTGCAGCCACTGCGCCTGCGTCCCTTCCTCGAAGGCTACGTGCACGCGCGGACCGGCACTCTGGACCAGCCTCAGGATGGCCTTCGCCTCGGTCGCTACCGTCGCCCACATCACCACATTCCCGCCCTCGTCCCGCAAGCAGGACACCACCGTTGCCTGGTGTACATCCAACGCGAGATACTGAATCGCCTGATTCTTCATGGCAGCCGCTCCTTCCTTTCGTTTGGGCTTTGACGACTCCAAACTTACAGGTAGGGGCGTGCTTTCAATATGCGTTAGGGTGAGGGGCGGCTCTGGCGACGACTTTACTGCTGGCGCGTGGCTCCCGTGTTCGTGACAGTGACTCGGCCGTTCGTGTTGACGACGCGCACCGGGTTGGCGACGCCGACGTTCGTCGTCGTGCTGACGTTCGGCGAAGTGGCGGTGGTGTTCGAAGTTGTGATGGTGCGGGTCCGTGAGGTGGTCGCTACCGCAGGCGATCCGGAGATGCTGGCCGGCGGGTTGACGACCGAGGCCGCGGTCGGGGACAGCGTGCGTACGCTGGCGAAGGCGGCCGGGGTGGAAACGGCGCTACTGGTCGGTGTGATCGTGGTCCCCGAGGGCGCGATCACGTGTGCGGCTGCGTTCGTTACGTTCGTGCCTGAGCTGGCCGTGGTCGTGGCGGTGCCGGTGGCCGCGGACGAGCCGGCGATGATCGGCGCGGCCGAGCCGTTCGTGCCGGTGTCGACGACGACTCCGCTGGTGTCAACGACGCCGGCGTTCGCTACCGGTTCTCCGGCGCCGCTGGTGATCACCTCGGTCGGTCCCGAATAGAGGGTGGAGTTGACGCTGGTCTGCCCGCTACCCCGCTGCGCGACCGTCATCCGACCCGTGGTGTAAGGATGGCTGCCGTCGCCCGGCGCTACCGTCCCGAGGACCCGCACGCGCGGCTGTTGCTGCGCCATGATCGCTGCGGCCTCATCGGCAGATAGGCGCCCATGCATCGTCCGAACAGGAACCGAACCGTTGGAAAAAGACGAAATCATCGGCGGCGGAACGGCCTCGGATTCGGAGCCCGCGGACGTGCCGCTGGTGGGCGAAGTACGCGAGCCAGGCGTCACGACAGGGTCACCATTTCCGAGGGTTCGATCGGTGGTGCAACCGAACGCAGCCATGGTCGCACAGAGAGAAACCGCCAGGAGCGCCCGCGTCGGGAAGCGCTCAGCTAAGTTGCGTTTGATCAGTGACTTGTTCATGGGTTCTCCTTGCCGTTGCCGGCACGTTTCACACGGTTATTTAGAGCAATATGCGAACCAGAAAAACGGGAACGACGGTTGCTATGGAGACCTGCGGAGGAACACGCAACTATGAATCGCAATCGCTCATCCCTATTTTTTCTTTCGCTCATCCTGCTGACGCTCGTCGCGGGCGCCTGCTCCCTGAACCGCCAGCTTCCTGAGGCTGCTGACGAAGAGGCAATGGTGGTCGAGGTCCGGTCCGCCATCGCAGCCGCGGTCCCGGGTAAGACCTTCGCGCTCTCGGTGGACGTCACCGAAGGCGGCCGTGTGAAGTTGTCGGGTCACGTCGACAACAACTCGGATCGTGACGCCATCGTCTCCAAGGTCCGCCAGGTCAACGGCGTGACCAGCGTCGACGCCAGCGAACTGCACGTCGGGTAGCTTCTCCCTCGTCAGAGGGCAGAGCGCAGAGGGCAGAGCGCAGAAGATTGCGCGATGTTCTCTGCGCTTTTGCTTTTCTCAGGACTGAGTAGCCAGCGCGAAACCGATCATTTTGTAGAGCAGGCGCGCGCCGACGTTGGCGTCCCACTCCGTCTCGCCTGGCGAGACTTCACAGAGATCGAGGCCGACGATGCGTTTGCCGGAGCGGCGGATGGCGCGCAGGAGGCCGATGGCTTCGTTCCAGGAGAGGCCGCCGGGAACCGGGGTGCCGGTGCCGGGGCAGAGCGTGGGATCGAGACCGTCGATGTCCCACGAGAGGTAGATGTCGTTGGGAAGCGCGGCCACGATCTCGTCGGCGAGCTTGGCGAACGGCACTCCCTCTTCTTTGCGCGAGGCCAGTTCGGCATCGTAGAAAGTAAGGATCCGGCCGCCCGAGGCGTCGATCATCTTCCGCTCGGCCTGCCCGAGATCGCGCACGCCCACCTGCACGAGCCGGTCGATCCCCTGCACCTTGCGCATGACGTTGTTGAAGATCGACGCGTGCGACCAGGTGAAGCCCTCGTAGGAATCGCGCAGATCGGCGTGGGCATCCAGGTGCAGGATGCCGAGGCCGGGATACTTCTGGGCGTGCGCGCGGATCGAGCCGTACGGGACGGAATGATCGCCGCCGAGGATCACCACGAGCTTGCCCTGCCGCAGGAGCGCCACCGTCTGGTCGTAGACCCAGCCGTTCACGCGATCGCCGTAATCGTTCACTTTCTCCGCGGCATCGCGCGTGAGGCGATCGACGACACCCCCTTTTTCGATCACGTGCGCGGCCTGTCTTTTGGCGGCGCTGTTCCAGCGCAGGACGTTCTTCGGGACGTCGAGCATGGCGATCCCGCCGGCGTAGGGACGCCCCGTCTCCTGATCGAAGAGATCGACCTGCCGCGAGGCCTCCAGCACGGCGGCCGGCCCCTTCGAGGTCCCGCCTCCGTACGACGTGGTGGCCTCGAACGGCACCGGGACGATGACCACTCGTGAGTCGTGGACGGAGAACGGCAGCCCATAGATGCCGCTTTCGGCGGGTGCCGGACCGTCAGGATCGAACTCGGAAGGGAGCACGGATTTGGAGGTCGCCATCAACCTCAATCCATGTCCATCGGATTGACGTACTTGTCATCCGACTTCTCGGCGCGCTCCAGCGCTTCCTTGAACCGTTCCTCGAGAATGCGGGCCCGGTCCTTCTGACTCTCCATCTGCCGGTCGAAGCGCTTGGCCGCCTCGCTCTTCTGCGCCTCCAGCCCGGCCACCATGGCATCGAGCGTCCCTCCCGGCCCGCGCTTCTCTTTGGCCTTGTGCAACAGCACTTCGCCATTGAGCCGATCCACGACAATCGTCGCCTCGCAGCAAGGGCAGGTGATTTCGAAGTTCATCCGGGGATTCTAACGCGTGGAGCGTGGACCGGGCGGGTGGCGGCTCGGCCAGCGAGGCTCAGAGGCACAAAGGCTCAGAGGCTGCCCCCGAACCCTTTGAGCCTGTGAGCCTTTGAGCCTCTGAGCCTCTACCCCGCCCCCAGCGCCTCCCCCAGATCCTCGATCAAATCCGCCGGGTGCTCCAGGCCGACGGAGACGCGCAGCAGGTTCTGGGCGGTGCGGCTGCCGGGGCCTTCGCTGGAGTTGCGGTGCTCGATGAGGCTTTCGGTGCCGCCGAGGGAGGTGGCGCGGGTGAAGAGGCGCACGCGGGAGGCGACGGCGAGGGCGTCGGTGCGGTCGCCTCGGACGAGGAAGGAGAGCATGCCGCCGAAGGCGGACATCTGCCGTCGGGCGATGTCGTGGCGGGGGTGCGATTCGAGACCGGAGTAGTAGACGGTCTCGACACGTTCGTGCGTAGCCAGGAAGCGGGCCACGGCCAGGGCGTTCTCGCTGTGGACGCGCATGCGCACGGCCAGCGTGCGGATGCCGCGCAGGACGAGCCAGGAGTTGAACGGCGAGGCCACGCCGCCGATGTGGGTACGTGCGCGGAGCGTGTCCTCGAACCATTCGTCTTTTTCCCGGAAGGCCACCGACCCGCCCTGCACGTCGCTGTGTCCGCCGAGGTACTTCGTCGTAGCGTGCAGGACGACGTCGGCTCCCAGCTCGAGGGGACGCTGCAGCGCCGGCGTGGCGAACGTGCCGTCGACGACGAGGCGCGCGCCGTGGCGATGGGCGACCTCGGCCAGCGCGGTCAGGTCGACGATTTTCATGAGCGGATTCGAGGGAGTCTCCGTCCACAGCACCTGCGTCTCCGGCCGCAACGCCTGGCGCACGGCATCGACGTTTTCCATGGCCACGAAGTCGAACGTGAGCCCCCACCGGTCGAACGACTCCTCGGCCAGCGCGCGAAACCCGTAATAGCAGTCATCCGGCAGCAGCACATGCGCGCCGCGCGGGAGCGTCTGCAGCAGCGCCGCCCCGGCGGCCATGCCGGAGCCGAACGCGAGCGCGGCCGCCGCGGAATCGATCGCCGCCAGCGCCTCTTCGAGACGCGCCTGCGTCGGATTGTCGTCGCGGACGTAGCTGAAGCCCCGGGAAGGCTGCCCCTCCTCGTTGCGCTCGAAGGTCGTGGAGAGATGGAGCGGCGGCGCGATCGCGCCGGTCTCCTCGTCGACGTGAGCGCCGGAGTGAATGGCCTTGGTATCGAAGTGCATACGTCCGACTCTATTCCATTCTCAATTCCCAATTCTCAATTCTCAATTCGTCCTTCATACTCCCGCCCGCATGCTCCATCTCGGGTCCATCGGCAAGACGTCCATCGACGTCGACTTCAGCTTCTTCATCCTCATCGGGCTTTTCGTGGTTCTCAACTACGACGAGTCGCGCGGAGTCGAGTACGCCCTCATCTGGATCCCGATCCTCTTTCTGAGCGTGCTCATCCACGAGATGGCGCATGCCGCGGCCATCGCGTTGCTCGGCTTCGGATACAGCCACATCGTCCTGGGCGGGATGGGCGGCCACACGGCCAACGAGAACATGCGCCGCGCCCGGCCGTGGCAGGGCGTGGTCATCAGCGTGGCCGGCCCCGCTTCCAGCTTCGTGCTCATGGTCATCGCCGGGTGGCTGTGGCGCGGCACCGCCATCGGCCACACCGACAAGATGCTCAACGTCTTCCTACCGCTGTTCGCGCTGGCCAACCTCTGGTGGGGCATCTTCAACCTCATCCCCGTACCGCCGCTCGACGGCGGTCACGCCACGCGGGACTTCTTCCGGATGTTTCTCAGCGAGCGGACGGCGTTCGTCATCTCCATCTGGATCGCCATCGTGATCGGCGCTCTCGTCTCGATCTACGGCCTGATCAACCGCCAGCTCTTCCTCACGATCTACATCGGCTGGTTCGCCTACCTGGCCTGGCAGCGGTGGCAATACTTCAGGGAACACGGCATTCCGGGCGACTGAACTAAAATCCCTCCCCAAGCCGCTACCCGATGACCATCCCCTCCGATTTTGCAGTTCCAGCCCCACCGCGCCTGTCCCGCCTGCTGCGGGCGCGCCGTTCGCTGGAACGCCTCGTCCGGAATCTCCGTGCCCGAAGCCGCGGGCAGAGGATGGCCACGGACGATCTGCTGACCAGCGTGGCCATCCTCAAGGCGCAGCAGGAGGCCACGCTCGAGGGCACGCTCGTCGTCGACACCCACGGCAAGATCCTCTCCTACAACCGCCGCTTCCTCGACATCTGGAAGATCCCCGATTCCGTGGCTGCCACGGCGGACGACAATGAGCTCCTCGGGTACGCCGGCAATACCGTGGCCGACTGGCCGACGTTCATCGAGCTCGTGAACTACCTCTACGAGCATCCGGAGGAAGTGCGCACGAACGATTCTGTTCCTCTCAAGGACGGCCGCACGCTCTCGCGCGCCACCGTGCCGATCGTCGTCGACGGACAGATCCGCGGCCGCTCCTGGTATTTCCGCGACATCACGGAGTCGGCCAAGGCGGAGACGCTGCAGTCCGCGCTCTTCCGTATCGCACAGCTGAGCCGCGAGTCGATGAGCCTCGACGCGTTCTACGCCGCCGTCCACGCCATCGTCGGCGAGCTGATGAACGCCAAGAACTTCTACATCGCCGAGTATCAGGCCGACACGCAGCGCCTCTTCTTCCCCTACTTCATCGACGAGTACGACCAGCGCGTGGAGTGGCTGAATCCCGGCCACGGCCTGACCGCCTACGTGTTGCGCACCGGGCAGCCTCTCCTGGCTACGCCCGAGGAGTTCGACCGGTTGGTCCGCGAAGGCGAAGTCGAAAATGTCGGCAGCCCGAGCATCGACTGGCTCGGCGCGCCGCTGCGCAGCGGCGACGTCACCTGGGGCGTCATCGGCACGCAGTCCTATGACGTGGGTGCGCGCTATACGGAGAAGGACAAGGAAGTGCTCGTCTTCGTGGCCCAGCACGTGGCCGCGGCCATCGAGCACAAACGCCGGGAAGAAGCGATCCGGGCCAGCGAGCGGCTCTACCGGCAGATGTTCGAGAACAACCGCGCCGTGAAGCTGCTCATCGATCCGGAAAGCGGCGCCATCGTCGACGTGAACATGGCCGCCTGCGACTACTACGGCTACACGCGCGACGAGTTGCTGGCCTTGCACGTCTGGGACATCAACGTGCGCGGCGAGGATCAGGTGCGGCTGCAGCTCGGACGCGCGGCCTCGAGCCAGCGCGATTACTTCCAGTTCCGGCACATGCTGGCCAGCGGCGAGATCCGCGACGTCGAGGTCTACACCGGCCCCATTGAGATGGGCAGCCGCAAGCTGCTCTTCTCGATCATCCACGACATCACCGAACGGAAGCGCGCCGAAAAGGCACTGCAGCAATCCGAGGAAAAGTACCGCGTCATCTTCGACTACGCGCCGGTCGGCATCTACCAGTCGACGCGCGACGGGCGCCTCGTCACCGCCAATGAAACGCTGGCGCGCATGCTCGGCTACGACTCGGTCGACGAGCTGCTGACCAAGAACCTGGAGCGCGACATCTACGTCGATTCGAAGCAGCGCGATGAGCTCATCCGCCGCTTCGAGCCGTACGCCTACGCCAACAACGTGGAGCTGCAGTGGAAGCGGAAGGACGGGACGGCGATCTGGGTGCAGCTCAATGCGCACGGCGTCCGCTCCTCGCACGGATCGCTCTTCTTCGAGGGCTTCGTCTACGACGTCACCGAGCGCAAGCAGGTCGAGGAGCTGCTGCACAAACAGTCCGCGGCCATCACCGCGTCGATGGACGGCATCGGCATCCTCAACGACCGGCTCGAGTTCACGTACGTCAACGACTCGCTGGCGCGGCTGTTCGGATACGGCGATCACAACCAGCTGATCGGACACTCGCTGTGCGATCTGTACGAGCCGCAGGAGCAAGTCCGCTTCATCACCAGCATCATCCCCCTCGTCGAACAGCGCGGGCGCTGGCGCGGCGAGGCCACGGGATTGCGCCGCGACGGCGTCAACTTCCCGCAGGAGATCTCGCTCACCGCCATCGGCGCCGCCGGCATGGTCTGCGTCGTCCGCGACATCACCGAGCGCACGTACGCCGAGGAACAGATCAAACACCTCGCCTACCACGACGCCCTGACCAACCTGCCCAACCGGCTGCTGTTCAAAGACCGGCTGACCGTGGCCCTGTCACACGCTCAACGTGAAGGCGCGCGCTTGGCCGTCCTCTTCCTCGACCTCGATCGCTTCAAGGTCATCAACGATTCCCTCGGCCACAACATCGGCGATCAGCTGCTGCAGGCCGTGGCCGCGCGCGTGCAGGCCTGCGTCCGCGATAGCGACACCGTGGCCCGCCTCGGCGGCGACGAGTTCACCGTGCTCCTGCCGCGCCTGCACCGCTCCGACGACGCCGCGCCGGTGGCCTCGAAGATCATCGAGGCCATCCGCTATCCGTTCCACATCGAAGGCCGCGAGTTCTTCATCACCACCAGCATCGGCATCAGCCTCTTCCCCGAGGACGGCACCGACGCCGAGAGCCTGATCAAGAACGCCGACACAGCCATGTACCAGGCCAAGGAAGTAGGCCGCGACAACTACCAGCTCTTCAACGCCCTGGTGAACGCCAACGCCTTGCAGCGCATCGCCCTCGAGCACGGCCTGCGCAAGGCCATGTCCAGCGGAGAGCTCGAAGTCCACTACCAGCCGATCTTCGACCTGCGCACCGGCCGCACCACCGGGATGGAGGCACTCCTGCGCTGGACACACCCGCAGATGGGCGCCATCCCGCCGGCCACGTTCATCCCACTGGCCGAGGCCACCGGCATCATGATCCCGATCGGCAGCTGGGCGCTGCGCGAGGCCTGCCTGCAGGCCAAGGCCTGGCACGACGCGGGCTACAACTGGCTCTCGCTGGCCGTGAACCTCTCCGTCACGCAACTGCAGCAGGTCGACCTCGTCGACCGCGTCCGCACCATCCTCGCGGAGACCCAATTCCCGGCCGCATCGCTCGATCTCGAGATCACGGAAAGCAGCGCCATGCAGAGCCCGGAGACCAGCATCCGGACCCTCTTCGAGCTGAAAAAACTCGGCATCCGCATCTCGCTGGACGACTTCGGCACCGGCCACTCATCGCTCAGCTACCTGAAACGCTTCCCCATCGACACGCTCAAAATCGACCAGTCCTTCGTCCACGACATCACCACCGACCCCGACACCGCCGCCATCGTCACCGCCATCATCGCCATGGCCCACAGCCTCCGCCTCAAAGTCATCGCCGAAGGAGTGGAGTTCGTCGAACAAGCCAACTTCCTCCGCCACCACGGCTGCGACCAAATGCAGGGATTCCTCATGACCCCGCCGGTGGCGGCAGCGGAGTTCCCGCAGTTCGTGACGGGTGGGTAGGTCTCTCTGGTAGTGCGAAGAATTTCATTACATGCAGGCAATTGACGCTGCATTAACAATCTGGCGCCGTGCAGCGCCTCCCGCGAACGTCGTGGGTCTATCATCTTATGCATGACGCCCTACTTCCACCTCAGCCGCTACTGCGTGCTCGTTCCGGTACCCGGACTCGGGGTGACCATGACCCTCAACACGCTCCATCACACGAGCCTGGTTATTTCCGAGGACACAGCCAGCCGCCTTGCGGCCGGCGACCTTGAGTCACTAAGCGACGAGACCGCGGCCGCGTTGGTCGATCTCGGCATTCTGACCACGGACACTCCGGAAGAAGAGAGGCGTACGTTCTCTGAGGTTCTCGACGAGCGGGCCAGGCAGGCAATGACGGCACCGCCGCGCGCCTACCTGATGCCGAGTTACGACTGCAACCTGAAGTGTGTGTACTGTTTTCAGCACAAGATCCGGCGGACGACCCCATCGATTCACATGTCCGAGAGTACCGCCACCGCTGCTTTTCGATACCTGAGCCAGGCCTTCGAGGGAAGTACGAGCCGCGGGGTGACACTCTACGGCGGCGAGCCGCTGACGGCCAAAAACCGCTCGATCGTCGAATTCATCTGTGCAGAGGCCGCGCGACACGATTTCTCAGTCATGGCCGCGACTCATGCTTGGAACCTGGACCTGTACGAAGAATTGTTGGGACCGGGGAAAATTGCAATGCTGCACATCACTGTGGACGGGCCGGCCCAGATTCACAATCGGCTTCGGATCGGGCCAAACCATGCCGAAACGTTCGACGCCATCATGGCGCACGTGGAAATGGCGTTGCGCCTCGGCACGCGCGTCCGCATGCGTGTCAACGTCGACGGCCGGGTCCTGGAGTTGCTCGAGGAATTCGCCGGCGATCTGGCCGACCGGGGATTCATCGGACATCCGCTCTTCAGCGCGTATGTAGCTCCGATGTTTGCAACAAGGACGCAAGTCGAATCCGGGAGCCAGATCGCAACGGCAACGTTGGTGACGGAGTTCCTGGTGGCGCGGAAGCTGGCGGAAACCCCATCTCTCGCCCGCGTGTTCGAGGGATACCCACCTGTATACGACGGGATTGCGGCACTGGTCGAGGGACGTTCCTCGGGTCTCGGCGCCGGTCATTGTTGTTATGGGGCCCGCACCGTGGTCCTCGACCCAGGTGGCAATCTCTATCCCTGCGTATTCCTGGCCGGCGAGCGCGATTACGCCGCCGGAAGTTACCTAAGCTCAGATGCCACCGAACCGAACGGTGGAGAGGAATGGATCGCCACGGGAACACGGAGATGCAGCGTCAATGACTGCAAATATGCGCTGTATTGCGGCGGAGGGTCTCCTTACGATTCGTTCGCCCGTACCGACACGGCCGAGGAGCCGTCCTGCGTGTGCGCCGACTTCGCGGAGACGTTTGCCGGATACGCACGCGCAGCGTACCTCCGCGGACTGGCTTCATGAAGCTCGACGGCCGGACTTTCCTCGTGCGATCGAGCACATGCACGTGCCGCCGCTGAACCCTCCGTCATCGTCATCATCATTCCATCCACGCATACGGCGATCGTTGTCCAGCCATTGACGCAACATCTGTTCGAGCATCCGCAGAGTGGCGGCATCGTTGGTGTCTTCCGCTTCTCCGAGTCGCCGGCCGACTTCCACCGAGATCGCGGTCAATTGAACTGCCTTCAACACCGTTCGCCGCGACTCCGGCTCAGCCGTGAGTGCCTCCGCCAATGACTGAAGCTCCGGCAGCGGCAACTGTTCGAGGACAGACGGCATCGGTACTTGGTCCGGCATCGAAAACCTCCGTGCGACCTCTAGTGAATGTCACTTGCCGGTCTTGTCCCTCGCGGTCGAGCACATGCACGGACCGCCACGGAAACCTCCGCCGTCATCCCAGTCGCGGCGTAGAATCCGTCTGTCAGTCAGCCATTGACGCAGCACCTGCTTGAGTGCCAGCAGAGTGTCTGTCTCGTCTTCGTCTTCTGATTCCTGGAGCCGGCGAATGACCTCTCCAGCGATCGCGGTCAATCGAAGTGACTGCTGCGACTGACGTGGCGCCGCCGGGTCGACCGTCAGTGCATCGACGAGCGCCCGCAGCTCCGGCACCGACAGCTGTTTGAGGTCGGATGGCATGGATGGCTGGTCGGACATTCGTAACCTCCGTTCTCTGTCTAGTCGATGGATGCAACACGAAACCCGAGATTCTTGTCGTAGCAATCCGGCCGGCACATATCGCCGCGCAGCGCGCAACGGGTGACTCTCCGCACCGAGTCCCATCCTCCACCGCGGTTCACGCGCACTGCATCGCCAGCAATCTCCTCGCGGCCATCCTCCCGATCATAAGGGTACGGCCGATACATACTCGTCGTCCATTCGAAGACGTTTCCGGCCATGTCCTGGCATCCGAATGGGCTCTGCCCCCGAGGAAAAATACCAATCGGAGCAGGTTGCAACAAGCCTCCCGAAAGGTCATTACAACGCCCGGACTCCCATTCATCGCCCCACGGATAGACCGACGTTCCGTCTCCCTTGGCTGCTCTTTCCCAAAACAGTTCGCTCGGCAGCCGGAAATGCTGCCCCGCCACCATGCTCAACCAGCAGCAATACGCCATCGCTTCGTGCCATGTCACCCCTACCACCGGTTGGTTGTCTCCGCCGTACCGGGCGTGTTGAAGGAACGGCGGAAACTCTTTCGAACGAGTCATCCCGTATCCGAGCTCCGGCAAAAGCGCCGACGCCTGACGGTCCTGTAATGACCCCAGCCGGCGCCAAAGCTCCTGTTCAGCCGCCGGAAGAGCGCTTTCACGGAACCATCGCTCCATGTCGTCTGGGTGCGTCCGAAAGTACCCGAGGTTCTTCAGCACCCGCGAGATCGAGCCCTGGCCGTTGTCTCTCGTTTTTCTCCATTCCCATCCCGGCTCGGTCCAAAACGTCTGTTCGTGGTAGCCGCCATCTTCGACGAACAAACGATACTCCGCATTCGTGACGCAGTAACGGCCAATCCGGAATTCCGGCACCGCCACCTCGTGTCGCGGCCGCTCGTCCGCCCACGCCTCGGGATCGAGATCGCTGCTGCCCATAGCGACGGTACCCGCCGGAATGAGCATGAGCTCCGGTGCAACGTAGCGGCGGCTGGCGGCGTTCGCCATCGGCTTCAGCCTGGGATCGCCGATCCTGCCGAGTGTCCCGCCGGACGCCAACCGCTCGGGCAGCGGTGTCGATGCATCGGTCGCCACCTCCAGGATCGCCGACCGAACCATGTCGACCGTTTGCGCCTCCACACGAGGCGCGTTCCGGGAAAGGCATTCGCCTGCCAGCCGAGGATTAGCTTCGCAAACATGACCAATGAACGCCGCGCCGTCGGTCACGAGACCCGAGGCCAGAATGAGTGCGTCTTCCCAATCGGTCGTGGGCAACGGTGGCGGTGGCTGCCGGCGGCCTGATTGGATCTGGATGGAAATCGAGGCGCTCACGGGTGGGCTGCAATAGGGCCTCAGGTCCTCTCCATCGACAAAGCGGTTGGAAAGAGCGACGCCGGCGTAATAGTCGCGAAACTGGCGATCGTTGAAGCGGAGTTGGCCCTGCGTTTCTTTGAGTAGCCCGACGGCCAGAGCAAAGCCGAGCGCCTCGGACAGGTGAGCATCAGGAGCCGCGGTACGATTCCGGAGAATGGTTTCGGCGCGCTGCCGGGTAAGTGCGCCCGTCGACGTTTCACGCTGCAATTCGAACGCTAATTCGGCCAGCGTGTTCGTCACCTCATCCAGTGGCAGGTTCTCATAATTCCCCGCTTCGATTTCCCGTTTCGCCAGCGTATTCAGCAGACCTTTCAGCAACAGGGATCGATTGCTCGGGAGTCGCCCTCCACTGCCGCGATACGACTGCAGGATCCAGGTCAGGAACAGGGGTGTGCGGGCCAGGTCGAGCAGTGCGCCGCCTCGGAGCGAATCCCACACTTGGTTTGCCTGCTCACCGACGGTCACGAAGAGCGACCGGACGATGCGCTCATCGTCGAGCGGACTGATCTCCACTTTCTGCAGATGCAACTCGTCCTGGTACCACGACGTGCGGCAGGCAAACACAAAACGGTTGCCGGCATTGTCGGCGATGAAATCTCTCCAGGCCCGAATCTTGGCCATGTACCGCGGCCGGGAAATCTCGTTGACTCCGTCGCACAGAAGACAGATGCGTTTCTGCTCCAGCTCGCGCTTGAGGTGCGGGCGTACCTCGCTGTCACAACGATCCGCGATATACGTGAATGGCTGGTCGTCGGCCTCGAATTCGTCGAGCGACACATACAACGGGAGCGGCACATCCGAGCCGCCATTCAAGGCCGCGGCGGCAACGTCCCGCATGATTTTTCGCAGGGTGGTGGTCTTGCCGGAGCCGGAACGACCCAACAGTACGATGCACCCGTACTCCATGACCGCATCGGCGAGGTTGGTGAAGGAGTGCGAGATGACTTTCCTGTCGACGCCATCGGGTTCGATGTAGATGGTGGAGTAGTCCAGACCCTCGTCTATCTCGGCCTCCCCGCCGAGAGACACAACCGCATGCGTATCGCGTTGATCGCTCCCGACTCGCTGAAGGTATTCACGCCTCCAGCCCGAAAGGGCCACGTCCGCGACAGGGAATGCGCGCTGCAGGATCGACTTCACGGACGAAGTCGTACGAACCCCGGCCCGCGAATCCTGGACGATGCGAGCCTGCGGATGACCGTACAGCTGATATGAGAGCCACGACGGGTCACCGTCGGTACGCGCGTGAGAGCGCGCCTTCCGCACTGCTTCCCCGATGGCCTCGCCGTCCAGGATCGACTCATAGAGATGCTTGACGAACGGGATGGCCGTCGTGGTCCGGACGTCCCAGGCCGTTCCCAGCACTGCACCGGCGCCGCCCGCGATGAGATCGTTAGGCCATCCACCCAGACCGATGAAGCCGCCGGCGTCTCGCGTGGTGGAACAGGCATGAAGGAACACCCAGGGTTGCGCCTTGAGGAACCGACGATGGCTGGCAATCAGGAGGTCGACCGGGCGGAAGGTCTCGTCTGCGATCGGCAGGGCGCTGAGACTGGGGTTCTCGCGGCATGGCTCCCCATGGCCGGTCCAGTGAAACACACCCACACCATCGGATTTCAGAAGAAGCTGCAGTTCGGACCATTCGCCGATGACCTGTTCCGGCTTCAGGAGCTCACGCGCCACCTCCGCCACATCGGCCAGCTCGCTGTCGGCCAGCACGCAGGCCACCGGCTGCCCAGGCAACGATTGCGAGATCGGGTGCTGGGGAAGCCATCGCGAGATGCAGAGCTGTTCGCACCAGAACGGTGCTTCGTCCCCCGGTCGATCCGGCTTGATGATCTCCCAGGGCAGGAGCGCCGCGCCAGGCTCGGCAAGGATCATCACGCTCTTGCCGGAGGAAGCGTGGAGATGACTCCAGTAGTGCTCTTGCAACGCCGGCGGAATCAGGTCATGGAAAAACCGAATGCCAACGCCGTTGAGATGGGAGGAGAGCGAAGCCCAGTCCTTCGATTGCACGGAAGCCCACTGGTCCAGGATCTGGCCCAGCTGGTTCACACGCATGAAGGGATCGTGGATCTCCACGGAGCCAAAGTCGCGGTATTCCTTCCCCGCCAGCACTCCCGAAAAACGGAGAGACACGGACGCCTCCGGCCGTGAAGACGCTTCGATCTGCAACAAGAGATCGGGCCATGCGAAGACGGAATCCACTCACGCCGCTCCGAGTGCGAGCACTCCCCGCTCCGCCCAGAGGCAACACCACTCTCGTGCAGCAGCCAGCTGCGCAGCGTCCTCCAATGCTTCGCCGAGACTGGCACCTTGCGAGAGAAAATGCAGCATCCGGAATTCCGTCTGGTGGAGAAAGACCACGCGGATCGCGCCTTGCCCGCGATCAATCGCGAGATGGCGGTTGGGGCGGCCGGACCATCGGATATCGGAGCGGGCGCGCGCTAGCTCCGGCAGATAGCAGGCGTACTCGATCTCCAGTAGCCGCAGACAGGGCGATACCGCGATGTGGATCTGGGCCAGCTCCTCGAGGGGGAGCGTGCGGAGGACGCCGCTGCTAGCCTCAGAAAACCCGCTGGCGGAGGCATTCCAGACGGACCGAAGACTGCTTTCGAACGCCGCCACGTCGGCCACCACTCCAGCCCATGGAGCGCCGGGCGACCACTGCTCCAACAACCAGGAAGCGAAACGGTCTTCGAAGAGACGAAGGCTCGGCCGCGGCGGTGGGCATTGACGAAGGTACTGCCGTGCGATGTCGTCGAAGTCATCGCCGAGGATCTCGCCGAGAAGTGGATACGAACAGCGCAAGCTTTCGACGTGACGGGCCCGGTAGGCCGTGGCGTGGATCTGCAGTCCATCCATTGCACGACTGCGCTCCGTGAGGAGGTCTGACGGTTCGCGCACGTCTCCGCGAAGGATCGCCGCGTGCACGATCCGCAGGATGGCCGACAGCTCAGGGCCGTCTGCGGACACGTGCTGCCGATGACGGTTCTCACCTTGCCGCTGCGTGGGCGATTGAGTGCTCGCCTGAGTTCGAAACGTGGCTGCCCTGCTCAATTCGGCCTGCAGCTCCGCCAGCGGCGGAATCTCCGTATCCCACTCCAGCGACGTGGAAATGAGGCCGAAACGTCCGATGGCGTGCTCGTAGAGCTCCCAAACCACATCGCTGACGTTCTGGTCGTGCGTGTCGAGGAGATGAGTGCCTAGATCCTGGTGTCCGCCGAGATGAATCTGCGCAACCAGGCCGCGCGAGATGGAATCGATGTAGAGGAATGGATCGAACCCGTGGTTCCTGGCGGAAACATAAACGTTGTTGACGTCGAGGAGTATCCTGCAATCGGCGGCTTCCGCGAGACGCCCGATGAACTCCCACTCCGACATCGATGATGTCCGGAACTCCAGATACGTGGACGGGTTCTCGAGGATCAGCTGGCGGCCGAGCGCGTCCTGCGCAATGCGTACTCGACCGATGACGTGCCGCAGCGCCGCTTCGGTCAGGGGCAGCGGCAGGAGGTCGTGCGTGTCGACGGCTCCGATGCTCGTCCAGCAGACGTGGTCCGAGACGCCGCGCGCGCCGATGCGGTCCGCCAACGCCCGAAGCTTCGCCAGATAGTCGAGATCGAGTGGGTCGGTGCTGCCGATGGAGAGCGATACGCCATGCATGAGGAGCGGGTAGCGGGCGGCGATGCGCTCCAGCGCCTCGATCGCGCGGCCCTCCTGGCCGAGATAGTCTTCCGACATGATCTCGAAGAAGTCGATCTCCGGCTGACGTTCCAGGACGTCTGCAATGAGCGATGCCCGCAGGCCGAGACCGAGTCCAAGATCCTGCATGAGAAGGAGGAGCGTGGTCTATCTTAGCGGGAATCGGCGGCAGCGGGCGTTGGCGGCTGCATGGCCTCGACGCGCAGCCTCACAGCCGGATCGCCGAGGATCACGTAGTTGCGTGCATCGTCGCGCGCAACCCAGCGATTCGCGAGACTGGCTGCGGGCACTGCGCCTGTTTGCTGGTGCTCCTCCACGAGCATCTGCAACTCGGATCCGAGGACGGACCACCGCTGGTTGAACCCGTCGGTGGCCTGGCCGATGCGCGCGCCTCCGAGGAGCAACTCCATGACCGTCCGCATTTCCTGGACCTGGGGAATGCCATCGGTCCGGAATGAAAAGGACCACGCCCGATCGATGTGCGCGACCACTGCCAGCGCGCCGCCGGCCAGCAATCGCTGCGGAAGGCGGGCGGTGATCGGAGCGGCCATGAGCGGAATGGCATGGCCGGTTTCATCGCGCTGATAGGTATCGTTGGCCGGGCAGCCTCCGCCATAGCATGCAAACAGGAAGTGCATCATGCCGCGAACGTCGATGTCCGACGCCAGATCCGCCCCACGCAGATACTGATCGGGCGTAATGGGATCGCCTTTCTCCCATGCTTGCGACAGCAGTGCACCTTGCCCTTCCCGCTGTTCGGCCGGATCGTGGGCGTCGAAGGCCATGCCATGGGAGCCGGTGAACAGCAGGGCGGGACGTGCGTGCGGAAGCCGGCGGCGAAAGATCGCCTCGAGGTTCTCCCGCGTGGCCTGCTCCCCCAGGAACGGTGAGATGGCGCAACCATGGGCCAGGCCGAGGGGCGGGTCCGCATGCTCCCCGTACACGAGCGGTACTGCCACCTGATCATGCAGCATTCCGGTGGCCGGATCACCCGTGTTCTTCGGAACCCATACGGCACTGGAGTGAGTGGTCGGCACGACGGCGGTCTTTTCGTACTCGACCACCGCTTCCGCATAAGCGCCGAATTCCGCGGCGGTATCGAAATCGAGGCGGCCGACATTCCAGTAACTGTCGAGCAGATATTGAAACTCGAACGGGATCTGCGACGGGCTGCCAACGAGGAGCAGATAGAGCGGTACTCCTCTGGCCGGATTGACGAGCGCGAACGTGACGCCTTGTTTCCTGAGCCAATCCCGCGCCGATTGGCCGATCGGATAATTAGGAAACTCGCGGTACAGGTCGCCGGCCTGTTGCTTCCGCAATTCCAGCAATGGCTCGAGGGCGCTGACGACGTCGGGCGATATCCCGGCAGGGAAAATGACACCCCACCCTGCTTCCGCCAGGCAATTCGGATCCTTCACGGAGCTGTCCGCGCCCATGACCCGAATGTTCTGGCTCCGCCGGAGAACCGCCGCGGGATCGATCCCGATGGCACGAAGCGCTTCCACCTTCAGGCAGGGCAGAAGCTCGCCCGTCGCCGCACGCACGCCGAACGGCACCGGCATCTCTTCTTCGTGACCGCTCAGGATCTCGTTCGACATCGCTCAGAACACGTACCGCGCGTTTGCATGCACGCTTCCCAGTTTCTCCGTCAACGCAACTCCCGGTTGTACGCGGAAGTGGTGGTTGACCTTGAGGCGGATCTGGGGCTGGCCGGAGGAGGCTGCGAGCTCGGCGGGGAGGTCGGTGATGGTGATGGTGACGGGGATCTCGCCGGCGTGTTCTTCGACGATCTCGCGGATCCGGCGGACGGTTTCGTCGCTCATACGCACGTAGGGGACTTCGAGGGCGATCTCTTTCACTTTCTTGTCGCGGATGCCGTCGAGGGGGATGATCTCGAGCGCGGAGAGCTCGGGCGTGATCGGGGTTTCGTGGAAGGCGGCTGCGTGGGCGGCGAAGCTGGTGGTGGCGGCCGGTTCGTCCGGCGTCTCGGCGAGCGCTTCGACGGCGGCGTTGAAGGCGTCTTCGTCCGGGGCAACGTCGACCGGCTGCGCGGGAGCGCCGAAGAGGTCGAAGTTGTTGGTGCGGTCGCCGTATTTTTCGCGCTCGATCTCTTTCGGGTCGCGGTCGTCCTCGGCATCCTCGAGCCGTAGCTCATAGGCGGAGATGCGGGCCTCGGGGTGGCCGCCGTATTCGTCCTCGATCTGCTGGGCCGATTGCTCCGCCGACTGCAGTGAGGCCGAGCGTCCGCCGACCTGTCCGCCGGTGTCTTTGACCATGGCCGAGACCAGCACGGCCACTCCGTTCTCGAGCCAGCGCGCGTACTTGGCGTAGAGATCGGAGAAGACCACCACCTCGACCGATCCGGCCTGGTCGTCGAGGAAGAACTTGGCCATCATCTGGCCCTCGTTCCTCCCCTTCTTGATCTTCGACTTCTTGATCTGCGAGACGATGCCGCCAATGTCGATCTGCTGGTCGACGAATTTGTACAGCGTGTCGGTGGAGACGCCTTTGGTCGCGAACTGGCGGATGTCCTCGGCGTAACGATTGAGCGGATGTCCGGTGATGTAGAAGCCGAGCGTTTCCTTCTCGTAGCGCAGGCGCTCGTCTTCCGGCCACTCGGCGATCATGGCCGACCGGCGCGGTCCGTCGCTCGTGCCGGAAATCGGCTGAGAACCCATCGATCCGAACATGGAGAAGAGCGAGTTCTGTCCGCGCTCTTTCTCGTCCTTCGTGCGCTGCGCGGAATCAGCGGTGGAGTCGAGCTGCTCGAACAATCCTCGGCGCGAGACGCCGATGAAATCGAACGAACCCGATTTGATCAGTGCCTCCAGCACCTTCTTGTTGCAGGCCCGCAGGTCGACCTCTTCGCAGAACTGCAGGAGCGAGGAGAACCGGCCGATTTTCTGCCGGGCCACAAGGATCGATTCGACCGCACTCTCGCCGACGCCTTTGACCGCGCCCAGCCCGAAGCGGATGTTGTTGCCGACCACGGTGAAGAACATGTTCGATTCGTTCACGTCAGGCGGCAGGACGTCGATGCCCATCGACTTGGCCTCGGTGATGAACTTCACCACCGCTTCGGTGCGGTCCATCTCCGACGACATCAGCGCGGCCAGGAAGTGCCGCGGGTAGTGCACCTTGAGCCAGGCCGTCTGATAGGCCACGAGCGCGTAGGCCACCGAGTGCGACTTGTTGAAGCCGTAGCGCGCGAACGGCTCGATGTAGTCGAAGATCTCGTTCGCCTTCTTCTTGTCGTAACCGTTGGAGGTCGCGCCCTCCACGAACTTGCCGCGCTCCGCGGCCATGACCAGCGCGTCCTTCTTGCCCATGGCCTTGCGAAGCAGATCGGCCTGCCCGAGCGTGTAGTTCGCCACCTGCTGGGCGATCTGCATGACCTGCTCCTGGTAGACGATGATCCCGTACGTCTCCTCGAGCAGCTCCTTCATCACCGGCACGAGGTACTTCGGCTTCTGCGTGCCGCTCTTGCATTTCACGTAGACGTCGACCATGCCGGCATCGAGCGCGCCGGGTCGGTACAGAGCGTTCAACGCGGCCAGGTCTTCGAACTGCGTCGGCCGGGCCTTGCGCAACAGATCGACCATGCCGCCCGACTCGAACTGGAACACGCCCTTCGTGCGGCCTTCCTGGAAGAGGCGGTAGACCTCGGGATCGTCGAGGGGGAGGTTCTCGATGTCGATGTCGACACCCTCGATTGCCTTGGCTGATTTGATGGCGTCGTCGATCACCGTCAGCGTGCGCAAGCCGAGGAAATCCATCTTGAGGAGACCCATCTTCTCGACCACGCGCATGTCGAACTGCGTCACGATTTCATCGCGATTTGTACGGTACAACGGCACGTAGTTCGTGACCGGCTCGGGCGTGATCACGACACCGGCCGCATGCATGCCGGCGTGCCGCGACAACCCTTCCAGCCTTTCTCCGATCTCGACGATCTTGCGGACTTCCTCGTCGTTCCGGATGGCGTCGGCGAGCTGCGGAGAGTCTTTCTTGGCGTTGGTGAGCGTCACGCCGGGACCGCCGGGAATCATCTTCGAGATCTTGTCGACGAAACCGTACTGATGCCCCATCACACGCCCGACGTCGCGCACCACCGACTTGGCGGCCATCGTCCCGAACGTGATGATCTGAGCCACGTTCTCTTCGCCGTACTTGTCGCGGACGTAGTCGATCACGCGCCCGCGCCGGTTCATGCAGAAGTCGATGTCGATGTCGGGCATCGAGATGCGCTCGGGATTGAGGAATCGCTCGAACAGCAGGTCGTACTGGAGCGGATCGACGTCCGTGATGCCGAGCGAATACGCCACGAGCGATCCCGCGGCCGATCCGCGGCCCGGCCCGACCGGGATGCCGTTGTCCTTCGCGTACTTGATGAAGTCCCAGACCACCAGGAAGTAGCCGGGGAAGCCCATGTTCTTGATGATCTCGATCTCGGTCTCCAGCCGGTCGAAGTAGGCCTGCGGCTCGTGCTTCTTGCGCTTCGCCGCGAAAGCACTGGCCATGGCCTTCATGCGGCGGTCGAGGCCTTCGCGGGTCACCTTCGTGAAGTAGCTCGAGAGATCGGTCTTCGGCGGCAGCGGGAAGTTCGGGAGGTGGTAGCCCTTCACATCGAGCGACATGTTGATGCGCTCGGCGATGTGCACCGTGTTGTCGGCCGCCTGGGGGTAGTCCTTGAAGACGCGGCGCATCTCGTCGGCGCCCTTCACGTAGAAGTCGTCCGAATAGAACTTCATCCGCTTCTCGTCGCCCAGCGTCTTGCCGGTGCCGATGCAGAGCAGCACCTCGTGCGCGAATGCGTCCGACTGATCGAGGTAGTGCGAGTCGTTGGTTCCTACCAGTTGTAGACCGACTTCCTCGCCCAAACGGGCCATCATCGGCACGATCTTCTGCTGGTCGGGGATGCCGTGGTCCTGGATCTCCAGGAAGAAATTCTCCGGTCCCAGGATCTCCCGGTAGGCCAGAGCGGCATCCTTCGCCTTCTGCCAGTTGCCTCCCGCCAGCGACTGCGAAACCTCACCCTTCAGGCACGACGAGAGGACGATCAACCCCTCGCGATGCTCGCGCAGCAGCTCCTTGTCGATGCGCGGCTTGTAGTAGAAACCCTCGGTGTACCCGGCGCTGACGAGCTTCACGAGGTTCTTGTACCCGGCGTCGTTCTGCGCCAGCACGATCAGGTGATTGTTCGCCCCCGCATCCGCCTGCCCGTCCTCCACCCCCGCCTTGTCGAAGCGCGACCCGTACGCGACATACATCTCGCACCCGATGATCGGCTTCACCCCCTCCTTCTTCATGGCGTTGTAAAACTCCACGGCCCCGAACATGTTGCCGTGGTCCGTGATGGCACAGGCCGGCATCCCAAGCTTGCCGACCCGCTTGGCGAGATCCTCCGGCCGCGTGGCACCGTCGAGGAGTGAGTATTCGGTGTGGAGATGGAGATGAACGAAGGACATAGGGGCGGGATGATTCTACCGGGAGTTGGGGGGTCCGTGATGCTTCCTTAACGCCAGGAATTGCGAGAGCGCCCCTCATCCGCCTGCGGCACCTTCTCCCCACCGCGGTGAGGCTGCGGTGGGCGGCAGAACTCAGAGGTTGTCATCACATCACTTGTGGCGCGAGCACCATGCCGCGGCTTCTAATGACACACCTTTCCGGTCTAGCAGAATCAGTTGTTTAGAGACGCACATGAGTGAGACGCGCTCAACCCATTTTGGTGCGGAAGTCATCTCCACTTCACCGGCCCGCGGGCCGTTAACCAGCTCAGGATGACGGGGTTTACGGAATGGCCCGAACTTCGAGACGCGTGGGACGAAGGATCTCGAACCGGAAGACGAACGATCCGGAGAATGTCTGCGGTTCGGCAGCGGAGGGATAGGGCTCGAAGGTCCAGGCTGTGATGGCGGTTTGGACTGCCTGTTCGATCCCGAAGGGCAGCGCATGAATGCGAGCCGCTTCGACCTTTCCGTCGCGGCCGACGACGACTTCGACACGGACCGCACCGGCGATTTTCAACTTTGCCGCGATCTCGGGGTATTCAGGGATGATGCGCGTGACCGCACGCTCCAGAAGCGCCGGCGATGGGATCGGGATGACGCCGGCAGCGTCGAATGCGTCCCGCGCTCCGATGGTCACAAAGTCTCTGCGCGGAGCCAGACCATCATCGGCCTCGGCAACGACGAGGAGCGCCACGGGACAGAGATCGCGTTCCGGAGGCGGAAGCGCTCCGGTGGCAAGATCGATCTCGCGCGTCGCGTGGCGCGCCTCGGGCGCGTCCCACTGGCCTTCCGAGACCAGCATCGTTACCCGGAGCTTCGCCGTGCCGAGATCGTCGTGCATCGAAAAGCGGATGTCGGTCTCCGAGCCGCGACAGAGCCATTGCTGATCGTTCCGGGTCACGACATCCCGCACCAATAGCGTACGGACGATCGAGCCGTCCTGCGCGCGAATGGTGAGCAACTCGTTCCGGGCACCGCAGTGCAGGGAACCGTAGGTGACAATGTGGCCGTCGTCGGCCACCAGCGCTTTCTCGAACGGCTCCTCCGGCCTGAATGAAATCTCCGTGAGAAGCTCCTGATTGCCGCTGGGCAAGCGCCGATAGAGTGCGGCCCGGGCCGGTTCCGGTTTCGCCTCCTGCTTCGTTGCTGGAAGCGGATATGCGTCCAACCATTCTTCGATCGGGTCGCGCTGCCAATAAACCTCGCTGGTCACGCGCTCGAAATCGCCGACGCCCGGATAGCGCCGGATCACCAGGCAGACTTCGCCATTGGGTGAGCAGAACTTCGGGTTGACGAAGTCGCTCGGATCCTCCTGTTCGGACGCGGCCGCGGTCGCCGCAAGAATCACCACCAGGATGAAGCCGGCTTTCCTCATGTCGCAACGAGCCTACTCCCGAGTCGGAATCGAGAGAGTGACGAAGCCGTGAACTGGAGCACCCGTACCAAGACGCGCGCCCGCGCATGATTTGGAGCCCCGGAGCACGACTCATGTCGCGCTCAAGAGTTGCTGCCAGGTCTCGCGAACATCGGGACGAACGGCTTCGATATGGGTCTCGACTTCCTCAATGACGCGCTTTCGATCCGAGATCTCGAGAAGAATCGCAGCGTCGCGCAGGTCATGGTGTCCGCCGGCCGCGAGTTTCAAGAGGATGAGATCGCTCACGCGCGGTACCGGTAAGCTCACGCCCTCAACCTCCATCGGCTCAGCCCGATCGATCACACCCTGCTCCCATTTCCATCTGCCGACCAGGACATCGGCTTCGGTCCCATCGGCGAGACGGATGTGCACCACTCCTCGGAATGGATCGTCGTCGTCGCCCATACGCACATCGACCTCGGCCCCCTTCAGGGAATCCCACGCCGAGTCGCTCAATACCTCTCGCGCCGTGGTCAGGAAGTCGAAGTCGACGGTCATTCGCACGTACCCACGCAGGATCACGGCGTGCCCGCCAATCAACGCGTAAGAGACGCCGAGCGACTCGAGAACCCGTGGAATTTCGCTAATCGTCATGGGCGGTGCCCAGGCAACGCGATCGCCGGCGACCGATTCGCCGTGTCGCCCGAATGGCACGAATGGCCGTTTCACGATCGACGCGATTGGCCGTCATGAACATGCGCAGCCCCCGCTCGCGAAGCTCGGCCGCTGCGATCAGCCGCTCCGCAGGGGTCATGGCAGCAATGCGCGAGAATTGTTCTCGCCGAAGCTCGCTCATGATTCTGCTACGCATGCGTCGGAGTATAACTTGGCGAAGTAGCTCCGCACCGACCGTAGCCGCCATTCACTGGAGCCGCGTGCACGACCATCCGGCGGTCCCCTACTCCCCGATGTCTTCGTTCCAAAGCTCGGGATGTTCTGCGATGAACCGGGTCATCAGCTCGATGCACGTGGCGTCCTGCAGTACCTCCACACCCACGCCGCGCGAACGCAAGAGCTCTTCTTCGCCGAGGAAGGTCTGGTTCTCGCCGACGATGACGGTGGGGATGCCGTAGAGGAGGATGGCGCCGGAGCACATGGCGCACGGCGAGAGCGTGGTGTAGAGAACGCTCTCCCGGTAGACGCGGGCGGAGTGGCGGCCGGCGTTTTCGAGGGCGTCCATCTCGCCGTGGAGGATGGGGCTGCCGCGCTGGATGCGGCGGTTGTGGCCGCGGCCGAGGATGGTGCCGCGATGGACGAGCACCGATCCGATGGGGATGCCGCCTTCGGCGAGTCCCTGTTGCGCTTCTTCGACGGCGGCCTGCATGAAGGGATCGTGCGTCATCGGGATCTCACTTTCGAATCAGGGCGTTGCGCACCAGCCAACGGCCATCGAAGCGGAGCGGCACGCCCGCGCCGTTGCGCTCCGCGTGGATCTGCAGGTGCGGCTCGGTGGAGGTGCCGGAGTTGCCGACACGGCCGAGCGGCGTTCCTCGCGTGACGCTTGAACCGGTGCGCACTACCACGCTGCCGCGCTGGAGATGTGCGAGCGTGACATCGGTATCGCCGCAGCGGAGCGTTACGTGGTTGCCGAGGGGGTTCTTTTCATCGAGCGAGATCCGGGCGGCGTCGGGGAATGCGTCGGTGGCCGCCACGGCGGTCCCGTCGCAGGGGCTCACCACGGTCTCACCGAAGATCGCATAGGCCTTGGCATCATTCGGGTAGATGCCTCGGGCGCGCATGCCGGCGGCGTTGAGTTTGACCAGCTCGACGGCGTATCGCTGCGCCGGATGCTGGGCATGAATGTTCGCGGCCGGCTCACTGCCGCCCTGGGCGACGAGGTAAGTGCCGCGGACCAGCGGGAATCCCACGTCGACTGCGCCGAACGGGACGCGATGGGCACGGAGCACGCCGATGGCCACGACGCCGAAGAACATCCCGATCAAAGCCATCAAGAGGATGCGGAAAGGACTGGTCGGCGGGTCCTCGGGTTGCGGCTGATTTCTGAGTGACATCACCACGGCAACCGCAAACAGCAGCGCGATCACGAACCGCAATGGCACGCCGAACCAGCCCCATGGCGCCGCCAGGACGCTGAAGCCCGCGATTCCCGCCGCCAGCACCAGCGTGGCCGCCCATCGCGCCGCCGGCTGGCGCGGCCTTCGCCACAACAACGCGATGGCCACGAGCGGCAGGAGGATCGTGAAAAAGAGGAGGTTCCAGACGACCATGTGAGAAGCGCGCGATCAGCGCCGGGCTAGAAGCCTTCCAGCAGGTTCGTGACCAGCCCTTCGGCGAAGCGGACGGCGATCTCCTGGATGGCGCGCGTTTCCTGGTCGAAGGCGTCGGTGTTGCCGAGGTTCACTTCGTAGTTCTCGGTGAAGCGGTACTGGTCGTTCTTCCACAGCACCTTGTCTTCGTTGCGGTGGTCGAGCAGCTCGATGTGGGCGGTGATGGAGATCTGGTACTGCGTGGCCCGGCCCTGGTCGAAGGCGATGGGAAAGATGTTGAACGTGTCGATCGAGCCGCGCAGGACGACGTGGGCCTGCTTCGGATCGTTGACGAGCTGCAGCCGGCCGCGCGAGACCAGCTCCTCCCCCACTGCCTGCGTCACGCGCTGTTCGAGCTCCACGCGCGTGGTGCGGTTGACGAAGGCCGGCACCTCGATCGTGCGGATCGACGGATCGAGGAAATTGCTGTGGCCGACCAGGGCGTAGCCGCAGGCAGAGAGAAAAACGATGCCGAGGAGCAGGACGCGTTTCATCGCGCCGCAATTTAGCATGCGTTCCGCGTCAATCACGCGCTCAGCGCTTATAGGTCACTCTCACGCCAATGTCGTCGAGCTTCTTCGACTTCTCCATCTTCTCGAACGCGGCCATGTCGTACTCCCAGATGAGGGTGTTGCCTTCCTTGCGCGTGGCGTTGTGCGAGACGATGGTGAAGGGCGCGGTGATCCGGTAGGCCACGCGCATCTTGGAGAAGGCATCCTTGACGAGCTTCTCGGTCGAGGCGTCGAGCTTCGGTGCGTCGGCGGCCTGCTCCTTGACCGAGGCCGTCGGGTTCTGCGGTTTCGTGCGGATGGTCAGGGTGTCGCCCTTTTCGGAGAGCTCGAGCCCTTCGAACGGGGAGTCGATGACGTTTTTCTTCGTCGGATCGCCCTCACCCTTCGACGGGAGCTTGACGCCCACGAGCTGGCTGAGCGTGTCGAAGCCGAACTTGAAGTTCGTGTCCATGCCGAACTCGCGTTCCTTCATGCCGTAGCTGAGGAGCTTCACTCCCTCGGGGAGCGATTTCTCGATTTCGGCGCGGGAGGGCTCATCTTTCTTCGATTCTTTTTTCGCCGATTTCTTGAACTCGGCCTTGGCCTTGGCCAGCTCTTCGGCGGTGATGGGGCCCTTCTTCCCTTCCATCTCGCGGCCGAACTGCGCCATGACCACGATCATCGGCTCGAGGTCCACGCCGAGGTGAAAGTCGGCCGTGCCGGAGAGATCTTTCTTCAGATCGATCGTCTGTTCGACTTCGAAACAGCCCGCCAGAAGCAACGTCGCAAGAACCGCAATCGCTTTTTTCATCGCACCACCACATTCACCAGTTTGCCGGGGACGTAGATCTTTTTCACGATCTCTTTGCCGTCGACGTATCCCCGGACTCGTTCATTTTCGAAAACGGCCTGCATCACACGCTTTTCGTCGGGCGGCGCCGCCACCTCGACCTGTGCCCTCAACTTGCCGTTGATCTGCACCGCGATGACGACGACATCTTCCTCCATCAGCGCGCGATCCGCTACCGGCCAACGCGACGTGAGGATGAACCCCTCATTGCCGAGCATGGCCCAGAGCTCCTCGGTCATATGCGGCGCGAACGGATGCAGCAGTTGCAGCAGTGTCTCGTACGCCGGCCGAAGCTCCGCCCCACCGCCCGCCGAGATGGCCTCGCCGAGCGTATTCGAAAACTCCATCAACGCCGAGATGGCCGTGTTGAACTCGAAACGCTCCATCCGCCCGGTGACGGCGTCGATGGTCTGATGCATTTTCCGAATGACCGCGGTCGAGGGATCCACTTCCGACTGCCGACTGCCGACCGCCGACTCCAGATTCACCCCCATGTGCCAGACGCGTCCGAGAAACCGGTACGCGCCAATGACGCCCTCGTCCGACCAGGCCGCTTCTTTTTCCGGCGGGGCGATGAAGAGCGTGTACACGCGCTCCGTGTCGGCACCGTACTTCGCGATCAGCTCGTCCGGCGGCACGACGTTGAGGCGCGACTTCGACATCTTGGTGACCTCGGATGTCAGCTCCTCGTCATGCCGGTACGGCTTGCCGTCGCGCCACTTCACCTCGGCCGGCGCGACCCAGGACCCATGCGCGTCCTTGAAGCCTTCCTTGGTGATCACACCCTGGTTGAAGAGACGCGTGAACGGTTCCTCAAAGGCCACCAGCCCCATGTCGTACAGCGTGCGTGTGATGAAACGCGCGTAGAGGAGGTGCAGGATGGCGTGCTCGATGCCGCCGATGTACTGATCGACCGGCAGCCAGCGGTTGACGAGACCGACGTCGAAAATTTTCTCGTCGTCCCGCGGCGTGATGAAGCGCAGGAAGTACCACGACGAATCGACGAACGTGTCCATCGTGTCGGTCTCGCGGCGCGCCGCCGCTCCGCACTGCGGGCAGGGCACGTTCACGAACGCCTCATGCCGCGCCAGCGGATTGCCTTCGCGCCCCGTGAAGACCACATCGAGCGGCAACGTCACAGGCAGCTGTTCCTCGGGGACGGCGACGAGGCCGCACGCCTCGCAGTAGATCATCGGGATCGGCGTGCCCCAGTAGCGCTGGCGCGAGATGAGCCAGTCGCGCAAGCGGTAGCGCACCGTGCCTTTGCCGATTCTGCGCTCTTCGATGATGGCGATGATCTTCTCGATCGCCTTCGGCACCGGTAGCCCGTCGATGGGACCGGAGTTGACGGCGACGCCGCTCTCGTCCTTGAACGTGAACGGCAGTTCCGGCTCTCCGCCCGCGGCCGGCCGGATCACGGCGCGGATCGGCAACCCGTACTGTTGCGCAAAGGCGAAATCGCGCTCGTCATGCGCGGGCACCGACATGATCGCGCCGGTGCCGTACTGCGGCAGGACGAAGTTGCCGAGCCAGATCGGGATCTCTTCGTTCGTGAAGGGATTGACGGCGCTCTTGCCGGTGAAGCGGCCCTCTTTCCCCGCCTCCTGCCGCTCCAGCGCGGACTGATTGCGCACGCCGAAGATCCAGCCTTCGATCTCTTCGCGGTCGGGACGGTCGCCGATGAGCTGCGGCACATCCGGATGCTCGGGCGCGAGCACCATGAACGTGGCACCGAAGATCGTATCGGGACGCGTCGTGAAGACGCGGACCGGATGCCCGAGGAACGGCACCGGGAACTCGACGTCCGCGCCGAGCGAGCGTCCGATCCAGTTCCGCTGCATCAGCTTCACCTTCTCCGGCCAATGCACGAGCGTGTCGAGGCCGGCATCGAGCCGGTCGGCGTAGTCGGTGATCTTGAGGAACCACTGCGACAGCTCGCGCTGCTCGACGAGCGCGCCGCAGCGATCGCAGCGGCCGTCGATGACCTGCTCGTTCGCCAGCACCGTCAGGTCCTGCGGACACCAGTTCACCGGCGCCGTGCCGCGGTACGCGAGGCCACGCTTGTAGAGTTGCAGGAACAGCCACTGGTTCCAGCGGTAATACTCGGGCTCGCAGGAGGCGATCTCTTTCGACCAGTCGTAGAGGATGCCCCAGCGGCCGAACTGCTTCTTCATCCGCTCGATGTTCGCCAGCGTCCAGGGGCGCGGGTGCGTGCTGTTCTTGATGGCCGCGTTCTCGGCGGGAAGCCCGAACGCATCCCATCCCATCGGGTTCAGCGCGGCCCTGCCCTGCATGCGGAAGTAGCGATAGACCGCATCGCCGAGGATGTAATTGCGCCCGTGGCCGACATGCAGATCGCCCGACGGATACGGAAACATGTTCAGCATGTACAGCTTGTCGCCGGGGCCCGTGACGTCGGTCTCCGCGACACGGGCCTCAGCCCATCGCTGCTGCCATTTCGGTTCGATTTCGGTGGGTCGGTATTGCATGGAAGCGGGAGTATAAGGGGTGAGCTGTTGAGCCGTTGAGCTGTACAGCAGTAGAGCTGTAGAGCTACACAGCTGTGCTGCTGCTCCAGACAAACGTGACCGGGCCATCGTTCTCCAGCGAGACGATCATCATTTCGCGAAAGCGGCCGGTCTTGACGGCGATGCCGGTGGTGGCGAGCTCGCGCAGGAACTGCTCGAAGAGCTCGCGCGCCCTCCCCGGCTCCTCGGCGTTGTCGAAGCTGGGGCGGCGTCCGCGGGCCAGCGATCCGGCCAGGGTGAACTGGGAGACCGCCAGGATGGCGCCGCGGGCTTCGGCCACGTCGCGGTTCATCTTTCCGGCCTCATCGCTGAAGATGCGCAGCTCGCGGATCTTCTTCGCGGCGTCGATCATCGTCTGCCCGCTGTCGCCTTTTTCGACGGCGGCCAGGACGAGCAACCCCACGCCGATCGCGGAGATCAGCTCCTCGCCCACCGTCACCGAGGCGCGCCGAACGCGCTGAATCACGCACTTCATGAGGCGCGGATTCTACCCGCGGGAGAAAAGGTTAGAATCCCGCATTCCACGCTGAACCGCGGCAGCGCCGGCCGCGCGGCCGGCTCACATCATCAACGCGGGCAAGGAGAACAATCCATGATCAATAAAGTCATTCTCGTCGGACGTCTGGGCAAGGATCCGGAGATCCGGGCCACGCCCCAGGGCACGTCCGTCGCGAAGTTCACGGTGGCCACCGATGAGCGCTTCACCGACAAGTCGGGTGAAAAGCAGGAGCGCACCGAGTGGCACAACATCACCGCCTGGGGCAAGCTCGGCGAGATCTGCGGCCAGTACCTGAAGAAGGGCAAGCTGGTCTATATCGAAGGCTCCATCCGCACCGACAGCTGGGATGACAAGGAGTCGGGCCAGAAGAAGTACCGCACCGAGATCGTCGCCAACACGATGAAGATGCTCGACCGTAAAGGCGATGAAGGCGGCGGCTCCTCGGGCGGCTACGGTGGTGGCTACAACCAGTCCGCCTCCCGCGGTCCCAAGCCGGCCTCCGGCCCGGACATGGGCCACGACGACGAAGAAGACGTCCCGTTCTAGAACCCGGCAGTAGGCAGTTCGCAGTAGTCAGTAGGCAGGAGCATCTCCTGCCTACTGCGCCGCGATCGAAATGCCGGACCCCGAGCCACGGTTCTGCTCCCCGCGAAGGCCCACGGAGGATCGATGCGCGTCGGAAGAAACGATACCTGTCCCTGCGGAAGCGGGAGGAAGTACAAGAGCTGCTGCGCGGGCAAGACGGACCGTCCGAAGGGCCTGATCGTCCTCCTGGCCATGTTCGCCGTCATCGCCGGGATCGCCTTCATTCCGCGCGGTGACAAAGACTCCAAGCCCGCGCCGCTCCCTCCCGCCCCAATTGCCGCCGCCACGAAACCAGGCCCCCAACCCGCCGGCCCGGTTCCTCCCGGCAAAGTCTGGTCCGCCGAGCACGGCCACTGGCACGACATCGCCCGGCCCGGTACGAGCCCCGCCTCCTCGATCAAAGTCGAACCGGGACGAGGGATCCAGTCGGGCGCACCACTCACCCCGGTCGTCGGAAACGCCCCGCAACCCGCCGGCCCGGTCCCTCCCGGCAAGGTCTGGTCGCCGGAACACGGGCACTGGCACGACGCGAAGTAGCCTGACTACACCAAGTACCGCTCCCGCAGCACTTTCAGGTGGTGCCTCTCGTGTCCGACGATGGTCCAGGCGATGGCTCGGACGGTGATGGGGTTGTTGCTGGCGATGCCGCGGTTGGTCCAGGCGGCGTCGGGGAAGTTCTGGAAGAGGACGATGGTGGAGCGGCGGACGAGGGCGTAGTGCTCGGCGAGGTCGCCGAGTTTCCAGGAGTCGAAGGCGGCGTTGCGGACGTAGTCGTCTTCTTCGAAGCCGGGCAGCGGCTGGGTCTCGCCGCGGGCAATGGCCAGGGCGCGGTAGGCGAAGATGCGCTCGGCGTCGGTGAAGTGGCCGATGACTTCTTTCACGCTCCACTTTCCTTCGGCGTAGCGGTAGGCGGCTTTGGTCTCATCGAGTGAGGCCAGCAGCTTCTGCGTCTCGGTGGACTGCTGCTCGATGGCGGCGAGGATGTCGGTCTCGGGGACGTTGGCGATGTAGCCGGCGTAGGGCTGCGCGTATTCAGTGACGTCGGGACGGATCGCGGAATTCATGCGCGTTCGTATATCACGCAACACAGATTACGCAACACGCACGACGACGAACGTGACGTCGTCGTTCGGCGGGGCTTCACCGTGCCACTGCCGGGCGACGTGTTCGAGCGCGGCGATCACGTCTTTTGCGCTCGGAGCCTTGGCCGCGGCTGCGAACGCGTCGAGCGCGCCGGTGTAGCCGAGCTGCTGGGCAACATCGTTCATCAGCTCGGGGAAGCCGTCGCTGAGGAAGAGCACTGTGTCGCCGGGCTGCAGGGACACCGAGGTCTGCGGATAGTCGCTGCCGAACGTGCCGAGAGGGGTCGCTTCCAGAGCGATTTCTTCGACGGTGCCGGCGGCCTTGCGATGCACGAACACGGGCGGCATGCCGGCCGAGGCCACCGTGAACTTGCCCTCATCGAACCGGGCCAGCGAGAGCGCCATGGCCATGCGGCCGAGATCCATGCGCTTGATGGTCTCTGCCGCTTCGGCGAGGAACTCGGCAGGCGCGGGCGAGGACGACGTGCCGCCGTAGCCCGAGAAGAGCGTCTTGATGACCGTGACCATCGTGCCGGCTTTGGCTCCGTGGCCGGTGGCATCGCCGATCGTGACGGACAAGGCGTCGCCGGCGAGATGGAAGTCGTAGTAGTCGCCGCCCACTTCGGTGGCTGTGCGCGTGAAGACGGCCACGTCGTACGACGGGTGCAGCGGCACTTCCTTCGGCAGCATCGACAGCTGGAAACGCCGCGCGTCCTCGAGCTCGACCGACTTGCGCTCGTACTCGACGGACAGAAGCGCCTGCTGCAGCTCCTGCGCTTTCCGCGCGCGCTCCTGTTCCAGGAGTTTCTGCTGATTGACGCTCAGGTCCTCGGCCATTCGATTGAAGGCGCGCGCCAGCTGACCGAGCTCGTTTTTCGTCTTCACCGGCAGCCGGGTCATGAGATCGCCGTGGGCGATGCGCTCGGCGCCTTCGGTGACGATCTTGACGTCGCGCGTGAGGTGATTGGTGAGCGGAACGATGCCGACCAGGGCGAAGGCGATGAGCCCGAGGCCGAGGCCGAAGTTGCGCGCGGCGGTGTTGCGGAGCTCGTCGAAATTGTGGCCTACCGGCCGTGCCACGCCGAACTTGAGACCGCTCTCCGGATCGGTCGACGTCGAGACGATCCAGCCGTCGTCCGCCACCCCGATCCGCTCCCGCCGCACACGATCGGTAATCCCCCGCTCCTCGAGCTTGCCGCGCTCGTCGTCGTTGCGCGTGTAGAGCGTTCCCTCGCGATCGATGGCGAAGGGAATCTCGCTGCGGTCATCGGCGGCGCTGCCGAGGACGCGGCGGATGACCTGATCCGGACTGATGCGCGCGGTGAGCTGTCCGACGAGCTCGCCCTGCTGGCGGACGGGGGCCTCGAAACTGCGGCCGAGCAAGAGCGTGGTCTTCTTCGCGGTATCGGCGGCGGTCTTGATGTCTTTCGCCGTCGCTCCGCGTGCGACGACCCTGGTCTTCTTCGACCCATTGGTGGCGGTCTTCTGCGCGGGCGCAGGCTTGGCCGCAGCGGGAGTCTCGGCCTGCTTTGGCGGAGCCATCAGGCCGGCGGCAACAGGCGCCGGCGGGTGATGTGCCGCACGAATTTCCTGCTCGATCCGCCGGCGCTCGCGCTGGGCGATCCTGGCCTCGCGCATCTGGGCGTGGAACTGATCGCGGTCGGCTTCCACGACGCGCCGCAGTTCCTCCTGCGCGGCCTTCAACTCCTCGCGGATGTCCTGACGCTCGTCCGCGGAGAGATCGGCTTTGCCGAGCTGCGTGCCGAGCCTGGTGATCTCGCTGACCAGCTCCTGCTGCTGCTCGGACATGACGAAGCGCGGCATTTCAGGGACGGGCGGCAGGTCGATCACCACCGGCGCGTTCGGCGGCCGTGGCGGCGCGGGAGCGACGCCGGCGACGCGCGGCGTTTCGTCCGTTTCGTCCGGCTCATCCGCCTCGCGATCCGCGGGGGCCGGCTCTTCGACATCCGCCACATCGACCTGCGGGTCAGGCGGGGCCAGCAGACCTGCGTCGATGTGCGACGGCTCGAAATCGAGGGCATCGACGAACGACGCGGCATCGCCCATGACGGCCACGTAGTTCCCGACGTCGCCGCCGGTCTGATCGCTCGGCAACGGCAGCGCGGAAACAAAACGCAAACGCTGGTCGAGCTCGGTGCGGATCGTGGCCAGCCGGCGGTCCATCTGCTGCGTCAGACGGTCGGCCTCCCCGCGGTACGCCGACTCGAGCGCGCGGTGCGAGGAGTGGTACGAGTACGTCACGATCGCCGCCAACGGCACGACGGCCAGGACGAACGCGGCCAGGATCAGTTGAGTCCGAATACGCATCAGTTGCCGATGGTAGAACGTTTCAGCGCGGGAAAAGTTTGCGGATTCATCGCGAGAGCGCTACTGCACGACCACGCTCACATCCTGAGTCCCGACGTCAGTCGCGAGGACAAACGGCACGATGGCGCCGAGGCCTTCGATGACTTCCACTTCGAGGACGAGGCCGTGGAGGTCGCCGAAGAGGGTGTCGCGGGCTTCGCCGGCGAAGGAGCGGACGAGCTCGGGGAGGAAGATCTGTTCCCGTGCGGCGAGGGTGAAGGTGCGTTCGGTGACGATGGAGACGAGGTTGCTGGCGCCGCCGATGATGATGCGGGCGCGGATCTTGGCCGTGCCGCCTCCGGTCTCGGCGAAGCCGTAGCCGGTGCGGAGCGAGAGCGCGTCGTCGAGTCCGGAGAAGACTTGCGACTGGCCGAGGCGCAGTCCGGCCGTGGCGGCGACCACGGGAACGGCGGAGCCGCCAGCGGAGTCATGCGTGCGCGCCGTGACGACCAGCTCGCTGCGTCCGGGGACGATCACGACGTGCGCAACGGAAGATCCGGCCGTGGAGGCTGCATCGGAGACGTTGATCGTGGCCAGGGCGGGAACGTTGACCGTCCGCTCCTGCGCATGCCCCGAGGTATCGATCACCTGCATCGTGGCACGCACGTCCGAGGAAGTTGGATTGAAGAGCACGAGGTCGGTCGTGCGCCGGGCGGTGGCATCCGCTGCCACGCCGGCCGGCGCATCGTGCCGGGCGGCGCGGCGGCGGGGCGTGCCTCCCCGGCCGTCCGCGAACGGCACGCGGACGGTGTCGGTGCGCGCGTAGCCGTAGAAGCGGCTCCAGTCGACGACGCTCCAGGTATCACCGTTCACGGCATGCTGCCGCACATATGCCGTGATCACGGCTCCGGTGCCGGTGATGATGGCGGTTACCGCATTCGCCGGCACGGCGTTGCCGAGCTCCAGCTGGCCGTACGCGCCGATGCTTTCGGTGCGCGTGGAAAAGAGGCCGCCGGTGGCGTTGAGGAACGAGATCTCGACACTGCCAGTGTTCCCACCCATCTCCTGCACGATGAGATCGCCGCCCGGCTGGATGCCGGCCAGATAGATCTTCTGTCCGGGAGTCGCCGACCGGTCTCCGCGGAAGACGGGAATGGCGCCCGTGTACGTCCCCTCACCCGTCACCGAGGTCACCTTCGCGCCGGCGCTGATGCCGTCGGCATTGGCGCTGCGCACCTGCAGCGTGCCGCTTCCCGAGGTGCCGTAGACGCTGCCGACGATGTTCACGAGATTCACCGATTGCGCGAATCCCAGCGGCTGCAACGCGGCGATACTCGTCTGTGAGCCGCCTGTGAAGTAGAGCTTCAGGTCGCTGATCAGCGACGGACCGCCGCCGTTGATGAGGGAGAGATCGGTACGTTGCGACGCGCTGGCAGTGAGGCCGGGGATGAAGAACGGGACTTCGCCGGGCAGGAGAGGCGGCAACTTGCCGGTGACGAGGGACGGTTGCGTGACGTCGACGATGGTGACCTTCGAGATGGAGATGCCGGTCGCAGTCGTCGCCCCGAGCGCGCCGATCCCACGCGCATCGCTGGCACCGTTCACATAAACGAGCGACAGCTCCGCCGTCAGTGCCCCCTCCGAGGGCGGGCGCTTCGAGCGCACGATGCGGAAGTTGACTTCGCCGATCTGGCCGGGATCGATCGTGATCGGCTCCGGATCCACCTCCACCCACGGCTGATCGGAGACGACGATGCCGGTCAGGCGGGCCGTGCCGGTGTTGCGGAACTGCGCGGTGCCCACTTCATCGGACCCGGCCGCGCCGGCCAGCTCGATGCGCGTGGCCAGCGGCGTGGCCACGACGCTGCCTGCCGGGCGCGCGCTCGACAAGAGGAGGATCTGGGCGTAGAGGTCCTCCGGCACTCCCTGGCCGTCGATGGTGACGTAGCCGTCGTATGTGCCGGGCTGCTGCGTCAGCGAGTGCAGCGTCACCACCTGGCTCGCGCCGGCAGCCAGCGAGAACTGTTGCGGCGCGATGGTGAAGAACGACTCGGTGCGCTCCAGCGTGATGGCGGTGGCCACGTCGCCGAAGTTCGTGAGCGTGAAGCTGTCGCCCTGCACCTCCTGCCCGTCGATCTGCACCATGCCGTTGGGAGGGTCGGTCATGACCACCTCGGCGGGCGCGATCACGCGCTGCTTCGTCGATCCCTGCACCGGCGCCGTGCGATCGCTGGTGATGAGGTTCGGCTGGCCGGAGATCGGATGCGAGACGGTGGCTACGGTGAAGTAGTACGTCGTGGCCGGCTGCAGATTTCGGACGGTGATGCGGTCGAGCGACTTGGAGTTTGTGGTCGCCAGCGCCACCGTGGGACCGTTCGGTGTGGTCGAGGCCGCAACCTGATAGCCGCCGCCGTAGTACTCGTAGCGGATCGGGTCCCAGACCAAGGTGGCCGAACGGTCGGTGGTCTCGGCCAGCCGCACGTTTGTGGGCATCACGGTCTGTGTGGCCTCGAAGTCGCCGTCCTCTTGCTTGAGATTGACGAACGCGCGTGTGTTCGCGTCGTTCGCGAAGAGCCCGTTGTAGCTGAAGTGAGATCCATGATCCTGCAGGCCGGTCATGGCCGTGATCTCCGGCGGGACCGGGCCTTTGAGAGCGTTGAACGACAGGCCGAGCGTCAACAGTTCGGTGAGTTGGCCGAGCTCTTTTGGAATCGTGCCACTGAGGTGATTGCCGTCGAGCGAGATGTTGTAGGCCTTCTTCAGCTTGCCGATCTCACCCGGGATTGCGCCTTCGAGCTCGTTGCCCGCGAGATCGAAGTAGCCGACGTTCACCAGGCCGCCGATCTCCGGCGGGATCGGTCCGGAGAAATCGTTGGCGGCCATGGCCATGTACGAGAGATTGGTGAGCGATCCGATGCTCGGCGGCAGCGGTCCGCTGAAGTGGTTGAAGGACGCGGTGATGTAGGCGACGTGCGGCATGCGCGTGAAGTCGGCGAAGCGGCCGGTGAGCTCGTTGACGGCGAGATCGAGGGCCACCAGGTTCTCCAGCGTCGACAGTCCCGGCGGCAGCGATCCGCTGAATTCGTTGAAGCTGAGATAGAGATCGGTGAGCGCGGTCCACTCGCCGATCCAGCTCGGGATCGCGCCGCTGAGCCGATTCTCGTTGACGTTGAACTGCTCGAGCTTCGTCAGGTTGCGCAGCTCGTCAGGGATGCCGCCCTGCAGCCGGTTTGCGGCCAGGAGAAGAATGCGCAGTTTCGAGAGCTGCCCGAGCTGGCGCGGGATCGTGCCTTCCAGCGAGTTGCCGTACATCGACAGCACTTCGAGATTCGGGAGCAGGCCGAGCTCCGGCGGAATCGTGCCGGTGAGCTGGTTGTCGGCGACGTCGAGCCAGGTGAGATTGGTGAGGCGCGACAGATCCTTGGGGATGGTGCCGGTGAAGTCGTTGCTGAGCAGTTCGATCGAGCGCAGCGGCGCGATGTCTGCGAGCTCGGGCGGGATCGAACCGCTGAAGTGATTGTCGTAGAGGCTGAACACCTGCAGCCTGGCGAGGTTCGCGATTTGCGGGGAAACCGTACCGGTGAATTCGTTGCCGCTGAGCAGCAGCTCCTCGAGGTTGGCCAGGCGATACAGCCCCGCGGGCAGCGTTTGGTCGAACTGGTTTTCGCGAAGGTCGAGCCGCTTGAGCGCGGCCAGATCACCGATCGCATCCGGAATTGGGCCGGCGAGCTCATTCACCGGCAGGTACAGCTCTTCGAGCGCGGACAGTTGGCCGAGAGCCGATGGAAACGGTCCCTGAAGCCGGTTGTAGCCGAGCCTCAGCGTCACCAGCGCCGTGAGATTCCCGAGCTGCGGCGGGATGAGGCCGGTGAGCTGATTGTCGTTGAGGGTCAGCCGCTCGAGCTTCGTCATCGTGGTCAGCGCAATGGGGATGCTGCCGGTGAGCCGATTGGTGTTCAGCTCGAGCACTTTCAGGTTCGTGAGCTGCGCGAGCTCCGAGGGAATGGTGCCGTCGAATTGATTCTCGCTGAGGTACAGCTCTTCGAGCGCCGTCATGCCGGCCAGGTGCGACGGCAGTTTGCCGCTGAGCTCATTCCCGTACGCGCCGAGGTAGGTCAGCTTCTTCAGCGACGCAAAGGACGTGGGAATGTTGCCGGTGAAGTGATTGGCCTGCAGGTAAATCGCCTGCAGGTCGTTCAGCTCGCCGATCTCCGGCGGGATCGGCCCGCGCAGATCGTTGCCTGCCAGGATGAGAAAACGCGCCTTCGTGAGATTGCGGATCGACGACGGCAGCGTGCCGTCGAGATGATTGCTGTCGAGGTTGAGGCCGATGACGTTCGACTGCGTCTCCTCGCACTCGACGCCGTGCCACGTGCACTCCGTGCCTGTGGCCCCGAGCCAGTTGGTGTGATCCGTCCACGCCGCGCCGTTCGTCGATTGATAAAACTCGACGAGCGCCTCGCGCTCGGCGGTGGGAATGGCGGCGCTCGCGGCTGCAGACCAAAGCAGCAGCACGGCGGCGAGGAAAGGTCGCATGGGGCAACCATCCGCCGGAAGCTCACGGGTGTCAAGATTCGGCGGAGATACGGAATTGAGAATTGAGAATTGGGAATTGAGAATCAGGCTTCGGCTCTCGCGCCATTCTCACTTCTCAATTCCCAATTCTCAATTCGCTTTTCGGTCCCCGTCCTACGTCCATTCCTCCCGTCCCGTGCGCGGGTTGCGGGAGCCTTTGCGGCGGTCGCTCTCCGGAACGACCACTTCGCGGTGGGGCCGGGTGCGCTCGAAGGCTTCGACGAAGCGGGCGGTCTCGTCGACGACCTCGTCCCAGGTGACGGCCGGAGGAGCGGCGGCGCGCAGGCGGTCGCAGTGGGCGCGGAAGGCGTCGCAGCGGACCACGGCCTCGTCGAATCGCGTGCGCACCTTCAGGTCTCCGCGTACGCGATCGGTGAGGAATTGCTGCAGGTCGGGGACGCGCTCGATGTGGCTGCAGAAGAGGATGACGTCGTTGCCGGCCATGAGGGCCCGCTCGGTGATCTCTTCGTACGAGCCGAGGTCGGAGACGGCGTGCATCTCCATGTCGTCGCTAACGGCCAGGCCGTCGAACTGGACCGTGTCGCGCAGCAGGTCCGTGGTCAGGCGCCGGCTCAGCGTGGCCGGGAGATTGGGATTGTCTTCGACCAGCGGATAGATGCCGTGGCTGATCATGACCGCACCGGCCTCGTTGCCGAGGCGCATGAACGGCACCAGCTCGCGCCCCCGGAGCTGCTCGAACGAGGCGTCGATCACCGTCTCGCCGTAGTGCGGGTCCCCCGAGCCCTCACCGATGCCCGGCCAGTGCTTGAGGCACGACGACACACCCGCGGCGTGCATGCCGCGCATGAACGCGCCGGCCAGCTCGACGACGGTCTCCGGATCGCTGCCGAACGTGCGGCGCTCCAGGCCTTTCGGCGCCACCTGGCCGCGGATGTCGACCACGGGCGCCAGATTGATCTCGATGTCGAAGTGGCGGAGGGCCATGCCGGTGACTTTCCCGAACCATTCCGAAAGCCCGGCCGGCGACTCCCCTTCTCCGAAGGCCTCCACGCTGGGCAGGCCCGGCAGGATGTTCCGGAGCCGGTCCACGCGCCCCCCTTCCTGATCGATCATGAAGAGCGGCGGGTTCCCTGGCGCCAGCGACTTCACCTCGGCCACGAGCTCGCGGAACTGCGCCACGCTCCCGATGTTGCGCCCGAACAACACCACCGCATACGGCGTGTTCTCGCGCAGGATGCGCCGTTCGAGGTCGGTGAGCGTCTTTCCGGTGAGCCCAATTCCAAGGAGGTCGTGATTCATTCGCGGGCGCATCGTAACAAGGGCGGAGCTGCACAGCTATAAAGCTTCACAGCCACACAGCTTCAGAGCTCTACAGCTGTGCAGCTGTGCGGCTGTGTAGCTGTCACTGCAGCTTCTGCTTGAGCTCGTACAGCGCGTTGAGCGCGTCTCGCGGCGAGAGCGTGTCCACGTCGATCGTCCTCAACGCGTCGATGATCGATTGCTCGGTGGAGTTGAAGAGGCCGAGCTGGCGCGTGGCTGGTGCCGGGCCGCGGCGGCGGGTTTCTTCGACGACGTCGCGTTCTTTGCGCTCCAGGGTGTCGAGGATCTCGCGGGCGCGGTCGATGACGGAGTGCGGGATGCCGGCCAGCTTGGCCACCTGGATGCCGTAGCTCTTGTCGGCGGAGCCTTCCACGACTTTGCGCAGGAAGATGATCTGCTCGTTCCACTCTTTGACGGCCACGTTGTAGTTCGCCACGCGCGTCTTGGTTTTGGCCAGGTCGGTGACCTCGTGGTAGTGCGTGGCAAAGAGGGTGATGCCGCTGCGGGCAGGGTTGTCGTGCAGGAACTCGATGATGGCCCAGGCCAGCGAGAGGCCGTCGAACGTGGCCGTGCCGCGGCCGACTTCATCCAGGATGATCAACGAACGGTCGGTGGCGTTGTTGAGGATGTTGGCCGTCTCGTGCATCTCCACCATGAAAGTGGACTCGCCGCGTGCGAGCTGATCGCTGGCACCGACGCGCGTGAAGATCCGGTCGCAGATGCCGAGGCGCGCCTTGGCGGCGGGCACGAACGAGCCGACCTGGTTGAGCAACACGATGAGAGCCACCTGGCGCAGGTAGGTCGACTTGCCGCCCATATTCGGGCCGGTGATGATCTGGATGCCGTTCTCGTCGCGGCGGATGTTCGTGTGGTTGGGGATAAAGCGTTCGGCGGCAATCTGCTCGATCACCGGATGGCGGCCGTCCTCGATGCAGATCTCGGCATCTTCACTGAGAGTCGCACGGACGTAGCGGTTGCGCACGGCCACCGTCGCCAATGCGCTGATGGCGTCGATCTCACCGACGGCCTGCGCGGCGGTGAGGATGGCCGGGCTCACCGCGGCGATCGCGCCGAGGAGCTCGTCATAAAGGCGCAGCTCGATGGCGATCGACTTCTCTTCGGCGCCGACGATCTTCTCTTCCAGCTCTTTCAGGTCGGGCGTGATGTAGCGCTCTGCGTTGGCCAGCGTCTGCTTGCGGATGTAGTCGGGCGGCGCCTTAGCCAGGTTCGATTTGGAGATCTCGATGTAGTAGCCGAACACCGAGTTGTAGCGGACCTTGAGCGAGGAGATCCCGGTACGCTCGCGCTCGCGCGTCTCGATCTCCAGCAGCACCGACTTCGAGTCGCGGGCGATGGAGCGGAGCTCGTCGAGCGCGGCGTCGACGCCGTCCGCGATCACGCCGCCTTCGCGAACGAGCATCGGCGGCGTGGGACTGATGGTCTTCGCCACCAGGGCGATGACGTCGGGCAGCGTCGTCAGCTCGATCCGTTCGCGCATCGACCGCAAGAGCGGTCCCTGCAGCGGCACCATGGCCTCGCGCAGATCGCCAGCCATCAGAAGCGAGTCGGCCAGCGTCAGGCACTCGCGCGGCGTGGCCGTGCGCAGGGTGATGCGCGAGGCGATGCGCTCGAGGTCGGCGATCTTCTGCAGGCACGAGGTCATCGGCTCGAGGATGGCCCGCGAGCGCGTCAGTTCGTCGACGGCGTCATGCCGGTCGAAGATGGCTTCGCGGGTACTGAGCGGACGCGTGAGCCAGCGGCGCAGCATGCGCGTCCCCATGGCCGAGCGCGTGGCGTTGACCACGCCCCACAGCGTGGCCCGCGGGCGCGTGGCGTCGCGCGATTCCACGACCTCGAGATTGGCCAGCGTGGCGGCGTCGAGCTGCAGAAAGTCGGAGTCGTTGTCGACGCGCAGCGCGCGCACGTGGTCGAGCGGCTTGCGGTGGCTGGCGCTGGCGTATCGGAGTGCGCCGCCGGCAGCGCCGATGCGCACATCGTCCATATCGAGCCCGAAGCCGCGCAGCGACTGCGTCCCGAAGTGCTTGGACAGGTAATCGTGCGAGCCGCGGGTCTCGAAGAGCGACGGCTCGACGTGCGTGACCGGGATCGTCAGCGCCCCATTCGTTTCGACTTCCCGCGGAACGACAGCCTCCCGCGGCGCGAAGCGGGCCAGGTCGTCGTAAAGCCGGGCGTCGCTCATGGAGCGATAGGTGGTCACGAAGAAGTCGCCCGTGGAGACGTCGAGGTACGCCGCGCCGAGGTCGTCCTCACCCGGCACGAGCGCGACGAGGTAGCAGTTCTCGCGCTCGACGATCGACGATTCGGTGGCAGTGCCCGGCGTGACGATGCGGACGATCTCCCGCCGTACTAACCCTTTTGCTGCCGCCGCATCCTCGGTCTGATCGCAGATGGCCACCCTCAACCCATGCCGGATCAGTTTGGCGATGTAGCCGTCCGCCGCGTGGTACGGCACCCCGCACATCGGCGTCTCGTACTCCTGCCCCTTGTTCCGCGCCGTCAGCACGAGATCCAGGAGCGGCGCCGCCTTCTCCGCGTCCTCGAAGAACATCTCGTAAAAATCGCCGAGCCGGTAAAAGAGGATCGCGTCCGGCACCTGCCGCTTGATCTCGAAATACTGCTCGAGCATGGGGGTGAGCTTCATCGTGGGCATTCTATCGGGAGGCCAATGAGCCGGAGACCGGCTTCCGCATCAACAACAGTCTCCCATCCTCCACTCCGAGCTCCACCACCACCGCCTCCTTCAGACGCGTATGCGGTACACGGTCGAGAAGGACGATCCAGCGATCGGCGTTGCCTCCCTCGCCTTTGCGGGCGCGGGCGACGTGGACGACGTGATGCTGGCGCAGGCCGCGGGCGTGGGCGATGGCCAGGGCGCGGTGGCCGGCCTCGATGGAGAGGATCCGTCCCGTCGGACGCGAGGGGTCTTCGAGACCCGAAAGGGCTACGAAGAGAATCGCGCAGAGGGCGATCCAGCCGAGGTAAAGCGGCCACCAGCGCTTGGGAAGATGCACGTCCGCATCATACTGAGCTTGCGGAACGTCCACCTCGTCCACGCAGTCCACAACGTCCACTTTCCGCTATCATGCGCCGCGTGACGCGCGCGGAGATCGAGCAGCAGCTGATCGAGATCGTCCGGAAGGAAAAAGACAGCATTCCGGCGGACAAGCTGCAGCCGGACACGCAGCTGGCTGATGCAGGGATCGATTCGCTCGACTCGCTGACCATCCTCTTCGCCATCGAAGAGCACTTCAGCATCTCCATTCCCGACACCGCGGCGCGGGCGATGAAAACGTTCGGCGACATGGTCGACACCGTGGCCGCTGAATTGAGAATCGACAGTTGACGACGCGCGTCGCCATCACCGGGATCGGCATTGTGTCGCCGTTCGGCGGCGGCCAGGCCGCGACCCTCGAAGCGCTTCGCAACGGGCGCAGCGGCATCCGCACCATCACCAGCATCGACACCACGCTGCTGCACTGCAAGATCGCCGGCGAAGTGCCGCGTGAGGCGCATGAGGGGCTGCACCGCGGCCACGACCGCTTCAGCCGCCTGGCGCTCATCGCCGCCGAGGAAGCGGCCGCGCAGGCCGGGAACCTCGACGTCGATCCGCACCGCTTCGGCGTGCTCCTCGGCACAGGTCTGGGCGGATGCGAGACGATCGACAGCAGCTATCGACGCCTCTATGCCGAGGGAACCCGCATCCCGCCGATGTCCATCCCCATGACCATGTACAACGCCGCTTCCTCCGCGCTGTCGACGAAGTTCGGCGCCAAGGGCGTGGCGTACTCGGTCGTCTCCGCGTGCGCGTCGAGCGCACACGCCATCGGCCTGGCTGCCCAGGCCATTCGCGCCGGGCAGGCGGATGTGGTCATGACCGGCGGCAGCGACGCGCCGCTCACGCCGGGGACGATCAGCGCCTGGGAATCACTGCGCGTCCTGGCCATCGACAACGAGCACCCGGAGGCGGCCTGCCGCCCGTTCAGTGCGGACCGCAAGGGTCTCGTGCTCTCCGAAGGAGGGGCGGTGTTCGTCCTGGAGTCGCTCGGGCACGCGCAGGCCCGCGGCGCCACGATCCTGGGCGAGATCATCGGCTTCGGCGCCACGAGCGACGCCGGCCACATCACCGATCCTTCCGCGGACGGAGCAGCACGGGCGATGCAACTGGCCCTCAACGACGCGCAACTCGAGCCGCGCGACATCGGCTACATCAACGCCCATGGCACCGGCACGCGCGCGAACGACGTCACCGAGACCGCCGCCATCCGCGCCGTCTTCGGCGCGAACACGCCGCCGGTCAGCTCGACCAAGTCGCTGCACGGCCACGCCATGGGCGCCTCGGGCGCGATCGAGATCGCCTCGTCCCTCCTGGCGCTCCGCGACGGCTTCCTGCCGCCGACGATCAACCTCGATAAACCGGACCCCGAGTGCGATCTCGACTACGTCCCCAACGAGTCGCGCCCGGCCCAGGTAAGCGCGTTCCTCTCCAACTCGTTCGGCTTCGGAGGGATGAACGCGGTGGTGGCAGTGCGTTTGCTAAGCCAGCTATGATCCATTCGGAGGAAGAACCGTGATCGTAGAGAAGAAGCACCTGGACAATTTCACGATTCTGTACGTGGAAGGGCTCATCAAGCTCGGCGAGAGCGCCGAGTTCTTTTCCTCCGCGCTGGAAAACGTGCTGAAGAACGAAAGCACGAACGTGATCGTCGACTTCACCAAGATCGACTACATCGACTCCACCGGCATCGGTGAGCTGGTCGGTTACCTCGGCAAGTTCATCAGCCAGAACCGCAAGCTGATCCTCGTCAACCCCTCCGAGCGCATCCAGAAGCTGCTCAAGCTCGCCAAGCTCGACGCCGTATTCAAGATCTACGGCACCGAGGATGAAGCCGTGGCCGCGGAAAGCGGCACCCCGGCGCGGGCTTAGAGGGCAGGGCGCAGAGGGCAGAGGGCAGAAGCTCCCAGCCCGTTGCTTTTCTTCTGCGCTCTGCGCTCTGCCCTCTGCCCTCTATACTGCGGCCGAATGAGCGTCCGCCTCACGCGCGTGTTCCGGGGAAGCGAGGTCGAGTCGGTGCACCGCGGATCGATCGCGGTGGTCGATGCCCGCGGAAAGCTGATCGCCTTTGCCGGCGATCCTGGCACGCGCAGCTGCCTCCGGTCCGCGGCGAAGCCGTTTCAGGCCATTCCGCTGCTCGAATACGGCGGAATCGAGGAGTATGACCTCACCCCCGAGGAGATCGCGCTCACGTGCGCGTCGCACGGCGGGGAGCCGTTGCATGTGGCCACCGCCGCGGCGATGCTGCGCAAGGGGGAGTTCGACGAGGAGGATCTCCTCTGCGGCGCGCATTTCCCCTACGACGAGAAGGCGGCCGCCGATCTCCGGGCCTCGGGGGAGCCGCCTTCGCCGCTCCACAACAACTGTTCGGGCAAGCATGCCGGGATGCTACTGGCCACCCGGGTGATGGACGCGCCGAGCGCCCGGTACATCGACGCCGGGCATCCGCTCCAGGAGCTGATGCGCTCCACGCTCGCCGATTTCGCCGGCCTCACCGCGGAAGAGATCCCCATCGCCGTCGACGGCTGCGGCGTGCCGGCCTTCTTTCTCTCGCTGCATCGCGCCGCCTACGCCTACGCGCGGCTCATGTCCGGCGCCATCGAGCGTTACGCGGAGAGCACCTCGATTGTCGTAGACGCAATGACCAGCTTTCCGCACTACGTGGCCGGCAACTGGAGCATCACCTCTCCGCTCATGGCCGCCTTCGACGGCGAGCTCCTGGCCAAGGAAGGGGCGGAAGGGTTCTACACCATGGCCCTGTCGCCCTCGCTCTGCTCAGAATTGACCGAAAGGCTCCGCCTCCCCGATGATGGCGCCCTCGGCGTGGCCTTGAAGATCGAGGATGGTTCCATGGACCGCGGACGCAATCCCGTCATCCTCCGCCTCCTCGAGCTCCTGGGCATCGACCTGGACGCCCGGCCGGAGCTCGAGACCTGGCGCCGCTGGCCGGTACACAATCACGCCGGCACTTTGGTCGGCGAAGTCCGGGCGGAGTTCGAATTGGAGATCTTATGAGCAGAGCGCAGAGGGCAGAGGGCAGAAGGCAGAAGTGGACGACGTGGATCCGGCGGGCGGTGCTCTTCTGCGCTCTGCCCTCTGCCCTCTGCGCTCTATCCTGCAAGACCGTCGGCATCTCCATGACCCCCAGCGGGTATGCCGAGGTCTCGCCGCAGATCGCCAATGAAATGATGCTCGACTCGCGGCAGGTGGTGATCCTGGACGTGCGCTCGGCGGCCGGCTATCGCGCCGCGGAAGGGCACATCGCCGGGGCCGTCAGCGCGCCGTTCGACACGATCGAGCGCCAGCTCCCCGAGCTGCTCCCCTACCAGAACCAAACCGTGCTCGTGTATGGCGAGAACGACGCAGAAGGGGTCCAGGCCTCAAAACTTCTGGTGTTGGCGGGGTTTCGAAACGTCGTCCATGTCTCCGGCGGCCTCAAAGGCTGGATTGAACGCGGATATCGCACTGTTAACGCGCAATGATCATGAAACGGGCTCAACTCTTCGTCTCGCTTGTCCTCTGTCTGTCCGCCACCGCCGCCCAGGCCCAGCGCCTGCAGACGGCCAGTGACCAGATCAACATCCTTCGCGACTACGCGATGAAAGTCCTGCCGCGCTGCCCGGCCGGCGTCGTCACGCTCGAGCCGGTGGAAGGCCCCGGCCCCGTCAACTTCAGGGCCTATGTCGCCTCGGTACGGTCCGACGATAAGTACTGCGGGACGCAGAAGTACCTGCTCTACTCGCCGAAAACGCAGCAGATCCTGATGGGATCCGTCATCCCCGTCCCCTCGGACGGCCGGCCGGCGGCCGCGCGGCTCACGGAGAAGACCACTGAGCTCCTCGGCCACAAGATGAAAGTCACCGTGGCGCCGTTTCCGCTGCAGGACGGCCTCAAGTCCGTCAACATCAGCCGGGACACGCCGTACGGCACCTTCTCGTACTCGGCGTTCCTCGATCAGTCCGAGCAGTACCTGATCGTCGGCTTCCGCGGCGCGCTCCTCACCGATCCGGCCAAGACCCTGCGCGATTCGATCGGCTCCGCCACCGGGGCCAAGCGCGGCAGTGGCAAGGTGGAGATCATCGAGCTCTCCGACTTCCAGTGCCCCACCTGCGCCAACGCCCACCAGAAGATCGAGCCGTTCATCCAGAAGAACCTCGGCAAGATGAACTACGTGCGCATCGATCTGCCGCTCTTCGAGCATCACGAGTGGTCGCTCCCGGCGGCGATGGGCGCCCGCGCCATCCAGCGCGTCGCTCCGGCCAAGTACTGGCAGTACGTCGACTACGTCTTCAAGAACCAGGAAACGATCGGCAAGCGCAAGTTCGACGACGTCATCAAGGAATTCGCCGAAGACAACGACCTCGACTGGACCGCCCTGCAGAAGATCTACAACTCCAAGACCGAGCGTCAGGCCCTGCTCGACCACGTCAGCCGCGCCTTCGCCTCCGGCATCGCCTCCACCCCCACGTTCATCGTCAACGGCCAGATCATGGGCTTCGGCCCCGAGGGCGCGTTCACGATCGACGCGATCAAGAGCGCGGTGGGAGCACCGGCGCCGGTGAAGGCGCCGGTGAAGAAGACCGGGAAGTAATCTGAATCAGTAGGCAGCTCAGAACCCGAGGCTGATCTTGGCGGCGTAGCTGCGCTCTTCGCCCTGCGTCGCTTCCACGACGAGCTTGGGGATGAAGAGGGAGACCTTCACGCCGACCGTGTAGCGCTGCATGTTGCCTTCGTCGGAGAGCCTGATCTCCGGTCCGTCCGGGATCGCGTCGAGGATGCCTTCGGCGTTGTGGCGGGCGTACCCGGCGGCGGCGTACGGCGTGATGGGACCGAACCCTTTGGAGATGAACAGCTCCACGCCGTAGGTGGTGAGATCGAAGTTGTCGATGCCGCGCAGTTGCGAATAGGCGCCGCGCAGGGCGATGGTCGGCGAAGCGATGCCGCCGTTGGTCAGCGGCATGTCGTACGCCGCGCCGAGGACCTGGATGTCGGTGTCGGGCACCCTGGAGTACATCGCGGAAATGGTTCCGAAGGAGAGTCCTTTCGACACGGTCAGCCGCGGGACGACCACGTGGTCGCTGATCGTGAAGTCGTCGTTGGTGGTGGAGCGGGTCCAGTAGCCGGCATTCGTGTCGACCGGAACCGCCGTGGCCACGACGCCGATGTCGAATCCGAGCAGGCCGCGCGCGCGCGCCGGCTCGACAGGGGTGGCGTAGATGCCCTGCGCCGCCAGACGCGCGAACTGCTCGAACTCCTCCTGGGTGATGGCCGGATCGAAGGCGATGTCGGTGTCGGTCTCGTTCTGCGCCTGCAGCGGAGCCGCGGCAAAGAGCGCCGCCACGATCAGAAGAGCTGCGAGATGAAGTCGTTGCTTTGGAGAAACCCGGCCGGGGTGAAGGCCACGCGTTCCCCGCCCACCCTCTGCAGCCATCCGTCCTGTAGTCCGCGCTCGATCCATTCGATGCCCTCCTGTCCACAAAGCTCTACCAGCTCTTCATAGCACATCCCCCTGGTCTGACGGAGCTGGAGGAAGATCGTTTCGCGCCGCACTTCGCCCGGGCCGAGCTCTTCGCTGAAATCGCCCGCCTCCGGAGCGGTGTCGATGTAGCGGCGGATGTCGCGGGTGTTGGCGAACCGCCGGCCGTTGATGAACGAGTGCCCGCCCATGCCGAATCCAAAGTACTGGCCGCGCGTCCAGTAGCGAAGATTGTGGCGGCACTCCTCGCCGAGGCGGGCGAAGTTGCTGATCTCGTACTGCGCGAGGCCGCGCGAAGCGAGATGCCCGATGGCCTCGATGTAGAGATCGGCCACGAGATCGTCCTCCGGCAGCGCCACCCGTCCCCGCGCCACCTGCACCTGCAACGGCGTCTTCTCTTCCAGATCGAGCATGTACAGCGAGAGATGCCCCGCCCCGAGCTCGATGGCCGTATCGAGCGTCTCCCGGAACGACTGCGCGGTCTGCTGCGGCAGTCCAAGCATGAGATCGAGATTCGTGTGCACGCCGGCCGCCACCGCGGCCCGCACCGCCTCCAGCGCCCGCGCCCGGTTGTGGATCCGGCTGATCGCCGCCAGCTCGCTGTCATGAAACGACTGCACGCCGATCGACAGCCGGTTCACGCCAAGCGCGCGCCACGCATCGACCGACGCTGGAGTGACGTCTTCCGGGTTGGCCTCCATCGAGATCTCGGCGTCGCCAGCGATATCAAACCGGGCGCGGATGGCGTCGAACAGGCGCGTGAGATTGTCCAGGCTCGTCCGCGAAGGCGTCCCCCCGCCGAGGTAGATCGTGTCGACTTCCCCACCCTCGGCAGCACCGATCTCCCGCACCAGCGCCGTCCTATACGCGTCCTGCAACGCCAGATCGGTCGAGATCGCGAACGGGCAGTACGTGCAGTGCGTGGTGCAGAACGGGAGGTGGAGGTAGAGGCCGAGCATGCGCTTGGGGCAGTAAAGCACGGCTTCACAGCTGCACCGCTATAGAGCTGTAGAGCTGTGTAGCTGTGCCCCACCACCCCTGCCCTATAATTTCCGCCAATGACCGCTCTTCGACGGCCTCGCCTCCTCTGGAAGCTCCTCGGCGCGATGGCGCTGGTGGCGCTGGTGCCGCTGGTGGTCTCGCATCTCATCCTCATCAGCATCAACCGCGAATCGCTGGTCACGCTGGAGAAGAAGTACCTGACCCGCTCGGCGGTGCAGATCTCGAACGATCTCTCCAACCTCCTGGTGAGCAACCGGCAGCAGATGACGAAGATCGCCGGCAGCATCCTGATGATGCGCAAGGCTTTGCCGGCCGGAACCGATCCGTTCACCTACGCCGCGCAGACCGGCTGGATCGCCGACTCCATCACGACCGACGGCGATCTGATCGCCATCCGCGCCCTCAATGCCCAGGGCCAGGGCGCCGAGGCGGTGCCGGCGCAGCTCGACCCCGCGGTGATCACCGAGATGGCCATGGCCCAGAAGGTGGCGCTGGCCGGCAACGATTCGACCGGCCGCATCCTGCACCTCACCGCCCGCAATGAGCCGGTGATGGTCATGGCCGTGCCGGTCCGCGACGGGACGACCACCATCGGCACCGTCGTCGGCCTGGTGAGTCTGCGCCGGATCGTCAACCGCATCCGCGAAGAAGGTAAAGGCGACGTCACGATTTTCCTCGTCGACCGCGACGGGCGCGTGCTCATCCACAGCGAGCCGTCCATCGACGTGCAGCACCCGAGCTTCGCCAATCAGAAGCTGGTCAAAGAGTTCGCCAAAGCGCGCGTTCCGCTGCGCCTCACCGAGTTTTACGAAGACCAAGGCGTGAAGCTCCTCGGCACCGTGGCGCCCGCGCCGCCGGACGTCGGCGTCATCGTGCAGAAGCCGGAGCAACTGGCCTTCGCCTCCGTCGATCAGATGATCCGGGCCACGGCCTACTGGGTGGCCGTGGCGCTGCTCCTGGCCATCGCCGCGTCGATCGTCTTCGCCTCCGGCATCGCTCATCCGATCCGGCTGCTCGCGGAACGGACGCGCGAGATCGCCCAGGGCAACTATCAGCAGCGCGTGACGCTGAAGACACACAACGAGATCGGCGAGCTGGCCGAGAACTTCAACGTGATGTCGGAGTCGATCGAGCACGCCGTGGAGCAGCTCAAGAAAGCGGCCCACGAAAACTCGCTGCTCTTCCTCAACTCGGTGCGCATGCTGGCCGCGGCCATCGACGCCAAGGACCCCTACACGCGCGGCCATTCGGAGCGCGTGGCGCGGTACTCGATCGGCATCGGCAAGAACCTCACTCTCCCCGAGAAGGAGATGCGCAATCTCAGGATCAGCGCTCTCCTGCACGACGTCGGCAAGATCGGCATCGACGACCGCATCCTGCGCAAGCCGGGCGCGCTGTCGGATGACGAGTTCGAGGTGATGAAGGGCCATCCCGCGAAGGGCGCGGCCATCATGAGCGGTGTGGCCCAGCTCATCGACATCATCCCCGGGATGAAGTATCACCATGAGAAATGGAGCGGCGGCGGTTACCCGGACGGGCTGGAAGGCGAGCAGATCCCGATGCAGGCACGCATCGTGGCCATCGCCGATACGTTCGACGCCATGACCACGAACCGGCCGTACCAGAAGGCGATGGAGCTCGGCTACGTCGTGGAGAAGATCAAGAGCTTCGCCGGAACGCGCTTCGACCCGCGCGTGGTCGATGCCTTCGTGAATGCCGTGAAGCGCGGCGACATCCAGATCGAAGAGCAAGTGCGAGGCGCCGCCTGAGTCGGCACGGCCGACTGCGTTGGTTGCCCAAGGCTCCCACACGATTGTCGATATTGCTGTTGGTTTTCGTGACTCTCCTCCTCGGCAAACCGGCCGCTGCCGCGGAATCGTCCGCGGCGTGCGACCGCAGCGTGCAGCAGATCCTGCGCGGCAACTACGACGCGGCCCTCAAACAGCTGAACGGAGCAAAGACCTCCGGCGGCGCGCCCGCCGAGGTCGAGAACCTGCGCGGGCTGGCGCTGCTGTTAGATGGAGACACCGCCAAGGCACTGGCCAGCTTCGACAAGGCGCTGGCGCTGCAGCCGTCGCTGCAGGCGGCCCGTTTCAATCGCGCGCTGGCGTTGCTCCGCAACCGCGAATACGCCAAAGCGGCCGCCGATCTCGAAGCGGTCTACGCCGACGAGCACTCCGCGCTCCGGGCCGACGCCGCCTATCACCTCGGCATCGCCAACGATCGCCTCGGCCGTCCCGCCGAGGCCGAGTCGTGGCTCGACCGTGCCCTCAAGCTCGATGAGAAGCTCGACGCCGCGCTGCTCTACGTGGGCATGCTGCGCGAACAGCGCGGCGACCTGCAGAGCGCCGGCCGCGCCTATCTCGACTACCTCGCCCGCTACCCGCAGTCGCCGTCCGCGCTGCTCCGGTTCGGAATCTCCGCGCAGAAGGCGGGACGCATCGAGGTCGCCAGGACATACTTCCAGCGCACCATTGCCGCCGCGCCCAAGTCCCCCGAGGCCCTGGAGGCGCGGAAGTATCTCGTGATGTGGGAGTGATGCCGTGTTCCGAATGATCCTGCACGAGCTCCTGGCCACCACCGCCGGCGCCCAGGCCGCGCTCTTCCTCGACTGGGAAGGCGAGACCGTGGAGCTGGCCTGCGACCACGACCTCAGCGACCACGAGCTGCGCATCATCGGCGCCTATCAAGGCATCTTCCTCTCCCGCCTGCGCGCCCTCTGCGCCGGAATCCAGGCCGGTGAGCCGCGCCGCTACAAGATCGAGCTCGAGACCCGGGCCGTCCTGAGCTGCGACGTGAAGGACGGGTATTACATCGTGCTGCTCGTCGACACGTCCTTCAACGAAGGCCTGGCCTGGCGGAGGATCGAGAAGTGCCGGGAGCGGTTGTTGGCGGAGATGTAAGACAATAACCCGAGCCATGCGATCGAAACACTGTGTCGTTGCTGTGTTCCTTTCGCTCGCTCCCCTGCTTCAGGCTGAGTCGGTGTCCCTGGCGGTCAAACCGAAGGATCCGAACGTTGGGTTGACGCTGGAGCTTGTTCCACCCACCACCCTGCCGGGGATTCCCGTCACCGTCCGGATCCGCGTCTCGAACGGCTCGGCCCAACGCGTCGAGCTTCCGTACCACGTCATCCTGTTCGTCACCAACGAAGCAGGTGAGACGTTCCCGGTGGGCGGCCCGGTGGCCGTGGGCATGCTCGGCAAAACCGATGTGGGACCGCGCAGCTCGACGTTGCTCGAGGTCGAGGCGCGGGGCGCGGCGCTTCAGGAATTCTCGTGGTTCGACGATCCTCGCCTGAATATGCCCGGCCGCTACCGTCTTCAGATCGTGATGGGAACGTTCTCAGCGGAAGGTCCTGCGGTTCCTGCGTCAGCACTCCGCACGAATACGGCCACGCTGGACGTCGTCATGCCCGTGGGCGTCGATCTGGCGGTCTGGAAGGAGATGTTGAGGGCCGGTGCGGGCAAGTGGGCACCCTCGGTGCTCATCCACACGGCCGGAAGCGAGCTTGCGCGGCGGGTCATCACGGAGACGCCTCGGTCGGCGTATGCAGGCTGGTTCGCAGCTTCAGGGCCGTGGCAGCCGGCGCGCGTATCGGCGGCGCTGTTGCGCGATTGGCTCGAGCAGGCTCCGCCCGACGAATTCACCGAATGGCGCGAATACCGGCTGGCACTGCTCGAAGAGGGTTCGACACGGCAGTGGTCGGACATTCCGCCCGACCAGGCTCGAACGCACGTTCGGCGCGCGCTCACACTGCTCACGAAATTGAAACAATCGAAGAATCCGAACGTTGCCCGCGCAGCGGCGGAACGCCTGGAATTCGATGCCGATCTGGAAGAGTCGATCGAAAGGCTGTTGCGCGAGCGCGAAACACTCAGACAAAAATCCGAGCTTCCTTGAGCTCCCGCAACCGCTGTCCGGCGGCTGAAGAACCTCCGGTGCAAACCAGATCTCAGTGTAGGAACATCAGATCCGCACATGCGGGCCACGAATCCGCACGTGCGGGCCGCGAGTCCGCATGTGCGGGCCACGAGTCCGCAAGTGCGGGCCACGAGTCCGCATGTGCGGGCCACGAGTCCGCATGTGCGGGCCGCGAGTCCGCATGTGCGGGCCGCGAGTCCGCATGTGCGGGCCACAGGTCCGCAAGTGCGGGCCACGGGTCCGCATGTGCGGGCCACGAGCCCGCATGTGCGGATTGCTTGTCCGCGTGAAAGGACCGTGAATCCACGCGTACGGATCGCGTGTCCGCATGTGCGGCGATGACGCCGCCTCCGGCGGCGCCCCGTCGTCCCCCATCACACAAAAATCCGCGCTTCCTTCAACTCCCGCAACCGGTCCCGAATCTCGGCCGCTTTCTCGAAGTCGAGGTTCTTCGCCGCGTCTTTCATCTCCTTCGACAATCTGCTGATGGCTTTGTCGATGTCTTCGCCGGCGGCGAGGTCGAGCTTCGATTTCTGGCCGGGCAGGGGGACGTCGAGGTAGTCGAGGTTGGCCATCTTGACGAGGTCGGAGTCGATGGATTTGATGATGGTGGCCGGCTCGATGCCGTGCTCTTCGTTGTACTTTTGCTGGATGGCACGGCGGCGGGTGGTCTCGTCGATGGCGAAGCGCAAGGAGTCGGTGATCTTGTCGGCGTAGAGCACGGCCACGCCGTTGAGATGGCGTGCGGCGCGGCCGATGGTCTGCACGAGCGACGTCTGCGAGCGGAGGAAGCCTTCCTTGTCGGCGTCGAGGATGGCTACGCACGAGCACTCCGGGATGTCGAGGCCTTCGCGCAGGAGGTTGATGCCGATCAGCACGTCGTACACGCCCAGCCGGAAGTCGCGCAGGATGGCGATGCGCTCCATGGTCTCGACGTCGGAGTGCAGGTAGTTGACCTTGATGCCGAGCTCCATGAGATACCGCGTCAGGTCCTCGGCCATCCGTTTGGTGAGCGTGGTGACCATGACGCGCTCGCCCAGGGCTGTGCGCTCGCGGATGACGCCGATGAGGTCGTCGACCTGCCCCTTCACCGGTTTCATGATCAGCACCGGATCGAGGAGGCCCGTGGGGCGGATGATCTGCTCCGCGTAGAGTCCGCCGGTCAGCTCCAGCTCGTAGGGCCCGGGCGTCGCCGAGACGTAGAGCGTCTGCTTCAGCTTTCCCTGGAACTCGGCGAAGGAGAGCGGGCGGTTGTCGATGGCGCTGGGGAGGCGGAAGCCGTACTCGACCAGCGTCTCCTTGCGGGCGCGGTCGCCGCCCCACATGGCCCGCACCTGCGGGATGGTCTGGTGCGATTCGTCGACGACGAGCAGGAAGTCGTTCGGGAAGTAGTCGATGAGCGTCGGCGGCGGCTGCCCCTTCTCCCGTCCGCTGAGATGGCGCGAGTAGTTCTCGATGCCGTTGCAGTAGCCGAGCTCCGCGATCATCTCCAGGTCGAACATCGTCCGCTGCGAGAGCCGCTGCGCTTCGAGCAGGCGGTCGTTGGCGCGCAGCTCGGCCACGCGCTCGTCGAGCTCGACGCGGATGTTCTCCATGGCCACCATGAGGCGCTCGCGCGGGGTGACGTAGTGCGTACGCGGATAGACGGCCAGACGATCGTATTCACGCCCCGAGGTCTTGCCGGTGATGGGATCGATGCGCGTCATCTTGTCGATCTCGTCGCCGAAGAACTCGATGCGCACGGCATCGTCCTCGTAGGCGGGCCACACCTCCAGCACGTCGCCGCGCACGCGGAAGTTGCCGCGGGCCAGGTCGTACGGTGTGCGCTCGTACTGCATCTCCGTCAGCTTGCGGAGGTAATCCGTCATCGGCTTTTCTTTGCCGCGCTCGAAGAAGAGCAGCATGCCGTAGTAGAGCTCGGGCTCGCCGATGCCGTAGATGCAGGAGACCGAGGCCACGATGATCACGTCGCGGCGCTCGAAGAGCGCTTTGGTCGAGGCCAGCCGCAGCTTGTCGATCTCGTCGTTCTTGGTCATCTCCTTTTCGATGTAGAGATCGTTCTGCGGGATGTAGGCCTCGGGCTGGTAGTAGTCGTAATACGAAACGAAGTACTCCACCTTGTTGTCGGGGAAGAAGTTCTTGAACTCCTGGTAGAGCTGCGCGGCCAGGATCTTGTTGTGGCTGAGGACGAGCGTGGGCCGGTTCACCGCCTCGATGACCTTGGCCACCGTGAAGGTCTTGCCGGAGCCCGTCACGCCGAGGAGCACCTGGTGCTCTTCCCCGGCATTCAGCCCCTCGGTCAGTTGGCGGATCGCCTCCGGCTGATCGCCCTGCGGCTGGAATGGTGAGATGAGATTGAAGCGGGACATGAGGGCGTGAGTATGATCGAAACGGAGGGTGTCTACGACGAGTGGAGGGCGAAGCCCACGATGTCCAGTGTTGGTGACCCCGAGAGGACTTGAACCTCCGACCCGCGGTTTAGGAAACCGCTGCTCTATCCAGCTGAGCTACGGGGTCATGGTGACAGCTGCACAGCTGCAAAGCTTCACAGCTGTACAGCTTCACAGCGAAGGCATTGCTGTGTAGCTGTGTCGCTGTGTAGCTGTGTCGCTGTGCAGCTTTGCAGCTGTGTAGCCGTACATCTGCCTGCCAAACCAACATAACACGCGACGTTGTTCCTGGCATGCAACGTCGTTCCTGCGCCCCCTATGCTACCCTCCGCGCAGTGGAACTGTGGGCGGCATTTCGGCACACGGGGGTGGTGGGGCAGACCGTCCTGGGCATCCTCGTTCTCTTCTCGATCGGCTCCTGGGCAGTGATGATCGCGGTCGGCCAGCGTTTTCGCCACGCCAACCGCGCTTCGCGCCGTTTCATGACCATGTTCCGCAAGGCCAAGCGCCTGGCGGACATGCAGTCGGCCCTCGGGGTTCTGGCACACTCCCCCCTGGTCGGCCTCTTCCGCGCCGGCTACGCGGAGATCGAGGCGCAGATCTCGCACGGCGACGCCGGAAGGCAGACCGTGAAATCGCTCGATAGTGTGGAACGCTCGCTCATCCGCGCCTCGCGCATCGAGGCAGCGCGGTTGCAGCGCTTCGTGCCGTTTCTGGCCACCACGGCCGCGGCCGGGCCGTTCATCGGCCTCTTCGGGACCGTGTGGGGCATCATGGGCGCGTTCTCGAGCATTGGCGCGACCGGGTCGACTTCGATCACCGCCGTCGCTCCCGGCATCAGCGAGGCGCTGATCAACACCGCGGCCGGCCTCTTCGCCGCCATCCCCGCCCTCCTGGCCTACAACCACTTCGTCCAGAAGATGCGCCAGTCGCGCGGCGAGATGGAAGATTTCACGCTCGAGTTCCTCAATCTGACGGAGCGCAACTTCACCTAGGCGAGTTTCGTCTAACACTTGAGGTGCGTCTGAACTGATATGGCCTTTCGATTCGGCGACAGCAGCGACGACCTCGGCGATATGGCGGAGATCAACGTCACGCCGCTGGTGGACGTCATGCTGGTGCTGCTGATCATCTTCATGATCACGGCACCGATGCTGACGCAGGGGCTGGAAGTGGCCTTGCCGCAGGCGGAGGGGCGCAGCTTCGAGCTGGCCTCGAACAATCCCGCCAAGGTCACCATTACCTCCGCCGGTGCGGTCTATGTCGACGGCACCGCCGTGGGTTCACAGAATCTGGAGCTGTCCCTCGGGCCGATGCTGCGCAATCGCGGCATCAAGCGCGCGCTCCTCGAAGCCGACGAGGGCGTGCCGTACGGCCGTGTGGTGGGTGTGCTGGATGTGATGAATCGGGCGGGCGTGCAGCAGTTGGGCATGATCACGCGTCCAGCGGAAGGGCGTGAGGGGACGAGGAATGCGGGACGGCGTCGCTGATGTGCTGGCCCAGCGCTCCGCGCTCGACCGCGGGGCCGGGGCCGGGATCGTGCTTTCGCTGCTGCTCCACGGCGGCCTGATCGCGTTGGCCGTCTACGCCGCCACACACGCCTCGGCGCCGCGCGCCGCGCAGATGGTGAGCATCGAGTTCGCCAGGATGCCCGGGCCCCCGGCCGCTCCCGTGACGCGAAAGAAGCCGGCGGAACCGAAACCGGTGGAAGCTCCGAAGATCGAAGAGCCCAAAGCCAAGGTCGAACCCAGGATCACCGAGCCGAAACCGGTGGCCGCGACGGCTCCGGCGAAAGTCGAAAAGAACACCGTCCCGCTCTCGCCGTTCGGACGGTCGACGAAGAAGGGCTCCGAAACGCCGGCCGTGGCCAAGCCCGCGCCCGCCCCTCCTGCCGCTGTCCCCGCTGGAACCACCACCGCCGAGGTACCGATCGGCGGGTCGGGCGTCACGGGGCTGGAAGGTGGCGACTTTCCCTACACGCTCTACCTCCAGGGCATGCACCGCCGCATCGGCATGAACTGGTTCCGGCCCCAGGTCCCGGCCGGTGCCGCCACGGTCATTTACTTCCGCATTCAGCGCGACGGCACGATCGGTGAAGTGAAGGTCGAGACCTCGAGCGGCAACGGCACATTCGACAGGGCCGCCCTCAGCGCCGTCCGCAGCTCGTCACCACTGAATCCGCTGCCGTTCGCCTACGACGGCACATACCTGGGAGTACACCTGACATTCCGATGAAGAAACTGATCTTGCTATCCATCGCCGTCTTGTCGATCGGCGCCGCCGCTCATGCGCAGACCGACATCACCTCGACCATGACCGCCGGACAGGCGGCGCAGATCGTGCGCATCGCCGTCCCCTTCCCCGAGCTCAAGCCGCCCGCTGCCCCCGCGCCCGCGCTGGTCGACACCGGCAAAGTGCGCGAGGGATTCTTCGGACCGCTGACGCGCGACATCGCCTACTCCGGCATCTTCGCCCTGGCCGCGCTGCCGCCGTCCGTACCCGTCACGCCCGAACTGATGAAGCGCGTGGAGGCGCAGTTCTACCTGCAGCTCAACGTCTGGACCGAGGGCGCGGAGTACGTCGTCGAGGCCCGCCTCGTCGACCAGACCGGCGCCGCGCAACTCAAGAAGCGCTACCGCGGACCGGAAGCGGCGCTCGCGCGCACCGCGCACACGCTCGCCAATGAGCTGATGCGCACCTTCAACAACCGCCCCGGTGTGTTCCTCTCCCAGATCGCCTTCGCCTCCAACCGCAGCGGCAACTGGGAAGTGTGGCTGATGGACTGGGACGGCGCGAACCAGCGCCAGATCACCCGCCACGGCGCGCTGTCGATCCTCCCCAGCTGGTCGCCCGACAACGAACGGATGGTCTACACCTCGTTCGCCCGCGGCACCAGCGACATGTACATCATCAACCGCCGCGGCGGCGGACGGATGCGCATCAACAGCGGCCTGGCGCTCAATACCTCGGCCACGTTCTCGCCGGTCAGCAACGACATCGCCTTCGTCGGCTCGGTGCGCGGCAATCCCGACATCTATCTCATCAAGGACGACGGCTCGAACCTGCGCCGCCTGACCACGACGAACTCGATCGAATCGACGCCGGAATGGAGTCCCAACGGACGGCAGATCGCCTTCACGTCCGGCCGGACGGGAACGCCCCAGATCTACGTCATGGACGCCGAGGGGACCAACGAGAGACGGATCTCCTTCGAAGGGAACTGGAACGACGACGCCGTCTTCTCGCCGGACGGCGAAAAGGTCGCCTACACCTCGCGCGTCAACGGCCGCTTCCAGATCCGGATCGCCAACCTGATCACCAACGAGAGCAGCATCATCGCCGGCGAAGGCTCGAACGAGCAGCCCACCTGGTCGCCGGACGGACAATGGATCGCCTTCCAATCCGACCGCAAAGGGCGCAAGTGGCAGGTCTTCCGGATGCGCGCCGACGGCAGCGATCTGCTGCAGTTGACGTTCGACGGCGAGAACAAAGAACCCGATTGGTCCAAGAAACCGGAGTAGCCGGCAGAGAGCTACCGGCTGCTATCATCGTAAAAGGGAGTAAAACAGCAATGAAGAAAATCACGCAACTGACCCTGACGAGCCTCGCGCTCGTGCTCTTGATCCTCACGCCCGCCTGCCGGACGAAGAAGACGCCGGTGAAACCTGAGGTGATCCCGACGGCCACCATGGACGTGCCGCGCGTCCCGGACCCGCCCATGCCGGTAGAGACCACGGTGCCGGACGAGCCCGATTTCGTGGAGCAGTCCCCGACCGAAGACGTCATCCCCTCGGACATCGAGGCGCTGAACCGCTGGGTGCGCGACAAGGGTTACGTCCGCGATGCCTTCTACAACTACGACGAAGCGACGCTCGATGACGCAGCGCAGGCGGCACTCTCGGCCTCGGCCACCTGGCTGAAGGGCAAGGACGGCGCCGGCTACAGCCTCCTCGTCGAAGGTCATTGCGACGAGCGTGGCACCGAGCAGTACAACCTGGCCCTCGGCGACAAGCGCGCCAACTCGGCCAAGGACTATCTGGTCACGCTCGGCATCGACGCAGGCCGCATCCGCACCGTCAGCTACGGCGAGGAGCGTCCGTTCGAAGAAGGCCATGACGACTCGTCGTGGTCGCAGAACCGGCGTGCGCATCTCGTACTCGTCCGCTAACGAATCGAGCCAGCCCATGAAGATTCTCTCCTCCATCGTGATGCTGGCCGCGGCGCTCGCCGCGGCCGGCTGTATCTCGACCTCGGATTTCGAGGCCGCGCAACGGCAGATCTCCGAGCTGCAGGAAGAGCTGGCCAACATCAAGCGCACGGCCTCCAGCAAGGACGAAGTGCAGAACGTGAACGTGCGCATCGCCGAGCAGACCGAAACGCTCCTGCGGTCCAACGCCACGCTCGTGACCAAGGTCAGCGAGATCGAAGAGCGCATCCAGAACACCCAGGGCTCCGTCGAGCAGGCCACCTACCGCCTCGATCAGATCGCGCAGCAGGTCGCCAAGAACCAGCGCGAGCTCGAAGAGATGCGGGCCCGCGTAACCACCCTGCAGGCACCGGCACCGTCGGCTGACGGCGGCGGCGAGGCCACGGGCGAGCTCACGGTCCCGGCTGCGGCCATCCCTGCCGCCCCCGCCATGGACCCGATGCAGACCTACCAGGCCGCCTACCGCGACTACCAGCGGGGCAACTTCGACCTGGCCATCGACGGCTTCAAGGACTTCCTGTCTGGCAGCGCCAATTCGGACCTGGCCGACAACGCCAGCTACTGGATCGGCGAGAGCCTTTTTTCGCAGAAGAAATATCGGGAGGCCATCGGGCAGTTTGATGCCGTGGTCAACAAGTACCCGAAGTCCGACAAGGTTCCGGGCGCGTTGCTCAAGAAGGGTTACGCGTACATCGCCGTCGGCGAGAGAGCACAAGGGGTTGTGCAGCTTCAATACGTGCTGCACGAGCATCCGAAGTCGCAGGAAGCCTCGCTGGCACGGCAGAAACTGAAACAGCTCGGGATCGAAACGAAGTAGAATGCGCCGCTTACAAACCCTGGCTGGGCATCCGTCCGGCCTGAATTTCATTCATTAGCAGGAGTCATTCATGGCGAACATTGCCTCGGCCGAGAAGCAGAGACGGCAGGCCGAAAAGAAGAAGGAGCGCAACCGCGCGGGTAAGTCCACCCTGCGGACCGCTCTCAAGAAGACCCGCTCGGCCATCGCCGGCGGCGACGCGGACAAGGACACGCTCGCGGCCGGTTACTCGGCCATCGACCGGGCTGCCAAGACCGGTCTGATCAAAGAGAACACCGCCAACCGCTACAAGTCCCGCCTGGCCGGCGCCTCCAAGCGCAGCGCAGCGAAGTAAGCGGCACGGTCCCAGACGTCCGAACGGCGCACCGGAAGGTGCGCCTTTTTTGTTTTTATCCGTCTGAAATTGGAACCTCGCTGCACGGATCTTGCATGGCGCCGCACGTGAACGTGATTCAACGCCAGATCCTCGTCGTTGACGACGACCCGTCGATCCGCAACCTTCTGCGCCTGGTCGCCGAGCGGCGCGGCCTCAGTGTCGACATGGCCGCCGACGGCACCGAGGCCCTGGAGCTCCTGGCGGAACGCCGCTACGACCTGGCCGTCGTCGACCTCATGATGCCGCGCCTCAACGGCTACGACCTGGTCACGGCCCTCCGAACCTTCCCGCAACGCCCCGCCATCGTCATCGCCACGGCCATGACCGACTCCCTGGTCGGCCTGCTCGACGCGGAGATCGTCCACACCATCATCCGCAAGCCGTTCGACATCGAGATCGTGGGGACCCTGATGGCCGCCGTGGTCGCGGAGAGCAAAGCCGCCCAGCAAACGACGGACGCTCCCCCGGCGAAGCTAGAGGCTCCGCTCCGCGATCACGTCTGCTGAGGGTCTACGAATCGAACGCCACGCCGCCAATCGCCCGTCCGTGACGGGCGCTCGGATCGACGCGGGTATCGAGCAGCTCGCGCAGGTTCGTCATCTCCAGGAAGAGATGGCGATGCCGGATGCAGTGCACGGCGATGGAGAAGAACAGCAGCGACAGCACGCCGAAGAAGACCGCCGAGGCCTGCGTCGGCAGCGGCAGCGGCGCGGGCGATGCGGCCACGAACATCTCCTGCGCCAGCATGAGCGCGAACAGTGGCAAGGGAAAGAAGACCAATGCGGAGAGGAAGCGGCTCGCCTGGATGCTGAAGTAGGGCCGCAGCGTGAGCATGCTCAGCGCCACGAAGAAGCCGAGGACCATCAGCGCCGTGAAATGCACCTCGCCGAGCTGCGCGCCGCCGACGGTCGTCACGCGCCACTGCACCAGCAGAACGGCCACGAGCGTAGCCGTGGCGCAACTGACCGAGACCACCGCCAGGAACGCCGCAAACAGATTCCGCGCCGCCAGGAGAGCGGCCATGCGCAGAAAGAGAGCGGCGATGGCCAGCCCCGCCGCCAGCGCGGCGAAGATCGCCCCGGCCGCCTGCACTGATCCCGGCAGCGCCACGAACGACATGGCGCCATCCCGCACCTCGCGGGTCACCTCACCGGCGCTCATCAGCGCCAGAAAAAGGCAGACCACCGTGCCGGCGTAAAAGAGGATCTTGGGCATTGGCGTGAATGTTATCAGAGCGCAGAGGGCAGAGCGCAGAGGGCAGAAGCAAAACCCACGACGTCCGATCGTCGTCGCGCCTTTGCTTCTGCCCTCTGCCCTCTGCGCTCTGCCCTCTAGGTCATGGAAATGATGTGATCCAGCCGGATCTCCAGCGGCCCGCCGTCCGAGGCGAAACGGACGAATTCCGCGCCGTTCGCGGTATAGACGTCCTCGACGCGGCCGCGCTCTTTTTGCGTGACCCCGTGCAGGTCGAACTCCAGCTCCACCTCATTCCGGTGCATCGCCGCCGCTTCCAGCTGATCGTGGTAGTCGCACGAGACCGGCTCGTATCGTTCTTCGGTCATGAAGGTTCCCTCTGAGGAGGACGATTCAGGATCGGTGCCGGGATGAGTCGGCCGCTGCCTCGTGCTAGGATTCGCCTGGGTCTGATGGCGAAGCTGTTTGCGTTCGATACGATGTCTGCCGCGATGCCGCTCGTGTTCGCGGGTGTGCTCCTGCTCATCCTCGTCGTGTCGTTCCGCTCCCGCGCGGTCGTCTTCTGCCAGTACCTCGAGGCCATGACCGGGATCAGCCTGAAACCTTCGGACGTCCGCCGCGTTTACCGCGAGAAGGGCCGGAACGGCGTCCGTGAGCTTTTCCTCGACCTCATCATCCGGGAGGACCTCAAGGAAGGTCCCATCGACATTCCCGACCAGGAACAGTCGAAGCAAGCGATCCGTTAAAAACACAGCTGTACAGCATTGCAGCTCCACCGCTGTACGGCTTCAAATAAGGAGAATCATGTTCCGTTCACGTACTCTGACGGCTGTACTTTGCGCGCTTGCGCTCCCCGTCTCGGCATTCGGCCAGGGCGGCAGCGCACCGAGCGACATCCTCCCCTTCAAGGCCACCGAAAAGACGCTGGCCAACGGTCTCAAGGTCATCGTCGTCCCCACCGGCTTCCCCAACCTCGTCTCGCTGCAGATCCCGATGCAGACCGGCTCGCGCAACGAGGTCGAGCCCGGCAAGTCCGGCTTCGCCCATTTCTTCGAGCACATGATGTTCCGCGGCACGAAGGCGTATCCGCCGGACGTCTACAACGCCATCATCACCAAGGCCGGCGCGCGCCAGAACGCCTACACCTCGGACGACCTGACGAACTATCACATCACGTTCGCCAAGGAAGATCTGGAGAAGATCCTGGAGATCGAGGCCGACCGCTTCAAGAATCTCTCCTATGAAGAGGCCGCCTTCAAGACCGAGGCGCGGGCGGTGCTGGGCGAGTACAACAAGAACTCCGCGAACCCGATCCGCAAGATCATCGAGGTCCAGCGCGAGAACGCCTACACCACCCACACCTACAAGCACACCACGATGGGCTTCATCAAAGACATCGAGGACATGCCCAACCAGTTCGAATACTCGAAGATCTTCTTCAGCCGCTGGTACCGGCCGGAGAAGGCCACCGTCATCGTGGCCGGCGACGTCGATCCCGCCCGCGTCTTCCCGCTCGTCGAGAAGTACTTCGGCGACTGGCAGAAGGGCTCGTTCTCCGTCGACATCCCCCAGGAGCCGGAGCACAAGGGTCCGGTCTACGCGCACGTTCCCTGGACCTCCCCCACCCTGCCGTGGGTGACGGTGGCGTTCCACGGTCCGGCCGCACTGAATCTCAATGACCAGGCCGCGTTCGACACGATGTACGACCTGTCGTTCGGCCAGACCTCCGATCTCTACAAGCGCCTCGTCGAGCAGGAGCAGAAGGTCGACCAGCTCTTCTACTTCGGCGGACCGAGCGTCGATCCGACCCTCTTCACCGTCTTCGCCCGCGTCAAGGATCAGAAGGACGCCGTCTACGTCCGCGACCAGATCCTGCAGACGTTCGCCGGCCTGCGCACGCAGAAGCTCGACGCCAAGCGCGTCGCCGATGCGAAATCGAACTCGCGCTACGGTTTCGTGCGCGGCCTCGACAACACCGACGCCATCGCCTCCACCATCGCCAGCTTCGCCCATTTCGAGCGCTCGTTCGACACCGTGAACAAGTACTACCGCGCCCTTGCCGGCGTCGGTCCCGACGAGATCCAGAAGACGGCCCAGAAGTACCTCTCCGACAAGAACCTCGTCGTGACGACCCTCTCGCAGACGCCGCTGGCCGAGGCCATGGCCAAGGTGCCGTCAGTCGATGCCCTGTCGGTGCCCGCTCCCGAGCAGAAAGTCGACATCAAGTACATCGAGCAGAAGTCGGTCCTCCCAAACGTCATGGTCAAGTTCCTCTTCACGCACGGCACGGCCGCCGATCCGAAGGGGAAGGAAGGCCTGGCCCAGCTGGCCGCGTCGATGATCACCGACGGCGGCTCGCGCGACATGCGCATCGACGAGATCAACAAGGCCCTCTATCCGATGGCCGGCGCGTTCTTCAGCCTCGTCGATAAGGAAATGACGACGTTCACCGGCGTCGTGCACAAGGACAATCTGGAAGGGTTCCTGAACATCGTCCTGCCGCAGCTCCTCACTCCCGGCTTCCGCGAGGAGGACTTCCAGCGCCTCAAGGACCAGCAGCTCAACACGCTCAAGCAGGACCTCCGCAACAACAACGAGGAGGAGCTCGGCAAGGAGCAGCTGCAGAACGTGGTCTTCAACGGCACGCCCTACGGCCACACGATCCTCGGCACGATCGCCGGCCTGGAGTCGATCACGCTCGACGACGTGAAGAAGTTCGCCGACGCCAACTACAACACCTCGAACGTCGTGGTCGGCCTCTCCGGCGATTACCCGGCCACGCTCATGCCGCGCCTGACCAGCGATCTCCGCGCCCTCGGCGGCGGCGACGAGGAGACGGCCCTGGCCGGCCTCTCTCCCATCAAAGGCCACGCGCCGTCCGGTCTGGAAGTGGAGATCATCAAGAAAGAGACGCGCGCCACGGCCATCTCCATGGGCCACCCGATTCCGGTCCTGCGCAACTCCGCCGACTTCGCCGCGCTCAACCTGGCCCGCGTCTGGCTCGGCGAGCACCGCGCCTCATCGGGCCGTCTCTATGACCGCATCCGCGAAACGCGCGGCCTCAACTACGGCGACTACGCCTACATCGAATTCTTCAATCGCCCGGGAGGCCAGTTCTTCCCCAGCCCCGGCATCGGGCGCCGTTCCCAGCTCTTCGAGATCTGGATCCGTCCCGTCGTCCCCGAGAACACGCAGATGGCCATGCGCATCGCCCTCTACGAAACGCAGAAGATGATCGACAACGGCCTCTCGCAGGAAGACTTCGAAAACACCCGCGACTACCTGCTCAAGAACGTCTACCTGCTCACCTCCAACCAGAACCAGCGCCTCGGCTACGCGCTCGACTCCTGGTGGTACGGCATCGGCGACTACGTCGACACCATGCGCGCCGCGTACTCCAAGCTCACCCGCGACGACGTCAGCAAAGCGATCAAGAAATACCTCTCCGCCAAAGACCTCCACGTCGTCATCATCACCAAAGACGCCGAAGCCCTGCGCGAAACGCTCCTGAAGGACGAAGAGTCGTCGATCAAGTACGACGCCCCGAAACCGGAGCTGGCCGACGAAGACAAAGCGATCGGCAACTACAAGCTCGGCATCAAACCCGAGAACATCAAAATCGTGAACGTGGACGACGTGTTCGCGAAGTAGCTCACGCTTCCATCGAAGTGGGAAAGGGCGGCCGTAAGGCCGCCCTTTTTCTTCTGCCGAGGTACACTTTCCCCATGGCACCAGCAACCTCGACGAAGCTGACGTATGAGGACTACTGCCTCCTGCCCGACGATGGCCGTCGTCACGAAATCATCGACGGGGAGCACTACGTGAACCCTTCGCCCAATACGAGGCACCAACGGATCTCAAAGAGATTTGTCGAAGCACTTCTTCCGTTCGAACATCGAGGTCTCGGCGAGGTCTTCTACGCACCGTATGACGTCTTGCTCTCGATCAGTGACGTCGTCGAACCTGACGTCTTGTGGATCACAGCCGAAAGGTCGCACATCATCACACTGAAAAACATCGTCGGCCCTCCTGATGTGGTGATCGAGGTTCTCTCCGACTCCAATCGAAATTACGACCGAATCGTCAAGTACAAGACATATGAGCGGTGGGGCGTCCAGGAATACTGGATCGCGGATCCCGACGCGGAGAGGATCGAGATGTACCGGCGAGCAAGCGGTGCCTTCATCAGCGTGGAGACCGGAGACGCGGTAACCACGCCTCTCATCCCCGGTTTCCATCTTCCACTTCGCGAGATCTTCAGCTGAGACTTCTTTGGAACAGGTGGGCGACTCACGCCCATCCCCCACCCAACGCGCGGTACAACTGAACGAGCGCGACGAGCCTGTCGCGGCGGGTGCGGGCAAGGTTGTTCTGGGCGATGAAGAGTTGTTGCATGGCGTCGAGGACTTCGAAGTAGGCGGAGAAGCCGGATTCGTAGCGGAGGTTGACCAGGCGCACGGCTTCTTCGTTGGCGCGCAGCGCGCGGTCGCGTGCAGCTTCGGCGGCGGCGAGTTTTTCCAGCGTGACGATGGAGGTGGAGGCGTCGGCCATCGCGCGGGTGACGGACTGTTCGTATTGGGCGAGGGCTGCGTCGAACTGCGCGACGGCTGCGCGTCGCTGGTTGCGCAGGCGGCCGGCGTTGAAGATGGGGCCAAGGATTCCGGCCTGGATGTTCCAGACGCGGCCTTCGTTGAAGAGCTCGGAGAGGTCGCTGCTCTGGACGCCGAGGAGGCCGGTGAGGGAGATGGTCGGATAGAAGGTGGCCTCGGCGACGCCGATGTTCGCGTTGGCGGCGATCAGGGCCTGTTCCGCGGCGCGGACGTCGGGTCTGCGCAGGAGGAGGGCGGCCGGGAGTCCCGCCGGCACCTCGGCGGGCATGGGCTGTTCGGCGAGGGCGGCGCCGCGTGCAATGGAACCGGGCATGTGGCCCATGAGCACGTTGAGCTGATTTTCGGTGGCGATGATGTCGCGCTCGATGAGCGGGATCTGGGCCACGGCGTTCGCCAGCAGCGCCTCGGCGCGGGAGGTCTCGAGCCCCGAGGCCGTGCCGCCGCGCAGGCGGTTGTTGAAGAGGTCGACGGTGTTCTGGAACGCGCCGACGGTCTTGCGCGTGATGTCCAGCTCGGCGTCGAGCTCGCGCAGGTCAAAGTACGCAGCGGCGACCTCGGAGACGAGGGCCAGTTGTACCGCGTGGCGGCCTTCCTCCGTGGCCAGGTATTGCGCGCGCGCCGCTTCATTGAGCCGGCGGATGCGTCCCCATAGATCGAGCTCCCAGGCAGCGCCGACGTTCGCCGCGATGGCACCGCCGGTATCTCCGCCTTCCCGCCCGAAACCGGCGCGCACCTGATAGTCGACGTCGGGATAGCGAGCGGCGCCGGCAATGCCGTAACGCGCACGCGCCTCTTCCACGCGCGCCGCAGCGATGCGGGCGTCGTAGCTGTTCTTCAGCGCTTCCTCGATGAGCGAGCGCAGCACGGGATCGCCGAACAGATCGAACCAGGCCACTTCGGCGATCGATTTGTCGCTGGTCGCGGCGTCCGCGCCGTACCACTGCTCCGGCACGGCCACGACCGGTTTCTGATAGTTCGGCCCCACGGCGGTACAGGCCGCGAGCGTCATCGAGAGGACGACCAGGAGCGCGCGTTTCATCAATGCGCTCGTCATCAGTGTGCTCCGCCAGCGGCCGCGCTGGCCAGTTCGTCTTCGGCTTCGGCGGCGCGCTTCAAGGCCAGGCGCTTCTCCGCGCCGCCGATGCGTTCGACGACGACGTACAGAACGGGGATGAGGAAGATGGCCAGACCGGTCGCGGCGAGCATGCCCGACACGACCACCGTGCCGAGGATGCGGCGTGCGGCCGCGCCGGCGCCGGTGGCGATCCACAGCGGCACGCAGCCGAGGATGAACGCGAACGACGTCATGAGGATCGGCCGCAATCGCAATCGCGCGCCGTGCAGCGCCGCAGCGACCAGATCGCCTTCGCGCTCGAACTCCGCCTTCGCGAACTCGACGATCAGAATGGCGTTCTTCGCCGCCAGTCCGATCAGGACGACCAGCCCGATCTGGCCGTACACGTCGAGGTCGTACTTGCGCAGCAGCAGCCCGAAGAACGCGCCGAAGACCGCGATCGGCACAGAAAGCAGGACGCTTAGAGGCAGTGACCAGCTCTCGTACAGCGCGGCCAGGATGAGAAACACGAAGATCAGCGACATCACGAACACGCGCGACGTCGTCCCCGAGGCCCGCTTCTCCTGAAACGACAGATCGGACCAGTCGTACCCCATCTCGCGCGGCAGTTCCTCCCGCGCCACCTCTTCCAGCGCGGCCATGGCCTGGCCGGAGCTGTAGCCCGGGGCCGCGGCGCCGGTAATCTGCGCCGCGCGATAGAGATTGAAGCGCTGGACGTATTCCGGTCCGGAGGTCTGGCGAATCGTCGTGACGGCGGACAGCGGCACCATCGCGCCGGTGTTGTTGCGCACGAAGAATCCGTCGATCGCTTCAGGGGTCAGGCGATCTTCCGCCTCGGCCTGGACGAAGACGCGCCACTGGCGGCCGAAGCGATTGAACTGATTGACGAACGACCCTCCGAGAAACGTCTGCAGCGTCTGATAGACATCGCTGATGGCCACGCCCTGCTTGAGCGCCTTGTCGCGATCGACGTCCACCAGCACCTGCGGCACAGCCGCGCGGAACGTGCTGTTCACGTTCTGGAGCTCCGGACGTTTGCGCGCCGCGGCCAGGAACTTCTGCAGGTTCTCATCGAGGAAGCCGACCGTTCCGCCGTGCCGGTCCTGCAGCCAGAGAGAGAAACCACCCGCGGTGCCGAGCCCGGGGATCGACGGCGGCTGAAACGCGAACACGGTCGCTTCGGGGATCTCGGCGCGGAAGCGGCCGTTGAGCTGCTGCACAAGATCGCCGGCCACGATTCCTTCGCGGTCGTGCCACGGCTCGAGCTGCGCGAAAAAGAAGGCGTTGTACGAAGCCGACACGCCCGACAGGAGACTGAAGCCGATGATGGCGTTGTAATACTGCACGCCCTTCGTCTCGCCGAGGATCTTCTCGACTTTCTTGGCCACGACGTCGCTGCGCTGCAGCGAGGAAGCGTCCGGCAGCTGGACGTTGACGAGCATGTAGCCCTGGTCCTCCTGCGGCACGAAGCTCGTCGGCAGCTTCTTGCCGAGCAGCCCCGCCACCAGGCCGAAGCCCACCAGGAGGACCACCGCGATGACGGCCTTGCGGATCAGCAACGCCGAGGTGCTGACATAGCCGCGTGTGAACTTGTCGAAGAGGCGGTTGAAGCCGCCGAAGAACCGCGCCAGCAGGCCGGTCGACGCCTTGCGCGGCCGCAGCAGCATCGCCGACAGCGCGGGCGAGAGCGTCAAGGCATTGAACGCGGAGATCAGCACCGACACGGCGATCGTCACGGCGAACTGCTGGTTGAGCCGTCCCTGAATGCCGCCGATGAACGCCACCGGCAAAAAGACCGACGACAGGATGATGGCGATGGCCACGACCGGCCCCGACACTTCCTTCATGGCCTGAATGGTAGCCATGCGCGGCGACATCCCCTCTTCGATGTGATGCTCGACCGCCTCGACCACGACGATGGCGTCATCGACGACCAGGCCGATGGCCAGCACCAGCCCGAACAGCGAGAGCGTGTTGATCGAGAACCCGAGCATCGGAAAGATCGCGAACGTGCCGATGAGCGAGACCGGGACGGCGATGATCGGAATCAGCGTGGCCCGCCAGTTCTGCAGGAAGAGGAAGACCACCAGGATGACCAACAGCATCGCTTCGATGAGCGTGGCCCGGATCTCGCGGATGCCTTCGGTCACGGGGCGCGTCGTGTCGAACGACACCGTGTAGGTCATGTCGTTCGGGAATCGCGCTTCGAGCTCTTTCATCGTGGCGCGAACGCGGTTGGCCACCTCGAGCGCATTCGAGCCCGGCGCCTGAAAGACGGCCACGTTCGCCGAGGGAGTGCCGTTGAACCTCCCGCGCTGGCGATACGAGAGCGCGCCGAGCTCCACGCGGGCCACGTCGCTGAGCCGCACCGCCGAGCCGTCCGGGTTGAGCCGCACCACGATCCGGCCGAACTCCTCCGGCGTGACGAGACGTCCCTGCGCGCGGACCGTGTAGGTGAACTCCTGCGCGGTCTTCAGCGGCTCGGCGCCGATCTGGCCGGCCGGATTGACCGCGTTCTGCTGCTGGATGGCGCGCTGGATGTCGCCCGGGGTCAGGCCGAGCTTTCCGAGCTGATCGGGCCGCACCCAGATCCGCATGGCGTAGTCGGACGCGCCGAAGTTGATCACCTGCCCGACGCCCGGCACGCGATAGATGGCGTCGTTGACGTTGATGGCCGCGTAATTGCCGAGGAAGAGCGCGTCGTAGGTGCGCTTCGGCGAATGCAGCGAGATGAGCATGATCGGCGAGCCCTGCGTCTTGCGGTAGCCGAGGCCGAACTGGTTCACCTCGGTGGGCAGACTGGGCCCCGCCTGCGTGACGCGGTTCTGCGCGTTGACCTGCGCGGTGTTGCGGTCCGTGCCGACGTCGAACGTGACGCGCGTCGAGAACGTGCCGTCGCCGGCATTCACCGACTGCACGTAGAGCATGTTCTCGACGCCGTTCATCTGCTGTTCGATCGGCGTGGCCACCGACTGTTCGATCGTCAGCGCGTCGGCGCCGGGGTACTGCCCCTGGATCTGGATCACCGGCGGGACGATGTCGGGAAATTGCTCGACCGGAAGACCGACCAGCGCCACCAGCCCGAGCAGGACCGTGACGATGGAGATGACGATGGCCACCACCGGGCGGTTGATGAAGAAGCGGGCCATGGGTTACTTCGCTCCTTCGCTGGCCGGCGCCGGTTTCGGAGTGACGCGCTCGCCGTCCTTCACGCGTGAGAACCCTTCGACCACTACGCGCTCGCCGGCGCGAAGGCCTTCGTCGATCATCCACATCGTGCCGAGGCGGGCACCCACCTTGACGGCGCGCACCTCGGCGACGTCATCGGGGCCGACCACCGCGACCTGGTAGATGCCCTGCAGCTCGTTGACGGCCCGCTGCGGGATCAGGATCGCGCCGCGGCGCACTTCCATCACCGCGCGCACCTTCGCGTACTGGCCGGGACGAATGCGATTGCCCGGATTCGGGAACGTCCCGATGACGGTGATCGTGCCCGTGCCGACGTTCACGTCGCGTCCGGACATGGCGATGCGGCCCTTGTGCGGAAACACGCTGCCGTCGGCCAGCACGAGATCGAGCGGCGCGTTGCGGATCGCGGCGTCGTTCTGGTAGCGGAGATACTCCTGCTCGCTCATCGGAAACTCGACGCGGATCGGGTCGACATCGGAGACCGTGGTCAGGACTGACTGCGGATTGACGAGGTTGCCGACCTGCGCGTTGGCGATGCCGGCCACGCCGCTGACCGGCGAAGTAACGCGCGTCCAGGAAAGATTGAGGCGGGCCTGTTCGACCGCCGCGCGCAAGGCGCCGAAGGAGGCATTGGCGGCCTCCTGCGAGGAGCGGGCGTTGTCGAGCTCCTGCTGGCTGATGGCGTGCTGCGCCGCCAGCGGCTCGAAACGCGCCACATCGCGATTGGCCTTGGCTACAGAGGCGGACGCCTGCGCGAGATTGGCCTCGGCCTGCCGCAATAGCGACTGGAACTGGCGCGGGTCGATCTCGAACAGCACGTCTCCCTGGCGCACGTAGTTGCCTTCGACGTAGGAGCGGCGCAGCAGATATCCCTCCACCTTCGGACGGATCTCCGCGTTCACATCGCCCTCGGCGGTGCCGATCCATTCGCGTACGACCGGCTCGTCGTGCTGAATGGCGGTCGTGACATAGACGCCAGGTGGCGGCGGAGGAGCCTTGGCCGCCTCCGACTTCCGGCAACCAGCCGCAAGGCCGGACAGCACGAACAGCGTGGCGATCCCTACACGTTTCATGATCTCTCCTGAATCTTTGGGGCCTCGATCCCGCGCAACAGGATCGACACGATGAATTGAGCGTCTTCTTCACGGGTGGTACGCGGCTTCTGCTCGATGCGCCGGACGATCACGCCGCGCAGGCAGTCGCGATACATGGCCGAGACGGCCAGCGGGTCGAGGTCGCGCATCTCCCCGCTCTCTTTCGCGTCGACGAACATCTTCTCCAGGCGCGCCGCGTACTGCGCGTACGATCCCAGCTTGGGCTTGTGCAGTCCCGCCTCGCGATACGAGAGCGCCAGCGAGGCTCGGAAGAGCATCCGGTTGTCATCGAAGAACTTCAGTTGGCGCAGCACCACTGCCAGGAGGCGATCGGCGAGCGAGCCGGGAGCGTTGAACGTCGGCTCCAGCTCGGCCACGAGCTTCTCGAACGCACGGTTGGCCGTCTTGGCCAGCAGCTCGTCACGGTCGCGGAAGTAGAGATAGACCGTGCCCTTGGCGATCCCCGCCTCGTCGGCAATGTCCTGGATCGTCGTCTCGTCGATCCCCTTGCGGGCGATCACCGCCATGGCCGCGTCCTGAATGGAAGCGCAACGGAACTCCTCGACGACTTCGCCCTTGGTTTTCCTGGTCATGGAGTATCACAAAATGACCGCACGGTCATTTTAGATGACGAAGAGTACACTCCGCACGACGGTTGGTCAACGCTGGTGGACCTGGTGGACGCCGTGGAGCTGGTGGACGTCCCCAATCTGTTCACTCCTGTTTTCCGCGCCGTAACGTTTGCACCCACCCCCCGCTCCTAAAATCCCTCGCATGCGCAAGATCGTCGGTCTCGTTCTCTTCACGCTCGCGGTCTCTGTGGCTGCGCAGGACCGCGAGGACCGGCTGTCCATCGATTCGAAGATCATGGGCGAGAAGCGCGCGGTCGTCGTGCGCGTGCCGGCTTCTTATCCGAACGGTGACCGGCGCTATCCCGTTCTCTACATGACCGACGGCGATGCTCACATCGGCCACACCGCCGCCACCGCGGCGTACCTGGCACGCGAAGGGCGCATGCCGGAGGTGATTCTCGTAGCCGTGGTGAACACGGACCGCACGCGCGATCTCACCCCGACGAAGGTCGCGGACCGGCCCGGCGAGACCGGCGGCGCCGACCGGTTTCTCGATTTCTTCGAGAAGGAGCTGATCCCGGCCATCGACTCGCGCTATCGCACGCAGCGATTCCGCGCCTTCGCCGGTCACTCCCTCGGCGGCCTCTTCGCGCTGCACGCGCTTTTCAGCCGGCCGGAGCTGTTCGACGCCTGGATCGCGGTCAGCCCGAGCCTGCATTGGGACGATCGCTATCTCTTCCGCCGCGCCAACGAATTCTTCGCCAACCCGAAACTGCGCGAGACGAGCGTGGTCGTCACGGTCGGCGACGAAGGCGACGAATCGCGCAAGAACTTCGAGGACTTCAGGAAACTGGTCAACAAGCGGGCTCCGAAGCAGTTCGATGCGCTCTTCGTTCATCTCCCGGACGAAGACCACGGCTCCGTGGTCATGCCCAGCCACTACGCCGGCCTGCGCAAGGTCTTCGCGCCCTGGCGCTTCGCGCTCGTCGCTGGCGCCGATCCGAAAACGGAGCTCATGCGCGCTACCGAGCACTACACGAAGCTCTCCGCACGCGCCGGGTACGAGATCCCGGTGCCGGAGAATCTGACCAACAACATCGGCTATCTCCTGCTGCGCGCCAATCGCACCATCGAAGCGATCGCCGTCTTCCAGACGAACGCCAGGAACTGGCCGAAGTCGGCCAACGTGCACGACAGCCTCGGCGAGGCGTACGAGAAAGCCGGCCAGCGGGCGGAAGCGCGCGCCAGCTACGAGCGAGCGGCCGAGATCGGGGCGGAAACCAACGATCCGAACCTGCCCATCTATCGCCGGAACGCGGAACGGCTGCGATAGATGTGCTAGAAAGCCAGCCATGCTGACGGCGTCGCTACTCCTCTCCGCCACCCTCGCTTCGACACAAGACGCTCCCCTTCCCCCGGCCATCCCCTGGAACGGCGCGAGCCGCGCGCTGATGGTGCCGGCCGCCGATCCGTGGGTCACGCCGTCCGAGCGCGATCAGCTGCGCACCACGCCTCGCTATGACGAGACCGTGGCCTACCTGAAACGTCTGGTGGCTGCGGCGCCGCAGCTGCGGATGATTTCCCTCGGCAAGAGCGACGAGGGGCGCGACGTCTGGATGGTGGTCGCGTCGAAGGAACGCGCCTTCACACCCGAAGGCCTGCGCAAGAGCGCCAAGCCGACGCTGCTGGCGCAGGGCGGCATTCACGCGGGCGAGATCGAAGGCAAGGACGCGGGACTCATGCTGCTGCGCGACATGACCGTGCGCGGCACGAAACGCGAGCTGCTCGACGGCGCGAACTTTCTGTTCGTGCCGATCTTCAACGTCGATGGGCACGAGCGCTTCTCGCGCTTCACGCGCATCAACCAGCGCGGCCCCGAGGAAGGCGGCTGGCGGACGAACGCCCGCAACCTGAACCTCAATCGCGACTACACGAAGGCCGACACCGCCGAGATGCGGGCCATGATCCGCACGATCGACGCGTGGAATCCCGATCTCTACATCGACCTGCACGTCACCGACGGCGCCGACTATCAATACGACGTCACCTATGGCTGGAACGGGCCCGCCGGATTCTCGCCGGCGATCTCCCGATGGCTCGACAGCTCGCTGCGTCCGGCCGTCGACCGCGGGCTGCAGCAGATGGGGCACATCCCCGGGCCGCTCATCTTCACCGACGATCCGCTGTCCAGTGTCGCCACCGGTCAAGCCGATCCGCGCCTTTCGACCGGCTACGGCGACGCACGCCATCTGGCCACGATCCTCGTCGAGAACCATTCGCTCAAGCCGTACGACCAGCGCGTCCTGGGCATGTACGTCCTTCTCGAGCACACGCTGCGCCTCATCGCACGCGATGCGGCTGGACTGCGCGCCGCCACGCAGACCGACCGCACGCGACACGCCAGGACGATCCCGCTGGCCTGGCGCGTGCCGCCGGACGCCGTGCCGGAGCAGATGGAAGTCCTCGGCATCGAGTCGCGCAAGACGCTCTCCCCGATCAGCGGCGGCGTGCGCACCGAGTGGCTCGGCAAGCCGGTCACCCTGCGCGCGCCGCTGTTCCATGCGACCGACGTCACCGCCAGCGTCACACGCCCGGCCGCCTACTGGGTTCCGCCGCAATGGCGCGACGTCATCGAGCTCATCGAGTTGCACGGGATCCGGTACGAGCGCATCACCGCGCCGCGCGAGGTCGAAGTGACCATGTACCGCTTCGCCGAGCCGGCCTTCGCCACACCGCAATTCGAAGGACACGTGCGCGTCACCGCCGAAGCCAGGACCGAAAAGCGGCGCGAGCGCTTCCCGGCTGGCTCCCTGCGCATCCCCACCGATCAGGACCTCGGCACCCTGGCCGTCCTCCTGCTCGAGCCCTCCTCCCCCGACTCCCTCTTCCAGTGGGGCTTCTTCCACTCCATCCTCAGCCCCACCGAATACGTCGAGGCCTACATCATGGAACCGATGGCCGAGCGCATGCTCGCCGAAGACCCCAAGCTCGCCGAAGAGTTCCGCAAAAAAGTCGAGACCGACGCCACCTTCCGCGGCAACCCCACCGCCCGCCTCCAGTGGCTGTACGAGAGGACGCCGTTCTACGACGAGAGGGCGAGGCTGTATCCGGTGGGGCGGGAGGAGTGAGGCAGGCTCAGAGGCTCAGAGGGGCCTCGAACTGTGAGCCTTTGCGCCTCTGAGCCTCTGAGCCTCCCCCCACCGTGCACAGCTGTTGCACAATGCGCGCGCATGATCCTTCGCCTCGCCTTCGCTCTCGCCCTCACCACGTCCGTATTTGCTCAGGGACCCGATCCGCTGCGCAACGTCTCCGGCACGACTTCGAACCCCGGCAGTGAATCGCTGTGGGTGCTCTCGGAGCCGAGCGCCGGCGGCTGGACGTTCTTCCACGGCTTCGATGCCCACGTCACCTACGTCAGTGAGACCGGCCCCGAGGAGCAGCGCAACGAGGTCTTCTCCACCAACTGGTTCGGGGCAGGCGTGCACGCCAACCTCGGCAGCCGCGGCTTCGTGCTCGTGCGCGGGCGCGTTTCGCTCGAGCCATTCACCATCTCCGACGACGAGGGCTACCCGCAGATCCTGCAGTACGTCTCCCCCGAAGCGGGCGGCAACCCCACTATCGATCGCATGCGCCCGCACGACCTGTTCGGCGAAGCAGCCATGCACGCCGGATGGCGTCCGACCCAATCGACGCTGGTCCACGTTTACGGCGCGCTGGTCGGCGATCCTGCCCTCGGCACGGTCCCGGCGGAATTGCGTGCCACCGGCGTCGACTTCGCCGAGGCGCCGTTCTCCTACGACATCCAGGAAACCTTTCACGACTCCACCAGCGTCATCACGGCCGGCTTCGCCACGAAATGGATCAGCGTCGAAGGAAGCGTCTTCCATGACGCCGTCACGACCGATGACCACACCGAGATCGACAGCGGCGACATCGACTCGCGCTCGGCCCGTGTGACGCTCACCCCGGCCCCGAACCTCTCCATCCAGGTCTCGCGCGGCGAGCTCGGAGAAGACCTCGCCCAACGCGACATCAGCAGCGGATCTCTCACCTACGCCACCCAGTCCGTCGGCCTCACCGCCCTCTGGACCAAGCGCGAATACGCGAACGACATCCGCCCCTCCGAGACCGCCTATGGAGCCGAGCTCGCCCTCCGCGGCACGCGGCATTCCTTCCTCGCCCGCGCCGAATGGGTCGACCGCCCCCTCGGATTCCCCGAAGCCCCCGACGTCCGCGGCACCGAACAAGCCACCGACTTCGCCTTCGCCTACCTCTTCGACTTCATCGCCAGCAACCGCTACCGCGCCGGCGTCGGCGTCAACATCGACTACCACACCCAATCCCACGAGCTCGAAGCGCGCTACGGCCACAAACCGCAGTCGATCTACGCGTTCGCGAGATTCCGGACGGGCGCGCGGTAAACCTCACTCATCGCGAGAGCCCTACTCGTACCGGAGCGCTTCGACCGGATCCAGCCTCGCCGCCTTGTACGCCGGGTAGATCCCGAAAAAGAGCCCGATCGAGATCGAGACGACCAGCCCCACGACGATCGACCAGAGCGGCGTCGTCGTCGGCAGGGGGCTCAGGGTGCGCACCAGGGCGGCGATCCCCAGGCCCAGAGCGACGCCGATCAGGCCGCCGATGCCGGAGAGGGTCATGGCCTCGGTGAGGAACTGCTGGACGATGTCGCGCCGCACGGCGCCGATGGCCTTGCGGATGCCGATCTCACGCGTCCGTTCCGTCACCGACACCAGCATGATGTTCATCACACCCACGCCGCCGACCAATAGAGCAATCGAGGAGATGAAGATCATGGCCAGGGTGATGCCGCCGGTGATGGCCCTGAAGTTTCCGATCAGCTTGTCGGGCGTCATGATCCCGAAATCATTCGGCTTGTTGAACGGCACCTTGCGCCGCGTGCGCAGGATCTGCGTCCCCTCTTCGATGATCCGGTCCACCCACTCCGGCTTCTTCGGCACGGTGGCGATGTTCACGCCCTTCTGGCGCTTGACGTGCGGGAAATGGCTGTCGAACGTCGTCAGAGGCAGGAAGACGTGCGTGTCGACCGACTCGAACATCGACTCCCCCTGCTTCTCCATCACGCCGATGACGATGTACTTCCTGCCGGCGATCGTCACCGTCTTCATCAAGGGATCGGAGTGCGGAAACAGCGACTCGGCCACTTTGAACCCGATGACCGTCACCGCCGCGGACCGGCGCACGTCGCCCTCGTTGATGAACCGCCCTTCGCCGATCAGGTGGTTGTTCGCGATGGGGTAGTCTTCGGTCACCCCGGCCAGGAGGTCCGGTGACGCTTCCTTGCCGTTGTACGTCAGGTCGATCGACGGACCTTCGCCCTCGTACGTGTAACGCTCCGGCGAGACCGCCAGCATCGACGGAGCCAGGGCCTTCAGCGCCATGGCGTCTTCGTACGTGAGGTCCTTGCGCATCCGCTGCGACTCATCACGGTCTCCCGGGCCGAACCGGGCGTCGTTCTTCTGGAACTGCACCAGGGTGGCCCCGAACGACTGGAAACTCTTCACTACGCTGTTGTTGAAGCCCTCGATGATCGAGACCATGGCGATGACCGTGGTCACGCCGATCACAATCCCCAACACCGTCAGGGCCGAGCGCAGTTTGTGCGCGGTGAGAGCAGTCCCGGCAAAGCGGACGTTCTCCCGTGCGGCGAACATCACTTCGATCGCTCTCATTCGAACCTCAGCGCCTCGACCGGCGGCAACTTCGACGCGCGCCATGCCGGGATCACGCCCGCCAGCACGCCGGTGACGACGGAAATGAGCAGCCCGGCCACGATCAACATCGGCCGCACCAGCGTCGGCATCGGCGAGAACACTGAGATCGCTTTCGCGATCGACATGCCCAGCAGCACGCCCAGAATGCCGCCGCCGAGCGACAACAGCACGGCCTCGGTGAGGAACTGCCGGCGGATGTGACCGCGCGTGGCCCCGATGGCGCGTCGCACCCCGATCTCACGCGTTCGCTCCACCACCGACACCAGCATGATGTTCATGATCACGATCCCACCCACGATCAGCGAGATCCCGGAGATCAGGATCATCAGCGAGAACAGTCCCGACGAGATGCCTTTCCACAGCATCTGCAACGCCTCGGCGGTCACGGTGGCAAACGGATCGTTCTCGCGGAATGCCGTGCGGCGCCGCGAGCGGAGGATCACCCGCACGTCGTCCATCGACGTTTCCACGCCGCTCACTCCGCCGTGCGCTTTCACGAAGATGGCGATGCTGTCCCGCGAGCCGAAGCGTTTACGCCACGTCGTGATCGGCATGTACAGGACCTTGTCCTGCGGATTGCCGAGGACCGAGCCCTGCTTGCGCAGGAGCCCGATGACGCGCATCGGCTGGTCGGCCACCCACATCGTGCGGCCGATCGGATCGAGCGGGCCGAAGAGCTCTTCGCGCACGTCGGAGCCGATGATGATCACCAGCGCCGAGCGCCGCTCCTCGGTGGGCGTGAAGAAGCGCCCCGCCTCGAGATCGAGGTTCTGCAGCTCGGCCATGTTCGACGTCACACCGTTCGTGTCGACGTTCGTCAGCCGCTGGGCGTTGCGCTTGACGTTGCTGTTCGTATCCAGCGACGCACCCGTGATCTCGCAGAGGCCGCAGTGCTCCTTCACCGACTCATAGTCGTTCCAGTCGATGTCCTTCCGCTTGATTGCCTCCAGCCACTGCTCGCGGCTGGTGATGATCCCGTACTTCGTCACGGCATAAACGTCGGGATTGAGCTGGAAGACCTTCTCGGAGATGTAGTTGTTCAGCCCGGAGATGATCGACACGACCGTGACCACGGTCATGACCCCGATGATCACGCCGAGGAGCGTGAGGAAGCTGCGCATCTTGTGAGCGCGCAGCGCGGTTGCCGCGATCCGGAGAGTCTCCATGGGACAGCTGTAAAGCTGTAGAGCTGTAAAGCTGTAGAGCTAGAGGAATCCCCTCAACAGCTCAACAGCTCAATGGCTCAACAGCTACGTCTTCTCCTTGTCGTCTTCCTTCTTCTCTTCCTTCTGCTCCCGCACCTTGCTGCCATCCTTGATGTCGCGGAGGGCGCGGAATGGGCCGGTGACGATCTGCTGGCCCTCGGTCAGGCCTTTCGTGATCTCGATGTTGGTATCGCCGGTGAGGCCGGTCGATACGCCGACGAACGCCACCTTGCCGTCGTTGTGGACGTAGACGCCTTCCTCTTCCTGCGCCTTCGCACCCTGCGTCTTCGGCGCCTTGTCGGCGGCCGGCTTCTCGCGCACCACCAGCGCCTGCAGCGGGATCGACAGCGCCTTGCTGCGCGTGCCGGTGATGATGTCCGCGGAGGCGGAGAAACCGGGACGCACGCCGGCCGGAGGATTGGTGAGCTGGATCTTCACCTCGAAGTTCACCGCCTCGCCGCCGGAACCGGCGCCGTTGGCGGTCATCGGGCTCGAGCCCACTTCCGTGACCTTGCCCTCGAACGTCTTGTTCGGATAGGCGTCGATCGTGACGGTGGCGCGCTGGCCGACCTTCACGTTCGGGACGTCGGTCTCATCCACTTCCATCACCGCTTCCACCACGCTCATGTCAGCGATGGTGAGGAGCTTCGTGCCAGCGTTGTTCATCGTGCCGATGACGGCCACTTCGCCTTCCTCGACCGGCAGCGCCGTAATGATGCCGCCCATCGGGGCAACCATGGTGGTCTTGGAGAGCGTGTCGCGCGCCGCGGTCACGTTGGAGCGAGCCTGCTGGATGCGCTGATCGATCGAAGCCACGTTCGAGCGCGCACTATCGAGTGACGCCCGGGCACGGTCGAGCTCTGCAGCGGGGATGATCTTCTGCTCGAAGTTGTTGCGCGCGCGCTGGTATGTCACTTCCGCCTCGGCGAGCGTGGCCCGGGCACCATCCCGGTCCGAGAAGAGAGCGCGCATCGAGGCCTCCGCACCCTGCGCCGAAGCGGCCAGCTGTTTCTGGTCGATCTGCAGGAGGAAGTCACCCTTCTTGACGACGTCGCCCTCGCGCACGGCCAGATTCACGATCTGCCCCATCACGTTGGCCGAGAGATCGACCTTCCGCTGCGCATCGATCTGCCCATTCGCCGAAACCTTGCTGGTCAGATCCAGCCGCTCGACTTTCCCGAACGTCACCGGCGTCCCTTCCTTGCTCTTCGAGCGGATGGACGCCGTCGTGATGCCGGCGATCAGGATGAGCACAACCACAACAATGATGATCTTCGTTCTGCGTTTCATGCTGCGAGCGTTATACGACGGGAGGGCGGGAGGGTTTCGGGTTCGCAAAGGCACAAAGGCTTAAAGGCTCAGAGGCTCAAAGCAGGGACCTCTGAGCCTTTGCGCCTCTGAGCCTCTGAGCCTCAGCTACCACCGACTCATCACTTCTCCTCGGTCAACCCCGCCGCCCGCTTCACTGCAAACCACCGCTCCCGCGCCTTCCAGAACCGGCTCTGCTTCATGGCCGCGATCTGTTGCTCGAGCGTGTTGCGCTGGTGCTCGGCGACGGCCAGGCGCTCGCGCAGGTCCGCGATCTCGTGCTGCCGGTCGGATACCTGCCGCGCCAGGCCCTGGGCGCGCTCGCGGGCCACGGTGCCGAAGAGCGAGTCGATTGTGCCGATGAAGAGGATGCGCTCGTTCCCGTCTGCGGAGAATGCCGAGACCGTCGCCACCTGATAGCGGAACGAGCGGATGGCGGTATACGGCACGATGCACTCCCACCCCGACCGCTCCGCGCTCTCCGTCCCGAACCACGCCCCGACGTCCGCGCGGGGCGTGAACTCGCGCGTCGACGCCACGACGTGGTCCTCGATCCGGACCTCCACCCGATCCGGCGGCGCATCGACCGTCGTCGCCCACCCCCAGATCCGGATCCCCTCGGCGAGCATGTGCGGCTCCTCGAGGAACCCTTTGGGCACCCGCCGCGGCCTTCCCGCGGCGATCGGCGCCGGCGAGATCACGTAGACATCCTGCCAGTCCGAAAGCGCCCGCGGCAGGCGGACGCACGCCCAATCGGCACCAATTGCAGAGACCTGACCCCGAACATACTCCTCGGTGACCCAGGTCGTCCCATACTCCTCGACGTCCAGCACCCTGCTCTCGCTCTGCGACTCGAACCGGATCCCGTCCACCTGGTTTGGGGTCAGGTCTTCATCGTGCACGCTGAAGATCAGCAGACCTTCCGTTTCCAGCAGGTCCGCCAGCCGCCTCAGCCATGAGGTGAAGGTGACCGGAGGCAGGTGGGTGAAGAGCGAGGCCACGAAAATGAGGTCGTACCGTTCCGGCGCCTCGAATTGGGCAGGGTCCGTCGTCGAAACTAGAGACCTGACCCCAAACTGTTCGGCCTGGAACTCCATGCCGCCTTCGAGGATGTCCGCGACCGTGACCTCGTCCGCCAGGTGCTCGTGGACGAGGAGGCGGGTCAGGCGGCCGTAGCCGCTGGCGAAGTCGAGCATGCGCCGTGGGTGCTTTTGCCTCCAGGACGAGATGTGCCGTACGAGCGCGAACTGATCGAGCGCGCTCTGGAAGTAGTTCGTCACCGCCGCGTCGCGGTCGTGATCGAACAGTTTCATGGCGAAATCGAGCATGTCGTCGCGCTCGTCGATGGCCCGATTCAGCTCGCGCCACCGAGGCACGCGCGTGCGCAGCAGCGCGTCCACCATCGGATGCAGTTCGTCTTTGTCGAAGGCCAGCGTCACGGGCGCGGAAGGTAGCACAAGGAACGCTACAATTCGCCGCCATGCGCCTGACGCTCGTCCTCACGCTGCTCCTCGCCCTCACCACCAACGCTCAGCCCGCCAATCCCGCAGTAGACCGCATCCTCAAGGAAGTCCCGCTGATCGACGGCCACAACGACCTCCCTTGGCAGTACCGCGAGCGCGTGAAGAATCAGCTGGCCCAGATCGACATCCGTCAGGATCAGTCCAAGCTCGAGAAGCCGCTGCACACCGACATCGCCCGCCTGCGTCAGGGACGGGTGGGCGGCCAGTTCTGGTCCGTCTACGTGCCGGCCACGCTCAAGGGAGCAGACGCCGTGCAGGCCACGCTCGAGCAGATCGACGTCGTGCACCGTCTCGACGCCACGTATCCGGACACGTTCGAGCTCGCCCTCACCGCCGACGACGTGGTGCGCATTCACAAGGCCGGCAAGGTGGCCTCGCTGATCGGCATGGAGGGCGGCCACTCGATCAACAACTCCCTGGCCGTGCTGCGCCTGATGTACGACGCCGGCGCGCGCTACATGACCCTCACCCACTCCGCGAACAACGACTGGGCCGATTCCGCCACCGCCGATCCCGTGCACAACGGGCTCACCCCGTTCGGCAAGGCTGTCGTTGGCGAGATGAATCGCCTGGGCATGCTCGTCGATCTCTCCCACGTCGCGCCGAAGACCATGCACGATGCGCTCGACGTCACCGCCGCGCCGGTGATCTTCTCCCACTCGTCCGCTCGCGCCATTGCCGGCCACCCGCGCAACGTGCCCGATGACGTACTCCGGCGCCTCCAGCAGAACGGCGGCGTGGTGATGGTGACGTTCGTGCCCGGGTTCGTCTCCGAGAAGCTGCGCACGTTCCAGTCGCTGCGCGAGGCGGAGGAGGGGCGGCTGAAATCGCTGTTCAGCGGCGAGCCGCAGAACGTGAAAGACGGGCTCGCGAAGTGGGATGCCGCCAATCCGCGTCCCGTGGCTACCATCAGCGACATCGCCGATCACATCGAGCACGCCATCCAGGTGGCCGGCGAGGATCACGTCGGCATCGGAGGGGATCTCGACGGCATCGGCACCACGCCGGCCGACCTCACCAGCGTGGCCGACTATCCGAAGCTCTTCGCCGAGCTGCTCCGCCGCGGCCATTCCGAGCAGCAGCTGAAGAAGATCGCCGGTCTCAATGTTCTCCGCGTGATGAAGCAGGCCGAGGCCGTGTCGGCGAAACTGCGCAAGGAACGCCCCGCGGTGGATGCCCTGATCGAGGACCTCGACAAGAAGTAACTTCTGCAATCCATGCCCCCGGCCCGAACAAAACTTCCTCATGCCCTGACACCGTTGCTCGGCCGCAAGCGCGAGCTCGACGAAACCACGCGCCTCCTCGGCGCGACGCGTCTCTTGACCATCACCGGCGCCGGCGGCAGCGGCAAGACCCGCCTGGCGCTGGAACTGGCCCACCGGAATCGCGACCGGTTCGAGGATGCGATCTGGGTCGATCTCGCGCCGCTCTCCGATCCCGATCTCATCGGGCAGCAGATCATCGACGCCATGGGTGTGCGCGAGCTCGCCGCCGAGGACGTGCTGCGCCTAGTGATCGACGCCGTGAGCGACCGTGCCGTGCTTTTCATCCTCGACAATTGCGAGCACCTCGTGCACGCCAGCGCCGTCGTCACCGAGGAGATTTTACGCAGCTGCCCGAACACCTCCATCGTGGCCACGACGCGCGAGGCCCTCGGCATCCGCGGCGAGCAGACCTGGCTCGTCCCGCCGCTCTCGGCCGAAGACGCCGCCCAGCTCTTCATCGAGCGGGCACGGTCGGCGGCGCCGGCGTTTGTCCCCGAGGACGCCGCCATTGCGCACATCTGCGCGCGTCTGGACGGCATCCCGCTGGCCATCGAGCTGGCCGCGGCGCGAGTGAAAGTGCTCTCGCTCGCCGAGATCGCGGCGCGGCTCGACGATGCCTTCCGCCTGCTCTCCTCGGGGTCGCGGACTCTGCCGCGCCACCGCACGATCCGCGAGACGATCGACTGGAGCTACCGACTCCTGTCGACAGATGAACAGGTCCTTCTCCGCCGGCTGGCCGTGTTCGGCGCTACCTTCTCGCTCGATGCCGCCGAGGCCGTCTGCGGCGACATCGACGTCCTGACGCACCTCTCCGCGCTGGTCGACAAGTCGCTGGTGCTGGTCGAGCAGTCGCGCTACCGCCTGCTCGACACCGTCCGCCAGTTCGCCGCGGAAAAGCTCGACGAGGCAGGCGAGCGCGAGGCACTCGGCGAACGGCACGCCCGTTACTTTGTGGCGCTCATGGAAGCGCTCGAGCCGCACGTCTTCGCGGGCGCGGTCGATCCGGCCGCACTGTCGATCATCGATCAGGACATCGACAACATCCGCGCGGTCCTCGATCGCGGCAAAGGCGGCGATCTCGAGCTGCGCCTGCTCTGGGCGCTGCACTGGTACTGGTTCGCGCGCGCCCACTTTCACGAGGCCCGGCGGCGCCTCACCAGCGCTCTGGCCCGCGCCGGCGACGCCGATCCGGTGGTGCTGGCCAAAGCCAAAACTGCCGCCGCGAACGCGGCCGCGTGGCAGGGCGACTGGACCGCGCTCCGTCCTCTGGTCGAGGATGCGGTGGACGTGCTGCGCGGGAGCTCGGACTCTCGCGCCCTGTCAAATGCGCTCAACCTCCTCGGCACCGGTCAAGCCTTCGCCGAGGGTGACCACGGCGCCGCTATCCGCTCGTTCATGGAAGCGCGCAAACACGGCGAAGGCGTTTCCCTGGCGCTGACGCTCTACTGGACCGGACTGGCCGCGCAACTGCGCGACGATCTGGAATCCGCGCGAGCGGCGTTCGAGGAGGCGCACCAGATCGGCGTCCGCTTCGACAACAAGCCGGCTACCGCCCACCCGCTCACCGCCCTCGGGCACATCTCCCTGCTCGAAGGAAAGCGCGACGAGGCCATCCGCTGCTTTCGCGACGCACTCGCCATCCACGCCGAGGTCGACGATCGGTGGGGCCTCACGCACGTCATCGAAGGAATCGGTCTGCTCCTCCTCGAGGCAGGCGAAGCCGAAACGGGCACGCGCCTCATCGCCGCGGCCTCGGCAACCTGGCTGCACCTCGGCGCGCGGCCCGGCCGCGACTCCGCGTTCGAAGAAGAAAAGGCCGGCCGCATCCGTGAGGCTCTCGGCGACGACCGGTTGCGCATCGTCCTCGCCTCGGGCGCGGCTATGTCCTACGACTCCATGGTGGCGCTGGCGCGCGAACAAGTGAACCATCTCGGCACCGCCAGCGCGCCCGTCCACGCACCGCTCTCCGTTCGCGCGCTCGGACCGCTCGTCATCGAGCGTGACGGCCAGACCGTCGAAGAGTCTGCCCGGTCGCGCGAGCTCCTCCTCTACCTGCTCTGCCACCCATCGGGCCGGACCAAGGAACAGATCGGCGCCGCGCTCTGGCCCGACTCCGACGCCTCCAAGCTGCGCAACAACTTCCACGTCACCCTGCATCGCCTGCGCAAGAGCCTCGGCGCCGCCGAATGGATCGTCGTCGACGGCGACACCTACGCCCTGGACCGCTCGCGCGGCGTGGAATTCGACGCCGAGACCTTCGAGCGCGAAGCCAACGCCGCCATCGCCAATCGCGAGAAAACCGCCCGCAACATCGACCGCCTCACCCGCGCCGCCGGCCTCTACCGCGGCGACTTCTTCGACAACGCCCGCGACAGCGAGTGGCACCTCCCCACCCGCAACCGCCTCCGCGACCTCTACGCCCGCACCCTCGACACCCTCGGCCGCGCCCACACCGCCGCCGGCAACCACCCCGCCGCCGCCCAGGCCTACCAACGCCTCGTCGACCTCGACGACCTCGACGAAGAAGCCGCGAGACACCTCATCGCCGCCCTGGAAAAACAAGGCGACCCCGCCGGCGCCAAACGCGCCCACCGCCGCCTCTCCGCCGCCCTGAAGCGCGAGTTGAACGAAGAACCCTCGTTCTAACCGGGGTCAGGTCTTCCATTTCCGGTTCGGGGTCAGGTCTTCCGTTTCGGTCTTCGTCCCCGGCTTGGGGGTCAGGTCTCTGGTTCCCCCGAACTTACAGTTCCCAGTCCTAAGACGGGGCCAGGTCTCTCATTCCCGGTTTGGGGTCAGGTCTCTGGGTTCCCCGAACTTACAGAGACCTGACCCCAACTCCCGTAAGCGCCTTGTAAGCGCCCCTGCCTACCTTGCAGGTTGATGAGATACCTGTTCGCACCGATCCCCTTTACCGGTCATGTGAATCCGGGACTGCCGATTGCGCGTGAGCTCGTTCGTCGGGGCCACGACGTCCGCTGGTACTCCTCGCCGCGTTTCAAGCGCGCCATCGAGAGCACCGGCGCGCGATGGATCCCGTTGCGCCAGGCGCTGCCGCTCGACGAAGAGCGCCTGAGCGAAATGTGGCCCGACCGCCCGTCCGAAGGCATCGCTCAGATGCAGCACGACATCAAATACGTCTTCGTCGAGTTCATCCGAGGCGCTCTCGCGGACCTCGAGGAAGAGCTGCGCCGCGAACCGGCCGACGTCGTCATCGCCGACAACGGCTCCGCCGTCGTCGAGGCCATCCATCAGAAACTCGGCATTCCCTGGGCTGTCTACGGCATGTCCGTCTTCACCATGTCCAGCCGCGACACCGCGCCGTTCGGCCTGGCTCTGCAGCCAAGCTCCACTCCGCTGGGACGCCTGCGCAACAAGTTCCTTTATTGGCTCGTCGAACGCGTCATCTTCCGCGAAGCCAGCCGGTACAACCAGCAGCTCCGCCGCGAGATCGGCCTCCCGCCCCTGCGCCGGAGCATCTTCGACTTCGCCAAAGATGCCGACCTCTACCTCCAGAGCGGCGTCCCAGCCTTCGACTACCCCCGGACAGACCTCCCCGAAAACGTCCACTTCATCGGCGCCCCGATCCCCGAGCCCCCCGCTGGCTGGACCCCGCCCTCCTGGTGGGGTCAGGTCTTTCCTTCCCCGTCTCGGGGTCAGGTCTCTCATTCGACACCCGCAAACAAAGACCTGACCCCGTCTGGTTGGGGTCAGGTCTCTGGAAAACGCATCGTTCTGGTAACCCAGGGAACCATCAACAACGATTTCGACCAGTTGATCCGTCCGGCGATCCGGGCGCTGGCGGACGAGAACGTCCTGGTCATCGTGACCACTGGCAGCAGGAATCCTGAGGAGGTCGAAATCGATCCGCTGCCCTCGAACGTTCGTGTCGAGCGCTTCATCCCCTACGCGCACCTGATGCCGCACGTCGACGTCCTGCTGACGAACGGCGGCTTCGGCTCAATCCAGATCGCCCTCGCGCACGGTGTGCCGGTGGTGGCCATCGGCAAGACCGAAGAGAAACCTGAGATCGCCAATCGCGTCAACTATGCAGGCGTCGGCATCGGGCTGAAGGTGCTCATCCCGACGGAGACGCAAATCCGCGAAGCGGTGCGGACCGTATTGTCTGTACCCGCTTATGCAGCACGCGCCGAGGCCATGCGGTACGAGTTGTCCGGCCTCGACGCGGCAAAAATCGGCGCTGATCTGCTCGAAGAGCTGGCCGGCCGGTGTGACGTAGAAGAAGCGCTCGAACGGAGCGCGTGACCCTGGAAGCCCGAGGAAACCATGACTGGAATCGGAATCGTCGCAGTCTTTCTCATGATCTTCGTCACCGTGTCGCGCGACGAAGAAATGACCTAGAGCCCACCCAGCGCGAGTAACCGCCGCGCTTTCTCTCTCCTCTCTCTCTTTTCTCTCCTACCTCCTAACGAGTGGCGCCGGCCGTTGCATCCGGCCGGCGCCGACGCCTCCCCGCCCCTCTGGATGTGGCACGGAAGTATGATGCCCTCGGTTGTGCGCGCGAATTTCTCGCTGCTGCAGTCAGCCACCAACCGATCCCAAGGGGAGTCAGATGTCTGAAAGTACCAACCCATTCGCCGATCTTGGCCTGCGCGCCGAAATCGTCGAGACACTTACCGCGCTCGGATACGAAGTGCCGACGCCGATTCAGGAACGCACCATTCCACTGATGCTGGCGGCGCGCGACCTCATCGGTCAGGCACAGACCGGCACCGGTAAGACCGCCGCTTTCGCGCTGCCGATCCTCGAAAAGATCGATCCGAAACTGCGCGACACGCAGGCGCTCGTGCTCACGCCGACGCGCGAGCTGGCCATGCAGGTCGCGGACGCCATTCACTCGTACGCCGTGAAGATCGGTGCGGTCAGCATCCTGCCGGTGTACGGCGGCGCGCCGATCTTCCCGCAGCTCAAACGCCTGGAGCGCGGCGCGCACATCGTGGTCGGCACGCCGGGACGTCTGATCGATCATCTCGAGCGCGGCAGCCTGAACCTCTCGAAGATTCGCGTGCTCGTGCTCGATGAAGCCGACGAAATGCTGAAGATGGGCTTCGCCGAGGAAGTCGACAAGATCCTGGCGGCCGTTCCTGAGGAGCGGCAAATCGCGCTCTTCTCCGCCACTATGCCCGAGGAAGTGATGCGCGTCGCCAAGCGTCACCTCCGCAACCCCGAGCGCGTGGAGATCGAGCATCGCAGCGTCTCCGCGGGCGCGCCGGCGATCGAGCAGCGCTTCCTCAACGTCTCCGAGGGACAGAAACTCGAGGTGCTGACGCAAATCCTCGAGCTGCAACCCGCCGAGGCTGTACTCATTTTTCGCCGGACCAAGACGGGATCGGCCGAGCTGGCCGAGAAGCTCGAGGGACGCGGCTTCGCCGCGGTGGCCATGCACGGCGACATGACCCAGCCCCTGCGCGAGAGCGTCATCCGCCGGTTGCGCGCGGGACAGGTCGAGATCGTGGTGGCCACCGATGTCGCGGCGCGCGGCCTCGACGTCGAGCAGATCGAGCACGTCATCAACTACGACGTTCCGTACGACGTCGAGGCCTACGTCCATCGCATCGGACGCACGGGGCGGGCCGGCCGCACCGGCCTCGCCACCATGTTCATCACCCCGCGCGAGCGGAAGATGATGCGGGAGATCGAGCGCTACACCGGCACGCCTATCAAGCCGATGAAGATGCCCACACGCGCTGACATCGCCGCCAAACGCATCGGCGTCTTCAAGGACAGCATCCGCAAGACCATCGCCGAAGGCGATCTCGACATGTACGTCGAGCTCGTCGAACAACTCGTTGAGGAAGGGCCGTTCGACATGGCCGACATCGCCGCCGCCGCCGCGCGCATCGCCAACGGCTCGCGCTCGCTCGTCAAGGCACGCGAGGAAGAGACCGTCGAGCGCATCGAAGCGCGCAGCGAGGCAGCCGCTCCGCGGCGCGAGCGTCCGAGCCACCGCGATGACGCAGCCGGCGACAGCGACGACGCCGGAGCGACCGACAAGACCATCACCCTCTCGATGTCCGTCGGCCGCGCCAACGGCATCCGCCCCGCCGACGTCGTCGGTTCCATCGCCAACGAAGCCGGCATCCCCGGCCGCGAGATCGGCCCGATCGACATCCAGGAAGACATCACCTACGTCGGCATCCCCCAGCGCTATGTCGAGGTCGTGCTTGAGAAAGTCGGCAAAGCCCGCTTCCGCGGCCGCGCCGTCAACCTCAAAGTCGCCCTCCCCGGCTCCCAAACCGCCCGCCGCCCCTCCCCCCGCCCTGACCGCGACGACCGCCCGCCCCGCAAATACGACCGCGCGGGGTCAGGTCTTCCGAAATACGACCGCGCGGGGTCAGGTCTTCCGAAGCGAGCCGCGGGGTCAGGTCTTCGGAAACATGCCGAACATTCCAAGGGGTCAGGTCTTCGCGATCGCACGGAAGTGCGATCCGGAAGACCTGACCCCAAACCTCGCAGCTACGGAAGACCTGACCCCGACAAACCGCGCCCCTACGATCGGCCAAGGCCGGCCGGGTCCGCGGCGCCGCGCCGTCCGATGGCGTCCGGCCCCCGCGATCACGTGGGGTCAGATCCTCGCGATCGCGTTACCCGGGCCACGGGGTCAGGTCCTCGCGATCGTGCGGCGGCACCGGCCACTCGGCCTTACACTCGGGACGACCGCGCGCCGCGCACCTCCGCACGCCCCGGATCCGCCGATCGTCCGCCGCGACGCGACGACCGTCTGCCGGGCCGCGAGTACTCGCCACGCACTCCCAAACCGTTTTATAGTGACGTCAAAAAAGGCGGATTCAAGGGTAAGAAGCGCAAATGATCCACACCGTCATTACCGGAAGCGGCAGCCACATCCCGGAGCGGGTCATCCCCAACGAAGATTTCCTCGGCCACGACTTCCGTGGCGCCGATCAGAAGACGCTCGACAAGCCGAACGCGGACATCCTGCGTCAGTTCGAATCGATCACCGGTATTCGCGAGCGCCGTTACGCTCCGGACGCGATGGTGACCTCCGACCTCGCCACCGATGCTGCACGCCAGGCGTTGCAGTCCTCGGGCATCGACGGCGAGTCGCTCGACGGCATCATCGTCGCCCACAACTTCGGCGACGTACGCGCCGGCAGCACCCACGCGGATCTCGTCCCCTCCCTCGCCGCTCGCGTGAAAGCGCGTCTCGGCATCCGCAATCCGTTCTCGGCCGCCTGGGACCTCGTCTTCGGTTGTCCGGGATGGCTGCAGGGCGTGATCGTGGCGGACTCGATGATCCGGGCGGGCGATGCCAAACGCATCATGGTCATCGGCGCGGACACGCTCTCGCGCATCTCCGATCCCCACGATCGCGACAGCCTGATCTACGCAGACGGCGCCGGCGCCGTCATCGTCGAAGCCAGGGACACCGACGCGGGAATCCTCGCCCATGCCGCGCGCTCCGACGCGCTCGACTACTCGAACATGCTGTCCATGGGCTCCTCGTACCATCCCGAGGCGTTTCTCGAATCGCTGTTCCTGAAGATGGAAGGGCGCAAGTTGTACAAGTACGCGCTCAACAACGTAGCCGGTGCGATGAAAGAGGCGCTGAGCCGCGCCGGCGTCGACGCGCGCGACGTGAAAAAGGTGCTCATCCATCAGGCCAACGGCAAGATGGACGAGGCCATCCTGGCGGCGTTCTACGAGCTATACGGCATCGCCGAACCGCCAGATGGCGTCATGCCGATGACCATTTCCTGGCTCGGCAACAGCAGCGTGGCCACTGTGCCCACGCTGCTCGATCTCATCGTAAAAGGCAAGATGCCGGAGCATTCGTTCGCCTCCGGCGATCTCATCGTATTCGCGTCCGTCGGTGCGGGGATGCACATCAACGCGGTGGTGTATCGCTGGCCATGAGCTGGCGCGTGCCCGCGAGCATGCCGCACGCGGCATGCCTCGCCGCACCGCCTGAATAGCGACGAACGACCGGGACATCCTCGAGCGAGCGAAGAGCGTCGCGGAAATGCGACAGCTCGTCATCCGTGGCGCGGCGGTATCCATCGAGCCGCGCGTCGTTGACGTCGATCAGATTGAGCCGCAGCGGAATGCCGGCGAAATGCTGATGCAGCGCTTCGATTTCGTCCCGCCCTGTATTGATCCCGCCGAGGACGACCCAGGCAATCGTCACACGCCCGCCGGCAGCGCGCTGATACACACGCACGGCCTCGGCGAGCTCGTGCACCGACCAGGCCGACGCGGCGGGAACAAGCTCGCGGCGACGCTCGTCGATCGCGGACGTCAGCGACACGATGAGCTTATGGGGACGGCGCTCGCGTGCGAAACGGTGAATTGCGGGCACGATGCCCACGGTTGAAATCGTGATGGCTTTCGCTGCAATGCGTCCGCCACAGGGATGCGAGAGGATCTCCGCGGCGCGCATGACCGCCACGTAGTTGTGCAGCGGCTCGCCCTGTCCCTGGAACACCGCGCCCGTCACGACGCCCGGCGCCTCATCGCGAACCGCCACAAACTGCGCGACGATCTCCCACGGCTCGAGATGCCGCGTCAGGCCCAGCCGTCCCGTTGCGCAGAAATCGCACGCCATCGCGCAACCTGCCTGACTCGAAAGACACACGGAGAAACGACCCTCTATCTCGAGCGGAATGCGCACGGCCTCGACGAATGCGCCATCGTGAAGGCGGAAGAGATACTTGACGAAACTATCGGAAGGATCAGTAGCGCGCTCCACGATCTCCAGCCGGCGACGATCGACCAGCACATCCACCGCGGCCTCGACGGCACGTGGCACCGGCCGCGCGACCGGATGCCCCTCGCGCCCATGCGCGATGCCATGCGCCACCAAACGCCGAGCCTCCGCATCGCGCACCGCGACGTCGTGATCCCGGAGATACGCAGCAAGCTCCTCCGGCAAAAATCCGAACAAGTGACGCACTGGAGGCATCTTATCGCCGGAAGGCGTTGCGTAGGGTCGCGCCTTCTTTCAATTGGGGTCAGGTCTCTCGTTCGCGAATGGGGTCAGGTCTCTGCTTCCTTCCAAATGGGGTCAGGTCTCTGGATTCATATCGTTAAACGAGAGACCTGACCCCCGACGACCCCGACGAGGAGACCTGATCCCAACGAGCCACTTTTTCGCGGGCATTCCACCCTGTGTAGTGCCTTGGCACTCAGAGCTTCCATTCCGAGGAGGTTTTCGCGCCAAATAGGCGGTAATTGCCGCCGCACAGGTAGAGGTTTGCTGTCATCTGTGGATGCCGAGGTAGCCTCGGTTGCTATGGCAAGACCGCTGAGACTTGAATACGAAAATGCGATTTGGCATCTGACCGCGCGCGGGAATGAACAGCGAGACATCTTTCGCGACGACATCGATCGCGAGCGCTTCATCACCCTGTTCGGTCAGACGGTCCTCCGATTTGGATGGAAGGTGCTGGCGTGGGTGCTGATGTCGAATCATTACCACCTCGTCGTCCAGACGCCGCAGCCCAACGTGTCGCGTGGCATGCATTGGCTGAACGGACGCTACGCGCAATGGTTCAACCGTCGTCATGATCGTCACGGCCATCTCTTTCAGGGCAGATTTCACGGCGTTCTGGTCGAGAAAGAAGGTTACCTGCTCACGGTTGCACGCTATGTCGTGCTGAACGCTGTGCGGGCAATGATGGTCGAGACGGCGGCGGATTGGCGTTGGAGCAGCTATCGACAGACTGCAGGATTCGAGATCCCTGCTCCCTGGCTCGCAGCGGAAGATCTGCTCGAGAGTTTCGGCGGTGCCAATGCACAAGGTTGTGATCAATACGTCCAGTACGTCGCCGGAGGCAAGGGACAGCCGTCGCCCTGGAACGATCTCGTGGGCCAGATTTACCTCGGTAGCGCCGATTGGATCGAGCAAGTCGGCAACCGGATCGCCACTGCGCCGAGGAGCGCCGAGCACTCGCGCGAACAGCTGCGACCGGGCCGGCCCGCCATGAACGATATCGTGGCAACGGTTGCCGAAGCCTTCGAGTCGGACGCCGATCATTTGCTTTTCATCGATCCGAGGATCGTCGACGGAGAAGAGCGTCGCGGCGTTCATCGTGGATCCTGACGTCCGACTCATGACGGTCACGGTCAATCTCGTGTCCTATACTCCGCGCGTGGTCCGCACCGCCATCGAAGCATTCATTGCCATTCTGCTGTTCGGCTGCATCCCGGTCGTCATCAAGATGGTCTCTGCCAATCCGTATACGATCGGGATCTTCCGCCTGGCGCTGGCAACCCTGGCCCTCGCGGCGTTCATGGCGGTTCGTGGTGAGCTTCGCCGGGTGGCGCGCGCAGACCTGATCCGGCTGGCTGCGATCGGCCTTCTTTTCTTCGGCCACTGGCTGACGCTCTTCTTTGCGGTGAAGGTCTCGTCGGCATCGATCGGCGCGATCGGCCTGTCGACTTACGGCGTCGATCTGCTTCTCCTCGGGGTGTTCTTCGCCGGCGAGCGCCCACGCGCCGTCATCATCGTCGCCGTCCTTCTCGCGGCAACAGGCGCCGTGCTCGTCGTACCGGCGTTCGACCTTCACAACTCGACGGTACTGGGAATGCTCCTGGCCTGCGCCAGCGCGCTGATGTACGCGGGCCTGCCGCTGCTCCATCAACGCTGGTCACGGATCCCGACCGGCATTCGTACCCTCGGACAATTCGGCTTCGCGCTGCTCTTCTTCTCGCTCTTCATCACGAAAACGAACTGGAACCTGACCCTGCGCGATTGGGCGGGGCTGCTATTTCTCGCCATCGGCGTGACGCTCATCGCGCACAGCCTCTGGGTACGCGTGACCACACGCCTCTCTCCCTCGTCCACCAGCATCCTCTACTACGCCAACATCCCCATCGCCATCGGCCTGAGCGAATGGATCCTCGACGAACCACTCACCGTCCGCACGATGAGCGGTGCTGCCCTGATCATTACCTCGGGCCTGATCGGATTGGCAACGCGGCGAACGTAACGGGGGTCAGGTCTTCGGATGTCTCAATCCGCGGGGTCAGGTCTCTCGATGCAGCCGGGTTATCCCGAATAACTCTCATCCTGCTCGATGCGCGACAGGATCCAGTCGAAATCGCCAGCCGTGAGCTTGCCCCCGCAGAATGTGCAGACGCCCGCGGCCCCAACCGCGACAGGCGCCCCGCAGTTCGGACAGGCGAGCTTCGTCGCCGCGGTGGCGGTGCGCGTCCGGATGAGTGTCCAGTATTCAGTCCATCGACGTAACTGGAGCCCTGACCCCGCGACGGTACGGCCAGCCTCGTCCACCGTGTGATCGCGGCCTTCGGCGTAGATCCGCACCGTGATCGATTCGTAGAATGCATCGCTGTCGATCTTCACCGGCTCGACCGACGCGACCCGGAAATCCGACACGATGTTCCGCAGCCGCTGGCGCCTGTACGCATCGATCCAGTAGCGATGCATCTGGAACAGGCTCTCGGTCTCCAGCGGCCGCACGCGCTCCCAGTCCCGTGCCGTCCAGGCATCCTGCAGTTCGACGACGATGGCGCGCACGCGCAGCTCGAACGCCTCCCACCGGAACTCGGGATGAGCTACTTCGAAATTCGCACGAGCATGACCGAAGTTCGCCTGATAGCGCGTCGCGCGCTCCGTGCCCTGCTCCGGCACGTTCGACGTCAAGAGCGGCCCCCGCGTCTCCTTCGTCCTGAGGCTCACGGCGCGCACGTACCACTGGAACGCACCACTGTCGATCTTCACGCCGCAATATGGACACGCGCCGTCGGTACGCGTCTGCAGCGCCGCGCCGCATCGCGGACAGTGTTCTGCCTTCGCCTTCTCCGGCGGCGGAGACAGGATGTCGCGCCGGCGCTCCAGCACCCACTGCTCCTTGACGTAGAAACTCGTCTCGGCCGGCCCAACGACTTCCGTGTAATTGCTCTCGTAGACGATCGTGACCGTGACCTGCGGCGTGTCGAGACCGCGCACGCCGGCGATGCTCATCGCTCCAACGACGACCCCGCGCACCTCTCTCAGCCCCGCTGGACTGCGCGAACGCAGCGCTTGACGCGCAGCCTCGCTGAGGTATGGCGCATACCGGTCGAGATCTCCGGCTCCACGCGCGTAGTGCGCCTTCGCGTAGAGCGAATAGCAGAAATCGCAAAACGTGATCTCGGAAAAATTCGGATCGTAGCGTCGGAGTCCGTCCAGCCGTGCCGGCGCGCCGGAAGCTCCGGGCGACGTGCTGATCGTCACGACTTCGGGCGCATTCTTCCTGCGGAACCAGCGGATGATGACGATCAGTACGATGATGTCCACCGGGATGCCGATCGCCGGATACTCGATCGTCAGCCAGAGCAGGAAGCGGAAGAGGTAGTACAGGAGCTCGGCGCCGCCGCCTCCGTCGCTACTGCCGCCTCCCGAGGAACTGCTGCTGCCGCCGCCGGAATACGACTCCCCGCCGCCGACGCGCGCCAGGAGATCAGGACCGGCAAACAGAAGACCTGACCCCACCAGCAACAGGACCAGCAAGGGGCGAAGTCGGCGGCGCGGCATCACTCGATCACGAACCGCGGCACGTTGCCCAGCTCGTCCACGTCTTCCTGGCGCGATGGCAGGTAACACTCCAGCAGCGGCGTGAGAGCTCCCACGATCTCCAACACTGTCTCCGTCGTGGCACGGCGCCCGCGCGCGATTTCGGCAATCCGGTTCCATTCGAGCGATGGCACGGCAGCCAGCACACCGCGATCGGCGAGAAGCTCGATGCGCCCCTCGAGCAGCGAGAGATAGACCAGCACGCCCGACTCGCTCATGGTGTTCGCGACACCACGTTCGTGAAACACAGACGCCGCCACGAGATGCACCTGCGCAACCCGCTCGCGGCTTGTGGTCATGAGATGCCTCACCGAATCACTCTTGCGCGAGAGGAACAGCCCCAGTACCCACGCCGCCGCCACGTCCGCCACGACCCATCCCGCGCGAAACGGCCACGGCGAAAAGAGCAGCACCACCAGCGCGACGAACGCGATGAGCGCCGCGAACCGCGCATCCGCGTGTGCATAGGAGCCCGAGCGTGAACGGATCTCGATGACAACCTCGGCGCACGAGCAAAGCTCCAGCTCGCGTACGGCATCGGTCAGCGCCGCGGTCACTGCCGGTTCGATCTTCTTCGCCAAGATTCAGTTCCACGACGCGCCGCACTCGGTGCAGCGCCACCGGTCCGAGATGAGCAGAAACAGCCCGGCTGCGCCAACGGCAAAAAACGCGGCGTCGGTGAGACCGACCGCAACGCCAATCGCCAGTCCGAGCGTGGCCACACCCGCAAACGCGGCAATCCGCGGCGCAGAAACGACCACGGACGATCCACACGCCTTACACACCACCTCGGCGGGCGCCTCGTACGCCTCCTCGATCATAGGCAGTGCAGGACAGGCAGTGTCCAGAACATCGTAGGCACGATACGCGTCCTCGTTGTGGACCTCGAGCCGCACATCTTCCACCTCCGACTCGATCCCCGCCGAGTCCATGGCGCTCTTCGCCACCTCGGCGTCCGTGGAACCATGGAACTGCGCGATCGTCACCAGGGCGTCAGACATCGACAAGGAAAAGGGCCGCACGCCGCATCCGATTCCCTGAGGGTCAGATCTTTGGTCTGGGAGCATCCTCCAGACATGGGGTCAGGTCTCTAGATAAACGCGTCTAAACAAAGTCCTGACCCCAGACACAAGTTAACGGAAGACCTGACCCCAACAAACCCTGGGGTCAGGTCTCTATTTTGAGTTCAGCTAACAAAGACCTGACCCCAGAAAACGAAATGAAGACCTGACCCCCCAAAAAAAGCCAAAAAAAAGCCGCCGCGGTTTCCCGCGGCGGCCTTCAACTTCTCTACGTGTGATGGAGACTACGGGCAGACACCGGCCGGGATCGTGAACGACTCGGTCACGGTGATGACGCCGCCGCTGATGCTCGAGGTCGCGCCCTGGCCGACGCCGTACTGGGCGAAGGCTGTCCAGACTTTGCAGTCGTTCGTGGCGGTACCGGCGAGGATGCCGTCGCGCATCTGCTGGAAGTTCGGGGCGGCGGGGGTGAAGCGCATGCCCTGCACGAGGTCGCGCAGGAGGTCGGTGTTGGTCAGGCCGCCGGCGGTGTAGAGCTCGAGGAGCCTCCAGCCGATGGCGCCGTAAACCTCGCCGTCGAAGTGCACTTCGCTGCCGGTGACGCTGCCGTAGGTGCGCGGGAACCCGGCGTACGGAGCGCTGCGGATGCCGAGCGGGTCGCTGGACGAGTACTCGCCCATGCGGTCGTCGCCGTTCATGACCAGCGCCAGGACATCGCCCATGCCTTCGCCGATGGCGCCCGACATCGGGCCGCTCATGCTGCCGATCATGCGCCAGGTCAGGCCGTGGCCGTACTCGTGGAAGACGATGTCGGCGTCGAGGTCACCGTCGCGCTGCAGCGGCGTCGGCGTCGTCTTGCGGATGGTGGTGTTGCTGCCGGCAGCGGCCTTGACGGACGCGCCGTCGGTCTGGCCGACGAATACCGAGGAGATGGTGATCGTGCTGTCGGTGCCGCCCATCTCCATCACGCCGTCGCCGGCGTTGTTGGCGATGATGACGCCGATGGCGCCCTTGAGCTGGGCGTTCTTCACCTTGACCGTGAACGCACAGGTGCCGCGGTCGATGACCGCGATCCTGCCGGTGAGTGTCGTGGAGATGGCGGTGCAGCCATCCGCCGGCGAGGTCACGGTGATGATGCCGGTCTTGCCGGTGGTCGTCAGCACCGGACCGAACCCGGCACCACCCGCGGCGTAGGTGTTGGCGCCGACCAGGACCTGGTGCGACGGCTTGCCGGTGAAGAGGTACATCTGCATGCGCGGGTTGCCGCCTTCAGCCGGCGTGGCGAAGTTGGCGTTGTCGGTACCGCTTCCGTCCTGCGCCTCGGCGTTCACCGAGTCGCTGCCGGCGCCGCCGCGGCTGAAGTTGTTCTCCTGGAAGTTCGCTTCGGACTCATTGAAGCCGGCCACGTACAGCTCGTCGTGGATGCGGTTGTTGAGGTAGAAGAGGTTCTGCACGGCCACGGCGCGATTGGCGGTCGTGCTCGGAGCCGCGGCGAGGTTGCTCACCGTCGTGAACTGGCCGTTGGTGACGTTCGAGCCGCCGCTGTCGGGCTGATTGTTGCTCGGCGACGCATCGAGGTAAGCGTGCACGTTGTTGCCGGTGATGTTGATGGTCTTGTGCGTGCCGGCGTTGAGCCAGCCGTTCGGCGACGGAGCCGTGCCGGGAGGCGCGACCGGGGCCGGACCGCTGACGAGCGTCTGCGCGCCTTTGCCCGGATCTTCGACATAGACGAAGTACTGGTCGTTGTTCGTGCGCAGCTCGACGTTGAGGACTTCGCCCTCACCGCTGACGAGCGTGTGATTGAGCAGGTTCTTCTGGCGGGTCCAGGTCTCGACGAGGAAGCCTTCGCGCAGCGAGCCGTCCTGCATCGACACGAGCACGCGCTCGACCTGCGGAGCAACATAGAAGTAGCCGCTGCCGGAGTCGGAGGTGAAGGCGACCGTTCCGTCCTGGGTGCGCGCCTGGCGCGGCGCGGAGACGCCCGGGTGGACGCGGCCGAGGGCGGCGCGGAGCGCCTGCTCTTCGTCGATCACGGCCCGGGTAATGTGCGCCGGAACCGGAGCGAGGTTCTCGATCAGGTGCACGACCTGGCCCTGATCGTTGATGGCTGCTTTGACGTAGGAGCCGTAAACCACCAGCCCGTCGACGCGCTGGTCGGCGCGCACATGGGTCAATCCGTCATCCGAGCGCGAGAAGCCGGCGGACTGCCCGGCGATCCTGTTGCGGCTCTTGGAATCATCGGCGATCGTGCGGACCGTGGCGGCGTCATGACCGTGCGAGGTCAGGAAGCGCATGACCACAGCGGCCGGCGAATCGGTCGATGGGAAAGTGAGGGCTCCACGCGCATCAGAGCTGTGGATCTGCGCCGGACGGCGCTCCCAGGTAGAACGGTTCTGCGCGGTAACGGGCAGAATGACCGTAAAACTCAACAGTACAGCAAGGACAAAACGGCGGTTCTGATTCAACGAAGGCCTCCGGGTCGGCTGAACGGTGAATGAAAGCCCCTACACGCGCAGCTATCGCGCTGCAGGGGAGCCTTGGATTGCTGACGGAACGGCGGATGGTACGCCTGGACGTCATCGGAACGCAAGAGTTCCGTCATGCTTTCCAAAAATATCCGGCGCCGCCTGTATCCTTTTGCACGTGCGGAACATGAAACACATCGGCATCCTCGCGCACAGCGCCGACGGCGCCGCGCTCTGCTTTCTCGAGATGTGCCGCGAAGGTGCACGGCGGCTCGGCGTACACATGCATCCTGAGATCACGATGAGCATCGTGCCGATGGGCGAATGTCTCGAGGCGTGGGAGCGCATGGATCTGCCGTTCCTCAACGCCGCGCTCGCGCGCACGGCGCAACGTCTGGCTGACGCGCGGTGTGATTTTTTCGTCTGTCCCGACAACACCGCACACATCGCCTTCGAGGCGGCCGAAACGCCGTTGCCGCTGCCAGGCCTGCACATCGCGGAGATCGTGGCGCAGCGGGCGCACGCGGACGGCCGCAAACGCGTCGCTCTCCTCGGCACGAAGTGGACAATGGACGGACCCGTCTATCGCGATGCATGTACGCGAGCCGGAATCGACCTGCGCGTGCCTTCGGCCGAGGATCGGGAGCGGATCAACAGCACGATCTTCGATGAGCTTTGCCAGGGAAAGGTGACGGACGCCGCCCGTGCAGAGTTCGTCCGCATCATCGACGAGCAAAAAGCCTCCGGATGCGACGCCGTCGCACTCTCCTGCACGGAAATCCCGCTGCTCGTGACGCCCGACGTCTCACCCCTGCCGACGCTCGACTCCACGCGCCTCCTGGCGTGGGAGGCCGTGGCCGTGGCACTGGGCGAACGGCCCCTTCCCACGTGGCGCGGCGGCCGGTTAGAAGATAGTCGGCGGTCGGCAGTCGGCGGTCGGCAGTAGAAAGAGCCCGAGCGGCAGCTGGGGCCGGTGGGCGGTGGTCCACTGCCGACCGCCGACTGCCGACCGCCGACTATCCCCGCCGCTGCTATAGAATCCCGCCTCTTTCGCGTGCTCCCATGACCAAGTTCTACATCACCACCGCCATCCACTACGTCAACGACGACCCGCACATCGGGCACATGTACGAGAACATCGTGGCCGATGTGATCGCGCGCCATCGCCGGCGCATGGGCGACGATGTCCGTTTCCTGACCGGCACGGACGAGCACGGCCAGAAGATCGAGCGCGCCGCAGCCAAGGAAGGCATCCTCCCGATGGAGCTCGCCGACCGCGTGGTACACACGCATCACGAGCTGTGGAAGAAGCTCAACATCAGCCACGACGACTTCATCCGCACCACCGAGCAGCGGCACCGCATCGCCGTCCTGGAAGTCATCCGGCGCATCCAGGAGCGCAATCCCACCGACATCTATCTCGGCGAGCACTCCGGCTGGTATTGCCAGAGCGAAGAGACGTACATCCCCGAGAACCAGGTCAAGGGCGGCAACACGCCCGCGCGCGATGACGCGTACGACCAGGACGGCCACAAGGTCGAGTGGACCACCGAGCGCAATTACTTCTTCAAGCTGTCCGCGTACACGCACCGCCTGCTCGAGCACTACCGCGACCATCCCGGATTCGTCTGGCCGCCGTCGCGGCTCAATGAAGTGCGCAAGTTCGTGGAACAGGGGCTCACCGACCTCTCCATCTCGCGCAGCTCCATCAAGTGGGGCATTCCCTTCCCCGGCAATCCCGGCCATGTCATCTATGTCTGGATGGATGCGCTGCAGAACTACATCTCGGCCCTCGGCTTCGGCAGCGCCGAGCACGAGAATTTCGACCGCTACTGGCCGGCCGAGGTCCACCTGGTCGGCAAAGACATCGTCCGCTTCCACGCCGTCTACTGGCCGGCCTTGCTCATGGCCGCCGGCATCGAGTTGCCCAAGCGCGTCGTCGGCCACGGCTTCTGGCTGCGCGACAACGTCAAGATCTCGAAATCGCTCGGCAACGTCGTGCGGCCCTACAACATCATCGAAGACTTCGGCCCGGATGCTCTCCGCTACTACGTCATGCGCGAGATGGTCTTCGGACAGGATCAGGACTACTCCGACCAGTCTCTGATCACGCGCTACAACGCCGACCTGGCCAACGACCTCGGCAACACGCTCTCGCGCGCCATCAAGATGTCGGCCACGTACTTCGGCGGCAAGACGCCGCCGGAGAGCTGCCCCGCCAACGAGCTGCGCGACAAGGCCGAAGCTGTCGTCCCGCAATACCTGCGGCACATGGACGACCTCGCCTTCCAACGCGCCCTCGACAGCACCTGGGAGCTCCTCACCGAGATCAACAGCTACATCGTCACGCGCGAGCCGTGGAAACACTTCAAGGAATCGGGTGCGGACGGCGCGCTCTCACGCATTCTCTGGTGCACGCTGGAGTCGCTGCGCATCGTCTGGGTCATGATGGCCCCCTTCATGCCCGCCTCGACACGAGAGGCTCTGACACGCCTCGGCGCCGATCCCGACGCCATCACCGCGGACGACCTCAAATGGGGCGGCCTGCCCGAGGATGCCCCCATCGCCGCCACCGATCCGATCTTTCCGCGCATCGACACCGCCCAATACCTCGGAGAAACCCCCAAGATGGAAGAGACGAAGACCGAAACCGCAGACGCCCCGGCAGTTCCCGCCGGCCCCCCCATCGAAACCACCCAGGCCGTGCCGCCGGGACTGGCCAAAATCTCCATCGATCAATTCATGGAAACCGACCTCCGCGTCGCCGAGATCAAGACCGCCGAACGCGTGCCCAAGTCGAAGAAACTGATCCAGATGAGCGTCTTCACCGGCGACGACGAACGCACCATCGTGGCCGGCATCGGCACCAAATACGCGCCCGAAGACCTCGTCGGCCGCAAGGTCGTCATCGTGGCCAACCTCCAGCCGGCCAAGCTCATGGGCATCGAATCCAACGGCATGGTCCTGGCGGCCTCCATGGACGGAGAACCGAGCCTCCTCAGCGTCGACCCCGGCGTCCCGCCAGGAACCCGCGTTCGCTGACACGATTTCCTGCTGAGCTTTCCAAAAACCTAGAGCTAGTGCGGCCGTCCCGACATACGTTGGAAGAGTCGCTGATACTAAGACACACCCAGCGACCCAGCCGCCGCGCTCGTGCGCGATGCACCCCGCTTCCCCTGGCCAGGGAAGCGGGTTTCTGTTTTTAGGGCAGCTCTTAGGAGATAGGTGTTAGGTCTTAGGAGGACGAAATCTCGGAACTCCTAAGAGCCAAGACCTAATCCCTAACAGCTCCGCCGAGAATGAGCCCCTCCGCGTCTTCGAGCTCTTCCTTCCGGCGCAGGTAGCCGTGTTTGAAAATCAGGCGACGCGCCTCGGCGAGATCGTGCTGTGGGGATTGCCACGGGTACTGGACTTCGCGAAAGAAGAGTCGCGCGCGGTACAGATGGATGTCAGCCAGGAATAGCGGCATCGGCCCGCGCTCGGCGATTTCCCAGGCCTCGTCCAGGTCGCTCTGCGCGCTCTCGGGGCCTATGCGCGAGCCGGTGAGACCGCGCAGCCAGGCGCGGGTGAGGAGGCCGTGGGGAATCACGTCCTGCTGGCCGGCGCGGCGGAGGCCGGATACGGCGTGGTCAAGCTCCCTAGCTGCAGAGCTGAATCCACGCTGACCCGCTTTGGGCGTGGACGGCGGGGAGGAGGTTTGCACGGACTCACGTTGGCCAATACGCGATTCGAGAATCGCCGCGTAAAAGACGGCGCGGGCTATCGTGAGGTGGTCGAAAGCGATGTCGAGGAGGGAGATATCGTTGCGCTCGGCCCACTTGAGCGTCTGCGTCGCGCGCTCGGCAACGGCGCGGCACAGGGCAAGCCATTCCTCGTTCTTCAGTTCTCCTTCCCCCTTCCCCGCTTCCCGCTCTGCCTCCGCCAGGAGCAGGTCGCAATACTGGACGCCCTGAATCGAATAGAGCAGCGGGTAGTCGGACTGGCGCTCGGCCTGCATCTGCTCGGCTTCGCGGAAGCGCGCCTCCGCCTCGCCCCGGCGGCCCATCTGGTGAAGGGCGTCGGCGTGGGTCGTGCGCGCGACCATGGGCTGAAACGCATCGCCGCTGCGGTCGGCGTAGGTCACGGACTGCTCGGCGTCCTCCACCGCCCCGGCCACCTCGCCCAGCGTCAGTTCCAGCTCGCTCAGGTTGCTGGCGATGATGGCGGCGCTTTTCCATACCTCCTGCTTGATCCGCATCTCCAGCCCAGCCCGCATCGGCTCGAGGGCCTCGGTCAGTCGGCCCAGGGCGCGCAGGCGGAAGGCAGCTTGGCTCAGCAACCAAGCCTGGGCGGCGGCTTCCGTGAGCGCGGGCGAGACGCGGCTCCACGGAATCTCGAAGAAGCATGCCACGGCTCCCAAGTCAGAACCGAACGCACCGAGTTTACTCGTGCTGTAGAATTCTTGCCCTCGCCCGATGCGGTCGCGGTAAACCTTGTCACACGCCTCCTGCTGCAACCCCGCCTGGCAACCGTGGGCCACGGCCTGGTAGAGCGGTTGGAGGTCTTCGAGCGTGGCGTCGGGCTTGTCCTTCGTGGTCGCGCAGAGGTGCTCGTAGAGCCTCCGGTGCGCCGCCCGCCACACCTCGGGCTGCGTGGCGCGCAGGCGCTGGCCGAAGTATTCACGCAGGAGAGGATGCGCATCGACGGCAACGAGCACGCCGGAACCGTGTGCCCGGCTCACCGTGAGCAGTTTCGCGTCTTCCAGACGCTGGAGGGCGAGGTTGCGCTGCGCTTCGCTGATGCCGATCAGCGGCTCGGTTAGCCCGGCGATGGCTTCGCCTTCCCACAAGGCTGCCAGGATGTCGGCCGTGGCGGGCCGGTCGAAGAGGCCGAGCAATCGCAGGAGCGCGAGGGCGCGCCGGCCTTTCGCCTGATCGTCGGCCGTCTTGCCGCCGTCGGTGAACGACTCTACATACGCATCCATGACATGGAAGGCGTGGCCTCCCTGCTCTTCGGCGTCGGCTTCCTCCAGCTTGACGAGGTCGCGCTTGCGAAGGTCCCCGGCGTGGGCGTCGCGTAGGTAACTGCCGAGGAGATTGAGCGTCAGGGCGTGCCCCTTCACGTCCTCGACGAGCTTCTCGAGCTCGTTCCAAAGCGTGCGCCCATCGGCGCCCGGGATGTTTTTCCGCAGACTGCCCTTCACCCCGAAGGACTGGAGCAGCGCTACACCGGCCTCGGTGGAAAGGCGCGCGAGCTTGTACTCCTCGACGGTTTTCCCGACGTAGGCGCGCAAATCGGGAATGCTGTATCGGGTGGTGACGACGCACAGGCCGCGGCTGGTCGTCGCCAGCCCTTTGAGCAGCGCGGCGATGCCCTGATCCTTCAACTCGCCCGGCGCGGGAGAGGTGGGCGCGTATTGCAGCGGCTCGAGACCATCCAGGATGAGCAGGGTTCGCCGCTCGCCGGCGAGCCGGGCCAGCCGCCGGCCTTTGTCAAACGCGCCCGCCGCGCTGCCCGCCATCGCCACGTCGCCGAAGAAAGTGAGGGCCTCATTGAGAAACAAGTCGGACGAAGCCGCCAACTGCTCCCGCGTCCCCTGGCTGTAGAAGGACCACGCCAGCACCGCCTCGCACCCCGGCCAGTCCTGAGACGCGAGCTCCGCTGCCCACTTCGCGACCACCGAGGTCTTCCCTTCGCCGCCGAGCGCCACGAAGGTAAGGATGTGGGGCCGTTTCTTTTCGCCACGCACGACCTGGTCCCACGCATCGGCGAGGAGCTTCGTTTCCGCCTCGCGCCCGATCAGTTCGACCGGCGCGTATTTCATGATGCGGGAGATGTCCAGGGGGCGCGTCACAGGCGCCGATGAATCGAAGGTAAGTGCTGTTCCCTTTTTCCGGGATTTGGTTTTCAGCGTACCGACTTGGCCTGGCTCGACGCCCGCTTGCTGGAGCAGGAAATCGTAAAGCTGTTGGTAGGCTTCCTCGGACGTCAGGGCGTAGTGCGTGCCGGAGCGCAGGGGCTCGGGGATCCAATCCTCGACAACGGAAGACAAGAAGACGGGCAAGAACTTCAACGACCGGCTGCGGTCCCGGTATAGGTCACTCGTAATCAGCGCCCCTTCCCAATCGACACCCTTGCCCTTGCCGGGCTCGTCGTGTCCGCGAAACCGCCGATAGTAAGTCTCGGTGCAAACAACCAGAACGAAGTTCGCGGCATCGAGCTGGTTCAACATCCAGCGCGGCCAACCCTCTGCTGGCGTTCCGTTTACATACTGGTCAAGGATTGCCTCGATGCCGTCGGCGCGCAGCCGTTCTGCAAGTCCGAGCACTTGCTCCCGATGCTCATCGGAATCGTGGCTATAGCTGATGAAGACCGTGATTCCACTCATCGTGTGAGCGCCTCCACGAAATGCTTCAAACGACTTCCGCGGCTCAGTGCGCTCGATGGAACGACGGGCGGGCCGCAGCGTACATATTACGACCTCGTCAAATCACGCCCAAAAGGCATCACCCGCAACAACCTATTTCTTACAGTTGAAAGATCCATCGCTCAGCAGCCGCGACCCGCCGTGGCGTCGGGTCGTCGAGCAGGCGCCGCAGTCTGCGGCCGTGTTTGCGATCGAGAGTCCGCAAGCGTGCGCCGAACAGTTCGCCCTCGAATCGTTCCGGTGGCTGCTTCAGGCGGGCCTGAACGCAGTTGTATAGAAGCGCGAACTCGAGCAGCCAGAGAAATCCGCCTTGCTGTTCGCCGGCGGCGCGTAACTCCTTCAGCAGCGTCTGAGCGATGGTCAGCTCGCCCGCGCGATAGTGCAGCTTCGCTCGCAGCCAGAGCACATACACGATACCCGGCAACGAGTTGAGACGGCGAAAGACAGTTTCTGCAGACATGACGTGGTCACGCGCATCATCGAGGCGGTCCAGGTTCATGCAGACGTCGGCACAGTTGTAGTCGCACCAGGCCACGTTCGAGTCGTCGCCCAGCGCCGTAAAAACCTCCCTGGCCTTCATGAAAAGATGCAGCGAGCGTTCGAGCTCTTTGCGGATGCCGTAGACACATGCCAGCCCCCACAGCGTGGTCGCCTCCGCGGCGATGTGCGGACGCTCCTGCTGCAACAGGAGCGCGCGATCAAACGCCTGCTCCGCATCATCGACGCGGCCGGCCTGAATGCAGGTGCCGCCGAGCTGATTCAAGGCGTTCATCCGCGCGATCGGGTTGAGCCGCTCGGCAGTGACAACAGCGGCCCCGGCTTCCCTCACCGCGTCATCCACGCGGCCCATGTACGACAGAGACGATGAGTGGAAGTAATGGGCTTCGTACTGCTGGCCGGAGTCCATCGCCTCGAACGGCAACTGCTGCATCGCGGCGTCGACCTCGTTGTGAAGCCCGAGGCGGAACATCGCTTTCATGCGCTGCAGCGTGAGATCGGGCGTGTCGTATGGCACCGGCCGGAGCGTGGCCTCATACAACCCGAAATAGAGTAGGACCAGTTGAAGGAGCTCCAGGCGTTCCGGCGCCGTCGCGAAGCGCGACAGGACATAGTCGCGGACGCCGAGCGACGAGTGCGGCGGACCAACCGCGGGGTCGCTGCCGATGCGGCGTGCCGCATTGACAAGGATGTCGCGCGTCGACCCGGCGATGACGCGCAGCGGCAGCGCGCAGAAACGCTCTGTCTCCGGCAGCGATCGCGGATCGCACTCGTCAGGCACGGCGCATATCGCATGAGAGAGCCAGATCACCGCGCGTGGGCGGCTCTCCAGCAGCAGCGGCGTGAGATCGAAGTCGTCCGACCCCGAGTAGCCAGCCACCACCACTACGCGGTCGTCTAAAAGAGAGCGCAGGTGCGCGCGCCAGCGCGGCAGCAGCGCAAAACCGTTGCTGGTCACGCTGATGCCGACGATGGAAACCACCAGTTGCGAGCGCGGCTCATCCACGGTCAGCGGATGACTGCCGTGTGGCTTGGAGATGATGCATCGCGACGGAGGCTCATGATCGAGATCACGCCCGCCGAAGACCACACGGTCAAATGATGCCGGTGCCGCCGCACGCTCCAGACAGTTGTCGAAATTCGTGGTGACGATGCTGCTTCCGCCGCGCAGAAACGCGGCGAGCGAGGAGTGCAACACGTTGAACGTAGCCGTGTCGAAGACGCGCGCCAGTGAGAAGTCGGGATCGTTCAGTTTTGCGATCTCTTCGACCAGACCTTCGAAGCGCGGCACTGGCCGCGTGTTCGCCCGCGCCAGGATTTGTGCCGTCAGATCCTCGGGGGCCTCGCATGCCGTGAGAAGCTCGTGCAGAAAGCGATTCACGGTCGGCAGCGACGCCGGCGGATCCATTGAAATGCCCGCCCCGCAAAGGAACGTCAGCTCCGCCGACGGATGACGGGCGATCAGCTCGGCGGCCTGCTCACCATTGCTTGCGAATGTCATGAGCGATGGCGTCGACGTCGATGTCTTCCTTCTCACCGAACGAAGAGCATGGCCCGAACAGGGCGGGAAGTCCATCGCCCCAAAAAGCGAAAGGCCCTCAGTCGATTGACTGAGGGCCTTTCAAAAAAATACTCCCGGCGGCGTCCTACTTTCCCACGCAGTCACCCGCGCAGTATCATCGGCGATGCAGAGCTTAACTGCCGTGTTCG